>WBZY01000002.1_pt1 | contig 394713 bp, 340 predicted proteins | sample 5204191 | NCBI WGS metagenome assembly WBZY01 (sample SAMN12344363, study PRJNA552823) | activated sludge metagenome | biome: Activated sludge suspended growth; feature: Anammox Sidestream; material: Wastewater; isolation source: activated sludge from anammox sidestream of wastewater treatment...
AGGCTCCCAAGGAGAGCCTCGGGCTGCCGAGCACGAAAAACGACGCGCTGCTCGCAAGAGCAAGCGGATGGTGATATCATGGAACAGGCGGATGGCGCCCACTACACCACGTCCTGGGACACGACCGTTGCGACACGACCTACAGGGTCATGTTCAATCTGAGTCCAGGTCGCGCCATGGAAACACGGGCCCAAGTCGGTCCAACTCGGGGATGTTGGAGTTGCCCAGTTTGGTTTGTCATGGCTCACGAAGTGAGATTACCGACTACGGGCGTCCGGTTGGCGCTTGACGACGCTCATTCTCACAGCAGTGGCGCAGAACCGTGGCTGCCCGGCATTCCGTGAGTGACTTCGCACACGTTGCGAATCCGAGAACGCGTAGATTGGTTCGCCGTCTGGCCCTCCGATCGGATCGGATCAGGTCGGGGGCCGCTTTGCCCAACTTCCTTCAGCGGTCGCTGCTTCTCGCGGTCTGGATGGCCTCTCCGCGACGGTACAAGTGACCATCCCTACGCCACCAACAAGTCCTGGCCTAGGACCCCTGGGACATTAAGGCGCCAATCGTCGTCCAACCTCTCCGCTGTAAGATAAAGCGGCGGATGAGGTGTAGCCAACTCCGCTTCGCGATTTGCTGACAGCACAAGAGCGGGTTCGACTCCTGCCTAGGTGCGGTTACTAACTTCTCACAGCAGAAACTGCGCTCACGGCGGCGCTAATCCTAAGGGATAGGCGACGAACGGCCCTTGCGAGCCCCGAGGTTCCCGGCCGGGAGTCGCCGCGCCTGCCGTGGGTCTAAGGAGAAATCACAATGGACTCCCATTGGATCTGGATTCTGGCCAGCTTGACGGCGCTCCTTGCGCTTTCGAGCTATCTTGCCTTGCGAAAGTTCCGGCACGAGACCGTAACTCGCGAGGGGTACGTCGCGTTGCTCTACCGTTACGGTAAGTTGGTTCGAGTCGTTACTCCGGGCCGGACTGTCGTGTACGGGCGGGGTTGCTCCTTCGAAACCGTGGACGTGCGAGCACGTTCGTTTACGGTGGGTAACCAGGAAGTCGTCACTTCCGAAGGGGTCCCCCTGCGCCTGAGCTTCATCGTCCGCTATCGCGTTGCCGACCCTGTGAAGTACCTGGTCGGCGTCTTTAGCGCGTCGACGGAGCTCTATCAGGCGGCCCAGATCGCTATGCGCGACGCGCTCTTGACTCGCACTTCCGACGAACTGCTAGGTCTTCGCAAGGAGGCCGCAGAGCAGGTCCTAAGTCAGGTGCGTTCGGCAGGCGCGGAGTACGGGATCGAAGTGATCGACCTGCAGATTCGGGACATCGTGCTCGGGGGCGACCTCAAGCGCGCGATGGCCGAGAAGCTCAAGGCGCAACTTGAGGCACAGGCTTCGCTCGAGCGTGCTCGCGGAGAGGCGGCTACGATGCGGTCCCTTGCGAACACGGCTCAAATGATCGAAAAGAACCCTGGGCTCGCCCAACTCCGATTGCTCCAGGCGATCGAATCGGGTAACGCTACGGTCGTCATTGGAGCCGACAAGGCGATCGTCCCCTTCGGCGGATAATCTCACGGCGCGGCGGAACATTCCCCGCGCCGTGATGCCATGGATGTAGCCCCTTCCTCGGCTCACCCCAACTGCCGTTCTTGCAGAGCCCTTCTCTCCGAACTTTGTAGCTGCCTGATGGAACTCGGGTCCGCTTTCGGAGCGGCAGGTAAGCAGGTTCCCCGGACCGACGCCCCGTGCGGTCTTGAGGCAGGCCGAACCCCTCATTCGAGAAATGCGGATTCCCTGCGGACGACCAGGTGCGCCATACTCCCTTCACGGTGGAACCCAAGACCCCCATGATGCGCCAGTACTTCGCCGCCAAGGCGGAGCATCCGGGGGTGCTGCTCGCGATGCGTGTCGGGGACTTTTACGAGTTCTATGGCGAAGACGCCGAGACCGCCGCCCGCGCGCTCGAAATCACCCTCACGGCGAGGGACGACGGCGACAACAGGGTCCCGATGGCGGGCGTTCCGTATCATTCGGTCGAGAAGTACCTCGCGCGGCTGGTAGGACAAGGCTTCAAGGTTGCGCTTTGTGATCAGCTTGAAGACCCCAAGCAAGCCAAGGGGCTGGTGAAGCGGGGGGTCACGCGGGTGCTGACCGCCGGAACCGTGGTCGAGGACTCCTTGCTCGATTCGTCTCGGAACAACTTCCTTGCGGCGCTGTGCCTGCACGACGGCAAGTTGGGGCTCGCCGTGCTCGATTCTAGTACTGGCGAGTTTGCCGTCACGCAGATCGAAGGCGAGGAGATGCAGCAAAGCCTGCTCAACGAGCTTGCACGAATCTCCCCGTCGGAACTTCTTGTATCGGAGGAAACGCAGGAGTTCGGCGATTTGGCTTCGCGAGGGCTCGGCAGCGCGGTGAGTTGCATCGAGTCGCCCCGAGCCGACCGGGCGAAAAAGACCCTTCTCCGGCAGTTGGGGGCGAGCCACCTCGAAGGGTATGGCTGTGAGGACAAGCCGAGCGCGGTGATTGCGGCCTCGATGATCTTGACCTACGCCGAAAAGAACGGTTTGCAGTTGGGCCATGTCGATGCGGTGGCCACTTATTCGGTGGAGAGCTTCATGCGCCTCGATGCGGCCACGCGGCGCAGCCTCGAACTCTCCCAGAACATGAGCGATGGGTCGCGGCGGTACACCCTCCTTGCCGTTCTCGATCAGACCTGCACTTCGATGGGCGCGCGACTCTTGCGGAGGTGGATCGAGCAGCCGCTCCTCGACGTGGAAGCGATCCGGCGACGTCACGATGCGGTCGGTCGGCTTGTGGAGAACTCAGCGGCCCGCTTCGACCTGCGGGAGTCCCTAAAGGGCGTTGCCGACATCGAACGGCTGGTGTCGCGATGCGCTACGGGAAAGGCAACTCCCAAGGACCTTGCCGCACTGCGAAACTCGCTCGAACGGCTTCCCGACATCGCCGCGAGCGTTCGACCCGTCGCGCAAGGCAGGCTGGCCGAGTTGGGGGCGGGGCTTCTCGATCCCCATGAGTTGCTGTCGGAGCTGCAGTCGGCTCTCAACGACGACCCGCCTCTCTCGACCCGGGAGGGGGGGATCATCCGATCGGGATTCGACCCCGAACTCGACCGGTTGAGGGAGATTCAGCGCAGCGGCAAGAAGTTCATCGCCGAGTTGGAGGCCGCTGAGCGAGCGAAGACCGGGATCGGCAACCTCAAAGTAGGTTTCAACTCGGTGTTCGGTTACTACCTCGAAGTGCCGAAATCTCAAATCGCCAAGGTTCCAGCCGAGTACATCCGCAAGCAGACCACCGCGAACGCCGAGCGGTACATCACCGCTGACCTCAAGGAACAGGAGTCGCACGTTCTCGGGGCGGAGGAGAAGGCGATCGCCCTGGAAGCGGAACTCTTCTTGGACTTAATGCAATCGGCGACGCGGCATTCTCGGAGGCTTCTCGATACGTCGCAGGCGCTTGCCGAACTCGACACGCTGGGTTCTTTCGCGGAGACGGCCGTTCGGAAGGCGTACGTTCGGCCGGAAATCGTGCCCGAAGACGTGCTGGAAGCTGAGACGGTTCGCCACCCGGTCGTCGAAGACGCCGAGCCGGGCTTCGTCCCGAACGACATTCTTTTGGGGTCGCTCGAGCCCGAAGAGGGAGAGCCGCAGACGCGGACGATCATCTTGACCGGCCCGAACATGAGCGGGAAATCGACCTATTTGCGGCAAACCGCCTTACTTGTGCTCATGGCGCAAATCGGCGCGTTTGTTCCGGCTTCGCGCGCGAGGGCCGGGGTTTGCGATCGGGTGTTCGCTCGAATCGGCGCGCGCGACGAGATCGCCCTCGGGCAAAGCACCTTCATGGTCGAGATGATCGAGAGCGCCAACATTCTGAACCACGCTACGGAGCGCAGTTTGGTCATCCTCGACGAGGTGGGCCGCGGGACGAGCACGTTCGACGGTATGGCGGTGGCTTGGGCGATGATCGAGCGGCTCGCTGAGATCGGATCGAAGACCCTATTCGCGACGCACTACCACCAGCTCAACGCGCTCGCAGACCAGTTGCCGACGGTTAGCAACTTCCGAGTCAGCGTCGCCGAGGTGGGCGACCAAGTGGTGTGGACGCATAAGGTGCTTCCAGGTGGGACGGATCGTAGCTACGGGGTTCATGTGGCGAAGATGGCGGGTCTGCCGCCAAAGGTCGTCAAGCGCGCGCAAGAGATCCTCTCGGAGCTTGAAGAGGGCGCCTCGGCTCCGCAAGTCCGGGACATCGGCGTCGCCAAGTTGCAGCTCTCGCTCTTCGAGATGGAGACACCGGAGGTGATCCGCGAACTCGAGGGCCTCGACCTCAACCAACTCACGCCGATCCAGGCGTTGAGCCTGCTCGACGAATGGAAGAGCCGCTACGCAAAGAGGCCCTGATTGGCCCTCACCGCACCTTTGCGCCTTCGGGGGCCTCGCGATCGGGCTGAAGGAGAATTGCGCCTCCTTCGCCATCGACCGCCGCAAGGAGCATCCCTTGGCTTTCGGCGCCCCGCAACATCGCCGGCTTCAAGTTGGCGACCACGACCACCTGGCGTCCGATGAGGTCGAGCGGGGCGTATTGGGCGCGAATCCCCGCTACGATCTGGCGCGTCTCGCTTCCGACGACGACTTGCAGGCGCAACAGCTTGTCGCTGCCTTCGAGGGGTTCCGCCTCCAGCACCCTGCCTATCCTGAGCTCGATCTTTGCGAGGTCCCCGATGCCGATCGGTTCGCTGGGCGGGGCCTCCTTTGCGGGGTGGGGACGCTCTGGTGGCTGGGCTTTGGGCTCGGGTGCTGCGGCGCGCTCGGCTTGAATTCTGGGGAACATCGGCCTGGCTTCGCCCAGTTTCGAGCCGGGTTGAAGCGTAGGGGGCGTCCCGACGCCTTCGAGACTTGTTAAGGGGATCTGTCCCAGTTGAGCCGCGATTGCGTCGGCGACCCCGGGCATGAACGGCCTGAGCAGCCCCTCGGCGGTTCGCAGGCAAAGCGCCATCCCAAAGAGGACGCGCGGCAAGGCGGGGTCGCCTGACTTCGCCAGCGCCCACGGAGCCCGCGTATCGATGTACTTGTTGAGGAACCGGATGACTTCGAGCGACGCAGCCGAGGCGCGATCCAATCGAAACGCCTCCATGTGGCGACGGTACTGCTCGACGCTGTGGGAGATCGCTTGAGCGACCTCGTCTTCGGGCTGCTCGTCGGGGATTGCGCCGCCCACGAACTTGGCGGCCATCGCCATGCTCCGGTTCAAGGCGTTGCCAAGGTCGTTGGCGAGGTCGGTGTTGTACCGCCTGTGGAACTCTTCGAGCGTAAACACCGTGTCGTCCTCATAGGGCAGGGTCGCGGCCATGTGGTGGCGGACCGCATCGATCGCTAGGTCGCGTTCGCATCCGGTGAGTTCGGAGAGCCCCTCGGCGAGTTCCAAGGGTCGCACGACGTTGCCCTTCGACTTGCTGATCTTCTCGCCGCCCAGCGTCATCCACCCGTGCCCCACGAGAGTGGCTGGCAGAGGCAGTCCCAAGCCCATCAGCATCGCAGGCCAGAGAGTCGCATGAAATCGCGTCAGGATGTCTTTGCCCATCCATTCGACCTCCGCGGGCCAGAGGTCTTCCCACCCAGAATCCGGCCAACCCGTCGCGGTGATGTAGTTGATGAGCGCGTCGAACCAAACGTAGATCACCTTGGAGTCGTCGCCTGGGATCGGAATCCCCCAGCCAGGGTTCGAGCGAGTGATGCAGACATCGCGCAGCCCTTGCTTCAGGAACCCCACAACTTCGTTTCGCCGAACCTCCGGCACGATGAATTGAGGGTTCGATTCGATGTGCTGCAAGAGGCGCTCCTCGAAGTCGGAGAGTCGGAAGAAGAAGTTCTCCTCTTGGACCCAAGTGACGGGGTTTCCGTCGGGGCTGAGCCCGTCGACGAGGTCGGATTCCTTGTAGAACGTCTCGCTCGATACGTCGTACCAGCCCTCATACGTTCCGGGGTAGACATGCCCGGCTTCCCGAAGCCTTTGAAACACCTCTTGCGCACAGCGAACGTGCCGCTCTTCGGTCGTGCGAATGAAGTCGTCGAATTCGATCTTCATGCCGCGCCAGATTTCGACGAACTGACCGGCCACTTCGTCCACGAACTGCATCGGGTCTTTACCCGCTGCCTTTGCCGCTTCGAGCACCTTGAGGCCGTTCTCATCCGTGCCAGTCAGGAACATGACCTCGCGCCCTAGCATCTTCTGGTAGCGTGCGGTCACGTCCGCGGCAAACGTCGTCAGGGCGGTCCCGATGTGCGGGACGCTGTTGACGTAGTAGATCGGCGTTGTGATGTAATAGCGCTTCGGCATGGGCGCTTGATTTTACCGGTCTGGCGGATTCGGCCAGCGAAACCGGCTCAGGACCGCGACCTCGGCAGCCGTAAGCCTTCAGAATGGGGGCGACATGGCGTATCGGTACGTGATTCTGGGAGCGGGACTGCAAGGGCGGGCGGCGGCGTTCGACTTGGCGCTACGGGGCGAGGCGGAGTCCATCGTGTTGGCGGACCAGGACCCGGCTCAGGTTCAAGAAGCGCAGCGGTGGCTGTCCGAGCAGACCGGCTTCGACGCGCTCGTGCCCAGGGTCCTCGACGCCAGGGACGAAGCTCGAACCCGTGAGGTGATCCGCGGGTGCGACGTGGCGATCTCGTGCCTGCCCTATTGGATGCACCCCCTCGTGTTCCCTGCAGCGGCCGCGGAAAGGGTGAGCCTGATCGACATGGGGGGCGACACAGACGAGGCGAGAGAGACTCTGGCGCGGGACGAAACGGCTCGGCAAGCGGGCATCACGGTCGTGACGGACGCGGGGCTGGCTCCGGGTCTCGGCAACCTCCTCGCCGGGTGGCTGATCGACCGATGCGAGGGTGCCAGTTCGGCCTTGGTGTTGTGCGGCGGTCTTCCGGTGAGTCCGATGCCGCCTTTTGGCTATCGGCTTGTGTTCAACGTGTCCGGCCTCATCTCGGAGTACGCCGACATCGCTTACGTCTTGCGTGACGGCGCAGTCGAGGCGATCCCCTCGCTCACCGAGGCGCAACGCGTCGAGTTCCCAGAAATCGGGGAGTTGGAGGCCTTCGTCACGAGCGGAGGGTCGGGCACGGCCCCGTGGACATTCCAGGGTCGGGTCGAAAACTACGAGTACAAGACCCTTCGCTACCCAGGGCATTACGACAAGATGAGGCTGTTCAAGGAGTGCGGATTCTGGTCGACCGACCCGCTGCTTCTCGACGGGCAGGAGATCGTGCCGAGGTCGGTCTTCGAGTCCGTCATCGAGCCCGTGTTGAGGCGTGGGGAGGGGGGCGACCAAGTGCTCCTGCTCGTCGAGGTGGTAGGAAGGGCCGGGAATCGCAACTTCGTTCGCCTCCGGGAGTTCGCCGATGAGGCAAGAGGGCTTTCTGCGATGCAGCGGATGACGGCGTTTCCAACCGCGATTGCCGCCCACGAGATCGCGCGGGGGTCCATCGCCAAGGGGTGCGTTCCCTTCGAGTCCAGCCTCCCCGGCGACCTCATGATGGAGGCGCTTGTGAAGCGGGGCGTCTCGTTCGAAGTCTCTTTGGAAGGCTAGCCGGACTTCAGCCAGCTCTTCCAGTAGTCCTCGTCTTCGAGTCTGAGGGCGTCGGCAGTCAGCTTCAAAGGGTGGAACGTATCGAGCATGACCGCGAGTTCTTCGGTCCTCGTGGCCCCGAGTGACGCTTCGACCGCTCCGGGCTGCGGTCCGTGCGGAATCCCCAACGGATGCAAGGTGATCGAGCCTTCCTGTATGCCTTTTCTCGAACCGAACTTGTCGTTGCAATAATAGAGCACTTCGTCACTATCGACGTTCGAGTGGTTGTAGGGAATCACGATCGCCTGCGGATGGAAGTCGAGCATTCTCGGGCAGAACGAGCAGATCACGAAGTTGTGGCCGTCGAAGGTCTGGTGGATCGGCGGAGGCATGTGGATTTGCCCCACGATGGGCTGGAAATCGCGAATGTTGAAAGCATAAGGATAGACGTATCCGTCCCAGCCGACGATGTCGAACGGGTGGTAGGGATACGTGTACAGCGTGTATCGGTCGCGAGCCTTGATGAGCACGCCGTAGTCCTTTCGCTCGTCGAAAGTCTCAAGCTCGGTGGGCGGCCTGAAGTCCCGTTCTTTATAGGGCGCGTGCTCGAGGAGTTGGCCGTACTCATTGCGGTATCTGCGGGGAATCGTCACTGGCCCCTTGCTCTCGATCACGATCGCGCGAACCGGGAGGCTGTCGAACTCGATCCGCCAAATCACTCCTCGGGGCACGACAAGATAATCCTCTCTTCGAAACTCGACCGTGCCGAAGTTCGTTCGCAGCCGGCCGCTTCCGTCGTGAATGAAGAGAATCTCGTCGGCCTCCGCGTTCTTGAAAAACACGTCCATGTTCTCTGCGGCATGCACCTGATACCACACCACGTCGCTGTTACCGAGAAGCGCGACCCTGCCCGAGATCATGTCACCGCAAGCGGGCAGTTGAGGGGTCAGGAGATGCCGGTGCCGGAGGGGTTCTTCTTCAAGGAACGCGACCTTTGCTGGACCCCGATCTTCCCACGATTTGACTTCGGTCGGCTTGAAGATGTGGTACATCGTGGACATCGGGCCGCTGAAACCGAACGTGCTAAAAAGCTCTTCCTCATAAAGCCCGCCGTCGGGCTTTCGGAACTGAATATGGTGCTTGGCTGGGAGGTCTCCGAGTCTGTGGTATCGAGGCATCGCCGTTCTCCTGCGCTTCGAGGTCGCTTCTTGAGGTACTTGACTTTATTGTACTGGAGCGGAGCGGGGCAATGCGGACCGGACGAGTCGAGGAAATTTGCGAATCGACCCTAAAGAATCTACGGGAATCGACCGTAATTCAATGAAGAAGCCAAACGCCAACGGCAGACAATGGCAAGACGAGGGAGACCTCGCTCGCGCAAAGCCACGGGCCTCATGCAGGCAGCCGAGCCGCCTATCCGGAAAGCGTGGACTCATTCGAGGAGCCACCATGCGAATTTCGGACACTGAAGTCAAGAAGATCCTAGCCAAGTCGGTCATTCAGGACATCGAGAGCCTGATGGAAGGCATCGACGATCCCCAGTACGAGATCGACCCTCAGATGGTAAAGAGACTCACCCGTGAGATCATCGAGATGCCGGACAGAGACGATTTCGTCGCCGAGATCAAGGCGCGGATCGAGAAGGGCGAATACAAGCCGACCGGCGAGGAGATCGCGGACGCAATGATCCGCCGTTCGATCGCCGATCGGGTTCGGTAGCCTCTGTATCCTGCTTCAGTTCAGCGCCTGTTGCGACGCCTCCGCGCCAACGCCAGCGCGCCGAGCCCCAGCGCAGCCAGAGTGCCCGGTTCTGGCACCATCGCGCACTTCTCATACGCCCAGTCCCGATAGATCGGGACGAGTTCGGTCGCCCGGCCTTGGTGGCCGAACAGCTTGGGAGTGAGCGGGTTGCCAGGCGGACGGCCGTGGTGCACGGCCATCTGAAACTCCGTTTTCACGACCACGTTGATGCCGTTGGGGTCGGGGTCCTGGCCAGTCGCAAGGTCGATCGCAGTGTCCCGCGAAGCGAAGTACGGCGAGCCTGAATCTCCGTCGAAGGCAACCCCATAGCCCCGGGTAAAGTCGTCGGCGTTCGTAGGTTTCTCAAAGGTCCAGTCGAAGTAGACCCCGTGGTACCTTCCACCGTAGTCTCCATTGACGGACGCGCTCCCGGTCTGGCCGTTTGCGAACCGTTTGGTCCCGTACGAGTTGCCCACGCGGTCGTAACCGAGCCAGTTCCCATTCTGATCGACGAACCGAATTCCCGTGTTCCCGTACCCTACGTCGGAGAACCTGCCACGGTCGAGCGAGTGCCGGTCGGCGAGGGCATATTCGTTCGCCTTATTGAAGACGGCAAGGTCCACCTTGACCCCCACCACAGCGATGTCCGGGTTGTGGACCTTTTGCGGATCGTCCGGGTCTTGGATGTTCGCGTTGCCTCCCAAATAGATATGGCTCGCCCGGAACTCGGGTCCCCGCGCACCGCCGACGATCTCGTTTTCAAAGCCGACGTCGATGAACCTCGACCCGCGAACCACGTGGTCGGCCGTGAGTACACAAAGCCAATAGTCGTCGCCGAGGCGCTTCTTTCCAAAGACAGAGCCCGTGCCCTGAAACCCGTTTTCGTCTCGGATGCGGACGACGCCATACAGGTTGTTCCAAGCGTTCGTCCCGCTCAGAATCGATTGGTGGTCGGGCGCAGTCGCCCACGCGCTCGCGCCCCCCAAAGTGACAAGCAACGCCGCCCCAATCATTCGGGGCGCAAGCAGGATTCGCTTCGCGAACATTGCAATACCTCCTCCAGAAACCCCAGTGAGCCGTCAAGACGACTCAAAGAATACAAGTTTGTACAGAATCATCATAACGTACTTCTGCCGGATCGCTACCTGGAAAAAGTACCAGTGATGAGGTCGGGCTGCTGGGGGTGACTGTGAGGGAGGCGCGGCGCCGAAAAAGGGGATTTCGGAAAAGGGACTCTCTGGCCGCCCGTCGAATCGTTCGAACTATGCAGACGGAAGGGATGACCGCCAAGGTCTTGTTGGGGATGGTTCTCGGCGCGATCGCCGGGGTTCTGCTGATGTTCTATTCGCCCACGGGGCTTCAGGCGGGCGATGTGATCGAACTCACCGGGGCCGACGGGCAAACGACGACGTTCACTCTGGCGGCGGCGAACAAGTCGAAGTCGACCGCAGAGGTCGTTCTTCCCGGTGGCCAGACCGGTGAGGTCGTCTTGGACCAAGAAGCCGTTCTCGGAACCGTCGTTACGGGCGAGGGGGAAACGGTGTCCCTGCTCGGGCTCCAGCCTTCGGAGGCCCTCGCAACGCTTCAGAAGGCCGACCCTTCTGCGGGCTACACCGCGATCAAGCTCACCAAACGCTCAGCCGTCAAGGTGCTTCCCCCGGCGACCCAGGTCTTTTACGTGATCGGTGAGCTTTTCATCCGGCTCCTTAAAATGCTGATCGTGCCCTTGATCGTGGCGACCGTCCTGATCGGCATCGCCAGCTTAGGGAGCGTCAAGAAAATGGGCAACATCGGCGTCCAAACGATGCTGCTGTACGGCCTGACGATGATCGCCGCCGCGACCATCGGCATCATCGTCGTGAACCTAGTCAAGCCTGGGGCAGAACTGAACTGGGAAATGCCCGCCGGATTCGACTCGAACGGAGACAGGCCCACGATCCCCGACCTCCTATTGAGGATCATCCCCACCAATCCCATCGAGGCGATGGCGAATCTCGACGTGCTGGGAATCCTTTTCTTCACGATCCTCACGGCTTTCGCCATGCTCGCGCTTGGGAAGCACAGGATCGCGCCCGTTTTCAACTTCTTCGAAGCGCTCAACGACCTCGTGTACAAGATGATCTCTTGGGTCATGGCGCTCGCTCCCCTGGGGGTGGGAGCGCTGATCGCGTACTTCATCGGCATTCAAAGCCCTCAACTCTTGGGGCTTCTGCTTGAATCGCTCGGGCTGTTCGCGCTGTGCGTGGTGATCGGGTTGACGACCCATTTCATCGTTCTCATGCTGCTCGTTAGGTTCTTGGGCAAGTACCCTGTGGGGACGTTCCTGAAGAAGATGGCTCCTGCGATGGCGACGGCGTTCGGAACGGATAGTTCGAGCGCGACGTTGCCGGTGACGATGACCTCGGTCCGCGATATGGGCGTTTCCAAGCGCATCGCGGGGTTTGTGGTGTCGGTCGGAGCGACCGCGAACATGAACGGCACGGCGCTCTATGAGGCGACTGCGGTGCTGTTTTTCGCACAGGCCTACAACGCCGATCTTACGTTGGGTCAGCAAGTGATTGTGGCGATCACGGCGATGCTGGCCGCGGTCGGCGCGGCGGGGATTCCGAGCGCGGGTCTTGTGACGATGGCCTTAGTCCTCACGGCGGTGAACCTGCCGCTTGCGGGGATCGGCCTGCTGTTCGCCATCGACCGCCCCCTGGACATGATGCGGACGGTGGTCAACGTGTGCGACGACGCCGCCGCGAGCAGGGTCATCCAGACTCTCAACCCGGACATCAAGCCGGAGGAGGACGACGTCGTTACGGAGTACGAGCCACTCGATCCCGCCGCATCCCGCGGGGATTGAGGGGGTCAGGTGGAGAATGGCCGTGTTCGGAAGGAAAAACGCATTCTGGCGGCTACGTCCCGCTAAACCCTCCTTGCCCAAGTGCTCAACCCAGACGCGAGATCTGCCCATCCAGAGCGGGCCCTTTGCCAATTGCCTCGCAAGGGGCCCAGTACGCACCACTTGAGGCCATTTCTGGCCTTAAGCCAGGCCTCCCTTCTTAGATAGCTGCGGGTCCACTGGGCCCTTTCTTGCCCGAAGTGACCCGACAATGCCCTGCGCCTAATGCGATGGATGGCATTCTCTCCCCGATCTCCGCTCGACGACACGTTGCGGGAGTGAAGTCGAAACCGCAGAATGACTTCGGGAACGAAAGCCAAAGTCCCCAAGGACAGTAGACGCTGATAGAACTCCCAGTCCTCACAAGGCCAGAACTCGGGGTCGAATCCGCCGGCCTTCTCAAACGCCTCCGCCCGCAGCAGCGTGAGTCCCGGCGTTTGAATGCAGTTCGAGACCAGGAAGCCATCGAGGGAAGTCGGCTGGTTGGGGTCTAAGGGGACGAGGCCCTTTGCGCTGAGGGCGGAGCGAGAGAGACTCCACGAAGCCCCGTCGGCAGGGCGCAGGGGGTAGCCGTATACGTCCTCACCTAAGAGCTCCCTTGGTGCGGGAGAAAGGCGGACGCCACCTTCGTCGCAGTACTCGAACAACCCGTGCGCCCCCACACCCCCCTGGGTCGAGCTTGCGCCGAGGAGTCGTTCGAGCGCATCCGGCAGCCACAAGTCATCGCCATCGAGGAACGACACGTACTCACACGAGCCACCCAATTCCTCGAACCCGCGATTGCGAGCGACGCAGACTCCCCGGTTGTCTTGACGGACGAGCGCGATCCGGCCTTCGCCGACTGCGGTCTCCTCTGCCACCGCCGCAGAGCGATCCGTCGATCCATCGTCCACGACGACCGCTTTCCAGTCCCGAAAGGTCTGCGATTGAAGGGATCGAATCGCATCGGCAAGAAACCGCTCCGAATTGTATGCGGGTATGACGACGCCGAGCTTTGCCACGGGGCTATCTTATCTGCTCGGTTGGATGCCGAGTTCCTTGAACGCGGGGTGGTTGGGGTCACGGTATCCCAGCGCGATGGCCTGCCGCGCTTGTTGTTCGGCGGATTCTTTTTGGCCCAGCCGAAGCAGCGCAAGGGCCCAGTTGGCGCGGGTCAGCCCATCCTTGGGGTCGAGTTGAGCGGACTTCCGGAAGAGGCCTTCGGCTTCTGAGAAGTTGCTGCGAGCGTTGACAGCGATCATTCCGAGTTGGTTGTACGGCCTGGCGTCGTTCGGGCTCAGTTCCGAGGACTTCTTGTAGAGCCGCTCCGCCTCGGCGTACTCCTTCCGCAAGAAATGGATCGTCGCGAGGTTGAAGGTCGATTCGAAGAACTCGGGAGCGATGGCGACGGCCTTGCGAAAATAAACCTCCGCCTCGTCGTTCTTTCCCTTCGAGCGCAACACGACACCAAGGTTGTTGAGAATTGCCGGGTGGTTTGGGTCGAGATCATGGGCTCGTTTGAAGAGCGTCTCGGCTTCGGCGGTCTCATTTCGCACCATCCAGAGAAGCTTGGCCAAGTTGTTGTGGGGTCCGGCCAGTCCCGGATCGATCCGAATTGCCTCCCGATAGGACTTCTCCGCGGCATCGTGATTGCCTTGGGCCTCTTGCACCTGGCCGAGACTGTTGAAGAGCCTGCCGCTGGAGTTGTCGATCTGAAGCGCTTTGGAGTAAGCGGTCTCCGCGTTGCCAGGTTGGTTGAGTTGCTGAAACGCGAAGCCGATCTGGGCGTACGCTGCGGCGCCCGTGGGATTGGCCGCAATCGCCTCTTCGAACCGCTCGATCGCGGCGTCGAAACGCCCCTGCTGAAGCAGTTGCATCCCTCTTTGAAAGGCCGCGTTGTACGCATCCTTGTCGGGGTCTCCGGTCCGTTCAGGCTCGACCTGTCTGCCTCCTTGGCTGGGGGGCCTTCCTTCGGCGAGCACGATCGACAGCGCCCCCGTTCCGGAGGTTTCGGTGAACGGAACCTGTTCTTCGTTGACCTCCCGCGCGACGGCGGAGGGGACGGCTCGCTCGAGGTACTGCACCAAATTGCCCACTTGGACGACTCCGTTGGCATCGGCTGCCTCGCCCCGAAGGCCTTTCTCCAAGAAGTAGCTGAAGAACCCTCGCTCCCGGTCGCGCCATTCCCAACTCCTTTGCAGCGGGCTACTCGAAAACAGCGTCACGACCGATTTGGGCCCCGCGCCCGTGTCGTCGGTGACCACTGTGAGGTCTTTCGCTTGGCGCTGCCCGAGGGAGTTGCTGCCCTCCGCGTTTTTGGCGGCCTCCTTTGCGGGGAGGTTGCGGCACATATCGAACGCGAGGATGAGGGACTTGCAGGTGATCTTGCGGAGTTCGCTCCTGAGGTCGTCCGCGCTGATGGCCGAGGCTTTGAGGGCGGTGTCGTTTCGGAGGTCGCCGTCGAACGGGATCAAGTACGATCCGTCGACCAGTTGGAGCCCGTGGCCGCTGAAGAAGATAAACACCACGTCGTCGGGCTTGACGCGCTCGACGAGTTGCCCGACCTCGAACATGATGTTCCTTCGGCTGGGTTTGGGAGTCCCGTCGGAGGTGAGGATGCGGACGTTTTCAGCTTGGAAGCCGGATACCTCCACGAGCGCCTTTCCCAACTCGCGCGCGTCCTTGTTGGCTGCGGAGAGCGGAGCGATCCTGTCGGCATCTTCGTAGAGCTCGACCCCGATGAGGAGGGCGTGGCCTTCGGCAAGAAGGTGGGCCGAAAACAGAGCGAGCGAGGCGGCGGCTCCAAGGACTCGATGTAGACTCTTCATGGGCTTCTTACCTCCCGACGATCGGGGGAAAAGGGCGTTTCTTCCTTAGCGTATGACGGCTTAGGGAGTCCTCGATGATCCCCCGAAGGCGAGAATGCCCAAAGTCGAAGGCGGTCCTTTCGCCTTGGAAGGGAAAGAACCGCCTAGAAAGTTCCGGCCGACGAATCGGCCCTAAGGACTTGGGGATCGCTTACCAGTCGCGATTGCGGCCGCCACGGCCACCGCCGCCACCACCGCCATATCCTCCACGGCCCCGTCCGCCTCCGCCGCCACCGCCCCCGTTCGGTCGCGATTCGCGGGGCCGAGCTTCGTTGACCGTCAGGGTCCGCCCTCCCAGAGATGCGCCGTTCATGGCTTCGATGGCCGCGTTCATTTGATCTTCGTCGACATCGATGAATCCGAACCCTCGGCCTTCGATGATGCGTGCGTTGTGTCCGCCGTAGTTCGCGAACGCGTCGGTCAGAGCGAGCGCGTCCATCGAGTAGGGCAGGTTGCCTACGTAGAGTGTCTTAATTGCCAATGTTGGTCTCCCAGTTCAGGCCGAGCCTGATTGTTCGTTTCGGTTCAGGAGTCGAAGGCATCGAAATCAGGAACGACCGGGAGGCCAGTATCACGGATTCGAAAGCTTGGACGTGAATCGTAACGTGCATATTATACGTCAGATGAGCGCAAACCCCTAGGAATTCTTTCAGGATTCTGCGCTTGAAGCTGGCCCTAGTCGCGGGCGCGGCGTGCGGGGAGCGGTTGGGATTGGTCTGAGGGGAACGGCGAGCATAGGCCCTTTGATCCCGCTTCCGCCCCGAACAGAAGGTAACTTGGAATCTCTGAGCGCAACGCTGCGTATCAACGAACAGCCGATGAGCAAGCCGATCATCCACGTCAAGGACCTTTGCAAAGACTACGTCATGGGCGACGTGGTCGTCCATGCCCTTCGCGGGGCGAACATCTCCATCGACGAGGGCGAGATGATCGCCATCATGGGACCCTCGGGGAGCGGAAAGTCCACCTTCATGAACGTCATTGGTTGCTTGGACCGGCCCACGTCGGGCGAGTTCATTCTGAACGACCAAAGCGTAAGCCGCCTTTCCGACAACGAACTCGCTGACATTCGCAACAAGTACATCGGGTTCGTGTTTCAGACCTTCAACCTGCTCCCCCGGACCTCGGCGCTCAAGAACACCGAGCTTCCCCTTATCTACGCAGGGGTCAAGAACCGGACCGAGAAGGCGAAGGTCGCGCTCGAACGAGTGGGGCTGCTTCAGAGGATGCACCACAAGCCGAACGAGCTTTCGGGGGGTCAGCAGCAGCGGGTCGCGATCGCCAGGGCCATCGTTAACGATCCCGTGCTGATCCTTGGTGACGAACCTACCGGGAACCTCGACTCTCGAACTGCCGAAGAGATCATGGCGCTTTTCCAAGACCTCAACCGCGAAGGCAAAACCGTAGTGATCGTCACTCACGAACACGACATCGCAAATCACTGCAAGCGAATCGTTAGGTTCAAGGACGGGTTCATCGTGGACGACGAGCGGGTCACCGAGGTCATCGACGCCAGGGACATGCTCGCCAAGATGCCCGATCTCGACGCTGTCGAGGTGCGGAAGCCCAAGGCTACGGCGAGCGCTCCCCAACCCGAGCCCGGTTTTCAGGTTTAGGGAACGGCGCGGCGATCAGGCGCCGGGTTCTTCGCCGAGAGACTCCTCGACGGCGTCGAAGTTCATTTTTCGAAAGCGGGCGATTTCGTCGGGCGCAAGCACGAGCACATTCGGGTTGGCCGCATGGATGAAATGCTCGAACGTGATCTCCCCGACCTCGCCGTTCTCGACGAACTCGTCGTACATCCGGCGCAGGACCAGAGCGGGAGTCGGGGGCTGGGGGTACGCGTCAACCCAAATCCCCGGCATCGCGTCCCGGCTCTTGTAGGCGACGGCGGCGATATGAGCTCCTCGCGATTCCGGGCCCTCCTCGCCGCCCGAAGACCACCTTCCTTCGCGGACTTCGAAGCCGAGTTCCGTTAGGGTATGACGGACCTCCTCAATAGGAGCTGCGGCAAAACTCTCGACGTAGCCGCCGATCGACTTCAGAGCGGCCGTTGCGACGACTTCGCCATCCTGATGGTCCAGAAACGCCAAGTTCTCGCCTCCGTATTTGCGGAGGGCCTCCGCGAACAGTTCGAAGGGAACTCGGAGAATCATGGGACAGCCTTGCACCGACTAAGCTAGAATGCACTCACCATTCTAACGCGTGGAGGGGCAATTTGTCAGAAACCATCAAGATCCTTCTCGAAGAAGACCGAGTTTTCGAACCCAGCGCGGAGTTCGTGGCTCAAGCCAACATCAATGATCCGTCGATTTACGAAGAGGCCGATTCGGACTATCTGGGCTTCTGGGAAGGTTGGGCCAAAGAGTTGGACTGGTACGAACCTTGGGGGGAGGTCTTGCAGTGGAAACTCCCGTACGCCAAGTGGTTCGTCGGCGGCAAGCTGAATGCGTGCTTCAACTGTGTGGACCGCCATGTCGCGTCCGGACGGGGCGAAAAGACGGCGATTCTCTGGGAGGGGGAACCGGGCGATGTCCGCGCGATTTCGTATGCGGAGCTTCAAGAGGACGTTAGCCGGCTGGCGAACGCATTGCGCGAGCTCGGCGTCGGCAAGGGCGACCGCGTGTGCGTGTACCTGCCGATGGTCCCGGAACTCGCGGCCACGATGCTCGCTTGCGCAAGGATCGGCGCGCCCCACTCGGTCGTTTTCGGCGGCTTCAGCGCCGAGTCTTTGTACGACCGAATCAACGATGCCCAAGCCAAGGTCGTGGTGACGGCGGATGGAGGGTGGCGACGGGGGGGAATCGTCCAACTCAAACGAGCCGTGGATCAGGCCCTGGACATGGGGTGCCCTTCCGTCGAGAAAGTGTTGGTGCTCGAACGAGCCGGGTCTCCGGGAACGATCACGAACGGTCTTGCCACGCCCGAATACGATGCCGGAACGTGGGTCGAGGGCCGCGATGTGCAGTGGAGCGACCTCGTTCCCCGGCAATCCACCGCATCGCCCTGCGAGCCCATGGACAGCGAGGACCTACTTTACATCCTTTACACCAGTGGGTCGACAGGCAAGCCCAAGGGGATCGTCCACACGACGGGCGGGTACCTCACGGGCGTTTACGCGACGACGAAGTGGGTCTTTGACCTGAAAGACGACGATGTGTTTTGGTGTACGGCAGACTGCGGGTGGGTTACGGGGCACAGCTACGTCGTGTACGGTCCGCTTGCGAATTGCGCGACGGCCGTGATGTACGAAGGCTCGCCGGACACTCCCGACAAGGACCGGTTCTGGAGGATCATCGAGCGCCATAAGGTGACCATTTGCTATACGGCCCCAACTGCGATTCGAACATTCATGAAGTGGGGCGCGGAGTACCCGGAGCGGTGCGATATGTCTTCGCTGCGACTGCTCGGGAGCGTGGGCGAGCCGATCAACCCTGAGGCATGGGTTTGGTATCACAAGTACATCGGCCGCGAGCGTTGCCCAATTGTAGATACCTGGTGGCAGACCGAGACTGGGGCGATCATGATCACCGCCCTTCCCGCGCTGGTGAAAACGAAACCCGGCTCGGCCACTTTTCCGTTCCCGGGAATCAAGGCGGCGATCGTCGACGACCAAGGGCGCGACCTTTCGACCGAGCACCTCGATCGCGTTCGAGCCGGGGCTGCGGACCGGTCGGTGGGCGGATATCTGGTGATGACTCGGCCTTGGCCGGCGATGACGCGCGGGATCTACGGCGACCCTCAGCGGTTCTACGACACCTATTGGTCGAGATTCGAAGGCGTTTACTTCACGGGCGACGGCGCCAAGCTGGACGAAGAGGGGTATTTCTGGCTGCTAGGGCGCGTCGACGACGTGATGCTCGTCGCGGGCCACAACATCAGCACGATGGAAGTCGAGTCCGCGCTGGTGGATCATCCCTCGGTGGCTGAGGCTGCGGTCATCGGACGCAAGGACGACCTGAAGGGGCAGGCGATCGCTGCGTTCGTCATCATTCGAGCCGGGAACGAAGTGGGCGCCGACATCCACGACGTTCTCAAGGCCCACGTGGCGCAGAAGATCGGCCCCATCGCGCGCCCGGACGACATCATTCTGGCCGCGGAACTCCCCAAGACCCGGTCGGGCAAGATCATGCGGCGACTCTTGCGGGATGTGGCCGAGGGCAGAGCGCTCGGCGACACGACCACCTTGGCCGACGCCGCCGTCGTGAACGCTCTGAAGGAGAAATACGAGCATCTGGAAGGGTAGTCGCAGGTTGATATACTCGGTTTTTCGTTGTTTTGGGTGAGAATGTAGATCGAGATGGACACTATATATGGTGTCATGATGTATTCGTTGATGACAATCGACCTGCGGGGTTTGGCATGAACAAGCTGGACAAGATCCAATCGATGGCGATTCAGGTCGTGCGACTGCCCGATGGGAGTTACGAGGCCTCGATTCCTCAACTCGCGCGCTCGGTCGTCGGCTACGGGGACTCCTCCGAAACCGCCTTGGCCGATATGCTCCAGGTCGCGGAGGCGACCGCCCAGTTCCTGGAGGAGCAGGGAGAGGACCTGCCCGATCCGGAGCCCGTTCCCGAGTGGACCGACTACAGCGGCAGGGTTACGCTTCGCCTGCCGAAAATGCTGCACGCGCAGCTCGACCGCCTCGCTACGAGGGAGGGCGTAAGCCTCAACTCCCTCTTGACGACGATTTTGCAGGCGGGCGCGACCTCTCTCGCTGCCGGGTGCGAGTTTGGGGTTGCGTCAAGCGACTGCGCCGAGCCTCGTCGAAGGGCCGCCTTACGCGTGTCCGAGGGAGTCCGCGCCGCGAAGTCATATGCCAAGCGCGAGGAGCCTCCCTCCCGGCTAAGGCGGAAAAGAAAGGCGTGAGAGTTACGCTCTGCAAGCTGGTCATCGACCTCGGCACGACCGCGGACGGATTGCCGATTCTCCACGGGCTAGTGAACCGGATGGGCCGCGCCAAGTACCCTTCGCCGTTCCCGCGCGCGAGGCTGGCCGTCGAAATCGAGACCGACATCGACGACGGCTTTGGAGGGGGGCCGCTCGTGGTGCAACTCATCGACGAAGACGGCGGAGTGCTTTGGAAGGAAGAAGGGGAGATGCGCCTACCGAGTCCGCCCAGCCCCGGATTCCGGCCCTTGATGGCGTTCGACTTCGACGGCGTTCCTGAGATTCCGCAGCCCGGATCGTATCGGTTCGACGTTCTCTACCGGGACGAGGTCATCGGCTGGGAGCGAATCTACTTTGAGTAAGGCTGGGAGTCGGCGCGCGCCCGCGAGGCCCGCCGTCGATGACGAATGAACTCGATCGCGGCCGGGATGAGCGAAACCCCAATAATCCCCAGCACGGCGACGGCGAAGTTATCTCGTACCACCGGAATCCTTCCGAACAGATAACCTGCGCCCACGCAGACCACGACCCAGAGCAGCGCGCCTGCGACGCTGTACACGATGAAGCGCGAAAACGTCATTGCCCCCATCCCCGCGACGAAAGGCGTGAAGGTCCGAACGATCGGCACGAACCGCGCGATGATGATGGTCTTGCCGCCGTAGCGTTCAAAAAAAGCGTGCGTGCGATCGAGGTGAGACCTCTTGAACACCCGTGAGTTTTCGTTGCGGAAGAGCCGACGCCCCAGCAGCCGTCCGATTTGGTAATTTACATTGTCGCCCGCCAGGGCCGCAAAGAGAAACGTCAGGGCCACCAGCCACAAATTGAGCCCTCCCTCAGGCTGGCTGAAGATTCCCGCGGCAAACAACAGCGTGTCGCCCGGTAAGAACGGCGTCACGACAAGCCCCGTCTCCATGAACACGATCGCGAACAGGATTCCGTACACCCAAGGGCCGTACTGAGCGATCACGCCCTCGAGGTGGGTGTCGAGGTTCAGGAACAGGTCGATCAAAGCGGGTTCCCCAAAAAGCGCGGGTCGTGAAACGGGCTAGGCGAGGCTTGCAGGGTTCAGGCCCTCGAGTTGCGGAACGACGAACAAGCCATCCTTGCGGATAAGCTTGCCATCGAACCAGATTTCGCCCCCTCCATATTCGGGGCGTTGGATCACGACCTTATCCCAATGGATCGCCGACTTGTTGCCGTTGCCTCCAGGGGGCGGGTAGGCGTTTCCGGGCGTAAGGTGGAACGAGCCCGCGATCTTCTCATCGAACAGAGTGTCGAGCATCGGGTCGAGCACATAGGGATTGAAGCCCAGCGACCACTCCCCAAAGTACCGCGCGCCTTCATCGGTGTCGAGGATCTCGTTGAGCTTCTCGGTCTGCGCCCCAGCTTCCGCCTCGACGATCTTGCCGTTCTTCACCACATATCGGACGTCCTTGAACACGGTCCCTTGATACAGAGACGAGGTGTTGTATTGAACGACCCCGTTCGCCGAATCCTTCACAGGGCAAGAAAAGCACTCGCCGTCGGGAATGTTTCGCTTGCCGATGCAAGGAACGGCGCCGATGTCCTTGATCGAAAACTCAAACTCCGTACCGGGCCCGACGATTCGAACTTGATCGGTCGCGTTCATGAGGTCGACGAGGGGAGCGACCGCCTTCTCCATCTTGGAGTAGTCGAGCGTGCAGACCCTGAAGTAGAAGTCCTCGAACGCCTGCGTCGAAGCGTTCGCTTGCTGCGCCATGCTCGGCGTCGGCCAGCGGAGCGCGACCCACTTGGTGTTCGGGACTCGAACTTCGAACACGACCGGCGTCGCGTAGAGCCGTTGCCACATCGAGAGCTTCTCGCTCGGAACGTCCGAGTTCTCCCCGATGTTGTGCGAGCCTCGGAGCGACCAATATGCGGTCATCTTCGTCATCTCGTACTTTTCAACATCGGCAATGAGTTCGGCGCCGGCTTCGTCGAGACCGAGGAGAAGCTGTCTTCGGACGAGGCTGCTTTCCCGTCGCAGCACCGCCTTCGCGCCCTTCGACTGCACGACCCGTACGCATTCGGCGGTCACCTCGTCGGGGATGTCGAACGTGTGGATCAGCACGGCGTCGTCGGGTCCGAGTTCGGTGGAATGCGTGGCCAAGAGTTCGGCCAGCTTTGTAACGCGAGGATCGAGCATGGTGGTGGGAGGTTACCTATCCGAGTCTGGAAATAGCAGAAAGGGCGTCGGACTCCAAAGCCAAACGCCCCTCGTTCGTCGTCGCCTGCCGCTTACGCGGCGGCTAAAGTGAAGTTACTGGCCCGAACCGGCCGCTTCGCCGCCACCGGCATCCGTCGTGCCGCCAGCATCCGTCGTGCCACCGGCATCCGTCGTGCCACCGGCATCGGTCGTGCCACCCGCGTCGGTCGTTCCGCCATCGGTCGTGCCGCCCGAATCGGGGGCCTCAGCCGGCGGGTTGGTGTCCGTAGTGGGCGCGGGGGTGTCTCCAGTTCCGGCCTCTTCCTTGGGAGCGCAACCGATCATGGCCCCTCCCACGAGAATGCCTGCAAAAAGCAGTGCAATCCAAGTCTTCATTTCTCCAATACCTCCTGTTGTGAGCGAGATTTGCCTTTCGGCGTTGCGCGAGATATTCCCTCGCACCTAGGGCAAAACGTCGCAATCATACCAGACGTTCCCGAAAGGCGATTTGTGGCCTCAGAACCCGAATTGCGACGCAGGGAAGTTTGAAACGAGCTCTTGAAGGGACTCCTGGGGGATCGTAACGCTCGTCAGCTTCCATTCCTTTGTGGGGATCAGAAGCCACTTGACGCCGCTCTCCTTTTCAAACCCCAGTGCCACTTCAGAGATTCGAACCTCTTGATTGACAGGGAAGCCGAACTTGACGATCGCGGGCGAACGCACGCTTGCCGAATCCGAGCGAACGTCCGGGTTCCATTGGACGATTTCGATGTCAGGACGAAAGTCCCGGACGTACCGCGAGATGTCTCGGTGGCTCGGCGAGAGCGTCTCGTTCACGGAGAACTGGTTGCTCAGAAGCTCCAGCACTCCGCCGGGACGGCCTTCTTTGCTTGCCTGAAGCGAATCTTCGAGCGCCGCTTTGATGAGAGCTTGGTCGGAGGGCTCGTTGGCGAAGAGCACTATACGGATTACGGCCGCGAGGAGCGCGCCAGCCAGGAACAGGATCCCGATTCGTAGCTTGGGGTTCATCAGAATTCTCCACTCGTGATCCGTTCTACGTCTGCGCGCATCTGTTCGATCAGTTCTTCCAGCGACGAGAACTTGCACTGATCCCTGAGCCGAGCGTCGAAGCGCAGCCGCAGCACAGCGCCATAGAGGTCCCCCCCTGGGTAGTCGAGCAAAAAGGCCTCCGTCGCGGGCTCGGTCCCTCCGACGGTCGGGCGGCTCCCGATGCTGATGGCGGCACGAAACTCGCCCTTCGGAGTCAAGCACGAACCCGCATACACTCCGTCGGGCGGGAGCGCCTGGCGGTCGAGGGGAGCGAGGTTGGCCGTCGGGAACCCGAGCCGCGCGCCCATGCCCGCGCCCTTCACTGCAACCCCGACGTATTCGAACGGCCTGCCCAGCAAAGTCGCGGCTTCGGCGACTGCCCCACCCGCGAGCAACTGGCGAATTCGGCTCGAACTGATCCTTTCTCCGTTCGAAGATTCGGGTTCGACGACGTGCGTATCGATCCGCTCCTGAAGAAACGCCGCATTGCCCTCGCGTCCCCTGCCGAATCCGAAGTCCGAACCGATCACAACGGTCCTGGAATTGAGGCTATCGACCAGCACTTCCTCGAAGAACTCGGTGGCGGTCCTTTGGCTGAAGGCGCGAGTGAAGGGCAGCAGAACGGCCAAGTCGATTCCGAGTTCGGCGATGCGTTCGATGTTAAGGGCAAGGGTACCGATGGAGTGCGGAACTCGGTCGGGCGCAAGCGTCGCTGCGGGATGCCGATCGAACGTCACGAGTACGGCAGGCAGCCCGGCTTCGCGAGCGGCATTCACGCATTGCCGAATCACCGCTTGATGTCCCAAATGAACGCCGTCGAACGTGCCAACGCAGACGATCGAGCCGGGCAACTTCGGAAAGTCGCCCTCGATGCCGAACCGGATCTCCATACGCGAGGGCGGACTTTCGCTCGTCACAGATTCGACTCCTCGGCGTCCCGATTGCGGGAGGCTCGGGACTGCACCATGGAGAAGGCCGTCATGATCGCCATTTCGCCCCCTGCGACCAGCAACAGGCTCGCGGGCCGCAGCCAGTACTCGAGAACCGCGAACGACTCCGCGGGGCGTTGGATGCCCGTCGGCTTGGTGGTGACCAAAACCACGATCACGAGCACGATCGCGAGGTGCAGGACGGGCAAGGTGAGGTTGCTGGGGAACCTCAAACTGCTGGGATGGACCAAGCCCGCAATGAACCGGATCAAAACGGCGAGAACGACGCTCGCGCCTGCGAGGGGGCTTAAGAGGAGCGTCCAGCCCGGAACGTCGTATCGGCTAAGCGGAAGGTTGGCGACGATGGCCGTCAGCGCACCCGCCACGAAGGCCAGCAGAGCCGTGTCGCCCGCGACTCGCGTCAGGTCATAACTGGTTGGTTTGCTCATGACACGGAGCCTCGCTTTGCCCTCTCTGGCAGAACCGGATCGCACGCCTTGGGTGGGACGGAGTCGATGGTCTATGATACCGGTCGCAATGCGGGAGGTGTCCCGAGCAAGGAATCCACCAATCTCGAAACCCCATGACGGATCGGGTCGACGGTGGGCAAGCCGGTTTCATCTTCGATCCTCTTGCACTCGTCGAGCGCCGCGCCTTCTTCGAGGCTCGCCGTGATCACACAAAGCCCCAGCGTCTTGGGCGAGGGAAACGTTCCCAAGGTGCTCGCCAGGCTCTCGTAGAGCGCGATGTACTCCTTCAGGTTGGGCACTCGAACCCAAGGGACCCTGCGAAGCGTCGGCTGGTTCGCCCGAGTACACATGATGAGGTCAGTTGGGATCGTCCCTCGCATTAGGGGGAGGGTCGCGCTGCTGCCTGGGTGCAAGAGCGCGCCTTGGCCTTCGACGACCACAACATCGGCGTCCCTTGCGGCCATCACCTCTCTTTCGATCGCTCCAGAAGCGAAGTCGAGCCGCACCGCGTCGAGAGGCACTCCCGAACCCATAACAGTAATGCCCACTTGGCCGGTCGCCACGAACGCGGACTTCACCCCTCGCCGAAGCATCTCGAAGTGGACTTCGAGGCCCGAAGTCATCTTGCCGACGCTCATATCGGTCCCGACCATCAACACGCGCCGGTTAGGGAGCGTTCGAGCAAGGCCCTCGCCCGGTTTGAGACCCCTCGGCTCGACCCGAATGTCCCAAACCCATTGCCCCTCGCGCAGGTCGCGGTACCTCTCGGTCAGGGGGTCATGGAGTCCGTTGACCACGCTCAATCCGAGTTCGATCGCCTCGTCGATGTGGGCCCACCACCGTTCGGGAATCAAACCTCCGGGGGGAGCGATCCCCAGCACGAGCACCTCCGCTCCGAGCGCGGCCGCCTCTCTCACCGAACCGACGATGGGCGGGCTCCGATCGACCTTCACCAATCCGCGCAGTTCCGCACCGACGTGGCAGGAGTCGATGACGCACGCCACTGGGTTCGGCGAGTATCGCAAAACCGCCAGCCCCATCTTGCCGGTGTCTTCGCCCAAAGCGCCTTCCATGAAAAGGGCGAGCTTGTGATCGGTTCGCAGCATGTCCGTCCTCAACTCGCGAATTCGGGCTTGAGGCTTGCGCCGTGGCCGGGAGCGTCAGGCGGCATCACCACGCCCTCGACGAACCCGAGGCCCTCGGCAGGGTCCGGGTTAAGGTTGAGATGGCTGTCGAGATCGATGTGATCGAAGCATGCGCCGAGCGCCGCCCCCGCCGCGATGGCGATGGAGGACTCGCTCATGCAGCCGATCATCGTCCCCATCCCATGCGCCCGGGCGGCGGCGATGATCCTCAGCGCCTCCGTGATCCCGCCGCACTTCATCAGCTTGAGGTTGACTCCGTCGGCCCCGCCTGCCAACCTCGGAACGTCTCTGGCGAACCGGCACGATTCATCGACGTAGAGGGGCAGGGGGCGGCCCGCGAACAACTGGGGTAGCTGATCCTCGGCCCCTTCGACGAGTGGCTGCTCCACGTAATCGACCCCCCGTTCGGCGAGCCAGCGGAGCATGACCTTCGCGTCCGATAAGCTCCAGCCCCCATTGGCGTCGACTCGCAGCTTGGGCGCGAACGGCGCGGCTGCCTCCAGAGTCGCCAAGAAACTCACCTGATCGGCTTCGATGCCCTCCTTCGACCCGAGCTTCACCTTGAGGCACTTCGCGCCCGTCATCGAAAGAATCTTCGGCACGCGCTCCCTCACGACCTCAGGCGGGTTGATTCCGATGGTCACGCTTGTCGGCACGGTGGGCTTGGGCAAGCCGAAAACTTCAAAGAGCGGCCGCCCGCATTGCTTCGCGAAGAGGTCCCACAGAGCGACATCGACGGCGGCCATCGCGGGCGGATCGATCCCCGCCTCTCGCATACGGTCCCAGACTTCCGTGCGCGAAAGCGAGGCGATCTCGGGAGTTAGGAATTCCGTGAGTTGCTGTTCGCCCCGTCCCGCCGTGACGTTTTCCGTTCCCGTGCTCGGCGAGGCCTCTCCGATGCCAGCATGAGTCCCGTCCGACGCGAAAACGAACAGGTTTTCCGATCCGGTGCTCACACCGCGACTAATGGCGAGGGGAAACAGCTTTTTGAGAGAAAGACGTCGAAAGGAAAATTTGGTCATGCAAAACCTTCGTAGACCCGATGCCAGCGGGATGATGTGTACCCGAAACCAGACCTTGGCTACTCCGATCGACCGGTTGCAAGCGTCTGATAAAGTGCCGCAACGATGAGCCGACTTCGCTGGATTGTAGGTGACTCCCGCCACCTGGCCGACCTTGAATCGAACTCGATTCACCTCATCGTGACGTCTCCACCCTATTGGCAGATCAAGGACTATGGCCACGCCTCGCAAGTGGGCTTTTCCGAGTCGTACGAGTCGTTTATCAACAACCTGAACCTCGTTTGGTCGGAGTGCGAGAGGGTGCTTCACCCAGGCTGCCGACTCTGCGTCAATGTGGGCGATCAGTTCGCCCGCGCGGCGGCGTATGGCCGATACAAGCTCATTTCGCTCCAGTCCGAGGTGATTCGCTGTTGCGAGAACTTAGGGATGGACTACATGGGCACGATCATCTGGCGCAAGGTGACGTCGATGCGGACGACAGGGGGCGCGGTCATTATGGGTTCGTACCCGCGTCCCCGCAACGGGATGATCAAGGTCGACTTCGAGTACATCCTGCTCTTCAAGAAGCTCGGCCAACCTCCGGCAGTCTCACAGGATCAGAAGGCGGCGGCAACTCTCACAGCGGAGGAGTGGAACACGTTCTTTGCCGGCCATTGGAGCATTCCCGGCGAAAAGGGCTCGCCTCATCCGGCAGCGTTTCCGGTCGAAGTGCCCGCGAGGCTGATCCGGATGTTTTCGTTTCCAGGTGAGACCGTGCTCGACCCCTTCGCGGGAAGCGGGACGACGCTCAAGGCGGCTTCGGAATGGGGGCGTTTTGCGGTCGGCTATGACATCCATCCGGGCTTTGCGGAAGTCGCCCGGAGCCGGTTGCCTGAGATCGATGTCGTCGAGAGTCCTCCCCTCGACCCCGAATTCGTCGCTCGAAAACTGGAGGGGTTGCCCTACCCGTTTCGCGATCCGCACGGATTCGACCGTCGGCGAAGCCCTGACGAAGTCGAACAGCTCATGCGAAGCCGGTAGAACTGGGCCGTTCGGGCAAGATTCTGGGTCCTTTGCGGCAGACCTGCAACCTCTCGATATGCCATAACGACTACCTCACCATGCGAGGGATTGTCGTCACAGCCTTACTGCTCTGTTCCACTTGGGCCCTGGCGGAGCGAAACCGAACGCTTCCAGGCAAAAAACTCGATTCTCCGCCCGTCATCGACGGGGTCATCGACGCGTACGAGTGGGGCCAGGCGGAAAAGTCCGGCCAGTTCGTCCACCTTGCGACCGGGCAGAGAACCTCGTACGATTGCGAGTTATACGCGGGTTACGACGAGCAAGCCCTCTACTTTGCCTTCGTCTGCCCCGACCCCCGACCTGATCTGATTCGCGCAACCGAGTACCGCCGCAACGTTTCGCTCAATGGCAACGACAACGTTATCGTCCTGGTCAACCCGTTCGCAACCCACCAAGAAAGCGATACGAACGAGTTCAAGGTCTCGGCGGGCGGAGGAACCCGGGCGGAATTTGCGGGCGGTCGTGCCTCGAAGCGCGAATGGGAAGGCGAATGGCAAGCACGCACTCGCATCACCGACGCCGGCTGGGAGTGCGAGATCCGAATCCCCTGGAAAATCCTGAGGCTGCCCCCCGCGGGAGTCAGGAATCTGGAGGTCAATTTTGGCCGGGAGATCCCTCGCGAACAGTTGACCGTCGCTTGGTGTGATCTCGGCCCCCAGGAGCAAAGGAAGTTCAATGGGTTCTGGCTGAACGTCGCGGTCCCGGAGCTTTCCGAGCCCAATCCCCTGCTCGTTCTCGGCTACCAAACGATAGGCTACGACGACGAGAAGCGGGCGGAAGTGCTGGATACCGGACTCGACATTCGGTACGACATCAACCCTCAGCTCACGAGCCTCGCCTCGATCAATCCTGATTTCCGAAACATCGAAGGGTCGGTGCTGAGCCTTGAGTTTTCAAGGTTCGAACGCCTTGCTGAAGAGCGGCGGCCGTTTTTCGTCGAGGGAAGCGGCACCTTCCGGATGGGGGGAATGTCAGCGTCCTTGTTCGCCCCTCAGAGGATCCGTCAGTTCGACTTCGGAGCGAAAGTCTTCGGCAAGGTCAGCGACCGGGCGCTCGTGGGAGCGCTCGCCACGACCCGATTCGGCCACGAAAGCGCGGCTGCGGCTCGTTACAGGCTGAGTTGGGGCACGCAGAGCTCACTCACTGCGGGCGCGGTCCACTTCGACGACCCGGACGACAATCTGACGAACACAGCCGCCGCGCTCGAACTCACTCAGCTCGAAGGGCCCGTCGGAATGGCCCTGCTGTATAACACGACCCATGATTCCGACCTGGGGACCGCACACCGATACGACGCCGACCTTCTCTACAGGCACGGCTCGGTATATGGCCAGGTGGGTTACCAACATATCGACGAGAACTTCCTGCCTCGCATCGGGTTTTCGCCCCGCGTCGGCTTTCGGGGCTGGAACGGCTTCCTCGAGGATCAGCGCTCCTACACCGCCGGGCCGCTCTCCGAACTCGGTCTTGCCCTTGGTTTTCGCGATACACAGGCGCTGGACGGAAGCGGGGTCTATTTGAGGGGGATCGAAGCGGGCGTCGAGTTTACGACGAGGTCGGACCTGAACGTCGAGACGTTCGCCGTACGTGAGGACTTCCGAGGGGAAGTCGCGACCCTTGGGGGCTTCGAACTTTCCTACCCCGATTCGAATCCCTACCATCGAATGAGCTTCGGCTACCTCTTCGGCGACGTTGAGGGAGAGGACTATTCCTTGGTGTCTCTTGGGCTGCAAAAGCGATTCTCGAACCGCATCACGGTCGGTCCGTTCCTGCAATTCGAGCGAGAAGGGTCGACGACTCGCACCCAGCACATTCTGGGGGCCAGCTACGAAGTCGATCGGTACCGCTCGATTTCGGGCAGGGCGGTCGTGCGCGACGACAAGTGGAGCGGCTACCTGTCCTTCCGATACTCAGGCAACCTTGGAGTCGAGTACTACCTTGTTCTGGGCGATCCGAACGCAGACAGCTTCCAAAGACGCCTGATCCTCAAGGTGGTGTTCCCGGTTCGATGATCCGGGTTGGGGCCGGTTTCGGCAAACCCGCTTGGGATGCCGTTCGGTTATGTATAATGTCCGTTGACCGAATTCAGGGGTTAGAATGAGACGCTTTTGGCGCTGGCTAGTGGGACTTTTCCACCGCACGATGGACAAGCTTGAAGATCCGGAGATGATGCTGGATCAGGCTCGTCGCGATATGCAACAGGCTCTTACGGAGAACCGCGAGAAAGCCGTTCAGGCGATCACGCAGAAGAACCGCTTGGAGAACATGTTGAACGACGCGCGGCGCAAGTCTCAGGAACTCGAAAGTAAAGCCATCATGGCCCTCAAGCAGGGCAATCGCGAGCTTGCCCGGTCGTTCGTGCGCGAACGAGCCAATAACGATGCCGTCATCGGGCAACTCGACCAGTCCTATGCGCAGGCGTCCGCTGCGGTCGAGTCGGTCAAGGTCGCCGTCAAGCGCCAAGAAGAAGAGGTCCGCCGCAAGACGGCTGAAGCCCTCGCCATGAAGGCGCAGTGGAAGCAAGCTCAGATTCAAAACAGCATCACCAAGGCGCTGGAAGGTCTGACCTTTGAAAACCAGTTCGAGTCCTTCGGAGCCGCCAAAGAGCGCATTCAGAACATGCAAGCCGAAGCTGCCGCGCGCCAGGAGATGTTTGGTACCAGCATCCAAGGCAAGATCATGGACATGGAAGACAAGGCGCTCGATTACGAAGCTGAAGAGGAACTCAAGAAGCTCGAAGAGCGGCTTGGGTTAGGGGAGACCAAGACCGCCACGGCGGACACGCAAGAGGTGAAAGTCGGGCAGGGCGATGCGACCGCCCCAGTCGAGGCGCCGCCTTCTGAGATCGATCAGCAACTCGACGAATTGGAGAAGCGCATCAACCCCGGCGGGTAGCGGGAGCGAGCGTTTCCCATGATCGGCCGCGTCAACGTCGTCTTCTGCTTCGTCACCGACATGCCCCGCGCTGTCTCGTTCTATCGGTCGCTCATGGAGACCGAGCCCGCCTTCGAGTCTTCCCATTGGACGGAATTCTTGGCCGGGGGGCTAAGGGTCGCCTTGCATCTTTCGTCTCCGGAGTCAACGGCCAAGAGCGGCCCAACCGGCTGGGTTCCCTGCTTCGAGTGCGATGATTTGAGATTGCTCCGCGAGCGAGTGGAAGCTGCCGGCGTACGATTCGAGCGCGAGTTTCACGATGCGCCGTCAGGGGCGATTCTCGCGTTCGCGGACCCCGACGGCAATCCCCTCCAGGCGATTCAACTCGGCGTCCAAGCCAAGGACCTCGCCTAAGCCGTGTCGCAATTCCTCGCCACTGAAGCGGACACGTTCGAACTCGCGCGAACCTACGCTCCCTTGTGGCGCGAAGGGGACTTGGTGTTGCTTCAGGGTCCCCTGGGCGTGGGCAAGACGACTTTCGTGCGATACGTCGCGGACGCCTTGGGCTTCCAAGGACCGGTCCGGTCGCCCACGTTCACGCTCATCCAAGCGCTTCCTACGGATCCGCCGATCGCGCATGTCGACCTTTACCGCCTCTCTTCCGCGCAAAACATCGGGATCGAGGACTACCGGGCCACTCATTTGGTGATCGTGGAGTGGCCAGAGCGCGCGCCAGAGCTTCTCGAAGAGGAGGGAACTTGGCTGCTCCGATTCTCGTTCGTCGAGGGAGGCCGAAGCGTCGATGTGTCGCGGATCGGCGTCGCTGAGTAGAATCGGGCCACATGCCTACCCGAATCGGACTTTTGAGTTCGGCCCACCTTCATGCGGCGGGCTACATCTCCGCGCTACGCCGCATCGAAGGGTGCGAGTTCGTGGGGTTGTGGGACGACGACGTGGCCCGAGCCCGCGAGTTTGCCGCCAAGTGGGGGGGCGAAGTCTTCGCTCAGCCCAGCGACCTCCTTTCTCAATGCGAGGCGGTGATTGTTGCCAGCGAGAACCGAAAGCACGCCGATCACGTCGCGCTTGCGGCGGGATTCGGGTTGCCCTCCCTGTGTGAAAAGCCCCTCGTGGCCACCCGAGACGAGCGAGATCGGATGTTCGAGGCGGTCGATCATGGGGGGACCTGGGTGATGACGGCATTTCCGACTCGGTTTTCGCCCGCGTTCCAGAGGCTTCTCCAGAGAGTTCGCGCGGACGAGATCGGGCCGATCGTGGGGATTTGCGCGACGAACCGAGGAACCTGCCCCTTGGGGTGGTTCGTTGAGACGGCGCAATCCGGCGGCGGCGCGGCGATCGATCACGTCGTCCACGTTGCCGACTTGCTGAGCGTCCTCACGGGCCGACTTCCTCGGCGGGTCACCTCCTTTATGGGGAATCGTATGTACGGTGAGAGTTGGGAAGACTCGGCCCTTCTCACGATGGAGTACGACGACGGGCTGTTCGCGACCCTCGACTCCAGTTGGTCGCGACCCAAGAGCTACAAGACCTGGGGCGATGTGACGATGAACGTGGTCGGCGAGCGGGGCGTGATCGAAATGGACATGTTCGCGCAAGCGTTCGACGTCTATGCCAACTCAGCGATGAGGCATGGCGTCGCCAGTTACGGCAGCGACCTGGACCTTGGGCTGGTCTCGGAGTTCGTGTCGTGCGTTCGGACGGGATCGACTCCCCCGATCTCGAGGGATTCAGGCTGGAATGCGGTCGCCCTAGCCCTTGCGGCCTACGAGAGCGCTCGGTCGGGAAGTCCGGTTGAGGTCGTTTACTAGGCACCCTAGCGTTTTTGAGGGAGCCGCAGAGTGACCTTCGTTCCCTTGCCCAACTCGCTATCGATGGCGACCGACCCTCCGTGCGCCTGTGCGACGCTCTTGACGATGGCTAGGCCAAGCCCCGCCCCGCCTTCCGACCTCGAACGGGCGGAGTCGACTCGGAAGAACCTCTCGAACACGTGAGGAAGAGCCTCGGGCGGAATCCCTTCGCCGTCGTCTTCGACCGTCACCCTAACTTCATCCGAATCCGAAGCGAGCCGCAACGTCACGTGTCCGGAAGAAGGGGTGTGTCGAACGGCGTTCTCGACGAGGTTTCCGATCGCACGCGAGAGCAGATCGGGATCGCCAAAGACGAAAAGCGGGCCCTCAGGCGCATCGATTTGGACCGCCGGTTCCCCGTCAGCTGCGGGCTTCTGGAACTCGGCGCAAAGGTCTACCAGGTCCACGTCCTGGCTCCCCTGGATCAGTTGCCCCGCGTCAGAACGAGCCAGCAAGAGGAGCCGCCGGATCAGGCGATCCATGTCGTCGGCGGAGCGGTCGACGATTTCCAGAGCGCGCTTCAGATCGGACTCGCCCTCTGTGCCGCCCAAGGCCGAACTGGCGGAGACCTTGATTCGGGTCAAAGGGGTCCGAAGTTCGTGAGAGGCGTCCGCGGTGAATCTGCGTTGCAATTCGTATTGCTCTTCCAACTTCGCAAAGGCGCTTTTCTGCTCCGAGAATGCCGTTTCCAATCGCTCGAGCATTCGGTTGAACGTATTAGCTAGGTTGCCTAGCTCATCGTCCCCGGTCACGGGAATCCTCTCGGAGAGTTCGTGTTGGCCGATGCGCTCGGCGGCTCGCGCCAGTTCGCCGACGGGGCGAAGCGCGCGCGAGGTGAGAAACCACGCGCCGAATCCGACCACGACGAGGCCAAGCGGAAGCAGGGCGAGAAAGGCCCGCAGATGGCCTCCCCAAAGCTGGTCGATGTCGGAAAGCTCACGGGCGACCTGCACTACGCCCACGATCCGCCCGTCCACGACGTGAGGCATCGAATACACCCTGACGGGCTCGTTTTGCCAGGAGATCGTTCCGGATACGGTCTGTCCTTGGAGCGATTGAGAAAACGCCGTTGCGCTCCAAGGCCCCATTCGCACACCGTCGAGAATCGTGAAGCCATCGAGCCCTAAAAGCCTAGGTCTCCTAATGAATCTCAGACGGTCGCCCTCGAACTCAAACGGCGGCGGCATAGGCCCGGCCTCGGGTGGAACCAATCGCGGCTCGCCTTGGGGTGGTTGGCTCGGGGTGGCTTCCTGGGAGTTTGGCGCAGGGCCAGGCGGGTCGCTCGGCATGCCCTGGCGGAGTCGCCCCGGCCCCATCGGACCCGGACCTTGGGGAATTCCCCTTCCCTCCGGAAGATTCCCCATGGGTCCAAAAGGTGGCCCCGGCCGAAGTCCGACCGAAGCGAGCGCCCGTTCCCGCAAGCCCTCGTCCACGCTCCGCAACAAGCTGCTTTGGAGGCTGTAAAAAAGCGCCAGCCCAAATCCGCACATCACCGCCCCAAGGACGAGGGTGTTGAGGAGCGTCAAGCGAGCGCGAAGAGTGAGCTTCATGGTTCGGCGTCTGAGTTCGGCGACCTCAGCACATAGCCGACGCCATGCACTGTATGGATGAGTTTTTTCGGGAAAGGCGCGTCGAGTTTCTTCCGCAGCGCCGCGACATGGAACTCAACCGTGTTGGAGATTCGGTCCTCGTCGCCCCAAACGGAGTCCAGGATGAGGTCGCGGGTCAGGGTGCGGCCTGCGTTTCGAGCAAGCGCTTCGAGGAGCGAATACTGGTGTGGCGTGAGTTGGATGTCCTGCCCCGCGCGGCGAACCGTTCGGGCGAGCGTGTCGATTTCAAGGTCGGCGATCAGGATATTGGACGACTTGATGGCTGCGGTTCTTCGCACGAGAGCGCGAATTCGGGCAAGCAACTCCCGAAAGTCAAAAGGCTTCGGCAAGTAGTCGTCCGCGCCGGCGTCGAGCCCCTCCACCCGATCCTCGATCATGTCCCGCGCGGTAAGCATCAGCACGGGAGTCGTGATTCCCGAGGCCCGAAGTTTCCGGCAGACCTCCCAGCCCGCCAACCTCGGCAACATCACATCGAGCAGGATGATCCCATGAACTCCTTGCAGCGCCCGTTCGAACCCCGCGACCCCGTCGAACTCCACGTCGACTCCATAACCCTCCCGTTCGAGTCCGTTTTTGACTCGTTCCGCGATCACTTCGTCGTCTTCGATGAGGAGAATCCGCATGGCCGCTCGCCGCTCTGTGTACTCTACTGGAAACGCATGAGGGAATCCTGAGCAAGCCGCCCGGTGGGCCTGAGCGGCGGCGCCCTCGCCGTGCCATAATCGCACTATGACCCAGCGATTGCCGGATTGGCTCACGATCCGGTTGCCTCGCCCTGAAACGATCACCGAAGTTAAGGGCATGATGCGAGCAAAGAACTTGCACACGGTGTGCGAAAGCGCTCGATGCCCCAATCTGCCGGAGTGTTGGAGCAAACGTACGGCTACGTTTATGATTTTGGGCGATACTTGCACGAGATCGTGCGGGTTCTGTGCGATCAAGGTGGGCAAGGGCGAGGAGGTCGATCTGTTTGAGCCGGCCAACGTCGCCAAGGTCTCTGCGGACCTAGGGCTCAAGCACATCGTCGTTACGAGCGTCGCTCGCGACGACCTTCCCGACGAAGGGGCCGAGCAGTTCGCGCGGACGATTCGGGCGCTCCACCACCAGCTCCCCCACGCGATTGTCGAGGTTCTGACGCCCGATTTCAAAGCGAAACCCGATCTGATTCGAATCGTAACGGACGCCCACCCCGAAATCTACAACCACAACGTCGAAACAGTCGCCCGACTGCAGAAGATCGTTCGCCCCCAGGCGCGTTACGCTCGCTCGCTGGACGTGCTTCGAAAAGTCAAAGAAATCGACCCATCGATATATACGAAATCCGGAGTCATGCTCGGTTTGGGCGAGACGCGAGACGAGGTTGTGCAGACGCTTCGCGACCTGCGGAATGCCGGGGTCGACGCGGTTACGATCGGTCAATACCTTAGGCCGACCATGAAGCACCTGCCGGTTCACACCTTTGTCCACCCCGAGGAGTTCCAAGAGTACGCCCGCATCGGCGAGGAGTTGGGGTTCGCGTTCGTTGCGAGCGCGCCGTTTGTTCGCAGCTCGTACAACGCAATCGACTTCAGCAAAAAGGTGATGTCGGAGCGTCTGGCCGCGGCCTCCCGCGATGCGTAGGCCCTTCGCTTCGAACGTGGGAATTCGCTTTGGGCAAACAGCCCGTCTCGCTCGCTCGTCTCTTGGCATGAGGAGGTCGCGCCCATCCGAACGGTCGAGCGAGTGCTGAGCCTTGTGACGCTTTGGGGTCCTTTGGGCCTGATGGCGTTGCTCGCTGGCGTCTACCTGGCCGACTGCTTCAACTACCTCACCTCACCGGGAGCCGGACTCACTTTCCGCGTCGAGGGGCGGTCGGGCGATCTCCGCGTCACGACCGGACCGTACTCCTTCGACCCCTGGCTGGGTTACGTCATCGTCAAAGACGTAAAGGTCCGTGGAGAGGCTGGGGATCTCATGGCCTCGGCCGAGGAACTCCGGGTCGGATTCCCTTACAATCCCGCCTCGAAGGGTCCCGTATGGGACGCTTGGGCGAGGGGCGTTTGGGTAGGGCTGGAGCGCGATTCCGAGGGTCATTTCAGCTTCCTCGATTACCTGCCCGAACCCACGGACGAGCCCAGCGACCAAGCCTACCGAGTGCGGGTGGATGAACTGAGTGTCGGCCTGACGGACCGGGCTGGCGGAGAGGTCTGGTCGCGTACGGTACGAGTCTCGAATCTTGATGCCGAGGGCGTGGGAGACCTATTCGTTGCGGTGGGAGAGATCGCCATCGAAGGGAGCTCAGGCTCGTTCCTCGCCAAGGTCCGTTCCGGGGCTCCGGGGAAGGTCCTCGCTTCGGCGCAATTGAGGCAAGTCGAACTCAGCGAGGTGATCCGGCGGCTGCAAGTCACGCCCGAACTCGCGGAATTCGACCTCCTTCGGGGCTTTCAAGTAGGTCGCTTGGTGGCGGACGGGGACCTGAATCTGGCCTTCGGAGAAGACCCATCGGCTTCTTTCGTGGGCGACCTCATCGGAGAGCAACCGGTTTGGCAGGAGTATGGACTCGACCGCCTGACGTTTCGCGGGAGCATAGGAGAGAGCGGTGCGGCGGGCTACGCTACCGCCCGGTCTCGCGGCGCATCGTCCGAGGGTCGAATCGAACTGAGATGGGGTGAGGAGTCCCGGCTGCAATTCTGGGGGAAGGCGTCCCTGAGCGACTCCGCTTCGCTTCCTCCCTTCTTGGCGAGACACGTTCCTGGCGGGTGGTCGTTCCAGGGCGCGGTGTTTCGTGGCCCCGTTGTCTGGACGGATCGCGAGGGATTGCACGCAGGGGGCGAGGCCGAGGTTCGGCAGTTTGCTGTCGGCGAAGTCGATGCTGCCGACCTGCGCCTTCAACTCAGCGCAGCAACCGACAAGTGGGCTCTGCGCGTGTCTTCAGGCTTGGTCGAGGGGGCGAAGCTTGAGGGCCGCGCCGATTTCGACGCCACGAGCCGTGCGATTTCCGGCGGGTTCAAGCTGGCCGGTTTGGACCTGGCACGGGTCCCTGCCCTCCACGGCGTTGAAGACGTGTTCGGGTCGGTCGATTCGGAGGGGCTACTCAGCGGCACGATCGAGGACCCCGTCGTGAGCGTGCGTTCGAAAGGGCTCCTTGGCTTGACGCTCTCGAGCACTTCGGTTCGGATGGGCGCGGTGCAGTTGGCCGGAACCTATCAGGGGGATCGCATCCGAATCGATCGGTTTCTCGCGGCCGACGGGTTTGGCGTGTTCTCTGCAACCGGGCGCATCGGCCTGTCGGACGGGTCGATTTCGGGAACGCTGCTGGCTTCCGGAGTCGACATCTCGGTGCTGTATGAGGGCCTTTCGGGCACGGCCTCTTCGCTCCTGGAAATCTCGGGCACTCTGGACGATCCTCAGTATCGGGGTCGGCTGGAGGCGTTTTCCACAGAGTTCGCGGACCAGGGGGCGCCGCTGATCTCGGCGGACATCGAAGGCGATCTTGGGACGTTAAGGGCCAAGAGTTGGACGGTTCTGCGGGGGGCGAGTCGATTGGAGGGCGACTTGGTTCTTGGCTTCGATTCGCGGCAGGTCAGCGGGGCGATGCGAGGGCCTTCGCTCGAGGTGGGCGACCTTCTCGGGCCGGACTATTCAGGGGCATTGATGCTGGTGTCGGGCTCGATTTCGGGCACGTTGGATTCGCCCGCGGTCTCCGGTTCACTCGCGGGTCGCAACCTCGTGGCGAGGGGTACGCGGATCGATTCTTTGTCGGCGCAGGTCGCCTATCGTGAGGGAAAACTGAGCCTGAACGAGGGCGAGGCGGTCTTAGGCGAGGGACGGGTCACTGCCCTCGGCGAATACGACATCGACTCGCAGTCCTCGAGCGTTTCGGCCTCGATCGAGGAGCTTTCCATCGCCTCGATCGCCCCGAAGCTTCCCGGAGGGGTTACCCTCGCCGGAACCGTCTCAGGCGAGGTGCGCGTCGGGTTTGAGTCCGCAGTTTTCTCAAGTTTGACCTCCGATTTCAGGCTGAGGGACGTCCAAGTCAACCCCACTTACGTGGGTAGCGGGTTCGCGAACGCCCACTTCGAAGCTGGCAAGTGGTCCGGGGAAGTTCAGGTCGGACAGCCGGATCGATATGTGCAGGCATCATTGAAGAACTGGAACGTACAGTCCGATGAGGTTTCAGGCGAGTTGGTGGTTTTCAACGTCCTGTTCGAAGATGTCTTCCGCGCGCTCCGGACGTCCATCGAGCTCGATCCGGATTCGAGGAGGGAGCCTGTTCTGGAACTTCCGCCCGCGGTCGTCGAAGAACTCAGCGCGCTTACGGCTCAAGTCGACGCTTGGGTGACGGTGGAAGGGACCTCGAAGGACCCGCGACTTCAGATTCAGACCCTGGAGGCCAAGGCGATTCGGCGATTCGAGGAACCCGTGGGCGCCGTTCGCGCTTCGGGGGACCGGCAAGGGGGCATCTGGACGATCAACGAGGTGCGCTGGGAAAACGGCCCCACCACTGCAGTCGCGAAGGGGGTCATCGACGAGCACGGCGAAGTGAATGTGGACGCCAACCTCAACAATTTCGTGGTCGCTGAATTGGGTCGGTGGATTCCGGCGCTCGCGCAAGTGAAGGGAACCGCGAACGCCTACATCTTGGCTTCGGGCCCCGTGGAGTCGCCGCTCTTGGAGGCGAGCCTCGATGCGACGCTGTTCGAGCAAGGCGCAGGGTCGGCCGGAACTTCGCGCACCCAAGACCCCCGGCTTCACTTGAACCTGATTCCGATCCGGGTCCAAGAAGGCTCGCTAACCTTGCAAGGGGACTTCCGGTTTCGCGGCTTCCAAGGGGAGATCGAAGGTGAACTTCCGTTTCACTACCCGTTCGATATCGACAAGGACCAGCCAGTAAAGGGGCATCTAACGATCAACAGGCGCCCGCTCGTCGAGCTTGAAGAACTGTTGCCCCTACTCGATATCGAGCGGACCGAGGGAGTTGTTTACGGCTCGTTCGCTCTTTCCGGGACGCGGGATGACCTGCGGTGGGAAGGGAAGTTCGACGTCGAGGGTTCGAGTCTGGCCGTCGAAGGTGTTCAGACGGCGCTGAGCGACGTGGGGATGCGAGTCGTGACCACCCAGAACGAGGCCAAGCTCACCGTGACGGCGAACGGGTCGCTCGGCGGATCGGTGGAGGCGGAAGTCGTAGGGATACTGGAGGACATTGATTGGTCCAAGTCAGATGCCTTCAGCCAGGTACTTTCCTTGCCACTTTCTGGCTCGATGAGCGTCAAGGGATTCGAGGCGGCCGAAGATTGGGGGGCGAAAGGCGCGGCCCAAATGAAGGTCGACGGCGAGGTCCAAGTACTCGGGACTTTGAAGTCGCCGCTCCTCCGTTCCGATCAGCCGATTTCCCTCACCCAGATCGTCGCGAGGGCGCCCGACGAGTTCGAGCCGGCTGGCGAACCCGCGGAGGGAACGGTCGTCCCCCGGTTCGACCTCACGTTTCGAGTCGCAGAGTCCGACCGGCCAGCATCGCTGAAGATCTCCAACGGCTCGTTTGGGCTTACCGGAACGGGGCAACTGACAGGCGATCTCGTCCGCCCGGAACTTGTGGCGAACCTGCGGGTCGCAGAAGGGCTGATCCGGCTGCCTAACGCCCGGATCGCTATCGAAGAGGGCGGCGACTTGCGCGTCCTTCATGCTGGCCGCGGACAACTTGAATCGGAAACGCGCGTTGATATCGACCTCGAGGGCCGCACGAGTCTGACGGCGCTTCGATTCGGCGGACTTGTGCAGCGGTACGAAGTGCGGCTTCAAATGAGGGGCAATCTGCTCGACCCTAACCAGCAGCTAATCACCGCTTCGGCCGATCCGCCCGACATTTCTCAACAGCGCATCCTCCAGCTCTTAGGCCAAGCCGACCTGATTGAGGGATTGGGCGCAAACGTCATTGGAGGGCTCGACTGGAACAAGCAGGTCCTAGGCATTGCGGGGTTTGCGCTGCCCTCGATCGTGGATCCGCTCACGGAACGGCTTGCCGGCGAGTTCGGCCTTGAGTACCTCAGCTTCGAATACTCCGCCTTCGAGGGCCCCACGGTTTCGGCCGCGAAATGGCTGGGCAAGGGCTTGATGCTCCAGTACCGCCGCCAGCTTACCGACCCCGTCGACGGTCCGATCCGCTATGATTTGCGGCTCACCTACCGCCCGCGTTGGCAAAAGGGCTTCTGGCAAAACGTGTTCTTGAGTCTGGGGATGGACGAGGTCACACCTTACAAGTTCGCGATCGAGTACGGACGAAGGTTCTAGCGGCTCGAATCCGCTGAAACGCTTGGGGACCCCGGAAGTCAAACAAGCGGACTTTCCCACAGGAAAATGGGGATTGCGAAAGAAATCGGGCGTGACACGCGCCGCGGTCTTGCGTAAACTACCGGAATCCTGCGGGGTTTCCGTCGAGGGCCGGCAGAGGCTGAATCGCAGTTGGACTTGAGACACGGAAGACGACCGGCGCTCGGGCCGGGGTCAGATAAGGCAAGGACGTCATGATACGTGAGGGAAAAATCGTTCGGCTTGGCATCGCGCTCTGTTTGATGCTGAGTTTCGGGCTGGCTATGGGCCAAGGGATGGTGGCCGAGATCGAGATTCGCGGCCTCAAGAACGTGAATCGAGAGCCGATCATGGCTTCTTTGCGGCTCAAGGTAGGGCAGCCCTACACTCAAGTTCAGCTTGACCAGGACCGGCGTTCGGTCGAAGAGATCGGGTTCTTCCAGGCCGTGGACGCGCGAGCTGAGGAGTTGCCGGACAAGAACTGGAAGATCGTCATCGAGGTCGTCGAGTTCCCCGTGATCAAGGAACTCAGGATCATCGGGAACTCGGTAGTATCCACCGAAGAGATCGAGCGCATTCTGCGAGAGGTTCCCAGTCTTCCGATCGCGCCGGGATATGTGTACAACTTAAACGGGGAGCGAGCCTGTACAGATGCGATCTCTAAGTTGTATTCCGACCGGGGTTACTTCGCCCAGTTCGCCGAGTTTGGGCCGATGCCAGGTTCGCCCGAGACCATCACGGTTTCCATTCTCGAGCTCGTCGTCGACAGTGTGGCGATCCAAGGCGCGACCCGAACCCGACCGTATGTGTTCCAGCGCCTGATCCGCACCAAACCGGGAGAGGCGTTCAATCTACAAACCTGGACCGATGATCTTAGACGGATCTACAACACGCAGTGGTTTGAGACCGTGGAACCGCTCCAGCGGGAAACCGACGACATCGCCAAGATCGCGCTCGTCGTCAACGTGAAAGAGGCTCGGACGGGGATGTTCAACGTCGGAGTGCAGGTCGACCCTCGAAGCAGCGTTGCGGGTCTGCTGAGTTTTTCGGACAGCAATTTCCGGGGAACTGGGCAGTCGGTTCGGCTCAACTTCCTTCAGGGCACATCTGGAGGCGGAACGAGCGTCAATCTCGACTACGGAAACCCGATCTTCGACGACCGTGGGACCGCGCTCAACGTGTCTGTTTTCAGTCAAATCGTATATAGATTCATGGGGACCAGCTTCGGCGGCAATCAGATTCCCACCGAAGATTCCCGGTACTTCGAGCGTCGGACCGGCGCGATTGTGGGAATGACGCGAACCGTGAAGCGCGACACGTTCCTTTCGACTGGTGTTCGCTTTGAGAACATTAAGACGTCAGAGCTAGACACATCGTCAACAACTGGGTTCATTCAGCAAGACGGCGACGTGGCCTCGATCTCCGGTGCCCTCACGATCAACCGGCGCGACGTCGACATCGAGCCTTCACGGGGCAACTGGATCCGGTTATCGCTGGAGCCTGGATACACCCGAATCACCAAAGTCGGCGGAGATGCGGGTGGAGACGACATTCTGGGTTCGCACACGTTTGTGAGAACCGGGATCGAGTACCGCCATTACTTCACGAATCAGCCTCCCCGCGGGCGGGAGTTGGACGCGCCACGAAGGGTCGTGGCGTTCCGCGCAAAGGCGGGATTAGTTGCAGGTACGGTCCCGTTCTTTGAACAGTTCTTTGTCGGCGGTTCGGATACGCTGCGCGGTTATCCCGAAGACCGCTTTTGGGGTAAGAACATGGCGGCCGTCACGCTCGAGTACCGCCATCCCGTTCAGAAGTCGTTCAACGCGATTGCGTTCGTGGACTACGGCGGCGCTTGGGGCGGATTCGGTACCGTCAACGAGTTCACTCAATCGAAGAGCGCTCAGTTCAAGTTGGGGTACGGGCTAGGATTCAGCTTCCGCACTCCGCTGGGCCCCATTCGGCTCGATTTCGGCTGGAACCAGGACGGGGGGAGCCGGACGCACTTTCTCATCGGAACGTCTTTCTAAGGGGACGTTCGTAGTAACTACTGGAGCAACAACACACAAAATGACGAAACTCAATGGGTTTGGACTGGGATTGGCCATTCTGGCGCTTGTGGCGGCGATCGTAGGATTTCAGGGACAGGATTCGAAGATCGGCGTCGTCGACTTTTCAGGGATTATCGAGAAGTGCGATTTCTATAAGCAGAACAGCGATCAACTGGAACAGATGAAAGCGGTGCGCGAGGGACTGCTCGAATTCCTCTTCACCTATAAGGCTGCGACGATGGAACAGGCAACGCGACTGAAAGAGCTGACGGTCAAGGACGCGCCAACGGCAGCCGAGAAGACCGAAATGCAGCAGATCAAGGACGCTGTGATGGGGTCGGACAAGACGTGGAAAGAACTCACGCTGAAGAGCACCCACACGGCCGACGAGACGCAGAAGCTGCGCGAACTCGCTTCCCGACGACAGGCAACTGACGAGTTGATTCCGAGGTGGCAGCAAGAGTTCGAAGGCGAACTTCAATCGCGCTTCGCCAAAGTCCGCAACGACACGATCGACCGCGCCCGGGAGGCCATCAACCAAGTGGCCAAGGCTCAAGGCTACACGGTGGTTCTGCGTTCGGACGTTGCGCCCTACGGCGCTAACGACATCACGGATGCCGCCCTCAAGGCAATGAATGCCAAGAAATAGCGTAAGTCTCGCCATTGCCGCTTGGATATGTGCCGGGTGTGCCGCTCGGCAACCTGCTGTTTTCGTCGATCTCAGCCGAGTCGAAGCGCTCCCTCCTGCGGCCGTACAGTCGGGGACGGAGGGAGTTCTTTCGACAGGCGCAGTTTCTGAGTACCAAGCTTCGCTGCGGCCGTTCGCCGGGAACTTAGAAGAGCAAGGCGTGCCCTTGGAGCGGCTTGTGTCGGCGAGGGCCGATCTGGAAGACAACCGAGCTCGCGCCCTGCGGGGCCTGGAGGACCGGCTGTTTCGCTCGTACCAGCGCGAGCTCGATGGGCTGGCGGCCGAGCAGGCGCAGGAGTGGGCGGAATGGGTCGAGAGCGTAACCCTCCAAGCTGATTCGGACCTGCGGGCAAGGTTCGAACAGTACGGATTTGCCAACGGACCGCTCCTGGCCCGCGTGGCGTTTCTCACTCGATTCCCGTTGCCCGATGTCGCCGCGTTGCCGGATCCTCCGATTGAGCGCGTTTGGGCGAGAATGCGTATCGAGGAGGCGAGGTTCAAGTTCGACTTGATGAAGCGCCTCGAAGAGGGCTTTTTGCAGGACGTGGAACGCATCGAAGGGTGGATGGAAGAGCAACTGGACGCCAAGAGACTTGCACAAAGCGTGCGGCTAACCGAACAGACGTCGCTGTATCAGGAGCGGGCCCGTTCGGAGGCGAGCGTCGCGTTCCAATCGACCGCGCACGACTTTGAGAGCCGACTCGCCGAATCCAGCGTTCTGCCCTTCCCTCAGTTGCCCACGGGGACCGTTCGCCTGGAATCCACTAACCCCTGGACCGTTCCTCGGTGGGGCCGAGAACCGGTAACATCGCAACGAGACCCGCGCGAAGAGTTGGATCACGACCTCAGTATCTGGGCTCGACTCAGGGGTTTTCGACTCGTGTCGAACCCACGCGAGGGTCGAAACGCAACCACCGAGTTCTTGGAATGGAGAAAGTCGCGCCGCCTTGGACCCTGAAGACGCTCGCTGCTTTAGTGGGCGGTGAGATCGATGGCCCCGAAGACCTTGTGATCCAGCGGCCCGTTCTGGTCGGAAGCGACGATCCCGAAGGCATCACCTTTGCAGTTTCCCGCGCCTATTTGGAGAAAGTCGAGGCTTCTGGGGTGGGCGCGGTGATCTTGCAGGATCAGATGTTTGCGTCGAGCAAGCCGTCGATTCGGGTTCCTGACGCCAAGCGGGCATTTGGGATCCTCTTGCACTTCTGCGTGCGCCCGATTCCTCTCGCTCCAGGAATCCACCCGACCGCGCTGATCGATCCCAGCGCCGCCATCGACTCCAGCGCCTCGATCGGGCCGTTTACGGTCGTGGAGCGCGGGGCATGGGTAGGTCCAGGCGCCAACGTCCATGCGCAGTGCTACGTGGGTGAAAACTGTAAGATCGGAGCCGGCTCGGAACTCCGGCCGCAGGTCGTCCTGATCCAAGACGTCACGATCGGAGAGAACACCCTCATTCATAGCGGATGCGTGATCGGAGCCGATGGGTTCGGGTTTGTCTGGGACGGAGCGCAGAGGATCAAGGTCCCCCATTCGGGGGGAGTCACTTTAGGGAACGATGTGGAGCTTGGCTCCAATTGCGCGGTCGATCGCTCGATGGCGGGCAACACCGAGATTGGCGACGGAACCAAGATCGACAACTTGGTGCAGGTGGCTCACAACGTGAAGATCGGCAAGAACGGGGCGATCGCCGCCCAGTCCGGGATCGCGGGCACATGCAAGGTCGGGGACAACGTGGTCATGGGGGGCGCTGTGGGGCTGCGCGATCACGTCTCCATCGGAGACAACATCTCGCTGGGAGGCCGCAGCGCGGTGGACACCGACCTGACTGAGCCGGGGGAGTACTTGGGGATTCCCGCGAGGCCGATTCGCGAGGCCGCCAAAGCGATGATTCTTTCTCTCAAACTGCCCGAAATGCACTCCAGGATTCGTGATCTCGAACGAACGGTCCGTGCGCTTCAGGCTCAATTGGAGGAGAAGGGCACGGATTGATAGTCCAGGAGAGGCGAACGGTTGCCGAGAGCGTAAGTTGGTCCGGCAAAGGCTTGCACGGAGGTCAGGCCGTTCGAGTCACCGTTCACCCAGGCGACCGCGGGATTTGGTTTCGTGCGGGCGGAGCTTCGCTCGAAGCGATCCCGGAGAACGTTGCAGATACGTCTCGGTGCACCTCTCTCCCCGTCGCGCGGACCATCGAGCATTTGATGTCGGCGCTCGCGGGACTCGAAGTCACGGACGCCGAGATCGAGGTCCAGGGCGGCGAGCTTCCCGGCTTGGATGGAAGCTCGAAAGAGTACGTCGAAGGGTTGTTGGACGTGGGACTCGCAAGCGTCGGGACGGTGGAGCGCGAGCCGCTGTTCGAGCGCGTGTTCGTGCAAGAGGAATCGATCAAGGTGGCGGTGAGCTCAGGGAGGGGCGTTTGGCGATACGGTTTTTTTGCTGACGCATGGCCGTTCGAGCAGGAGTTCGAATCCATCGACGTCGTTGAGGAGTTTCGCGAGGAGATCGCCCCAGCGAGGACTTGGGCCTTCGAGCATGAGCTACCGGCGATCGAGCAGCTTGGATTGGGGAGAGGCCTCGATGCGACTTCGGCTGTAATCCTCGGGAAGCAGGGTTATGTGAACCAAGTGCGATTCCCAGACGAGCCGGCGCGCCACAAGCTCCTCGACCTTATTGGCGACCTCTATCTCGCGGGATTCCCGATTCGGCAACTGAACGTATCGGCGTGCCGATCGGGCCACAGGGCCCATGTGGAGGCGGCGAGGAGGCTGCGCCACGCGCTTTCGCGCACGGAGTCCTAGCCGTGAGCGGAGCCCAAGTACAAAAAAGTGCCCGGGCAGGAGAGAAGGAGGAGAGCCTGCCCAGGCCGATAGTTGGTGTTCTTTGCTTGGTTCGCTTCGCTTGGCTTGCTCTCAAGGGCAGCCTTTGCTTGCTTCTACATGTATATCCGCACGAGCCCGACATTTCGTGACAACTTTTTTTGCGGTTTTTTTGATGAGGTTCAACGGCGACGATTCTGCGGCCTCGAGCGGCAGTCTTGTTCGACCGGGTTCGAGGCTTCGGGCAGCCACTAGGGCGCCGCAAATCGGGTAACTCCTTCCTCATGGCGCCGATCAAATTGAGCCCCTCCGACTTCGCCTTCCTTTGGGAGGAGTGCAAGCGGTGTTTTTGGCGCAAGGCGGTCCTCCAGGAATCGCGCCCATTTTCACCGATGCCCAAGATATTCACCGCGATCGACCTGCAAATGAAGGCGCTGTTCGCTCACCGCGACGTGAGGGACATTGTCCCCAACGCGCCTTCGATGAGGATTCACGCGCAGGATGGCTGGGTCGAGTCCAACCCCGTCGCCACCGGGCGCCACGAACGAACCTGCTTCGTCCGCGGCATTTACGATTGCGTCGTCGCGACCGAATCGGGTTATGGCATCGTCGACTACAAGACCTCCCACGTTCGAAGCGAGCACGTGCCGCTTTACCAGAGGCAACTCGGAGCGTACGCTTATGCTCTGGAGCACCCTGCCCCTCGCGCGGCTGCACTCAGTCCCATCGTCACGGTCGGGCTGATCGTGTACGAGCCCCACCGAATGGAGCCTACTTCGCAGGGCGCATCGCTGGGCGGCGCTTTGGAATGGGTGCCTATGAGGTACGACGAGGGCGAGTTCCTCGCGTTCCTCACTCGCGTTTTGGACGTCGTCTCTGGCCCCGAACCCGCATCTGCGCCGGGTTGCGCGTATTGCGCCTATCGAGGGAGGGCCCCGGAACAGGCCTCCGGCTCGTAAAACCTGCCCAGTGCCGGGATCGGAGAACCCCGCGGCGAGACCGATTCGTCCCAACCTTGATGCTGCTGCCTCTGTTAGTCGCGGGCGCCGTCGCCCTACCCCAGGTCATCGACGGCATCCGCCCCGTCGATGATCGAACCGTCGAATACGCCAAGGCCTTTCTCAAGCAAGTGCAGGACGAACCGGAGGCTATGAGCGTGCCCGATCCGTTCATGGCCGGGTACTTCAGCTTCCGAGCGAAGGCGCTCGCGCCGCTGCTCCACACACGGTACACGGCAGCTCAGATGGGTCTCTCGGGCGTGGTTCTTCAACTGTTCGACCCCAAGCTCGCCGCCGCCGTTGCCAAAGCCACCGATCGAATCAAGCAAGGCCCCAAGGACTTCGATTCGCTGACCGAAGACGAGCGAGAAGCGATCAACGCCGCTTGGTCTGCCGAAGGCGGGCTGAATCGCAAGTTCTTGTTGGGTGTAGTTTCCGAAGGAGATCGATGGCGCTATATGGCGGGCGCAGCCTTAGGCGAGGCTTCGGCGCACCTTACGGTTTGGCACATATCACCCAAGCAGCCGATCTTGCTCGAATGGATACAACGCGCAGTGAAGTCGTGCCGAGAGCATGCCGAAAGGCCTGAAGCGGCGAAGCATCAGGGGTTGGCGCAGGCCATGCGAGCGTTTTCCGTCCACGAAGGCAAGGCGGTGGACGAGACGAGGGTCCGGGCGATCGCTACCTCGGTCGAAGAGGCGTTGAAGGCGTCGCTTCCCTCCAAGTATCGCTGGTAGGGCTTCAATCGCTGGCGGGCAAAAAAGAAAAGCGGCCCCGGATTCCCAGAGCCGCCAAGATCATCAATTAGGGCAAATGAATCAAACCATAACGCTCACCGCAGACTTCTCTTGGAGACTCTGCGGCTACAAGATGGCTTGTCAGGATTAAGATACGATGAATTCCAGGAATCCCTCACAAAAAAACCTCCAATCTAGGAGGAATGCAGGGCTCTTGGGTTGCAGAATGAGAACGTGTTTCGCAGTACGGTCTCACTTGAGCAACGGGTCCTAATCGGGTTCTTCGCGCTGGGGTTCGCGGCGTTCGGCTGCCAAGGGCCGGAGCAGGTCAAGGACCTCGAGGGGTCGGCTTTGCTGCCGACGGGACACTGGATTCAGCCAGAAGGAAGGACCGCGGAGTTTGCGGGACGCCCGGTCGACATGGTCCGAAGCCCCGACGAAAAGTGGCTGTTCGTGAAGGACAACTCCGGGCTCCAGGTGTTCGCTGCCGATACGCTGGACGCCTCTCAATCGATTCCCAGCCCAGGAGGAACCTCCCAGTACGGCCTTGCGGTCACTCGCGACGGGAGTACGGTGTACCTCTCCAACGCGGAAAGCCGGGTTCATAGGTACGTACGAACGCCCGAGGGGAAGTTCAAACTCGAAGGGGGCTACACCCTCCCTGCGCCGGAGATCGGAGGCCATGCCTACCCGACCGGACTCGCCCTCGACGAAGACAGGAACGCGCTTTATGTTTGCGCATCGAGGTCCAACGCACTTCTTTGCATCGACCTTCCGTCGGGTGAAGTGCGAAAGTCGATCCCGACGGGCGTCGCGCCTTATGCTGTCCTGATTCACCCGAAGACCCGGCAACTGTGGGTGACGAACTACGGCGGCCCCAGGCCCCAGCGCAGCGAGAAGCGCGCGCCAAGCGCTGGAACCGACGTAGCGGTCGACGAGAGGGGTGTTGCGAAGTCTGGATCGGTGAGCGTGATCTCGAGCGATCTTGAGAAAGTGGAGGCGGAGATTAGCGTCGGACTCCACCCCTGCGCGCTCGCCTACCATCCAGCGGGGGACCTCGTTCTTGTCGCCAACGCCAACTCCGACGAGGTGACCGTGATCGAGTGCTCGCGCAAGGCGAAGGTTCAAGAGATCGACACCCATCCTGTGCGGGACCTGCCCTTTGGTTCGATGCCCAACGCTCTTTGCGTCGACGAAGAAGGGAGGGTGTGGGTCGCGCTTGCGGGCAACAACGCGGTGGGCTGCTTGGAGCGGGAACCCAACGGCGAATTCAGTCTCAGGGGGCTTGTACCCACGGGTTGGTATCCGTCATCGGTCCTTGCCGATGAGGGGCGCGTTTATGTTGCCAACAACAAGGGCGTCGGTTCGCGCACGAGGAATCGGCCTGAGGAGAAGGGCCGGAACTCTCACGACCACCGCGGATCGATCCAAGCGTTTTCCACCCCGACGCCCGCGAGGTTCGCCGAACTGAGCCGGAAGGTGACGACGCTAGCCAAGTCGACCTCGGTTCTGCGCGCTTACGAGCGTTCCATCCGATCAAACGTCGGCCCGACGCCCGTCCCGGCGAAACTGGGCGAGCCTTCCGTGTTCGAGCACGTAATCTATGTGATCAAGGAGAATCGCACGTACGATCAGGTGCTCGGCGACTTGCCCGAGGGCGACGGCGACCCCAGCCTCTGCAACTTCCCAGAGCCCCTTTCTCCCAACCATCACGCCTTGGCCAAGGAATTCGTGCTGCTCGACAACTACTACTGCAACGGGGTGCTTTCGGCGGACGGACACTCGTGGGCGACCGAATCGAACGTGACCCCCTACTTGGAGCGCATGTTCGGAGGCTTCACGCGGAGTTACACCTTTGGCGACGACCCGCTCACGTACTCCTCGTCGGGGTTCATTTGGGACGCCGTGCTGGCAGCCGGCCTTTCGTTTCGCAACTATGGCGAGTTCAACTACTCCGAGCCGCCCCAAGGGATGGGCTTCAAGGAGGTCTATCAAGCTCACAAATCCGGCCAGAGGGTCGACTTTCGGCTCGAAATCGGGGTGGAGCGGGTCAAGAGGTACAGTTGCCGCGACTACCCGGGCTGGAACATGAACATCCCCGACGTGCTTCGGGTAGATCGATTCTTGGAGGAGTTTCGAGAGTTCGAGAAGAGCGGAGACTTCCCCAACTTCGTGATCGTGTACCTCCCGCAGGACCACCTTTCGGGCACGGCCGAAGGGATGCCGACGCCGAGGGCTCACATGGCCGATAACGACCTGGCGTTAGGCCGCCTCGTGGAAGCCGTCTCGAAAAGCAAGTTCTGGCCGAAGACCGTTCTCTTCATCAACGAGGACGACCCTCAGAACGGCTACGACCATGTGGACGGCCACCGGTCGATCTGCTTCGTCGTGAGCCCCTACAGCCGAAACCGAGGGGTGGTCAGCGAGTTCTACAACCAGACCTCGGTGGTCCGAACGATGCTTCACATTCTGGGTCTACCTCCCCTGAATCAGCAAGATGCCGCATCCAATCTAATGGCGGCATGCTTTGCCCCGAAGCCAGATTTCTCGGCTTACCGAGCGAGGCCGGCCGGTTGGGCGCTCGACGAACTCAACGGCTCGCTGGCCCAGAGATCGGGAAACGACCTGAAATGGGGCCGAATCAGCGCGCAAATCCCGATGCATCGGACGGGGCTGAAGTCGGTGCAAGACGAAGACAACCTCAATCGCATCCTCTGGCACGCTACCAAGGGGTATGCGACGCCTTACCCGGAGCGATTCGCCGGCGCCCATGGAAGGGGCCTTAAGGGTCGCGGGTTGTTGCTGGACTCGAACTCTGACGAGGACTGACGAACTCGTTTCCCCTCGAAGGACTCGACCCGGCCGATCTCGAATCGGAGGAGCGATGGCGCACGCCGACTCCCCGCAGCCGGAAACGAGGGCCGACGAGCCGCTCGCCCCTCAGGAGTTCCAAGAGGGGTTCACCTTACGGACGGTTCTCGGAGGGCTCTTCATTGCGCTCTTCATGCTGCCGGGCGGGATCTACCTGGGGCTGGTCGCAGGATATGGAATCGGCGAAGCTGCAGAGTGGGTCACGATTGTGCTGTTTGCCGAAGTTGCGCGAAGGAGCTTCCACTCGCTCCGGCGGCAGGAAATCTACATCCTTTTTTACATGGCTGCGGGCCTGACTTCAGCCATCAACGTGAACCGTGGACTCTATGGCGGCCCCCTTTCTGGGCTGATTTGGAACGCGTACTTCGTTCAATCGGAGTCCGCCGCTCCCATCGCCTCCCAAATCCCTAGCTGGGCCGTTCCGGGTCCTGAGTCGGCGGCGGTTGTGGAGCGGCAGCTTTGGCACCCCGCTTGGTGGACCCCTTTGCTTCTCCTCGTGGCGACGGAGGCCTGTGGCCGATTGGGTTGGATGAGCATGGGGTATGGGCTTTTTCGGGTGACCAGCGACGTCGAGCGGCTCCCGTTTCCCTATGCGCCTGTGGCCGCATCGGGCGCGACCGCGCTTGCGGAAGCAGGCCAAGAAGGCTGGCGGTGGAGGGTTTTTTCGACCGGGGCAATCGTTGGGATGCTATTCGGACTGGTCTACATCGCCCTTCCGGTGATCACGGGGGTCCTTCTCGGCCATCCCGTGCAGGCGCTTCCGATCCCGTTCGCCGACTATACGGTCGGGATCGAAAACCTCTTGCCGGCGGCCATCGTCGGCATCAGCTTCAGCTTGGGCAACGTGCTGGTCGGATTCGTGCTTCCGTTCGAGATCGTTTTGGGGGCGACCGTCGCAAGCGTCCTGGCGATGATCGTGTTGAACCCGATCCTGTTTCATGCTGGCCTCTTACCGAGCTACCGGTTCGGTTCGGATGCGTTCATGACCAAGTTGGCGGCCGACATGGACTTCTGGCTTTCCATCGGGATCGGAGTGAACGTCTCTGTGGGCATTCTCGGGATCGCATTGGTCGCAAAAGCGGTCGCGCAGGCGAGGAAGTACCGCATCGAACGGCAGTTCAGCCTTGCGCCGCCCAAAGGAAGAGGCGACATTCCCCTCTGGATCGCCGTTTGCGCTTGGGCGCTTTCCACCGGGTTGCTGGTGCTTCTGTGCCGGTGGTTGATTCCGGGGTTTCCTTCGTGGCTTCTGCTCGGGTTCGGGTTTCTGTGGAGCCCGCTCAACAGTTACATTTCTGCGCGAATGCACGGGCTCACAGGCCGAGGCGTTTCGTTTCCTTACTTGCGAGAAGCCTCCGTCATCGCCTCAGGCTACCAACGCGTGGACGCCTGGTACGCTCCGCTTCCCCTCTATGACCACGGGTGGGCCGCCCAGAGATTCCGCGAGGTCGAGCTCACCGGAACGAGGTTCACGAGCATCCTCCGCGCGGAGGCGTTCATGTTTCCCGTCGTGCTGGTCGCAAGTTTCGCGTTTTGGAGCTTCTTTTGGCACTCCAGCCAAGTTCCTTCGACCCAGTTTCCCTTCGCGCAGAAGTTCTGGCCGGTCGAGGCGACTCTCCAGTCGGCCATTCAGCAAGTCAACCTTCCGCGTGAAGGGGGGGACACGAACTGGTTCCTTCGCGCGATCCGGTTCGACTACATCGCCTTGGGCACGGCGGGCGGATTGGGGCTTTATGGGTTGTTCTCACTCCTGAAGCTGCCGATGCTGTTCTTCTACGGCTTCGCGGGCGGGTTGGGGCTGTTTCCCGCCAACACCATCCCCCAATTGGTGGGGGCGGTCTTTGGCAAAAGGGTGATGGAAAAACGGTACGGCCAATCGGAGTGGCGGCAGTACGCGCCCGTGCTGCTGGCCGGATTCAGTTGCGGAACGGGCCTCACGGCGATGGCAAGTATCTCGCTCGCCCTGATTGCGAAGGCGGTATCCCACTTGCCCTATTAGCGGGTTCCAATTGGGAGACGGACGAAGTCCCAATCCGAAACTGCAGCCGCACCTCATACGCCCTCGGCCACGGAAGCTCGATTCTCACGTCGTTCAAGCTCGTGATTTCGTACTGCTCGGTGCCCGCAAAAAACTTCTGGCCGAGGAACTGCTCGCGGAAGTACCGGTCGAGGTATCCGGCCAGATCGACCTGCACGAGCGTGTTGACCCGTTCGAACTCGGCGCCGTAGGTTTCTTCACGGCTGGCGCGGGACATCGAGTCGATCAGTTCGTACGCTTTGGGCCGAGTGAACGAGTGATAGGCGAAATCGTTCACGAACCGATGCAGGATGAACTCTCTGAGCGCGAGTTCTCGCTGGAGAGGATCGACGCCGATCTTTCGAGCGAGGAGATAAACGTTGGCGGCTGGGATGGCCGTCCCCATCGTGTTGCCAGCCGTGTTCCAGCCCGCATACGACAGCATCCGCTGCATCCGGTGGTTTTCCCAAAGCGCCTGAAAAAGCCGAGGGTCGCCCGTGCCGTTCTTTGCGAGGTTGATGTCGGCGACGGCGATGGGAAACCCCTGTTCGATATCTTGAATCAGCACCTGCAAGAAGCCCTCGAACAGCGGATCGCGCGGGTCCGGCACGTTGAGAAAGAGCGAGTAATCGTGGTCGCCGTCCCTGAAGACGGGCCTGGCTCCGCTCGCAAGGAGTTGGTCCTGGAGGCTCAACTCGACGTTCTTTGACTCGTAGCTCGCGATTTTGCGCCGCCCGGCATCGTCCGAGAAAGCCACCCGAACGCGGGGCATCCAGTCGTGCGCTCTCAGTAAGGCCCGACTCACCAAGACGTTCGAATGCTGATCGATCCCTTCACAGATGTAGACCCTTGAAGCGACTCCCAATTGGGCGATCCGCCGCCTGAGCGCCTCTTGGTCGGGGATGTGGGGTCCATAGGGCTGCGCGTCGTCCTGGCCCAGAATCACGTAGTCGAACAGCGAATCCTTCACCATTTGCAGCAGGTGAAGCTGGAGGTTGTGGTTCCTCGCCCTGGTGCGCTCGTACCGGTTGAGTTCGACCGGGGGAACCCGCGCCAAGAGGTTTCTCATGCTCTGCGCGTATTCGCTGCGCTGGGTGCGTCGGTAGCGATCCTGCAACTCGACGTACTTGCTGAGCTGCATCCTCCATGAGGCGTTGGCGAGGGTCGCGGTCGGCTGGATTCGCATAATGGCCGAGAATGCGTAAAAAGGAACCTGGGGATGCCGTTGCCGGATGAATCCCACCCTCTTCATGCGGTAGGCCGCGGTCTCGTACGGTACGGAGTCGACGCGGCTTTCGATCAACCCGCCGAAAGCAACCATGTCCGTGCTGACGATGACGGCGAGAACATCCGAGTAATCCTCGTCGCGAAGCCATTCGATGATCCTCTCCGGATTGCCGGGATCGGTGAAGCGTCCCAAGTGCTCGATCGGCGGCAGGGTAACTTCGACACTTGCCATCCGGCCGATCATCTGCGCGAAGTGGCCTGCGGCGGGACGGCTATCGAGGGGAATGAGCAGGATGCGCTCCGCGACTGCCCACGACGCAACGCACACCAGCGCCCAAGCAGCAAGGACCCTCACGCGTGACAAGATACCTTGATTTGGAGCGACATGACTTCGGAGTTAGAAATCGAGTCAGGAGCGAACGACAACGCAAGCCGCAAGGCCATCCCCTTCGTTCGGCGGGTGGTTCGAACGGCGTTGCTGACATGCTTCGTTATCGCGGTTCTCTACAACTGGCAACCCCAACGGTACCGCGTGCAAGCCGAAGCTGTAGATCCCGGCGAAAGGCTCACCTTTGCCGACCTCGGGCTTTTCACGAGCGGGAAGACGGCGCTCGCGGTCTTCGGCCATCCCGACGACGAATCGTTCTACATGGGTGGTACGCTGATCCGACTGGCGAACGCGGGCGTTCGAGTTCATTTCGTCGCCCTCACCGACGGCAATAAGACCTATTATCCGGGGAACGATTCGCGTCAGCTTGCTCAGATTCGGAGGAAGGAGATGCGGTCGGTCGCCCACCAAGTCCTTGCGAAGAGCCTTACGTTCTTTGGGCGCGACGACGGCCGGTATCGGGTCGACGACCGATTGGCGCGAGACATTCAGTCGAAAATCGAGGAGCTTCGGCCCGACTACCTGTTCCTCTTCGAACCGCAGGCTCCCGCGCAGGTGTATCACAAGGACCACCGGAATGCGGGCGTGGCCACGCTCGAAGCTGCCCGCAGGGCGAGATTCTCGGGGCGTCTACTTGCTTACTCCACCAGCACGCCCAACCTCGCGATCGACATATCCGATGAATGGCCGAGGGTCGATGCGCTTTTGGCGACTCACGCCTCGCAGTTCTCAGGTTCCCGGCTCGAACTGATTCGAACACTGGTATTCAGTCGCAACTACCGGGATGGCGAGCTTAACGGCTACGAACTCGCGGAGACGTTTCGAGTGTTCCGGTTGGCAGAGCGCTAGCTAAGGGGGCCGACGGGCGACAATCGCTCTGCGCCGACCAAGGGCCGTAGCGGTTCGGGGAGTTCAACCGACCCGTCGGGCTGTTGGAAGCCTTCCAGAATGGCGATCATCAGGCGAGGGCACGCCAACCCGCTTCCGTTGAGCGTGTGGACGAACTCCGGCTTCTCGCCCTGGCCTCGTCGGAACCTGATGTTGGCGCGTCTCGCTTGAAACGACTCGAAGTTGCTGCAGCTGGAGACTTCGAGGTAGGTCCCCACTCCCGGCGCCCATACCTCGAGGTCGTATTGCTTGGAGTTCGAGAAACCCATGTCTCCCGAGCACATCAGGGTCACGCGGTAGTGGAGCCCCAGGGCCTGTAAGATCGACTCGGCGTCCCGAGTGAGGGACTCGAGTTCGTCGTAGCTCGTTTCCGGCAACGCGTACTTCACGAGCTCCACCTTGTCGAATTGGTGGACCCTCTGAATGCCGCGCGTGTCCTTCCCAGCGGCGCCCGCCTCCCGCCGGAAGCAACCGGTAAACGCGGCGAACTTCATCGGAAGGTTCGAAGCGTCGAGGATCTCATCACGATACAGGTTGGTGACCGGAACTTCGGCCGTGGGAATCAGCCCGAAGCCGTCCTGGGTGAAGTAAAGCTCCTCTTCGAACTTGGGGAGTTGGCCGGTGCCCACCAAGCAATCGCGAAGGACGAGATAAGGGGGGTAAATCTCTTCGTAGCCGTTGGCGCGAGTTTGGTGGTCGAGCATAAAGCTGATCAAGGCTCTTTGGAGCCGTGCCCCGAACCCTCGAAAGACCGCGAAGCCCGATCCTGAGATTTTGGCGGCGCGCTCGGCATCGAAAACGCCCAAGGTAGCCCCGAGGTCCCAGTGGGCCTTCGGCTCGAAGTCGAACTCAGGTTTCTCCCCCCAGCTTCGAACGACGACGTTGTCCGCCTCGCTCTGCCCCGAGGGAACCGACTCGTGGGGGAGGTTGGGAAACTGGAGTTCGAGGGCGAGCAGAGCCGACTCGAGTTCCCGCTCGTGCTGCTCAGCGCTGGAGATTCGATCGCTGAGGGCCTTGGCTTCAGCTTTGGCGCCTTCGGCTTCGTCCTTCTTGCCCGCCGCGAAAAGCTGGCCGATCGCCTTGCTCGATTGGTTGAGTTGGGCGCGCATATCGTCGAGCGACGCCCGCAGCGCCCGAAACTCGGCGTCGACCCTTTGAAACTCCTCGAGAGGGGGCTGGATTCCCTTTCGAGCGGCGCCTTGAAGGACGGTATCGGGAGACTGCCGGAGAATCTGGCGGTCGAGCATACGCCCGTTTTACCTTTTGGCGGGTCGGGGAAGAGGATTGGGCGGCAACGAACCTATAATGGGCTGTGCCCGACGCCGAAGCACTAAGGTCGTTTGAGCCTGATCTGAGATTGAGACCCTGAACGGGTAGGGCTTTTTGCCCATCTTTCGAGTTCGACTTCTTGGATTTCGCTTCGATATTCCTTGCATTTTTGTCGGTGTTGGTGCATAATCCAATCGGGTCGGAGTGTCTTCGGCCCAAAAGGATGGCGCCCGGTGGCGCGGCCGAGCTTGGATGCGAGGTCTGGGTCTCTAAGGAAACTAAGGAAAGATTAGAGGACGGCCCACGTGGACCAAGTTCCCCGCCCTTGGCGCTGACAAAAAACACAGCACAAGGAGCAGTGAAGGAACAATGAAGCGAACGCTTACCTATGCGTTGAGCGCAGTGCTCGGCGCAATGGCGGCTCCTGCGTTCTCGCAGGATGCCTTCCCCGACACTCCAGATAACCATTGGGCCTACGAGGCGCTGGCGAACATGAAGCGAGCCGGCCTCTTGGTCGGTTATCCGGACGGGCTCTTCCGCGGCAGCCGCCCGGCTAGCCGCTACGAGCTCGCAGTCGCCGTGCATGCCACGTACATGCACCTTCGCAATCTCGTCGACGGACTCGAGCAGCAGCACGACGCTCTGTCTCGCAAAGTCGATGGCATGACCACCGAAGGGTTCGCCACCAAGGCCGAACTTCAGGCCGTCCGCGATGCGATGGCTGCTTTGCAGACCAGCATCAACGGCATGAAGTCTTGGGGCGACGACATCGCCAGCCTGAAGCGCATGGCGTCGACGTTCGAGCGAGAACTCGCATCGATGGGCGTCGACATCGAAGCCATGAAGCGGGGCCTCAGCGAACTCGCCGATCGCGTCTCCAAGCTCGAAGGGCGCAAGATGCCCATTTCGATCACGGGCGACGTGAACCTCGCGGTGTTCGCGGGTTACAGCGAAGATGGCCGATTCGGTATCGATCGATCGGGCCGCCCGACCGGCGTCAGCCGCGACGGTAGCTTTGGTCCGGCCGGAATGACCGAAGACCTCTCGATGTACCACGAGGGCACCTTCAAGATCACCAACAACGACGAAGACGGTCCCAAGCTCAACGCCGTGCTCGCCGTGCACAACCTGTTCGGAGGCAGCTCCTACTTGAGCTCCGCTTTCAACAGCGAGTTCGCATTCGGCGACCTTTCGGCGATTCCTTCGGGAATCCCCTACGGCGAGCCATCGACCGACGTCTACTTCCAAGAGCTCAACGTGAAGTTCAACACCAGCTTCCTGGGTCAGGACTTCAACGCGACGATTGGACGACAAGGCAAGAAGCTCGGCGGGTACTTCTTCCGCCGCCCGGACACCACGCCGTACTACTGGTCGCAGTACTGGGACGACGGAAAGTGGTACTTCGACGGCGCGAACTTCGACTTCAACTTTGGCAACGTGAACCTCGACATCTTTGGCGGACGCCAAAGCAACAGGCTCTCAACCAATGGAGTCGAACTCAACCCGATGTTCGCCGGTCAATATGGTCACCTTTGGGACCCTGAGACCAGCGGAATCACCGAGCGCCCCCGGGGTTACGGTTTCCACACCGGAATCATGGTCGACCAGCACCTCGGTGCGAGCGTCGGCATTCCGTTGATGGAGCGGGGGAAGATCAACCTCAACTACCTGATCCTCGATCAGAACGCGACCACGGTCCTCAGCTCTTCGCCGCTGATGGCCATCAACCGCGCGATCGTGTTCGGCGGTGAGGCCATGTTCGACCTGAACGACAACCTGTCGCTCAGCGGCGGCTTCTCGCAGACCAACCTCAACTACAACGACTCTTCGGTCGTCGACAAAGACAACACCGCTTGGTGGGCCGGCATTAAGTTCAACACCGGGAACGCTTCGTTCTACGCGGGCTACCGCGAGATCGAGCCGCAGTTCTATGCTCCGGGCGACTGGGGCAGGATCGGCATCTGGCAGAACCCGACGAACATCAAGGGCTTCAACGGTGGAGTCAGCTTCGACTTCAGCGACCGCTTGGCCGCAAAGGTCGGCGTGGGTATCTATGAAGGTACCGGCACGACCCTCGGCGGTGTGAGCGGAATGACTGAGAGCGATGAGTTGCGCCACGTCTCCGGCAAGGTTATGTACAAGCTCAACGACAACTGGAACGTCCACGCGGGCGCCGAGTTCGTCGATTGGGACCTTGCTTCCCGAACCAGCTTCTCTGGCGGCAAGCCGGAAGAGCGCTGGTACTGGATCGGTGCGAAGTACCGACTGGGCGAGAACGCCTGGTGGGGCTTCAACTGGGAGATGAGCGACTACGACTCGAAGGGAGTCTCCGGATTCACGCCGTTCGGTTCGTCCGCAACGCGCGCGACCGGTGGTCTCTTCACCTCGCAAGTCGGCTTCCGGTTCTAAGTTCCGGTATCCGAAACGCAATCGGGGCTCCGTGCCAACGCACGGGGTCCCGATTTTTCTTTCCAAACTTGGTACGATTAGGTTGTTCGACCTAACGACCCGACCTCATTGAGGCTTCGGGGCGTCCAATGAAGACCGAATCGTATGAGGTGAATCAATGAAGAAACTTGGGCTGAGAAAGATTTCGTTCGTGATGGCCGCTGTTCTTGCGCTTGCCGCGATCGGCGCGCCGCAGCTGGACAAGCTCCTCAAGCTTGGAGGTGTCGTGGCGATCGTCAACGCTATGGGTAAGCAGATGAACGAAGGCATCAACAAGCTGTGGGGCCGGCAAGACACTTGGGAAGTCAAAACCAAAGTGGTGCCGATCCTCTCCGTCGGAATCAACTCCTCGACCGCCGTCGGTGCGGCGCAAGTTATGGGACCGCCCCATCAAGTCGATAAGGTCGTGGCCGTAGCGCAACCCGAAGCCCAACTCTTGGGACGCGAACTCCGCATGAAGGCCCTCATTCCTGTCTCCAGCAAGGACGTCTTGAAGGACATCCGAGCCGTCGAGCACGTGGGAGTGAGCGGCATCGTAGACATCAAGCTCTGACCTCGATCGAGAGCAGAGCTAGAACCGGGCTGGCCGTTGCGCTAGCCCGATTGCGTTAGGGAGAAAGCGATCCTGCGGCGTCCCAGCTCTCCAGAATCGACCGGACTTGCCGGATGTGGTCCATCAACTCGCGGAACAACGCCGGGGTGAGGGCTTGCGAACCATCGCTGAGGGCAGCTTTGGGGTTCGGGTGCATCTCGACCATCAGACCGTCCGCGCCGGCGCAAACGGCTGCAATCGCCATCGCTGAAACGTACCTCGCGACGCCCGTGCCGTGCGAAGGATCGACGAATACCGGCAAGTGGCTGAAATCGTGAAGGACTTGGACGGAAGCCAGGTCGAGGGTGTTCCGCGTGTAGTCCCGGTCCAAGGGGACGATCCCTCGTTCACAGAGCATCAACCGGGAGTTGCCTTGATTGAGGATGTACTCCGCTGCTAACAGAAACTCGTCGATCGTCGCCGACGGCGCCCTCTTCAAAAAGACGGGCTTGCCGCTCCTACCGGCTTCGATCAGCAGCGGGAAGTTCTGCATGGACCGCGCCCCAATTTGCAGGATATCTACGTGCTCTCCCACCACGCTGACCATTTCGGCGCTCATCACCTCGGTGATCGTCAGAAGCCCGGTCTCCTCGCCGACCGCCTTCATGATCTTCAGACCCTCTTCAGCCAGGCCCTGAAACGAATATGGAGAGGTTCTGGGCTTGAACGCGCCGCCCCGGAGAATCTCCGCGCCCGCGTCCTTGACGATCTGCGCCGCGTCGAGGAGTTGCTCGTACGACTCGATCGAACACGGTCCTCCGATCGTGGCGAAGTGGCCGCGGCCAAGGGTCACATCCCGGACCTGAAAGACGGTAGGTTCCTTTCGCCACTCCAGCGATGCGAGCTTGTACGGGCGGCTGACATGGGTGACCTTGCTGACACCTGGAAGGCTGCCCAGCGCGGAGGCGAGGGACTCCCTCAACTCCTGAGGGATGGCGCTGGGGATGCCGATCGCCGTCTGCGCGCCCGGAAGGATCAGTGCATCCAGCTTGAACTCGCGAATCGCCTGAGCGACGGCTTCTGCTTGATCCGCCGTCGCGTCGAACTGCATCAAAACGATCATGTCGGTTAGAGTGTGAGGTTACCTTTGTCCTTCGGGGGTTCCGCTCAAGGACCGAAGTCTTCGAGGGTTAGGTCGGGCTCAGCGTGTTCTTCGTTGGTGTCTCCGCCATCGTCGGCAAGATTCGCGCCCACGCTATACAGTCGGTACGTTGCGCCGCTCGCTCGATAGAGGAGCTTTTGACCGGTATAGGGGTCGATCACCAAAGACTCGGCAAGCGAGTTGAGGTCCCTCGGGGCTTGGCCCGAGTTCTTGACGGAAGCAAGGACGCTCGCCTCGACGGCCAGAAGCCGGGTTCGAGCGACCGTTCGATCGCGAGCCTCCAGGAGCGAGTCGAAGGTGAAGAAAAGGTGCTTCGACAGCCTCCACCAGGGCCTGGGCTCGGGGAGAGAGAGCGGCTTCAGGCTGTCTCGTTGCCTTGCGTTGAGGTCGGCGCGATCCATCTCGTACTCGCGAATCAGGTCCGCCTCCTTGCCAAACCCGCTGAAGTACGCAACCTGTTCCTCCCCGGATTTGCCTCGAAGCTGGTCGAGGTATTGAACGGCATCTTGTACGTCGAGTCCGAGCCTCTCCGAAAGGAGTCTAGCTTCGCCCTTTCGGAAGCTATCCTGAACGAATTGAATGGCCTCGCGCATGTTGAGGTGTTCGTTGTGGATCGCCGTCGAAAGCGAGCGTCGCCGGTCGAGTTCGCCCTTGAGTCCGGCAGAAAGCCGCTCCAGTTGCTCCGCGCCGAGTTGATGCAGGTGGGGCAAGAACGCCCGGCGCGCGTCGTCGACGATGGTTAGACCCAAGGAAGCGTCGGTGGCCGAGCCCGAACAGATGTCGAAACCGAACCTTGTGGCAAGCAACAGGTCGCGGACGGCCTCCTCGCCCCGCCCTTCGAGCAGGGAGGTTTGAATCCGGAACGCGAGAGCGCGCCCGATCAGCCGCCAGCCCTGTTGATGCGGCGGAGCCTCGAACGGTCCGAGCGGTTGAAAGGCGAACTCACAGGGCTCGGCGGTTTGCTTGGCGAGCCGTTCGAGGGTAGGAGCGAGCCCATCGACGATCTGCTTCTGGATGCCCGGAGTGAAATGAACTCGGTTCACGTACTCCGGAAACAGTTTTTCGGCGACGTTGGCCGCGCGGACGTACTCCTCGAACGTTCGCGAACGTGCCTGCGTCGGCGCTCCGAGCTTGTTGCTCCAGATATCGAACGTCGGAGGCGGGGCTTTTGCGCAGCCCCCGGCAACGATCACGACGAATAGAGCGAACTTGACCCGACCTTCCATGGCGCGGTCTCCCACGCACGATTTTAGCATAAAGCGGTGTGCTATCCTTGCCGGGATGAAGGGCGTCGTTCTCGCCGCTGGTAAAGGCACCCGTCTGTATCCGATTACCCACCAAATCGCCAAACCCCTCCTGCCGTTAGCGAACCGTCCCACGCTCGAATACGCCTTCGATCAGTTCCGATCGATGGGGATCGATGAGGTTTGCGTGGTGGTTGGTGAGAATGAGCCGCAGATTCGCGGGGCGTTGGGCGGCGGCAGGCAGTTCGGTCTCCGGCTCTCCTATGCGCGCCAGACCGAGCCCAAAGGACTCGCTCATGCCCTCTCGTTTGCCGAGGAGTTCGTATCGGGCGCCCCGTTCGTTTTGTATCTGGGCGACGTTGTGTATTCGGAGGATTTTCAGCGCCACGCCGAGCGGTTTCTCGATTCCGACTGCGCGAATCTTAATATCGTCAAGTGGGTCGAGGACCCGCGCAGGTTCGGGGTAGCCAACCTCGATGGGGACCGGATCGTGAAGCTCGTCGAGAAACCCGCAAACCCTGAGTCGAACTACGCAATGGCGGGGATGTACTTTTTTCGCGAGGCGATTTGGAAGGTCTTGCCGACGCTTCAGCCTAGCGCTCGGGGGGAGTTTGAAATCACAGACGCGATCCAAGCCCTGGTTTCGCAGGGGAATGACGTCCGCGCGGGCGTCTTCGAAGGCGAGTGGTTTGACACCGGCACTCTCGAATCGTTTCTCAGCACCTCGGCGTACTTGGTGGGCGGAGGAGCGTTGATCGACCCGGCGGCGGCGGTCGATTGCGAGTTGGGCCCCAATGTGGTGGTCGGGCCGGGCGCGTGGGTCGTGGCCGAGAAGCTGGAGAACACGGTCGTCTTCGCTGGCGCGAGGGTCGAGGGCGGGAGCTTTTCAGGCTGCCTGATCGCGGGCGGCCATCGGCGGAACGGTCAGATCAACTCCGAAATCTTGAGCGAAGCGGGCCCGAATTGAGGCGTTCCGCCACGCAAGACCGGCCGAAAGGCGTAAAGTAATGGGTATGGCGTCAATGCTTCGGCGCTCCAAGAGTAGGGCGGGTCGGCTCGTCCGGGCTTCGAAGGTTCTGGTTTTCGGGGCTCTTCTGGGGTCGATCCTGGGGTGCGGATCGGAACCGACGGAGCCGGGTCCTTCGCCGCAGACATCCTTAGAAGTCCAAGCGAGGGACTTGCAGGCTGCGCTCGCGGTAGCCTGCGCTCAGGCCAAAGAAAAAGCAACGCAAGTTTCGCTACGTTCGGGCTCTGAGGCGCTCGCCTCGGCGAAGATGGCGTTGTCGGACGCGGTGGGGAGGCTCTCGGAGGTCGCCAAGCCGACTCCCGACCAGTTGGAGCAGCTTGCGGAGTTGCGGCACGAAATCGAACGGATCGACGCCGCTCTCTTGGTCCAGGAGATCAAGGCTCAGTGGCGGGTGGCCCTCGAAGAAGGCGCGAAGAGATATCGGATCGGCCTCAGGGACCTTGCCGAAGCGAGAAAGAAGCTCAGGGAGCGGGACGAGACCTTTCGGGCTCTGGATGACCAGCTAAGCGCGGCTGAGCGAGCCTATGAAAACGCCAAATTGCGACTTCAAGCGAGCCTCGAAGGCAAAGCGTAGACCGGGCCACCCCAAGAACACCAAAGCCTCCTACCGGCGACCGGCAGGAGGCTCGTGGCATTGCCTGGGAAGGGACTAGCTGCCTTCTTCGGTTGCAGCTGGGGTAGTCGCCCCCTCACCATCGGCCGCGTCGCCGCCGGAACATCCTGCGGTCACCACGCCGATAGCGCTAACCACAAACAAAATCGCAATAAGCTTCTTGAACATACGAGACACCTCCATTGTTTCCACCCCGAAGGGTGGTTGATTGTAACCTGACTTTTCGCCAGAACGCAACACCGCCACCCGGTTTGAACCCAAGCGGACGAGGTCGCATCCCAATTATATGCGCTCTTTTCGATTCTGACAAGGCTTTTCCGCCGGGAACGGTCCATTTCTCCAAAAGAATCGTGCTGAGGTAACCTAAAGTCCCCCCAGGACGAGGCAGCGAGGCCCCGCTTTCTGCGGGCTCCACGGCGATGAACACCAACGTCAACCTCTTTGAACTTGACTCGTCCTACACGATCGCCACGTACGCGCGGCTGCCGCTCGCAATCGAAAGGGGCTCTGGATGCGAGGTGTGGGACACCGAAGGCCGACGCTACCTCGATTTTTTGGCCGGAATCGCCGTCTGCTGTTTGGGCCATGCCCACCCGCGATTCGTCTCGGCGATCAACCGACAGGCATCGACCGTAGCCCACGTCTCCAACTTTCTCTTGACGGCTCCTCCGGCTCGGCTCGCCGAACGGCTTTGCCGGCTCTCGGGCATGGAGAGGGTGTTCTTCACAAGTTGCGGCGGGACGGCTAACGAAACAGCACTCAAGATCGCCAAGAAGCGCGGTAAGTCGCTCGGCAAGGCCGAAATCTTGGCCCTTGAAGGCGGCTTCCACGGGAGAACCGCCGGTGCGCTCTCTGTAACATACAACCCCAAATACCGGGAACCGTTCGGCGACCTGGTTCCTGGCGTTCGTTTTCTGCCTCGCGGCGACGTCGAGGCTCTTCGGGGGGCCTTTTCCGAAAGCACGGCGGCGATCATCCTGGAGCCGATTCAGGGTGAGGCGGGGGTGATTCCGCTGAGTACGGATTATTTGCGCGAGGTAAGGGCCCTGTGCGACCGCCACGGCGCGCTCCTGATTCTCGACGAGATCCAAACCGGGATCGGACGGACTGGAACTTGGTTCAACTTCCAGCAGCACGGGTTCTTGCCGGACCTCCTTACTCTGGCCAAGGGCCTCGGAGGGGGGATGCCGATCGGAGCGTGTCTTGCTCGTGGGGAGGCCGCGGAGATTCTCTCACTCGGCGAACACGGGACCACGTTCGGCGGGAGCGCTCTGATGTGTGGAGTCGCGCTCGAAGTCCTCCAGACCCTCGAAGACGAACGGCTGATAGAAAACGCGGTCGCCGTCGGCGATGTTCTGCGGCAAAGGCTTCTCGGCCTCGGCGATCCCGTCGTAGAGGTTCGAGGATCGGGACTGATGCTCGGTGTGCGGCTTTCGCGGTCTATCGCCAAGGAGACCGTCCTCCGCGCTCTCGATCATGGCTTGATCGTCAACGCACCCGACGAGTTCACCCTCAGACTCGTCCCGCCCCTGATCGTCACTCAGGAACAAGCAGGGGAGGCGGTCGAGCGGCTTCGCGCAGCGCTGGAAGAGCGCCAGCCGGTCCGAACCAGCCCCCGCGCCGAACCCGCGAAGCTCCACGACGTTCTTGCTATGGAGGACCTCTCGGCAGATCAGGCGGCTGAGGTTCTCGCGCTGGCCCGCTCCCTCAAGAGCCGCAGCAAGGGGGCGCCCGAACCGGTCCGTCCGGTCGTCGGCAGAACCGTCGCGCTCGTCTTCGAAAAGGCCTCGCTCCGAACCCGCGTGACGTTTGAGGCGGCGATTCGTGACCTTGGAGGCCACCCGGTTTATCTCACTCGGAACGATATCGACATGGGCAAGCGCGAGGCGATCAAAGACGTCGCGTCGAACCTTTCCCGATGGTGCTCGGCTCTCGTGGCGAGGTTGTTCTGGCACCGGCACCTGCTCGAATTGGCGCATTACTCCGATGCGCCGGTCATCAATGCGCTTACCGAACTCGAACACCCGTGTCAAGCGCTCGCGGACATGCTGACGATTCAGGAGAATTTCGGCTCCGAGAAGGTCAAGATCGCTTATGTGGGCGATGGCAACAACGTGGCCCGTAGTCTTTCGAAGCTGGCCCTTCAGCTTGGGTACGAGTTTGCGGTCGTCGGACCGGAGAACTTCTGGCTCGAACCTGCGCCGGGGCTCCTGCAAACGGCCTCGCTCGAAGAGGGTCTTGCGGGAGCCAAGGCGGTCTATACCGACGTTTGGATCAGCATGGGCGACGAGCACGAGCAAGAACACCGACTCAAGGTGTTCGAGGCGTACCAGGTCGATCAGCGCGTGATGTCGATGGCGTCGCGCGATGCGATCTTCCTGCATTGTCTCCCGGCGCGTCGGGGCTTCGAGGTGGTCGATGAGGTGATCGACGGGCCGCAGAGCCGAGTGGTGGATCAAGCCGAAAACCGACTCTACGCGCAGAAGGCGCTCCTGTCGAAGGTACTGGGGGTTGAAGCTTGATGCAGGTACTTTTGCCTGTTCTTGGTAAAGGCTAAGTTAACGACCTTCAACTTTCAAAACCGAGGTGCTATTCTTTGGACAGCCAAGGATCGTTCAGATTTCATCTGACCGTTGCTCAAGAGGAGATAATCAAGAAATGAAGATTCGCATTCTGGCCGCTGCAGGCGCTTTTGGCCTGCTCACGGCTTTCGCCAATTCGCAAGCCCTTCCCGTCATCAACGAGTTCGTTTTCAACCATGTGGGAACAGACACTCACGAATTCGTCGAGATTTTTGGGGCACCCAACACCGATTTCTCGTTCCTTTCCATTCTGCAGATTGAGGGCGATGGCACCCCTTCCGGGACGATTGACTCCGTTGATGTTGTGGGTACCACGGATGCCAACGGATTCTGGTTCACTGGATTCAAATCGAACCGTTGGGAAAACGGCACAGTGACGCTGCTTCTGGTGGCTGGGTTTTCGGGCGTGGTGGGCAACGACATCGACAGCAATAACGATGGCGTGATCGACTTCGCGCCCTGGAACTCCATCGCGGACTCTGTCGCCGTGACGGATGGCGGAGCCGGGGACTTGACGTACTCATCGGTCGTTTTGACTCCCGGGTTCGACGGCGACCCGTTTACGCCGGGCGGCGCCTCTCGCATCCCGAACGGGACGAACACCGGTTCGGTCTCCGATTGGGCCCGAAACGACTTCGACGGTGAGGGACTGCCCGGATTCGTGGGTAGCCCGGTGCTGCCCGAGGCGTTGAACACCCCCGGAACGACCAACACGCTTGTCCCTGAGCCCGCGACGATGGCGGCTCTCGCTCTCGGAGCGATCGGCCTCATCCGACGCCGACGATCCTAAGACTCCTCTGGAGCCTGCTCCAAGAACGCCCTGTGCCGGAAGGCACGGGGCGTTCTGCTCTCCCAAGCTCTTCTTGGTCGCTCCGGGTCCCGTTGCCGCCGGGTCGCGGAGCCAAAAACCTGCCAAAATGATCGCTCGTCAACCATGAAAAAGGCGCTGGTTATCTATTCAGGCGGGCTCGATACGACGGTTTGCGTTCCGCTCCTTCGCGAAGAGGGTTACGACTCGATTTCGACCGTTACCGTCGACGTCGGCCAGCCCGCCGAGGACATCGAGCAGGCTACGGAACGCGCGGCGATTCTTGGGACCGACCACCACGTCGCGGACGTGAAGGAGGAGTTCGCTCGCGAGTACTGCATGAGAGCGCTCGCCGCAAACGCCGATTACTTCGGCTACCCGCTTTCGACCGCGATCGCTCGGCCCCTGATCGCACGAACCGCCGCGGAGTTGGCCCTTCAAATGGGTGACGTGGACGCGTTCGTACACGGCTGCACCGGCAAAGGCAACGATCAGTTCCGGATTGAATTCGGGCTCCGCGCTTTCGCCCCAGACATCCCGATTCGCGCGCCCGTCCGGGAGCGAAACCTCACGCGCAGTTGGGAGATCGAATACGCGGAACGAGTGGGGGCTCCCATAGGCCAAAGCAAGCAGAAGATTTGGTCGATCGACGAGAACCTCTGGGGTCGGTCGATCGAGGGCGGGCGCCTCGAAGACCCCTCGTATGCCCCGCCCGAGGAGATCTTTCAGTGGACAGCTTCGCTGGAAAGCGCACTGCCTGGTCCCGAGACGATCGAAATCGAGTTCGTAGAAGGGGTTCCTATTCGGACCGGTGCGATAGCAGGCTCGCCGCTGGAGGTCATTCTCGAGTCCAACCGCGTGGCTGGAGCGCACGGGGTGGGCCGAATCGACATCCTGGAGGATCGTCTGATCGGCCTGAAGGTTCGCGAAAACTACGAATGTCCCGGCGCGGCGCTCCTGATCGCGGCGCATCGGGTCCTTGAGAGCCTGGTGATGACGCACGAGGAGCGCAGCTTCAAAGCGCTGGTCGATCAGCGGTGGGCCGAGCTTGCGTATCGGGGCCTCTGGTGGGACCCCCTGATGGAAGACCTCAACGCCTTTCTGTCGAGCGTGCAGCGGCGCGTGACGGGTGCGGTTCGAGTTCGGCTCTTCAAGAGTTCCCTGCAAGTCGTCAGTCGAAGCTCCCCTTGGGCGCTCTACAGCGAGGCGGCGGCCTCGTTCGACGACACCGCGGAACTGGAGCAGAGCCTCATGACCGGGATGGTTCAGACTCACGGGATGGAGAGCTTGCTGTACCTCAGGCTCAAGAACCCAAGTTAATGAGGCTCGAAGGGACGAGCTAGGCCGCGCATCGAGCGGGCTCGGACCTGACGAACGGGGCGGGCCTTCGCTCTCGCAGCATCGAATCGGCTAACATCAGCCATGCGAAAAATGTGGGGCGGCGCGTTTGGGGAGACGACCGACGCGCTGGTGGATCGGTTCGGGCAGAGCATCGCCTCGGACCTCAGGTTTTGGCAAGAGGACCTCATCGGGAGTGTCGCGCACGCCCGGATGCTCGGCAAAGTGGGGGTCCTCTCTGCCGAAGAGTCGAAGAAGCTGATCGAGGGGCTCGAAGAGATTCACGAAGCGGGGCCCGACTCACTGCCGCTCGACGTCGAAGACATCCATACCGCGATCGAGGTTCGCCTCGGGGAGATCGTCGGCGAGGTCGCCAAGAAGCTCCACACCGCCCGAAGCCGCAACGACCAGGTCGCCACCGACACCCGCTTGTACTTGCACAACGAATTGGTTCACCTGCTCAGGGAATTGAAGTCGCTTCAGGCAGTGTTGTTGGAGGTCGCCCGAAAGCACCGCCACACGCTGATGCCGGGGTACACGCACATGCAACCCGCCCAACCGATTACGCTGGGGTTCTTGATGCTGGCTCACTTTTGGGCCATGCAGCGGCACGGCTGGCGCGCTGAGAGGCTTTTCGATGCGGCGAACTACTGCCCCTTGGGCGCGGCGGCGCTCGCGGGTACTGGCTTCCCCATCGACCGCCGCATGACGAGTTCGGAGCTTGGGTTCACCGCCCCCATCCCCAACGCGCTCGACGCTGTCTCCGATCGCTCTTACGTTTTGGACGCGCTCCATAATTGCGCGCTGCTGATGATTCATCTGAGCCGAATGTGCCAGGAGCTGATCCTTTGGTCGACTCAGGAATTTGGCTTCGTTCGGCTCAGCGACCGGGTGACCACGGGCTCCAGCATCATGCCCCAGAAACGAAACCCCGATATGGCCGAGTTGATTCGCGGACGCGCAGGAAGGGCGATCGGCAACTGGACCGCGCTCGCAGCGACGCTCAAGGCGCTTCCGCTGGGATACAACCGCGACACGCAAGACGACAAACCGCCTCTTTTTGAATCGCTCGACCTCGCGCGAGATTCGCTGAGGCTCGTTTCGCTCATGATCTCGGAGGCCGAATGGGACGCGCGCAAGATGGCTGCCGCGGCAAGGCAGGGCTTCACGGTCGCAACCGACATCGCCGACCTGCTCGCCGAGCAAGGCATCCCTTTCCGTGAGGCGCATGAGATCGTGGGGAGGATGGTGAGAGATTGCCGCGAGAAGGGCCGATTCACGCGGGAGAGCCTCAACCAACACCTGGCTGGACTGCTCACCCAAGAAGCGCTCGCCGCCGCCGAGAAGCTCCTCGACGCGCGGGGATCCGTTCGTCGAAGAGAATCGGAAGGGGGCACCGGCCCACAAGCGATGGCGCAGCAGTTGCGCCACGCGGCGAAGCTGCACCGCGCTGTAGGCTTTGCAAGGCTGACATAGGGGCGGAGCCCCAGGAAAAATAGAGCGGCGAGGCCCTGCCCGAAGGAGAGCCTCGCCTTGGGTACGAACCCAACCTTGTCGTTAGAAGAGCCAGTTGAGTTCGAAGGTCAGCTTCTGAGTGTTGGAACTCCCTGAGACCTTCATGTCCGATACTTCAACCACGAATCGACCCACGTTGCTCAACCTTCGGGACACACCTACGGTGAATCCCTTCTTGGTTGTGCCGAGATCGAAGTCGGTGTAGTCGTACCTCCCGAACCAGGTCGTTTCAGGGTTGGAGTTGATTCCCCCTTCGATGAAGTATCCGCTCGGCTGGCGGTTTCCGCCGCCCGAGAGATCGTTTTCTCCGAAGAAGTAGCCTCCGCTCAGGACGTGGTTTTCGCGGTTCAGCGCGCCCACGAATCCGTAGCGCGTGAACTTGTCGCTGAACGCGGTGGGAGTCGTGACGGGGTATTCGCCCGAATAGGCGTAGAATCCCAGCGTACTGCCTTCGTCGTCCAACACCGTCTCAACCGTGCCGAAGAAGTCCTTGGCCTGGTTATTCTCGGGCTGGTTCGGCCGAGCGTTACCTCCGCCGCCGTTCGTGACCCCGAACTCAGAAAACACCTTGCCCTTGCTGACAAACCCGACGGTCGCGCCATAGAAGCGGTCCCTCGGGGTGTACAGGTTCCCGCCGGCGTTATCGTTGAGGATGTTCGGCCGGCTGACGCTAAGTCGGCCGCCCGTGCTCGCGGTGTGAATCACGCGAGGAGTCCAGGAGCCCGCTCTTGCGAACCAATAGGTATCGGCATCGGGGTCGCTGTTGTAGAACAGATAGGCCTCCGCCAGCTTCTCGCGGGTGGCCGTATCGACGGTACCCGTGCCTCCGCTATTGGACTCCTTACCCCGCTCGTGCAGGTAGAACTCGAAGAAGTAGCTGAAGTTCTTATCGACGGGGCCGCCGGAATAAATCGACAGGGCCTCCACATCGAACTCCGTACTGGGGCTTGCGTCCTTTTCCGACATCAGTCGAACTTTGGAGGCAAAGGACATGTAGTCGGCCATTTTGAAATCGCCGTCCGACATCTCCTCGTCGCCGCTTCCTTGCATCCGCTGGCCACGCCAGAGGAAGTCCCGCCCGAAGGGGGTCAGCTTGTTCGTTCCGCCAAAGTGGCAGACCGTGCAGGCCATCTGGTACTTCCGAGACCAGGCGGGAACGGCGGATGCCGATGAAGGCGCAAGCAGTAAAACGATTGCAGGCGCGGCGGCCAGTGCGCTGGCGACCAGACCTGAGATTAACCTACTCATAAGTTTCCTCCTTGGAAGGTCTCTCCGTCCATGGCGGGAACTCGTCGCAAACAGGAATTGCCCTCTCGACTTCCCGGCCGGACTGAGCGTACGAAACAGTTTGAGTATGGCTGCAACTAGGGGTTAGGATTCCATGATATCGGTCATAACTCGCCCCGCCGCGATCGGAGGGAATCGGCGCCCTGCCCTCGTTCCGCGAGGTTGATTCGGCGCTGGGCGCCAACTAGGGGCTCAGCATCTCGCGGAACTTGCGCCGCTGGGCGAGCAACCGCAGCTTCTTGATCGCCTGCACTTCAATCTGGCGGATCCGCTCTTTGGAGAGCCCTCCTTCGGAGCTGGCGGCGTCTTGCGCGTGCGCCTCGCTCGACCCTTCGAGGTGAAATCGCATTCGCATCACCTTCTGTTCGCGGTCGTTCAGGCTCTCAAGGATTTGGGTGAGTTCGCTGACGAGCTCTCGGTTCAGGGCGAGGGTTTCCGGGTCGGTCGTGCGGTTGTCTCGGATCAAGCCGCCCAGGGTGGTGCCTGGAGTCTCTCCGATCGCCGCGTCGAGGCTCAGAAGCTCTTGAGATGATTGAATGAGCGTCGTCAGCTTTTTGGCCGTGAGGCCGAGGGCGGTCGCGAGCTGGTCGAGCGAGGGATCTTTGCCGAGTTCACGCGCGAGTCGGAGCCGCTCCCGCTCGATTTTTCGAAGGGATTGGGAGACGTGCGCCGGGAGCCGGATCGCCTTGCTCTTGTTGTCGATGGCCCTCCCGATCGCCTGACGAATCCAGTGGGTGGCGTAGGTGGAAAACCGGTATCCCTTGTCGGGGTCGAACCTCTCCGCCGCCTGCATGAGCCCGATCGCCCCTTCTTGAATTAGGTCTTCGAGCGGGATCGACCGGTTCCGATAGCTCTTGGCGATGTTAATGACGAGGCGCATGTTGGATTCGATGAGCCGCATGCGCGCCCGCTCGTCGCCTTTCTGGACCGCACGCGTGAGCTCCACCTCCTCTTCTGGAGTCAGAAGCGGAGTTCGCGTAAGCCGATTCAGATAGCTCGGTACGCTCTCTTCGTGATCCATATAGTTTTCGCCGTCGGCCATAGATTGTCCGTCCCGCTGCCGAAACCCGAATCCGCAATGCATTGCGGCGGGCTATCGCCTTCCGTTTCGAGGGGATGGGCAAACTCCATGCCAATCCAGGCGTCCGATGGGTATAAGTGCTCCGACTCTAATAGAGACGCCTGTTGAACGTACCGTGTTCTGTCTCGATCCCCCTTGGCGGGAAGAACTCGACCTTTGAGGCAATGATTCTACCTTGCGAGTCGCGCTTGTAGGTGATGACGCAGTCGGTTCCCTTCGGAACTTGGTTCGGGGACACCGACTTGCCTTGCATGACGAACTTCGTTTCTCGCGTGAACGTGATGTGGAACGTCTTCGAACCTGAGACGACATCGATCATCGAGAGGGTCAAAAGACACGCCAGGAACTTGGCTTCGAGCTTGCCCGAGTTGGGCAGTGCGGGGGTGGCCGGCTTGGTCTTCTCCGGAGCGTCAGGTTTTTTTGCCGGTTTTTTCTCGTCGGGGTCTTCGAGAGGCTGGTCGGAGATCAAGACGACCCAGGTGTCGAGCGTGGGAAGGAGCCGACCCTTCACCCAGACCTTGGCGCCCTTTTCCAGGTGGTGCAGCTTGGCGTCCGTTCGTCCCTTGAGCTGGATTTCGCTCTTGTCGGAGACGCGGTAGGTGAACTTGCGACTTTCGGCGAGGACGACCGCCATGTCGCCGTTTTCAATCTTCTCGACGACGCACTCCTGTGGCTTGGAGCGGATTTGAGCGAGCCATTCGCCGGTCTTCGCTTCCGCCATTTCTCGAAGGTCGGCGGGCTCGGAGCCGATGTCGAGGCGGACGACTACCTCGTCGCCCGACGCAAAGGCAGTTCGATCGGAGCGCCCGTAGTTTCTCCAGAAGCGACACTTCACTCCGTCCTCGGCGCGAAGGGTCTCCGTTCCGACCCGCAAGTCAAACCCCCGCGCGTCAACCCCAACGATCTTCGCCTGCGTCACCAAGGTCTTCGCGCTCACCAGCGGGGCAAGACCCAACAGCATCGCAATGGCCCATCCCAGTTTCACTTTCGATCCCCCCAAGGTCCTCCCCACCTCGTCCAGTGACGATGTGGAGTAGCATTCGGAATACAGGGATGTTTGACGAAGCATGAACGAACTCCTTTTTTTGAAGCAGCGAGAACCCGATTGGAAGCGGCTGACGCAGCTTTCCGACAGGGCCGACGCCAGCGTTTCGCAGCTCAAGCCCGAGGACTTGGCGGACTTTGTCCGGCTCTACCGCCGCGCGTGCGACGACCTCGCGTTGGTTCGGACCGAGTCCACCAACGACGATCTGGCTACGTTTTTGAACGCGCTGTGCGCACGGGCTTATTCGATGATCTATCGCACGACGCACCGTCCTCTCGGAGCCGTCCTAATTCACGCTATCGCTCTCAGCGCTTCGACCGTCCGGCGTCGGATCGGCGCGATAGCCCTCAGCGCGGGGGTCTTTCTGGGTTCGGCCCTTTTCGCCTATGCGTGCTTGATTTACGTTCCCGGCTCGCGCGACGTGCTCGTTCCGCCCGAGTTCGAGGGCCTCGTCGAGGAATGGAAGCAAGGAGAAATGCAGGAGCAGAGCGGCCTGGACTCTGTGGGCGCATCCGCGTTCTACGCGAGCAACAACCCAACGGTGTCAATTCTGGCGTCGAGCATCGCCGCAGCGACGTTCGGCGTAGGCACGGCGAGCATCCTCTACAGCAACGGCTTGATGCTGGGTACGTTGTCGCACGAAATGGCATCGGTTGGGAAGCTCGGGTTCCTGCTACTCCACGTGATGCCGCACGGGGTTACCGAACTCAGCGGGATCATTGTGAGCGGGGGCGCAGGTTTCCTCATGGCGTGGGCGCTGATTCATCCGGGAAGAAGGCGGCGCGCCGATGCCCTTCGGGAGGCCGGAAAGGACGCGTTGGTGCTCCTTGTGACGGCGGTGGTTCTCATGTTCATCGCTGCGCCGATCGAAGGGTTCGTGAGTTTCAACGCGGCGGTACCGAATGAGTTTCGGGCGGTCCTTATCTTCGGGACCGCGATCGGGTGGGGTGCCTTTTGGATGGGCTTCGCAAGGGACTTCGATAGCCGGGAAGCAACAGAAAGCCGGCTGCCGACCGCCCTGCGTTAGCCGAGTCCAGAACTCATCAAGTAAATCATGCCGTTGTGAATCCCGTGCAGGACGATCGCCGGGACTAGAGAGCCGGTCTGATGCACAGTGATCGCCGCGAAGGCCCCCGTCGTAGCAAGGGCGAGCCAAGCGGGGATCCCGGTCGGGTGAATCGCCGCGAAGAGGAGGCTCGTTGCGAGGATCCCGATGGCCGGGCTCTTCATCAAACGCGCCATCGCCGGCAGCATCGCGCCGCGGAAGCAGATCTCCTCGAAGACCGGAGCGATGATGACGAGCATGAAAATGAAGAGAAGCACCTCCCACGTCGACTTCGCCTTTGCGAGTTCGGGGGAAAGGGGGTGTTCGGGATTCGGAAGGCCCTGGAGGAGCCGCGAACCGAGGTAGCCCATCATCACCGAGACCGGTAGCTCGACGATCGCCGCCCCCACCCCCCAGATCAGATTGATCTTGAAGTTCTTGAGGTTCAGGCCCAGCCTCGACAAGCTCCAATCGAGACCCAAAACCGGGTACCGGCTTAGGATCACCACCGAAATAACCCCGAGCGAGCCAAATAGGGCCCCGCCCTCCGCGGTCGAGAGCGCATGCCCTCCCACCATCCCGCTCACGACGCCGACGCCAAAGTACAGGGCGAACATCTGCGTCGTCCTGAGCGCCAGAGACTCCGCGTCGTCGTCGTCGATCGCGCCTACGGGGAACCCCGCTGAAGGCAGGCTTCCTCGGAGCTTGAGCAAGATGTAGACGACGAACACGAGGGGACAGGCAAAGCAGAAGAACCCTATCAGCATCGCCGCTCGCTGGAGCGATGTGAGGGCTTTGGTCGGAATCAATCCGTCTCGGGAATCCGCGACTCCGGCTCGCTCCAGCCCTTGCGCCTTGGCCAATCGGAACGCGAACGGCGCGTCGGGCAGTTCGTCCGCAAGATCATGAGCGGCCGATTCCGAAACTCCCCGGTAAGCATAGAGCGCGGCCACAGCCCTGAGTTGACGGTCTTCACTGAGCCGAAGGCGCTCCAAGTCTTCAGGGTCGGGATCGTAACCCTGCTCCACCCGGATGACCGTGTAGAGGAAGGTCGCCTCCGCGTCCGATGCGCGCTCGTCGGCGAGCCGGGACACCAGCGGGTCGAGCGTGGATAATGCGGCGGGCGGGGCCGTCGTCGAGCCGGCTTGCGAAAGGAGTCTCTTGGAGAGTTCGTGCGACCGGAGTTCGGTTTCGATCTCGCGCGAGACCTGTTCCAACTTCTGCTCCGGATCCGAATCCCGAGTGAGGTACGTATACAGGCTGCCGCCGATCCAAGAACCCAGCAGCAGCCAGAAAACCACCCAGCCAAGGCGAAGCCTCGGAGCGGCCGGCTCCGAGGAGCGAGGTTCTGAGCCAGGTTCGCTCACTGGAGTCCAAGGCTCCTTTCATTGAAGCTGATCGTGTACGTGCTTTGGTGGGTAACGAGTGCGACGGTCATCCAAATCGTCTCCGCTGCGTACTCGGCGATCAGAATCCCGAAAGCGACGTTGCGCAGCTTGCCGTAGCCGGAGTGTCCATAGTACCGCTGCACGAAGTTCTTGATGAGCAGCGCCAGCAGAAGCCCGAACCAATAGTAATCGACTCCAAAGTTGGAGGACAGAAGGTACCCCGCAGGGTGAAGTGGAAACCCCGGTACCCGAAACCGGATCGCGTCGAGGCCCACGACGACTCCGAAGCCAAAGGCGGTCATCAGGATTCCGACGAAGTCTGGACCTTTCTGCGCGCCCACCATGGTCTGCACGTACATCAGGCTCTCCGACCACCGCGCGACCTGGCCCGTGCGGTAGGCGTAGACGTGCAGGAAGAAGTAGGCGGCGACGAACCCAACGAGCGCGACCGCCGCCATTCCCCAGAAGAGGTGGGACTGGCGCACGTTCGAGAGAGCGCCCATCTTCATTCCCTCGAGTTGATACGGCATCGGGTGAGTGCGGTGGATTCGGTTCATCACGATGAACACTTGATTCACCCAAACGACCTGTCTGGGACTGAGCCAACGCGTACCGAAAAACCGCTGCATGATGCTGTTGGGCCCAAAAAAGGCGAACTCGTGAGTCGGGGGCCCCAGTTGCGCTCGCAGGCGAGTCACCACGACGCTGAAGATCAGGAATAGGGCCACGTACGGGACGAGGAAGATCACGGGCAGAGTCCCGGCCATTCCAAAGGCCAATACGGCGAAGAACGACCCCACCAACCCCACGAAGGCCCACCGATGGGGGATGCCGCCGTCCTCCTCTCGCTTGCCGGTTCGAATGCTCTGCCAGACCTCCCGAAGGTAAGGCCGAGCCACCCACACCGCCCCCACAAAAAGGGCGAGCACCGCGCCCCATGTCTGCTCGTCGAAGTAGGGCGGCCCCGGGGCGAGGAAGGTGCCGGAGAAGGTGCTTTGAGGGATACCGTTGGCGGCAAGAACGACGTGAGTGAGCTTTCGAAGCAAGAAGAACACGATCATGCTGAGCAAAAGGTCGCTCGGAACGAACAACCCGATGGCGGCCATAAAGGGATAAATTGCCAGCGGAAAGAACCCGATTTGGCTCAGCGGGGGCTCGGCGAAGAGGTCCTGAAGGTTGACGAGGTCCTTGACGGGGATATTGGGGACGTTGGGGAACAGGTAGCTGAACCCGTTGAGCATATCGATGGAGAACATGATCGCCAGGGCGATCCAAGTGTAGGGGCTTCGGAACACCGCCCCGCGCCCCCCCTTCTCAGCGAGAGCGACCGGCAATTGGATGATCGGAAACGCAAGCCTCTCCCGTCGGCACCAAGCGTCTCGCATGAGGCTGTTGATGCAGAGGCACGCGAAGAAGAGCGAACCCACCAACGCCGCCCAGGCGAGGTATTTCGGTAGGAAAAGGGGCAACTTGCCGACGACGTAGGAGAGGTTGTGCCCGCCTGTGGTGAGGTCTCGAACCGACTCGATGTCTTTGGCCGCGAGCCAATCGGGCATGTTCGGCAAGATCACATCGCGCACGGTCGGGTTCGATTCGGCGAGGATCGGGAACATGTGGAGCGCGGAGTGCCCGACCCACGCCCATTCGGAGGCGATTGCGCTTGCCACCGAAAGGAATGCGAACGTGACGATGAGGTCGGCTTGCGACAGCTCGGCCTTGGGTGCGCCCTTTCTCAGAGCCGCGTTGAGGGCGATGAGGAAAAGCAGCGCTCCGACCGGCGGAACCAACAGCGAGAACATCGACGATACCTGGGCGTTCGCGCTCGCGTAGACGACGGGGAGGAGCAAGAGGGCCGATGCGAGAACGGCCCTTCCCCGCACGGGTTTTGGCCCGCTGGGCTCTTGCGCGGAGATATCGGGCACAGGTTCCCCCATGAACGAAACTTGGGTTCGTCGGACAGAAGCGGAAATCCTCCCCTCATCGGGGAATGGGGCGGGAAACGGGGATCGAACCCGCGACCTCCTGAGCCACAGTCAGGCGCTCTAACCACTGAGCTACTCCCGCCGAGGGAGGTCCGAATTGTTCCAGAAGTCGGAAGTTTCTGTCAACGGACAAGGTCCAACGGGGTAAACCCGCCACGTGGTCCAAGTGTTCCTGGCCCTGGGATCTAACGTCGATGACCGTTTGCGAAACTTGCGCGAGGCGACGGCGGCGATCGGGCGCGCCTTTGATTGCCTGAGGAGTTCGAGGATCTACGAGACGGACGCAATGTACAGAGAGGACCAACCCGCTTTCCTCAACGCGGTGGTCGAGATCACGACGTCCGAGGGACCGCTCGAATTGCTTCAGACGGCCAAGAGGATCGAGGCCGAGATCGGTCCGAGGTCCGGCGAGCGTTACGGTCCGAGGAGAATCGACATCGACATCGTCGCTTATGGATCGCTTCGGCTGCGATCGAGGGTTCGCGGCGAGACGACCCTCGAAATCCCTCATTCTCGGCTCACAGAGCGCAGGTTCGTCTTGGAACCGTTCGCCGATTTAGCCCCTGAGTTCGTTCTGCCGGGGCTTGGACGGGTTCGAGACCTATTGGGAGCGACGAAAGACTCCCGTTTTCGCGTCCAGCCATTGAGCGATGCCTTACTTCCGTTATGAGGCTACAGATTCAACGGGTCGCCGCGTAGACGGGACGATCCATGCTTCCTCGGCGCAGTCGGCCCGAGACACCTTGTCGCAACGCGGCTTTCAATCGGTACTGTTTCAAGACCCGGCTTCCCGCGTGGCTCCACCCGCCCACCGGCCCGCGCCCACCCCGGCGCAAGTCGCTCCGAGCGCTCCCGGCGAGCGCACCGATTGGGGCACGGAGGACGACCTGATGTTCCTCTTCAGCCAACTTGGGGCGCACATCCGCTCAGGCATCAACCCCGCGGAAGCGTGCCACAACCTGTCGCTTCGCGCCCCGCGGAAGGACTACGCTCGCGCCTTGGAGGAGATGTCCCGCTTTGCTGCCGAAGGCCGAGGGCTTTCGACCGCGATGGCTCGCTGGCCCTACCTCTTCCCGCCTCATGTCATCGGCACGGTACGGGTCGGTGAGCTTGCGGGCGTTCTGCCGGAGGCATGCGACCGGATCGCCGAACAGTCCCAAAAGGCCTCTGGGCTACGTCGGATGTTCTGGTGGATTTCGCTCTTGGCTTGGGGCACGGTGGTGGCTTCGCCGATCGGTTACGTGATCGTCGTCGCGCTCGCGAGGTCGGTCGAGATTCAAGGAACCCAAGGAAGCTCTCCGCGCCCGGCCGACGCCATCGCAGACGCGCTTCGTGAAACGATCTTCGGGGTTCCGGGTCTCGCGGTCGCGCTGGCTCTTTTGGGGCTCTTGGGGGTCAGGCAGTATTGGCGTTCGATGCGGTTTCGGGCGAACCGGCACCGCGCGGTGACGTGGGCGCCCCTCGTCGGCGCCCGGACTCGAAGCGAGGCGATCGAGTCGTTTTCTTGGGCTCTCGCGCATGTGTCACGGGCCGCCCTCGCCCCTCGAACCGCCTTCGTCGAGGCGATGAACGCAATTCCGAACCTATGGCTGCTCAAGGACTTCGAAGCGGTCGCGAGTCGCATGACCGATAAGTCGCCCATCTCCGAGAATCTGAAGGAGATCAGGTGGCTGCCCCCAGAGCTTGTCCCCCTCATCGCGACGGGCGAAATGACCGGCGACATAGGCTCGCAAATGCGCTTCGCCGTCGAGTCGGCGCGGTCGGAGTCCGAGTTCCACACGACCGCGCTCAAGAGCCGGATTGGATGCTGGGTGCTTTTGATCTACTTGATGGGAACGCTCATCGCGTCGTATTTCCTATATGGGGTCTTCTATCCCGTATTGATGCGAGTGCTCTTGGGAGAGTGACCGATTCCGACGACAATGAGGAGAAGTAGGGCCGTTCGATGGCGATTTTCGAATACAAGGGGCACGACTCAGAAGGAAAACCCGTCACCGGCACGGTGATCGGCCCTTCGATGGCGTCGGTAGCCGACGACCTTTCCAAGCGGGGAGTGCGCGTGGCGCATTTGGGCGAATCCTCGATGCCGAACGATCCGCTCGCTGAACCCGCTCGGCGTGTGGAGAGCCCCCGAACTCCCGAAGCGCCCCCTCGCGACCCCACGCTCGAAGCTCGCTCGCGGTGGATGTCCGAAGTCGTCGCACCGCTGGTTTCGCCAGTCCCGCTTTCGGCCCTGCTTTTCTTTTTCCGACAGCTAGGGTCGATGGTCTCTGCAGGCGTTGGCGTCGTGCAATCGCTCCACACGCTTTCCACCCAGACCCCGAACGCCACACTCAGGCCCATCGTGGCCGAACTCAAGGTTCACGCCGAGCAGGGAAGGCCGATCTCGGTGGGGCTCGAGCGGTATCCCGAAGTCTTCCCTCCTGTCATGCTCAACCTCGTTCGTGTCGGGGAAGAGACGGGCACGCTCGACAAGGCCCTGGGGCTCGTCGCCCACTACATCGAGCAGGAAATCGAGCTGCGAAACCTCTATCGGAGGGTCACGCTGTACCCCAAGCTTGTCATCGGTTCCTCGATCGTGATCATCCTCGCCACGAACTGGATCATCGGCTACTTCGGAAAGACCGGAGGAATCGCTTCTCCGCTCACGAACCCGGTGACTTGGTTGTTCCTCGGTCCGCTTCTCGTTCTCATGTTCTTGTTCTTTCGTGTGGGGACTAAGAACCGGGAGGTTCGAAGGACGTACGACCTGCTCACGAGCACGATGCCCTATCTCGGCACGACCCTTCGCCAACTCTCGATGGCGAAGTTCGGGCGGGCGTTCGGGGCGCTTTATGGTGCCGGAGTTGCCTTGCCTCGGGCGTTTCAACTCGCCGCCGACGCATGCGGCAACGAATACCTGAGAGAGCGGATGTACCCGGCGGTGAAGCAACTCGAAAACGGCGAGTCGATCACGGAGGTCTTCGCGGGAACCGGGGCGTTTTCGCCGATCGTGCTCGACATGACGCGCACGGGCGAGACGACCGGCAACCTCGACCAGATGCTGCTCAAGCTTGCGGACTATTACGAAGATGACTCCAAGACGCGCGCGATTCAGATGGGCTATGTATTGGGCGTGGTCGCCCTGCTCATCGTCGCGGTCTACGTCGCGTACGTGGTGATCACGTTTTGGGTCGGCTATGCCACCGGCGCGGTGAGCGGAGCTTAGGATCGTGCCGACGCCTCAACCCGATCATTACAGGGCGCTCGGGATCGCTCGCGACAGCACCCCCGAGCAGATTCGATCGGCCTTTCGAAAGCTGGTGTTGAAGTACCACCCGGATCGGTCGAAGGACCCCAAGACCGTCGATACGTTCATGCGCATCACCGCGGCCTACGAGGTCCTTTCCGACCCTGAGCGGAAAGCGAACTACGACCGGCTGCTTCAACTCTCGACGCAACCCGGCCAATCGACGGCGCGCCCTTCCGCCCCAAGGAGTTCCGCAGCTTCGTCGTCGTCGCGGGCGCGGCAAGCTCCGACGTCTGACGCGGTCGAAAGGCTGCGAGAGCAACTCCGGCGAGGGAAGCTGTTCGAGGCTGAGATCACGGCGAACGAGGTCCTGCGCGAGGACCCGAAGAGCGGCTTTGCGTACGGGGTTTTGGGCGACATCGCCCGCACCCGCGGCGACTATCCCCGCGCTTCGAAGATGTACGCTTTCGCCCTCCAGATGGAGCCGGGCAACGCCCATTACCTCACCCGGCATTTGGAAACGCTGGGCATCCTCAACCAACGGACGCGATCGGCTTCTGGATCGGGGTCGTCCGGTTCAAAAGCAGCGGCCTTTCTCATCGGTGTCGTCTCGGTGTTGCTCGCCGGGATGTTCGTTGCGACGAGCCCAGAGAAGTCCGCGCTGGCAGGGGTGACGCCGGTCGATACCTGGACCGTGGGTCTGCTGGCCGTCCTCGCGCTTTGCGGGGTCGCGGTGGGCGCGGCGCTCAGTATCGCCCGACTTGTGGACCGGTTCGACGCTACGGGCGCGACGACGATGGGTCGGATCACCCCTTGGGTCGCGCTGATGTTCGTCGCAGTCATCAATTTCTGGGCCTCGTGCTTCCTGTTTCTGGTGGTGAGTTCGGTCCAGAGGGTCTTCGATAGCTCCACGTCACGCCTTCTGGCTGCCGTCGGAGGCGTGATCGCCTTTCTCACCCTGTCCGCGCTGGTATCAAGGCAACTCGACCCCTTGCAGGTCTTCCTCTGGGGCGGCAACGTCAGCTATGTGGGTGCGGTATGCGGATGGATGGTCGCCGACGCGCTGGGCGCCCGCTGACCGGGGAATCCTCGACCGGCTCGGCATCCGGAGGGGAGTCTTGCGGTACGATTGGCCTCAACGGTCAAGGAGAATCAGGGTTTGTCTGTCGATACGAGCGACTTCAAGAACGGAATGCACATCTACCTCGATGGCGAGGTGTTTACGATCGTCGAGTTTCAGCACGTGAAGCCGGGTAAGGGCGGAGCGTTCGTCCGCACGAAGCTGCGCAAGCTAAAGTCTGGCGCTACGCTGGAAAAGACCTTCCGAGCGGGGGAGCGGTTCGACCCGGCGTATCTCGAACGAAAGGCGCTGCAGTTCCTCTATCGGCAGGGAGACGACCTCGTCTTGATGGACCTCGATTCGTTCGAACAGGTACCGGTTTCGGCGCAGGCGTTCGGTGAGGCCCTGAAGTACCTGATCGAAGAAATGGAGGTCACGTGCCTCGAAGTCGACGGACAAGTGATGGGGTACGAGATCCCGACCTTCGTCGAATTGGAGGTCGTTGAAACGGACCCTGGGTATAAGGGCGACACCGTGAGCGGGAGCAGCAGCAAGCCGGCCAAACTGGCGTCCGGCGCGATGATCCAGGTTCCCTATCATATCAGCGAAGGCGATGTGGTCAAAGTCGATACTCGAACGGACACCTATTTGGAGCGCGTCAAAAAGTAAGTTCGCGACGCAGCCATCAATGGGGGCGCAACGAACGTCTTTGAAAACAGCAACGAGACGAGTCGATGAGTAAGCCGACGCCTCAACCGTCCCCCGCCCCAATCATTGACCCCAAGGACGCCTTTGTACAGTTCTTGGATTCCGTTGCGCGATTCCTGTTCTGGGCGGGAACGGTCGCCACGCTCATTTCTCTGGGCTTTCTGATCTACACGTTCCAGACGTTCATGAGCGGGGGAGCGGGACTGAACCAGGACCTGGCGCTCAGCAACATCGGGCTTTTCAAGAACATCCTGCTCGCGGGCGTGTTGGCGCTTTCCGTGGGAGCGACCTTCACGTTTTGGGGCGAGGAGGTGCTGGGCTTTCTCCAATTGCTCGGCGCAGGCGCTCTGTTCTTCGCCCCGATCTACCTCCCGATGGTTCTCGCCGGGGGCCAAACGCCGACGCCTGTTTCCGCAGAGGCCCTGGCGGCGATGCAGTTCGCCGGAGGGATCTTCGGGCTCGTCGCGATCGCGGTCACGATCATCGACATCATCCAGCGCATCCAACTCCGCTCGCAACAGGGGGCGCGCGCGGACCAGCTCAAATACGGCAAGGGCATCAAAGAAGAGAAGGACATCCAAGACGTCTTCATGGGGAAGTGTTGGCAGCTTCCGTTTTGCAGGAAGTTCGTCCGGGAGCGATGCCCGATTTACCACTCTCGGCGAACTTGTTGGCGGGAGCAGGTCGGGTGCATGTGCGAGGAGCAGGTCATCCGCGACGCGATGTCGGGGAAAGTCATTCCCAAAGACGCGGTGCAAGCCGCCAAGTTCATCCCGATCAACAACAAGCTGACCCCTTCGCAAAAGCAAGAGCGCTGCCGGCAATGCGTGATCTATAACGAGCATCAGAAGCACAAGTACAAGCTCATTCTGCCCGTGGCTACGGCTGTGTTCGTCGGACTGTATCTTCTGTTCCGGGGGCCGCTGCTGGAGATGACGAGCCAATTGCTGGTCACGATCGACAGGATGATTGGGCGCGCTACCTTCCGTAGCGATGCGAACGTGGCGCAGCAGATCACGGACTCCGGAATGCACTTCCAAGAGGTCCTCCTGATCTGCCTCAGCTTGATCGTATTCACTTACGTGCTCAAGCTCGTCGAATTTCTGATCTTCAAGCTGAAGGTGTGATGCCCCTTACGACTCGGCCGCTCACCTTAGAAGGAGCTTACGGCGAAGGGGGAGCCTCTCTCGTTCGGACCGCCCTCGTGATGTCGGCGCTCACCCAAACTCCGGTGACCGTCCAGAACGTGCGGGGGGCGATGCGGCAAGGGGGGCTCGCCGCCGAAGACCTCACGCTCCTTTCTGCCCTCGGCTCTTGTTGCGACGCGGAAGTGTCGGGCGCTGAGTTCCGTTCGAGGGAGTTCTCGTTCGTTCCTCAGGGACGGCCCCATGCCCTAAAGGAGCCAATCTCGCACTCGAACGTCCCCGAGTCAGACCCCTCGGTCGCTGCGATGGTGGTTCTCAACGCCCTGTTGCCCGTGCTTTGTCAGACCAAGGCGTATTCGACCGTGGTCGCCGAGGGCGAGACGTACGGCCACCGGATCCTAACCTATGACTACTACGAGCAGGTGGCGTTATCGGCGTATCGGGCGATGGGCGTTCATGCCTATCCTCACCTAATCGTGGCGGGGTATGGGAAGGGGGCCCGCGGCACGGTCGAACTCGACGTCGAGCCGAGCGTTCCTCACGGCATCGATTGGGCGGAGCGTGGCCCCTTCGAAGGCGCGTTTGCACGGATCGCCCTCTCCGAGGTGTCGGAGGGGATCGGAGAGCGCGGCGTGGCTCACTTTGAGAGGCTCGCTCGGGGCGCGGGAATCGAACTCCATCTGGAGTACGAGGTCGTGCCTTCGGTCAATCCGGGCGTGTTCGTAACGGTTTGGGGCCAGTTTGCAACGGCGAGGGGCGGCGCTACGGCAAAGGGCGAAAGGGGGATTCGCGTCGAGTCGGTCGTGCAAAGCGCGTTTGGCGCGTTCTTGGAGTGGTACTCTTCGGGTTCGACGGTCGACGAGTTCTTGGCGGACCAAGTGCTCGTCGCTCTGGCGTTCGCCGAAGGGGATTCGGCGTTGCGGCTCCACCGCGTGACGCAAAGGCTCCAAACGATGGTTTGGGTCATCAAGCAGTTTCTTCCAATCCACATAACGCTTCGGGGCGGGTTGGGAGAGCCTGGTGAACTGACGGTACGACGATGAAGGTATGGCTTTTTGAAACCAACTTGCTCTGGAGCGAACGGCTCAAGAGCGGGCTCTTGGCCTTGGGGCATGAGGTCGAACAGGTGTCCCCGGCGGCGGTCCCCGATGGCGCGGCGGACCTCGTGATCGCGAGCCTCACCGAGATCGCCAAGGCGCCCCCCGACTTCGTTCAGCTCCTCAAGAGCAGGAGCGCCAAGATCATTGGCCACGCCGGCCACGTGGAAACCGATCTCTTCCAACTGGGGAGCGACCTCGGATTCGACGCCGTTTTCCCCAACGGAAAGGTGGCGAATCGGCTCGAAGCGGTCCTCAAAGAAATCGGGTAGCTCGTCAAACTTCGCTACCCTATTCCAGAACACTTGACGACGAGGGTCGTCAAAATCATGAGTGGCGCACATCCGCGAATGTGTGCTGCGTATCCTGGGATTACATACTTGTGGGAGCGCCTCGCGCGCTCCCGTTTTTTTGCACTTCTTGCGGTTTCTTCGGACGGGCTGCTCGCATCGCCGCGCCGAACAGGCACGCCCAAGTAGAATGAGGCGACTGGAGTCGAAGCAATGGAAAAGGTTTTTGGCGACGCAACGAGCGCTCTCGAAGGACTGCTGTTTGACGGCATGACTCTCATGGCCGGAGGTTTCGGACTGTGCGGGATTCCTGAAAACCTCATTCTTGCGATTCGAGATTCGGGTGTGAAGGACCTCACGGTGATCAGCAACAACTGCGGCGTAGACGACTTCGGACTCGGCATTTTGCTGGCGACCAGGCAGATCAGAAAGATGGTTAGTTCCTATGTCGGGGAGAACGCTGAATTCGAGCGGCAGTTTCTCAGCGGGGAACTGGAGGTCGAACTGACGCCCCAAGGCACTTTGGCGGAGAGAATCCGGGCCGGGGGAGCGGGAATCCCCGCGTTTTACACCCGAACGGGCTTTGGGACCGTCGTCGCCGAGGGCAAAGAGACCCGCGAGTTCGACGGACACGGGTACGTGATGGAGCGGGCCCTCACTGCGGACCTCGCCCTCGTGAAGGCTTGGAAAGCCGACTCAACGGGGAACTTGGTGTTTCGCAGAACCGCTCGCAATTTCAATCCCATGATGGCCTCAGCGGCCAAGGTCACCGTAGCCGAAGTCGAAGAGATCGTGCCCGTAGGCGAACTCGATGCCGATTGCATCCACACTCCGAGCGTCTATGTGAACCGACTGCTGAAGGGCGCAGCGTATGAGAAGCGCATCGAGCGCCTGACCACGCGGCCCCGATCGTAGGCTAGGCTCCGAGAGCTGACCCGCACAAGTCAGGGAGCAGGTGATCTGGAAGTAAGTCCGTCGCATCTCGATCTGCTTTTTCAACAAATCCTCGAAGGGTGGGACATCCCGACTCCTCAGGGGCTCCTCCGCATCAAGCAAGAGGATGCGGCGAAGCAACTCACGACCCACCCGTATTCGGCGCTCAAGAACCTCGCGCACGCCGTCTTTTGGCAAGACCTGTGGTTAGGACAGCTAGCCGGACAGCCTCGGCCGCCTAGCCAGTTCGTCTGGCAAAACGACTTTCGGGACCCTGACCCTTCGGAGTGGCCTACCTTGCGCCGCCGGTTCGTCGAGGGACTCCAGGAGGCGAGGCGTTATTGCCAAGCCGACCCGCCCGCTTTTGGGTGCGATTCCGAAGAGAAGGCGGTGGACTTGCTCTTGCGCATCGCGATCCACGCAAGCTACCACATGGGCCAACTCAACCTCCTCAAGCGCGCACTGAGAGCGAGCCATTCGGGAACCTCGGACGACGACGAGGCGGAGTAAATCGGCACGAGCCAGCCGCGCCGCGTCAATCCTTGACGAACCTTGCGCTTCCGTCGGCGAACCCGACGAAGTTCCCCTGCCCAGAGTTCGTCGTGTGCCGCCCTGGAGTTGGCTTCGATCGATAAGGTGCGACGGCATTGGGTTCGATGACGGTCGATTCGAAAACGATCGGAACGTTGTTGAGGGGTTCTGCGGGGGTCAATCGCCGGCCTGCATAGCTCTCGTTGAGCGCGTAGCCGAAAGGTTCGATGTCCGCCGATCCCAAAGCCGGGCAATGCAGCATCTTTAGGTCGTTGAGGTAGGGCGAAACCGCGAGGGTCCATGACTCGCCCGCAGGGAGGGATTCGTTATTGTCGAGCTGATACTGCACAAGCGCGGCGCTCAGCTTGCGAACGTTGGAAAGGCAGACTGCGCTTACCGCTCCCTTTCGAGCTGAAAAGAAAACGGGCGCCAACACAGCGACGCCGAGTACCCCCAAGAGCACGATCAAACCCACGAACCCCAGCAAGAAGCCGAGCGGAAACGCGTTTTGTTCCGACGAAGGGCTCGCGGAGGGCGGTTCGGCCGGGTTGGGTTGCATCGAACTTACGTCCTAACCCTCGCGGCCCCCCATGCGGGAGCGCACGGCCTTCATGGCGGCCTCGGTCCGGCTGTTCACGTGGAGCGCCTTGAGGATATTGCTCACGTGATTCTTCACTGTTTTTTCTGCGATGCAGAGCTTGTTGGCGATTTCCTTGTTTCTCATGCCCTCGGCGATCAAGTCGAGAATCTCTTGTTCCCGGTCGCTAAGGACGTACAATTCGGTGTCGTCAGGCGGATCGATCTCGCGGACCCGTCGAAAGTCGGCGACGACCTTGGCCGCGATCTTCGGCGTGATTTTCGCTTCCCCCTTGGCCGCCAGACGAATCGCTTCGATCACGTCTTGCGGGGTGGAACTCTTGAGAAGATAGCCCAGCGCCCCGGCCCTAAACGCGTCATAGACGGTCTCGTCGTCCTCTTGAACTGTCAGGACGACGATCTTGATCTCCGGGGACTCGGCCGAGAGCTTGGCGGCAAGCTCCACGCCGGACATGCGCGGCATATTGACGTCGGTCAGCAGCACGTCAGGAGTCTCGGCAAGGCAAGCGTCAAGCGCTTCTTGCCCGTCCTTGCACATAGCGACCACCTCGCAATCCGGCATCAGGTCAAGCGTCCGCTGGAGCGCGTTTCGATACGCAACCTCGTCGTCCGCAACGACGACTCGTACACGAGAAGACATGGCGTTGAGTATACAACTCCGGGCGCCGTCGCTCGTAGCGAACCCGTCTCCAAGAAATCCGCGTTGCTTCGGGGCAAGCGCAAACTCAGCATCGACTCTTGGGAGATAATGACGCGGTTATGGCGATCTTGGAAGTTGTGGACCTCGAGGTCGAAATCGCGGGCGTGAGGGTACTCCGCGGGGTCTCGCTCGAACTTGAAGCCGGCCACACGCTCGGGGTCGTCGGCGAGTCGGGATGCGGAAAGTCGATGACCGGGATGGCGATCATGAACATGCTTCCCGCGTCGGCCCGGATCACCAAGGGGTCGATCGTCTTGGAGGGCCGGGAACTCCTCACCCTCCCCAAGCGAGAGTGGTTGGACATTCGGGGCCAGCAGATCGCTCTCGTCATGCAGGACCCGTTCACCAGCCTCAATCCGATGATGCGAGTGGGGCACCAGATCGCGGAAGTGTTGATGCTTCACCATAATCTCTCGCGATCGGAGGCGTGGAAGCGAAGCGTCGAGATGCTCGACAAGGTCGGCGTCCCCACTCCCGAACTGTCCGCGCGAAAGTATCCCCACCAGTTGTCGGGCGGCCAGCGGCAACGTGTCGTTATTGCGATCGCGTTCGCCTGCAAGCCCAAGGTGTTGATCGCGGACGAGCCCACTACCGCGCTCGACGTGACGCTTCAGGCGCAGATTCTGCGGCTTCTCAAGGACCTCAAGGAAACCGAAGGCGTGGCGGTTATGCTGATTTCCCACGACATCGGGGTCATCGGTTCGCTGGCTTCGAACATCGCCGTTTATTACGCCGGCCGAGTCGTCGAGCGCGGCGATGCCGAATCCGTCTTGCGCAGTCCGGCGCATCCTTACACACAAGCGCTTTTGGCCGCGATGCCGAAAGCGGGCGCAAAGACGCTCGAACCCATTGGCGGCCAACCCCCCGACTTCGCTCGTTTGCCACCCGGATGCTCGTTTGCCCCGCGATGCCGGTTTCGATTGGACCGCTGCGAGGATTCTGAGCCGGGGCTAATCCCTCGGAATCAGACGCAACGCGCCGCCTGCTGGCTCCTCGACGACGCCTTCCGCTCGAATTCCGAAGGGACTTCTCCGGTGAGCGCAGAATAGGTTCGACGGGTATGACAATGCGGCCTCTCGTGCGTTGGCTTGGAATCGCGATCGTCGTGGCTTGTTTCTGGACGAGCGAGTGCGTCGTTCGAAAGCCCGAACGACCCAATCGGGTGGTAGTCACTTACTGGGAGAAATGGACCAAGTTCGAAGGCGAAGCGATGCGCGCCGTCGTCGATGAGTTCAACCGATCTCAAGACCGAATCTACGTCGACTACCTCAGCATCGCCGCCGTCAATTCCAAGACCTTGCTGGCGGCTTCGGGAGGCGTGCCTCCGGACGTAGCGGGCCTGTATGATGCCGACGTCGCGCAGTTCGCCGACGACAACGCGCTGATTCCCCTCGACGACTTCTGCCGGGAAGCCGGGATCGACTCCAGCCGGTACATTCCCGCGTATTGGGACATCTGCGAGTACGGCGGCAAGGTTTGGGCTCTTCCGACGACCCCGGCCTCGACGGCGCTCCATTACAACCGGGAAATGCTTCGCGCTGCGGGCCTCGATCCCGACCGGCCCCCAACGACCATCGAAGAGCTGATCGACTACTCCGACCAACTGTTGGTTCGCGATGAGCGCGGGCGAATTCGGAAGGCGGGCTTCTTGCCGCAAGAACCGGGGTGGTGGAACTGGGCCTGGGGGTACATGTTCGGAGGACGCCTTTGGGACGGGAAGGACACGATCACCTGCGATAGCCCTGAGAACGTCCGAGCGTTCGAGTTCGTGATGAAGTTCTCGGACCTTTATGGGGCCACCGACATCCAAGCGTTCCGGCAGGGCTTTGGGGCGTTTTCTTCGCCTCAGAACGCCTTCATGTCTGAGAAGGTCGCGATGGTGCTTCAGGGAGTTTGGATGTACAACTTCATCACGGAAGTCGCCCCCGACCTCGACTGGGCTGTGGCCCCGTTTCCCCACCCGCAAGACCGGCCGGACCTCTCTGAAATGACCTTTGTGGGTCTGGATGTCCTGGGGATTCCCCGCGGCGCCCGGCATCCCAAGGAGGCATTTGAGTTCATCAAGTTCGTGCAGTCGCAAAGGGGGATGGAACTGCTCTGCATGGGACAGCGAAAGCACAGCCCGCTCGTCGAAGTGAGCGAGGACTTCTACAAGAGGCACCCCAACCCCTACATTCGCCTCTTTGCAGACCTTCCTCGCGGTCCGAACGCCGTCGCTCCTCCTCAATTCGGGATTTGGCCCCAATACTCCCAAGAACTGGCGGCTGCGATCGAGCAGGTCTTTCTGAAGCAGAAGACCCCCCAAGAGGCGCTGCGCGACGTCCGGATTCGAATGCAGCCCAAGCTCGACGCCTACTTGAAGACCCTCGCACAAAGGAATCGCGACCGATGACGCTGAGGCGAAAGGAAGCTTGGATGGGCGTCTTGTTCGCCTCGCCCTGGATCGTGGGTTTTTGCGGGTTCATGCTGTATCCCGTGGTCGCTTCGATGTACTTCAGCTTCTGCGACTATTCGGTCCTCCGGAAACCCATCTGGATCGGGACCGACAACTACAGCGAGCTCTTGAGCGACGAACTCTTTTGGGTGGCGCTCAAGAACACGTTCCTGTACGCGGTGATGGCCCTCCCTCTTTCGGCTTTGGCGGCCTTGGGGCTGGCGCTCTTGCTCAACACGAAGATTCGTGGGCTTACGGTTTACCGAACGATCTTCTTTCTACCCTCGCTGGTGCCGCTGGTGTCTCTGGCGGTGTTGTGGCTGTGGATGTTCAACGGCCAGACCGGCCTGGTCAACGTGGCGCTCGGCTCGATCGGAATCAGCGGCCCCAACTGGCTGGGCGATCCCACCTGGTCCAAGCCCGCGCTCGTGCTCATGGCGATGTGGGGTGTGGGGCACGCGATGGTGATCTACTTGGCAGGGCTTCAGAGCGTTCCGGTGAGCCTGTTCGAGGCGGCTCAACTGGACGGCGCCGGGGCCTGGAAGAAGACCCGTCACATCACGCTGCCGATGATCAGCCCGGTCATCATGTTCAACGTCATCATGGGGATGATCGGCACGCTCCAGGTCTTCACGGTGCCGTATGTGATGTTTCCCAACGGCGCGCCTGCGCGGTCCACCTACTTCTACACGATGTATCTTTACGACAACGCGTTTCGGTATCTGCGCATGGGTTACGCGTCGGCGATGGGGTGGCTGATGTTCCTGATCATCTTCGCCTTAACGCTGATCTCGCTCAAGTTGATGGAGCGGAGGGTTCACTATGCTGGCGATTAGGCGGGGGGAGAATCGTCAGCGATCGATCGGCCAAGAGCGCCGCCAAGGTGCATGGCTCATCCACGCCTTACTGCTCACGCTCTCGGCACTCTTCCTCATGCCGCTCCTGTGGATGATCTCGACCTCGCTCAAGGACATCAACCAGGCAGTCGCCGATCCGCCGGTCTGGATTCCCGACCCTGTCGTCTGGCAGAACTACCCTGAAGCAGTCGCCTTCGAGAGCGAGAAGCTGGGGTACATCCCGTTCCTGGTCTATGCAAGGAACACCCTGCTCATTTGCGTCCTCACCGTCGCTGGTTCTCTTGTGGCGAACTCGCTCGTCGCCTATTCGTTCGCCAAGTTGCGCTGGAAGGGGCGCGACGTGTTTTTTGCGGCGACTCTCGGGACCATGATGATCCCGTTTCCGGTGGTGATGGTGCCGACGTTTGGGCTGTTTCGGGCGCTCGATTGGATCGGTACCTTTCGACCCTTGTGGGTTCCGGCGTGGTTTGGGACCGCGTTCAGTATTTTCCTCTTGCGCCAGTTTTTCCGAACGATCCCCGAAGAGCTTTCTGAGGCGGCTAGGCTCGATGGAGGTTCGGAGTGGCACATCTACAGCCGTGTGGTCATGCCGCTCAGCAAGCCCGCCCTCGCGGTAGTGGCGCTCTTCACTTTCATGGCTTCGTGGAACGACTTCCTCGGCCCGCTTATCTACTTGCTGCACCAATACACGTTCACGCTCTCGCTAGGGCTGCAGTTCTTCCAATCGCAACAAGGAGCGACGCAATGGCACCTCTTGATGGCGGCCTCGACGGTGATCGTCACGCCCGTCATCGTGTTGTTCTTCTTGGCCCAACGCTACTTCATCCAGGGGATCGCCTTGACGGGCCTGAAGGGGTAAGCGCTCATTCGTATCGGAGCGCTTCGATGGGCGTGAGCCTGCTCGCTCGCATGGCCGGATACAGCCCGAAGAACAGCCCCACCAAAGCAGAGAACCCAAAAGCCATCACGATCGCTTGCGTGTTGATGATGGGCGGGACCTTCAGCGCTTGGGCGACGAACACGACGCCCGTGGAGCCGAGGATGATCCCCACCACGCCTCCGACGAGGCACATTACGATCGATTCGAGAAGGAACTGGGCGAGCACGGACGTTCGTTTTGCGCCTATGGCTTTTCGGAGCCCGATCTCTCGCGTCCGTTCGGTAACGCTCACCAGCATGATGTTCATGATCCCGATCCCGCCGACGAGCAGGGAAACGGAAGCGATTCCAGCCAGGAGGAAACTGAGCAGGCGGGTCTGGGTCTCAATCTGCTCGATCCACTCGCCCTGGTTCATGATGCGAAACAGCGACTCGCCCATCGCGTTGCTCTGCTTGCGCTGGAGAACCTCTTCGACCTTGGCCTGGGTGTAGAAGAGCAAGCCGCTTTTCGCGGTCAGGTTGATCATGTCGTACTTGGTCTTACCTAGAAGGCGAGTTTGCGCGGTCTTGAGGGGTACGTAGATCTGGTCGTCTGGGTTCATGAACCCCGAACCCCCCTTATAGGCCACGACGCCGACCACTTCGTAGTTCCGCCCTTTGACGCGGATCGTCGCGCCGATGGCGTTCTCGCCTTGGAAGAGCTCGTCGTAAACGGTGTATCCCAAGACCGCCTTGCGGTTGGCCATCGCCTCGTCTTCGGCGGTGTACCAGGTGCCCTGGTGCATTTTCGTCGCGTTCCGGATGAGGGCGACTTGGGGTTCCGCGCCGTAGACCTGCGTGTTCGTGGTCCGGTTGCCGTACTTGACGGACGCGCCGGATCGGACCGACCCGGTGATGAACTCAATCGTTTCGACTTCGCGCTTGAGAGCCGCCACGTCGTCTTCGGTCAGATTCGGGTTATCGCCTGCTCCGAGGCTGACGTTTCCTCTTCGCCAGTTGGGCATGATCGTGAGCATGTTCGTGCCCATGACCTCGATGTTCTCGAGCGACTTCTGCGCAGTCCCCGCGCCGATGCCGATCATCGCGATCACGGACCCGACCCCGATCACGACGCCGAGCATGGTAAGCACCGAACGCAGTTTGTTCGCCGCGACGGCTCGCAATGCGCTTTCCACGCTATCCCAGAAACTCACCTAAGAACCTCCCGTGCGAGGAGCGCCGCCTCCCGAAGAGCCTCCACCGGGCGGTCCGCCGCTTGGCGCTCCGCCTCCGGCAGGTCCGCCTCCCGATGCGCCGCCTCCACCCGGCATGGCGCCGCCCGAAGTCCCGCCACCTGAAGTGCCGGGTCTTTGCATTCCGCCCGGACTCGCTCCAGAACCAGATCCGCTCGTCGTCGTTTGCGTTCGGGGCCGTCCGCCGCCGGGCCTTGTGCCTCCGGCGAGCCCACCACCCTCCTGAGCCTCCTCCATGCGAGTTTGAATCTCGCGAAGGGCAGCGATGTCGATTTCAGCCACGACGACCTCGTCGCCTTCTTTGAGGCCCTCGACGACTTCAATTCCGTTGTTGCCCGTGTCGCCCGTTTTAACTTCGCGCACTTCGGGTTTGAGCGGGTCGGCGGTCTTGATCTTCACTGTGGCCTTGTCTCCCTCGAAGTTGACGGCCTGCGAGGGAACGAGCAGAACGTTCGGCTTCGACATCGTGATGAACTCGGCCGTACCGTTCATTCCGGGCAGAAGCTTGAGGTCGTGGCCGGGTAGGACCTCGATGCGGACCTTGACCGCAGTAATGTTGTTGTCCGTAGCTGCCGCCGGATTAATTCTCTCGACGACCCCTCGGAACTGCCGGCCAGGAAATGCCTCGGTAGTGATCCTCACTTGCTGGCCCTTCCGGACGTCGCTGATGTCGGCCTCATCGACCAAGCACTCCATGAACAGCTTGGAAACGTCGCTGAGCTGCACGATGCTCGTGCCTTGGGCGAAGGTGCTGGTTCCAGGCGGGATGATGGTGCCCTCTTCGAGGTATTTCATCGTCACAACGCCATCGCGCGGCGCGACTACGGTGGTGCTCTCGAGTTGGACTTTGGCGTTGTCGAGGGCCACCTTGCTTCGGACCGTGCCCGCCTCTGCTGCGACTACCTCGCTCTGGCGGATGCGGTTGTTGAGTTGGGCGTCGATCATCTTCTGCAGGTTGATTTCGGCCTGCTGTACGGCTTTGCGAGACTCTTCGAGGTTCCTCCGAGCGATGTCGACTTGGCTCCGCTGAGCGATCGCGTCGTCTTGGGTCGCTTGAGCCCTTCTCAGCGCAAGCCTGAGCCGTTCCATCTCGGCCGTAATCTCGCGGTCGAGCGTTTGGCTGCGCTGGCTCGCCGAGGTGTACGAAGCTCGCGCGGCCTCGAGGGTTGCCTTGGCTCTCTCCACCGTGCCCTCGCTCACGAATCCGCGCTTGAGGAGTTCCTGTTGCCGAGTGTAATCCGCCTCGGCGGCGTCGAAGTCCGCTTGGGCCCTCGCGAGTGACCCGCTCACGTCTCGGCGAATCTGAGGAGCGGTGACCCGCTCATACACATCGAGATCTTGCTTTGCGAGATCGAGCTGAGCTTTCGCCGAAGTGAGGTTGGATTCTGTAAGAGTCGGTTGGCGTTCGGCTTCGATTTGAGCTCGGGCGAGCCGAATTCGAGCGGTCTCTAAGGCCACCTGAGCGTCTTCGACGGAGGTCTTGCTTCCCGCGATTTGGAGATCATAGTTGACCTTCGCTTGCGCTGCGCGGGCAGTCGCTTGCCGAAGGTCGGCCTCGGCTTGACTGTAGCTGGCTTGGGTGTCCCGAGGGTCGATGATCGCGATCAGGTCGCCCCTTTTGACCTCGCTGCCCTCATCGACCACGAGTTGCTCGACGATGCCGCCCGCTTTTGACTTCACGTCCACCGTAGTCAGGGCGACGAGCACCCCCGTCGCGGTGATCGAGCGCACGATCTCACCCTTGACCACGGGGGCGTAGCGATATTCCAACTCGGGCTCCTTGGAACCCGTGCGCATCACGTACCAAAACACCGCGACGATCGCGGCGAGTCCTCCGATAACCAGCAGTCTTGTCTTCAACTCTCTTCGCCAGGCAACGACTCGCCCACGGCGAGCCTCAGCCTCATCTCCGAAATAAGGTAGTCGTATACAGCTTCTACGTAATTCAACTCCGCGGTGACTAGGCTCACCTGCGCGGTGAGCACCGTGATGACCGTGGTGCCCTCTGCGCCTTGCTTCTGCGATTCGACGGCGGCCTCATAGTTGAGTTGGGCAGCTTCTCTTGCCGCGATCGCCGCGTGAACCCTCTCGATATCCTGCGACAGCGAGACGTGAGCGGACTCGATCTCCGCCCGTGCCTGGTGTTCGGCCTGGACCAACTCCGCTTCAAACGCATCGTAACTGAGCCGTGCTTGGCGCGCTGATTCGCGGGCGAAATTCCCGTCGAACAGCGGCATCGACACGAGAAACGTCAGCGCGCGCTGGTCCGAAACGTCGGGTCCGAATTGGCGGACGTAAGAGGCGTCCAGGGTCCAACTGAAGGAAGCGTCTCGTTCCGCTCGCAAGACCTGATAGCGTTGGCTCGAAAGGCGTTGCCGCCGGGATTGAAGGTCGGGGCGGTTCGCCAGGCCCAATCGGGTGGCTTCGGCCAGAGGCAGAATCGGCGGGAACCTCTGGGGGACCATGGCCGCCATGAGTTTGGGTAGGTCGCGGGACTCGGGCCAAGCCAAGGTCGCCTTGAGCGTCGTCAAGGCGATGGCCCGCTGGTTGAGGGTCTGCAAGCGCTGAACTTGAGCGTTGAGGAAGTCCGCGTTCGCCTGCAGGCGGTCCTTTTTGGGCGCCATCCCTACTTCGATCTGGGCGTCAGTTTGCTTGAGGATCGTCTCGGCCCGATTGAGTTGCGCTTCAGAAACCGCCATCAACTCTTGGGCGCGAAGGGCGTCGTAATACTGCTGATGAACCTGAAAAAGAAGGTTGCGCACGGTTTGTATCGCATCCCATTCCGCCGCGCTCGCTTGACGCCGAGACGACTGATAGCTCCATTCGCGCTCGCCGGAATCGAGGAGCCGCCAATTCGCCGTCACTTGAGGGGTACCGTCGCTCCGCTTCGTCACTCCCGCAAACGAGCCCGTGTAGGTCTCGCTCCGCGAGGTGTCGTACCGGAAGGAGGGCGTCACGGACGGGAGAAACAGGCTGAAAGCCTGGCGAACCCGGCTGCGGGCGGCTTCAAGGTCGAGGAACGCCGCCCGTACCGTCCCGTTGTTGGCTATGGTCAATTCGAGCGTGCGCTGGAGCGAGAGAGCCTCTTGATCCTGCGCGAACGCCGTGGCGCACAGCAAGGCGCCCAAGCCGCAAGCGGCGCGCAGCCCAGTTTTGTTTCCGATTCGAGTCATGGCAGAGAACACGATACCGCTTGCGCTTGGAACGCACCGTGACTTTCGCCGGAGGCCGGCGCCCGTGTCTAAGTTCCCCATACGAATCGCGCGCCACGTTGAGTTCCGGCTGTTCATGGGGCTCACGTCCAGATCAGGTCCTCCCGAAGAAGAATCGTCTGCTGCCGGTCGGGACCCACCGACACGATGCAAATGGGAGTTCTCGTTTCCTCCTCGATGAGGTTCAAGTAGTCCCTCGCGGCCGTGGGGAGATCGGCTAGGCTGCGGGCGCCCGTGATGTCGGCGTCCCAGCCGGGAACGGTCTTATAGTCGGGCTCTACCTGGCTGAGCAGGAACGTGTCTTGCGGAACGGTGTTGAGGGTCCTGCCGTTCCATTGGTAGCCGGTACAAACGTGCAATCGTTCGAAACCTGAGAGCACGTCGAGACGCGTCACGACCCACCCGCTGAGCGAATTTAGCGACGCGCTACGGCGCAACAGGTTCAAGTCGAGCCATCCGCATCTGCGGCCCCGGCCGGTCGTCGTTCCAAACTCCTGACCCCGCTCCCGAATCTTGTCCCCGATTTCATTGTCCAGTTCGGTAGGAAACGGGCCTGCGCCGACGCGAGTCGTGTAGGCTTTGCAGACTCCCAGCACCTGGTCGATCGCGCGGGGGCCGATCCCAGTCCCCAGGCAAGCGCCGCCGGCCACCGGATGGCTGCTCGTGACATAGGGATACGTTCCTGAATCGAGATCGAGGAACGTGCCTTGCGCCCCTTCGAACATGATCCGCTTGCCTGCGTCCAAGGCATCTGCCACGAACGATTCGGAATCTCCGACGAAGCCGCGGAGCGCAGACGCGTAGCTTGAGTACTCGTCGAGCAAGGGCTTGAACTCGATTGCCTCGCCCCCGAGCATGGAGAGCAATCGGTTCTTGTATTCGAGAACCTCTTCCAGCCGCACGGGGAAGACCTCAGGATCGACGAATTCGCCCATTCGGATGCCGAACCGGCCTACTTTGTCTTGAAATGCGGGGCCGATCCCTCGCGAAGTCGTGCCGATCTTGTTGTGCCCGCGGGCCGCCTCTTCAAGCACGTCCAGCGACTTGTGGTACGGAAACACCACATGCGCTCCGCTGCTGATTTTCAGGGCTCCCAACTCACTTCGCATCGCGCAAGCGGTGTCCCACTCGTCGAGAAGGCTCTTGGGGCAGACGACCATCCCGCTGCCCAGGACCGCCGTGACTTGGGGGTGGAGAATTCCTGCCGGGATTAGGTGGAACTTGAAGGTTTGGCCCCCGGTGATGACCGTGTGCCCCGCGTTGTTGCCGCCGCTATAGCGAACCACGACGTCGGCGCCGTCGGCCAAGACGTCCACAATTTTGCCTTTGGCTTCGTCGCCCCACTGCGCCCCTACGATCACTAACGTCGGCATAATTGGTTCTCCCGGTAGCGGTCCCCCAACATGAGAAAGCCGGCGGCTCCCTAACGAGGATCCGCCGACCCAATGGCCGATACGCCTTTTCTCGCAAGGGGATTATACAAAGTGTCGCCGGAAGAGCGCAAGCAATCCCCTCAGACGCCGACTCGATCGCGGACCCTTTGAAAAGCCCTCAAAGCGAATTCAAGGTCGCCGGGCGTGTGGGTGGCGTTGGGCATCGTGCGGATTCGAGCCTTGCCTTTGGGCACCGTTGGATACACGATGGAAAGCGCGTACACCCCTTCTTCGAAAAGCGCCCTCTCCGCCTCTTGAGCCGCCCTTTCATCGCCGAAATACACGGGGGTGATGGGCGTTTCACTCCCCATCGTATCGAACCCGGCTTCGGCCAACGCAGACTTCCACCAGTTGGTGTTTTCCCACAGCCGGCGCATCGGTTCGGGGTCGTTTTCCATAACCTCGAGCGAGGCGATCAACGCGGCGGGCACCATCGGCGGGTGGGCCGTGCTGAATAGGTGAGGCCGGCCGCGGTTGATGAGCCATCGCTTGAGCGGATCGGAACCTGCGATGTACCCGCCCACAACCCCCAGCGCCTTGGAGAGAGTTCCGAGTTGAATGTCCACCCGCCCGTACAGCCCATAGTGCGAGGTCGTTCCCGCGCCTTTCTCGCCGAGTACGCCCGATCCGTGAGCGTCGTCGACCATGAGAACCGCGTCATAGCGCTCGCACAACTCGACAATCTGCGGGAGCGGTGCGATGTCTCCGTCCATGCTGAACACGCCGTCGGTGATCACGAGCTTCTTCTGAAACCCCCGCTGCTGAGCCCGCCGCAGGCAGTCTTCGAGGGCGTCCATGTCCTTGTGCGCATAGACCCACCCATCGCTCTTGCGGTACTCCGCGCTGGAAAGCCTGACCCCATCGATGATGCTTGCGTGGTTCAGCTCGTCCGAAATGATCACGTCCTGGTTCGTGGTGACGGCAGGAATGCACCCTGAATTGGCGGTGAATCCAGACGTGAACACGAGCACCGCCTCGACCTTTTTGAACTTCGCGAGCCTTTGCTCTAGCTCTTCGTGGACGGTCATTTCGCCGCCGATCCAGCGCACCGCGCCAGCGCCCACGCCCCACCTCTCGACCGCTTCGAGCGCGGCTTGCCGAACCTTGGGGTGATTGGCGAGCCCCAGGTAGTTGTTGCTGGAAAGGTTGACGACCTCTTTGCCGTCCATCCGCACCCTGCCGCCTGCCGGAGTTTCGAGCACGCGAGGTTGCTTGTAGAGGTGCTGATCTTTGAGGTCCTGGAGGTTGGAGGCGAGCCAGGACTGGAAGGCCGTGTTCATGGCCCATTGTAGCGCGTCGATGCGCCGGCGGCGATGTGGATACGTAACTGCCGAAACGGTGTCGGTCCCGCTCTGGCGCCCCGGGAGAGCTTTCTTAGTCGGCCCGCGAGTTCGGCATCTGCCTTCGTTCGACCTCCGCCTATCGTTCTGCATCCGCTACGGAGGCATCTTTCAGCAGGCGTTTAGTCCTCGTCGCCGTATCGGGGTCGAACTTCGAGATCGCCCGCCAGAAACTGCCCGTGGTGGTCCTTCTCGCCGTCGAAGTAGGTGGCCTCGACCATCAGGTTTCCGTCGGTGGCCCGATAGACCCGCTCGACGGTCATAGGAACACCTCCCGTGCGCAGCCACACGGTATCGCCGACCTTGATTTCGGGCGTCACTCCTTGATCGTCGCTCATAAGGAAAGGGTACTCGAAGGAAGCGGCTTCTTTCTGGTGCGGCGGAGCGCTTCCGAAGTTGGGAGGACAGCGAGGGGACTTCCCGCGAATTCGCTTTACGACCAGTCCTGAACTTCAATCTGCGCAGCAGTCAAGGGCGCGGCTCAAGGCGCTCAGGTCGTCGGGCAGGGCAGCGAGGAACTCCAGCGTGGGGATCAACTGGCCCTCGAAGCCTTCAAACAGATAGTAAACCTTCTTTGGGTAGGCGCCGACTGCATGGACGCCAGGTCGCTCGGTATTGACTTGCCAAGGCCCTGGGGGCAATTCAGCGAGCTCGTTCATGGCCCGTTGGAAATCGGCGATCTGGAGGAACGGCTGGCTTGTGAGCAGACAGCCCGCAAGGAGCGGCACGTGAGTTCTCGCCCATGAGGCAAGGTGAGCCGCGGAGTTGCTCGTTGCGCTGAAGCGTCCAAGGGTATGCAGAGGATGGCGAACATGGACTCCGGAGTGGGCGATTTCCGCCTCTCCCTCGTCGATGGGCAGGTACTGCGTCCAAGGCGTCCAGGATCCACCTGCCGCCCGAGCGCTGCGAAGGTGGATCTGCCCCAACTGGGTTCGGGTGGCCTCGTCCAACTTCATCCCTTCCGTTCCTTGAGGCGCGGGATGAACTTGAGAAGGTTCTGGACGACCAGAGCGGCCCAAATCCAGCCGATTAGTGAAAGCGCGCTAGCGACCTGGCTGTATGTGGGCCTAAGCGTGTTGTCAGTAGCCTTGTCATTCTTGATCTCCGGAGAGCGGATCGGCAGGTCAGAAGCGGCCCACTGAGTTCGAATCTGTGCGTTCGAGATCGGCCAGAAGTACCCCATGGTGAGATAGAACGCGTCCCCAACGCTACTTAACTGGGTTCTTGCGACCGCTCCCTTCGGCTTGAGTTCGATCACCGCTCCTTCAGATTGAAACAAGGCCGTGCCCCAAATGGTGAGGATCGCGAGGAGTCCGACGAGAGGTGAGGTCCTGACGCCGTGGCCGGTCAGCATGTGGAGCAGAAGCGAAGGTAACCAACGGAAGCTGTGAGGGGTCCGAAGGAACTGAAGGCGCTGCCACTGGAGGCTGACCTTGTCTGCGTCAGAGTGGTTACCCTCGGCCCGGAACTGTCGTTCGACGGTTGCGAAGATGCCTTCATCGTTCTCGGCAAGGGCAAGGACCCGGATGTAGTCGTGGATTCCTCTTCGCCTCACGATCCACGCAGTCGCAACAAGCAGCGTAAGAGCTAAAAAAACACCCAGAAAACCTACATAAACACCCAAGCGATGCGTGAGAATTGCGACGGCCAAGAAGAACGCGAAGGACATCCAGGCCCAGCGCACCGCGCTGTCGGAGTTCCAAGCGGTCTTGATCCTCGTGCTGAAGTGGGACGATGTCGAAGCGAACGATGCGAGGTAGGTGAGGCCACCAACAATAGCTACGCCCACTCCATACCCTGGACCGAAAGCGAGGTGGGTCGTCAGCCAAACCATGGCCCACCCGACTCCTACGCTGTGAGCGAATAGTGATTGCCCACGAGAAAGTGGTCTGCTTTGCCCACCGAAGGCCTCGCCCGAAAGACGCTCACGATCCTTCTGGCCGATGCTAACTGAATCGACGCGAACGTCGCGGAACGAATACGCTCGGCCCAGCAGGCACCCTTCCCGCATACAGAGACTTGAGGCCCGGCGAACACATCCACGGGCGGCAACGACGAGGACTCCGATCGCGACGTAAGTTGCGACTACCGACATCCAGTCCCACTCCCAAAACCAGGTGAACAAGAGAGGTGATAGCGCGAATAAACAAACAGCGGCCGAAAAAGAGAAATTACCTGCGAACTCCCACTCCTTTGACTTCTGGACACGCTGCTGCTCCATGTCGTTATCCTTGGCCTGTCCGTTTTGCTGCGCCTGTTGTCCGTCCTCAGAGTGACTTCCACTATCCTTAGCATGAAACTCAATAGTTCGAGCCCTCAGTGACGCGAAGTTCAACGCCACTTGGCCTTCGGCGGGCCTGAGGGTCGAAGGGATCTCCGGAACTTCATCGATCACGAGGCGGGAGCCCACGGTTGCCCCAGCCATTTCAATCAACGGCCCGTTAGTGCCACCTTGCTTCTGCGTGTCCTCTCCTGTACGAGGCGACGCGTCTGGCTGCACGTTTTGGGTAGAAGGAGGGCGAAAGCGAATGCCCTGCAGGAAGAGGTCACCCGCGAAGGAAGCGCCCACAGCGCGAATGCCCGTCCATGCCCCCATGGGACCCACTCCAATCCCAATGAGGCTGCGAAGGTCTTTCTCGTTCGGTTCTTGACTGCCCGATGGGGATTGTCCGAGCGCAATCTTGAACGGGGAGAAGTCCGCCTGCCCTTCGATCTTCGTCCTTGCCATGATAATCCCGTGCGTGAGATGGCACCCCCCGGCGAACAAGTACCCATGCACCTCTGAGCCCGTGCCCATGACCGACACTCGGAGCTTGTACTCGTGGTCCTTGGTGCTCCGGCTCATTCCCATTCCGGTACAGGGTCCGATCAGCGTCCTTTCGTAAATCAGAGTGGCGTGCGATGCATCGGCCGCGTTCATCAGGTGGGGTTGAAGGACGATATGGCCACCGATTGCGGCATTACTGAACCGGAGGCCCGAAGTAAGAATGGAGCCTCGAAGGTCGATGTCTCCGTCCATCTGGGTTCCCGTCAAGTCGACGCTGTAGACGCTCTTTCCCGTTTCGACGGCAGGTCCGATGAACGTCGTGAAATACGTTTCGTCATCGTATGGTTTGGTTGCGTGGGATTTGGATTTGCTTGCGCCGCAGGGGCTTACAGGTTTAGGGCTCTCGTCCCCTTGCCGTCCAGAGACGCCTGATTTTGGGGGGCGTTCGATTCCTTCCAGCATGAGGCTGCCGCCGAGTTTGGCGCTTTGGCAAAGGATGCCTCCCAAGGCAAACAGCCCTCGCAGGTCGACATCCCCTTCGATCTGGAGGCCGTTGAGCAGAAGTGCTGCCCGCTCGCCCTTCGACCAATATCCCTGGCCGATGAAGGCTCGGCGCTCGTCGGTGCCGTATAGGCTGTAGTAGCAACTTTTCAGTAGATAGGGTAGTCCCGTCCGATCATGGTCGAACCAATAAGAATTAGCGCTCAAGTCGCCCTTAACGGACGCGTTTTCGAGGCTGAGACCTGCTGCAAGGTACGCTCCGATGAGATTCACCGAGCCCCCTATCGTCGTGGCCGTCAGGCGGAGCGAGTAACTTCGGCCCTCAGGACCCGAAGCTGCGCCGATCATCGTGCGGCATCCGCCCCAACTGTCTGCGGATACCATGCCTTGCACCTTGGCGCCGTAGAGGTTCACCCCGTTCGTGAGAATCGCGCCGCTGAGCGAGACGTAGCGGCCGACTTGGAGGTTCTCTCCTGTAATGGAGGCCGCCATATCTCTGGACTTCGGGTGGGGGCCGATCACGGTGGGAAACAGCTTGGCGAGATCGTCTATCTTGGTGGCGTCTGAAACCGCTTTCCCCTCCGCGACATTGGTGGCGCGGCAGATGAAGTTGCCTTCGATGACCGCGGCCGAAACATCGAGCCCTTCCGAGATCAGCGCACCCTGGAGCGACAAGTCGCCCCGAATCGTCACCGACCTTAGGCTGAGCTTCCCGCTGATGTGTAGGAAGGAGTGGCTGTCTTCGTCGGCAACGCTCTGGGTCCAGTCCTCAAGTTCCAGGCGGCAAGTGCACAGCGGTGTTTTAGGGCGCAACTTGCGCACAAAGGGCCAGTGCTTATGGATTCTTCGTAACTGGTAGGGGTCCAAACTGCCTCGAGGGCGCCACCCCCAGCAGTCTGGCCAATGCCTAAAAGGTAACTGCATTGGGTCGAGAAATGTAGTCAATTGTGCAGGCAAGCACGTCAGGGCCTTTCGAATGTTACTGCTAGTGGACCCTAGTCTCAATACTGTGGTTGAGAACCCATGGAGCAGATTGCCCAGGAGTTGCGGGTCGTTCGCCGACTTGTTCTTGAGGTCGTCTAAGGCTCCCTTGCCATTCGCAAGGAACATGAACCTCTTCGACTTCAGGTGGGTGTGTTGGGAAATCAAGTCGAGTTCGCCGTTCGTGGCGCTCTCGCAGATTCGAATGATCTCGACAGCGTGCCTGGCGTATTCGGAGATGGCGGGAACCGTATTGCGCCAACTCGGTTTCCTCCGGCCGGCAGGAATGCGGTTGCACTTCCCCGAGCGGTGGCCATACAACGAGCCGATCTCCGAGAAGTCCAGGTCGACGCCGTCTCCGAGGAACGCGCCCGAGAGGTCGAGCAGTCCCTTGATCGTACACCGAGCGGCCCGGATTCCACCCCGCAGTTCCGTTGGTTCTCCCTCGGCCTTCTCGAGCGCTTCCTTGAGGTCGGGTTGCCGCAGCACCTTCGGATCGCCGCGGTCGTTCGGAAACCAAGGCCTTGCGATCAAGGTCTGGCCGATCGTTGAGTTCGAGAAGATCGTTCTGCCAGCAACAAGGGTCCCTTGAAGGTAAACGTCGGATTCCACCTGAACCCCATGCAGGTCGAGCATTCCGCCGACGAAGGCGTGGGCGGGGAGTTTCTTGAGAGCGGCACTGAGCTTTGCATTTTGTCCGCTAAGCGCTTGGAACTCAGAGTCGGACACCCACTGCGCGAATCGGAGAGTTCCTTCGATCACTGCGTTGACGAGGCGAAGGTCCTTCACCACTTGGACGCAACTCAGGTTGACGGTTCCCTTGCAGCGCAGGTCCGTTAGGTCGATCAGACCGGCAATGGAGTTTCTCTTGTAGGAGTCCTGCTGTAAGTTCCTTTCGTCGGTCAAGAGGTTGCTGCAAAGCGCGTCGCTGATCCCAAAACCGTGACTGGCTACCCTCCTGGAGGGACCTGCGCGCAAGCCCGCTCCGACTTCGAGGCCAATTCCCAGGATCGCGCCTTCGACCCAAATGCCCCTCATGTCGAGTTCCCCCTCGATTTTTGTGGCGCTCAGGTTGAGAAGGGTGGGGATGGGTTCGTGAATCTCGAAGTCCCCTGAGGAGCCGGGAGCCCGGATCGTCAGCCCCGACAAGTTCATCGCACCCTTGCAGACACAATTCTCGAGTTTGAGCGGAGCATCGAGGGCGCGGCCCGACAAATCAAAGCCCTCGTCGAAGGTGCAGTTCTCAAACGTATGGGCATCCACTCCTGAACCAGCATACGGGGCACTGTAGCTGCCCCGTGAGAACCGAACTCTTGTCCCACCGATTTTGGATGCTGGCACTTCGACTCTCCGAACTTGTATTCTCTTCGAGAGGCTAGATCGGTCAAGTTCGCCGAGGCGGAAAGCTTCTCCTTCCCGATTGGCCTGAGGTGGACAATTCGCGCAGAGTGTCGTAGACTAAGCGCAGGCGTGCCCGAGGCGTTGAGGTGCAGGAGATGTCGGACCTATCTGAAGATCGTAAACGGCAGATTCGCGAAGAGGAGGAGGCGCGGTTTCGGGCGCGGCTCCAAGAAGAGCAGGCTTACCGGGAGAACGTGCGCCGGGAGTTAGAGGCCCAACAAGCCGAGCAGCAGGAGGCTGCTTTTCGCGAGCAGGTGCGAAGGGAACTCGAGTCGGGCGGAGCGCAGCAGGCTCCTCCTCCCAGGCCCCAGGAGCCCGCCCAAGCCCCAGGCTTCGACGTCGGGCCCAGCCCATCCAGCGCGCCGAGCCCCCGCTCCACGGCTCGAAAGCCCCGGAAGTCCTCTCGCAAGACGGTGGGGGCGCTAATGGTCGTGGGCGCGGTCGCTTCGATCGCCGCTGCGGTGGTCATGGGGTTCAAGGTGCCTTTTCTAAGCCCGAAAACGGAGTCTGAATTCACGATTGAGGCCGGCGAGGGCGCGGAACCCCCCGCTCCAGTCGCCGTAACCAACGACCTTCTCGATCCGGCCGACTTCGAAGGCTTGCCTGGGTCCGTGCCGAAGATCGACCTTGCCGCGAAGCCTCCCGCCTCCACGGCTTCCTCGGCGACGGCCAAGTCCGCGGCATCCGCCTCGGCAGAGAAGCCCAGGGAATCGACGGGAACAGCCACCAAGTCCTCGCCTCCCCCCAAATCAAGGTCATCGACCACCAGCGGTTCTTCGGCTGCGCCTTCGGGCCGGTCGATTCTGGGCGGGCAGGCGAGCCTGCCGCTCACCTCAGAATGGGCCGTCAAGACCGACAGCGCGAGGCAATTCGAGGCGGTCTGGGTCGATCCTGGCGGCCACGAGTGGTTTCTTGGCTGCCGCTTCATGGACCTGCGGAGTGGCGAGGGGCTGGAGCAGTTCGCCGCGCGAATGATGGAGGATGTCGACCCGGACGACTACACGGTCGTCGAGTCGGGCTACATCGAGATCGGCGGCGTGACGGGCAAGTACTTCGTTGCCGAAACGCGAAACGTGGCCAACGGATTTGGAATCGGGGCGATGGCGGTTGTCGGCGGGCGAGGGGTTACGCTGGCCGCTCTGGGTTTCGGGGACCCTTGGGGTGAAAACCGGAGGATCATGCAGCAGTGGATCGAGGCGGTGAGGTTCAGATGAGGAGATCGAAAGGGCGTTCGATTCGTGCGACGCGGAACGTCGGCGGACTTGCCTTGGCCGCGGTCCTGGGGTTGGCGCTTCCTGCGAGGATCGATTCTTGGGGCACGCTTACGGGAAGGATCCCTTTGAGCGACGAACAGCGGACCAAGATCAACTTGCTCATCACGAACTTTGCGGTCGATCCCACGACGATGGCGGCGGAGCTCCAGCCTCGGAGCGGGCCGCACCCCATCCACCAATTCATCGTTTCGCAGGCGTACAGGATGCTCCAGGCCGACCCGGCCTTCGGAGAAGAAGGGGAGAGCGGTTTCCCCGCGCTTCACAGCATCAACGCATGGGACGGCGTGGAGCACACGGACAAGGGAATGATGGCGCGGAGAGGGGTCGGCATCGTCGACGCGGACGCGCCCGATCTCGCGCCCACATTCCGGGGGGCCGGAGGGCCGAGCGCCGACGCTGAGCTGACTTTGGGCAACGCCTGGAACCCTGAATACTCGGGTAGGGCGCACTATTGGAATCCTTGGCTCGGTGCAGGAGGAAGGAGCGCCGAGGAAGGCTCGGGAGACGCGCCCTGGGCCGCGGGAGAGTATTATGCCAGGCTCGTTCAGGCGATTGAAACGGGAGGCTCCGAGCAGGACAAAGCCCACTTTGCCGCCTATATGGCGCACTACGTTTCCGATGTCGCCAGCGCCAAGCACGCCGATGCTTTTGAGGTGAGCGGGGGAACGCTTAAACGGCTGCGCGAACTTGCGGACACGTGGTATGCCGGGCTCGGAGAAGATCCGGACACCTACATTAACAGCACGCCGGTGATTCAGGCGGAGACCCTTTTGCGGGACGAGGTGCTGCGAATCAACCCCTCGGTCGCCAACGCCTATTGGAGGCGAGTGGAAGACAACATCAGAGCCAACGCGTACCTTCGTCCGGGCAGCATCATGAAAGTGGACATCATGCCGCAGTCGATACGGTCGAGCGTTGCGGCCTATCTGGACTATCTGTATAAGGGCAAAAAGGAGAATAAGTCTTACGCTCAGTTTTATAGCTACTTCGATCCGTTCTATTTTAACGGGCCCCTCTATGATCCCCTCAACGGATACCCGGATTATGAGGCGGCGACGCCGATGAGCGAGCATCTGCACTACGAAACCAACCCGGATCACTATGCCACTGCCAGGGCCGCCACGCGCGAAAACCGAACTCTGCTTCCGACGGACAACCTCAGGCGACACTATTACGGCCTCCGGGCGCCCGAGGCGTTTTATGGGTTCAAGGAGAAGGAGCGACGCGAAGCGAGGATCGACGTGATGGCGAACCTTGTGAAGGCGTGCTCGCTCGAAGCGCACGGCACCAACATCGCCGATTACAAAGCGTTCAATCATGCGGGCTATCGCGAGTACATGGACACGGCCATTAAGTACACGTTCAACGCTTTTCGGGCTAGCATTTCGGCCCTGAGAATCGAGCCCTACTATACTTTGGAGAAGGACAACGACTTTCGAATGCGGATCGTTGTTAAGAACCTAGCGGACGAAGCCGCCTCGCTTTCGGGGCTGCGACTCTACCGACTGGAGTCTTCGGCCGAGGGGGCCAAGATCGTGCGCCAGTGGGACCTCAAGCTAAGCGGCACGGTTCCAGCAAAGGGCGAGCACGTCGTCAAGGGCACGATTCGAAAAGTAGAACTGCCCGAGGGGACCGACCCGGTGTTCGATGTCGAGGTTCGGGCTTCATATCGGGAAACTCCGGACTCCGGAGTGCAGCGAAGGAGGGCGCAGAAGCGGGCTCAGAGCATCATCCACAACCCTACTTCGGTCAGCGATGTGGGCTATGAGGCCGGGCCGCTCGACATCGCCATCGTGCTCGATACGACTTCTTCGATGGGCCGAATGCTGGCTTCGATGCGGGAGAACGCGATTCGGATCGTCGAGGACCTCCGACTCAAGACGAAAGACATTCGACTCTGTGTGGTGTCTTTCCGCGATGCGAAGGCCGATAAGAACAACGCCTTCGAGGCCCATAACTTCACTACCGACCTCGGCAAACAGTTCGAGCGCATGAGGGTGTGGGAGCCCATAGGCGGCGGCGATTGGCCCGAGGACCAACTCCGGGGAATCGAGCTCGCGCTGAACTTCTGGAAGAACGAAAAGCCGTCGTCGCGGATCCCCACGAAGATCGTCATCGTGATTTCGGACGCGCCCGCCCATGCGCCCGATAGCGGCGGACGAACCATCACGAAGATTGCCGACCTTGCCGAACGCGTCGACCCCGCCCACATCTATCCGATCGTCGTGGGATCGGACACCAACGCTAAAGCCCATGCCGAGAAGCTCGCGTCGCTCACGGGCGGCAAGGTGCTGTCTTCGACTTCCGGCGCCGACGTTGCCGATCTATTGCTCGAGGCGGTCGAGACGGGAATCCGGGAGCATGGCGCCCCTCCAGAGGCCGCGGCGAGCGTTCCGTGGTCGTCGGTCGCTTTTTACGGCGGGCTCGGGTTGCTTCTTGCTGGCGGAGCCGTACTGCTCGCGGGTCGGCGGGGCGCATAAACAGGCGCAAGCGGGCTGGGGCTCGATCCGAAGCCCCAACCTCGCAAATCGCCCGAAGCCGAACCTACCTTCGACGGCGGCGGAGCAGCGCAACGATGCCGATTCCCAAGGCGCCCATGGTCGCAGGCTCCGGAACCGCCGTGATGATTCGCATCTGATCTCCAGGGTTCGATGCGGTCCAATCGACTTCGATCTCGTTCGCCGCGTGGAAGATCACGTTGTCGGTGGGCATTTCCAACCCCCGATCCCCAAAGTGCGTCGTCGGGATGTTCGCCGCCGGTACTGAAGGGTCGATCAGGTAGTCGGACAGCATGAAGTGGTCATTGGCAGCGGAGCTTCGATGGTTCGAAATCAACCCGAGGATGGGGTTGGTGGTTCGGAACCTCGTCGTCACGCTCTTCGTTCCGCTCGGATCGAAGTACAGGTAGTAGCTTTCGATGCTCGTTCCCGCAGCGATGAAGTTGTCGTTGTTGTTCGCGTGCGAGGTGACGTTTGTGGGGTACGACACCGGTGGAACGATGCTGATCACGAGGTCTTGCGACAGCGTATACGAAGCGCGTTCCGTCCAGTATCGAACGAGGGCGGTGGGGTCGTCGTAAGGCGCGGCCTTGTAGTTCATCACGTTGGGATCGGTGACGAGCAAGGCGGGTCCGCTGACGACGCTGATGCTGGCATACGACGTTCCAGCAACGGCAAGGCAGAGCGCCCCTGCGGCGATCGGTTTTCGTATCATATTGGACTCTCCTTTGTGCGAACCGCGGGCGAGCTATCGCGCGCCCAGCCATTCAGATCACTACGAATTATACATGACTTTTCTGCGAGTGGAGGCCAAGAAGCAGGACAGACCGCCCCCGCGAATCGCGAGAACGGTCTGCGCCCTCAGGGAGGCAATGACTACTTCCTGCGGCGACGAAGCAATGCAGCGGCTCCGAGTCCCAGAGCGATCATCGAAGAAGGCTCCGGAACGACCTCGGCCTTCATCCAAAACGACACAACGCTGCTTTGATCGTAGCGGATGGTCGGCGCAGCTTGGGGCTGCGTGGTCGGGTGGGTCGTGAGGCGTAGCCAGCGAGCGGCAGTGCCATCGATGTACTGGTAGTCCAGCCGATAGGATGCGTTGCCCGTATGGCTAACCGAGTTGTCGACCTTCGCGGTTCCACCGGCTACAAGATGGGACGCCGTGGAGCCTGAGAAGTTAGGCTCTTGGAACATCACCTCTTGGCCGTCGGCGTACCCTTCGAACGTTCCGAAGTTGTACACGTCAGTTCCGTTCAATGTGTCCGTAACATCATCGATCCAGAGTCGAATCGGGTTCGAGATGTTCGTGTTCTTGATGCGAATGTTCTCAATCGTCCCAGCAACTCCATCCAACACGCCGTTCGCAGTCGTGCCCGCGAAGGCCGTGAGGGGGTCGGTGGCCATCGTAAAAGTGAACAACTGCCAAGTGCTGTTGGTGTGGAGCGTTTGACCGTCGAGATTGACCCATTCGATCCCCCCAGACGTTCCACCGTTCTCGCCGATAGCGGCCGAAGTCCCGGTTTCACGGGTCCCAAAAGAAATCATGAGGCCTTGCGACATGGAAGCGGCTGCAAGCGCCGCCAGCGCAAGCGTACCAAGCGTTCGATTCATTATGCGTTCCTCCTTCAGCCGGGGAAAGCCGGCCGTTGACGTATCTGACATCCAGACCTGAAGCAAACGATTTCCGCGCCGTAGGTCGCAATCGATCATCGTTCGGGCAGCAACGCACCCGATCTCATGAACATTATAGTAAGTTCTGCGTTGATCGGGAAGCCTGTACGAATTATGAGGGTCAAACCTGGCAATGTTTGCAGGTCGGCGAAGCGTGCGGGAGTCGTTCCGTTGCTCGGACTTGACCGGGCCGCATGGGGCGACAGACCGCGCCTGAAGGCGTTACAATCAACGACATGACGCTCGCCGCCACGTGCCTCGTCGCCGCAGGACTCGCGCTGTTCGCTCGCGACTCCTCCTCGCTTCCCGCCCTCTTTCCCTATCCGCAACGGATGACGCCGCTCGAGGACTCGCCATTTGCGGCCTCGCAAGGCACCCTGGTCTTCGATTCGAGCGGTAGCCTGGGCGGTCAGTTGCTCGCCGAACGGCTTCGAGCGTTGGTTGGAGAGGGGGTTCGACTTTCCGGCGAGCGAGCCGACGCGGACCGGGACCAGGTGATCGCATTCCTTCCCGCATTGCCCCAGCATGGCGTTCGGTATGAGGGCTACCGCCTTACGATCGGGAATCGGCGCATCGAGGTTCGCTATGTCGATCCCGCAGGGGCGCTTCATGCCGCCCAAACGCTGATTCAACTCTTGCCTCCGGCTCCTTCGAACCCGCGGCAACGAACTTCGCGAGTCGAGATACCCGCGATGGAGATCGCCGACTGGCCCCGGTTTTCGTGGAGGGGGATGCACCTCGACGTGTCGCGACACTTCTTCCCTGTGGAGGACATCAAGCGCTACCTCGACTCTCTCGCGCTCCACAAGATGAACGTGTTTCATTGGCACCTCACCGACGACGGGGGCTGGCGAATGCAGAGCGACCGCTACCCCAAGCTCACCGAGGTCGGAGCTTGGCGGGTCGATACCGGCGGCCAGTGGCCGGGAGGCAACTGGAACTATTCGGAACTCAGGTTCCCTGGACCGAACTCGGGCAAGAAGCTGTATGGCGGCTACTACACGAAGGAGCAGATTCGGGACATTGTAAAGTACGCGGCGGACCGCAACATCACCGTTGTGCCGGAGATCGAGATGCCGGGCCATTCGTTGCCCGCCCTCGTCGCCTATCCTAAGCTGGGCTGCGAGGGAGTCGAGCCTTACCCCGAGCCCGGGTTCAACCGGACGAACAACTTCTGCCCCGGAAAGGACGAAACGCTCGAATTCCTCGAAGCCATCCTCGACGAAACGCTCGACCTGTTCCCTTCGAAGTTCATTCACATCGGCGCGGACGAGGTCTGGAAGGGGTTCTGGCAGAAGTGCCCGAAGTGCCAAGAACGGATTCGCACCGAAGGGCTCGCCGTCAACAATGGCCACTCACCTGAGGAGAACCTCCAGAGTTGGCTCGTGCGGCGCGTCGAAAGCTACCTTTGGCGCAAGGGAAGAAGGCTTGTCGGATGGGATGAAATCCTCGAAGGCGGGCTCGCGCCTGGGGCGACCGTCATGTCGTGGCGCGGGATTGCCGGAGGGATCGCGGCTGCGAAGGCGGGGCAAGACGTTGTGATGTCGCCGACTTCGCATTGCTACTTCGACTACAGCTACGAGACCACGCCGGTTCGGCACGTCTATTCGTGGGACCCCGTGCCCGCAGACCTGAGCCCCGAGGAGGCGAAGCACGTCCTGGGGGGCCAGGCCAACGTCTGGACGGAGTGGATTCCAACATGGGAAAGGGTCGAGACGATGATCTTCCCGAGGATGCTCGCGACGGCGGAAGTGCTCTGGACCGAAAAGTCCGCTCTCGACTGGAACAGCTTCGAATCGCGGCTGGCCCGGTATTTCCCCCGACTCGACGCGATGGGGATCGCCTATCACATGCCGAAACCGACGATCGCCGCCGGCGCGGTGCTGTTCGACGACGTTACGCGGGTCGAGATCGATGTGCCCGAGGGAATGCCCTTCCTTCTCAGATTCACGTCGGACGGGAGTCTGCCGACGGGAGATTCCCGCCTGTATGACGGGCCGATCGAAGTCCGGGAATCGTCGGTTCTGACGTTCTCCTACGTCAACTCGCAAGGCAAAGCGGGCGACCCTGCACGGATCGAGTGCAAGAAGTATCTTCCCGAAAAAGAGGTTCGGGGGCTCGCAGAAGGGTGGTCCGCCAGGCTGTTTGCGGGTCGGTGGTCGAGCGTCCCTGCGTTCGAAGAGCTATCCCCCTCGGCTTCTGGGAGGGCGCTTTCGGTGAGCTTCGCCGATCCGGCTTCGAGCTTGGAAAGCCTGACCCTGCCCCGCGAGAACTTCGCGCTGGAGTTCGCGGGGTTCTTCCGGGTGGAGTCGCCGGGGGTCTACACCTTCAGCTTGGGCAGCGACGACGGATCGGTGCTGTGGATCGCGGGCGCGAAGCTGATCGACAACGACGGGCTGCATGGTTACTTGGAGAAGTCGGCGTCGGTCGCGCTCAAGCCGGGTTACTATCCGCTTCGAGTGGGGATGTTTCAGGCAGGGGGCGCAAGGTCGCTGTCGCTAAACGTCGAGGGGCCGGGCCTCGCCAAGGGCCAGGTCAAGGCCTGGAGCCGCCCCTAGAGGCGAACCCGAAGCTGCGGAAAACGAGGGTGCGGGGCCTCCGGGGTCCTGCTGCTCCGGCACCCCGAATCGGGTATCTTTCTTGCTCCGTGGACCGTTAGCTCAGTTGGTAGAGCAGCTGACTCTTAATCAGCGGGTCGAAGGTTCGAGTCCTTCACGGTCCACCAGATTTCGAATGTCCCAACCGGGCACCTGGGTGTCCCAACCGGCGTCAGGGGCTGCTGGCCGAGGCTGCGTAACCCGACTGGGCCTGAGGGCAGATTCAGGGCCGGTTCCGACTTCCCCCTCGCCTCGCCGGGGGAGAGGGGGACCAAGGGGGTGAGGGGTTCATTGGCTTGGGCATCGGCGAGAAGATGTCGCCCATTCGGGGCTCGATCCTGAGGGGACGGGCCTATTTCCAGGCCTTCGGCCTTCGCTATAGTCTTTTCGACCCTTTGGGCCTCGGCTCGGCCTATGGGGTCGGCTGAGGGATCGAGGGCAGCGGGTGGCTCGGTCTGATCCGCAGAGCGGGTCGGGTGAGGGAATGCGCTCTTTTCGGGACCCGCCCAAGGAGTCCGACCCGGCCTCCCAGCCCGCTGGAGAGTCTGGTCGGTTCCCTGACAAACGGCACGAACCATCCGCCTGTCAGAGCCACCGGCCGAGAGTTCTTTTCCAGCGGGCCCGAATTCCAAGCCCATTTGGACGACCATCTGACGTACAACAAACATCGCCGGCCGCACCGAAGCCTCATCGGGCTCACCCCCGCAACCTTCAGAAGCCGTGTTTCAAACACAATGCACAACCAAAACTCGGACCAGGTCGAGAAATGGAGACCAGGCACGCCTTCCTTGCCATGTCTTCTCCCTAACCGGCCTGCTTCGCCTCTAGAGCCGGTGCCAACAGCTTCCTCAAATGCCCTTCAAGCAATTTCGAGCGTTCGATCAGAAACTGATCGAAGTGCTCCACCGAATAGAGCTTTGCATCAGCGGGTATGAAATGGCGGTCCAGGAAGCTCGGATCACGGGTCGTGATCCACTCCTCGAATGGTGTTGCCGACTTCTCCTGATTTTCCGCCGCACTCAAAAGACAGAGATTCGCCGTCCGATTTAGTGGGCTGTTCCAGGAATACACCGGTTCTTCAAAATCCTTTGTCGGCAGTTGCGTTGATCTTGGGAAGATATGGTCAATGTGCAGGTCCGATGCACCAGCAATCCCTGAGTAGAACAGGGAAAGCACCGCTCTTATGTGAGAACCGTAGTAGCCGAGGTCCATTGCTTCCGCAATAATGCCGGTCAAAAGTTGATCGGAACTGCCGTCATTGTCCGCTATCAATCCCAGGAGAGGGAATGGCTTGTTCCCTTCGACTGCTTTGCGGATCACGTCCCTTGCCTTCGACAGGGCAGAGTCTGCACTGCTACGGAACTGACCCCGAAGTAAGGCAAGCACGAGCCAAGCATGGATCGACTTAGCGTTCAGCACGTCGTCGATGGAAGTCCCGTCTGGACGAAGATCACGTCGCTTCGAGTAGAAGTAGACAATGGGGATCAGCGCGTTCGTGCTTGTCAGCGTGTCGCCGGTGATTCCATAAGCACTAAGAAGATCGACCGCCTTGCCAATCGCCTTCTTCGACTCAGTCCAGTTCTCTTTGATCTTCAGCAGATTGGCGTCCGTGAAGTTCTGGACCCGATACTTGACGGGAAGATCGTTAATGACAAGGCTTGCCTTCATCACGAAGTCCTTGTCAATTTCCGACCGCCTTGGAAGAGATCGGTTGAGGCGATCTACGAGCGATTGAATCTCGTATCGTGCGTCGATGTTGCCCCAGCTTGCCGTGATCGTACTCATGAGCAGGTCTGACTTGCTCAGCTTCGTTCCGCCCGAGTTCGCTCGAACGAAGACATCGAGAACCCGGTCGTAATCTTGCTCACGTTCGACGTAATAGGCGATCACGTCGTCCTTGTGGATTGCTCTGTAGAGTCGATCCAGGTTCATTCGGGCCGCACGACGTTGTTCCTTCGTCGTGCTTTCGTCAATGGACTCAACGAATTCGTCCCTAAACTCATCGAACTCCCGATCCGACTTGAACGAGAGAATCTTTCCAACCTCGAACCAGCGGCTTTCCCCGTTCCCCTTGCCGCCCTTTCCCTTGTCTCGAAACTCAAACCTGAAGAAGTTGTCTTCGTAGTTTGGATCGACCAAGGTCAGCGGGTCGTGGAGAATATCGAGAAACAGGGTCCGTTTGCTCCAAGCGTCTGGGTTGTCCTTTCTACCGTACTTCTTCTTGACCGTATAAGTGCCGCGTAAACCGATGTTCAATGAGGTGAGCCGTTGCTGCCCATCGAGGATCAGGTGAAGTTCGGTCACGGCACTCAGATTCGCTTCTGGATTGTGGACCCCGCCGTCCTTCCCGTCAATCAAGAACTGGTATGCCCTCCACTTGTCGTAATTCGCGGCCTCAATCGCCCAGAAAAGGAAGGAACTGATCGGGTAGCCGCGCAGAATCGAGTCGAACAATTGCACGATCTGCGAAGAGTCCCAGACGAACTCCCGTTGAATCGCAGGGAGGTAGTAGTTCGCGTTCAGCCTTGCGATGGTGTTTGCGATCGTTTCAGTCTTGTAGCTCATCTGGATTCACTTGCCCGTAATGTGGTACCGCTGATCGGGTCGGTTCGGCTTGTCGGGGAACTGGGGCGCAAGCCGTCCCTCCCGAACCAAGGCTCGGACATAGAACTCAGCGACATGCCTTGGTTTGCGCCGGATGTAATGTGCGATCTGGTTCGGCTCAAGGGGCTTCCAAGCGCAAAGGTTCAGGATTGCCTGCTTGACTTGATCGGGCGAAGCCCTTCTGCCCAAGCTGTCCACTACGTCCTGAAGCTCCGGTGGCAAGGGTTCGTGCGCTCCTGTCAGTCCGCCGGACTCTACTGATAAGCTGCCGGACTCTACAGATAAGCCACCTGACTCTACAGGCAAGGACACAATTGAACCTGGCTCCGGCGGTTCATCCAGTGCGCTTGTCTGTGGACCAGACTCTCCAGACAAGCGCTTGCCAGGGTAATAGATCGTATTCGGTCCTTGTCCGCGCTGTTCGAGAAGACCGAGATTTCGGAGCCGTTGAAGCCGTCGGCTCGCTGTCAGTGTGTCAATCTTGAAAAAGGTTCTGACGATGCTGTTATTGACCAGCCCCAGCTCGCGTGTCACGATCAGGATATGGGCTTCATCCTCACTCAGGCTGCAGTCTGAAAACTGAGACAGCCATTCCACGTCTTCCTTCCCAAGCAAGTGATGGGTGAACAGCGTGACGGCGAACCGGTTACCCACCCGATCCGATTCGAGGATCGGTTCGGAGAGGTTGGCCCGATTCATGGCCTCAATCATTGTTCGGATTCCGCTTCCCTTGGTCTCCGCAAACCCGACGTCATGCAGGACAGCAGCAATCTTCTCGTTACGGTGAAGCGAACCTGGCTCTCCAAGCCGCTCATCGGGAACGAGCGAGTGCCCCGGGTTCCGTATCTCAATGCGATTCGAATAGCGGATGATCTGCACCGGTTGCCGGATGGAGTAGTTCCGGTGCATCAGCGCGTTCACAACAGACTCGCGAATCACGACTTCAGGGATCAGTGGCTGATCCTGCCGCTGAATCTGACCCCGTGGCAAGTGAAACGCCTTCGGAATATCGCCCAAGACAAGGGACACAATTCGAGGGATCAACACGATCAGCGGTTCGAGGTATTCCTGGGTCGCGAAGCGCCTCTGCGCGTCAGGAACCCAGTCCCGTCCCGGCACGACGACGTAGTCAACCCGATTCATCGGGAAGTGCCGCCTAAGTGACGACTTCTTCCCGAACAGCATCATTCCGGCAACCGTCGGGTAGACCCTCCCATTCTCTCGGGTCACAGCATGGAGCGCATAGAGAAGCTCTTCGTCGTTATAGGTAAGCTCTGAAGCAGTTGCTCTTTCCTTGCCTCGCAATCGCCTGTATTCGGTGACTGCGTCCGGGTCCAAGTCTTCGAGCGACGCGTCTCGAATGACTGTTTGATCGAATGTTCGGTGGTCCCGTTGCTGATGGAGAAGAGCGATATCGTCTTCAGTGCACTTCTGGTCCGTTGAGCCAATCCTTCGATATGAGCCGTGCTGTAGCCCCTTGCTCTGGATGTATACAGGCTTGTTCTGAGGATCAGCTTCGGGAACGAATACCAGCACGACAGGCTTGTCTTCGACAAGCTCGGTTGTAACGACTGGACGGATCGCGACGCTAAAGAGCGAAGCGCACTGACTCGCGATGTCCGACTGAAGCTGCTCAGGGTCCGCTACTCCTTCGACTTCATAGTCTGAAGCCATTTCCGGGAACAAGGAATCTTGCTTCCGTTCAACACCCATAAGGATGTATCCTCCTCCGCGGCCCGGCTCGTTGGCGAACGCTGAGACCGATTCCAAGAAGGACGGGCCAAGCCGTTCTCCGCGCTTCGCCTCAAGGTCAACGGACTCTTCAGTCAGGCGAAGCTTCTCGAACAGGTCCGCAAAGCTCTGATGTCCTATCGAAGCACCTCCCTGCCAAATTTCGAGCGGATCATGTTCGCCGGGTCCCTTGAGTCGGTGATCTCGATAAAGTCCCATCGGTCCAAGCCGCCGGGATTGTAGACAGCGGGTCCCCAGGGGGTTTGTGCCGTCGTGACCTTGGCCTCCTTGTCCCGCTTGGATGCGCCGGTCACTTCAATGATCAAGTTAGGTAGATCGTCGGGATCGACTCCGTCGTCGATTACCGAGATAAGGTCGGGGACGTAGCTCCGGCAGGTGGCCGCTGCTGTGGATTCCAGGGGACGGCACATCGTGAAGCCCGAGGCGCGTGCCTTCCAAGCGTGCTCGGGGGAATCCTCGACCATTTGCAGACGCCCCGTCACCATCCCTCCCAGTATACGGCACCTCTCGGCATCCAGCAAGAAGGGTTGGGCGGCGGTCCGAGGCTGCGTACCCCGGTTTGGCATGAGCGTGGACGCGGGGCCGTTCCGACTTCCCCCTCGCCTCGCCGGGGGAGAGAGGGACTAAGGGGGTGAGGGGTTCGTTGGATTGGGCATCGGCGAGAAGGTGTCGCCCATTCAGGGCTCGATCCTGAGGGGACGGGCATATTTCCAGGCCTTCGGCCTTCGCTATAGTCTTTTCGACCCTTTGGGCCTCAGCGCGGCCTGTAGGGTCGGTAGAGGGAATTTGGGTTCCTGGGGAGGGAAGGCGGACGGGTGGCCCGGGTGGGAAGTCGGGTGCCACGGATAGAGGATTGTGCTATCCGTGCCCGTCAGGCTCCATAAGAACTGGAACGAGGGATACTTCCGAAAGCCGGCAAGCCACAGACCCCGACTTCCCAGAGGGTCAGCGTTCCGTTGCGTCTCCCCGGTCCCCTTGAAATACGACGAGTTCCCCGTTCCGGTACAGCCTGACCGAAAACCACGGCCATTCTGCCGCCTCCGCCCTGATACTTCTTCGAACGTGGTTATAGCGGAGTGGGAAGGGCCATCGATGTCGAAGGACTTCCGCTTCTTTCGCGGAGGGTTTAGGCTTACGGGTCCAGTTTTCGACGGGCCGATCCGGTTTCCCTTTCGGAGCTCGGGGTCTGGGGCTCAACGTAGATTCGCGGCCTGCGGCATTCGGAGTCCTATTGAGGTCACCAGGGCATGGAGAGCACGAACCTCTATCCATGGCACCCGAGTTCTGCTTTCCACCCCGGCCACCGGGCAAAACCCATTTGGTAGTTAGGACCAATACTCTCGGGACATGGACGCGCTCTGCGCCAGGTTCCGGTGAGCGTGTCCTTAATGTTCGTCGGGGTGTCAGTGTCTTAGACGAACCCCAGGCTACCGGCGATGCCAGCGATGCTTTCAGCAAACCGAAAGAGATCAGATTCGGTGTGTTGAGAGGTCACATTGACGCGGAAGCGGCACTTGTCCTTTGGCACGGCCGGGAACCGAATCACGGGTTGATGGATTCCTGCCTGAAACAAGCGTCTCTCCGCCTCCAACCCCACGCAGTCCAAGCCCACGAGGACGCTCAGTGACGGATGGCGCTCGTCGCCTAAGACGGTCAAACCGATTCGCCGCAGTTCCGTTTCAAGCCTTCTGGCAAGCTGCAGTGCCCTTTCGCGTCGGCCATTCGATTCGCGGATAATCCTGATCGCTTCCAAGACGCCGCCAGCCGTTCCGACTGGAAAGCACGAGGACAAGACCGACGAACGGCAGGCGACGAGCAGGAGCCTGATCAGTTCACGACTGCCGCACAGAAAGCCACCCGTCGCACCCAGGGCTTTATCCATGCAACCCATATACAGGTCGATGCCCGAGGTGTCGCCGTACAGAGAACCGGTTCCACCGCCTTTGGGACCGATCAAGCCCACCCCGTGAGCATCGTCGACCATGAGCAGAGCTCCATATCCTCGCGCCATCGCGACGTAGGGGGGCAGATCGACGATGGTGCCCTCCAGGGTGTAGACCCCTTCGATGACAATCAACTTCGGGGCATCGGGATAGCGGCCAAGCCGCCGATCCAGATCGTCGGGGTCGTTGTGACGAAACGGGAGGACCTTTACTTGCGCCAGGGCACAGCCGTCGATAACGGAACCGTGCATGAACTGATCGACAAACACCACTGGTTCCAGGCCCCCGCCGCTGGAAAGGATGGGACGCACCATCGCTCGAATGACTCCCACATTGGCCATATAGCCCGTTGGAAATGCCAGGCAGGCTTCGAAGCCAGTCCATTCGGCAATAGTCGCCTCTAGCTCTGCCACCAGGGCTGGCGTACCGCCGATAGCGCGAGAGAAGCCAGGGCCGATTCCGTGATCACGGATGGCTTGGCAGGCCGCTTCGGTAACGGCCGGGTCGTCGCTCAAGCCGAGATAGTTGTTACCAGCGAATGACAGGAAGCATTGACCGTCGATCACCGGGCGGGGACCGGTGGCGCCACCGTCGACCGTCACCAGCGCAGGATAGAGCCCGGCACCATCGATTTCCGCCAAAGACTGCTTCCAGATTCCGCCCGCCCGCTCCGTTCCTGACCGTTCCCAATCTGCCACTGACAGAAGTATTCCATATTAGCGGCATTTTGCATCTCACTTCGCATCACTGTGCATCTCATGCTTCAAAGCAGGTGAAGCTGGCTCGTCGTCCCGAATACATCACGCTTGGCGAAGTCCTTCGCGAGGCCCGGGAAGAGCTTGGCTTGACTCAAAGGGCCCTAGCGCGAAAGCTCGGGCGCGCCGAAACATCGATTGGAAAAATTGAAGCCGGTCAACAAAGAATTGACTTGGTGGAGTTAGCCGATCTCGCCGTTGCACTGCGCATTTCCCTGACTGATTTGACGGCCCGTTTTGAAAGGAAACTGGGCCGCTGAACAGCGTCAAAGTCCTCTCTCCAAAACACGACGGGTGGCCCCTCTCGCGGATTCCAGGGGACGGCGCCTGGTGAAGCCCGGGGCGGGTGCCCTCCGAGCTTGCTCGGGGGACTCCTCGGCCCATCGCAAAAGTCCCGTCACCATCACTCCCAGTATACGGCACCTCTCGGCAGCCAGGGAAAAGAACCGGGCGGCGGTCTCGGCCGTTCTACAGGGTAACGGTTCGCGGGAGTCCGATCGGTATGTTGCCCCACTGCCGGGTGGCCCGGTCTGACTCGCAGAGCAGGCCGGGTGAGGGAAGGCGCTCTTTTCAGGCCCCACCCAAGGGGTCCGATCCGGCCTCCCAGCCCGCTGGAGAGTCTGCCAGGTTCCCTGACAAACGGCACGAACCCTCCGCCTGTCAGGGCCACCCGCCCGGTTGTCGAATTTCCATTACATGACTGTCGAAACACTTAGCACCTTGGCGCTGGGCTAGACTCCACTTCCTGATCCAGCTGCACGAGTGTGTCTTGCATGTCCGCTGGGAGCAGTATTGAAGCACCACCAACCGCAAAGTGCAATTGCGACTAGTGGATAGGTCTTGCTCGGGAAGAACTCGTTTGCAACTACAATTAACTCAGCACGTAGACAAAGATAAGACACTATTATAGAAATGACCGTCATTGGCCAATAAATCAGCACTGGCAAGAACAGGCGCTCCTTTCGACGAGCGAAGCGCCACGTTATTAGCCAAATAGCAGGGAGAGCGCACTCAATGAGGAAGCCACTTAAACTCAGTTCACGCCCTATATGTAGCAAATAATTGTCTGAATACCCAATTGGAATAACCGTCCAACTGGAAGCGAGTCCGGCGGGCATGTCAACGATAACCCAATTGAGTGCAACATGCAAATTCCAAATTGGGAAAGCAAGCAACACCCAGAGCACTACATAAAAATACAGTAGATATTTCATTGTCTATTTGCCGTAGGCCCCTCCATGGGCTTTCGACGACGGGTGGCCCCGCTCGTAGATTCCAGGGGAAGGCGCCTTCTGAAACCCGAGGCGGGTGCCCTCCGACCGGGCTTGGGGGATTCCCCGGCCCATTGTACATGCCTCTCCACCATCCCTCCCATTATAGGGCATCTCGCGGCAACCAGGGAAAAGAATCGGGCGGGGGTTCCGGCCGTTCTACAGGCAAACGGTTCGCGGGAGTCCGATCGGTGTGTTGCTCCTCGGCCCGGGTGGCCCAGTCTGACTCGTAGAGCAGACGGGGTGAGGGAAGGCGCTCTTTTCAGGCCCCACCCAAGGGGTCCGACCCGGCCTCCCAGCCCGCTGGAGAGTCTGCCAGGTTCCCTGACAAACGGCACGAACCATCCGCCTGTCAGGGCCACCCGGCCGCTCAATTGTAAGTTCAAATTCTGGTCGGGGCGACACGATTCGAACGTGCGACCTCTTCCACCCCATGGAGAGAAAGGCAGGTTCAAGCCCTGGTGTTTGAATCTACAGCCGTCTCAGGAAGTCTCTGGCCGACGCTGTGGTTTGAGAGAGAATTGAGAGACCTCTGGACTACGCGAGACTTCGCAGATTTTCGACTGATGTAGGCAAATGTCTGCTATAATATGACCACTGTGGTCATCTCGGCGAGTCGCAAGACCGACATCCCTGCATTCTACGGCGATTGGCTGCTGAATCGGCTCGACGAAGGCTTTTGCGTGATGCGAAACACCTTCACGAGGCAGCCCAAGCGCGTGTCGCTGGCGCGTGAAGACGTGGATGCCTTCGTCTTCTGGACCAAGAATCCGAAGCCGTTCCTGCCGACGCTTTCCAAGATCGCGCGCCGCGGGTTCCCTTTCTACATGCACGTCACCGTAACCGGCTTTGGAGCGCCAATGGAGAGGTCGGTGGCTTCATGGGAGTCGGTCGGGGACTACTGCCGTCGCCTGGTTTCCGAGTACGGACCGCGGACGGTGGCCTGGCGTTACGATCCGATCGTCATCACGGACTCGATGACAACCGACTGGCACATCGAGAACTTCGCCCGGCTCGCCGACGCGTTCGTCGGGATCTCCGACGAGGTAGCGACCTCGTTTGTCGAGCCCTACCGCAAGGTGCGGCTGAACCTGGACCGACTGTGCGTCGAAATTGGCGTTCCGTGGCGGGATCCCGATCTGGAGCAGAAGCGTTGCCTCGTTCGACGCCTTTCGGAGTTGGCTGGCGAGCGAGGAATGCTGCTGAGAGTCTGCTCGCAGCCTCTTGTCGCCGACGGGCTGCCGGAAGGGCGCTGCATCGATCCCGTGCGGCTTCGCGACGTCGGCGCTTCCCTCCATTCGCCTCGCCTGGCGCCCACCCGTACGGGCTGCAATTGCATCCAAAGCATCGACATCGGGGAATACGACACCTGCCCGCAAGGATGCGCGTACTGCTACGCGAACCGGGATCAGGAGTCGGCGGTGAGGAATTTGAGGCGGCATGATCCTCAGGCGAACGAGTTGGCGGAAGGTGCAGCTTCTGCTCCCCAGTCCACGGCTCAGCCGTCACTCTTGTAGGAGAGAAAGCTCGATGACCGACTTCACCTTTGACGAAATCGGCTACTGGTCGGAGCTCAAGCTCGAAATCATCCAGAAGTACGCGGCGGCATACTCGACGATCATGGTGGCGCAGCGACGAGGTCGCATCCCATCCTTGCGCCACCTCTACATCGACGGGTTCGCCGGAGCCGGAGTCCATATATCGCGAACTTCACGGGATTTCGTCCCTGGCAGCCCAATGAACGCACTATTGGTCGAGCCGCCCTTCACCGAATTCCATTTGATCGATCTCGATACCGGAAAGGCGGCGAATCTCCGGGAGATTGCAGCGGCTCGACTGAATAGGGATGTGTTCGTCTATGACGGCGACTGCAACAGCGTGCTTCTGGAGGAGGTGTTCCCTTGCATCCGCTATCAGGACTACAAACGAGCGCTATGTATCCTGGATCCATACGGACTTCACCTCGACTGGAAGGTGATTGAGAAGGCAGGTCGGATGAAGACAATCGACCTGTTCTTGAATTTTCCGATCCTGGACATGAACCGAAATGCCTTATGGCGCGATGCGAGTCGCGTAACCGCTCTTCAAGCTAATCGGCTAACACGATTCTGGGGAGACGAGTCTTGGAAGACGGCCGCCTATCGGACTGAAGAAAACCTGTTTGGACCCGAGGAGGTGAAAGGGACAAATGAGGACGTTGAAGAGGCGTTCCGAGCGCGACTCAAAGAGGTGGCTGGATTCGCCAATGTCATTCGTCCGCTGCCTATGAGAAACGACCAGGGTGGGATCGTCTATTACCTCTTTTTCGCGTCCCCAAACGCAACGGGCAACAAGATCGCAAACCAGATATTCGACCGTTATCGATCACGTGGTGAAAAGCATGGCTGAGTCCTGCATCGAATGGACCGACTCCACCTGGAACCCGACGACCGGCTGCACCAAGATCAGCCACGGATGCAAACACTGCTACGCCGAACGGATGGCAAAGCGGCTCAAAGCAATGGGTCAGCCGAACTACGCGAAAGGATTCAAGCTGACCTTGCACGAGCATATGCTTGAGCTACCACTCCGATGGTCGCGGCCGCAACGCATCTTCGTGAACTCGATGTCCGACCTCTTTCACAAAGACGTCCCGCTGGAGTTCATCCTCCGGGTCTTTCAGACGATGCTCAAGGCTAACTGGCATCAGTATCAGATATTGACCAAGCGAGCAGAGAGGCTTGCGGAACTTGATGCGCACTTGCCGTGGAGAGACCACATCTGGATGGGCACGAGCGTGGAAAACGAGCGTGTCAGGGACAGGATTGACTGCCTTCGTCTAACGAGCGCAAGAGTGAAGTTCTTGTCTCTGGAGCCTCTAATCGGCCCCTTGCCGAACCTCGACCTGAGCGGAATCGACTGGGTGATCGTCGGCGGGGAGTCCGGCCCCGGCGCAAGACCCATGAAGCCCGAATGGGCACGGGATTTGCGCGACCAATGCCAATCTGCGGGTGTCGCCTTCTTCTTCAAGCAATGGGGCGGAGTCGTCAAGAGCCGCAATGGCCGGGTGCTCGACGGGCGCACTTGGGACGAGTACCCAAGCGTCCGATCGGAAGAGTCCAGGCTTTCGGCCATGGCCTGAGTGCTCTGGTCGGGGCGACACGATTCGAACGTGCGACCTCTTCCACCCCATGGAAGCGCGCTACCAAACTGCGCCACGCCCCGACACTTTCTTTGCGACCAAGAACGCCACAAACTGCGACCTTCCCGACCCATCGGGACGCGCTACCAAACTGCGCCACGCCCCGACATCTGCTTTGCGACCGGAAGCACCGCACTGGCGACCTTCCCGATCCATCGGGACGCGCTACCAAACCGCGCCACGCCCCGACACGAACCAAGAGGATACCTTTCCCTAAAGGAGCCGTGGCAGCTCAAGGGCCATCGGGCCCCTCAATATGCGCCGTCGCCCCGGAAAACGGCGATGGGCGTCAGCAAGAGAATCTTGAGGTCGGTCCAGACTCCCATCTCCCGGAGGTACCGCTTGTCGAGTTCCATCCATTCCTCGAACGAGAGGTCGCTACGCCCCATGATCTGCCAGTAGCAGGTGATTCCAGGCTTCACGCTGAGCCTCTCTAAGCAGTCCTCGGTGTATTGTTCGACCTCGCGGGGCAACGGGGGACGCGGCCCGACGAGGCTCATTTCGCCGACAAAGACGTTCCACAATTGGGGAAGTTCGTCGAGGCTATATCTTCGCAAAGCGCGACCGATGGGGGTGATCCGAGGGTCGTTCTTCATTTTGAAGATCGGGCCGTCCTTTTCGTTCTGCGCCAAAAGCTCGGCTTGCCTGCGGTCGGCATCGACGTACATCGAGCGAAACTTGAGGAATTGGAAGTGGCGTCCGCCTAAGCCCACGCGGGTGGACTTATAGATCACGGGCCCCTTGCTCGTCAGCTTCACCCACAAGGCGATCGCCAGAAGCAGCGGCGAGAGCAGGACCATCAGGAGCAACGAGCCGAGAATATCAAGAATTCTCTTCCGCTTCACGTAATGAATCACGCGGGGTCGGACGAGACGCTCTTTGGGCGCTTCGGCCGGCGCCTTGGCTTGCATAACCTTACTCAACCTTGTCCCCTGCGGGCTTTCCCACAAACACTCTAATAAATGTCGGTCTCATCCTTCGCGGACCGGACCCTTCGAGCCCGGAACCGGCGATCGGAAATCCACTGTCAAAGGCGCGCCCACCAACTGTGGACTCGCAATTCATTATATTGCAGGAAGCGTACCGAAACGGTCCTTTGAACCGGGTTAACAGCCCGTTACGGCAATTTTGCCGGTCGGCCTGCGCTCCCTCTTTACTTCATTCGACCGTGACAGACTTGGCGAGGTTCCGTGGCTGGTCGATTTCGCAGCCCTTGAGGCGGGCGACGTGGTAGGCCAGAAGTTGAAGGGGAATCACGCCCAGCAGGGCGTTGAGGAAGTCGAAACCCGTATCCGGCACGAGGAGCAGTTCATCTGCGGTCTGGCGCACAGGGGTTGGGCGATCGACCGTGATGGCCACGATCGTTCCCCCGCGGGCCTGCACCTCTCTCATGTTGCTCACGAGCTTGTCGTGAATCGCCGGGTCCGTTGCGCCGAACAACGCCATCACGCCCTTTTGAACCAAGGCGAGGGGACCGTGCTTCATCTCTCCCGCTGGGCATTCTTGAGTAGCTACGTAGGCGACTTCTTTCATCTTGAGGGCGCCTTCGAGCGCCACGAAAGCATCGGCGCCTCGGCCGAGATAGAAGTAAAGGTGCGACTCGAGATACTTTTCGGCGACCCGGATTACGCTCGCTTCGTCTTCGAGCACCGCGCGAGCCCGGTCCGGCAGCTTGCGGAGTTCGTCGACACACTGAGAGACCCGCACGCCCGGCATTTCGCGGACTTGAGCGACGTACAGCGCCAGCAGCGAGAGCACCAAGACCTGCGCGACGTAAGCCTTCGTACTCGCTACGCTGACCTCGGGGCCGGCTTGTGTATAGACCACGCGGTCGCACTCGCGCGCTATGCTCGAGCCCACCACGTTGACGATTCCCAAGGTGCGGATTCGCCTCTCCTTGCAGAGCCTCAGCGCGGCGAGCGAGTCCGCAGTTTCACCCGACTGGCTGATGAAGATGGCGAGGGATTTGGGAGAAAGAACGGGATCGCCATAACGAAACTCGCTCGAATAGAACACGTCCGTCGGGAGCCTGAGCAGCTTCTCAAACATGTGCTTTCCAAGCAGCCCTGCATGAAACGCGGTGCCGCAGGCGATGATGTTGACGCGGTCGATCTCCGTCCAAACGTGTTCGCTGAAGACCTGCTCCAAGCGAATGGCGTTGTGCTCGTCGATTCTGCCGAGCAGCGCTTGGCGAATGACCTCCGGCTGCTCGAAGATCTCCTTGTGCATGAAGTGCTCGTGCCCGCCCTTTTCCGCAGCTTCGACGTCCCAGTCGACGGTAAGAGGCTCGATGGGGCATTCCCTGCCGTCGATGTCGAGGATGCGGGGACCTTCGGTGGTGACCACCGCGATCCGGTCATCTTCGAGCACGGCGATTTGCCGCGTGTGAGGAAGCAGCGCCGGGATGTCGCTTGCGAGCAACCCCTCTCCCTCGGCGAGCCCCAGGATGATCGGGCTCGCGTTCCTCGCAGCTACGATCTTGTTCGGTTCGCGCTTGGAAACCACGACGAGCGCGTAGGCGCCGCGCAGCCTTCGGATGGCGAGCCGGACGGCCTCTTCCAGGGGTACCCCTTTGGAGTACTCCTCCCCCACCACGTGCGCCGCGACCTCGGTATCGGTTTCGGACTGAAACACGTGGCCTTGGCTCGTCAGGCTCTCCTTCAACTCGAGGTAGTTCTCGAAAATGCCGTTGTGGATCACCGAAACCTGCTCGTACCGGTCGAAGTGGGGATGCGCGTTGAGATCGGTGGGGCCGCCATGCGTCGCCCATCTCGAATGCCCGATCGCCAAGCTGGAAACGGGGGTGCGTTCGTCGATCAATCGACCTAGCTCGCTGAGTTTGCCAGCCTTCTTGAGAACGGAGATGTCGCCTCCGTTCAGGTACGCGATTCCCGCGCTGTCATAACCCCGGTACTCGAGGCGCTTGAGTTGCTCGAACACGACCTCGACGGCGTTCTTGGGTCCGACGTAGCCGGCGATACCGCACATAGGGTTGATTGTAGCTCTTTCGCCTCTTGGCCTTAGGCCCTGCGAACGTGGGGATACTCCCCTCGAAGACGCCCACGAGAATCCACGACCAACCTCGAGTGTCGGAGAATGAGGTCATAGTCGAAGGAGTCGTGATCGGTGGCGATGAGCACGGCGTCCTGATCCGCGAGCCCCTCAGCGGAGACCTCCACCGAATGCAGTTGCAGGTCGTGGCGCCTCATTTTGGGGATCGAAGGAAAGTAAGGGTCCGAATAGCGGGCGTTCGCGCCCTTGTTCAAGAGCATCGAAAGAATCTCGACGGCGGGCGACTCGCGCAGGTCGTCTACGTTCTTCTTGTAAGCAAGACCAAGGACGAGGATGTTGGCGCCCTTGAGCGCCTTCCCTTGTTCGTTAAGGGCTTCGGCGAGTCGGCTCACCACGTAGTCCGGCATCCTTCGATTGACGTCTCCCGCGAGTTCGATAAACCGCGTCCGAACTCCGAATTCCCTCGCTCGCCAGGCCAGGTAATAGGGGTCGATGGGGATGCAGTGCCCACCCAACCCCGGGCCAGGATAGAAAGGCGTGAATCCGAACGGCTTGGTCGAGGCGGCTTCGATCACTTCCCAGATGTCGATTTCCATCGCATCGCACACGATTTTGAGTTCGTTGACCAGACCCACGTTCACCGCGCGGTAGATGTTTTCGAGCAGCTTCGACATCTCCGCGACTTCGGGGCTGCTTACTGGGACGATCCGCTCGATCACAGACCCGTAAAGAGCGACGCCCACCTCCCGGCAAGCGTCGGTGACTCCTCCGACCACCTTGGGGATCGTGGCGGTGCGAAAGCTGGGGTTGCCGGGGTCTTCGCGTTCGGGGGAAAAGGCGACAAAGACGTCCTTTCCGACTTCAAAGCCAAGCTGTTCGACTTGGGGGACCACGATCTCGCGCGTGGTGCCTGGGTACGTCGTCGATTCCAGGCTCAGAATCTGGCCGGCACGGATTCCTTCTCGGAGCGAGTCGAGCGAACCCACGACGTATTGCATGTCGGGCTCCATGTGCGTCCCGAGGGGTGTGGGGACGCAGAGAATTAGGGCGTCGCACTCCTTCGCACGCGAAAAGTCGGAGGTCGCCGCCAGCTTGCCGCCCGCAACCGCCGAGGCCACTCGCTCGCCGGTGATATGCTTGATGTAGGTCTCGCCGCGGTTGAGCGTCTCAGCCTTTGTCGGGTCGATGTCGAACCCCAGAGTCGGGAACCCCGATTCCGCGAACTGGAGCGAGAGCGGGAGGCCCACATAGCCGAGTCCGACCACGCCTACCACAGCCTTGCGGGAGGCGATCCGTTGGAGAATCTGATCTTTCATGGGAAGGGAAACCTGGGCGAACGAAGTGTACCTGCGCTCCCCTCAGCTTCCAGGCCGCGTCCATAATGGCGGAACATGGCTCTCGCGCCGCATATCCGCATCCTACGACCGAAGCAGTGGACGAAGAACCTGCTGGTCTTCGCGGCGCTCCTTTTCACGGCCAGGTTCGGAGAACCGGGCGCGCTTACCTCGACGCTGGTGGCTGCCCTCGCGATGTGCCTTCTCAGCTCGGCGGTTTACGTCTGGAACGACATTCTCGATGCGGACCGCGACAGGGAGCATCCACGAAGAAAGAACCGGCCGATCGCCGCCGGACAGGTAGCCGTACCGATGGCTTCGATCCTTGCCGTGCTGTTGCTGGGGGGCGGCGTGGCGATGATGTATGGGTTGGGCCGGGGGCCGTTGTGGATCGCCACCGCCTACCTCTTGCTTCAGTTCCTCTATAACGCGGGCGGACGCGCTCTTGCCATCACCGACGTATTCCTCATCGCGTCCGGGTTCGTTCTTCGGGCCATGCTGGGCGCGGCGGCGATTTCGGCCAGCATTTCCGGGTGGCTTGTGTTCTGCACGGGCTGCCTCGCTCTCATGATCGGCTTTGCTAAGCGGCGTAGCGAGTTCGTCCTGATGGGCGACGCAAAGGCGGACTCGCGGACCAGCTTGTCGGAGTACTCGCTCAAAGCGCTCGATTCGCTCGTGCTCCTTTTTGCTGCGGGGGCTGCGCTGACGTACGGAATCTATTCGATTGAGAGCGAAACCGCTCGCAAATACCCGGCGCTGATCCTGAGCGCTATCTTTGTCGTGTATGGGGTGAGCCGGTACTTGGTGCTTGTTTTCGGACGCGATGAGGGCGGCGAACCTGAAGTCCTCCTGTTCCGGGATCCCCACGTGCTCGCCAGCGTGTTGTTGTTCGTGGCCTCGGCGGCGCTCGCGATGTCTGGGGTGAAGCTGCCCCTCCTGGAGACTTGACATGCCGAACAAGTGGGGATACGAAAGAGCGATCGTCGTCGGCGCGTCTTCGGGAATCGGGCTCGAAATCGCCAGGCTGCTCGCTACGGATGGGTGCCGAGTCGCAGCCGTCGCAAGGAGGGCCGACCGGCTGCGCAAGCTCGCCGAGGAGTTCCCTGAGCGAGTCCTTGCGTTTGAGCACGACGTCACCCAGTTCGGCGCGACTCGAGGCCTCTTCCAAGAGATCACGCGCCAGCTCGGGGGCCTGGACCTTGTGGTGTACGCCGCCGGAGCGATGCTCCCCGTCGGGAGGGACGAGTTCGACTTTGAGAAGGACCAAGCGATGTTCGCCATCAACGTCTTGGGCTGCGTCGCTTGGATGAACGAGGCCGCGGACAGGTTTCAGGGAGTCGGCGCGGGAACGCTCTTGGCCATCGGCAGCGTCGCGGGTGACCGGGGACGCGCCGCCCAGCCCGGATACAACTCCAGCAAGGCGGCGCTCGCCACCTTCATGGAGGCCCTTCGAAACCGATTGGCAAAGAAAGGCGTTCGAGCGGTTACGATCAAACCCGGACCCACTCGAACAGAAATGACGGCGCACCTGGACACCTCGAAAATGATGAGCCCCGAAGCGGTCGCCCGAATCGCTCTCACGAAGTCCAGGCAAACCGGCGAGCACTACGTGAAACTCACTCACGCGATCCTGTTCGCCGTCCTCAAGCACATCCCCAGTTGGATTTTCCGCAGGCTCAAGATATGAGCGCGTGCTTGCCCCCCGGAGCGGTGAGGAGGCTGTGCGGGTTTGGGCGCACGACTTGCGCCGATGGGTACGTGCTTCGCCCCGAGTCGGTGGAAGCGGCTCAGGAGGCCCTATCGCTCGCGCAAAGAGCGGGCCGAAACGTCGTCTTGCGGGGAGCAGGCCGAAGCTACGGCGACGCCTCTCTCTTGCCCGAAGCGGTCGTGATCGACACCTGCGACCTCGCTCGCATCCTCGCTTGGAGCCCAGATACGGGACGCATGGTCTGCGAGCCTGGCGTGACCCTCGAAGACATTTGCTGCCGCGCGATGGGGGAGGGGTGGTGGCTCCCGGTGGTTAGCGGCACTATGAAGACCACGGTCGGGGGCGCGCTGGCGATGAACATTCACGGCAAGAACGCGTTTCGCGCAGGGCCCTTCGGGTGTCACGTATCGAGCATCGAGGTTCTGCTTCCCACCGGCCGATCGAACGAGCTTCGCTCTGACGACCCGGCGTTTCGAGCGGTCGTAGGGTCTGCGGGACTTTTGGGGCTGATCACGAAGGCGGAGATTCAGCTCAAGAGAGTCTTGAGCGGCCGTCTTCGAGTGACTCCGATCTCGTGCAGGAACTGGAACGACCAGTTTCGAGCCTTCGAAGGGCGCACCGACGAAGAGTATTGCGTGAGTTGGATCGATGGCATGGCTCGGGGACCGACCGCGGGCCGCGGGCTCTTTCACTCCGCGAGGCACGAAGACGCCCCCCACGCGCCAAGCCTCGACTGGGCGAGCCAGCAGCTTCCCGCACGCATCGCTGGTGTGGTTCCGAAGTCCACGGTGTGGCGAGTCTTGCGGCTCTTCAACAACGATCCCGGCATGAGGCTCCTAAACTCTCTCAAGCACCTCGGCGGGAAGCGCGGGTCGGGGCGTCCGTACCTCCAATCGCTGGCGGAGTTCTCGTTCCTACTGGACTACGTTCCGAATTGGGAATTGGCTTATGGGAGACGAGGGTTCATTCAGTACCAAAGCTTTGTCCCTTCCGATTCCGCGCAGGCGGTGTTCGAATCGCAGGTAGGCCGCTTGCAAAGCGAAGGCACGCCGTCCTACCTCTGCGTTCTGAAGCGGCACCGCCCCGATGAGTTCCTTTTCTCGCATGGCGTAGAAGGGTTTTCGCTCGCCCTCGACATCAAGGTCCCGGCTCAGGGGTGGGGCCATCTTGAGCGCGTCTGCCACGCCCTGAATGATGAGGTGCTCCAAGCGGGCGGGAGGTTCTACCTCGCCAAAGACTCCACATTGCGCGCCACCGATTTCGCTCGGTCGCTGGGCGAGGGGGCGATCGAGGAGTTCTTCCGCTGGAAGCGGGAGTTCGACCCTGAGGGCGTGCTTTCGAGCTCGCTTGCCCGCAGGCTCGGCCTCGAACCGATTCGAGTACAATCACCCCGGACTCAAGGGGCTATGTGAAGCGTTGACGACCATTCGCCAGATACCCGAAAACCTGGTGCGGGAGTTCGATCGACTGGTTCAGGATTCCCGCACTGCGCTGATCGGCACCCATCTGAACCCGGATGGCGATGCGCTCGGTTCAGCTCTCGCGGTCGCGTTTTATCTGGAGAGCCGGGGGCTCGAATGCGAGTTGGTATGCCACCACGCCGCCCCTGAGAACTTGAGGTTCCTTCCGGGAAGCGAGCGGTTCAGCACCGAGGTCTCGCGCGGCTCGTTCGACTTCGGGGTGATCCTCGATCTCGATTCCACGGACCGCCTCGGATCCGTTGCCAATCACTTCGAGGCTTGCAGCCGGGTGGTCGTGATCGATCATCACAAGCCTCACCATGAGCCGGGCGACTTGCGCATTATCGACGAGTCCGCCCCTGCGACGGCGGTGATCCTGACGAGGCTTATGACGCAACTTGGGGCCCAGTTTAGCGCCGATATCGCTGTGAGCCTCTTGACGGGGATCGTGACCGATACCGGCAGCTTCCGCTTCCGCAACACGACGCCGGAGGCTCTTGCGATGGCCGCGCTCTTGATCGAATCCGGAGCCGACATCAACCTCGTGAGCGAGGAGGTTTACAACCGGAAATCGCTGTCGAGCCTCAGACTTCTGGGGCGGATTCTCGAAAACATGCGCCTCGAAAGCGGCGGGCGGATAGCTTGGGCCACGGTGTCGTTCGATGAATTCGAACAGAACGGAGCGTCCGACGAGGACACGGAAGGGTTTGTCAACGAACTGCTTGCTGTACGGACCGTTCAGATCGCCGCGCTCTTCCGGGAGCCGCGGAGGGGCCGAGTTCGGGTCAGCCTGCGCTCGCGAGGCGACTTCGATGTTGCCGCGGTTGCGCAGGAGTTCGGAGGGGGCGGGCATCGCAACGCCGCCGGTATCTCCTTCGAGCGCGACCTGAGCCAAGGGGCAGCCGACGTGGTAGAACGGCTAAAGAGTTGTTGGGAATCCTCTTGATCGACAAGCCGAAAGGGCTGACTTCTCACGACGTGGTGGACCTCTTACGAGCCCGACTGGGGATCAGGAGGGTCGGCCATGCGGGAACTCTCGACCCGCTCGCGACTGGGCTCTTGGTCGTAGCCGTCGGCCCGGCCACGAGGTTCCTTCAGTACCTTTCGCTGGAACCCAAAGTGTACGAAGTCGAAGCGACCTTTGGAGCAACATCGACGACCTTTGACGCCGAAGGAGAAATCGAACCTTTGGGGAGGCCACCGGAGGACATCGAGGCGAGAATCGAGTCGGAAATCCCTTCGTTCTTGGGGGTCATCCAGCAAGTCCCTCCCGCTTTCAGCGCAGTGAAGGTGAAGGGAGTTCCGCTCTACAAGAGAGCCAGGCGAGGCGAGGCGGTAAGACCTTCCGCCCGAACCGTTCACGTCGCTGAAATCGAGACGCTCCGCGCAGAGGGTCCGAGTGCCTCTTTGCGAATCGTCTGCTCCGGCGGAACGTATGTTCGTTCACTGGTGAACGATTTGGGCGCAAAGGTCGGTTGCGGGGCTTATGTATCCGCCTTGCGGAGAACTCGCGCGGGCAGCTTCACGGTCGAAGAGGCCGTTTTGCCCGAGGGTGCGAGTGCGGAGAATCTCCTTCCTCTTGCGGAGGCACTTCGACCCATGCCGCACTTCGTGCTTTCTGACGAAAATCGGGCCGCGGCGCTCGTGGGCCGGCCGTTCTCCTTCGACGCGCCCGATTCCGCGAACAAAGTTGCCCTGAGCGACTCGGCCAATAGGTTCGTGGGCGTCGCCCGAGTCGATTGCGGCTGGGCCCACCCTGAGTGCATCCTTCCCCAAGAGGTTCACTCATGATTCGCTTCGTTCCCGAATCCTCTCGCAAGAACCTCACGTTCCAAATGGGCTGGTTCACGATGTGGCTGGGCGTGACGATTGTGGCGCTGTTTCTTTCACCCGACCCTCGGGGCCACGGCACCCACACGCAGTTGGGGCTCCCGCCCTGCGCGACAGCAGCCGTGACTGGGCGGCCTTGTCCGGGGTGCGGCCTGACGACCTCGTTCGCTAGCACCGTAAGGGGCAACTTAGCCGGCGCTTGGCGCTCGAACCCGTTCGGCGTTCCGCTCTACCTCCTGTTCACCGCGAGCGCTTTGGCGTCGGTCTACGGGTTCTGGAAGAAGCTCCGCATGGACTGCTCGTCGAGGTCGTTCAATTTCGCGCTGGGAGCGCTCCTGGTTGTCTACGTCGGGTTCGGACTCGTCCGCTTTTTCACGAGCCCTTACCCTGAGACGACGCTGATTCAGATGGCTCTGAAGGACTCGCCGTCCAACCAGGCGCGGTGAAGATCGTCGGGTAGCCCCCGGTGTGCCAAAAGAGCGTTTTTCCCCTGAGTTCGCCTGTGCGGGCAAGCTCCATCAACCCCGCGAACGCCTTGGAGGTGTAAACGGGATCGAGGAATAGGCCCTCAGCACGGGCGAGAAACTCGTTGGCTCGTGCGCCCGCCTCGCTGGGAACCGAATAGCCTTCACCGGCCCAATCTTGCCTGAGGTCAATCTGATCCAGCCTGACCCCGCGTCGTTCCCCCAGAAGGGAATCGAGTTGAGCGCTAAGCTCCGCGATGTCGTGCGCCAGGACGTTTTCGGGGTCAGGGTCGGCAGAGATTCCGATCACCCGCGTGGATGACCCTGCGAAGTGGTAGGCGATGCCCGCATGGGTGCTGCCGCTGCTGCTCGGAGTCACGATCCCATCGAAGTCCCCTGCTTGCGACTGCGCCTCTTGCGCGGCCTCCCGAAACGCCAGCGCGGAAAGCACCGACGAACCACCCACCGCCATCCGGTAGACGCGAAGCCCTTGGGATGCGAGTTCTTCGGCGACCCGGATCGAATGAACCTCCAAGTCCTTCCAGTCGCCGTCTTCGAAGTACCGGAGTTCGACGCCGAGCATCGCGTCCAGAAAGACGTTCCCTCCGTCCTTGGAAAGACCTGGAGACGCCGGTTTCCCAGCCGCCACGTAATACGGAAGGTCCATGACGGCGGCGACACAGCGGATCCCGAATCTCGCACAGGCTGCCCCTAATTGGCGCACGAAGTTCGATTGCGCCGCCCCGCTCGCGACGACGACGTCCGCGCCGGTTCGAAGCACGTCGGCCATCAGGTATTCGAGCTTCCGACCCTTGTTGCCTCCCAGCGCAAAGCCGGTCAGATCGTCCCTTTTGACCCACAGCTCGATTCCCAACCGCTCGGACGCGCGTAGAAGGGGATGGCAAGGCGTTGGCTTGAGGATCAACTCGATGCGGTCAGGGCGCGGCATACGGGGCAGTTTACGCGGATCGAGTGGCGAGCCGGGCCTAGAAGCCCATAATCAAAGGGTCGCATGAGGTCACTTTTCGCAAAACGTCCGGCACGGTTCGTCGGCGTCAGCTTGCTGGCGCTGTTCCTTGCCGGTGGGTTCATGGTCGGCCCCGCTCTCTGGGACATTTGGCGGGCGGGTTTCTTCCATAAGGTCTCTCAAAGGGACTACCAGGGCGACAGCCGCTCGAACCTCGAAGCCATGTATCGGGCGCTGAAGCTCTACCACGACAGCGAGGAGAAGTTTCCAGGCGCGGAAGGCTGGATGGAGGAGGTCGAGCGCCGTTTGCGCGTCTACGACATGAAGCCCGAGGAGACGGCCAAGAAGATGATTCGGCCCGACCTTTGGGAGACCTCGGGCCGGCACGGCTACGCGCTCAACGAAGCCTGTGCGGGCAAGTATATCGACGACATCGAGGACGCTTCGAGCACCTTGCTCGTTTTCGAGAGCCAACTCGAATCTCGCGACGCAGCGGGGGATCCCGACAAGGTCGGCCTTGCTCCATCCGGCGGCAAGGTCTTGGGAGTCACGGCGACCGGCGAAATCATCGAGTTTGAACCTCGCTAAGCGTTCTCGCGCGCTGCGCTAAAGGCCCTCAGGCTCGGTTATAATGAGTCCAATTCCTGGATTTCGAGTCCAGCCTTTTCAACGAGGAGAAAGGCCAACATGTCCACGATTTCCGCCAACAAAGCTTTCAACAAGATCGACTTCTTGCGGTTGATGATGCTCAGCCGCGAAGGCGACCGTCGTGAGGGGATCCTGCTTCGGCAAAGCAAGGGTTGGTTCCAGGTTGGGGGCCTGGGCCACGAGGCGCTCGCGTCCCTGGCCTTCAGCATGCGCCCCGGCGACTACGTTTTTCCCTACTACCGAAGCAGGGCTTTGATGCTCGCCCGCGGCATGACGAATCGAGACTTGGCGCTGGCCTACTATGCCAAGAGGGACTCGAGCTCGCGCGGCCGCCAGATGCCGGGGCACTTCAGTTCGCGCAAGCTCAACGTCTTTAGCGTGCCCACTCCGACGGGCGCCAACCTGATCCCCGCTTGCGGAGCCGCTTGGGGTATGAAGCTCTCGAACGACCCGTCGGTAGCCCTTGCGAGCGTCGGCGACGCGGCCTCGCGTCAGGGCGAGTTTTACGAAGCCGTCTCCTTCGCCGTTCAAGAGAACTTGCCCGTCGTGATCATGGTTGAGGACAACAAGTACGGGATCTCGACTCCGACGGAGAAGTTCCTGCCCTTCAACCTTGGAATCATCAACCCCGAGATCGTGACCCACGTCAACGCCCGTTACGCCGAGCAGGTGTATGAAGCTGGCGCTGTCGCTTTTGAGAAGGCCCGGTCGGGCCGAGGGCCGACGGTGCTATGGTGCGATCTTGACCGGCTAGGTAGCCACACGAGCTCCGACGACCATCGGGTCTATCGCGACCTCGAAGAGATCGAGGAGATGCAAAAGCGAGACCCGATCCTTTTGCTCAAGCAAGAGTTGATCGCCTCGGGCGAACTGACCGAAGACGAGTTCGATCGGATTCACCAAGAACTGGTCAAAGAGGTCGATGAGGACTACCAGTGGGCGGAGGCCGCCGAAGACCCACGCGCCGAGGATGTCGAAGCGGCGAATTTTGGAGAGCCCGCGCCCGCCTTGAAGCCCCCCCTTGCGGCAGGTCAGAAGACGACGATGGTGCAGGCCATCAACCAAACCCTCCGCAAAGCCCTTGAGGACGACCCGAAGATCATCGTTTTCGGCGAAGACATCGAGGACCCGAAGGGCGGCGTGTTTGGCATCACCAAAGGGCTCAGTTCCGAGTTCCCCAAGCAGGTGTTCAACGCGCCGCTTGCCGAAGCGACCATTGTCGGGGTGGCTGTCGGACTCGCCGCGTACGGAATGAAGCCTGTGTTCGAGTTGCAGTTCGTCGACTTCATCTCGCCGGGCTGGAATCAGGTCGTGACGAACCTGTCCACTTTGCGCTGGCGGACGTTTGGGGACTGGAAATGCCCCTGCGTGATCTACGCACCGTGTGGCGCTTACCTTCCTGGAGGCTCGCTTTGGCACTCGATGTCGGGTGAGGGATATCTTGCCCACACGACCGGGCTGAGGGTGGCGATGCCGAGCGCGCCCGAAGACGCGGCAGGGCTTTTCTGGACTGCGATCCACTCCGACGACCCCACGTTCGTACTCGTGCCTAAGCACATCTTTCGCAAGCAGGCCGAGGTGAGCTCGGTCGAACCGGTCCCGTTGGGAAAAGCGAAGGTGCTCCGGGAGGGCGCCGACGTCACACTGGTGACCTACGGCAATTGCACGGAACTGGCGGAGGACGCCGCACGGCAACTCGAAGGCGAGGCGGGCGTCGAGATCATCGACATTCGGACCCTAGTTCCCTGCGACTACGAAACGATCACTCGATCGGTCGAAAAGACCGGCAGGCTGGTCGTCGTATTCGAGGACAACCGCACGGCTGGATTCGGGCAGACGATCGTCGCGGAGATGACCTCCGTCCCCAAGCGCTGGAATCTGTTCCTCTCGCCCCCGCAGGTGGTCGCCAGAAAGGACGTTCCCATCGGATTCAACCCCATCTACGAGTACGCGGCCTTGCCTTCGGTCGAGGATGTGGTCGCAGCGATCCGCGTTACGATGGAGTAGCCCACGGGGCCAAAAAGAAGAGCAGAGAGCCCCTGGAAAGGGACTCTCTGCTGATGAGTCGTCGGTGCTGCGAAGAGCCTAAGCCGACTTGCGACGACGGACGAGGGCGAGCGCCGCGAGTCCGAGCGCGCTGAGAGTCGCCGGCTCGGGGACGGCCACGACTTCCAGGTTGTCCCAATACATGTTGTTCAGTCCGGCATAACCTGAACCGTAGAACTGAACCGACAGGATCGGGGTCAGCGAGCTTACGCCGAGCGTCGTGAAATCAGGAATCGACTCCCAAGTGTCCCAAAACACATAGTCGGAATCGAGGATCGCTCCCGTTCCACCTGCGCCCGCGTAGGCGATCATGTAGAGGTCGTCCGCATCCGCGTTGTAGTCCGACGCTTGGATGCTGGCGCTGTAAATGGCGACAGAGAAGTCGACCGTCACCGGAGTCGCCGAACTCGTATACGGCAGCAACGACTGGGAACCCCACGAACCGACGCCGGGGTTGCCGACGATGTCCATTGGATCGCCACCCTGCGAGAAGGTAGCGGTGACGCCGCCCGACGTCTCCGAGAATGAAGTGTGCGAGCCGCCGGCGACGGTCTCGAAGCCAAAGAGTTGCGCCTGGGCAGCCCCAAACGTACCGACGGCCACGCAAAGGGCCGCCAAACGAAGATTTCTCATGTTGTACTCCTTTCGAAACGAGATAACACTCGGCGGCAAGGACCGCCAATAGGGAATTGTCCGACGGAGCACAAATCGTGAACTCGTTGCAGAGAAACCCGTAAAGTTATCGGGCTCGTAGCCTGAGTTCTCAGTCGGCGACGGGTTGCGCAGAAACGTCGAGCATTCGATCGAGGGCTAACCTTGCGTTCGCTCGGACCTCGGACGGCACGGCGACCTCATTGACCACTCTGCCCTCCGCCAGGTTCTCCAAGGCCCAAAGCAAGAACGAAGGGTGGATGCGGTACATCGTCGAACACGGACAAACTTGCGGATCGAGGCAGAAGATCGTACGGTCCGGCATGGCCTTCGCCAGCCTTGAAACGAGGTTGATCTCCGTACCCACCGCCCACGTCGATCCGGTCTCGGATTGCAGGATCGTCTCGATGATGTATTGCGTCGAGCCCACGAGGTCGGCCTGACGCACCACGTCCAACGTACATTCCGGGTGCACGATCACATGGATTTCGGGATGCTGCTCCCTCGCTTGAGCCACCTGCTCGACGGTGAACCTCATGTGGACGCTGCAATGGCCCTTCCACAGCAGGAACTTGCTCGAACGGATCTTCTCGGGGGTGTTCCCGCCCAACGGTTTGAACGGATCCCAAACGCACATGTCGCGCTCGGGATCGAACCCCAGCTTGACGCCGGTGTTGCGGCCCAAGTGCTGGTCGGGAAAGAACAGAACCCGCTCGCTTTGCGCAAGCGCCCACTTCACCGCTGCGGGAGCGTTCGTCGAAGTGCAAACCGTCCCTCCTCTTTCGCCTACGAACGCCTTGAGGTTCGCCGCCGAGTTGATGTACGTCACGGGAAGGACCGCCGACTTCGGGGGAGCGGCGCCCGGCGCTGCGGGATTCGAGGGCTGTCGCTCCGAGGCGGCTACAGCGAACTGGCGGGACTCCGAGAACTCGGGCTCGCCCAACACCTCTTGGATCTGACGCCAGGCGCTCTTGACCTGCATGATGTTGGCCATGTCGGCCATCGAGCATCCCGCAGCGAGATTGGGCAGGATCACAACTTTGTCGGTGAGAATGTCAGCGCTCTCGGCCATGAAGTGAACGCCGCAAAACACAATGTACTCGGCCTCGGGGCGAAGCTGAGCGTCCTTGCAGAGCTTGTAGCTATCGCCCATCGAGTCCGCGTGCTCGACGATCTCATCGCGCTGGTAGTGATGGCCGAGGATCACGACGCGATCGCCCAGCTTCGCCTTAGCGGCTCGAATCCTGGCGGCGATCTCGTCGCGGCTGAGAGCTTGATACTCCGAGGGAAGCGGAGCTTGGTACATATTCGTTCCTTGTTTTTCCGGGGGCGAGGACGAGGAAGCCTGGGTCCTTCGCCGGGTCCGGACGGCTACAGCCTACGCACTTCGCGCTTCGGCGGGGTTGTTGTAACCGCTCTTCCTCTTATTATACGGTTCTCGGCGCGTTTCTTTCAGCGGGCTCAACGGTACGTCGCGTAGCCTGAACTCTGGTCGAGGAGTTCCAGCACCGCACCGACGATGCCCTTCGCATCGAGTCCGCAATCGCCGCGAATCAGAGGCTGGGCGCCATGCTCGATGAACTGGTCGGGGAGCGTCAGACTTCGGAGAGGAAGCCCTGCGAGCCCGTTTTCCGCCAACAGAGTTCGTACGCCTTCGCCGAATCCACCTGTCCGGACGTTCTCTTCGACGGTGAGAATCCGCCCTGATACGGACGCCAGGTCGAGGATCGCTTCTTCGTCCAGGGGCTTGATCCACCTTGCGTTGACGACGGCTGAATCGATGCCTTCCTGCCCAAGCTGTTGAGCGGCCGCCCACGCGGGGCCCACCATCGAGCCTAGGGCAACAATCAGGACGTCCTTGCCGCCCCGCAGAACCTCCGCCTTCGCGTACTGAATGGGCGTTCGGGACTCGGGCAGCCCTTCGTCGGCGACTCCCCGCGGGTACCGAACGGCGATCGGCCCTTGGTCGAAGGTCCTCATGAAGCGGGCCATCTCCTGAAGCTCGGTCGTATCGCGAGGAGCCAGCAGCCTCATGTTGGGGATGCAGGTGAGGTAGCTAATGTCGAACGCGCCGTGGTGCGTGGGGCCGTCGTCGCCCACAAGTCCTGCTCGATCCATGAAGAACCGAACGGGCAGGTTCTGGATACAAACGTCGTGGAGAACTTGGTCGAAGGCTCGCTGGAGAAACGTCGAGTAGATGGCGCAAAACGGCCTGAGCCCTCCGGCGGCAAGGCCAGCTGCAAACGTCACTGCATGTTGCTCTGCGATGCCGACATCGTAGTACCTATCGGGCAGTTTCTTGGAAAACCCGGTCAACCCCGTTCCGTCGGGCATGGCGGCCGTGATCGCCACGACCGTTGGATCGGCTTCTGCGCATTCGATCGCTACGTCTCCGAAGGCCTGCGTGTAGGTGATCGGGCCTTGCGCCTTCACCAACTCGCACGCTTCCAGGTCAAACGGCACGACGCCGTGCCACTTCCGCGCATCCTCTTCCGCGACCTCGTACCCTTTCCCTTTGACCGTGATGCAGTGGACGAACACGGGTCCGTGGAGTTCCCGAACGTTGCGAAAGACCTCGAGCAGCGTGGGCAAGTCGTGTCCGTCGATCGGGCCGATGTATTCCCAGCCCATCTCCTCGAAAATCGTGCCGGTGTCTTCGGGCGCAAAGTAGTGCGTGAGCCCATGCCGAAGGCCTGCGGCCACCCGATGCACTGGGCCGGGCATCCTCTCGACGACATCCTTCGCCCGGTGAGCGAGGTCCTGCAGGACCGGGCGAGATCGCAATCGCGTGAAGTACGAGGTCAGTGCGCCGACGTTGGGCGCGATGGACATTCGATTGTCGTTCAAAACCACTGTAAGGTCGGTCTTGAGTTCGCCCCCATGATTGAGCGCTTCCCAACTCATCCCGCTGCAAATCGCGGCATCGCCCGTGACAGCCACCACTTTGTGCTTGGCGCCCAGGCGATCCCTGGCCGCGGCGAACCCCAACCCCGCCGAGATCGCCGTCCCCGCATGACCCGCCCCAAAGATATCGAGCTCATGTTCCTCGCGGCGCAAGAACCCGCTGATGCCCTTGTACTTGCGGAGGGTATCGAATCGGGGCAGCCTTCCCGTGAGCAGCTTGTGGGGGTAAGCCTGGTGCCCGGTGTCCCAGACGACTTGGTCCGGCGGAAGCGTGTACGCGGCGTAGAGGGCCACGGTCAATTCGACCGTCCCCAGGTTGGAGCTAAAGTGCCCCCCGGTCTTGCTGACTTTGTCGAGGATCGCCTTCCGCACCTCGGAAGCGAGTTCGACCAGTTCCTCGTCCGAGAGCCCGTGGAGGTCCGCAGGATGTACGATTTTCTCCAGAATCGGGTACGCGCTCTCAACTGGCGATGTAGGGTCGTTGGACATAAGTGTGTTGGAGGGACCGACTCCCGCCTGCTCCCAAGGATACCGCCGAGCGGCGCTGATTCGACAAACGTCGCCGTGCCCCGGTTCGTTCGGCGGCCTAGGCACAAACGGTTCGGCGGGTCGGGGACGAAATCTGAAAGACAAACTCTTGTACGGAGAGCAACTTCATGCAATACTTATCCATATTCCGGACAGACGCCTAAGGACGATGCAGTCAAAGGTCTTTCTCATCATCGAAGACAGCCCCGACGACGAGAAGCTCATGCGCCGAGCGTTGGAGTTGGTCGAAGAGCGAACCCACCTCGTGGTCGCGCGCGACGGCGCGCAGGCCCTTCAGCTTCTGTTCGGGCCCGAGGGGAACTCCTCTCAGCCGGTCATCCTGCCGACGGCGATCTTGCTCGATCTGAAGTTGCCGAAGGTCGGCGGGCTCGAGGTCCTTGCCGCCATCCGGGGCAGTAGCGTCACTCGGCACATCCCCGTGATCGTGCTTTCCTCCTCCGACGAGGAGCGCGACGTGGCAGAGAGTTTTCGTCTTGGGGCGAACAGCTACATCCGCAAGCCCATTCAATTCAGCGCTTTTCTCGACACGTTGCGTCAGATCGAGCGGTATTGGATGGTCCTGAACATCCCGTATTCGGCCGCAGGCAGTTAGCTCAGCCTTCGTCGAGGTCAGCTTCCAACCCATCCGCCCAAGCCTTGAGCGCGGCATCGGTATTGGCGTTGTTCCGAGGGAGCAAGTCGTAGCACGCAGTCCCTTCCCATCGTGCGAGGTCATGCCCGCCTTCCGCGATTTGGAAGGGAGCCTTACGCGACCCAAAGACTTCCCCCACTCGCAAGGTCCGGCCCAGGAGTTGAAGCTGGGAGGCCGAGAGGAGAAACGCCTGCGCGACCTGCGCCCACGCAAGGCTCACGTTCGTCATTTCCAACTCGGGCAGGTCGAACTTCGCCAGCCCACAGGTGTGGCAGGTGAGTTTGCCTTCGCGATCCTCAAACATTCGAACAGAAACGTGAAGAGCCGCGTCGACCGGGGAGTCATCGGGAGGCATCGACTTCGCTTGATCGGGCAAGAGGTAGCGTTGAGCTAACGGGTCGGCGATCACGCCGTCGGTAAGTTCCGCCGTCCGCCGCGCAAGGTTCCAGAGGAAGTCGAGCGCCGGGTAAGTCTGGGGGTCGTAGCTCTCGAAGGAGAACTGCAGCACCATCCAGGTGCCCCGGATGCGGGCCAGGATCTCTTGGGGCAGGTGCGAGGACAAGGGACTTCTCTCGACGGCTTCCGGCGAGAAACCCGCCTCGTCTCGCGGCATCACCATCAGTCTCAGGACGGTCTTGCGGTCGAGGGACGCCAGTGCGTAGATGCCCCGCACCATCGGCTTTTGGAGCGAGTCCTTCGAGGCTTGGTCGGAGAGCGGCGCCCCCATCCCGACCACGGCGCCCCCTTCGCCCTTCGGTTCAAGAATCTGCAACAGCGGGGGAAGCGTGGGCTTGCTGCTCAGGACCGTGAGGTAATAGCCCTTACTGAGGGTTACCGGGGGTTTCTTCTCCTTGGAAAACGGCCAAAGACCCATTGCCAGAATCTATCCCTTCGGAGCGACGCGGCCGGACCCCTAACTGGGGATCTCAGCCAGAATCGCTTCGAGTTCTTCGTTGGGGCCGACGGCCTCCCGTATCTGCCGAGACAGCCCCACCGCCTCGTCGCGCCGCCCCGACCTGTGAGCGGCCAGAGCTAGGTTCACGTGGGCCGTCAGCGACTGGGGAAGGTTCACGGTCCCATATCGCATCATGTTGTAGGCTTCGTCGTGCTTCTTGAGGGCCGAAAGCGCCTTTAGAAGCTCGCCATAGGCCGGTTCGCACCCTGGGAACAGGTCGATCACCCGCTTCGCAGCCTCTTCCGCTTCGGGGAAGTTCCCCAACTCGTTGTTCGCCGCGCTCAGCATCGCCCACATCTTCCAGTAGTCGGCCAGCCAGTTCCGCAGGGGCCGGAGGAGCCCGACCGCCGCGTCGGGGTCGCGCTGCTCGAGCTTCTCGCGCGCCTGATTGACCATTTCGGCTCTCCTCGGCTGCTCCAGTTCGATCAGCCAAGCGAGGGTCTGCGCCCGCGTGTTCGGATCGGGGTTCGTGGCCAAGACGTCTCGCAAGACCTTGGGAATCTCGAATTCGCGGTCGGCGAGCTTGAGCGTGTTGGCGTATTCGAGCAGCAGTTGCGCGTCGGCCGGCGCGAGGTCGAGGCAATCCTCGTAGTAGTCCATCGCCCGGTCCAGTTCGCCCTTCTGCGCGAGGTACGGGGCGTAGTACCGTTTGATGAGGGCCGTGTCCTCCAGAAGCTCGAGCGCTTCTTCGAACGCCCGTTCCCCCTCGGCCTCCTGCTGAGTCTGGATCAGCGCGATCGCGTACTTGGCGTGGGCCTGCGCGTTTTGGGGTTGCCTCTGGACCTGCTCTTTCCACATCCCCGCGATTTCGTGTTCGCGGCCCGTCTGCTGGAGTACGGTGGCCAAGTAGTCGAGAGAAGGCTTCTCTTCCCCTTCGAGCTCGATGGCCTTGCGGAAATTCCTCTCGGCGTTGACGGGCATCCCCATCAGCATTTGGGACACCCCAAGCCGGGTCAGAAGGGCGGGCTCCGAAGGCTCGATCTGCACGGCTTTCTCGTACCATTCGGCGGCCTTGGAGGCGTTGTTGACCGCCTGAAAGAGCTCGCCCAGCGCGAAGTGAGCCCGGTAGTCGTCGGGGGTGCTTTCTGTGAGTTTGACGAGCGCGTCGTGGATCACGTTGAAATCGCCGAGTCGAAACTGCGCGCACAGCCGGCCGAGTTGCACGAGGGATTCGTAAGGTCCGAGAAACTCCGGGTCGAGTTCGTAGGCCTTCAGGAGGGCCTCGATGGCTGGCGCGGGCGAAAACTCCTTGGCGACGCGCCCGTTCGTCTGCTGGATGTACTGAACCGCGTCGTACCCCTCGAAGAACTGAAGGAACGACTCGGGGTTGTCCGTGCCAAAGTCAACCCCTCCGGACTCCATTTCCGCGGGCAGCGGGGCGTCTGCGTGCTTGGCGAGTTCCCGGACCAGCCGATCCAGCACCGAGAACAACCCTGGTAGCTCGAACTCGAACGTCTCGTCGAACAGGGGCTCGTCGTTGCTCCGTTCGTGAAACCGAAGCCGAAGCGAATAGGAGCCCTCGCCGGTCGAGGACAGGAGCCCATCCATGGCCCGGTCGACGTCCGACTGCTCGAAAAGCTGGCGAATCCAATCCGGTTCAAGGAGGGTGTCGGAAACGTTCACATAGGCTGCGCGAGGGCCCTCCGCGTCTTCCACTTGGGCCAGAAAGCTCACGGGGTGGAGGTTCTCCGTGCCCGTCGAGAGCCGGACCAAGTCGGACGCGAAGTTAGAGAACTGGCGTCCGATTCCGGGCTTGATGCCTTCGGACACGTTGAAGGGGAGAACGGCGAGCTTCACGAAGCGATTGTACCAGTCGCGCCTTCCCCTCAGGCCGCTCGCTCACGCCGCCCCGTCGAATTGGAACACGACCTTGCCGGCTTCCCCTTTCTTCATGAGTTCCATGCCGTAGGCGAACTCCGTGTAGGGAAGCTCGTGAGTCACCACGGGTTCGAGATCGACCGCCCCGCGTTCGAGGAGCCCCCGCATTTGCACCCAGGTCTCCCAGAGCCTGCGCCCGACGATCCCCTGGACCTCCACCCCTGCGAAAACGAGGGCGTTCATATCGACGGATTGCCGGGACTCTTTGTAGACTCCAAGGAGGCTCAGGCGACCCCCAGGACGAACCGAACGAACGGCCAGGTCCAGGGCCGCTGGACTTCCGGACATCTCGAGCACGGCGTCGAACCCCTCAGGGGCGAGCTCGCGAAGCGCGGCTTCGAGGTCGTCTCGGCGCGGGTCGAGCACGGCGTCTGCGCCCATTTGTCGGGCGAGTCCAGCTCGGAAGTCGCTGATCTCCGTCGCGGCCACGAGCGAGGCCCCTTCGGCCTTGCAAACCGCCGCAGCGAACATCCCGATGGGGCCCATGCCGGTGATCAGCACCTTCTGGTCGAGCACCGGGCCCGCGTTGACCGTATGCACCGCGTTTCCAAAAGCGTCGAGGAACGCGGCGATCTTTGGGGGGATGGAACGAGAGATCGGTTGAGCGTTGTCTTTGGGGATCACTACGAACGGAGCGAACCCGCCATCGACGTCCACCCCCAAGATTCGAGTGTTGACGCAGACGTGGCCCAAACCCAAGCGGCACTGCCGGCAGACTCCGCACGTGATGTGAGATTCGCTCGCGACGAAGTCCCCTACCTGCCGGTCGACCACGCCGGGGCCCACCTCCACGATCGTTCCACAGAACTCGTGCCCGATGATTCGAGGAGGCTGGATTCGCTTGGCGGCCCATTCGTCCCAAGAGTAAATGTGAAGGTCGGTCCCGCATACGGAAGCCGCCTCGAGCCGGACCTTGACGGACCCTGGGCCTACTTGGGGTTCCGGGACGTCGATGAGTTCGACCCCTGCTTCGGGCCGGGTCTTGGCGATGGCTTTCACGTCCGGCGATGATACCGCTTCGGGGCCTGGAGCTAGGAATGACCTGCGTCATGCCGGAGGCTCATCGGAAGGCGGCGAGAAGGGGAGGGGACGCTGCGGACCCGCGCCCGAATCGGCTAGAGCCAGCGCGGACTCGAGGTCTTTGGCGGATCGGATCGGGATCGCGCCGAGGGAGAGTAAGGCGGAAGAACCCTTCTCTCCATCGCGGCGAACGATCAAGCCGCCCAAGCGTCCGCGGAGCGCCGAGATCGCACCATGCCAGGAGCCCCCTTGGCGGTAGCGAACGTGCGCCACGATCGTGGACTTGGAGATCGCGTAGATGAGGGCGTTTCGCTCCATTGCTTGCCCCGTCGTAAAGGGCGAGCTGGGCGCGCACAAGGAGACCCTCGTCCAAGGAACTCGCGGACCCGCGACGTCGAGGCCGCAAGGCAGAATCTCCAGGACTCCTTGGGCTCGGCGCTCGGAGGGCGTGCCCCCTACGCGCATGTGAGCGCCCCGCAAGGCTGCGCGATCGCAGCCCTCCGCGCCCCCGCTCGCCACCGAGTACCCAAGCTCCGCGGCCCGCGCCCCCACCGCGCGCGAAAACGCAAGCACCGACGACCCCACGGCGCGGCTGCCGACGACTCCCACGAACGGAGCGGACGGCATGGGGCCCTGAATCCAGAACGCGGGCGGCGAAGCTCGGCCCAAACGAAAGAGCCAAGCCTCCGGGTACTCCGGATCGGCGACGGTCGTCGCGCTGCCGCTTCCCCACACCTCTCTGGCCCAAGCGAGCAGGGACTCGTCCTCGAGCAGAAGAGCCTCACCCCTCGACCCAAACGCCCGAAGACGCTTGGCCGCCTCACGGGCTTCCCCTTCAGCCCCAAGGAGAACTCGCGCGACCCCTGGCCAAGCCGACTTCGAAGGCGCGTACCCGCGAGGGGCGCCCCGCAAATAGAGCGCGCAGAGAAGCGGGCCGTAGAACTCTGGCCTAGCTTGCAGAAGTAAGGCGTCGCGAACGCTCGGCATCAGATATCCAATGACTTTGGTACTGATTATGGACGGTCCCTCCCGTCGATTCGTTCGCGGGAAATCTCTCGGTGTAAACTCTGCAACCTCTGCCCCATGCTCAAGCACCCCAGCCTTACGGTTCGCAGGATCTCCCAGTTCGTGACCCACGAATTGCAGCCGAGAGTTTGGCCCGACCGCGAGCCCCTCGACATCGAGTTCTGCCCGGAACCTCACGCCGACGAAAAACGAGCCCGATCCGGGCCCTGGGAGAGGGTCGACGCCGGGTTCCGCTACGGGCCGGCGTACCGCACGGTTTGGTTCCGCGTTCGGGGGACGACTCCCGAGAGGTTCGCGGGCGGGCAAGTCGGACTGATGGCGGAGGTGGGCGGCGAGCGGACGGTGTGGAAAGACGGCTCTCCGTACCGCGGCCTCGACGTCGAACACCACGTGTTTCCCATCTGGAACACCCTCGAAGAGCCCATCGCCGTCGAGGGGAAGGCTGGCAAGCCGTTCGAGGCCCTCATTCAGGTTTACACCCGGAACCCCCAGTGCCGCGTTCATTTGCGCGAGTTGCCCCGGGAGCCGGAAGTCGAGACCGTTCAGGGCGCCTGGCTGGTGGCGATCGATCGGGAGGTCAAGGCCCTCACCTACGACATGGAGTTCGCGCTCGATCTCCTGAGCGCCCTCGACGAAAACGAGCCCGCCTATCACACCTTGCTCCGCGCGCTCAACGCCGCCGTCAACAACGTCGTTTTTGAGGATCGGTCGACGCTTCCGAAGTGTCGCAAATCGCTGCAAAAGGCTCTCGCAGGCCTCTCCGGCGAGCACCGACACGCCTTGACGCCGGTGGGGCACGCCCACCTCGACACCGCTTGGCTCTGGCCGATCGACATCACTCAGAAGAAGATGGCGCATACTGTCGCCAACCAGCTCGCGCTGATCGAGGAGTACCCGAACTACGTTTTCGTGCATTCTCAGGCAGCGCAGTACGAGTGGGTCGAAACCGAATACCCCAAGCTCTTCGAGCGCATCCGCGACGCGACTCGAAAGGGCCGATGGGAGCCGGTTGGGTCGATGTGGATTGAAGCCGACTGCAACTTGACCGGCGGGGAGTCCCTGGTGCGGCAGTTCCTTTACGGTAGAAAGTACTTTCGCGAAAAGCTGGGAGTCTCGACGGTCGATATGTGGCTTCCCGACGTGTTCGGATACTCCGCCGCGCTGCCTCAAATCCTCGTTCAGTTCGGCATCGAGTACTTCCTGACGCAGAAGATCAGTTGGAACCAGTTCAACAAGTTCCCGCACAACACCTTCTGGTGGCAGGGCATCGACGGCACGCAAGTTTGGTCGCACTTCCCCCCGGCCGACACCTACATCGGGGATTGCACGCCCAGTCAGATTCTCAAGAGCGTCCGGCAACATAAAGACCACGCCCGCTCCAACCACTCACTGTACGTGTTCGGCTTCGGCGATGGGGGAGGGGGACCGACCGAGCGGCACCTCGAGTTTCTCACTCGCGCCTCTCACACGCCGTTGCTTCCCCAGGTTCAATTCGGCAAGAGCGCTGCGGAGTTCTTCCGGGTGGCCAAGTCCCGCAGCCGCGACCTACCCGTCTGGGTCGGCGAGCTTTACCTCGAAATGCACCGGGGAACCTACACGAGCCAGGCGGCGGTGAAGAAGGGCAACCGCCTCGGAGAGTTCCTCCTTCGGGACGCGGAACTGCTTTGCTGCTTTTCGCCGAAGTTCCCCAAGAACTACCCCGCGGCCCAGCTCGAAGGTCTCTGGAAGCTCCTGCTCCTCAACCAATTCCACGACATTCTGCCGGGCTCGTCGGTGCGGGAAGTGTATGTCGACGCCGCACGAGATTACGAGCGGGTTCAGAAGGAGGCCGGAGAGATCGTCCGGGAAAAGCTCGTAGAAATCGGGTCGCAGTTAGACACTCGGGACCTGAAGCGGCCCCTCGCGTTGTTCCACAATTCGACGCTTTCTTCCCAGGCTCAGATTCCCTGGAACGAGGAGGGCGAGCCGTCTTCGATTCGGGTGGGGAGACAGGTGCTGCCGGTTCAAGTGGCCGAGCCGTTCGGCGAGAAGGCGCTGTTGTTCGCCACCCCTTCAGCGGCTCTGGGTTCAGTCGCAGTGGGTGAGATCGGCGACGAGCCCCCTTCGCAGAAACCCCGCCTTCGAGTCAGCGGCCGGAAGATTCAAAACGACGAAGTGGCGGTCCGTTTCGACGCTCACGGCAACATCACCAGCATTCAGAGCCTCGAAGACGGGGTCGAGTTCGTTCAACCGGGCCAACTCGCCAATGTGTTCCAACTCTTCGAGGACAAGCCTCTGTTTTGGTCGGCTTGGGACATCGACGTGTTCGCCTACGAGACCCGCAAGGATCTCGTGAAAGCCGAGAGCTTCGAGGTCGTGGAGCGCGGTCCTGTGCGCGTCGCCGTCGAGTCGGTGAGGAAGGTGGGCAAGAGCACGATTCGCCAGCGCGTCAGCTTGGGACCAACGCCGGGGATCCGGTTTGACACCGAAGTCGATTGGCACGAAGAGGACAAGCTGCTCAAGGTCGCCTTCCCGGTCAACGTGAACGCGATGAGGGCCACCTACGAGATTCAGTTCGGCCACGTCGAACGCCCCACCCATTACAACACGAGTTGGGACCTCGCTCGATTCGAGGTCCCCGCCCAGAAGTGGGCCGACCTCAGCGAGGGCGACCGAGGTGTGGCGCTGCTCAACGACTGCAAGTACGGCTACGACATCCACGGGAACGTGATGCGGTTGAGCCTGCTCCGCGCGCCGAAGGCCCCCGATCCCGAATGCGACATGGGCCTACACAGGTTCACCTACGTGCTCTACCCTCACTATGGTCCGCTCAACTACTCCGAGGTTGTCGGCGCGGCCTACGCAATCAACAGTCCGGTGCGGTGGGCGTGGCTCGACCCTACCGAGGGCGAGACCCACGAACTCGACCCCTTCGTGGCCGTAGACGATGCGAACCTAGTGGTCGAATCCGTCAAGAGAGCCGAGGACGGCAACGGCATCCTCGTGCGGCTTTACGAGTGCCACAACACGCGGGGGCGAGCCCACCTGACGTGCTCACGGCCCATCCGAAAGGCATGGCGGTGCAACCTCGAAGAGCGAAAGGAGCAACCCGTCGAGAGATCGGAGGATGCGTTCATCCTCGAATATCGACCCTTCGAAATCATCACGCTGCTGCTGGAACCGAGTTCGAAGGGCCCGCGGACTTCAGACTAAGCTAGGGAGACTTGGCCACCGGGACGCCGACGAGGTTCCCCCATTCGGCCCAACTCCCGTCGTAGTTGCGAACGTGGCGGAACCCCAAGAGGTACTTGAGGACGAACCAGGTGTGGCTGCTCCGCTCGCCGATTCGGCAGTACACGATGAGGTCGTCGCTGGGGGTCAAATGGGCGTCGAGCTCGTAGGTTTTCCTGAGTTCGTCCGCGCCCTTGATGCAGCCCGTGGCCGCATCGACCGCCCTTGCCCAAGGGACGTTGACCGCGCCTGGGATATGCCCTCCGCGCAAGGCGCCCTCGTTCGGATACTCGGGGAGGAACGAGGTCTCTCCACTGAATTCCTCGGGTGACCTCACGTCGACGAGCTTGCCGTGTTTCTTGACGTGTTCGAGGACCTCATCGCGGAAGGCCCGCTCGCGGTAGTCGTCTCGCAATTTGGCCCGGTAGAGCGCGGGTTCGAAGGTAGGAATCGCCTTCGTTAGCGGCCTGCCTTCGGCGATCCATTTCTGCCGGCCCCCATCTACGATCCTCAGGTCCCGGTGTCCGAACAGGGAGAACAGCCACAAGGCGTAGGCGGCCCACCAGTTGTTGCGGTCTCCATAGAGGACTACTGGCGTTTCGGCGCAAACCCCAAACCCACCCATCAGGCGCTCGAATTGCTCTCGGTCGATATAGTCCCGCACGACGGGGTCGTTCAGGTCGCGCATCCAGTGCAACTCGATCGCCCCCGGAACGTGCCCCTGGCCATAAAGCGCCGTGTCCTCATCGACTTCGAACACACGAATGGACGGATCGTCCAGATTCTCTGCGAGCCAATCGGTCGACACTAGCGCCTCTGGATGTACATAACCCCTTTGCTCAACGGGAACCATTTGCAACCTCCTTAATGCATGATTACGAGTCAGAACCTCTCAGGATTCACCCGCTCGGCAAGTTCCTCACCGAACGCGTTCAATAAGGCCAGCCAGGAGGGGTCGCCTCGGGAGGCCATTCCAACTCCACTCCCCGCGCGCGCAAATGGTCTTGCAGCGATCGGAGGAGCGTCTCGGAGTTCGAAACGTCCTTTGGCTCGCACCCGGAGGATAGACAAAATGCGGCGAGGGTCCCCGCTGCTTCCCCCACGTTCCATTCGATCGGGTGCAATCGGTAACAGCCGTTGGCGATGTGGGTGACGCCCAAATTCTTCGCCGCCGGCAAGAGGTTGCGGAGCCGCACTGGCGTCAGCGAGCGCAAGGGGATCTGAAACAGGACCGAAGGGATATCGATCGTCCCCAGCCCACCGGTGCGCGGGTGCAGGTCGATGCGATAGCTCCCGATTCCCACCGAGTCCGGGATCGGCTCGGCGTGGGTTCTGCCTGGGTTGCAGGCTGCAGCCACGTAATTCTCCGAGACGGTCCACTGAGCGACGATGCGTCGGGACTCGCGGTGGTACGGAGCCAGAGCCAAACCATCCTCCGTTCCCGTAATGTCCGGGCGCAACCGGAGTTCGGGATAACCCATTCCGCCGTCGGGTCGCTCGGCCTCCGTCTGCAGCCAATAGAGGAGGCTCAGTGACAACTCGCGGGCATCCTCGAGCCGCTGAGCGACGACTTCGGGAGGCTCGTCGATTACCCGTCCGACGAAGTAGTCGTTTTGCGGCCAGTTGACGATCGACACCTCCTCTGCGCCTGGGTCAGCGAGGGTCTCGCGGCCCACGATCCGCCTGTATTCGAACAAACCCAGTCCCTCGGGGGAGTCTTTCCCCCAAAGGGTCCACCGGCGGGGCTGAAGGGTTTGAACATCCTGCGTCGTCCAGCTCAGAAGATGCCCCGGCCAGACATCAGGCCGGTAGGCTCTCCACCGTTCGTAACTTCGGGGCCGCTCGATCGTGTTGTCCGCGCCTTCTTGGAAGCCCATTGCGAAGCACCACGTGATGCCTTGTATGCACTCCGGGCGGGAAGGGCCAGGCAAGGCGTGGGGCTCCCCGGTTTCCGATTGCGACTCAGCGCCGACGCGGTACTCAGCCCCGACCCAAGGCAGAAGGTCCCCGGTCTCGGTCGCGTCCAGAACGAACTTCGCGGCGATGACGAGGCGTTCCCCGGAGTCCAGCGAGCGGAACTCGACACTTCGGACCAAGTCCCCGTCGGCTTCCGCTCGAATGGCCTCATACCGCCTGAGCAACGTCAGTCGACCGTCGGCCATGGGTCCGGCGAGCATCTCTTCCAGTACGCGAACGCCCACGTGCGGCGCAAAGCACAGTCGGCTGACCCACCCGGCCCCTGGGTTCAAGTGGGGGTCGCGCATCGCCCGCTCCGAGAGCGAGAACTCGGCGCGATAGTGTGCCCGAACCCGCTCCCTAAACGATCGATACGATCTCGTGCAGCCGAAGCTCTCGATGTGAGGATGCTCGTCGGGCGGCACGGCTTGCGAAGTGAATTGGCCCCCGATCCAGGCGGTCGGTTCGGCCATGATGACGGACCGGCCCGCGTCGGCCGCGGCGAGCGCCGCCGCACATCCGCCCACCCCTCCGCCTACGACCAAAATCTCGCACGCGAGTTCCCTCATGTTGCCTCGTCCGAGATTCTGGCACCTCGCCCCAGTCGGGAACTTTTCTGAACCCTATTGCTTATACACTAATGTAAGTTGATGTCATAAGGCTCATGTCATTCGAGTAGCCTTCGGATGACTCGGCAGAATCGAAACATCAAGGAGGAACACAATGAACAACTCACTCATTCGAATCGACCCCTTTGAAAGGCTGGCCGAAGTTTCGGACTGGTTCGACCGGATGTTCGGCCCTTTGCCGACCCCTCGAACTGGGCGCGCCGGAATGTCGGCTTTGCCGATCGATGTGTTTGAGACCGAGGGCAAGCTGGTCATCAAGGCCGCCGTCCCAGGCATCGCTCCCGAGGACCTCAACGTCTCGATCGAAGACCGCATTCTTACGATTCGCGGGGAGACCAAGACTGAGGAGCTCGCCGAAAGCGCGCGGGTCTACCGGCGAGAGCATTCCTACGGCGCGTTCTCCAGATCGCTCGTCTTGCCCGAGGGCGTCGACGTGTCTCAGGTCGACGCCGAGTTCGATAAGGGCTTCGTATACGTGTCTATGCCCTTGGCTCAAGAGCCGGAGCCGAAGACCCGAAAGATCGTCGTACGGAACAAGTCCTAAAGGGGCTTCCCCGGTCCAGGTAGGGCGTCGGAGGGTCGCTCCGGCGCCCTCTTGTCGTTTTGTGACGCATAGAGCCCCGCAAAAACGCCAGTTTTGAAGGGCCTTCGAAGCACCAGCCGTCCGTGGTAGCAACTTTGCGGGGAGAGAGTTAGCCAAATGGTGTATCCTAAGTGCATCGTTCGTTCGAGGGTGCCTAGCGGATTCGCTTTGCTTGCCGCTTGCCCCTCTCGTCGGTGATTCTTGGAGAGGTTATGCTTGGTATGAAATCATTTCGGCTGTTCGGTCTGGCGGCTTTGGGCGCATTGACCCTATCGGCGGCCCAGGCTCAAATCATCTTTTCCAACGTGAGCATTGTGGGCTCACTCGTGTCGGGGGCGAGTTACGCGACCGGCCCGAACTACATCGACTTCTACTTCCCGAACGCGAGCGTCGGAGATTCGTTGCCCGATCGCGTTGGGAGCATTCTCATCACGTACGATGCGGCTGCTCCTGCGCCGATGGTGAGCGACCTCTTGGTCCTCAACGTGCTCGGAGCGCTTTCGGGGAGCGGGACCATCTTCCTGAACGAGGTTATCGAGGACCTGGCGGATCCCCAGAACCCCACGGTCATCGGTTCGCACAATGCCGTGCTCGATGAGAACTCGCAGCTTCCTTACTCCCACACAATCCTCTTCGACTACGGTTCCGACAAGATTCGTGTGAAAAAGACCTTCACGCTCTCCGCCGTCGATTCGCAGGCGTTCGACCTTGCGTCCGTCGGTTTGGTGCAGCAGACCATTTCGATCGTTCCCGAACCTGGGAGCCTGGTGGCCCTTGGATTGGGCGCCGTCGCTCTTGCGTCTCGGCGCAAGCGCAATCGATAATTCCCCGTAGCCACTCGCGATTCGAAGGCCGCCGCCAGGGTGGCCTTCTTCGTTTTTTGCCTACCCCATTTCTCCAAGGTGCGAACGGGGATCGCTCCAATCCCTGAGCGTTGTGAGGACGCTGGAGCGGCTCGATCGCCACTCCGAGAGGTCCGCCCGAACGAACCTCCAGGGGTGAAGGTCCCCCTTCCCTTTCGCAATGCCGATCCTCGTGCCGTAGAGGACTTCTGAACAGGCTGATCCGGGCAAGATTCTGAGGGTCGATGACAAATCGAGCAGGTCCGCGCCGTCGAATCCCCGGTCGATGGCGAGGGCTTGAGTGAGCTTGCCTGGTCCCGAAAGCAGATCGGCGGGGGACTTCGCCTTGGATCGCTGGGCTTGCATCGACTCGATCCCTTCGAGGGGCTGCGCGGCTCGGAGGAGAAAGGCCGACGGCACGCCCTCTGGCGCTGCCGAGATGTTCAGCATCCAGTGGTTGCCGTAGGTGAAGTACACATAAGCCCTGCCGGGAGGACCAAACATCGTGGCGTTGCGAGCGGTCGGGCCTCGGTAGGCGTGGCTGCCTGGGTCGCTCGCGCCCCGATACAACTCGATTTCGACGATCCGGACGCGGCAGTCTCCGAGCGCTATATCGCAACTGAGAAGGGGGATCACGGCGTCGAAGGGGTCGCCTGAAAGCGCCGTGCGGAGGTCGCTCCAGAAGGCGTCGAGCGCTTGGCCGCCTGATGGGGCGTGATTTTTCGGACTGTTTTTTCGAAAGGGTGTTGTGTTCAAGAAAAAATGCCCTATAATAGTAGACAAGTATGCACTATATATTGCACCTTAGCGCACCTCATTTCTACTCGTTTGTGTTTACCGAGATTCACTCGGCCTTGCGAGGAACGCCCTTCGTCGTCGAGGAGGCAAAAAGGGTGCTCGACGCTTCCCCCGAGGCTCTGGCTCGCGGGGTGCGGCTTGGAATGAGGATAGCCGAAGCGCGCACCCTGGTGAAGGACTGCGCGATCGTCGAACGTTCCGAAGAGGCCTTGCGCCCCTATAAGGAGGCTTGGCTCGACGTTTGCGCCGAGTTCGCCGACGTCATCGAGCCCGAATCGGATGACCGGGCGTATCTCGATCTCTCGGCTCAGCCCGACCCCTATCTGACGGCTCGGGAACTGCGGCTTGCGCTGCACGACCGGACTTCGATGGCGTTTCGCGGGGGAATGAGTTCGGCGAAGTGGCTGTCGCGGGTGGTGTGCGAGGTTGCGGGTCACCGTTTTGGCTCTGCGGAGTGGGTCGAAGAGTGCAGGACCGCCACGCTCGCGCCGAGGGATTTCGTGGCCTCTCTTCCCGTGAGCCTGCTCACTCCTCTGGCGCCCTCCACGCGAGAACGGCTTCGGTTCCTCGGCTATCGGACGGCGGGACAGGTTGCCGATCTCCCCCAGGAGGTGCTTCGGGAGCAATTCGGCGAGGAAGCCCCTCTCATCCGACTCTGCGCGCTTGGCAAGGGGAGCGCGCCCGTTCGCGCCCTTTATCCTCCTCGCTCCGTGTTCGCCAGGGTCTCGTTCGATTCTCCCGTCGAAGCGGAAGGGGGACTGCTGGGCGCGGTCCGCGATCTCGCCGAGGAGTTGGGGCGAAAGCTCACAGACTCCGAGCAGCAGGGTCAACGACTGAACCTTCGCATCGAGGTTGAATCAGGCGCGCCTGAGGTCCGCAAACGGAGTTTCGCGAAGCCGCTTCGAGACGCCAGGTCGGTGGAATGCGCCTTGCAGGCGATTCTCAGGGAGCGCCCTCAAGCTCCCATCGTCGCGATGTCCGCGCGCCTTCCCGCACTACAGCCCGCCCGGCGAACTCAGTCGGACTTTCGATACCTTTCTATCCCCTCGGAAAGGAGGGACGTCGAACCGGCTCTTCATACGATTCGAGAGCAATACGGCGCGAAGTCGGTCGTTCATGCCTCCGACCTCTCGTTCCCTCGACGAGTCAAACTCCTGAAGCTCTGGAGAGACGCCACTGGATGGAATTGAGCGATGGCGGACGCGGACAATGCCCAGGTTCAGCGCCGAGTCCTTGCCCGATGGCGAGAGGCAGGCGAATGGTGGATGGGCGCGCCCGCGCGTGAGGTCGTGCGCTTTTTGGACCCACGAGGGATTCGCCGTGAGGCGATCCGCGAACTCGAATCGCCCGTGTCGACGAACCCCGGCAACGCCCCCGCCTACGAGGAGGATCACCGCAACGAATGGAACCTCCGGGTACGAAAAGTTCGCGACGAGAAGGTAAGCCGCGCGCTCGGGTTGGTGAAGGAGCCCGATTGGTCCAGCGATGAGAATTACTTCCGCTCTTGGTCGGGCGAGAACCCTGCGGAAAGCCGTCGCTCCTCATCCCCGCTACGCGAATCCGGTGCCCAGAAACGGCGCGTGGCCGACTATGCGCCACTGCACCTTTACTCCGGGTACGCGTTCGGGCGGAGCACGATGCTCGCCGAGGAGATTCCCAGCTTGCTCGCAGCTGGGGGAATGCGCGCCGCAGCTCTGGCGGACCCCTTTTCGCTGGTCGGCGCGGTGGAGTTTGCGAAGAGGTGTAAAGCGTTAGGAGTCCAACCCCTCGTCGGGGCGAGCGTCGAGATGCCCTGTGGAGGGAAGTACGTCCTCCTCGCTCGCAGCAAGGAAGGGTACGGCAGCCTCTCCCAGCTCATCACCGAATGCCATTTAAATGAGCCTCGCCAGTACCCCCTTTGTACCTATGAACGGCTCGCCCGACACGCGCGGGGGCTGGTCTGCCTGACCGGAGGGGATGGGGGGCCGGTCGACCGGTTGGTGATCCAAAAGCGCTACGACGACGCGCGAAGGGAGCTTGCGAGGCTGATCGACCTCTACGGGCGGGACAACGTGTTCGTCGAGATCGAGCGCAGCTTCCTCCCTTGGCAAAGAGCCTGCAACGAAGACCTCCTGCACCTGGCGGAGTCGATGCAGGTCGTGCCGGTAGCGGGGGGAGTCGTCACCCATGCGCGGCCGGAGCACTTTCCCGCTCAAGACGTGCTCGTTTGCTCCCAAACCCTCTGCACGGTCGAGGAATTGATCGGGCGAAAGCTCCTCCGTCACCCCAGCCAGCCCTTCGCGCCGCCCCGACCCGAAAGGTCGCTGAACGCGGAGAGGTACCTTCGTTCCTCGGCGGAAATGAGCGAGTTGTTCGCCGACCGGGTGGACCTACTCGAAAACACTCTTCGGGTCGTCGAGCGATGCGATTCGGAGGTGTTGCCGAGCAGGACCCGCCTGCCTTCGAGGTTCCCCGACCCTCCCCAGGCCCTCCGCGAAGTCGCCTATGCCGGCGCTGCCCTGCGAAGAAAGCGGTTGACGCCGGGATTTCAGCGAAGGCTCGACCATGAGCTCGATCGAATCTGCCGGTTGAACTTCGCCGACCACTTCCTGACGATTTGGGATGCGTGCAGGTGGGCGAGCGACCACAACATCCTCTTCAGCGGACGCGGCTCGGTCGTCGATTCCGTGACGGCCTTCGTTTTGGGGCTTTCGAGGATCGACGCCTACGAACACAATCTCCATTTCGACCGGTTCCTTCCCGAAGACGGCAGCAAGAGGCCCGATATCGATATCGACTTCGAAGCTTCTCAGCGCGATGCGGTGCGGGCTTACCTGACCCGAACCTATGGCGCGGACAGGGTCGCCGGGATTTCTGCGATCGGCGCTTATTGCACGCGCGGAATCGTGCGGGACGTGGGCAAAGCGCTTGGGCTCCCGCAAGAGATGATCGGGTTCTTGGCCAAGAGGATTCATGGGGGCATCTCGCCCCACCACCTGGAGGCCGCGCTCGAAAAGCGACCCGAACTGGCGGGCTCGGCGATTCCCAAGGAGCGCTTCCGGTGGGTGCTCGATCTCGCGGAGAGGTTGATGGATGTCCCTCGCAACATCCGGGCGCATTCGTCCGGGCTCGTGATTTCGAGTTCCCCTCTTGCGGAGACGGTCCCGGTCATGGAGTCGGCGTCCCCCTTCGTGCGGGAAAGAATCCCCTCGTTCGAGCGGGAAGGGGCCGGGCTTCCGGACGAGTTCCCGCTCCCGACGCCTTCCAAACTCTTCGAAGGGGAAGAGGCCGGTTTTCGGATCATTCAATGGGACAAGCGGAGCGCCAAGTACTTCTTCGATAAGTTCGACATCCTTTGCCTGCGGGGGCAAGACGTTCTTTCAGGCACGCAGGAGCGAATTCGGGTTTCCGATTCCGAGTTCAACGTGGAATCGATCGCCCTCGACGACGCTGAAACCTACCGGGCGATGAGGTCGGGGGAGTTGATCGGCATCCCTCAGTCCGCTTCCCCCGCGATGAGGCAGGCTCATGTCCGGCTGCGCACGGATAACCTGCACGATGCGAGCCTTGTGCAGGCGGGCATCCGGCCTGGAGTGGGCGGCGCGGTCAAGATCAACGAACTCATCGCTCGGCGAAGGGGGAAACCCTACACCTTCTCGCACCCTGAGTTCGAGAGGATATTGGGACTCACCTACGGGATCATCGTGTTTCAGGAGCAGGTCGATCAACTCTTGCAGACCTTTTGCGGGTTCACCTCCGGCGAGGCTGAGGAGATGCGGGAGTCGATCCACAAGCGCAGGCGCGAGGATTACGGCGCTCAGATCAAAGAACAGATACTGAAGAGAATCCAGGAACAGGGCTTTTCAGAAGGGGTCGCGGAGCAGGTGTATGAGTACGTCGCTGGCTTCAAGGGGTACGGGTTCGCGCAAGGGCATGCGCTCGCTTTCGCGGAGATTTCGATCCGCTCGATCTACTGCCAGCAAAACTATCCAGCCGAGTACTTCGCTGCGCTTCTTACGGCCCAGCCCGCAGGCTATTACGGCCCGCATACCCTCGTCAATGAAGCTCGCGCGCGGGGCGTGGCGATCTTGTCGCCCTGCGTCCAGAGGAGTTGCGAGACTTTCTCCGTCGAGGATTTTCGATCCCGCACCGACCCCCAACTTCTGGTCCCCCGCAGCGCGATTCGAGTCGGGCTGATGCAGATCAAGGGCCTCTCGAAAGACACATGCAGGAGAATCCTCGACGCCAAACCTCGGGGCGATGACCTTGCGACTTTTCCCGCAGAAGCCGTCCGAAACGCCGCGATTTTTTCGTCCGGCGAGCCCCATCTAGGCGCTGGTGAACTGGCCTGTGGGGCGAGCGATCCCGCGCCCCAGACGGTTGCCCGAAGCGTCAGCGGGGGGCAGGCAGCGTCCTCCTTCTTCGAGTTCGTTGCGAGGACGCGGCCCGAACGAGACGAACTCGAAGCTCTCCTGCTTTGCGGCGCGTTGGACGCCCTTCACCCCAATCGGCGGGCGATGCTTTGGGCGATCCCGCGCGCGCTCGACTTCGCCCATGCAAGAAAGGAGCACGGAGGGCTTGACCTCGGCGTCCCGGAACCCGAAATTCCCGACGGGATCGCGGACTTCAACGCGGCTGAGAAGGCTCTCCACGAACGCGCCCTTCTCGATCTCGACGTCGAGAGCCACCTGCTGTCCTTCGAGCGAGAGAGAATCCGAGAGAGAGGGGGGCTTACGGCCGCGGACGCGCGAAGGCTCCCTCAAGGGGTGAAGGCTTTCGTCGTCGGGAACCCGATCCGCCTTCGATTTCCTCCGACTCCAAGCGGCAAGTGCGTCGTGTTTTTTGACCTGGAAGACGAGACCGGGCTACTGAACGTGACGTGCTTCGACGCGGTGTACCGGAAATATGGGCACGCGATCGTCTGTTCGCCTTATGTGACGGTGGTCGGCCGAGCCCAAGACCGAGATGGGCATACGGCGTTTCTTGCGGAGCGGGTGTTTGCTTATGCCCCGCGACTCGTCGAACTGGCCAGCAACGCGGCCTCGCTCCCCCACAAGACCGCCGACTTCCTCGTCGGGTAGCCCAGCGGCCCCGAAGCCTGTGCGATAATTCATCCGGACTTGATCCGTTCGAACCCGCTCCAGCCCATTCGCCGCCCCCTCAAATCCCCAGGGTTCGCCCTCCTCCGAATTCATGACGATACAGGCGGAAGATGGCTGCAAGGGGAATCCCCCCGCGCCCTCATCGAGTGTTTCGAGCCGGGCGAAGTGCCCTCTGCGCTGAAAGAGATCGAGCGGCTCACCCATCGAGGCGCGTGCGCCGTAGGATTCTTGTCGTACGAAGCAGGCCCGGCGTTCGATCCCTCGATCGAATCGCACTCCCCCCTTTCCGGGCTTCCGCTCTTGTGGTTCGCCATCTACGACCACTTGGCTGAGTCTGAGTCTCCCGCCAGCTTCGCGCCGCTTCCGGCCGTTTTGTGGCGCGAGGGCATCGAAAGGTCCGCCTATCTTGAGTCTCTCCGGCGGATCAAGGACTACCTGCGCGACGGCGACGCGTATCAGGTCAATTTTACGTTTCAGCTTGCGAGCGAACTCGCCTTCGACCCGTTTCTGCTCTTCCAAGCGGCGAACTCACCGGCTGCCCTCCGATACGCCGCGTTCCTTCAGACTCCCAGGTTCGCCGTGACGAGCCTATCGCCCGAGCTCTTCCTCTCGATTTCGGGCGATGAGGTGATCTCCAAGCCAATGAAAGGAACCGCGAGGCGGGGGTTGACCTATGCTCAGGACGTGCAACAGATGAGGGCGTTGGCAGGCTCCGAAAAGGACCGGGCCGAGAACCGCATGATCGTCGATATGGTGAGGAACGACCTGGGGCGAGTAGCCCGCACGGGCACGGTTCGCGTCGATCCGATTTTTGAGGTCGAGCGTCATCCCACCGTGTTGCAGATGACCTCGACGGTCCGGGCAGAGACCGACGCCAGCCTGGAGAGGATTCTCGCCGCGACATTTCCGCCCGCATCGGTTACCGGCGCGCCGAAGGTCCGGGCCACGCAGCTGATTCGGGAGTTGGAAGGCGCCCCTCGGGGAGTCTATTGCGGCGCGATTGGCTGCGTGCTTCCGGGGAGGAGTGCGCAGTTCAGCGTCGCCATCCGGACGGCCCTTACCGACTTCGATTCGGGGCTCACGACCTATTCCGTGGGGTCGGGCATCATCTCGGACTCCGACCCCGAACTTGAGTTCGACGAGTGCCGGATGAAGGCTCTCATTGCGGAGTCTGCGCTGCCCCCGTTCGACCTCTTCGAGACACTTTTGTGGGGCAGGCCACCGGCTTCGGTTCCCGACGCCGCCGACGAGCAGATCGGCTACTGGCTTCTCGACGCCCACCTTTTGCGGCTGAGCCAATCCGCCGAGTATTGGACGTTTCCCTTCGACTCGAGCGCGGCGCGACGAAAGCTCCTGGAGTCGGCGCTCGGATGGGACGTTTCGCCCCGGAGAGTTCGGCTGATCCTCGACTCGCGAGGAGGCATCAAGATCGAGTTCGAAGCCCTCGTCCCTTGGCCCGAGAGGCCACTTCGCGTTGCCCTCGACGCAAGGCCGATCGACCCTGGGCAGGCCTTCCTCTACCACAAGACCACGCTTCGAAACGAGTGGCAAGAGGCGCTCGCCCGCCACTCCGACGCGGATGATGTCCTCCGGGTCAACGTGCGCGGCGAAGTTACGGAGACGTCACGCGCCAACATCGCCTACCGTTTCGAGGGTGATTGGTACACGCCACCGGTCGAGTGCGGCCTCTTAGAGGGCATTTTTCGGGCGGAGTTGATCCGGGCGGGCAAGCTCTCCACGCGGATTCTGACCCTCGGCGACCTGGGACGGGTCGAAGAGTGGGCCGCCATGAACTCCGTGCGCGGGTGGAAGAAAGCGGTCTTGACGACCGAGTAGAGTTGAACTCCGCGCGCGTTCTCCCGGCTCTTTCGTCCCAAGAACCCAAGCCGAAAACGCCTCCAATAAGGGATAATCTCACGCAATGTGCGGCCCTCGATATCTTACGGTTCAAGACATGATCTGGCTCAACCTCCAGGTCACGCGCACGCCGCTGTCGTTCGACGCGTTGGCGCTAGAGGCCGCGACTCATGCTCAGTACTCCTACGGCTCGAACAACGACATCTTGAAGCAAGCCGGGCAACTTCTGTTCGCTTTCGACCGTAAGCACCCGTTTCAACGGGGCAATGAAGCGACCGGCTTCGTCGCTACCGTAACGTTCCTCGCCGTGAATGGGATGTTCCTCGAAATCGAGGACGAAGGGGGCGTTTCCTGGTATCGCAAGGCCGTTGCGAGCGCATCGTCGGCGGAAGAGTCCATTCGAAACGCGACCCATGAGTTCGAATCGAAGCATGAGGGCGAGATCGTGCAGGTTGCGCGCGGCGTTATGAACCGGTACGCCGAAACGACGCGAGCCCTCGTGGAGTCCTCCAACGCGCTGACCGCGTAAGCTCCCGCCAACACGAATTCGAATCCCAAAAGTTTGCGTCTCACCTCGACGAGGGGGTCGGCGAGGCGCCCTCTTTTTTGGGGATTCGAAAGGGATCGAATGGAACCCCCGAATCGCCTTCAAACGCTCCGAACGCTGCGTTTTGCCACTCTCGACGCAGCGTTTGCCACCGCGTTCGCCACCCTCGTCACAGGAGCGTTTCTGGTGGGTTTCGTTCGGTACTTGGGGGGTTCCGATGCGTGGGTGAACTTGCTGGTGGCGCTCCCCAGCATGTTGGGCGTTCTCCAGATTCCCGGCGCGATCTGGGGTCGCGGCGTCGAGTCGTACAAACGGTTCGTGCTTCCGGGCGCGCTCATTTGGCGCTTGCTGTATCTGCCGCTCGTCGCGCTGCCGCTGCTGCCACTGCCCGACACCTGGCGTCTAACGTTCCTCGCTGTGTGCGTGTCGTTGGCGGGAGCGGCCGTCCTGTTGGTGAACCCGATCTACAACGACTGGCTCGCCGAACTGGTCCCTCCTTCTTCCCGAGGCTGGTACTTCGGACGACGCCAAATGATCGCGACCGCGGTCGGCGCCCTCGCCGGGACCCTGATGGGGCTCGTGCTCGATGCGTTCGAAAGGTCGGGAAACGAGGCATTGGGGTACTCGGTGGTGTTTGGCGTGGGGTGGGTGTGCGCGGTCGCCAGCTTCACGATGTTCCTCTTCATGCGCGACCTGACGCGCGAAAGGCCGATCCGGATGCCGCTCAAGAGGGCGATCGTGTCGTTCGTCGGGCCGCTGAAGGACCACGGCTTCCGACCCGTCTTGGGGTTTCTCGCAGTATTCGTGATTGGGCAGGTGTTTCCGGGCAACCTCTTCTCTGCTTTTGCTTTGGAGAGCCTCAAAATGCCCTTCACGGTGATCCAGTTCGCAGCGGCGACCCACGCGCTGGGCAGCATCGCGCTGACGCCATTCTGGGGTTATCTCGCCGACCGCTATGGCAACCGCCCCGTCCTTGCCCTGCTTTCGATCGGCCTTGCGTTCTCCCCTTTGATGTGGCTGTTCTGCTTTCCGGGTCGAGATGTCGCCAACGCGGCGATTCTCATTTCCGGCCATGTGTTCAGCGGGGCCGTTTGGGGCGGTGTCGCGCTCTGCCAGCTTAATCTTCTATTCGCAACCGCCAAGACGGAGGACCGCGCGACGTACATCGGCGTCGGCCTCGCTTTGCAGGCGATTGTGGGCGGCTTGGCCCCCCTTGCCGGCGCGGCGACGATGGAGTTCCTTCGGGGCGTACTCGCCGCTCCCGACGCTTACAAGGTCGTGTTTTCCGTCACGATGGGGCTTCGGTTTACCTCGGTCTTCTTCTTGCTTCCGGTGCGCGAGGCGGGGTCGCTCAGGCTTCGCGAGGCGTTTCGGCAACTGAAACAGGTCAATCCCGCCGGATTCCGAGCGGTCAAGCGGCTTGCGCGCTCGACGGACCCGTCCCGCCGCGGCGACGCGATTCGGTCGGCGGCCAAGAGCCGGTTCACGCTCGCCGTCGATGAGATTGCGAAGTCGCTCCATGACCCCTCGCCTTCCGTTCGGCGAGAGGCGGCCCTCGCGCTTGCGACCATGGGTACGGAGCGAGCGGTCGTCGAACTCGTCCACCAACTGACGGAGCACCAAGACCTGGTCGAGGAAGAGACCATCGAAGCGCTCGGGCAGATTGGCGATCCTAGGGCGCTCGAATCGCTGGTCTTGCACCTCCAAAACCCCCGATCGAACCTTCGGCGAGCGGCAGCGAAGGCCTTAGGCAAGTTGGGATGTAAGGAGGCCGAGCAGCCGCTCATCTCTGCCGCGTCCGATCCCAACGATGCCGATCTTCGAAGGAGTTCGCTCCAGGCGCTTCGTGTTTTGGGCTCAACGGCAGCCATCGATGTCGTGGCCGAGGCTCTCAGGGACCCCTACCCCAGCCTGCGAATCGCCGCTGCGGAGGCTGTAGCTGAAATCGGCTTCCGGGAACTCGCAAGTGTCCTCCGCGAGACCCTTGGCAGACACGGCGACGAGGCAGAAAGCGAGATGGCGTATGCGCTCGGAGCGGTGGGAGATGAAGGCGACATTCCCCGTATCCTCGGCATTGCGGCGCAGTGCCGCTCGGTCATCACGCGCCGCCGCTGCTTGCTCGGAGTCGCCCGGATCGTCGGCGTCGAATCGACAGCCTATCGCCTCTTCATGACGGAGGGGTTCGAGCGGGATGCGGCGCTGCTTTCGATGGCTTCGTCGGGGGGAAGGCGCGATCCCTCCGTGCGGGCCGCCCTCGACCACTTCTCTTCCGGCGATGAAAAGGGCGCCCTTCGGCTCCTGCTGCGCCGACCCCAATGCAAAGTTCTCAAGCCGCTCTTGGACTACGAAGTTGAAGAGTCGTTCTTGGTGGCCTATCCCCTTGCCGTCGAGGCTCGGTAATCCAGCTTGTACCCAGCCTACCGATCCAGGCGTCTCAGGAACTCCTCGTGCGTGAGCTCGCCCGATCGACGAAACTCCATCATCGCCGAGCGAATGATCTCCCCTCGATGGGTGTCGTTCGGTTTCCAATCAAGGTGAGCGAGGTAAGGCCCCGATTGGAGCTTCAAGAGTCTCTGGTAGGCGCGTCTGGCATCGGGATATCGGGGGGCAAGGTCGTGGACGACAAGCTCTGTGTAGAACTGGGCGATGCCTTCCACCACATCTTTCGATGTTTTATGGAAGAAGAACACCGGCCAATCCCACTTATCGATGTCTCGACCCAGTTGAGAGTAGGCGTGAGCCAGTTCATGAGCCAGCACGACGACGGTGAGCGACTCGACCGAAACGTTCAGGACCTTCGCAAGGGTGGCGATCGCCATCCAATACAGGTCGATTCTCGGGTCTAACGGGTCGTACCAATAGCACCCGAGAATGTCCCTGGGCACGCTCCGGAACCGCTGCAAGAGCGCCGAAGCGCCGCTGGCCCTGAGGAGGCTGTGAATTCTCTCGCTTTCGGCTTCACACTCTCCCACCGTAAAGCCTAAGCCGGGGTGTTTTCGAGCAAGGCTTGCGAGCCGCTTGAGCCCCTTTGCGGCGTCGAGAAGAGCGTCCATCGCGAAGATTACGTCCCACCCGGCCTCATCATTGAGCGCTCCAATGACCCAGAGGAATTCGGGCATGACGTTATCCACTACCCTGACAGGAACTTGAGCGTTCCAGTCGCCGACCACCAGCCTCAGACCCGTGGTGCGACGAAGAACATCTCGAATAGGCTGATTCCAAAACCTCTTCGCATCCTCCGCTGCCTTCTTTGCGCCTGTAAAGGACCGCTCCAGCGCTTGGAGGAAGGTTGCAGGCGGAGCCACAGGGTGAACGTACTCTCGACGTTCCTCTCCAACAAAAAGGGATTCCTTCCCACGCTCGCTGTGGTCCCGTATCAGACGATCGAGTCCGTCGTCCATCTCCAAGTGGGTTGTTCGAGCTCCGGCGCCTGTTGTCCTTCTAGTGGAAAGGTCCCAGCAGAGGAACCGGAACCTGAGGAAACGCGTCATACTGACTGAGACAACTTGGGGGCGAACGGGTTCGACAGAGCTGGTTCGATCTTCGGTTGCGAGCCGAGGCGCCGCTGGCCTCGTAAAAAGCGGCAAACAAAGCAACTGCGAACAACAACTTCGCTTACGCGGCCTAATAGCTGCCGCGCGTCTGGGGTCCGCCGAGCCGGTAGGCAACCTTCAGGCGTAGCCAAATCCGGATCGCTTGCGTGAGCTTCGGCTCGGAGCGCGCGTAGGCTAAAACAATCGAGCTAAGCGCGGGGCAGCCCGCCCCTTGGAGGGCTCCGCGACGAAAACCTAAGTAGGGGAGACGCTCGTGGGAACCGTAGGTACGACAGTTTTGGAAGCGGGTTCAATTCCCGCCGCCTCCACCAGTCTTCTGGTCCGGGACCGCCGTCCCGTGGCGATCTTCCGGAAATCCCCGCGCCTTACCTCAGCGCCCTTCTTGGACCGATGGTTCGTCGACTCCATCCTCTGGGTCTCTGTCGAGTCTTTATTTTAGGATATGGCCCTAAGCTAAAATAACGAACATCGGTATTTTAGGATGAAGCGAGGACTTCAGGGCAGATACGTGGTGCTTTCGAAGGTGGGAGAAGAGGCTCGGGCCTTCGTGCCCGCGCCGCTGCCGCCCGACCCACCGATCGACTGGACCCCTTCACTACGGAGCAAGTTCGACCAGGCGCTGCTGGCCCTTGGCCGACTGGATAGCGTTTCAACCCTGCTTCCCGACACCTCGCTGTTTCTCTACATGTACGTCCGAAAGGAAGCCGTGCTGTCCTCCATGATCGAGGGGACCCAGTCGTCGATTTCGGACTTGTTGCTGTTTGAGCTGGATCAGGAACCTGGGGTGCCTTTGGATGACGTGAGCGAGGTGAGCCGCTACGTTTCGGCGCTCCATCATGGATTGCGGCTGCTCGACGAAGGGCTTCCTCTCTCTCTGAGGTTGATTCGGGAGGTGCATGGGGTGCTCCTTGCGAAGGGAAGGGGCAGCGTCCAGACTCCGGGGGAGTTCAGGCGCAGCCAGAACTGGATCGGGGGTACTCGACCTGGCAATGCGTCATTCGTTCCCCCACCGGCAGATGAAGTGCAGGAATGCATGAATCAGCTTGAGTTGTTTCTCCACGACGTCCCAGAACCCACCCCTCCGCTGCTCAAAGCGGCGCTGGCTCACGTGCAATTCGAAACCATTCATCCGTTTCTTGACGGGAACGGCAGGCTTGGAAGGCTCTTGATCACCCTCTTGCTGTGCGAGCAGGGGGCGCTCAGGGAACCGATGCTCTACCTTAGCCTCTACTTCAAGACTCATCGCCAGAGATATTACGAACTTCTGAACAGCGTCCGGCTCACGGGCGATTGGGAGTCGTGGCTCGACTTTTTCGCCGAGGCGGTGACGTTCACCTCGAATCAGGCCGTTCAGACCGCTCAGCAGCTTCATGATCTATCGAAGCAAGACCGAACCCGGATCGGCGACCTCGGCCGGGCGGCCCGTTCCGCGCTACAGGTCCATCGAGCGCTCATGGAGCGGCCCGTGGCTACTTCGAACTCGCTTGTGGCAAAAACTGGTCTTACCCCAGCTTCGGTCAACAATGCGCTCGGCCATCTTGTGAGGCTTGGCATCGTGCGGGAACTGACCGAGAAGAAACGCAACCGATTGTTCAGCTACTCCGACTACATCGCGATCCTGAGCCGTGGGACGGAACCGCCCGACAGGTAGCCCCGATCCGCGCGCCGAGTCCTGACCCTTAGCCCACCTATCGCAGGACCCGGCGGTAGCCTACAATAGGGTTGTGCGCGTCGTTTGCTTCGATCTCGGGGGTGTGCTCGTTTCCGTGCGGCAGGATTGGCTCGAGTGCATCGAGGCTGCCGGACTTGCCGACGCCGCCAGACTCCGCACGAGCGTTCACCTGACCGAGTTCGAGGGCTTCGACCGATTCCAAGCGGGCGAGATCGCCGAAAACGAGTATCTCGAGGGCTTAGCCGAGTTCATCGGGGGGATCGATTCCGCCGACGCGCTGGAGGTTCATAACGCCATCCTCGCCACCGAGTTTCGGGGCGTTCTCGAAGTCGTGGAGAGCCTGCACTCCTCCCAAATCGTGACGGGTTGCCTGAGCAACACGAACGCTCCCCACTGGCATCTCATGCATCACACCGAGCGGTTTCCGGCGATCCGGTCTCTCCAGTTTCCGATCGCCTCGCACGAAATCCGCCAGTCCAAACCGGAGCCACGCGCCTATAGGACGTTCGAAGTAGGTGTACAAGCGAACCCCGACGAAATCCTGTACTTCGAAGATGGCCCCGCGAACGTCGAGGCCGCGATTCGTTTGGGATGGGACGCCGTACTGATCGACCCCGAAGACGATCCCGCCAAGCAGATGCGCCTGGCCCTCGCGCACCGCGGCGCTCTACTCTGAACCTTCGCGCAGCCGATCCCGAAAGTGCTCAATGGTGAGCCGTAGGCCCTCTTCGACCGGAGTCCTAGGCGACCAATTCAGGATTGTTCTTGCCCGCGTGAGGTCGGGGCGTCTTCGCTTGGGATCGTCAGGAACGGCGTCGGTGTGAACGATGCCGGCCGTCGAGCCGGTGAGTCTAAGGATCATCTCGGCGAATTCGCTCACCGAAAGCTCATGCTCGCTCCCGATGTTGATGGGTTCGACAAAATCAGACTCAAAGAGCTTGAGGACGCCTTCGATCGTGTCGTCCACATAGCAAAAGGACCGCGTGTGCGACCCGTCGCCAAACACGGTAAGCGGCTCGCTTCGAAGCCCTTGGGCCACGAAGTTCGGGACGACCCGCCCATCGTCGAGGCGCATCCTCGGTCCGTAAGAGTTGAAGAACCGCGCGATCCGGGTGTCGACGCCGTGGATGCGATTGTAGGCCATCGTCATCGCTTCTGCGAACCTCTTGGCTTCGTCATAGACGCCGCGCGGTCCGATCGGATTCACGTTGCCCCAATAGGTTTCGGGTTGAGGCGAGACCTCGGGGTCGCCATAAACCTCGCTCGTGCTGGCCAAGACGAACCTCGCGCGCTTGTGCTTGGCGAGTCCGAGCGCCTTATGGGTACCGAGGGCGCCAGCCTTGAGAACTTGGATCGGGAAGCGGTCGAAGTCGACAGGGCTTGCAGGACTGGCGAAGTGGAAAACCGCGTCCACCGACCCTTCCAGGAACAGGTACTCGGTCACGTCCTGCTTGATGAACCGGACGCGGCCCGAACCCAAGTGCGCGGCCAAGTTTTCGGCGCTGCCGGTGATGAGGTTGTCGATGACCGTGACTTCCCATCCGCGCTCGACCAGCCGGTCGGTGAGGTGAGAACCCAAGAACCCCGCCCCGCCGGTCACAACAGCCCGCATGGCCTATTGTGGCCCAATCCGGTCCGGGCCGGAGCGCGGTCAAACCGGGTAAACCTCGCTGCGTGCCGAATCTAGTCCTGGGCGTGAGTGGAAGCGTGGCTGCGTATCGCGCCGCCGACCTTGCCCGAGATCTGATGCGCGCGGGGTTTTCGGTGCGCGTTTGCCTGACCGATGCCGCGGAGAGGTTCGTAACGCCCGATCTGTTTGAGGCGCTCACGGGGCAACCTTGCCTGACCGACGTTTTCGATGAACCGGAGCGCGGCCGAATGGCGCACATCGATTGGGCGCGCCAAGCCGACGTGCTCCTGATCGCTCCGGCCACCGCGAGCACTCTCAACAAGCTCGCCGCTGGGATCGCGGACGACATGTTGACCACCCTCGCGCTCGCCTACGAGGGGCCGGTCATCGTCGCGCCCGCGATGAACCCCTCGATGTTCCTCGACCCCACAACTCAGAAGTCTCTTCGGGAACTCCGGGAGCGGGCGGTCCTCGTGATCGAACCCGCCGAGGGCGACGTGGCCTGCGGGGAGTCGGGGCAGGGCAAGCTCGCCGCCAACTCCCGCATCGTTGAATTCACCGTGGAATCGCACCGCCGTCTCGGGCGGCTGAAGGGCAAGACGATCTTGCTCACGACCGGGCCAACTCACGAGGCGATCGACAGCGTGCGGTTTGTGGGCAACCGGTCGAGCGGCAAGATGGGCGCGGCGATCGCTCAGGCCGCCCAAATGATGGGAGCGAACCTAAGAATCGTATCCGGCCCCTCAGAAGCCCCTTTGCCTCGGCTGGCGCAAATCGTGCGCGTAGACTCGGCGCGCGAAATGCTGGAGGCGGGCCTCGGAATGGCCGACGGGGTCGATGCGATCCTTGGCGTTGCGGCAATAGCCGACTTTCGGCCGAAGTCTCCATTCGAAGGCAAGATCCGCAGGGAGGGGAAACCGATGATCATCGAGTTTGAACCCAACCCCGATGTATTGGCCGCGCTCGCTGAGAAGGCAGGGCCCGATGCGCGCGCAATCGGCTTTGCCGCTGAACCGACCCCCGACACCGAAGCCGCCGAAGAGAAGATCAGGCGGAAGGGCCTTTATGCTCTCGCGATCAACGACATCTCGCGTCGGGACATCGGCTTCGGCGCAGACGAGAACGAGCTCACGCTCCTTTTTCAGGACGGCAGAAAGCTCCATTGCCCCAAGGCCCCGAAGCTCCTGTGCGCGTTTTGGCTCTTGGAAAACGTCTTCGATTGAGCTTCGTGGAGCTAGTGCATGAGGAACCCGGCGAGCGCCGCCCAACCGAGCAACGTAATCGCCACGAACGCCACTGCCGAAAACCGCTGGACCGCGGCCTGCGAACGATCGCTGACGGTGATGCCCCAACGGATGCAGAAGTTCCAAATCCCATAGCTCAGGTGATAGGAGGCCGCAAGGACCCCGAGCGCATAGACCGCAAGGAGCAGGTACCCGTTCTCGGTCAGCTTCGTCTGCCACGCGGCGTACTCGATCACTCGCGGATCGTTCGTCGCGTACTTGTGAACGGTCGTTGAGATCACGTGGTAGGTGAGGAAGAAGAACAGCGCGATCCCGCTCCATCTCTGCAGCACGTACATCAGGTTCTGGGACCAGTTGTAGCGCGAGCCGAAGTAGTTGGGCTTGCTTCGGTTCGCGATAAACAGCCCATAGAGGGCGTGGAAGAGCAGCGGCGTCCAAATGAGCAGTACTTCGGCGGCAAGGAGGACGTGCTTCGGGACCGACTCGAAGAACCCGATGACGCCGTCGAACTTCGCTGGGCCCGCCAGGCTGAAGGAGTTCAGCGTGAGGTGCTGGAGCATATAGAACCCGATCGGTACGATGCCGGTCAGAGAATGAACCCGATGCCAAAAGAAGCTCTCCCGCGTGAGCGCGAAGGACATGGAATCATGTTACCAGCGGGTAGAGTCGGAACATGCCGTTGATCGTGGACGTTGTGGCTCGTGAGATTCTGGACAGTCGGGGAAACCCCACCGTCGAAGTGGACGTCACGCTCGAAAGCGGGATACTAGGTCGCGCGGCGGTTCCGAGCGGGGCCAGTACAGGGCAGTTCGAGGCCGTCGAATTGAGAGACGGGGACAAACAGCGCTATCTCGGTAAAGGGGTCCAGAGCGCAGTCGCAAACGTCAACGACGTGATCGCGCCTGAACTGTACGACCGCGACGCGACCGACCAGCAAGCCATCGACCACCTCTTGATCGAACTCGACGGTACCCCCAACAAGTCCAAACTCGGCGCGAACGCCACGCTGGGGGTATCGCTCGCCGTGGCGAAGGCCGCCGCGCTCAGTTGCCGACTGCCCCTTTACAAGTACATCGGCGGTGTCTCTGCCACGGTGCTGCCGGTCCCGATGATGAACGTCCTCAACGGCGGTAAGCACGCCGATTCGAACGTCGACTTCCAGGAGTTCATGATCCTTCCGGTGGGCGCTCCCTCGTTTGCCGAGGGCCTACGGATGGGAGTGGAGGTCTACCACTCGCTCAAGTCGGTCTTGAAGAAGAAGGGCCTGAACACGGGAATCGGCGACGAAGGTGGATTCGCGCCCTCGCTCGAATCGCAGGAACTCGCGCTCGACTACCTGATCGACGCGATCCAGGCGGCCGGGTTCCGTCCGGGCGACGACGTGTGGCTCGGACTCGATTGCGCGGCGACCGAGCTTTATGAAGGGGGCAAGTATCTCTACAAGGCCGGGAGCGTCCGCGAGAGGTCGGGTAGCCAACAAGTGGCTTATCTCGCCGAACTTGCCGAGAAGTACCCGATCCTCAGCATCGAAGACGGGTGCGCCGAAAACGACTGGGACAGTTGGAGCGAACTGACCGCCGCGATCGGAAGCCGTGTACAAATCGTGGGCGACGACGTTTTCGTTACGAACGTCGAGCGGCTCGCGCGAGGGATCGAGTCCAGGGCCGCGAATTCGATCTTGATCAAGGTCAACCAAATCGGGACGCTCACCGAAACCCTGGACGCCGTCGAGATGGCCAAGCGGGCAGGGTTCACCTCGGTCATGAGCCACCGGTCTGGGGAGACCGAGGATGCGACGATCGCCGACCTTGCGGTCGCGGTGGGCTGCGGCCAAATCAAGACCGGCGCCCCGGCTCGAACCGACCGGGTCGCGAAATACAACCAACTTCTCCGCATCGAAGAGGCGTTGGGGCACCAGGCTCAATATGCGGGAATGTCGGCGTTCGGAAAGCTCGCCCGCTAGAAGAGGTTCTGGGCGAACTGCTCCGCGCTAAAGTCTTTGAGGTCTTCGGGACGCTCTCCCACCCCAATGAGCTTGATCGGGACCTTGAATCGGTCATAGACTCCGATCAACGCTCCCCCTCGCGAAGTCCCGTCGAGCTTGGTGAGAACCAACCCGGTGACTCCTGCGTGCTTGAGGAACTCCTCCGCCTGCCGGATCGCGTTCTGACCGGTGTTAGCGTCGAGGACGAGCAGAACTTCGTCGGGCGGCCTACCGAGCGCCTTCTCGGTCACCTTGGCGATTTTGGCGAGTTCGCCCATGAGGTTCGCTTTGCTGTGTTGCCGCCCTGCCGTGTCGGCCAAGACAAAGTCGATCCCTCGGCTCTTCGCGGCGGTGATCGCATCGAACACGACCGCTCCGGGGTCGGCGTTAGGGACAGCGCGAACGATGTCGGAATCGGTGCGCTTCGCCCAAATCTCCAACTGTTCGATCGCCGCCGCCCGGAAGGTGTCGCCCGCCGCGAGGAGCACCGAGAACCCCTTGCGGCGCAATACGTGCGCGAGCTTCCCGATCGTCGTAGTTTTCCCTACCCCGTTGACCCCGACGAAGAGATAGACCGTCGGGCCCTCGTCGGCAACGGCCAGCCCTTTCTCCACTTGCGAGAACCTTCGGGCGATGGCCTGCTTCAGGCGCTCCTTGAGGGCCTCAGATTCTTCGAGCCGCTCCTCCCGAACGCACTTCCTGAGCTCGGACAAGATCGACTGCGCCGTCGGAAGGTGGGTATCGGCTTGCAGCAGAGCCTCTTCGAGCTCTTCAAAGAACTGCTCGTCCACCTTGCCGCGCCCGAGCAGCCGGTCCACCGTTCCCATCAGCTTGCGAAACATGAGTCCAGAGGTTAGACCGGATGCCGCCGCGAGCGCAAGGGAGGCCTATAGCAAGAAGCCCCCGGCCAAAGCAAGGGGCTTCCCAATCGAAAGGAGGTCGTGCCCTACTTCTTGCGGCGTCGCAGAAGAGGAACGATTCCGAGGCCAAGAGCCAGCATCGAGGCAGGCTCCGGAACAGCCGCGAACGAGATCGCGCCAATGCTATGGCCGATGCAGTCGCCCAACGACCCGTCGGTCGCGAACAAGAGGGAAGTGTCGCCAGGGGTCATGAAGACGCTAGCATCGCCCTCGGCGTGGTCGTAGCCGGTGCCACCTCCGCCGATGTCCCCAACTCCGAGCATTCCGCTCCAGGCATCGCCGGGAGTGAACGTTCCGGGGAACCCACTCGCCAAGAAACCATTGATGAAGAAGTCATCGCCAAAGTCCTGGCCGTCCATCCCATTCAGGAAGAAGTGCGCATCACCACCGAGGTAGGTGCTGCTGAACCCCATCGCGCCTGCAGCTACGCCGCCAGCTTCGCCGACGTTACCGAAATAAACGTCTACGCTTCGAAGACCGACCGAAGGGTTGGAGTACACACTCAACAGGCTTACACCTTCGGCGAGCGAAGTGCCTCCAGTCGAGTTGAGCTTGTCGGAAACCCCGCCGATTGTGTAAACGCCGTCTGCGGCAACCAGTGCTGTAACGTCAGCCAAGTAGGAGTTCGAAGAGGTCATGCCCCAACACAACTCCGTACCCATTGCGAACCCGGCGCCCACGACCGGCGTTCCCCCGACCGTGATGCTGGCTTCCAGCGGGTCATAGCCTGCTACGCCCCCCAGGAAGTTCCAGACTAGGAACGATGCGACGTAAGTCGATCCTACGGGCGTCGCCATCGCGAGCGAAACCGGACCGCCACCCATCGCGGCAGTTCGGGTGTTTGCGCCCGCGGTGACGTAGTCCCCCGTCAGGACGGAACTGAAGATCGGCGCACCCGACCATTGCGCCGCAGTAAACGTCGCGAGCGAAGCGACGAACGCGGCAACCGTCAACCTTTTCAGATACATTTGTTTCTCCTTTGAGAAGTCCAAGACGTAGTCCTCTCAATCGGTAATTGTCTGCGACCTGGCAATTTGTGACAAAAGTCATCCAACGGGGTCAATCCCAGTATTTTTTCGTGCCGCTCGCTCCTCGTCCCACGGAGCTGCTCAAGCCTCGCCCGCCGATATGCCAAAATCCTGTTCCCCATGAGCAGCAACCTCGGCATCCCCAAACGAAGCGAAGGCTTCAGTGATTGGTACAACGAACTGGTCCAGAAGGCCGACCTTGCCGACTACTCGCCGGTTCGCGGCTGCATGGTGATCAAGCCGAACGGCTACCGCATTTGGGAACTGATGCAAGGGGCGCTCGACGGCATGTTCAAGGACACGGGTCACGAGAACGCATACTTTCCGCTCCTGATCCCCAAGTCGTTTCTCTCGAAGGAAGCCGAGCACGTCGAGGGCTTCGCCAAGGAATGCGCCGTCGTCACGCACCACCGGCTCATGGCGAACCCTGAGGGGCCTGGCGTCGTCGTCGACCCTGACGCAAAGCTGGAGGAAGAGCTCGTTATCCGCCCGACCAGCGAGACGATCATTTGGAACATGTACAAGAAGTGGATCCAGAGCTACCGCGACCTGCCCGTCCTCTTGAATCAATGGTGCAACGTGATGCGCTGGGAACTGCGCACGCGGCTGTTCCTGCGAACCGCAGAGTTCCTTTGGCAAGAGGGCCATACGGCGCACGCTACGTTCGAGGACGCCGAGCGAGAAGCGCTCACGATCCTCGAAATCTACCGTCGGTTCGCGGAAGAGTGGATGGCGGTGCCCGTGCTCAGCGGGGTCAAGTCGAACACCGAGAAGTTCGCGGGCGCCCATCACACCTACTGCATCGAGGCGCTTTCGCAAGAAGGCAAGTGCATTCAAGCGGGGACCTCACACCACCTCGGCGACAATTTCGCTCGAGCGTTCGACGTGACGTACCAATCGCCTGAGGGCAAGTTGGAGTACGTCCACGCGACCTCGTGGGGACTCTCCACGCGGATGGTAGGAACCCTCATCATGGTTCATTCCGACGACAAGGGCCTCGTCGCTCCGCCTCGGCTCGCGCCCGTGCAGGTGGCGATCGTTCCGCTCGGAAAGGATGAGGCGGCTCGCGAAGCGACCTATTCGGCTGCAGATCGGCTCGCAGAAGACCTGAAGAAGTCCGGCTGGGACGGCCTGGCGGTACGCGTGAAGGTCGATAAGCGCGAGCGGGAGTCTCCGGGCTTCAAGTTCAACGATTGGGAGCTCAAAGGCGCGTGTTTGAGGATCGAACTCGGACCCCGGGACCTCGAAGGCGGGACGGTCGTACTGGCTCGGCGCGACACGGGCGAGAAGGCTACCGTTCCCCTCGATCAGGTTGTCAGCGCGGTGGGCGAACGCCTAGCGGATATGCAACGCGCCCTTTTTGAGAACGCGAAGCGCTTCCGCGACGAAAACACCTTCCGAATCGACACTTGGGAGGATTTCGAGAAGCACTTTGAAGGGGAAGGCGGCGCGGGCTTCGTGCTGGCGCACTGGGACGGCACCGACGAGACGGAACTGGCGATCTCTGAACGAACGAAGGCCACGATTCGGTGCATTCTCAGAGAGCCGCTCCATCCGGACGACGCCAAGCCGGGCAAGTGCGTTCTCACGGGCGGCCCCAGCCCCCAGAGGGTCGTCTTCGCGAAGGCCTATTGACGCTCCGATCCACGCTCTGGCCCCCGGCTTTTCGGGGCGAAAGGGCGAAAATCGCCGTCGGCCTCCACCAGGACCGCTATACTCGAAGCTAGCTCATATCTTGGAGATGACTCATTATGAAACGGCTTTCGGTTTGGATCGCTTTTTCGATCGGCGCTCTCGCTCTCGCCTCGCCGCTGCTCCTTCAAAGCTCCGTGCTCGTCAACGGCAAGGCGGGTAAGACGCCGCCCATCGAGAAAGAGGGCGAGATTTACATCCCGCTCTCGACGCTCAAGGAAGCGGGCGCGGAGATTCAGAAAGTGGGCGGAAAGGTTTCCGTTCGGTTCACCCCCATCGCAGGCGCGGTGCAACTCGACGCCAACGAAGGGGTTGTCGGCGAGTGGTTGTCGAACGGCGTTTGGCGCATGAGGCTCTCCAATCCGAAACTCGAAGATGGCGTCTATTCGATCGATTGGGAAGTGCGAAACATGACGAGCCAGACCCTCCGGCCCACCGAAACCGGCATGAAGTGGCCCGACCTGTTCGCCGCGGACTCGGGGAAACTGGACTCACTCCCCCGCTCGGACCGCGCCGCCAACGAGCTTTCGTTTTCGGAGCTCGCCCCCGGAGCGATGGTGTCCCGCAGACTGGAATGGTACGTCAAATCCGGTCAGAAGCCCGACAAGTTCGTGGTTCGATTCGAGGTAACCGACATCATCAAGCAGCTCATGGCGAAGAGCAAGGTGGCGTTTGCAGGACCTTCGAACTTCCGCGTGTTTTTGAACAAGTAGCCCCATCGCTGCTGGGACCCAAGCGCTGACTTGCCGGATCGATGCGTTGAATCGGATGTGAGCAGGTTGACCTCGAACTTGGGAGCGGCGCTCATCAGCCTTCGTGAGCAATGGCGAAGGTCGGTCTTGAGCGCGCTCGGCATCCTCGTCGCCTCGTTCGCGATCGTGTCCCTCATCAGCATCGCCCTCGGCGTGGAGCGCGACGTCAGTTCGGAGGTCGACGAACTCGGAGTCAACATCCTCATCGTCCTTCCCAGTCGACTCGAAGACGACTCGATGTTCGCTCCGGGCCTCATGGGGATCAGCCAACTGGCATACCCGGATGTCGAACGGGTTCGGGCGCTTCCCGGCGTGGCCGGCGTGTCTCCGCTCACCTTCGTAGGAGCAGGCCCTAGGTTCAATACCGCGGAGAGCCCCGCGACGCTGGTGATCGCCTGTGAGCCGGAGTGGTTTCGGATGCGGTCGATGGCGTTTCGCGAAGGCGCGCATTTCGACTCCGAATCTGAAGCCTCGGCGGTGTGCGTGCTTGGGTCGAAGGCGAAAGACAAGCTCTTCGGCGATGCTCCTGCGTTGGGAAAGTCGATTCGCTATCTCGACGACGAGTTCAAGGTGGTCGGCGTAAGTCAAAGCACCGAGAGTTCGTCCTCCCTCCTTTCACAAGGGGGTTTTGAGAATATGGTGTATATCCCGTATCGGTGGCTCAAGGCCAAGCAGCCTGAGGCCCCGATCAGCCGCATCATGATTCAGTTCGCGCCAGGGGAGGACCCGGACCGGCTCGTCGCTTCCGTCGAGGGGCTTTTGGGGAAGCGTTTGAACCGCGATTCGTACTCGGTGATCACGCAAAAGGACCTTCTTAAGCTGGTCTTCAAGTTCATGTCGATCCTGACGTGGCTTCTGGTGGGGCTGACCTCGATCGCGCTGTTCGTGGGCGGCGTGGGCATCATGACGGTGATGCTGATGTCGGTCAATGAGCGCGCGAAGGAGATTGGGATCCGCAAGACCGCGGGCGCAACAAGGGGCGACGTCTTCGCCCAGTTCCTCTTTGAGGCGGTGGTGATCGCCCTGCTCGGCGGGGCAGGAGGCGTCGTTTTGAGTGCGATCGCCACAGGATTCCTGGCGTGGCTGACGCCCGTGAAGCCGCTGATCACTCTGGGCGTTGTGGCGCTCAGCCTAGGGGTCTGCGTGGGTGTGGGGACGGTTTTTGGGTTGATCCCCGCGATGAAGGCCGCGTTCCGCGACCCCGTCGAGAGCCTGCGTTACGAATGAGCGAGCGCCGCCTTGGCCCCGGAATCGGCGCTTAGTGCCGCGAGCGCCTGGCTGGGAGCGATCTTGAAGCCCCACTCGTGGGCGCCGGACGAAGCGGCGGGCGAGCCCTCGATCACGGCCCGAGCCCAATTCGACGCCTTCGGGGAATCCCACGATTCCGACCAGACCGCGATCACTCCGTTCGACCGCGCAGAGGCGACGGCGTCGGCTGGCAGCGCGAGCGTCAACCTTCGCCGGAAAAGCCGCCAACTCCTGCGCTCCTGTCTTAGCGGCCGCGCATCCGATGGGGAGGCGGTCGGAAGAGGCGAGAACACGATGAGGCAACCTTGCCCGGCCTGGCGAACGGTTTGGCGAAACTCGTCGTCGGGGAGCCAGCCTCGGACTCTTCGACGGGAATCGAGAGCACGAATCGCTCGGGAAAGCTCGAGCGCCCCCCAGCGCATCACTTCGACCTGCGACTCGTCGAGCCCGTCCGCAACGCGCGAAAAGGCCACGATCGCGAGCGGCGACGCCCCTTCGACCGGAACGACCGCGAGAGAACGAATGTCCGGATCCTCTCCCAACCAATCGCGCGCGAAGGCGGAGGCTTCGTCCCCGATCCACCAATGCCCCTCCTGTCGGGATGGCTCGCCTTCTGGCAAAGGAGGAAGCCCGAGCGCCTCGATTCGAACGTCCGCGCCGCTGAGGGTCTGGGCGAGTTCGGCCGTCACCAGCGCGACGCCCGATCCCAAGGAGTCGATGTCGCGGAGCAACGAGCCCAGATCATAGAGAAACTCCGCGCGTTCGGCGGAAAATCGCCAGGCGCGATGCTCAGCTTCCTCGGCAATCGCTTGGGCGACGTACGGCGCGATCTGTTCCAGGGCATCGGCAGTTTGTTCCAATCCAACTGGATCGGGATCGCTCGCGCAGAGGAGCCCTACCAGCTTGCCGCGGTGCCTCAGCACGACGTTGCGGAACGTTCCCTTTCGTTCGTCGCTGGCCAAGGCGTCGAGCGCTTTCGCCGCGAAATGGGTTACCTGAGCCGGCGCATGATCGGGATTAAGGGGGAGCGTATCCGCGCGAGCGTTGGGAGTTGCTCCCTTTCCGGCGCGAAACACCAAGCTACTCCCGGCGGGGCCCAGCGTGTAGAGCGAGAGCGACTCCGCTTGGGAGAGGTCCGCGAGCTTGTTGACGACCCTCCGAAGGAAGTTGGCCTCAGGACCGTGGCGAAGCTCTGCAACCTGCGTGGCGAAGCCGTCGCGCCGCGCCCGGTATTGAAGGTCCCTGTACATCTCTCTCATGCGCCGGAGACTCTCTCGCAGTTCGAGATACGCCGTCGGCTCTTCGCCTTCGAGGGGACGAAGCTCCTCAGGATCGAGCGCGCGATGGGTCGTCGCGACGATGCGCTTGCTATCGAGCATGAAGCAGAGAACCAACACCCCGACGGCTTGCCCCAAGAGCGCGGCGTCGAAGGGCCTCCCGAGAAGGTAAGCCGAGACGAGCAGCGAACTTGCCGCCAAAGGCGCGAGCGAAAGGGGCTGTGTGCCGTAGCGGCTCACCGCGAAGGCGCAAGGCGCGGCGCACAGGAACCCGAGCGTTCCTGACCCGCCGAGCGTGGCGAGAATCCACGAAATCGCGAGCGCGTCTCCGAGGGCGACGAATCCCGCGACGCCTGGATTCGCGCGCCGCTCGTTGGGGAGTCGGAACACGCCAAACGCAAATAAGCAATACCCGGCCGCCGGGAGCAACAGAGCCGTGAACTCGGGCAGTCCCAAGACCCCCACACCCAGCAGCAGCAGCCCCGACCCGAACCAGCGGACGATGAGTTCTTTCATTCGGTTCCTACTGGGTATCTCGGTAATCTGACGGGGGTTCTGAAGCCACGAGGCTTGGGGTAGAATCTTGGGCTCCGGTGAATGCGCTCACTCTTTGCGCGAACGGAGAGAACGAACCATGTCGATTCTACAAGCAGAACCCAGAGCGGAAGGGCCGACGACGAAGCAGCTTCGTCGCATGGGGATCACGCCCATGGCGATCATCGAGAAGAACAAAGGGACCGTAGTCCTGCAAGCGCCGGAGCGGAGCATCCTCGACGCGTTGAAGGGCGCCAGCGCTCTCGGCCAGTTCAAGGTGCAGATCAACGGGGAAAAGACCCCCCGTAGCGTGATTCTGAAGTCGGTCGATAAGGACCCCGTCGCGAACCGCCTCCTTCACGTGGCCGTTCTCGAAGTGAGCCGGACCGACGTGGTCATCGTCGAAGTTCCGATCCACTTCGTGGGGACGCCCGCGCCCGTCGAGCAGAAGGAAGGCACCGTGCTTCACCCGACGACGCACCTCAAGGTTCGAGGCCAGATCCAAAACCTGCCCGATTCGCTCGAAATCGACATTTCCGGCCTCGAAATGAACCATTCGGCCTCGGTAAGCGACCTTACGATTTCGGACATGCTGGAGGTTCTCACGCCGCTCGACGCCACGATCGCGACCATTGCGCCGATCGTCGTCCAAGTTGAGTCGGAGGCCGAGCCAACCGAAGAAGGCGCAGAACCGGAATTGGTCGGCGGCGAATCGGAAGGCGAGTCGGAATCAGGCGGCGAGGGCTAGACCCGGCTGCGATTCAGCAGAGCCGTCCATTCGGACAGCCTTTCGTCGTTTGGGAACGCCGAGGCGAGTTCTCGAATCGCTCGAACCTCGACGTTTCTCCAGGGAAAAGGGGGACCCCAGGGCTCTTGGGCGGCCTTGCGAACCTGGTGCGCCGCTTCGGCCGCGTGGCGAGTTTTGAGAAGCAGCAGCCACGCCAGCAGGTAGCGCAGGAGCGGAATTTCACCCACTCGCAACGCCTCCTCGATCCATTGGGAGGCCTCGGCTAGGCGACCCGTTCCCACCAATATCGCGGCGACGCCCACAGCCGTCTGCGGGTTCTGCGCCGCTGGCCGCGCGAGCGGATTCGGACCTTTGCCTGCCTCGTGAGGCTGATGGAGAAACGCCTCCACGCGAAGCAAAGGCTCCAAAGGGGAAAGGGTGTGAGCGGTGGAAAGCGCCTCTGAGGCCATCTCCGGTTGCTCAGACTCCGTGAGGGCGACGCTACCCATCCACCAAGCTAAGGGGTCGGTGGCGTTGTGGGCGATGGCAGACTCCGCATGACTCCACGCCTCATCCCATTCGCCCATCCTCATCGCCCTCGCCGCCAGCGCGACCCATGCGCCTCCGCGCAGTTCCGGCCAGCGAGTCGCTTCGATTAGCTGCGAGCGGGAAGCCTCGCCGTCGTCCTGAGAAAGCTCCTCGCCGTCCCAACTGTCGAATCGGCTCGGTTGGGGCGAATCGTCCCACCAGTTCGCTTCCTCGGCGTTAAGGTCTACGGCACGCGTAGAGTCTCGAATCCCCTCGTAGATGCTGCCGTCTGCGCTTTTCCAAGCCAGGGCTTGCACGCCCGATTCGAACGTGGAGACGTCGACCTCGACGGGGACTCCGCTCTGGAGTGGCATCGGGCTCTCGAACTCCCTGCCTGAGGAGTCGAGCACGTGGATCGATCCCTCACCGGAGACTTCGCCGGGCCAGAGGACGAGGCTCTCGCCTGTGCCGGTCGCCGCGAGTTCTGGGCTGAGAAACTCGATGGGAACTCCGATCTGCGCGAACTCAAGGCTCAACTTCCACGTTTCCACCTGTCGGGGAGCGAGTTCGACGTTTCGAGACAGATGGCATGAGCCTTCGTGCAACTGTGCTGAGCCGAAGTCGCTCGGACCCCCGGCGATCCTCACCGCCCAGCCCTCCCGTAAGTTGGCGGCCGCAACGCCGGGGCGACGGCTCGCTCGCCACTCGCTGCCGAATCCCGAGAGCGCGATTCCTCGGAAAAACCGCTGAAAGCCAAGCGAGCGATTGAGCACGGACCCTTCAAAGAAGATCCGAGGGCGCGAGGGATCGAGGGCGACCTCGAGATTCCAACTGAGGTCGTGGCCGTAAAGCCACTGAAACATCGCTACCCTAGCCGGCTCCGACTGATCCCCCGGAGGGAGTAGGGCAAAATCGACCGGACCGAGCGAAAGAGGCCCTGGGTTGCCTCCGACCCTCCACTCGATCCCAGCATCGGCGCACAGCCAGCCCTCCTCGCTCAAGGTAACGCCGAGTTCGTCCGGAACCGAAAGGAGGTCGATCGTCTCAGCCTTGAGATGGACGCGAAGCAGCCGCCCCCCTAAGTCCGGCGCTAGCCACACTTCTAGAGCGTCGTTTTCGAGTACGACGATGTCCAACTCCCGTTCCGCCCTTCTTCCCGTAAGGCGCATTTCCGGGTAGGGATAGACATGAGGCAGCGGCCCGTCTTCTTCGGGGCGCGGAAACAACGCTTCGACCTCGGGGAATCTGAGGCGGATCGAACTCTCTCGGATCGTGGCAGGCATCGGGTGACGATTGACTTCAAGGTGGTTGCGGCCCGAGTGGAGGGCGATTCAGGCCCGAGCCGCTCGGGAACTTGCTACAGGGGCTGACGAGATTACCTCTGCTACAATACGCCAATGCCACGACAATCGGCGGCGGTACTCAAGTCTCTAGTGAAGTGGTTCGTCATTCCGGTAGGACTCGCGGCCATCGGTTTCTTTGTCGTTGGCCCCCGAATTGGTAACGTAGAAGGACTCGAACGCCCCGCACTTGCCAGCCCGGAGTTGGAAGAGGAAGACGGAGCCGAGCCCGAACCGACCTCGGGCGGCGCTCAAGGGCCGGACGTCGAGGTGAGTTCGAAGCCGATCAAGCGGGTTGCCCCGGTTCGAACGGTCGAACGGACCCCTGAGCCGGAGATTCCCGCTGAAATTGACGACGTCCCGCCGCCCGACGAGGAACCTCCCGGCGGCGAACCCCCTAACGAGCCGCCTCCCACAGAACCACCCCCGGCCGATCCACCCCCGCATGGCTCCGCGGGAGAGGGCGGGTAGCTCGGCGAGCGATCCGTCAGACGCGGATTCCAAAGAACTCGCACGCCGTTCGCGTCGTTCGTTCAGCGACCCCTTCGTAGTCGGTGTGCCAAACCCGCGCGACTTCTTCGGCGACCCAGCGCAGGTGCGCGGGGCGATTCGGCTTCCCACGAAACGGCACGGGTGATAGGTAAGGGCTGTCGGTCTCCAGCACCCACGCGTCGCGGGGTGAGTTCGCCAAGAGTTCGCGGAGGTCCGTCGCTTTGGGGTAGGTCACCGGTCCGTCGACCCCCAGCTTGGCCCCCAGTCGGAGCGCGCGTCCAAGATCGTCGGCGGAGCCCGAAAAGCAGTGGAACAGGTAGGGCCAGGGATCGCGGGATTCGAGAGCTGCAAGGAGCTCGGGATAAGCCTCGCGGCAGTGGAACACCACCGGTTTGCCGAGCCGACGCGCGAGGTCGAGTTGCGCGTCGAGACACGACTTCTGTTCTTCGAACGTCGCGGTCTTCCAATGGAAGTCCAAGCCGATTTCGCCCACCGCGACACAATTCGGGTCGCCCGCCAAGCGTTCGAGATCGTCGATTGCCCTTGCAGAGAACTCATTTGCCCCCGAGGGGTGCCAGCCGACGATCGCATAGGCCCCCTCATGACCCTCAGCAAGCTCCAAGGCCCGCTGACTGGATGCCACGTCGATGCCCACCACGCAGAGCCGCTCGACCCCTGACTCGCGCGCCAACCGAATTTCCTCCTCCGGCGACGGGAAATGCTCCTCCAAATTGAGGTGGCAATGAGTGTCGAACAGCCCGGACATCCCTACGCCCTGCCCCTTTTGGGCTTGACTCCGAGCGAGGACCAGGCCTGTTCTTCGACGCTTTCCAACGCGCTCTGGAGGGCCTCGTGCGCCCTGGAAATCCCTTCCTCCCCCGCGTCCTCGGCGATTTCGATCTGCTTGCCATAAGCAATGACGACCCTTGCGAACGGAAACGGGATGACATAGCGGTCCCACGAGGGAGCGAACCAGCAGGGTCGTGCGGCAGCCGCGAGAGGAACCAGCATCGCGCCGGACTTTTGCGCCATCACGAGTACCCCAGGCTGCACCTTCCGATCCGGGCCACGCGGGCCGTCTGGAGTGATGGCCATGACATCGCCTTGCTTCAGGACCCTAATGCACTCGACGAGCGCGCGCGCCCCCCCTCGGCCCGTGCTGCCCCGAATCACCCGGTAGCCCAGACCCTGAAACACCTTGGATTGCAGTTCTCCGTCTTTCGATAGGCTGAAGAGCGCCCAAATGCCCTTGTGCTTGTGCTTCTGGGCAGAGGGAAGCGTCAGGGCGTGCCACACGCAGAGGATCATGCCCTTTCCTGGTTCTTGCACGGGAACTTCGCCCAGGGTCGTGATGCGAAAGGTGGCCCCCAGCAAGCGAATAAACCCTGCGGCGAGCCCGCCTATCACCCTGGGCCGAACCCGCCGCCACCAGTTCTTCAAGACTCCAACTCCCTGAGACGCGCCCGTTCAGAAGCCGGGTGCATCGGGTACTCCGCCTTCAGTTCGTCCCTCAACGCTTGGGAACGCTTGGGATCGTCGCCGTTGAGGAGCAACGCGAGCGAATAAAGCGCCTCGGGCCGTTGAGGGTCGTCGGCGCAACCCACAATGCTCTCGAGAAGCGCAACCGACGCCTCGGGGTTCGATTCCTTCATGCGTTCGGCCATCAGCGCTCGACGCAGGGAGGGGAGCCGATCGAGCCGCCCAATGGCCTTAAGTCGAAGGGCGATTTCCGGTTGTTGCGACTCCGGGAGAGCGTCGAGAAGGCCGCAAAGCGCCTCGGACTCCCCCTCGACATCGTTGACCTGCGCCTTCGCGTCGGCCAGATTTCGCAAAGCGATAAGGTCCGTCGGGTGCTCGGCCAGGTGCTGTTCGGCGGCCGACAAGGTCGCGCCCGGACTGCGCTCGCCGAGCCTTGCGATCATCGCGCGGCCTTGTTGGAGGCGGGCCTCTTTCGGAGCGCGGAAGAACAGGCTCAAGATCAGGCCCGCGGCAAACCCTCCTCCGTGAGCCCAATACGCCTGCGAAGGGAGGGTAGCCCCGATGTTCACAAAGGCCGAAGCCACCTGCATGACCAGCCAAGCGGCTGTAACGAACACTATACTCACGTTCACTTTCGGGGCGAGAGGCACCTTAATGAAGCTATATCGAACGCTATAATAGGCCACGCACGCCACCACCGCGCCGCTCGCCCCCACGACGGGGCTCGGGTCAGCGTTGCGCCCTTCGAGCGCCCAGTGGGCGCCGATCCCCGAAAGGCCCCCCGCAAGGTAGGTGAGCGCCAGCCGCCACGAGCTTCCCGCTTGCTCGACGGCGGGGCCGACCGCGGCCAGAAACACCATGTTGCCAAGCAGGTGGACCGTATTGACATGAAGAAACAGGCTCGTCAAGGCCGTTTGGAAGGAAGGCTGCAAAGGATCGAAGGCGAAGCGCTCGAGCAATTCGGGCTGCCACGTCAGGACGAACGAAACGCCGATGTTGGCGACGATCAGGAGTAAGGTGACGACGGGAACCCGGGGGCGCTCATTCATGCGTCGTCCATCATGTCGTCTGTGATCTCGACGTTGACGTACGTTTCCTTGACGTCGTCGAGGTCTTCGAGCATCTCCATGAGGTTGAGGAGCCGCCTTGCGTCGGAATCGGAGAGTTCTGCCTTGTCGGCGGGAAGGTAGGTGAGCCCCACCTCAGCGGGCTTGTACCCCGCCGTCTCCAGGGCTTCGTTCGTGCTGTGGAGCGTTTCGATCGAGGTGTATACGTTGAATCCGTCGTCGTCTCGCACGACATCTTCGGCCCCGGCGTCGATCGCCGCAAGGGTGAACTCCTCTTCGTCGAGCCCGTCGGGCGGGACGATGATCTCGCCGATGTACTTGAATCGCCAAGCGACCGATCCGTTCTCAGCGAGGTTGCCCCCGTTCTTCGAGAACGCGTGCCGCAGGTCGGCGACGGTCCGGTTGCGGTTCTCGGTGTAACACTCGACGATCAGGGCCGCTCCTCCTGGGCCGTATCCTTCGTAGGTCACCTCTTCGTAGGCCGCTCCCTCGGTCTCGCCGGTTCCTCGTTTGATGGCCCGCTCGACGTTGTCGCTAGGCATCGCCGCCTCGCGAGCTTTGGAGATCGCCAGCCGGAGCCTCGGGTTGCCGGAGGGGTCCCCTCCCCCCATCCGCGCTGCGACGATGATTTCGCGGCTCAACTTGGTAAACAGCTTGCCGCGAATCGCGTCCTGCTTGCCCTTGCGAAGCCGAATGTTCTTCCACTTGGAGTGGCCAGCCATTTCCTCATTCTGGCACGGGGAAAAGCGCGAGGGGGCTCGCTACGGCGCGAAACCCCCTGCTGAGGAGCTATCGATCCAGGGATTCCCTACGGGTCGAATCAGGAGCCCGACACCAGCGAAACGCCGACCTTCTCGGCCTTGGCTAAGCGGATCGAGAGGTTGTCGGTGAACTCGAACTTGAGCTTCGTCGCTTCGGTAATCACGTCGAGCGCATATTTCAGCGAGGTGTCGATGAGATAGGCGTCGAGCTTGTAACTCGGCACGGTAGCGTCCACTTCGATCGAGATTCCCGTCTGCTTGCCGAGTTCAGACATCAACTGGCGAAGGTCGATCTTGTCGAACCGAGTCGTGACCCGCTTGTTGAGCACCGCCGGGTCGAGCTTGCCTTTCGGCTTGAGGGGTTGGGTGGTGGGTTGCGTTGCCGGAGAACCCGATCCGACCTTCTTCTTGCCGACAAAGTAGATGCCGTTCTGAATCTCATAGTCGAGGCTGGAAAGCTTGCACACGAGTTGCAGAGCTTCTTCAAACTCAAGATCGTTGAGCGAGAGATACAGCACGAAGCGCACGTTGGGTTCGAGTACGTAGTTTCGTTCGACTTGCTGAAAGAGGTCGTGGATGACGTTGCGGACATCCGCGCCCTTCGAATGAATCGAAACGGTTCCGGTAGCCCCGCCCTGAACGGTGGCTTCTTCTTGGGCGAACGCGATCGCTCCCAAAACGAGGGTTGCGAGAGTGAGGGCTGCGAGTTTCATGGGGTTCCTCCTGGTGGGTCGTTCGAGATCAGCGGGAAATCGGGTTGCCGTTTGCGTCATAGACCCGGATCGAGCTGGCGGCAGGACCTGTTACGGGCTGTGCGGCGGCAGTCTTCGGCTTGGGGCGGGGCTGCGGCTGTCTGGTTGCTTCGGACGAGGTGCCTGCGGCAGCCTCGCTCGAACTCGGGGTCTCGGGGACGTTGGGTGAGGCGGCTTTAGCCTCTTCGGGCGAGGGGTTCGCCGCGGTGAGAGCAGAGGACGGCGCAGGTTCCGGCGAAGGTTCCTGCGGGCCGTCCGTACTGCTTCCCTGAGAGGTCGCGGCCGTGTCAACTTCGGCCGCTTTCGAGGGGGTGCTAAGAGAAACTTCCGACGCGCGATCGCCAAAGAGCCTTGTGGGGTCGCGCGAGATCTGCGACATCACGATCAGAACGAGGGCGAGCGCGGTAGACCATGCGAGCGGCTTCCAGTGGATGCGGCTCTTGGGTCGATCTTCCGGTTGGGGCTGCTGCGGGGCGAAGGCAGTTGCCTTTTGACGCACGAAATCGAGAAGCGTCTGAGCAGGGTCGGCCTGAGGCGTAGTTTCAGGCTCAGGCGCGGCTTCGGGTTCTTCCATTTGGACGACGGCCGAACCGACGGCGACCATCGACTCCAAAGCTCGCTTTCGCGTCGCAACGAGTTCCGAGCATCGGGCGCATTCGTGGATGTGGTCGCGGAGCTGCCGGGTCGCGGTTGCCGATAGCGACTCCCCGGCGAGGTATCGCTGGATCTGGCCTTGCGCCAGTTTGCACTCCACGTCTTGAACTCTCATCGCTAACAGTCCACTTCAGGTTTTTGAACCTGGGCTGAGTGGCCCTGTTAGGATTGTCGGCATTCGTCCCGGCATCTTTAGGGGATTTTTTCCTCAGCCTCGGGCGCGGCACTTGGGCCCAGTTCCGATGACCCCCAAGCGGTACAATCGCAGCATGGCAACGGCCTCAAACGGTTCGAGAGAGACCCGCGAAAAGACCTGGCGAGAGAAGGTCGGTCTCGCTGAGATGCTCAAGGGCGGCGTGATCATGGACGTCACCAACGTCGAGCAGGCAAAGATCGCCGAAGACGCTGGGGCTGTGGCCGTAATGGCTCTCGAACGGGTCCCTGCGGACATTCGGGTTCAAGGTGGAGTCGCTCGTATGAGCGATCCGGAGATGATCCTCGGGATCAAGGCGGCCGTTAGCATCCCGGTGATGGCCAAGTGCAGGATCGGCCACTTCGCCGAGGCCCAGATTCTTGAGGCGCTCGAAGTCGACTTCATCGACGAAAGCGAGGTCCTTACGCCCGCCGACGAGGAGCACCACGTCGACAAACATGGATTTACCGTCCCGTTCGTTTGCGGGGCGCGCAACCTCGGCGAGGCGTTGCGCCGGTATGGGGAAGGCGCGGCGATGATCCGAACGAAGGGCGAGGCGGGAACCGGCGACGTTGTCGAAGCGGTTCGGCACATGAGACGTATCATGAGCGAGCTTCGTAGGGTGCATTCGGCTCGTGAGGACGAGCTTTCCACCCTGGCAAAGGAACTCCAGGCTCCTCTAGACGCGATCCAGGAAGTTCATCGAACAGGCAAGATGCCAGTGCCCAATTTCTCCGCAGGCGGGATCGCCACGCCCGCGGATGCCAGCTTGATGATGCAGTTGGGTGCGGAGTCGGTTTTCGTCGGGTCTGGGATTTTCAAAGCGGGCGCGGGTCTTTCGGAGGCCGAGCGCATCCAAGCCCAAGCTGCGCGAGCGAAGGCCATCGTCGAGGCGGTGCTTTTCTACAATGACCCGAAAAAGCTCGCTGAGATTAGCCGCGGGCTGGGCGAGCCGATGGTCGGGATCAACGTGAGTTCGCTCGAAGAGGGCCAGCTACTCGCGACGCGGGGCTGGTAGGGCGGCGCGACCTTACGGGAACTTCATCACTTCGTCGAAAGCCGTTGGCGAATCCGTAGGGCCCGCTTCTCGTCGCTCCCTACCTCCGTCGTCCCTACCGTCCACGCCGACGCTGTAGATCGTGAATCCGCCGTCGGACGGGAAGTACCTCAGGGGCCGCTTCGCAAGAGGATCGACGAATTCTCCGACCTCCGCGAGGTCCTTCGGCCATCGCTTCTTCGTTCGGTGAAAGTCGAGGATGGCGACGTACGCCTTGGTCAGTTCGTAACGGGCCTGATGCCTCCCGATCGAGTGGGACACTTGTTCGATGGCTGGGAAAAGAGCCATGTCGACCAAGTCGATGATTCTGGGGATCGTCCTCTTCGTCCGCACGAGCCCTTGAAGAGCTTCCGCCTGCAACAGATAGTCTTCGTCGTATTTGGCTACGATCTGCACGCATTCTCGGAGTTTCCTCAGGTACTGCGTCTCAAACGCCTTCTTCATTTCGGGGGTCACCGCTGACGACATGGAGAGCGATTCGCTTGCCGATGCTTCCGGATAGAGCTCGTTGAGGTTCGTCAATCGACGAATTGCCGCCACAGTCAACACACACTCCCCGCCCAGGATCGATTTCAGGTCGGGCCGAGGAAACGAAGACAGCAGGACCTTCTTCGAAGCCGACAACAACGCGGCATTGCTGGGGTTCGCTCGAAGTGCGGCCGCAATGCCTTGCTGCGCGACCTGATCGCTGGCGATTTGAACCAGCGACGAGATGAGGATAGGTTCCTGAGATAGATGCACTCCGATCTGGCTCGCGGCCCGGATCGATTCCTCAAACTTCGCAACGTTGCCTCGCCGTGCGGCAATGACCCCGCGGATGGTAAGCCATTTCGCGCACTTCTTCATTTCCGCTAGCTCTGGGAGTTCGAGGTACATACCTTGCGACCAATCGCGCTCGAAGTCGCAGCTCGGGAGCCGCGTGGCGCGGATGACCGTCTGAAGCCACGGTTCTAAGCCATCGAACTTGGCCGCGACCTGCGTGAAATCAGCTTCGAAGGCTTCGTTTCTCAGAACTCGCTGGATCGCTTGATCCACGTCGCTCGGAATCTCGGGCAGCTTCCGAAAAGCCTCCCGATACAGCGGCGCGGCGTTCTGATCGGGGGGAACGGCCGGGGTTCGCTGCAAGTCCTCAGGTTCAACGGGAATCCCTTGTCGGCGGGTTTCCGCGCGCTCCTTTTCCACGGCGGCGGCAAGCTCCGAGAGGTCGCCCACCAGGAGGTTCGTGAGGAACTTGTACATGAGCACGCCGCTCAGTCCGCAAACGGCGCAGAGGAATCCGAGTCCGATCCAGAGCCACTTCGCCGACCGCGTCGCCATCGAAAACCCACCCTCCCTTCGAGCTTGCGCCAGGGCCGATGCCCGAATCGCCCCAAGCGTAGGTCCAATATAACCGATTTCCCGCTTCGGCGTCGCTGCGGGTATAATCCCCGCTCACAACGACGATTTGAACTGGATTTGCCATGAAGCGCACGTATCAGCCGAACAACCGGCACAAGAGTAAGACCCACGGTTTCCGCGTCCGAATGCGATCGAACGACGGACGCAACGTGATCAAGCGCCGACGCCTGCGGGGCCGCGCGCGACTGACCCATTAAGACCGGACTGACGAGAGCGAGGTTCGAAGAGGTATTCAGCACCGGAAAGCGCGTGCAGGCAAAGTTTTGTCGGCTGATGGCCTTGCCGGGTGAAGGAAGAGTGGGGTTCGCAGTTTCGCGCAAAGTCGGGTCGATCGCAAGGAGAAACCGAGTGAGGAGAAGGCTGGCGGCGGCTGTTCGTGAGTGTGCCGAGCCGCCCGATCGAGAGTTGGACATCGTGGTGGGGGCGCGACCTGAGGCGGCGGACGCCGATTTCTTCGAGATCGTGGCGGACCTCAAGCAAGCCCTAACGAAAATGCGAGAGCGATGGGAAAGCGAATAGGCGTGTTGATGATCCGCATGTACCAAAGAGGCAGCGCCTTTCTGCCGGCGACTTGCCGCTACACTCCCAGTTGCTCTGAATACACTCGCCAGGCCATCCTCAAGCATGGCCTCATCAAGGGAAGCTGGCTTGGGCTGAAGCGGATCGGCCGGTGCCACCCGTTCCATCCTGGCGGGCACGATCCCGTACCCTAAACCTAACGTATTCCTCATGAGCAAACCCTCGCCCAAGTCGAATCTCATTCAGACGTTGCTGATCGCGACGGTGATCTTCCTTTTGTTCCAGATGTTCATGGCGCCGAAGGGACCGCCGGACACTCGCCCTTCGGAAGAAATCCTGACCACGATGTCGAAGACGCTCGGCGAGCTTGGCGAGGGCGGATCGGCCGAAAGGCAACAGAAACTCCGGACCCTGCAATCCGCGCTCGGCGCGCTCAAGCAAAGGCTCGGCGCGGAACGACAGGAAGGGAAGATCACGCCTGAAGCCGAGTTCGAGCGGCAGATGAATGGCGAAGTGCTCTTGGGTGTGGGCCAGCTTCGTGTGGGCTCGCTCGACAACGACATGGGGCCAGTGAGCCAGGCGTACATTTCGCTCCACGACACCTACCGCCGCAACCTCAAGAACCCGGTCATCACCGAGAAATCGTTTGAAGTTCCGCCCCACGAGAAATTCGAAAAGTCGAGCTACACGGTGGCGACCCTGCACGAGGAAATTACCGGTCAACTCAAGCTCCAGTCTTCAAACCACCTGATTTTGGGGTTGATCCCTGGGCACCGGCTGATCGACGCTCTCGTCAAGCTGACCGGGGCGGTACCGGCTTTCAGCTATGCGTTCGCGGCGTTTCTGCTCGCGTTGATCGTCCGGGGAATGATCTGGCCGCTTGCGCAGAAACAGTATCTCTGGGGGCGGCAAATGTCGCAGCTTGCGCCGCTCGTCGCGGAGATCAAGGCCCGGTACACCGACAAGAACACGGGCCAGGTCCGCGACATGCAGGAGTTCAACCAGAAGGTCATGGGCCTCTATCGGGAGTATGGGATCAATCCGATGTCGGGTTGTCTGCCCGCGCTGATTCAGATTCCCTACTTCCTGCTCATTTACCAGTGCATGGTTCAGTACCGGTTGGATTTTCAGAACGGGACCTTCCTCTGGATCAACCCCGGCGCTTCTGCGGCCACCAACGGGTTCATCGCCCCTAACCTCGGCGAGCGTGACTATCTGCTCATCGTGATCTATGCGGCGTCGATGATCGTCACGACCCTTTTGACGCCGGTTTCGGACCCCAACAATGTCCGCCAGCAGAGGATGATGGGGCTGTTCATCGCGGTCTTCTTCTCGATCGCGATGTTCTTCTACCCGCTCCCCTCGGCGTTCGTCCTATACTGGGTGTTCACCAACGTTTTTGCGACGATTCAGATGCTCCGGGCCTACCGAATGCCTCCGCCGCCGCTGGTGAAGAAGGTCTCGACTGCCGGGGGGGTCATTCCTCCCGATGCGCCTGCGAGCGGGAACGGACAGGCCACCAAGACCGGACGGCCCGTCAAGCACCGGCCCAAGAAGAAGAAATAATCGCGTTTTCGAGGAAAGTCGTATGGAAACACATGAGTTCACAGCCAGCACCGTGGAAGAAGCCACTGCCGCCGCCTCCGAAAAACTGGGGGTTCCGGCGGAACAGCTCGAAATCAAGGTGCTCGATCAGTCGAAGGGGCTTTTTGGGAAGGGCACGGTGAGGGTCCAAGCGACGCTCAAGCAGCCTGCCGAAGAGTCCGCCGCCGAGAAGGCGCCGGAAAAGCCGAGCCGCAAACCGAGAGCCACCAAAGCGAAGCCCAAAGAGGAGGCCCCCCAAGAGCCTCAGGCAGAAGCCGTGGTCGAAGTCGCCGCTCCCCCTGTTTCGTCGGGGGTCGTCGAAGAGATCGTCGCAACCCAAGAAGACGCCGACGCGATCATCCCGAGGGTTGAAGAGGTCTTGGCTGCGAGCGGTCTCGAAGTCAACGTTCGCCTCAAGAACATGCAGTCGCGCTATGTGAACCTTGAGATCGACGGGGAGGAAGCGGGCTATTTGATCGGGCGCAACGGCGAGGTGCTGAACGCCCTCCAGTACCTGATGAACATCTCGATCAGCCAAAGCCTCAACAACGGAGTTCGGGTGACCCTCGACGCCGATGACTACCGGTCGCAGCGTGAGACTTCGCTCATGCGCTACGCCGAGCGGATCGCCCAAGAGGTCAGAAACCGGCGCGAAGAGGCCGTGCTCGACCCTCTGCCCGCCTTCGAGCGGCGGATTATCCATAAGGCCCTCTCCGAGATCGATGGGGTCACGACGTATAGCGAGGGCGAAGAGCCGAACCGCAGAGTCGTGATCGCGCCCGCGGAAGAAACCGCTGGAAAGGCGTAGTCTAAGGACTCGATCGCAGGATTCCGAGGGAAAATAAGGAGAGCCGGAGTCTTCAGGCGACGGAGGGTATTACGATGGCAACGACCATGAAATCGACGATCGACGGGATTGCGGAACTGCTGGGATCGGAAGCGAGTTCCCTTCTCAACCACAAGTGCTCGGGGATCCCCCGGTCCACGCTCGCGGCTCCCGGACCCGACTTCGTCGACAAGGTGTTTTCGAACGCCGACCGAAACCCTCGCGTGCTTCGCAGCCTGCAAACGATCTACGGACACGGCAGGCTCGCGGGTACGGGGTATGTCAGCATTTTGCCCGTCGACCAGGGGATCGAGCATTCGGCCGGCGCGAGTTTCGCCAAGGCGCCGCAGTACTTCGACCCTGAGAACATCGTCAAGCTGGCGATCGAAGGGGGCTGCAACGCCGTGGCTTCGACGCTGGGTGGGCTGGGCGTGGTTGCCCGGAAGTACGCCCACAAGATTCCGTTTCTCGTCAAGATCAACCACAACGAGCTTCTTACGTATCCGAACAAGTTCGATCAGGTGATGTTTTCCACCGTCGAACAGGCTTGGGATATGGGCGCCGTGGCCGTCGGAGCGACGATCTACTTCGGGAGTGACGAAGCCTCTCGCCAGATTGTGGAGGTGGGGCAGGCGTTCGCTCACGCTCACGAGTTGGGGATGGCGACGGTTCTCTGGTGCTACCTCAGGAACCCTTCGTTCAAGAAGGACAAGGACTACCATGTGGCGGCCGACCTGACCGGACAAGCCAACCACTTGGGCGTGACGCTCGAGGCAGACATCATCAAGCAAAAGTTGCCGGAAAACAACGGCGGCTACGTTGCCCTCAACTCCGGCGACTCCAGTTACGGCAAGCTCGACAAGCGGATGTACTCCGAACTTGCTAGCGACCATCCGATCGACCTCTGCCGCTACCAGGTGGCGAACTGCTACATGGGCCGTATCGGACTGATCAACAGCGGCGGGGCTTCTGGGGAGAACGACCTTGCGGACGCAGTCCGGACCGCCGTCATCAACAAGCGAGCGGGGGGCCAGGGTCTGATCAGCGGGCGAAAGGCGTTCCAGAAGCCGATGGAGATGGGCGTCGAATTGCTCAACGCGATCCAAGACGTCTACCTTTGCGGCGACATCGATCTGGCGTAAACGCGAGGCTGCGGGGCAATTCGGGGCACCTCGGCGGCAGAAATTGTCGTAAAGTATTTCACGATGAATCGGTTGCGAGCGGTTTTTGTCGTCTGCTGGGCCACGTTGCTTTCGATTGGCGCGGCCTTCGCCCAAGACCTTAGTTCCGAGCAGAAGTCCGAGGTTCTCAAAGCGGTCACGGACATCGTAGAGAACCGCGCGTTCGCGGTCGGGGTGGACCTCAAAAAGTGGTCTGAGAACCTGGCAAAGCATCAAGAGGCGATCGATTCGGCGACGACTCCAGCCGCTTTCGTGGGCGCGGTCAATCGGGCGCTACGCGAGTTTGGCATGAGCCACATAAGCCTCCGGACGCCTCAATCGGCTGAACGGCGGCGCATCAACCCCGACAACGTGGTTCTCGGAGTCACCTTCGAGCGATTGTCGGAGGGCCTGAAGGTGTCCGCGGTCGCCGAGACAAGTCCGATGTCGAAGCTGGGGCTTTCCACCGGCGATCTCATCATCGAAGCCAACGGCAAACAGCCCGGCGCGCCCCGCGACCTCCTCGTCACGGAGGCCGAGAAGATCACGCTGAAGGTGAAGAAGTCCTCGGGCGAAGTCGTCGAGATCCAACTCGAAAAGCCTCAGCAAGCCGCCTCGCCCAGCGCAGATACGTTGACTTGGGCCGATTCTGAGAGCGCGGTCCTCCGCCTTCGCAGCTTCAATCGCACTTACGACCGTTCTCACATCTCGACCCTCTTCCAAGAAGCCAAGAAGGCGAAGTACCTTGTGATCGACCTTCGCTCCAACGGGGGAGGATTGGCTAACAACCTCCAACATTTCCTTTCGTTCCTGCTCCCTCCGAATGCTCCGGTCGGAACGATGGTGTCGAAGCGCACTGCCGAGCGTTACGTGGAAGAAACCAAGGGCGACCCGAGCGACCTCGCGAAGATCGGGGAGTGGTCAAGTCGCAAGTTCGGTCCGCGCGGGGGCAACGAGGAGTATTTCAAGGGCAAGGTCGCTGTTCTCATCAACCGCGGATCGGCGAGCGCCTCTGAGATGTGCGCTTCGGCGTTGCGGGACGCTGCGAACGCGATACTAGTGGGTCAGAACTCGGCGGGCGCGGTGTTAGCCTCGGTGTACGGGAGGCTGCCGCACGGGTTTGAAATCCAGTATCCCGTGAGCGACTATGTGACCGCCAAAGGGGTTCGGTTGGAGGGCAACCCGCTCAAGCCCGATATCGAGGTCGAGCGCTCGGCCCCTGCCGCGACCGCAATTGAGAAGGCAATCGAGAAGTTGAAGGCGTCGGGCGACAAGGCCAACCCTATGGGCAACCACGGGTCTCCGATCGGCGCGGCCGCCTGACTGCGTGCCAAGCGAGGTTCGGTAGCGTCACAATGGTGGCTGTGCAGTCCCTCAGGCCTTCCCCCCTCAAACCCGGCGACGTGATCCGATTCGTCACGCCTGCCTCTCCCCTTGCGCGCGAGAAGATTTCTGACGCGATCACCCTTTTCGAATCGTGGGGCTTCACCGTGCAACTCGCTCCCCACGCGCTCGACCGGACCGATTACCTCGCAGGGCCGGACGTCGATCGAGCCAACGACTTGAGGGAGGCGTTTGAAGACCCCGAGGTGTCCGCAGTCTATTGCACTCGTGGGGGCTACGGTTGCGCGAGGTTGTTTCCCTACCTCGATCTTGACCTCATCGCTGGGAGCCGGAAGCTCTTTCTCGGGTTCAGCGACATCACCACGCTCCACCTGGCCCTGAACAAGAGGGGGCTTGCCACAGTTCACGCGCCGATGGCGCTCACCCTCGCCACCCGGCGGAGCGACTGGGTGTACGAGTCGTTGCGACGATCTCTTGTGGGCGAAAACCCGATCCCTCCCGACGCCCCGACGGGCGAGTGCCTCGTGGATGGCTCAGCGGAAGGCGAGGTCGTGGGAGGCTGTCTTTGCCTGATCTGCGATTCGCTGGGTACGCCCGAGGAGTTGGACTTCGCCGGGAAGATCGTGCTGATCGAAGACGTCGACGAGTCGTCGCACAGGGTCGATGCGCTTCTGACCCACTTGCTCAACACCGGGTCTTTGGCTCGGGCCGCGGGGATCGTCGTGGGCGAAATGACGCGGAGCGACGAGAGGATCGACGAAGGAATCGGAGGGCGTCCATGGCGTGAGATCGTGAGAGAGAGGCTCGGGCCGTTGGGAGTTCCGTGCATCCTCGATTTCCCGTTTGGCCACATGAAGGACATGCTTAGCCTGCCGCTTGGAGTGAGGGCGCGGCTCGACGCAAATCGGGGGACTCTTGAGTATATGGAGGCACATTGCGAATGATCCGGCTAACGGCTCTCCTCGCAGCCTGGAGCCTTGTCGGTATCTCGCAAGCCCAGGTTTGGGAAAAAATGCTCGCACCCGGACTGACGTACCGAATGGAGGCCGACCTCTTGACGCCTCGGTTGATCCACGCGTTTCGGCTGAGCCTCGCCAGCCCGGAGGTACGCGCGCTGCCTGAGATCGCGACCGGCAAGGTCTTTCGAACCAACGCCACCGACAGCCGGGAGACCCTCTCCGCGATGACGAGCCGAACGGGAGCGATCGGCGGCGTCAATGCCGATTTCTTTCCTTTCAACGGCGACCCCCTCGGGCTCATGGTCCGCAATGGGGAACTCCTTAGCTTTGCCTCGAAACGGGCTGTTTTCTGGTGGAACGACTCGGAGAGCGGGGTGGGCACTTGCACGACCGAGGCGATTCTTTACCTGCCCGAAGCGAGGAGCCTCACTCTCGACGGTTGGAACGAAGAGTGCGGCGCGAACGCAGTGACCCTCAACACCGCCGTAGCGGGCGTTTCCAAGGCGGCCGCCCCTTGTGTCCAAGCGACCTATCGCATCGTCGACGGTTCGCTGTCGGTTGGAGGGGCCGCGAGGCTCGAGCTGGAGTCCGTAGCCCTCGACAATCCCAGCGTCCCGGTGCCCGAAGGTCGAGTTGTGATCGCCGCAAGGGGGAATAAGGTCTCGGCCTTGGGTCCGCTTTTCCCTGGCAACGCCGCGAGCCTCACGATTCGGGGGACCGGGCTCGATTGGCCGAGGGTCAAGCACACCCTGGGCGGAGGGCCATTCCTCGTTCGGAACGGCAGGATCGGCATCGACGCCTCGCAGCAGGGATTCAACGCCGCTTTCAGCGCCAACCGCCACCCGCGAACTGCCGTAGGGATCACCTCGGAAGGTGACGTTTGGGTCGTCACTGTGGACGGCCGGCAATCGATCAGCGCAGGGGCGACCCTCGAAGAAACCGCTCGCCTCATGCTTCGGCTGGGCTGCGTCGATGCCGTGAACCTCGACGGTGGGGGCAGCACGACGTTCAATCTCTTCGGGATCACCCTCAACCGCCCGAGCGATGGAAGGGAGCGCCCGGTTGCGAACGCTCTCTTAGTGTTTTCGGACGGCTTGCGGGCTGCCAACGGAGGAGGCAGCGCGTATTCGATTCCCGTTCCCTCCGCGGTGAAGGTGGGCGATGTGATCCAGCTTAAGGTCGTGGACAAGTGGGGCGGGGCGGTCCCGAACCTTCAAGTGGTGTGGGCCGGAGGCGGCGCGGGCTGGATCGACCAGGGCGGTCTCTTCCGAGCGTCGGCTGCGGGCAAAGGCTACCTCGCAGCTTGGATCGACGGCATCATTGTGCGGACGTCGTTCGATATCGCGGCGAAGTAGCCCTAGGTTCAGGCGCCGTACACGCCGAGCGGGGTGAACGCCTCACCCAGCACGGTCTTCGAGTCGCCTCCCAGCCACTGATCGAGAGTTGCGGCATAGACTTGCCGGAAATCGATCGAGAACTTGAGGTCGCCGTTCTGCAGATCGTTCAGGTCCGGGATCGGCCCGTGGAAGCCACCCTTGACGCGCTTGCCGATCAGGAACATCGGCCCCGCAGCGCCATGATCGGTGCCCCCCGAAGCGTTCTCATACGACCTGCGGCCGAACTCCGAGAACACCAGCACGACCACGTTGTCGGCGATTCCGATCTTCTCAATCTCGCGCTGAAACGCTGAAACCCCCGCGCTGAACGTGCTCAAGAGCCGTTGGTGGGCGTCCGCTTGTCGCGCGTGGGTGTCGAAGCCGCCCGCGCTGAAATAGACGATGCGTGTCGCCGGTGAAGTGGCCAAGAGTTGCGCGATCTGCCGGAACCCGTTGCCGAACGCGTCGTTGCCATACTGCTCTGCCGGGGTGAACTGCGAAAGCCTCTTATTGAGTTCGGACATCGCGTCGAAGGCGGCGATGTTGGCTTGCTGCACGACTCGCTCAGGCGAGCCCTCCTTTGCGGGCGGACCTTGGATCTGGCGCAACATTCGCTCGACGTCAGGGTCGCCGATCATCGATTGGATGTCCGTCAGGCTCGCAAAGCACGGGATGCTTGCATCTTTCGCGTGTAAGGCTCGGGGTCGGTCGGTCGACAGGCCGATGGCATAGACCGGGTTGAACTTGCCGGACTTGAGTTCGCCGTCCGCATGGCGTCCCAGCCATCCGTAGCGAGGAGTGTCACGCCCTCCGGACTGCCAGATGTCCATGCTCGAAAAGTGCGACCGATCGGGCCGGGGATAGCCAACGCCCTGAACGATCGCCACCTTGCCCTGCTTGAAAAGCTCGGCAAACCCCGAAAGCCCTGGGTGAAGCCCCAGATTGTCGTCCAGCTTCAGGACCTGCTCTTCGGGGATTCCCAGCGTGGGACGCAACTGGCGGTACTCGGCGCGGGCGTAGGGAATCACCGTATTCAACCCGTCGTTCCCGCCGGACAATTGGCAAACGACGAGCACCGTGTCCTTCAGCCGCTTTCCTCCGGTCGCCTGCCGAATGAGGTCGGCCTTGGCAATTGAGGACAGCCACCGTGGCGAAGTCAGTCCGACGGCGATCAAGCCGCTCACTCGGAAGAGGTCCCTGCGCGAAAGGAAATCGTTCACTTCACTTCTCCCTGCTGATACCTATGGTACAACAGACGCTGAAGAAACGGAGACGTTCAATAGCTTTCGACGAGAAAAGTCCCGCAAACGGGATTCTGACGGGGCGAGTCGCTCCATTTTCACTCCGCTTACATCCATTCTGTAGGGGAGTCCCTTGTCATCCAGCCACGCCTTGCTGTCCCCCTCGACGACAAGGTGGGCTTTGAGAGCCTTACCGTTCCACTGAATAGATTCCGTTCCGCGGTATTCGGTCGTTGCCAGCCGCCATCGAAGTTCGTTGACGTCGAAGCGGAAGTACTGGACGGAATCGCCGACCTTCGGTGCGTCGCGCAGGAACCAGAATTGGCTGGGATTGAGGCTGGGAGCGGTTGGAGCCAGTTCGACGGTGTGGACTTTTCTCACCCCATTGACTTCTTCGACGGCGTGAGCGCCCTTCTCGTCGAAGGTGACCACAACCTGTCGCCGCATGCGCGGACCCTCGGAGGTCGTCACGTGAAACACCCTCAAGGGCTCGCCTTTGCCGCCGTAGGTCGATTCGGTCTTCACGGTGACCTTCCGGCCGCCGACGGCTTCGAGGTCAACGCTGAGCTGCACCACCTTGTTCCCATCCGGAAGGAGTTTGTGGGTGTAGGTGGAGGAACCGCTCGACGCCCCTTGCATGGTGATTTGGAGCTTGACTTGCCCCCCCGAGAGGTTCTGAGCCGCAAGGGATGAGGCCCCCAGGGCAAGGGCCATCAGCTTGATAAAGGGTCGCGGTTTCATGTCGGTTTCAGTAGCAGGCTCGCCGCCCTTTCGCCCGATTCGAAAGCGTACTCGACCCTCGCGCCGTACACACCGTCTCCGGCGACGATCACGCGAGACATCTTCGAGTTGACCGATTCGAACAGCGATGTGGTTTCGGGGTGGCTGAACCTGTAGCGGACGACCCCAGCCACTTCGGGCTGATCCCAATCCTTACCGTAAAGACGGGTGACGTAAGAGATCGTAGCGGCCACTATGGTGTCGTCCTCACTCTCGAAGTTCATCGCGCTGTATCGGGGCCCCAGCTGAGCCACGAAAGCCGTGTGGCCCTCGGGCGCCCTCTCCGGGCATTTCGCGCTCTCGATGCTCAACCAGGTCAGAGGGTGCGTCTGGTCAGGGTCCAGAAGCGCGTGGTATTTGAGGCCCTCGAGCGGCTTTGCGTAGCCCAGCATGACGCTGAGACAGGAGCGGTACGAAGCGTTTGCAAGGGCCCTGCTTTCCCCAATCGAGGCGAGGAGCTCCTTCGTGATGGGCACAGGCGGAGTCAGAATCAACGCGTCGAACACCTCTCCGGCGACCTCATACCTTGCCTGCGGCAGGGACCCGATCCTCAAGACGTTGGCATCAAATCGAATGTCGAGGCCCTCGCTTAGCCGAAGCGGAAGCTGCTCGTTTCCCTTGAGGTAAGTGAAACGCGCGAGCATGTTGACCGACGCATGGCCCAAAGACGCCCGCAACCCCGAATGCACGAAGATCGGCAGTTCGACTTGCACGAGGCCCTCGGTGCAAAGTTCATCGAACATCACGGGCTCAATCGAGCGGCCCCGTGGAGCGATGCTCGTCGCGCCTGTGTCGAAAACGTAGCCGCCGAGCGAGCGGGTTTCGACCCGGCCCCCGACTCGATCGGATTTTTCGAACACGACACAATCGATGCCCGCGTGTTTGAGTTGGCGAGCGGCTGCAAGGCCCGAGATTCCAGCGCCGATGACGGCGACCCTCAAAGCTGCGCACCCGGCTCGGGCGTTCTTGTCGTTCGAAGGGTGTGCATTGGATCAGTCCCAACAAAGAGCGAAGGCCCCCGCTCTTGCCCCAGGCCATGTTACTTGAGCCGGAGTTCCCGGCGCACGGCGGTATAATTCGAACTCAGATGCCACAGTCGTTTCATCTTGCCGTCGTCGCGCCCGACCGAAGCGTCGTTGAGTTGGAGGTCGTTTCGATCGTTGCTCCGGGCCAAGAAGGGTACTTCGGAGCGCTCGCGAACCACGTGCCGTTCGTCGCCGCGCTCAAGGCTGGGCTTCTCGAATACGAACTCCCCGACGGACAGCGCCAATTCGTGGCCCTCGGTGGCGGGTTCTTTGAGATGGACGGCAAGCGGGCGACGGTGCTCGCCGACAGCGCCGATCTCGCCAGCGAAATCGACGTCGCCAAAGCTCAGCAGGACCTTGAGATGGCGAGGGCCGCTCTGAAGGGAGAGTCTTCCGAAATGACCACTGAAGAGGCTCAGCGGGCCATCGACGTTGCCATCAGCCGACTCCGCGCTGCCCAAACGAAGCACTAACTCCTGGTCCCCGCCGACTCGCGAGCCCCCATCGTTTCCTTCTGGTTCGAGAAACGGTTATCCTTATGCCGTGATCGATGCCGAGAGCCGACCTTGGTACGACCTGCGGCCCCGACTGACCCGCGAGCAGCGCAAGGCCGTTTTCAAGGAGATCGAGTCTTCTTCGTCGCCTTCCTGGCGTTTTTGGGTCCTCACGTTTCTCTCGACGGCGATCGCGGCTTATGGACTTCTCGCGAACAGCACCGCGGTGGTGGTGGGCGCGATGCTGGTCGCCCCTCTTATGGGCCCGATCTTCGGTTTGGCGCTCGCCACCGTCACAGGCCACGCGGTTCTAATGAAGCGCTCGTTGATCGCCGAGGTCTTCGGCGTGGCGCTCGCCATCGGGGTCGGATGGCTGATCGGTTCGATGCCCCTCAATATGGGGGCGACGCCGGAGATGCAGGCCCGCATTGCCCCGACTCTCTATGACCTCTTGATCGCGATCTTCTCGGGCATGGCGGGCGCGTATGCGAGCGCAAACTCTCGCGTCAACGCGGCTCTGCCGGGCGTGGCGATCTCGGTCGCTCTCGTGCCTCCGCTCGCTTCTTGCGGGCTGTACTTGGCGCTGGGAGAGTACTCGGCCAGCCTAGGCGCATTCCTGTTGTTCACCGCCAACTTCTTCGCGATCCAACTCGCCTCCTGCGGCGTCTACCTTCTTTTCAACCTGGGAGCGGAGCGAGAGGTTCGCCGGCTTGGGGTCGGCAAGTTCATTGTGCGGTTTACGCCGAGTCTCTTGGGAGTGGCGCTCATGGCGTGGTTCTTGACCGGGACCTTGACTCGAATCATTGAGGACAGGAGGCTGCAAACCCAGTTGGTCCGGGAGCTTTCGGAGCAGTTTGCCAAGCGAACGGGCGGAAGGCTACAAGGGGCGCCTGAGATTCGGGAGGAGAACGGGGCGCTCGTCGTCACTGCGGTCGCGCTCACCCCCCGACCCTTCGAGCCGACCCACATCGAAGAGATCGAGGATCGACTCTGTCAGGCCTGCGACCGCGACGTGCGCCTGATCGTGAGGTCGATCCAGTCTCGCGACGCGGATCGAGACGGCATCGTGTTTCACACCGCGGGCGAGAGGCTCGCCTCAGAGATCGCCGAAGAGGGTCGAGCCGTTCTTGGGAGCGCTCGGGATTCCCTTGTGGAGTCGCTCTCCAAGTTTGAAGGAGCAAGCCTGACCGATCTTTACCGAACACAGTCGAACGCCAGCCTCGAATTCACCGCAGTTGTGGCTACCCCCGTCCCGATCGGCCCGGAATCCGTCGCCGCCATGGAGGAGGGGCTGAATCGAAGGCTCGATGCGAAGTCCAGGCTGATCGTCAGGTCGGTTCTCACCCGAGACGCCAACTCCGAGAGGTTCATCTACGATCCCGTCCCGGAGAAAGCGCCGCGCCTGACTGAATCTGAGATCGCTCTGCAGAAGAGGGTGACGGAAGTGATCGGCCGTCGCATGGCGGTAATCCCCGGTGCGGTCGTGGGGGAGGTGCAATTCGAGGAGCGCGCAAGCGTTGTGTGGGTGAGGGTTCGGATCGAAGCGCCGGAAGTGGTCGGCCCCGAAGCCGTCCGACGAATCGAGCAAGACCTGAGGCAATACGTCGATCCGAGACTTCGGCTGCAAGCGCGGACGGTGGTCTCCGCGACGGCGACGGCTTCGGGTTGGAATCTCGGCGAAATTTCGACACCTGAACCCTGACCCCGTCAGTGCGTTCCAGCCAACGGCGCGCGCGATGTTGTACGCTTAGGAATGCGCGGCGCGTCATCGTTGGCTCGCGCCGGAATGACCTTGAGTTACTTCTTACGACCTCGCGACTTCGAAAAGGCCGTCGAGCCAGAGCTTTCCGTTCTGTTTCGAGTGGCGCGCCGCATGGGCGCAACTTTTGAAGAAGCCGAAGACCTTGTGCAAACGACGCTGCTCAAGGCCTACCAGCAATGGGAGCGGTTCGACGGCCGGTTCTTGCGGAGTTGGCTCATTCGAATCCTTCGGAACGAGCGCCTTATGAACCTAAGATCGGCGCGGCCGGTCGACAACATCGACGACATCGAATTGGTGGAAGAACCGGATTCTACGTTCTGGTCGGTGATCGCCGACAGGCTCGATGCCGACGAGATTCTTAGGGCGATGGAGACATTGCCGGAACCCTATCGGCTTGCGGTGCATTTCTGCGATGTAGAAGACATGACGTATGAAGAGGCCAGCGAAGCGATGGAGGTTCCGATTGGGACGGTTCGCTCACGGTTGTTCCGAGGGCGAAAGCTCATCCAGCGCCAATTGGCCGGCTTAGCGGGATCGATTCCCGAATCTGATTTAGAATGAACGTGGACTGGCAGTCGTACCTGGACGGGTCGCTTGAAGGCGAAGAGCTTCGGCAAGCAGAATCCCTGCTCGCCGCCGACGCTCGGGCGCAAGCGGAGTTCGAAGCCCTCAAGCGGCTTCGAAGCGCGGTCCGCCAGGCTGCCCTCACGGAAGCGGTCCCCATCGGGTCGCTACGGCGCTGCCTCTCTCAGGTTGTCCAGACTCCCAGAGAAGCTCGGCCCGCGCCCCGGCCCTGGTTCCAGTGGTCCTTTGCCGCCGCTGCGGCGATTCTCGTTCTCGTCATGGCCCTGAGCTGGTTCCAACCCAGCGGTTCTCCTTTCGGATCGGACCTCGTCGCCGTCAACGGCCAGATGATCAGCGATCCGGCGTTCGCCAGGGATTGGCTCCGCCAGAACGCAAGCCTCGGCCCCGTGCCGATGGTCAACTTGGCGGGGCTCGCCGACCTCAACCATTGCTGCTACGGCACCGGTTGGGCTTGCTACGAGTTCATGGTCGAAGGCAAGGAATACAAGCTCGTGATTCGCGAGCGCACCGAGCAGCTTCCAGGGCAAAAGAGGCTCGTCGACGGAGTTCCTTTCTACGTCGATGAGGGGATTTGCTGGAGTTGCCCGAACTTCACGTACCAGGTTCTTGGGGGCGACGACGACACCCGCTGGAAGGTTGCCATCGAAGCTGCGGCACAGACTCTGCACCGATCCTAAGCGGCTCGCTTAGGGTCGCAGGACTTCGAGTTCGGCGATCACGTGGTGCGGATCGAATTTCAGGGCTTCCCGAAACGCCTCTCGGGCGTCGTCACCGCGCCCAAGCCGCCGCAAGGCGATCCCCCGTTGCGCGTGAGCCTCGGCGTACCTCGGGTTGAGCCTTACAGCGGTATCGAGGTGGTCGAGGGCCTGGCCGAGCCGGTCGAGTTCCAACAGAACCTGCGCATACTTGCAGTGCAGGTCAGGGTAGTGCCCGACGGCTCGCAGCGCGATCTCATAGTGCGCCGCGGCTTGGTCGAATCTCCCCTCCTTGGCGTACCCTTCGGCGACGGTGACGTGAAAGCTCTCGCCTTGGCTACTCCCCTCGATCGCGTTTTCGAGCAACTTGCGAACACCTTCCGCGTCCTGGGCCCGGATCGCCCTCAGCAACGCCTCATGTTCGGAGCGCTCTCGGAACCGAGACGCGACCTCAGGGAAAGCTGCGCTGGCGAGCGCGGCCTCCCAGTTTTCGCTTTGTACGTGAATCATCGCTCGCAGAAGCGCGGCGTCGGCGTAATTGGGGTTCAGCGCAAGAGCCTCTTCCAAGGAGGATTGGGCCTTGGCCGGCTCGTTCATCGAGAAGTGCGCCCAAGCCAATCTGAAGCGAAGGTCGGCGTAGTCCGGGCGGACCGCTACCGCCTCGCTCAGGTGAGAGGCTGCCACATCGAATCTGCCGCTGATCGCAAACGCGAAGGCAAGCCGCGAATGCGCCTGCACCCAGTATTCTTCGGCCGTTTTGCGGAGCGCGGGCTCGCATCTCTGTTCGAGGCAACGCCTCAACGCCTCTACAGCTTCTTCGAACGAGCCTGCCTCAAACGCTCGGATTCCGGCGTCGAAGTCCGCGTTGCGGCCAAAACCAAACCACCTCGTGACCAGTGCCATCGATAGCTCAATTATGGTTGGAAATCGCCCCGTCAAGAGAGGATTTATCGAGGACTTTGGCCGTCCTGGCCCACCCTTCGGCCGCTCCATCGGCAATCAAACGGACGGCCGCAAAGGCGCGTTCGCTTCGCTCCGTAGCGTGGCAGAGCGGATCACGCTTCGAATTCCATACCGTCGAACCCGACCTCGATCCCGTGGGGGTTGAGCAGCGCCTCGAGCTCGGCGTGCGTACATTCGCCGTTATGGGAGTGGTGGGTTGTGACCACCCTGGAATCGATGCCCAAGAACCCCATTCCGCGAAGCCGCTCCACCACCCGAACGCAGTCCCCAATATCGAGGTGTCCTTCGTACGAAGTTGCTGCGCCGCCTTCGGTGCATTCGATCACCAGCGCGTGGGCTACCCTCCCCGAAAGGAACTCAAACGTCTCTTCGTCCCAAACGCCCGTGTCGGTCGCATAAAGGAGCGTTCGGCCGTCCCTCTCGATGAGGAAATTCAAGCTGTCTTCCTCCGGGACGTGTTGGGCGCGAATCGGGGTGATTGCATAGGGGCCGTGCGTGAACCCCTGGAAGCTGCGGGTTTCAACGAGATCGATCGGCCAGTTGGGGTAGCGTTCTCGCGCCATCGCACAGACCGTCGCGTTTCCATACACCGAAAAGCAGAGGTACTCCAGGTTCGAGAATGGGAACATCCCGTACTGCAGTTCCTCGACGGCGAAGTGGTCGGCGTGGCTGTGCGTGATCAGGACGGCGGTCCAGTCCCTCACATCGAGCTGATCGCGGTGGATGTGCGCGAGGGTGTCCGGGGGGAGGTCGATCTTGAGTGAACCATCGACGAGCGCCGCGGAGCGGGTTCGCATATCCTTGCCCCCGTGTTGGCGCGCAAACTGGCTCACCCGCGTATTGGAAAGGAATGCGGGGATCCCGTCTGCTGCGCCTGTTCCGAGCAAGCGTACAACCATGAGGTTCTCTTTCGCCAGAATAAGACCAACCGTTAGTTCTCGAACAAATCGAAGGACCAAAGGACTAGGCCGCTCAGCAGTTTGGGATAGTAGTACGTGCTCTTTTGGGGCATTTTTTCGCCGCCCAAAGCGATCTCTTTCATGTCTTCGACAGAGGGCGGGTTCATGAGGAACGCATAGGCGCCCGATTGGGTCGCGCCGAGCGCCTCTTCGGGTTCTCGGGTATAGCTAAAGAAGTCTTGGCCCGTCAGCCCCAAGGCTTTCTCAAAGACCACCTTGTGCAGAATTGTCACGTCAAGCTTCTTGTACCTCGGACTGTTGTCGCCTTCGACCCACCGGGCGGCGAGGTCTGGGTCTTCAAGGCACAACAGCATCCCCACGCCTCCCGGCTGAGCGACGCCCAACACACGAGTGTCGTCCGCTCGGAGGCGGTTCAACTCGGAAAGTAGCTGCTCGTTCGGCAGTCTTCGGGTGTTGAAGCGCGTTTGCAGCGCCTGATCCACCTTCATGGGGCTCAACGGCATCTCTTTGATGATCCGGTGCGTCGGCAGGATCACAAGGCCGGGATCGGCCATGCTGCCGAGCGCCATGAGCATGAAGTCCTCCGCCACGACCCCTTCCTTCTCGCCGATCGACTCGCGATAGGTTCTCGAAGTCTCGTATCGATGGTGGCCGTCTGCGATCCAAACTCTTCGGTCCTGCATCGCACGGGTGAGCGCGGCGACGGCCTCCGGGTCGGCGATCAGTTCGAGTCGATGCGAGACCCCGTCCGGCCCGTCATACGTGGCGAGGAGTTCTGCGGGGGCTGAGGCGAGCGCGTCGAAGCCCGACCCATCGTCGTCCTCGAACAGCCCATAAATTGGCTCGACGATGGCTTGGGTCGCCTCCATGAGCCGGAGCCGGTCCTCTTTGTGCTTGGGAAAAGTCTCCTCATGGGGCAGGACGACGCCCTTTTCGTAAGGCTCGGTTTTGAGAAGCGCGAAGAACGAGGTCCTTGTGACGGGCTCTTGCCTACCGGGAATCGAAAACGTTTGAACGTAGCGATAGTAGCCCAGCCCAGGTTCCACGGCCAGTTGGCCTTCCCTCCGCCATTCTGCCAGGCGGGCCGAACTGCGGCCGTATTTCACGAACTTGCTTCGGTCGTCCGGCAATTGCTCGGGAAGCGTGATCCAGACGATGTTCTTGGGGTTCTTGGCCGCAAAGGCGTCCCGTTCCTCTGGCGACAACACATCGTAGGGAGGGGCGACCAACTCCTCGATCGGGCCTGCCGACTGGCTGAAACGCAATGCGCGGAACGGGCGGATCGTTGCCATCGGTTCCCAGTTTACCAATCAGGACGATCTGGGCTTGGATGGGTACACTCCTTTCGGTGGAAGTTGAGTCTGTTCTCGCAAGTTACGCTTCCCAAATCGACGAACGTCTCGACCAACTTCTGCCCCCCGAATCCCTCGAACCTGCGGCGTTGCACGAGGCGATGCGGTACTCCTGCCTCGCTCCAGGGAAGCGGATTCGACCCGCGCTCTGCATAGCGAGTTGCGAAGCGGCCGGAGGTTCGGTGTCGCAGGCTCGGGATGCGGGCTGCGCGCTTGAGTTCGTCCATTGCTTCTCGCTGATTCACGACGATCTTCCCGCCATCGACAACGACGATTACAGGCGAGGGAGGCCCACGTGCCACAAGCGGTTCGGTGAAGCGATGGCGATCCTCGCGGGGGACGCCCTCTTCGCGCTGGCCTTTCAGACTCTGGCCTCGATCCCGGCGCCTGCGGAGGCGATCCGCGATTCGATACTGGAGTTGGCGCTCGCCGCGGGTTCAGCGGGTCTGGTTGGGGGCGAGGTCATGGACGTTCTAGCCGAGAACACATCCCCTTCGAAACCGGAAGTGCTCGCCATCCACGGCCGAAAGACCGGAGCGCTCCTCGCCGCAAGCTGTGCCATTGGCGGGATCATGGCGCGCGCGTCGGACGAACAGGTCAGGAGGCTTCGCCAATTCGGCCACGCGCTTGGGCTGGCGTTTCAGATCACCGACGACGTACTCAACGAGACCTCTTCGCTTTCGGTGCTGGGCAAGGCCGCAGGTTCGGATCGTCGCAAGGAGAAGGCGACTCTGCCGAGGGTCGAGGGCATTTCCGGATCGGTCTCCGAGGCCCAGACATACGCAAGCCGCGCTGTTTCGCTGCTGGGCGATGAGTTCGCCGATGTTTCGACCCTCGCCCAAATCGCCCAATTTGTAGTCCACCGTGCAACTTAGCGAGCAAAAGTGCCGATAATCGCCCATATGCGACTGCTGTCTTACACCATCTTGCTGGGCATGGGCTCGTTGCTCCTTTGGGGATGTGGCGAAGAACCTCAGCTTTCGACAGAAAAGCCTTTGGGCGTCGAGGCGCAAGCGCCTGCGGGTGAAAAGGTAAAGACCGATCGGCCGATCCTCATCGAGGAGCCCCCGGCTCAAGAGGATGAGGCCACCGTTCTGGCCGCGGCCGAAGATAACGAACCCGCGCCGATTCCCGCAAGCGAAGGCGCCAAGGCGTCGGGCGCCGGAATCGTCGGCAAGTGGCGGGGCGAGATTTCCGTCGACGTAGGGGATCCAAGCGACCCTGCCGCCGCAATGGCGCAGCAGTTTGCAGCGATGTTCTCAGGGAACCTCCGATTGGAAATCGACTCCAAGCATCAGTTCACGATGTCCTTAATGGGAGTCCCGATCGAAGGAAGCGTCAAGACTTCCGGCAACAAGGTCACGCTCGACCCCGCCACGATTGCCGGGCTTTCAAAGGCAGAGGCTCAAGCCCAGCAGCCTAACTCCAAAATCGAAACCCTCTCGGGAACCCTGAGCGCCGACGGCAAGACGCTAACGCTGATGGGCGACAATCCGGCCGAAGGAAAGATGATCTTCCGACGAGACACTCGCCCCGCTCGCAAGATCGGCCCCTCGAAGGTTTCCGGTGAACTTGAAAAGAGCCTCGTGGGGCGGTTCGCCGCAGATCCAAAGTCTTTGGATGCGGATGGCTCCCCCGAGCAGGCGAGGATGCTCCGTTCTCTGGTGGGGTCGATGGCTCTGGTCCTCCATCCCGACCGAACGTTCGACCTCCTTTCGTTCATGGACATTTGGGGAACTTGGGAGGCTAAAGGCGATCGGCTCTATCTCCGGCCCGTCGAACTGATGGGGATGTCGGTGGCAGAGGCCAAAGCGAAAGGCACGACTGCTTCGCCTATGGAGGCGACGATTTCCAGCGGCGGAACGGTACTGTCGATCGCGGAAGGGGGCCCTGGGGGGTCCGAATTGAGGTTCAAGAAGGCGAAGTCCTAACTCCGCTTGTCTGCGTCGTCGTCGAGGCTCGATTCAAAGAGCTTCTTGAGCCTCTCGCGCTCTTCGCGTTCCTTCTCACGGCGCTTGACCTCCTCAAAGTAGGGCTCGCCGTAGACCTTCCCACGCCCGGTGGACGCTTTCTTGGGTCCAGTTGCGCCCCATGAAGGGAGTTTGTTCGCCGCATAGAGGTAGGCGAGGATGAGAGGCGCAGCCGCAAACGGGGCGAGTTGCGGCGCTTGCGGCATCGAAAAGAACACGAGTCCCGCGGATAGCCAAGCGAGCCACTTGCCGGAAATCGGCAATACGAACATCAGCGTGACTTGAGCGGTGGCGTTGCGCGTGCCCCAAATCACCGTGAACGCAGCGATCGAATTCCAGGGTGAGGCCATTGCGCCCGCGCCCCCAACGATGAGGTGACCCACCCACACAGAAAGAGCGCAAAGCGCGGAGAACCCAAGCCACAGCCCCCCCATCCGCAGAGGGCCGTCGCGCCTCTCGATGTCGCCGCCGATCCCCCAGAGCCACAGGGAAGCGAACAGCACCGTAAACACCGCGCTGGGCGGGATCGAGAACGGATACGTTAGCGCCGTCCAGGGAGCCTGCCACAGGCGCTCAGGAAAAAAGGCGAGGGCGCTCCAATCCAAGACTTGGACATACGCCAAGACGTAGCTCAGAACGATCGCCCCGACGAGAGCCGTCGTCGCTGGCTGCCGTAATCTGGCCAACCCCGAGCCCGAGGTTCCGAAACTACCCATGTCCCTTCATTATGCCTACCGAACGCCTCATCCTCAAAACCTCTTCTTCCAATGCCACGTAAGAACTGACGCCGTTCGCTACAATGGAGGCGAGCCGCCGAGGATTTGTATGCGTTACTACGTCGTTTGGCCCAATGGACAGCGATTCGGCCCCGCCGACCTCGCGACGCTCAATCAATGGGCGAGAGAAAACCGAATTGGCCCCTCGACGACGCTCGCAGAGGAGGGCACCGGGCGCACCTTTCCAGCCACTCAATTGCCAGGGCTCGACCTCACGCCCCTCAATCCGAGTTCCTTCACGTCTCAATACGACCCCGCGCTTTCGCCGTACCGGGTGGACTATGGGGCCAAGTCGCCGGCCTCTACGGAGGTCATTCTTGCGTGGGTTTTCGGAGGGTTGGGGCTGTTCTGCTGCCCCGCTTTTGGCTTGGCTGGGATCATCCTCAGCGCAGTCGCCCTTCAGAAACGGCAGAACTCGGCCATGGCCGCGCTGATCTTCTGCATTTTTGCGACGCTGATCGGCTTCTTCGCCAGCGCTTTCCTTCCGTCCGTCAATTTCATCACGTAGGGCTGCCGGCATCGGGGTAATGTCACAAGGGTTGGCGCATCCCCTATGTCGACTCCTACCCTGAACCTTGAGGGCTCCGCGGAAAGTGAGAATCGGCTGTTCGTCGTCGAGTCGGATCTCGCTCGAGACGGCCGGATCGCCCGTTCGCGCCTGGTCGTAACGTCCGGGGCGGTGTTTCGGCACGAACTGTCGCCCGGCGGAGAGGAACTCATCGAGAGTTGGCCGCTCGCGGAGTTGGCGGAGCCCAGCATCGAAGAGTTGGTGGACGCTTGCGCTCTCGTGGTACGGCGCGACGGCCAATGGGTCGAGTTGCTTCGGGCGACTCATGCCCGCAAGAAGCAGTTCGCCGCGGCACAGGCCAAACTCGCGGAGCTTCTTACGGAGGGCGAGACACAAGGCGAACTCGAACCGATCCGGCAGTGCCCCAAATGCGGCCGGCCCCTTCCCGAGGACTCCGACATTTGCGTCGCGTGTCTGAACCGTGGCAAGACGCTACTGCGGCTGTTTGGCTTCGTCCGGCCCTACCGTTGGCGGATCCTTTGGGCGACGGCGCTCATCCTTTTCGGGACCTTGATCGAGTTGCTCCCTCCCTACTTGACGCAGCATCTCGTCGACGACGTTCTGACCCACGGCAACGTCGCACTTTTCGGCTGGCTGATCGGCGCGCTGGTGGTTTCCCGACTGCTGCTGATGGTGGTGCAGATCGCCCGCGGCCGCAACATCGCGTATCTCAGCAGTTCGGTGGCGATCGACATTCGGACGATGCTGTTCCACAAGCTCCTGAGCCAGTCGCTTTCGTTCTTCGATCGCCGCAACGTGGGCTCGATCATGTCCCGCATGACCAACGATACCGGCGCGTTGTACGACGTGCTGGTCGATGGCGTCCCGATCACGATCAACCAGGCGGCGCTCTTGCTCGGGGTCCCCATCGCCATGCTGATCGTGAACTGGGAGATCGCGCTGTGGGCCATCTTGCCGATTCCGTTCGTACTCGTTGCCGTTCGGATTTTTCGGCGGAGGATGATGCGGGTCTGGAGCCGGTTCTGGCATAGCTGGTCGCGGCTCACCAGTACGCTGAGCGGAGTTTTGCAAGGCACTCGCGTGGTCAAGGCGTTCTACGGGGAGTCTCGCGAGGAACGGAAGTTCGAACGGCGCGTCCGCGACCTGGCGCAAGCAGGCTACACGGCGGAAGTCGGCTGGTCGAACCTCTTTCCCGCGGTGGTCTTTACCATGAGCATCTCGGGGTTCCTCGTTTGGTGGGTCGGCGGGCAAGCCGTTTTGGACGGCAGGCTGACTCTTGGGGAACTCACGGCGTTCATCGGATACCTTGCGCTCCTCTCCCAGCCGCTCATGATGATCCAGCGCATCATCGATTGGACGAGCCGGAGCCTCACGGCCGCTGAGCGGGTGTTTGAGGTTTTGGACATGCCGGTGGAGGTTCAAGAGGCGCAGGACGCGGTTGCGATCGACGCGATTCGAGGCGATGTGGAGTTCCGAGGCGTGCGGTTCGGCTATGACCTCTCGCATGAAGTGATCCGAGGCATCGACCTGAGCGTTCGGGCCGGTCAAATGGTCGGGATCGTAGGGCGCAGCGGCGCGGGCAAATCGACGCTCATCAACCTGCTGATGCGGTTCTATGATCCGACTGAGGGAACGCTCGAGATCGACGGCATCGACCTGCGCCAGATCCGGGTCGAGGACTATCGGAGGCAGGTCGGCGTGGTCCTGCAGGAGTCGTACCTGTTTCCGGGTTCGATCCGAGACAATATCGCCTACGGACGGTCGGACGCCTCGCTCGAAGAGATCATCGAGGCTGCGAATGCCGCCAACGCGCATGACTTCATCATGTCGCTGCCAGACGCCTATGACACCTACGTCGGCGAACGGGGCCAAAGGCTCTCGGGAGGGGAAAGGCAGCGCATCGCCATCGCGCGAGCCATATTGCACAACCCCAGAATCCTTGTTCTCGACGAGGCGACTTCGAGCGTCGACACCGAAACCGAGCGCCAGATTCACGAAGCCTTGGAGCGCCTCGTCCATGGACGAACTGTGTTCGCAATCGCCCACCGCTTGAGCACCCTGCGGAACGCGGACCTTTTGATCCTCATGGACGAAGGCAAGATCGTCGAGCAAGGGACCCATGAAGAGTTGATGGCTAAGGCCGACGGCAAGTACGCTTCGCTGGTCAACATGCAGCTTGAGATCGCGAAGGTGCGCGAGAGCTTTGTGTTCACGGAGGAGGAATGAGTTTGGCAGAACCCCTGAGAGTCGGCATTGTCGGTTGCGGGAACATCAGCGACATCTATCTTCGCAACTTGGCGAAGTTCGAAGAAACCGCGGTCGTGGCCGTGACGGACCTCGACGCCGGCAAGGCTCAGGCTGCGGCGCGTGACTACGGTGTTGAGGTCGAACCGGACGTAGCCTCGCTGCTCGCGCGGTCCGACGTCGATCTCGTTCTGAACTTGACCGTCCCCGCCGCGCATTTTGAAGTGAGCCTCAGGGCCCTCGAAAGCGGGAAGCACGTGTACAGCGAAAAGCCGCTGGCGCTCGCGGTTGCTGAGGGCAATGCCCTGGTCGATCTTGCGGAGAAAAACCGGCTCCTGTTGGGCTGCGCGCCGGATACGGTCTTGGGCGCCGGCATTCAGACATGCGTAGCTCTCGTCGATCGGGGCGAAATCGGCGAGGTCGTGGGCGCCAACGCCTTCATGCTGTGCGCGGGGCATGAGAGTTGGCATCCCTCGCCGGAGTTCTATTACAGGCCTGGAGGAGGCCCGCTCTTCGATATGGGGCCGTACTACCTTGCCGCGCTCTTTTTTCTTTTGGGAGAAGTCGACGAAGTCTGCGGGCTCAATCGCGCCACCTTTCCCACTCGAACGATCACCAGCCAACCGCTTGCAGGGACGGTCATTCAAGTTGAGACGCCCACGCATATAGCGCTCACTATGCACCATGTATCGGGCGCTATATCGTCCCTGACGACGAGCTTTGACGTACAGGCCTCCCTGCTTCCTCCGATCGAGTTGTATGGGACAGAAGGGACGCTGCTCGTCCCCGATCCGAACACCTTTGGCGGCCCGGTTCGGCTGAAGAGAAAGGGCGCACCGGACTGGGTGGATGTCGACCTTGAGTTCGACTACGCGGAGAACTCTCGCGGCCTTGGGGTGAGGGATATGGCTATCGCGCTGCGCGAAGGCCGCGATCCTGAGCTTAGCGGCGAACTCGCGCTCCACGCCCTCGAGATTATGGAAAGCGTGCTGTCGGACTGAGCGCGGGGTCGTCAGGCGCGCTCATAAATGTAAACGGACTCGTGCAGTTTGTTCGTGGTCCCATCATGGACGGCGAAATTCCCGCCCTTGTAGATTCGCCCACCTGCGAACGCCCCGTCTTTGCGCAAGGCGTAGAAGTTCAGATCGAAGTTGGGAAAGCCCGGCTTATGAAGGAGGCGGGGCGATTTGGTTTGTTCGCAGACCCGTTTGAGTACGTCGAGGATGGCTTCCGCAGGTTCGAGACCCCTCTTCATGTTCTCGACGACTGTTCGGCCTCCGCAACTCAGAATGTTCGCCTCGCCGCGTCCCGTCGATCCACAGGCCCCCACTTCTCCATCCACATAAAGTCCCGCGCCGATGATGGGCGAGTCCCCTACGCGGCCGGGAATCTTGTAAGCGAGCCCGCTGGTGGTCGTACACCCACCTAGCTCGCCTTCGGCCGTGAGGCACAGACACGAAATCGTCCCCGTAGGCCGGTGGAAGCTGCCCTCGGTAGAGGTGGGTTGCACCTTCAGAAAGTCGGCGCGGATTTCGTCGTCGTCGAGCCAGTCGTCGTCTTTACTCAACCTCGTTTTCCAGCGCAGCCAAGCTTGGCGAGCCCGTTCCGTGAGCAACTCCTCCTCCTTGAATCCCATGAGCCGGGCGAACTGAAGTGCCCCTTCGCCGACCAGGAACACATGATCCGTGCGCTCCATCACGACCTTGGCAACTTGGGAGGGATTCTTGATGTTGCGTAGCGCTCCAACGGCGCCAGCCCTCATGGTTGGCCCGTGCATCACGCACGCGTCGAGTTCGACAACCCCGAGTTCGTTGGGCAGGCCTCCGAAACCCACGCTCATGTCGTTGGGGTCGGATTCGACGATGCTGACGCCCTGTACGGCGGCGTCCACGGGGTCGCCCTGTGAGGACAGCACCTCGAAAGCCCTCGCTGTTGCGCGCAGACCGTTCGCCGAACTGACCGCGATCGCGCTCGCGGGGCGCCCGATTCCGCTCGCTTCGGCGGCCTTTGAGGCGAGCGGTAGGCTCGAAAGCCCGGCCACGACTCCGGTTTGGAGCAGCGTTCGTCGCGAAAGTTTGGGACTTGCCATGACGCCCTTCGAATTCGGCGTCCGAAGGAGGATTCCTTCCTAACTCGGGTTGGTTCGCAGTATGATGGTCGAGGGAGGGACCGAGAGTGTTCATGCTCGCATTCGCCGTCTTCGCTGGGATCCAAGAGCCCGCGGGACCTTGGGAGTTCGGAAAAAGGGAGATCGAAGCTGCCGTCCGGGTTCAGGCTCCTTCGTCCGAGGTCCCCATTCGAAGGAAGCACGACAAGGGGTTGCCGCCTGAAGCGTTCCGCGTCGCCTTCGGAAAAGCCGCAATCGAAGTTGCGTCGAGCGATGATCGTGGGGCGATGTATGGGGCGTTAGATGCGGCGGAGCGTCTTGCTGCGGCCAAGTTGTCCGAGCTCGCCGGAAAGGAGTTTCGAGGAAGCCCCAAGTTCGCGGACCGAGGATGGAACCTGTTCCTTCCTTTGCCCTGGGACTATCTTGCGAACCGGATCGACCCGTCCCCAGAAGCGCTGGCCGATCCAAAGCGATGGTTCTTCCACGACGAGGACTACTGGCGGACCCTGCTCGATCAAATGGCTCGAAGTCGACTCAATTGGCTCGACATTCACGGGCCTTACGATCTCGAAACCACGCGCTTTCCCAACCTCTTCGCCTACTTTGTTTCCAGCGCGAAGTACCCCCTCGTCGGCCCGTCGCCCGAAGTCAAGGCGAAGAACCTGACCCAACTGCGCAAGGTCATCGACATGGCGCACGCCAGGGGCATTCGGGTGAGCCTGATGTCGTACGAAGCTCGGTTCGACACGCCTCACAACCCCAGTCCCCCGTACGCCGCCACGGAGGAGAACCTCTACGAGTACACGCAAGAGGTGGTAGCCGAAACCATCCGCAAACTGCCCCGGTTGGATGCGCTCGGGTTCCGGATCGGGGAAAGCGGCCGCGGTCCCGAGTTCTTCCGGTGCTATCTGGACGCCTTGAAGGAAACGGACTCCCCTCTGCCGCTCCTCACGAGATCTTGGGTGACACGCAAAGCGCGGGTGCTACCGCTCGCCAAGAGCGCCCGCGATTTCACGGTCCAAATCAAGTACAACGGCGAGCAGTGGGCCGCGCCCTACATCATGGCCGGCGGCCGAACCGGTGAGTGGTACAGCTATTTTTGGGAGGACTATCTCAGCGATTGGGGCCGCGAGACCGCAGCGGCGAGTTGGAGGGGCCGACCTATCGAGAAGGGAGCTTGGCCCAGTCAACCGTACAAAGTCGTCTGGCAGGTGCGCGACAACGGCACCCACCGGATCTTCCCGATCTTTCAACCCCAGTGGATTCGCAGGTCGATCGAGGCGATGGACCTCGGAACCACATCGGGATTCACGGTCGAGCCCCTGAGCGCCTATTTCCCTCAGTCCCCCGCGTACTACTCCCAGCGCCCCAGCGCCTTTCGGTGGATTCACCAGCGGGACGAGCTGTTCATGATGCAATGGGGTCGGTTGGGCTATGACCCCTCGACCCCGGAGGACGTGTTCGTAAGGGCGCTTGGACGCAAGTTCCAACTGCGGAACCCAGAAGCGCTCGCAGTTGCTTGGTCGAACCTCAGCCGTATCATCCCAGTCGCGTTTCTGGCGTACTCGATCGGCCCCGACCATCGCAGCCATGCGCCCGAACTCGAGTGGGGCGGTTCTGTGGAATCGTTTCTCGAACGGGACCCCTTCGACTCCCACGTGTTTCGTTCTCCCAGAGAGACGGTCGCGGCAAAGACCCTTGGCGCCGGCGACGGCAGGATCGGATTTGAGGAGGCGGCCGACCTTCTCGACTTGCTTCGGTCGCGGGCCGCTCCTGCCTTTCGAACGCTCGAATGGGGAGGTTCTCCCGGTTCGGGCCTAGCGGAGATCGGGGTTGCTCTTCGGCAACTCGATCGCCTCGGCGCGTATTATGCCGCCAGGTTCCGTGGAGCACTGGCCTATGCGCGATTTCAGTCTTCGGGCGAACGGTCCGACCTCGAAGACGCGGCAAGGCAAGCATGCGCAGCTTACGAGGCGTGGGATCAACTCGCCAACTCCCCCGACGGCCACTCGTACCGACCTTTCACCGACCGGCTCCGCATGAGGACGCACGACTTCCATTGGAGTCTCGAATTGCCCAAACTGCTCGCGGAAAGGGAACGATTCCTGGAGCTTGCGGGGTGGACGCAGCCCCTGCTCCCTCGGCCCCTGATTCGAAACTGGGCCGAGCCCCCCCGCCACGCGAAGCTCACCTGGGACGAAGCTGACGGAAAAATCACGGCGCGCATCTCCTCGGAGGGCATCCGCCGCGCCTGGCTCCTGCATAAGCCCCTGCCGAGTTCAACGTTTTTCCACAAGCTGCCTATGGAGCAACGCGACGGGCACTTCGTCGCCTCGATTCCTAGGCTTCCGGCGGGACACGCTTTGGCGGCCGAGATCGAGACTTCCTGCCGGGTGTGGCGGGTGCCTTGGTGGCTCCACGAAAGGCCCTATCTCGTCGTGCCGTCGAAGCCCCAGAGGACTCCACCTTACTTCAGTTCTGAAGAAGCGCTCGCTCACCTCGACCCTCGATCCCTCGACCCCCAGGAGCACGGCTGGCTCGTGGTGAGTTCGCGCGGCTGGAGCTTCTTCAGTCGATTCCCAAGCGGGCAAAGGCGGAAGCTCTTAGAACCCCTTGCGAAGGGAATGAAGATGCTGATTCTCCAGCAGGACTTCGCGTCGGGGCGATACTCGCTGGACTTTCTGGGGGAAAGCCCCGACTTTGAATCGAGGCGGGTGGGCGTTTTCGAACCCGGCGGTGCGCTCGGGCTCGAACGGATCGAAGACCCTGAGATTCTTTGGCAGCCCATGCGAGCGCAAGCGGATTGGGAGGTTTTCGGCAACGGAGGGGTCGCTCGCAAGAAGGTCGGCAAGGGCGAAGTTTGGGTGGTCCAGGCGAGGCTTCTGCAACGCTTACATCTGCCCGCAGCCAGCCGCTCGCTCGCCGCGCTCGTCAGGCAAACGGCTGCGTCCGGGCCTGCGATTCTGCTCGATACCGGCACCGAAGGTGGGGACTACGTGACTTCGGTTTTGCCGGACTTCTACAACTCGCTTGGCCTTTCGTTCCTTACGCTGGGTGAGGTCGTGGCCTCCGAGCAGGGCCTTCGCGCCTTCGAACCTGTCGCCGCGCCCAAGTCGGATCAGAGCGTCTTGGAGGGGCGAGGGCCCGCGATGATGGCGGCTTTCCTAAAAGAGAAGGTCGAAGCGGCGGCCGCGCGCCCCGTCCCATCCTCTGTGGCCGAGTTCGAAATCGAGCGGGAGCGGCGTCGGAGGGAACTGATGCGAAGCCTTGGCTTAGACCCCTTACCTCCCCGAACGCCGCTCAACGCCCAGGTCACCGGGGTCGTCCAACGGGCGGGGTATCGGATCGAGAAGCTGCTCTTCGAGAGCCGCCCCCAGTTTTTCGTTACGGCGAATCTCTACCTGCCCGACCCTCTGCCCCAAGGAAAGCTGCCCGTAATCGTGAACCCCCATGGCCACTGGCAGCACAAGAAGCAAGAGCCGGTCGTGCAAACGAGGGCCATCTCGCAGGCTCTGGCCGGATACCTCGCCGTAGTGGTGGACTCGCCGGGCCATAGCTTCGAAGGCGGCGCGCCCGTCGAACGGAGGTTCGCGGGCACCCATAACGACCTCCGGCTGCTGTTGGGTTCGATGAACACGACCTCGGTGTATGTTTGGGACCTCGTTCGCACGCTCGACTACCTCGAAACCCGGCCTGAAGCCGACATGACTCGCGTCGGAATCACCGGGGCCTCAGGGGGTGGGCTGGCCACGGCTTACGCTTTCGCCGCCGAGCCCCGCTTCACCTGCGCCGTTCCGGTCGTTTACGCTTCGAGCCTCGAGGTCAACGCCAACAACGGGTGCCTCTGCAACCATGTGCCGGCCACGCTCCGAGTCGGAGACCGCGCGGACGTGCTCGCGATTCGGGCGCCCAAGCCCGTGTTCGTCATCGGGGCGCAGGACGATCCCGAGTTCCCGCCCGAGGGCACGAAACGCACCGGAGAGAAACTCAAGGAAACCTACGCGCTTCTTGGCAAGGAAGGCCTCTCGCAGTACCGCGTGTTCGACGGGCCGCACGATTACAACCGGGCGATGCGGGAGGCTGCCATGGGTTTCTTCGACCTGCACCTCCGAGGGCGGGGCAACGGTACACCAGTCCCTGAGCCGACGATCCAGCCCGAACCTGCCGGGTCGGAGTCGCTTCGAGTCGTAGCTGAGGAGATCGAAGGCAGGTCGATGTTGGATTTGGCTCGGGAGGCCCTCGCGTCGGCTCCTCCGACGACCTGGGATGACACGGTGGCCCTGAATGGCGGGCTGCCGCTGCCCGTTCCGCTGGATTGGACGGAGGAGCGTTCGAGCGAAGGCAAGATTTTCGCGTCGTTCGAATCCGAGTCAGGTCTGAGGGTTCCCGCGGTCATCTGGACGCCGGGGGCTCAGGCGAGAGCGGTCGTCGTCCTCATTAGCGAAGGCGGCAAGGTGCGGGCCCAGCAGGAATTCGACGTGGAGCGGCTTGTGCAATCAGGCCTTGCGGTGATGGCGATCGACGTGCGGGGGTTCGGGGAGTTGCCGGGACTCGATGCCAGGTTGATGGCGTATCTCGGAACTGCGGATACGTTCGCCATGGCTTGGGATACGGCAAGAGCCGCAGTCGCCGCCCAGCGGTTCGCGAATCGGGTCGTGCTCGCCGGAAAAGGAACCGCCGCCTCGCAGATCGTCCTCTATGCTGCCCTCATGGAACCGACAATCGACCGGGTTTTGGGCATCGAGGGCCTGAGGGGTTTTGCGGACGCCTTCGACGCCCGCGTGCCGACGTATTCGGTCATGCCTCGCGCGAACCTTTCCGCATCGCTCGCAACGCTCCGACAGAAGGTCGGGGCGCGTGGCGTCTGGACGTTCCTTGGCGATCGGCCGCTCGACCCCACCGAGGCCGTGCTCGACCTCCTGCGACCCTGATCGCCATGTCCGAACTGCGCTACCACCCCTTCCTCGAAACGTGGGTCATGACCGCGACGCACAGACAAGACCGAACCTTCCTACCTCCGTCGGATTTCTGCCCGCTCTGCCCGACTCAGGCCGGGGGCTTTCCCACGGAAATCCCCGCCGAGGACTTCGACATCGTCGTGTTCGAAAACCGCTTTCCCTCGTTGCGGCGAAACCCGGAACCTCCCGCAGTCGAAGGCCTTGCGATGGCCCCTGTACGGCCCAGCAACGGAGTCTGTGAGGTCGTGGTGTACACCCCCGAACATGCGGGCAGCTTCGCCGACCTCTCGCTGCAGAAGGTGGAGCGCCTGGTGAGGGTCTGGAAGGACCGCTACGTCGAGCTTTCTTCGATCCCAGAGGTGGAGTACGTATTCATCTTTGAGAACAAGGGGCGAGAAATCGGCGTGACTCTCAGCCATCCTCATGGCCAGATCTACGCTTACCCCTACATCCCGGCCACGCTCGCTCAGGAACTCGCCTCGGAGCGCAGGTATTGGGAGGCGGCGGGTAAGACGCTTTGGGACGACTGGCTGGGGGCCGAGCTTGCGGATGGCCGCAGGGTGATCGTCGAGAACTCTGAGTTCGTCGCCGTCGTGCCGTACTTCGCGCGGTATCCCTTCGAGGTCTGGGTCGTGGCCAGGCGAGAGGTTCGCTCGCTCGCACTGGCCAACGAGGCGACGCTGGACGCTCTCGCGGACTCGCTTCTCAAGGTGGCTCGCGCTTATGACCGGCTCTTCGGATTCTCGCTGCCCTACGTCATGGCGATGCACCAAGAGCCCGCCGCGCCTGGGTATGAGTTCACCCGCCTTCACGTGGAGTTCTATCCGCCACACCGGACGCACGACAAGCTGAAGTACCTTGCCGGAAGCGAGGCCGGCGCAGGGGCGTTTATCAACGATACGCTCCCGGAGTCCAGCGCCGCCCGCCTCCGCGCGTGCGTGGAGTAGGTTGGGGGTTCCTCCCGGCGAACAATCTGTCGCCTCTCCCCTCGCATTTCTGAACCCTTGCGCAACTTGATGAAGCTAGGAGGAGGGCCGTCTGCTCGTCAGCGGAACCTCGCCACCCTGGACGAAGATCCTCTCGCCTCAACCAAGGCAGACGCTTGTTCGAAGGCGGCCGCGGTACCTGCAAGGACGTGTGTCGGGTCAAACTCCGAGAAGACTGCGCCAAGGTCCTCTCCAGCCTTCACGATGCGAGTCTCACCGCCAGTCCGCCCTAGCTGCCGCTCAAAAGCCCGCGCAACATGAAGCTCACACTCATAAATGAGCAATCTCATCTAACGTCTATTCTGCGCCAGAGGGAAGGGCGGGCGGGTGGCTCTGACAGGCGGAGGGTTCGTGCCGTTTGTCAGGGAACCGGGCGGACTCTCCTACGGGCTGGGGTGCCGGGTCGGGCCCTTCGGGCAGGTCCAGAAAAAGGCGCCTTCTTTCCGCAGGGGCGTTTATCAACGATACGCTCCCGGAGTCCTGCGCCGCCCGCCTCCGCGCGCGCGTGGAGTAGGTTGGTAGACGGAACGGTCACGAATTGCCTTGCCGATCGACGCCCATCTCGCCAGGGGGCGACAAAACGTCCAACACCAGGGAGTCCTCCAGCGCCTCGACGCCGTGGGGGAAGTCCGACGGCAGATGGATGGCCGTCCCGCCTTCGACGACAACCTCGCGATAGTCCTCCGACCCGGGCTGCCCGAGCTTCCAAAGAACGCTGCCGGATACCACGAAGGCGATTTGCTCATTGGGATGGGAGTGGCTCTGGACCACGCAACCCTTGGCAAGCTGCACATGAGCCCAAAGCATGTGGCTACCGAACACCCTTCTTCGCGTGAGCTTGTCGATGGGTCGGTCGGCTTCGATCTCTTCAACCTTGAAAACGGCGGACATAGAATCCAGTCTATCCGAGAAGTCGGGCGAGGGGCGCCCAGTTACGCGGTTTCTTGCGAGCTCAGGAGGTCAGGCGGCGACCTCGCGCTTGGAAGAGACCCTCAACCCCGCGGGGGATAGGAGGAGAGCTGATGTACAATGAACTCATGGAATGGCGCATTGTGCTGGAGCAGGACAAGCGGACTGGCGGCTGGGCGGTTTGGTGCCCCGAACTGTCGGGCCGCGTTTCGGCGGGGCGGACGCCTTTGGAAGCGGAAAGCAACATTCAAGATGCCATTCGCCTTTATCTGCAGCCTACGCCGTTGAAGCTCGAACTAGTCGCAGTCCTCAAGAAAGTCACCGTGCCATGAGCGAGCGGTTTCCCCGGTTGACCGCCTCTGAGGTCGAAGAAGTATTTGGCCGGAGTGGCTTTGGTGCCTGCACGAGACCCTCAACCCCACGGGGGTCGCAAGATAAAAAGGTGAGCACGTGGGCATGGGCCAGAGTGTTGAAGATCACCCGCTGCCTTCTTGGGCCGCCGCTCATTCGGGCATTTTGCAGGAAACGGGATCGCCGCACAGCGGGAGCGTGGCGAGTCAGACCTGGGCACCCGCCTCGGGTTTCACGAAGTTTCGTTCCCTGGAATCCACGAGAGGGGCCACCCGCCGCCTGGCCTCAACCTCCGTCGGACTTGTAGGTGTAGGGGTTCCGCATCCACCGCTCCAGGTCGGCTAGATCGGCCTTGGTGATCCGGGGAGCAGTCTTTTCCAGAACTGCTCTCATTCGGTCGCCCTGCTGGCTCGTAAGGCCTGACGCGTTCCATTGACCGCGCTTCGTTCGGTACATGCTGTCGTCGAGCCAATTCAAGTCTGTGTCGAGCACCGCATAGTACGGAATCCCAGGATAGGAAATCCCGGTCCATTTCCGTACGAACTCGACAGTTCCCTCATTTTCGAGATGCTTGGAATCCTGCAGCTCGAAGCCAGTGAGGTGAACCACGATGTAGTTTCTGTCGATGATGGGCCAAATGGGCTTCTGTTGGAGGTCGCGCCAGAACTCCTTGCATGGGGCGCAATAAGACGCCCCAACGAGCACGAATAACCTCTTGTCACTCTCCTTTGCGCTCTTGGCCGCTCGTTGGAGCACGTCTTTCGCAGATTCAACAGGTACAACATTTCTTCCGCTCAGTGATTTAGCTTCTTGCCTGCTCCCGCCAGTGGCGACTTGGCACGAGCCAGCAGGCAAACCCATCGTGACCGTCACGGCAATCACGACACCTAAGTCGAGGGCTCTACGCCCAGTCATGAAGCCGACCTCTTGCCGGACCTGTAGGATCGAAAGATGCCAAGGCCCACCCAGCAGAGGGAAGCCACCCCTATAGCGAAGACTGACTGAGCCCCAAAGCGAGCCCAAAGCCCGTCGTCTGGGAACCACTTCATTACTTCTGGATTCTTTGTATCAAATGCCATGGAGAGTTTCTCGCCTGATTTGAGGGTCACTCGCATGGGGTCGTGGATGCGCATCCAGTCGACAAACGTCTTCGGAGAAACAGCAGGGAATCCTGATTTCGCAGAAGTCAGTCGGTACGTCGTGCGCTCATACAGGCCGCCTGTAGGTTTGCCTTCGGCATCAAAATGGAATCGCTCGAATACTGCCTTATGGGCGACCCACGCGCCCTCGATTTTCCTGTAATCACTGAGCGTCAGCCGAAACACGGGAGTGTCGGACAAGAAGTAATCGATCGCTCCTATGAGCGCCTCGCCTTCGATAAACGTCGGCGTTAGGTAGCCCTTCACGTAGGTGCAAAAGGCGTCCTGCGTCGAGCCGGGCCAGAACGCGTCAACTGGGATACGTTTGTCGTTGGCAAGAGTTTCTTCGGCGTCCTCGTCTCGATTCTTGACGAATGGGGTGCCCACTATTTTTGCGCCGAACAACGGAAACTGATCGACCGCATCGTACGGCAATCCCTCACTCACGAAAAGCGCGCCACCGAGCATCTCCGTCCCTTCGACTAACCGATAGCCCCAGCCCCTGTCAAAGAGGAGTCTCGCCTTGTTGGTCCTGCCCGATGGCGTCAGCGAGGAGAGGTTGTCCCTGGAAAACCAGATGCGCTTTTCGTCCACCGCAAATTCGATCTTCAGCTTGGATTCTCGCTTGCCAAGTGCCTCGCGGAGCTCCTCTGCATCCAACTCCAATTCTTCCTCGCTTCGACCAGCCGCCCTCCACTGCTGGATCGTCTCCTGAACGCGACTTTCAACCTCCTTTCGAAAGTCCTCAGTCGAAAGCAGCACCTGTTTGTCGACGGTGTAAGTAAGCGTAACGGGTCCAACAAGCCCGTTGTCGTTGATTCGAGAGATGAGGGATGAGTCCGATTGGGAGGCCGCAATGGCCACGAAACCGACTGCGATGCATGCGCCCAGGACTCTGTTCAAACGCGAAGGAGCGCGCAAGAAATGCCGCAAGCGTTTGGCTCCTTTAGGGAACGGTGCAGTCCTCTCCCAATTCCGGATCCTTGTACGTGTACTCGGTGAGCGTTTCATTACAGCCAATGCATACACCGCCTATCATGATCTTGTTCCTGACATAGTACGTATCAGGGACGTCGAGAAGCGTACACCTTTTGCCTGAGCCGGAGGTGATTTCCGATCCACAAGAGCCGTTCTCGTGCTCTCAGCGCCCCACATGATTCCACAGTATTGCCAGTACTCTCCGTGCAGGTGCGCTGCAAGCGCTGCCGCATCACTATCGGCATTCCGAGAAATTGGCAAATGCCGAAATACAAACCTCGTATCGCTCTGCGTCTTGGCCCACTGAATCCAACTGGGCAAACTGGTCTTGCAGGCAAAGCACGACAAGGAGCTGAATACGACGACGATCCGATCAGCCCTGTCCGGTCCAAACGAGGGCGCAAGCCCAGGAGCAAGGACATCGCCTGAAACCCGATGAAGCTCTGCAGAGTTGTGCGCGATTGCGTGGGGCCCCTGAATCAGGGCGTGGGCGGACCACGATACGCTACCAAAGACCGCAGCGATACCGACTACCAAACCAAGCCCTGAACGAAGCTCAATATCGTCCCTGATGTGAGCATAGGCGATTGAAGTCGAACAAAAGAGAAGCGTAGACATCAAGCAGGAACTGCAAATGAACCCAACGAGAAGGTGCGACCGAAAAAGCAAGCAAACTGAAACCACTGAGTACGCCGCGGACAGGCCATAACCTATCGACCGCCGGCGCCAGGGCGGCTTCCTAAGCCCAACAAAAATAAGAGTTCCGTAAGCAACGACGCCAAAGTAAGCCACAGGGACACCCAGCAAGCGTCCTGCCGGATGATGCAATAACGCGCTACAACCGGAAGCGAGTGGACATATAGGCGCAACGCCTCCGTATGTGGCGGCCGCGAGGTTCACGGTCAGCGCGAAACCAATCAGAGGCAGCGTGACGATCATTAGCGCGGCTGCACGTTCCACGAAAGCTGTACCCTTCACTTACGCGTCTCCGTACACTTGAAGCCGACCTCGCGCTCCAAAACACCCTCTATGAGCCTCTGCCGGTAGACCAAGGTGCAAGGACTCCCTATCCCTTCAAGTGCTCACGAAGTGATCTCAGATACTCCTCCGGCCAACTTCCATAGGGTACGGCTCGATCCAGGTGCTCGATCGACAAGGGAAGCGACGCTTCCTGCAATCGCCGTCCGTTCACAAATGCAATGCACTGCAAGTATCTCTGCTTGCCAAGCAAATACTTACCCCTCAAAGCGGCCCCAATATCAGTATGCAGTTGACTTCCCTTGAGCGTTGCCGCAACACCTGCCAGAGTCGTCCAGAGGACGGGATAGCCTGAAAGCAGGCTCTCGGCATCCGGTTCTGCACACTTGATCACGAGTTCAGTCGACATGCGAAGTTCGACCGTTACGTCCTTTCGGTCACATGCTTCGTCAGAAGGGTCCCCTCCTCGACCGGCCGCAACCCACTTGAGCAGGTTAGCGCTACTCGCCGAGGAGACGCTCATCGGGACGCTCGCCGAACCAAGCCTCTCCAGGGCCCTCCAAGTGGCCGCCGGGACCGTAGATAGGAAGGAACCCAAGTAGTATGACACCTGAGATGTGGGGTGGGAAATCAGGCAGTTCCTGTAAAGGAGGTACCGAAGGTACCGCTGCAGTGATCCTTGCGTTGAGCCAGGTCCTGCGCCGAACAAGAAGTCCCATTCAATCTTGGGGTCCCGTGCCGGTAGCCTGCTGATGAATGTCGCCAATGACGACCTGTCGAGGAACAGTGCGTGCGCCAGGTTCTGCCTTTGCGGCGTTATCAGAACCCGCCGCTCTGTAACACGAAACCCTATGATCCCCTTGCTGACCAAAATGCGAACCACATTCTGGGGAGTCTCGTTCGTACTTAGTATCAAATCGTCCATAGCCTGATCGGGCACCCAGGCTACGACTAACCGGTTCGTCGTGACACTTACCCAATGTGCTATATCCTGAAAGACAGTCGCGACAGGGTCCTCTATTGTTGGCTCCGCGATTGGCAAAGGAAGGGGTTCCGGGTTGGAAGCTTGAGCGGCAATGTTCTCGGCCGCCTTCAGTAGTTGAGTTACCATGTCACGAGCGGGCTGAGAGAGAATACGAACGCCAGGTGCCGCGCGTTCGAGGATTCCTGGCATTGTGGCGGGTGGCGCACGGACCGGAAGGTCGACAGAAGCCTCGTCTATGAGCGAGCCTCGATCGTATATCCTTAGTCGTAGGGTGATGTCCTCCCACAAAGGCATAACGGTCAGAACTGCCACTGGTTCGCTGGGCGGAGACTGAATTCGGTCAAAGAACTCTCGCCACGGTCTTGCGTAGGCCGTGGTCGGGATCGAGTCCGCTGCCAGCCATTCCTTTGCCATGGACATCACCTGGGAATAGGAACGAAGAGCGCTTTGCGCTCTCAACCCGATGGGGCGCTGATGCCCCGTGGGGTGTGACGAGAAACTCACCGTTGTTCCCGGCGGGATCCGAGCCAATGCGTCTGGACCGACGATTGCGATGAATTCATCCAACAGACCGTCCGCTGGAAGTCTGGGGGTATACCCGCGTAACGCAGACGTAGCGTCTGGATTCCCCAGGTTGGACTTCAGTTCAGCAAGTTGATTGGAGAGCATCGCCAGAGCAACATCTGGAGCCCACGCTTTACGCCCGTTAACGCGGCCCCTTATCGCCTCTGCTCGAAGATCTCGTTCGTAAGCGATGGACTCCTTGAGCGATTCGGTCGATTGTTCGAGTACAAGCGTATCCCCATCCGCCACCCATTCAGCCCCAACACAGGATGCAACCGCTTCAGCTTCTTCCAATAAGGCTCCGGTCGGCTTCGCTACGTTCGAGACAATAATGACCCTGTTACGAAGTTCCGCGGACGCCCGATACGACGTGCCACTTCGGAGGGTCAAATCCTCACAGAAGGACTGTATCGTTCCGACAAGCGGCACCCAAGTGGGGAATGCGGCTATCGCGACCGTAGCGACGACCAACATGTGCCTGTCTTCTCAAGGCAGCGGGTGACAGTCGCACCACAGACTTTGGCCTGAGCCGTGTGTATCGCAGATCAGGCCATTTGCCGAATTGCAGGAGCCGACGTCGCAGAAATACGTGCCTGACTGCGAATCGTACGTTTTCTGACATCGAACCAGCGGCCCTGGTGGATCGGCAAGGGCCAACGTCAACGCTGTGGCCATCAATACTATCGGGACACAAACCATAAGCGATTTCTTCATTCCCATCCTCCTGACCTACGAAGTCGCTCTTACCTCCCCCCTGAGCGGAATGTCAATACCTGTGTAGCAATACCGTAAAAGCACCAGGCCACATCCTCAACTCCGCAGCTTTCCCCGGCGGGGCGTTCCATCACGTAGAATAGGTCAGAGATGCCTCGAACCCTTTTCGACAAAGTCTGGGACGCGCATGTCGTCGCCGAGCTTCCCGGCGGGGGCGCGCTGATTTACATCGACCGCCACCTGGTCCACGAAGTCACCTCGCCGCAGGCCTTCGATGGCTTGCGCGAAGCCGGGCGCCGCGTACGAAGACCCGACCTCACCTTCGCCACGGTCGACCACAACGTCCCCACCGACGGCAGGCCCATCGACGAATCCTCTCTTTCGGGGCAGCAGCTCAAGGCCCTCGAAACCAACTGCCGCGAATTTGGGGTGCCTTTGTTTGGGTATCAGCAGTCGGGGCAAGGGATCGTCCATGTGATCGGCCCCCAGCTTGGGCTCACTCTGCCAGGGCTGACCCTCGTTTGCGGAGACAGCCATACCTCGACCCACGGAGCTTTCGGCGCGCTGGCGTTTGGGATCGGGACGACCGAAGTCGAACACGTCCTCGCCACCCAGACCCTCCGAACCCCCGGCAAGCCGAAGTCCCTGGGCATCGAGGTCAGCGGCCGCCTGCAAAGGGGCGTCACCGCAAAGGACGTGATCCTCGCGGTTATCCGCAAGCTGGGGGCGAGCGGGGGCACGGGGTTTGTGGCCGAATACTACGGCGAGACGATTGCGAGCCTGCCGATGCACGCCCGAATGACGATCTGCAACATGTCGATCGAAATGGGCGCCCGGGCCGGGATGATCGCCCCTGACGACGTGACCTTTGCCTACATCGCCGAGGGCGACCGCCCCTACGCCCCTCAAGGAGAGGAGTTGGAGCGATGGATTTCGGAATGGAGGCTGCTGCGCACGGATTCGCCGGATGCCTTCGATCGGAGAGAGTCGCTCGAAGCAGGGAGCCTCCAGCCCCAGGTCAGTTGGGGGACGACCCCCGCGATGACGGCGGACGTCACGGGCAGCGTTCCCGAACCCGCGGACAAGTCCGAGGAGCGCGCCCTAATGTACATGGACCTCAGGCCGGGAACTCCGATGCAGGACATCCCGGTGAACGTGGTGTTCATCGGTTCCTGTACGAACTCCCGGATCGAGGACCTGCGGGATGCCGCCCGTCTTGCAGAGGGGAAGCGAGTGGCGAGCGGAGTGCGGGCGCTCGTAGTGCCCGGCAGTCAGCAGGTTCGGGAGCAGGCAGAGCGCGAGGGACTCGATCGCGTGTTTCGAGAGGCCGGCTTTGAGTGGCACTATTCGGGCTGTTCGATGTGTCTGGGGATGAACGGCGACGTGGTAAGGCCCTTCGAGCGTTGCGCCTCGACCAGCAATCGACCCTACGAAGGTCGTCAGGGTCCTTCGTCGCGCACGCACCTCGTGAGTCCGCTCACTGCGGCAGCGACGGCCCTCCGGGGCAAAATCGCCGATCCGCGCGACCTTTGTTGAGCCGTTCGCTACTCCTGCGCCGAGGCGGTCGGTGGCCCGGCATGGGCGCCCGGGGGAGGCGTTTCGAGAATCCCCTTCAGCGTCATGACTCCGATCATCAGGATCACCGCGATCCCCGCCACAATGATCCACTGGCGACGCGCGGGGTGTCGCGAGGGCGACCGGTCGAGCCAAGGCAGGAACAGCATCCCAATGCTGACAAGCCCTGGCACGATGATCGTAGCGACGACTTCGTATCCGGCGGGCATGATCTTCAGAAGCTCATAGAGTCCCAGGAAGTACCACTCGGGCCGTGGGGAAAAGTCCGTGCCCGTAGGATCGGCGATGGCCTCCAAAGCAGGAGGAAACGCCAGCGCCAAGTAGGCGACGATTCCCATCCCGCCCAAGACGACCACAGCGTCTTTGAAGAGTTGCACCGGATAAAAAGGCACCGGCTTCCCCCGTTGCGGCAAGACGGGCCCGGCGATATGGTGACGCCGCACGAGATATAGGTGCAGCCCCGTACACACGATCAGCAGCGCGGGCAAGAGCATCACGTGGATCGCATAGAACCTCGTGAGGGTGAGCGCGCCGACCTCTTCGCCGCCCCGAACCAGCGCCATGAGTTGCTCGCCGATCCCCGGGACCGTCCCGGCGATGCGCGTGCCGACCACCGTGGCCCAGTACGCCTTCTGGTCCCACGGCAAGAGGTAGCCAGTGAACGAGAAGCCCAGAATCAGGTTGAAGATGATGCATCCGACGAGCCACGTAAGCTCCCGCGGCTTCTTGTAGGAGCCCCAGAAGAACACCCGCAGGATGTGCAGAACGGTCACGATGACGATGGCTGTCGAGCCCCAAACGTGGAGCCCGCGCACGAACGAACCGAGCGGCACCTCGTAGGTGATGTGCTTGACGCTGGCGTGGGCGTCTTGGGTCGATGGCGAATAGAACATCGCCAATGCAAACCCCGTTACAAACTGAAACAGAAGCAGCGTGAGAAGCAGGTTCCCCAGCGTCTGCCACCACCCTACGCCGGGAGGCATCGGCTCATCGAGATTCTTGCGGACGAAGCCCCACCAGCCCAAACGAAGCTCCATCCAGTCGCCGAAACTGGGACGATCCCGGCGAAGCTCTTCCTCCACCGGGAGTTCTTCGGTTCGCGTTGTGGGGCGTTCGGGAGTGAGGCTATCCGGCATGGTCTACACCTTCTTTTGAATCCAGATCTTCCCGTCTTCGACTTTGACGGGATACGTGATCAAGGGTTTGGGCGGAGGTCCGGAAACCACGTTCCCGTCCGCATCGAACACGCCTCCGTGGCAAGGGCAAAGGTAACGCTCCTTGCCCTCGACCCAGGTTACTCGGCAACCTAAGTGCGTGCAGGTAGGGTCGAATGCGACGACGTCTTCGCCCGAGCGCTTCAGGAAAACCGTGTACTTGCGGTCGACTACGGCGAACCCATCTCGGATTCTCAGGATGTACGAGGTCTCCCTCGTTTGGCCCGGACCCAGTTCCGCGTCGTCCAGAATCGGCACCCAGTTGCTCTTCGATCGCCGCATCACGGGGGAGCCAATGAACCCGAGCACGGGGCCGACGACGACGGCGCCCACCACCAGGTTGATGGCCGCCACCAGCCAGCCGAGAACGGTGCGTCGGGCCGGTTTCGGCGGGTCGCTGGCGGTGTTGTTTGCTTGTTTGCGGTTCGTCTTCATGGTTTCGAGCGGAGTTGAGCCAAATCCATCAGGGGTAATAGCGGAGATTCACGGGTCCATCGAAATTGGGGTCGAGAGTCTTCATCAGGTCCTCGGCGATGCGCTGCGACTTGTGGTGCCGCCCCGGCGAAGGCTCGCGAGAAAAGCCCAGCTCGACGCCGCTCTTGACGATCTCTTCGCACAATCGGGTGAGAGCGACCATGGTCGGGACGATCCAGACGTGCATGAATCGGGTGAACGGCGCGGTCGCGAGCAGAAGAAGGACCGACGCCAAGTGCCACAGATAGATCGGCTGAACCCAACCGGTCAGACCCGTGCGCTTCATCACGACGACGAGGAACCCACTCAGCAGCGTGTTGAGCAGGAGGTTGAGGAAAAGGAAGTCGCGGCCTTGGGTCACGCCGTTGTCGATGTACTCGTCGGTCCTGTACCGAACCATCACAGCGAACACGCCCGCGAGCGCGGCGACTCCTGAAAGGATCGGCAAGAGCTTGAGCGGATCGAACAGCGGCATCTCTGCCCGCGTCGGATTGAATATCTGAATCAAGACATCCGCGAGCATCAGGCCGACGAAGCCATAGAGGATCAATCCGTGGAGAAACCACCGCATCTTGTTCCTACGCCAGAGCGAAGCCACCAAGAACCCGTCCACGATCAGCGACCAAGTGGCGATGCCGAACGCTCGCAGGACCCCGAACTTCTTGACCGCGCTCCAGAGCTGCTTGGGGGCCGACAGTCGAATCCAATAGAGCCAAACCTTCGTGCCGAAAACGAAAGCGAACAGCGTCACGAACAGGAACACGATCGCGACATTCTTTGTCGAAAGGAACTGCCCGACCTTGAAGGCGAGGGGGATCAGATTCTCGTCCCAAGGCTTCTGCTTGACCTCTTGGTAGACCTGAGCAACCTGTTCGTCGGAGAGTTCCGACTCCTTAGTGGCGGGCATCATGCCCTTGCCTTTGCGAACGATCTGGTGAAACTCTTCTTCGGTCAGCTTCGTTTGGGCGATCGGAGGTCCCAGGCCCCCCATCGCCGACAGGCCGTGACACCCCATGCAACTCGATGTCGCGTACAACTCGTCGGGAGGTGGGGCCTTGGCGATCTCGATGTCGGCGGCCCCCAGTTCCTCGAAGATCAGTTCCATGTCTTCGTCGGAGAGGTCGGATTCCGGAGTCGGAGGCATCGCGCCCTTGCCCTCTCGAACGAGCTGTGCGAACTCCCACTTGTCGAGAGCCAAAGGAACGATCGCAGGGCCGGGGTCGCCCTTCCCAGCGGGCCCGTGACAACTCGCGCACATCGAACTCTCGTAGGCGTGCATTTCGCCCTCATGATCCTGAGCCTGAACCGAGGACACCAGCGAGGCAAGCCCGATCCCAAGAAGCGCAAGGACCGTAGCAAGCTTCCCGCCTGATCTCGATCCTCCAGTTGGCAGGGGTTCGGCGCGCTCGGGGGCGGCTCTTCCGCCCAGAGTCGCAGAATCCTGCGAAGCCATCGTGCCGAGATAACACCCTGCCGGTTTCGTCCCCGCTTGGGGGAGCAACGGGAAGGGATAGCGCTTCGTTTGCACCTTTTCCTGTTCGATATAGGTTGAAATCTCGCTGGTGGGGTCGTCGAGGTCGCCGAAGATTCTCGCGTGGGTCGGGCACGCCACCACACAGGCCGGATCGAGCCCTTCGTCCACCCGCTGCACGCAGTACGTACACTTCCGGGCGACGTTGGGCTGAAGCCGCGGCTTGACGAAGTCCCTCTCGTAAGGCTCGTCTTCGTTCAAGTACCAGGCGTCCTTTTCTTGAAGGATGATGTTGCCGTAGGGGCAGGACGACACGCAAGCGCCAGTACCTCGACACCTGTCCTGATCGATCAGCACGACGCCGTCTTGCCTCTTAAAGATCGCCTTATTGGGGCAGGCCTTGAGGCAGGGCGGGTTCTCGCAGTGGTAACAGAGCATCGGCAGGTACACGCGCTTCGTGTGCGGATACTTGCCGGCTTCGATGTTCAGGACCCGCGCGAAGAAGACGTCGACAGGCGTGCCGTTCTCTTGTTTGCAGGCTACCGTGCAGGCATCGCATCCGATGCACCGCGTCAGGTCGATGAGCATCGCGAGGCGGGCCATCAGTCGTTGTTCCTTGTTGCGGTTCCGATCGGGCGTCTCTCGGAATCGAGCGCCCTATCCTTTGAGTTCACCTTCCGAACGTCTACGCGCGTGTCTTTCCAGTGTTGGCCGGGAGCATAGACCGCCGGGAGGTAGTAGTTCTCGTGCGTGGGTTTGATCTTCTGGTGGGTGTGGACGCTATGGTACTTTCCCTCGGCAAGGTACCGATGCCACCATGCGTGGTCGGTGCAGAGAACCCCCGGCTTGATCCCTTCCGTCACGAGCGCCCAGAGCCGGTAGGAGCCGTTGTTGTTAAACACCTCGACTTCGTCCCCGTCGTGAATCCCTCTCGCCGCCGCGTCGATCGGGTGGATTTCGATCACGGGCTTGCGGTTGAGGTTGAGCAACACGGGGTTGTTGCTGTGGGTCGAGTGAACGCGCCACTTGCTGTGCGGAGTCATGATGCAGAACGGCAGTTTCTGATCCTCGTCGGGCAGGTGAGAGAACCCAGCCTTGTAGACGGGTAGGTTTTCTCCCAACTTCGTGAACGCGTCTTCTTCCTTGTAGAACTCCATGCGCCCGGTCTTGAGGAATTCGCGTTGCGACCCTTCGGGGAACGGGTAGGCCCGCGGAGGGAACAGCTTGAAGTCGTGGAACTGCTCGTCGCATCCCACCTCAGGGTCGTGTACCTTCAGCCGAACCGGCCCCTCCTTCAACTGCTCGATGGTGATCCCCTCGACCTCCTTGCCTCCGCCGTCGAGCATCTTCTGAATGGCGGTCCACTCGTCGACGTCGAAGTACTTCAGCAGCGTGGGGTCAACCCGCCTCACGAGCTCGCGCGCGATCCAGAATTCCGTGCGGGAGTTGTATTGAGGCTTCACGACCTCGTTTTGAATCTGCAGGTAGGGGTGGCAAGAAGTTCCTACCAACTCCACCTTTTCCCAGAAGGTCGGGCAGGGGAGCACGACGTCCGCGTACTCGCAGGTCGGGCTCATCGAGAAGTCCTGCACCACGAACAGGTCGAGGGCGTCGATCGAGTCCTTCAGGGGCGCGGACCACTCAGTAACCAAGGGGTTGGCGTGGGAGCAGAAGAGCGCCTTGAATCCGTCTTTCGGGTACTTGATTTTGGGGTTGATCGTTTCGGTCGGACCCCCCAGGACGAAGTAGTGCATCGGCACGTTGTTGGGGCGTTTGCCTTCGGGGAACCACCATGGCGAGACATCGAGCCTGAAGTGGTGCTGGCCCGAATAGATCGAAACGGACTCTCCCGGCTTGCCGTGCGCCCCTGCGAGGGCCGAGAAAAGCAGGATCGCTCGAATGGTGAGGTCGCCGTGTAGCCGGTGATTGATCCCCATGCCGATAATGATCGAACTGGGTCGTTGGGTGGCGTAATCGCGCGCCAGCTTGCGTATCGTCGTCGCTGGGATGTCGCTGATCGTCTCGACATATTCGGGTCGGTACTCCTCGCGCGAAACGACGTCCTCGATGAGTTGGAATACCGGAGTGATCTCGACGGTCTTGCCCTCGATCGTGGCCTGGCGCGTTCCTCGGAAAGCGGGCCGAAGGTCGTCGGGCAAATGCAAGGTGTCCATAGGCAGAACGAAGAACCCGTCCTTCCCTTCATCCCACACGACGAACTCGTCGCTTCCGCCCAACCCCACATCGGAAGCTCGCAGCCGCTGGCCGTTGTCGCTTCGGACGAGGATCGCGCAGTCGGTGAAGGTCTTGAGGAAGTCCCAATCCACCAGGTCCTCGTTGATCAGCACTTGGCACATCGAAAGTGCGAGCGCTCCGTCGGTGCCGGGGTTGATCGGCAGCCAGTAGTCGGCGCCCTTGGCGGTCTGGCTGCACCGCGGGTCGATGCAGTAAATCTGGCAGTTGTTCCGTTGCTTGGCGTATTGCGTGAGGAATTTCGCGTCGGGGATGCGGGTCTGGAAGACGTTGCTGGACCACAAGATCGCGGTCTTGGCGTGTCCCCAACTCTTGGTCTCGCATTCCACGCAGTCGATCCCGAAGGTGTGCGTGAATCCCATCGAGATGTCGCCGTTGAAGTCATACGCGGTCGCGAACGACATTCCGAGCAGCGCCGCCATCCGCACTTGCGCGCCCTTTTGAACGTATCCCGTGCCGACGACTTGGTTGAAGAGCAGCATGTGGTCGGCGCCGTGATCCCGAATGATCCGCTTCATGTGCTCGGCGATGTGGTCGAGCGCCTCGTCCCACGTCGCCTCTTTCCACTTGCCTTCCCCTCGCGCGCCCTGACGAATGAGCGGAGTCTTGATGCGGTCAGGTCCGTAGATGAGGTGCGTCATCGACATCCCGCGCAGGCATCCTCGTGGGTTGTACTCCTGGCAGGGATAGTCGGCCGCAGGCTTGAGGTCGACGATGACATCGTCGACGACGGTCGCAAGCCAACCGCACGCCCCCGTGCAATTGGGGCTGTCCGTGGTGCGAACGACCTTCTGGTTTTCTCGGGAAGGCGCAGCCTGTTTTGTGCGGCCCGGAACTGCATGTCGAGTTGCCATCTTCTGTCGTCCTCTGTCCTTGATCCTCTTCGGCCTGGACCCACGAGCATGGTGCCTCAGGCAACTTGCTCGCCGCTATGAGCCGGATCATAGCGAACTAAACTTGCCATCGTGGTCAATAATATACTTTGGAATCGGATGAGTGCCGCAACCCCGGTTGGGAGTTGTCGAAGGCGCGCCCCAAGCCCCTCAAGGCTGAGGTGTTCGGCGTTCCGGCAACTGCGCTTCGATCGGGTAGGTAGGAGAAGACGAACCAGTGAGCCAACGAGCCGTCGCCAACCGCGTATTGTTCCTCAACACACTCGCCTTTGCCGTTTGCTTCGGAGTGTGGACCCTCTATGGCGTCCTCGTCACGTTTATCGCGGACTCGGGGGTGATGACCTTTGATCGAGCGCAAATGGGGTGGCTCCTAGGCGTTCCAATCCTGACTGGCGCGGTCATGCGCTTGCCCGTGGGGATGCTCTGCGCGAGATACGGCGGAAAACCTGTGTACATCGGGGTCATGCTCGTCTCTGCGGTGGCTTTGTTCTTGACGAGCTTTGCTAGTACCTACGCCCAGTTGCTTTGGGGTGGATTCGCGTTTGGGATAGCAGGCGCTTCGTTCGCGGTGGGAATCGCGTACTCGTCGATCTGGTTTCCAAGGGAGAGCCAAGGCACAGCGCTCGGCATTTTTGGGATGGGCAACGTGGGTACGGCAGCCACGAGCTTCGCCGCGCCTCTCCTTCTCCAGTCGTTCACCAACAAGGGTGCGAATCCGGAGGCTTGGCGTCAGCTCCCCCAACTTTATGCGGCGATCACCGTCGCAATGGTGGTCGTATTCGCGCTCTTCACGGTGCATCGGAAGGACGAAACTGCGGCGCAGAAGACCTGGGGCGGCATGCTCGCGCCCCTCCGCGATGTGCGGGTCTGGCGCTTTGGACTCTATTACTTCTTGGTTTTTGGCGGGTTCGTCGCCCTGGCTCAGTGGTTGATCCCCTACTACCTCAACGTGTACGACATGCCCTTGGCGACGGCGGGGCTGATGGCCGCGATGTTCAGCTTGCCTTCGGGGCTCAGTCGATCTCTCGGCGGATGGATCGCGGATCGCATCGGGGCTCGGACCACCATGTACTGGGTGCTAAGTTCGTGCGCCGTGTTCTTCCTCTTGCTGGTCGCCCCTCGGATGGAGATTCGATCGCCAGGCGAAGGCGTGCTTGCCGAGCGGGCGGGAAAGATCACGTCGGCTACTCCCGACCGGATCACTTTGGAGACGAACACAGGTACGCTCGAATATCCCCTCAAGACGTTGCCGAACTCGCGGCTCGAATCTGAAGACGGCGCCCTGATTTTCCCCACGTTCACCAGTTGGCAGGAACCGATCGTGAAGGCGGGAGACGAAGTCAAGAAGCGGACCCTCTTGGCGCGCGGGACGACCGAGGTGTTCTTTCAGGCCAACGTGTGGGTGTTTTCCACTATCGTGCTGTTCGCCGGCATCATGATGGGTGTGGGGATGGCCGCGGTCTATCGTCACATCCCCGACTATTTTCCGCACGATGTTGGCGTTGTGGGAGGCATCGTCGGAGTGCTCGGTGGCCTTGGCGGGTTTTTCTTTCCGATCATTTTCGGTTATCTCCTCAAGTGGACCGGCCTTTGGACGACGTGCTGGCTGTTCCTGATGGCGATCGCGCTGATTTGTCTGATCTGGATGCACATCGTGATCCTGCGAATGAGCAAGAACCTCAAGCCGGCGGGTCCCCTCGATCGGCATTGAAGGCAATGAGCGCTCCGTCTGGTTGGGGACCCTCGAACCCTGCGGCTTGGAAACCGGTCGCTCCCCAGCGCGAGCGGCACGCTCGCGTTCCCTGAATAAAGGGCATCGCTCAGCCTCGCCATATCCTCTGAGGGAACGAATTCCATTGTGGGTCTGCGCTACGGTCCAGGGGAGAACTCCCGTCTAACGCTCTGACGCCATTGCCGAACTGGCCGCTCGAAGGGCAAAACCATTGGGAGCGGGGTTCGGCAGGTCACAAAGCGGCTCTCCGATGCGGATATCCCATTGTGGAATTGCGCCAGCTCGGCGCCTTCACGAAAGGAGCATTGCATGAAACATCGACTTCGGATCGGCCTTGCTTTGGCGGTCTTTGCTCTCATGACCCAGGCCCAGAGTGTGGGGCGCATTGTTGTAAACAATGACGAGTGGACACTCAGAGACTCGGGCTTTTTCGACCCCAACGACCCGGACGATTTCGCTCTTAACGTGGCAAACTGGTTTGCGGGGGGCTTAGGGAATTTTCGAAGCTGGACGACCAACTCTGCGCTAGGAGGAACGAGTCTCAACGCCACTCTGACGGGGGCAGGACATACGTGGACGCATAGCATCGGCGGCACGTTTGACCTTCCTGCGCTGATGGCCTACGACGGCATCTTTCTGGCCAGGTACGCGAGCGACCTCCCGTCCGCCACTGTCGCGCCCGTCCTCACGGACTACGTCAACGCAGGCGGTAACGTATACATCGCAGCGGGCACAGGGATCGGCGGCTCTGCAGGAGAGGCGGAATATTGGAACGCCTTCTTGAACAACTTTGGCCTCGGGCTCGTCGGGACCACTTACAACGGCATTTCCGGCAGCATTGCGATCTCCTCGCCTCACGCGATTTTTGCTGGAGTCGACCACCTCTACCAGAACAACGGCAACGACGTCGTGGACCTCGACGGCGCAGACCCTAAGAACCAGGTGCTGGTTTCGCAAGGGGGCCACGGCCTCTATGCGGTGTACGATCCCGTTCCTGAGCCTGCTTCGGCGGTCGCGCTGTCGGCTGGTGTCGTCGGCTTGCTCCGGCGACGAAGTCGGAGGTTGAGTCGATAAGAAGGTAGGTTTCTCCTTGTCGGTCGATGATTGAGTGTGCGAAGCTTGCTTCTAACGTGCAAAGCACGAAGTGAGTTATATGCACTAGGCGGGGGCCATGCGAGACGCATGCGCTCCCGGGGCTGAGTCTCTGTGGGCACACTAGGCAGGGGCCATGCGAGACGCATGCGTTCCTGGGGCCGAGTCTCTGTCAGTGCTCTTGGGAGGGGCCATGCGAGACGCATGCGCTCCCGGGGCCGAGTCTCTGTCAGTGTTTTTGGGAGGGGCCATGCGAGACGCATGCGTTCCTGGGGCCGAGTCTCTGTCAGTGTTTTTGGGAGGGGCCATGCGAGACGCATGCGTTCCTGGGGCTGAAGCAGAATCTGGCTGCCCGCCAAGGATTCGAACCTCGATTAACTGGGCCAGAACCAGTCGTCCTGCCATTAGACGAGCGGGCAGCGCGTCGGCTGACCATTGGTACCCGATTCGAATGAGATCGCACAACTCAGGTGGGCCGAATGTGTATGATCGAGGGCGGTTATGGAATCCGAACTCGCAGTCACCCATTTGCGCGGCGCTTGTCCCCGGATGGCAGCCTTCGTCGAGGAGGTTGGCCCTTGTCTCTTGCATTCGCACGCCCGAACCGACAGCGTCTTTGAGTACCTCACCCGCGCGATCGTGTTCCAGCAACTCAGCGGCAAGGCAGCCAGCACGATCCACGCGCGGCTGATGGGGCTGTTTCCGGACAAGGAGCATCCTTCGCCGGAGGACTTCCTCGGTACACCGCCGGAGCGGATGAGGGAGGCAGGAGTGTCGGCATCCAAAGCGAGCTACTTGATCGGCTTGGCCCGACAAGTGGCCGAGGGTCTGCCGGACGTTGCCGCGCTCGCCGTTCTACCCGATGACGAAGTGGTGGGAGTTTTGGGGAGCGTCAAGGGGATCGGAGTCTGGACGGCGCAAATGTTCCTCCTCTTTCGCCTGCAGCGGCCCGATGTTTGGCCCGTCGACGATACGGGGGTCAAGAACGGACTTCGGAAGCTGTATGAGTTGGAGAAGGTTCCGAATCGCGGCCACGCCGAGGAACTGGGAGTGCCGTTCCGGCCGTTCCGCAGCTATGCGGCTTGGTATCTCTGGCGCAGCCTCGATCTCCGCGCGCCCTGACGCCTTCAATCCAGCCGCGTGGTCGAGAGCACGCCCTCGACCGACAGCATGACTGAGCTGAGGTCGGGCTCCTGCGCGCCGACGGTGAGCTGAATCCACGTCTCCGAGTCGGCCCGCACGATCTGCACCTCTCCGACCTGGCACCCCTTTTCGGAAAGCGCATCCAGCACTCGGGAAACGACGTCGAGACTGCTGATTCGGAGGAGCATGCGTTTGGGGTGGGCGGTAGGGGCGACCCGCCGCTCGAATCGATCGACCAAGCTAAGCGTGATCAACGCGAACAACGTCCCGATGACGGCGACTAGGAAATACGAACCCCCGGCGCTCACGGCCATGCCGATGCCGGCCGTCGCCCAGATGCTCGCGGCCGTCGTGAGCCCTTTGATCTCCGCTCCAAGACGCATGATGGTTCCTGCGCCGAGGAACCCCACTCCCGTCACGATTTGCGCGGCGATCCGGCCGGGGTCTCCGTCAGGAGAAAACCCTCTGCTGACTTCGCTGAAGAGGATCACACCCAGCGCCATCAACATGTGAGTGCGGATTCCTGCGGGCCGCCCATGAAGCTCGCGCTCCCACCCGATCGCTCCCGCCAAAATGACTCCAACCCCCATCTTCACAAGGATTTCGAGGACCAACCTCGTGTCCGCTTGGAACCCTTGCTGAAGCCACTCACCCATCGCTCGCACTCACTCCTTTGAAGCTGCGACGCCCTCTCGCCAGGCGGTTTGAGCGGGGTCGAGCTTCCAGTCGGTTCCGAAGTAGCCTGCGGCCAGGACCCCTTCGAGCCCAGTCCGCAGGACTGCAGGTTCAAACACGCACCAGTCCGGGTAGGCGACCCCGGAAACGAAGTACGGCAGACGGTCGGCAAGGCGAAAACCCGTCATGCCCGAACCCGAGACGACTCCCACCATCGCCCGAGAAGCTCCCTTTCTCGGTTGAAGAAACAGGCAAGCAAGCTGATCTCCGACGAACTGCCGGTCACCCACACGGACTCGGCCCCGCCGGACCTCGAGGGGGCTCTCGCCCAGAAGCCATCCCCAAAGCGCGTGGGTATCGGCGTTGCCATAGAGGATGAGGTTGCGAAGGCCCGGATGGTCGCGGCCGACTGGACCCGGCTCGTGGACTTCGGGCTTGAAGTCGACGTCCGCCACTACGAGCGGCGCCCCGTTGCCTCGGTACCAGAACTGCTGGGCGTCGAAGCGCGCCTTCGCCCGGGCCCAGGCGGTCTCCCCGGAGGTACCCCTCGTCCCGTAGACGAAGATCATTCGATTCTCGAAAACCTCCTTGAACGGTCGAACGTGCTTCGGAAACGACTCGGTAGGAAACCTCGAACCGTCGAACACCCACCTTCCTTCGGCCCACTTCAGGGTGATCCACGCTCCTGCTCGTCCGGCGGTGGGGACGGGAACGATCTGCCCGTCGATTTCAATCGGAAATGGGTTCTTGGCGCTGTCGATCGCTTCGGGCGCAAAGGACAGCCTCTGGACGTTGGAGGTGACGCCCGAAAGGCCCGAAATCGTCTTCCGAAACGAAACGGAGCTTTGCGCGAGGGGCGCGCGCTGCAGGTCGATGCGGATCCAAGACATCGTGTTGGAGACCGAAGGGTTGAACGTGACGAATTCGACTTGCCGCGCCCCGGAGAAAGGCTCGCTCTTCGCCGCCTGCAACCATTCCATGAGCGGAGGCCAATCGACGCAATCCGCCCCCGGCGCGGCGTCACCATCCCACCAATGGCCCGCTCCGGGCTGCTCGTGATATCGGAACGTCCTGCCGATCGCTTCCAGCGCCGACTTCATGCTGCGAGCTTCGCGCACGGGCACGTTGTCGTCCTTGTCGCCGTGAAGGATGTACACGTTCTGTTTGCTTGAGTTGCGTACGAGGCCGAGTGTGTCGCTGGGGTTGGCGGCCCGAGAAAACAGGTCTGCAATCCCGGTGGAGGCTTCGATTCGCTGCCCCCCGGCATAGCTAAAGAAGCTCACCCACCCCGCGCTTGGCGCCATCGCTGAGAAGAGGTCGGGAAAGGTCAGCCCTAGATACCACGCGCCGTGGCCCCCCATCGAATGCCCCGTGACGTACGTTCGCGAGCGGTCGGCCTGGAGCTTCTGGGAAGCGAGGTCGAGCACTTCGAGAGCGTCCTTACGCCCCCAATCTTCCCAGTCGAACCCATACGGCCTGCGGTTGGTGGGCGCGACGAGGTTCGCCCAAGGCTTGGGCGAGTAAGCGTCTGCTTGTCCGATGGCCTCGACGGATGCGCCGTGGGTTGAGAGAATCAGAGCCTTTCCGGGCGCGTCGTCGGTCGCAGGATTGAGCGCATAGTATTGGACGCTGCCATCGATTTGGCTGAGAAACGTAACTTTGCGAGTTTGGCGAGGCCCTCGCACCCTCAGTTGCGCTTTCTGGAAGTCGAGCATTCGATCGGAGTGGATCAGCGTGAGCTTGAGGTCGGCCGTCGAACCTTCTGTCGTAGCGAAGGGAACGATTCGAATCGCCGCCTTGTAGGTCGAGAGGGGTTCGAGCGCTGGGATCTCCGTGTCGGCGGCTTTCCCACCTTCTACCTGCGTGCGAACGACGAGCCCGGTGAGCGGCGACCGCGTGGCGTTGACCAGAATCACGCCGGCCCAGTTCGGGGCTGAATCTCCTTCCAGCAGGTCCGGAAGCGTCGCGTCCGATAGGTTGAAAAAGGCGCTGTCGGGTGGCGGGGTCAGCTTGGCTCTGAAGTTGCCTCGGCCCGAGGCGAACAGCAAGGCGTTCGGCCCCTCCTTCAGATCGACCGGGAGCTTCGAGTAGCCGTAGCCATAGGGGTCGCCCGCGAGGGGCTCTCCGTTCACGTACGCCATCCCGTGCCCCGTCGCTTCGAGGATTGCGACCTCGCGTTGCGGACGCTCTACTTCGAAGTACGCGTACCCGCCCGAAAACGCCGAGCCCCGAATCGAGCCGTCCTCTTCCGCCACGAGCCGTTCCCAGCTTCGCTTTGCCTCTCCAAACTCAATCTCGGCGCCGCCCTCAGGCTTGGCGAAGGTTCCGGCAACGATAGCGTACTGAACCGCGTCGAGGGGAAACGGAACCCGGCCGCCCCGGGTCACTCCCCGGATGGCGAGGCCCTCGCGGAGTTCGATAGGCAGCTTCGATTGGGCCGGTTCGGCCGACAGGAGGAGAAGAAGGCTGAGGGCGAGGTGCATGGCAGTTCCTTTTCTTGGCGAGGTCGTCGAGCGCCGGTAGAATGCTACTCGATGCAGTATTCGAGAGAGGATGCTTGGAGCCTTCTGTGCGAACATACGAAGTCGGAATCGTTGCGACGGCATTGCTTGGGCGTGGCGGTCTGTTTGGAAGGCTACGCCTCCAAGCTAGTCCAGGACCGCGACCTGTGGTGGATCGTCGGGCTGCTTCATGACTTCGACTACGAGGCTCATCCTGACGAGCACCCAGCTTGGGGAATGAGGCTGATGGAGTCGGCAGGTTGGCCCGAAGAGGTGATTCGAGCGATTGGCTCGCACAACGACAGGCTCGGAATCCCCCGGCAGTCAGCGCTTGAAAAGCACCTGTTCGCTTGCGACGAGCTGAGCGGGTTCCTCACGGCTGTCACCTACGTCCGGCCCTCGAGGAGCATTCTCGAGGTGGAAGTGAAAAGCGTGCTGAAGAAACTCAAAGACAAGTCCTTCGCCGCTGGGGTTCACCGCGAAGAGGTGTTCCAAGGCGCGGACGAAATCGGCCTCCCGCTCGAAGAACACATTCAGAACCTCATTGAATTCCTGCGCGCTGAGGCGGAATCGCTGGGCCTGAAAGGGACGATCGCCGCCACGAGCGAATCGTGAAGCCGTTTGAAGCGTCGGTCAGATAGAAGTCATCCCGGAGATAGAACGAAGATGGACGTGTTGCTCTCGCTGTTGTGTGCGGTCTCGTTCGCGGGCCCGAGGTCGGGTCCAGCGAGTTTCGAGACGACGCCCAAGCTCTTGACTCAGGCGCAGACTTCGGGGACCTTGGCCTGGAAGCGGAAGAGCCTCGAAGAGTTGCAGATGAGCGTCGAATTGCCCGTCGCTCCAGAGAAGATCCGACTCGAATTGAACTCAGCGACGATGCGTCAAATCAGCCAAGTTCAATCGTACAAGGCCGTAGTGGACGAGGTCCTTTTCCGGTTCACGTTCGTCACGTACGCGGCCGGCGCGGAGGTCGACTTGCAGCGCGCGTCTGACGGAGCGATCTCGAACCTGCGAGGAACTTCGGGCGTGACGGAGTTGAAGTACAAGACCGAGCGAACCAAGGTGAGCGCTCTCGAAGCGCTCCGGATCGAGGCGACGTACCAGTTCCGCGCCTCTCCGGTGAGCTACATCGCGTTGATCGTCGGGGACGGGCAGCGACTCTGGCAAGCGTCGGCGATGTATCGCACCGCAAGCGCTTCCCAAGAGCAAACCGCCAAGCGCGTAATGGCATCCGTTACGATTTCCAAGGAGTAGCCGCCGCTGGTACACTCCCCGCTGAGGGGTGATGCAATGATTACGGAAAAGTCAGCCGAACTCTTGACCGAGCAAATTGGCAGCGAACTGGCTGCGAGCCACAACTATAGAGGGATCGCGCTCTACTTCGCGAGGCAGAGTCTGATGGGGTGGGCCAAGCTCTTCATGGACCAAGCCGCCGAAGAGCGGGAGCACGCAGAGAAGATCATCGCCTTCCTCGTCGACAACGAAGTGCCCTTCGATCTGCCCGCCATCGGTGCTGCGACCACGCGGTTCAGTTCAGCTCTCGAAGCCACCCAAGCCGCGCTCGACAGCGAACGCAAGGTTTCCGGGCAGTTTCGCACTCTATCGAGCGTTTCCCTCGAAGAGGACGATTACACGACCTTCCAGTTCTTGCAGTGGTTCATCGAGGAGCAGGTCGAAGAGGAAGCCAAGATGCAGGCGCTCATCGATCTCATCAACAGCGGAATCAACCTATTCCAAGCGGAATCGCTGATCGAGAAGTTCGCCTGACCCGGCAGCTACTTGATGCTTCCCAGCGTGATGCCCTTCACGAAGTACCGTTGTGTGAAGAGGAACACCATCAAGAGGGGCAGCATCACGATGACGGCTGCCGTCATCTGCAGCGGCCAGTTCGTGCCCCCATAGCTGTTCTTGAAGATGGAGAGCCCGACCTCGAGAGTGCGCATCTCGGTCGTGTTGGTGAAGATCAACGGATTGAAGAAGTCCGTCCAAACGCCAATGAAGGTGAACGCTCCCGCAGTAGCAAGGGCAGCCCTGCTGAGCGGAAGGGCGATCTTCCAGTAGATTCGAAGGTCGCCCGCTCCGTCGATGCGCGCTGCTTCCTCGAGTTCTAAGGGGATTTGGAGGAAGAACTGCCTCAGCAGGTACACCGAAAACGCCGAACTCACTCCGGGCACGATCAGGGCCATGAAAGTGTCGAGCCATTGCAGGTCGCGGAGGAGCAAGTACACGGGAATCTGCGTCACGGGTCCGGCGAACATCATCGAACCCAAAAACAGTCCGAAAACCCAGCCCCTGCCCTTGAACCTCAAGCGAGCGAATCCATAGGCCGCCAGCGAGGTGATCAGGAGTTGAAGGACTACAACGCTCACCGCGGTGACGGCCGAGTTCACGAAGAACCGCGCCACCGGAAGGGTCTCGTGCCGGAGCACGAAGTCGTAATTCGACCACTGGGGCTGGTGAGGGATGAGGTGTTCGATGCTCGGAATCTCGGATTTCCTCGGATGAAGCGAGACCAATACCATCCAAACGAACGGCGCCATCAGAAACGCCGCCAACGCGAGCATCAACAAGTACGAGGCTAGGGTCTTAAAGGCCTTCATGACGCCGAATAGCCCTCAAGTTGCCGCCTCATCAATCGGAATTGGAGAAGCGAGATGCCGCCGATGATGACCAGCAGAACGAACGACTTGGCCGATGCGAGGCCCGTGTTGAAGTTGACCCAAGCCTCCGTATAGATGTGGTAGCCAACCACATCGGTGGAGTCCTCCGGACCTCCCTTGGTCATCATGTACACGGGGGTGAACACCTGCATCGCGCCGATGGTCGAGGTGATGAGGACGAAGATGGTGGTCGGGGCGAGCATCGGGAGCGTCACACTCCAAAAGCTCCTCAGCTTGCCGGCCCCATCGAGTTCCGCTGCTTCGTAGAGCGATTGGGGGATTCCCACGAGGCCCGCGAGATACAGCACCATTTTGGGGCCGAGTCCGGTCCAGATCGACATGAACGCCAGCGCCCACATCGCCCACGTGGAGTCCTGAAGAAAGGCGATGCTGCGGACCCCGATCATCCGCAAAAGGAGGTTGAGCATCCCCGTTTCGGGCAGAAAGACGTAGATCCAAAGCATCGACACCGCGACTCCCGAAGAGATCGCGGGGATGTAGTAAAGCGTGCGAAAGATCGTAACCCCCCGGAGCTTCTGGTTGACGAGAAGCGCCACTCCCAGCGCCACCGCCATTCCCGCAGGAACCGAGACCGCCGTGTACCGGAATGAGTTCCATAGGGCGTTCCAAAAGGGGCCCTCGGTGAACGACCAGACGTAGTTCTGAAGGAAGACGAACTCGGGGGAATCCTTGAACAGCCGCCACTTGAACAAACTGATGTAAAGGGCGAATCCCATCGGAAACAGGGCGAAAACGACGAGGTGGAGGGTCGCGGGCGCAACGAACAACCAGCCCAGCCGGCTCTCCCTCCTTCGCAGCAGGCTCATCGCTTGGCGAACTCCCTATCGATCCGGGAGGCGGCTCGGCGCAACGCCTCTCGCACCGGGACGTCGTTGTTTAGAATCGAATCGATCATCGACCGGCCCACGTTTTCGACGATCTCATAGCTTTCGACCCGAGAACCGTACGGAGGCCTTGCCGAAGGGACGATGGGCAAGAATTGGGCTTCGATGGGGTCGGCAGCGCGCTCACGGCTGATATCCTTTCGCGCGCTCACGGCGATCCCGCTCGAGTTGTAAACCCTCTGAACCTCCGCGCTCGTCCAGTAGCGAATGAACTCCCAAGCCTCTTCGGGGTGCTTGCAATCCTTGGGTATGGCCAGCCCCGCTTCGTAGAAAACCGTGTGAGGCTCGGGGGTGTTGTGGGGCAGATGCGCCACTCCGAGCCGCTCCCAGTCGATCAGGGGTTTCCCCGAGCCGTCCTTGGGCGCGTTCTTGTATCCGGTTAGCGCCCAGTGCCCCATGACGACCATCGCCGCCTTGCCGTGAACGAACGGGTCCGCGCCCATCGCTTGCATCTCCGAGAGGGACGGGGCGACCTTGTGCCTTTTCACGAGGTCCCGCAAAAACGTGAGAGTCTCCACGTTGGGGTCGCTGTCCAAATAGCCCGTGGCCTTGCTCCCGTCCGGCGAAAGGACGTCGCCCCCGTTGTTCCAAAGCCACATCACCCACGCAGGCATCCAGTTGGTGAAGACGAAGCCGTACTGGACGGGAGGCAATCCGGGGTCCTTGGCGGGAATCGTGAGTTTCTGGGCGATCTCGAAGAATTCCGCGAAGGTCCAGTTGGGATCGGGGTAGGGGACGCCCGCTTTGTCGAAGAGGTCCTTGTTGTAGTAAACGACCATGGGCGTGAAGTCGATGGGGATCGCATAGAGCTTGTCGCCGCGACGCGCGATATCGACCACGTTGGGGTAAAAATCGCTGAGATCGAACTCAGGGTCTTCCTCGACGAACGGACGGAGGTCGGTGAGAAGTCCGTTGTTGACGAAAACCGCCGCACTGCTTGCGTCGAGAACCATTACTTCCGGCTGCGTACCGGCGACGAAGTTGAGGAGCATTTTGGGGACGTATTCCCCCGGAATGTTCTCGATCTTCAATCGAACGCCGGGATGGTCGCGCTCGAACCTGCGATAAAGGTCCTTGACGAGACGGTCGTAGTCGTTGTCCTCTCCGGCCCCGCCCCAATTCGTCAGGCGCAGCACGACTCCGCTCCCATCAGGCGCATCGCAACCAGAAAAAGCCGCCGGAAAGATGACGACAGCGGCAGCGATGCCCAGAGCGCGGAGGAAAGACTTCATTGCCTCAGCCGTTTCTACCTCCGAATGGCGTCTGGGAGGAGAAAAACGCGAAAAGAAGGGGTCCTAAAATCAGGAGGGGCCGGAATGTATCCCGACCCCGTTGCCACTCCTGATTTAGTCCCCTTTCGGACTTTATGCGGCGCTAAGAGCGCCTAACCAAGAAGTCTCGCCTTTCTAATGAGAAGCCTCATATAGGGATTGTCCGAAACGGCCCTTGTTGTGACGAAGAACCTTCCCATCCCATGCAAACAAGCATTTTTGCCAGGCTCTGCACACTCCGTCCATGCGCTGTTTCGAGTCACAAAGCGGCAAGTCATCCTGTACAATTCTGTAATGGCTGGCCTCTCTTCAACCGAACGCTCGTTTTCCGATTCCGCCGTTAGGGCAAGGACCGGGAGGAGCTGGGATCAGTGGTTCGACGTTCTCGACGCCGCAGGGGCGGAGTCGATGGAACATCCAGCGATCGCGAGGTGGCTTCGGAGCGAACAAGGCGTGTCGCTCTGGTGGTCGCAAATGATCACCGGCGAGTATGAGAAGGCTCGGGGGCGCAGGGTCCGCAACCAGATGCCGGACGGGTTTCAGATCAGCGTTTCCAGGACTCTCAACTCGCCGCTGGAAAAAGCATGGAGGGCACTTGCGCAAGAGTCCGACCTTGTGCTCTGGTACGCCAAAGACGCCGCGATCGACTTCCGAAAAGGGGGTGTTTGGGGCAGTCCGAACTCAGGCAGGGGAATCCTGACCACCCTGAACCCGCTTAAGAACTTCATTCTCAAATGGGAACAAGCCGCACTCACGCCGGGGTCTGTGGTCGAGTTCTCGTTGACCCCCAAGGGCGACGGCCGATGTGTGGTGACGCTGCAGCATCGAAAGATCGCCTTGCAAGAGGAGGCCTCCGAGCTTCGGGATCAGTGGTCGGGGAGCCTCGATTCGTTGCGCGAGTACCTCGAAACCGGCCAAGGCTCGCCTGTCGAGGAGTGAGTCCGGACCAGCCTAGGCGGGGGTCATTCCTGCGGAGCGGTCTCGATCGCCTCGGCGATCCGGTCCCTGAGTTCGTCGGCGAGCGCCCTTGCCCTCCGGTGCGAGAACTTGGTCAGCAGGTTGAAGCAGAGGCCGCCGAGGGTGAGGACGCCGGCGGCTATACCCGCGGCAAGCCAACCCAGGCCCTGCTCAGAAAGCGCGCCGACCAGGATCACGGACGTAATGAACGCGGGGTGGAGCGTCATCAAGGCCTGAAAGAGGGCGTTCGACTTTACCTTGAGCTTGGTACGGCCTTTCCGCGAAGTGACCTCGATCCGGGCTTGCCCCGCCCCGACCCATGCCGACATCGTCAAGGTGCGCCCGACTTGAGCCATGTGAGGCTGTCCGGCGTTGGCCAGAGGCTTGATGCCTTCGACCACGAGATCGAAGTTCTTCGGGTCGAGTTCTCCCTCTACGACGCGCACGAACTCTTCCGTAAGGTGAAGCAGTCCCTTTTCGCTGGTCTCCTCCCGTGCGGTCTCGCGGAGGGCTTGCGCCAGTGCGGACGCCGAGACTCCGACCTCCGCAGCGATCCGCTCGAGTTCTTGAGGGGTGATTCCTGGACGGAAGGTCGCTTGCAGTTCTTGGTCGCTGATCTCGACTGCGCGTCGAATGATTTGAGCGGCCTCTTCTTCGCTGAAAAGCCGATGTTCCGGCATGAAGGCATTCTGCCACACGCGGGGGCAAGCGCTTCGCAGCAGGACCCAATCCGGGACCGCGGGCGGCCAGTTGGTACAATCTCGTTCCGGAGAGATGGCAGAGTGGTCGAATGCGGCGGTCTTGAAAACCGTTGAGGCGCAAGTCTCCGGGGGTTCGAATCCCTCTCTCTCCGCCAGCTTCCGCCTCACTGCCGCGCGGGCTATCCCGATTTCTTCAGAAGGTGCGCGAACTTCTGGCGGAACTTCAGCACTTTAGGCTGAATGATCGCGCTGCAGTAGCCCGCGTTCATTTTGGCGCGCTCCTCGGGGCTCGCCTTTTCATATCTGGCGTAGTAGTCCTGGTGGTACTCCTCGGCGCGGGTGTAGTTCACCAGCGGCTCGACGGTGGTCACCAAGGGGTTCTGCCATATCTTCTCGTCGGCGATCTCCTTCCTGATGCGCTCGGCCCGGGCCTTCTCCTCCTCGTCGGCATAGAAGATCGCCGAGCGGTATTGGGTGCCGGAGTCCGGGCCTTGCCGGTTCAACGTGGTCGGGTCGTGAATCGTGAAGAAAATGCGGAGCAGGTCGTCTGCCGCAATCACTTTGGGATCGAAGACCACCCGAATCGCCTCGGCATGTCCGGTCGTGCCCGAACACACCTCTTGGTAGGACACTCCGGCTCGCGAACCGCCTGCGTAGCAGCTCTCGACGAACTGTACGCCCTTGAGCTCCTCGAAGAGGACCTCGAGGCACCAGAAGCACCCTCCCGCGACGACGAGCGACTTCCTGCCATCGGGGGTTGCGACTTGGCTCATGGGAGTTTGAGATTGTGACCGACTTGGGGCCGGGAACACCGCGCACGCGACCGAAGAAGCGGCAAGCATCGAAATCAGGACCTTAATCATGAGGCGCATCGCCCTCCACACCTTAGCCTAACGAGACCTTCCGGCGGAAAGTTTCGTTGGTAGCATGCGCTGCTCTCGACCAAGGACAATGCCCAAGCCTTATTTGGTGATTGTAATCGGCCAGTCGCCGGGGAAGCGCCAGGCCGCATACGCCATCGCTTCCGCGAGGATATCGCCTTCTGTTGGGGGTTCGCCAAACCCCCAACCGCTCCCTCCGGTCAGGGAAAAACCGTGATGCCCGGCAGCCGGTTGGGCGGCACTGAACGGTGGGCCGGTGATATCGACCTGACCCCACCAGTATGCGTCGAAGCCTTGGGCTCGGTAGCTTGTCGCGCCCGGGACGTCCGGGAACTGGACGAAGATCTCCCACCATGAAGACCACCCTCCGTATCCCCCTTCCACGCCACCGGCAACCTCAATCGTCCCATAGAGGACGCTCGGTTCCGTTTCGACCTTCACGTCAGCGCTCGCTTCTCCGACGAAAATGCGCTTCGCCCGGTCCAGGCGGAACAGTTGCACCGTTACCTTGTCGGTACCCTCGGCGCTCCCTGCTACGTAGGTCACCTCTCGGGGTCCGACTTTTTCGAGCACACCGTTGAACGAACCGGCCGTCCCGTGAGTGATCCACTTGTATTCGAAGACCTCGTTCGCTGGAGGGGCGGGCGTTACGAACGCCTCCACTGCCATGGACTCTCCTGGCTTGATCGCCACGAGCACGGGCGAGATTGCCAGGCGGGCGATTCGCACGTCGACCGTCGCTTCCGCGGTGCCAAGGCTCTTCCATTCATTGTCTGCGAACAAGAACGCTTCCACTGTCACCTTGTCCGAGACGTCGATGCCGTAAGGGCTCCACGCAGCATAAACAACCTTGTCCTTCGAACTCTCGAAGTCGTTTCCTTCGTGGATTCCATCCTTGAGCCGCCCGTACTGCCCGGTGCAAGTCCAATGGTATTTCAGAAGGTCTCCGGTTCCCGAGGCGTCCGGCACCCGCGCCGTCAACTCGGCTTCGGCGTCGGAACCCACCACTTGGTAGGGAGGGTCGAGAAGTACTTTGGATCGATTCGTAATCACTTCGACGATTTCCGCTTGCTTGGACCGCACAATGTCGACGACCTGAGCGGATGCATCGAGCGAAAGCAGAACTGCGTCGATGATCTTGAGCATTCCCGAAATGTTGGTAAAGCCGACTTTGAGGTCTCCGGCGTTTGGTAGTTTAAGTCCGACCTTGTCCATCATCGCCTGAATCGCATTGATGCAGGCGTTCTGGAACGTCTCGGACTCTACAACCCACTCCAAAAGTGTGAGCACGATCTGGCTCGGAGAAGGAGGTTGAGAGTTGGGTTCGAGTGCCTCGGCAATTCCCGGCACTTCCTGCACCCGTTCGAGGAACCAAGTAACCGCTTCAAGACCTTCCGCCGATCCCAGCAACTGCTCGAAGTACTCCTTGTTCGCGGGTATCACTACCTTGAGCAAGACCGGCAAGAAGAGATCGAGGGCGAGGGACCTCAATGCGAGCTCCCGGTATTCCTGCTTCCGGCTCTCAGGGAGAGAAACGATATCCCCAGCAATAAAGCCGATCCCGATGAAGGTCACGTTGTACTTCGTCTTGATAGCCGACGTCGGGCGCACCGGCACTGTCACGGGGTCAGAGATAACCGGAGCATAAGCTACTTTGCCGCTTATGAGGTCGCCTAAGGCGCCGACGACCGAAGTCACACCTGTCGTCGGGCTAAGCTTCACCTTGGTGATCTCCTGCGGCGCATCGTGCTCGACGTTGTCTTCGGTCGTGTAAGAGATCTGGTCGACGTACGCCAAGGTTCGTCGTCGTCGCTGATTGATGGCTCGAATCGACTCAAGTCCTTCATGGACGACCGAGTTGCCATAGCCGCCATCCACCGGGTTGATCAGGATGCCTCTGCCTTCGGGGGCGTTCAGAATGTTGCCCGCCGCAATGTTGAGGGCGGAGGCAATCTCGCTGTCGTTGTTGCCTACCGCGAGCGGATCGATCTGCATTCGCTCGGCGATCTTGGCTGCGACGGCCGCCAATTCCGGATGTCCCTTCAACTGGCTCTGAATCTCCTCGCTCACTTCGGGTGGAGTCAAGAAGCCCGCAAGCGCCAGGTACGCAAGGAACTCGGCCGTCGAATCAGCGGTCACGAGAGTGTGCCCGCCGCCCACATATCCGTAAAGCACGACATCATCGCCCGAGAACACGGTCACCGGCATAGGACCGCCTGTGATGACCGGCACGGTAAAGTCGCCTGCGCTGTTTATAGGGGCCGTTCCGAAAGGAGTGCTTGCGCGCAAGGTTTCAAGAGCCAGAGCCACCCCGGCGGGCAAGACCACCCGACCGGAGCCAGAACCCAAGGTGAAGAGGGCGCCGTTCCCTCCTCCTGGAATCGTGCCGTTCCCGCCGCAGCTCATTGTCGAGATCCAAGCCGCGAGAACGAGGAAGCCAGCTAACCACCCTTTCATTGAACGCAACATGAGGAATAGTATAAGGCAATCATGCGAGATTTGGCGCAAAAATTCTTAAAGTGGAAAATAGTATCTCGATTGAAGGCAGGCCCGCTGCTCGGCACTGCTAGGAGGAACAAGCCGACCCTGAGACCGTGTGCAAGGTAGGAGACCTCGCCGGATCGCCGCAGCTCTTACGGCCCGAAGCAACCGCGAACCGTGCAAGGGCGCCTACGAACCCACGGAACGCCTCGGTCCTGCGGCCCACTGAATGGAAGCCGCCCTGCCAATCCCCGCTCGCTCTCGGCCAAGGTGTAAGATTCCCCAATGACTCTCGCGGTCCTTGCAGTGGTAGTAGCTCTCCCGACTTCGCAGTCCCTCATCCTCGACTACTCCGCGCCAGCAGCAAGGTGGGAAGAGGCCCTGCCCGTGGGAAACGGACGACTCGGCGCGATGGTTTTCGGTGGGGTCGACCGAGAACGAATTCAACTGAATGAAGACACCCTTTGGGCTCAGGGGCCGGTCCCCGTAACCCCCGAACGAGCGGGCGAAGTCATCCGCCAAGCGCGCCAGATGTTCTTCGAGGGTCGGGGCCGCGAGGCGCAGGACCTCATCCAAAAGGAGGCTATGACGCCCGCCATCGAGCCCCGAAGCTACCAACCCCTTGGCGACCTCTGGATCGACATGAAGTTCCCGCACCGAAGGGTCGCGGAGCCCCTCGCGCTTGGCAATTGGAGGAAGGGACCCGTCGCGGCGATGCCTGACCCCGCCTGGGCTCGGCCCGAGTTCGACGACTCGGGGTGGGAGCCGGGCGACCTTTCAGTTCCCGAACGATCATGGGCGGCGTTTCGAACGGTTTTCGTCGTGCCCGAGAAGCTGCAAGGTTCCTCATGGAACGCAATCGAGCTCAGCCCGATCGACGACGCCTCGATCCTGTTCCTCGACGGCGAGCGATTGGGAGAAACCAAGCAGTGGAATCAAGCGCACCGGTTTCGGTTCCCCCGGCCGCTGACCCCCGGAAAGCACGTCCTTGCGGCGTTCGTACGCAACGACGGGGGGCCGGGGGGCTTCGCAGAACGGGTCCGGCTGCTTTGCGAAACTCCTGCCGAGGGCTACACCCGAATGCTCGACCTCGATTCTGCGGTCGCGACGACAAGGTTCGAGGTCGACGGCGTCACCTACACGCGAGAGGTCATCGCCTCGGCTCCCGATCAGGTGGCCGCCCTTCGAATCACGGCTTCGAAGCCCGGCGCGCTCGACTTCGATTTCGTCCTTCAAAGGCAAGAGGGAGCGAAGGGGATGGCCGCCGGCAAGGGTAGGCTGAAACTCCTCGGAGCGGCAGGACATGGCGGGGACAAACAAGGGGTCGTGTTCCATGCGATCGCTTCCTGCCGCGCGGACGGACACCTCACTCAATCGGAAGAGAAGATTGAGATCCGGGGGGCGACGAGCGCGACGGTCCTCGTCGCAGCGTCCACGAACTACAACCGATCGAACCCCCACGCGCCGCTCGGCGACAACCTCTCGGTGAAGAACGCATCGACCCTCGATCGGGCTGAGCTTCGAACCTGGGAGGAACTCAAATCTCGAAGCGTTCAAGACCACCGAAGACTCTTTCGGAGGGTCGACCTGAACCTGGGGCAGGCGCTGGCCGGGCGAACGATCCCGGACCGGCTCGAGGCCTATCGTAAGGGAGCTGAAGACCCCGCGCTCGAAGCGCTGTACTTCCAGTATGGCCGCTACCTCCTCATCGGCTCCTCGCGCCCAGGCACGATGCCCGCCAACCTACAGGGCATTTGGAACGAGCACCTAGAAGCCCCTTGGAACTCGGACTATCACATCAACATCAACCTGCAAATGAACTACTGGCTCGCGGAAGTCGCCAATCTCTCCGAGCTTCATGAACCGTTTTTCTGGCTTAACGAAGGACTGATGCCCGCCGGACGCGAAGAAGCGCGCAAGCTTGGGTGCAGGGGAATCGCCTATTACCACGTTACCGACGCTTGGCTCTGGACCGCGCTCTACGGCCATCCGCAATGGGGGATGTGGCCGATGGGTGCGGCCTGGAACTCGCAGCACTTCATGGAGCACTACCGGTTTACCGGCGACCGTCGGTTCCTGCGCGAGCACGCGCTTCCCTTCTTGCAGGCTAATTGCGAGTTTCTGCTCGATTGGCTCGTGGAAGACCCGAAAACGGGCAGGCTCGTATCGGGGCCGACGACCTCGCCGGAAAACACTTACCTCGTCGAGGGGAAGCCGCTCTACCTGTCGATGGGCGTGACGATGGACCAGATGATCGCTTGGGACGTATTTCAGAACTACCTTGAGGCAGCCGCGACCCTTGGCGTCTCGGGTCCGCTGATCGATCGAGTTCGAAAGGCCCTAGCCAACCTGAAGCTGCCTGAAATCGGCGCGGATGGGCGAATTCTCGAATGGGGCGAGGCCTATCAGGAAGCTGAACCCGGCCATCGTCACATGTCGCACCTCTTTGGGCTTCATCCGGGGAGGCAGATCACTCGGGCAAACCGACAGCTCTTCGAGGCCGCTCGAAAGACGCTGGAGGACCGGCTCAGCCACGGGGGCGGCCACACGGGTTGGTCGAGGGCCTGGATCGTCAGCTTCTTCGCCAGGCTCAAAGACGGTGGCCAAGCTCAAGGCCACCTCCGGCAACTGCTGTCGAAATCGACGCTGCCGAATCTGTTCGACGACCACCCCCCGTTTCAAATCGACGGAAACTTCGGGGGAGCGGCCGGGATCGCCGAGATGCTGGTCCAAAGTCACGACGGCAAGATCGAACTGCTGCCCGCGCTTCCTCCGGCTTGGCCTCAGGGCTCGGTCCGCGGCCTCCGAGCGCGCGGAGGGTTCGAGGTCGAAATCGCGTGGGCGAACGGCCAGCTGAAATCCGCTCGAATCCTCAGTCTTCGAGGGGGAGAATGCAAGGTCGAGTACCAGGGCAAGCCTATAGCATCTAAGCGTCTTAAGCCAGGGGAAACCTTGCGCTTGTCGGGCGAGGCGATCCATCCGTCCCCGCGCTCTCGCTGATATCCCTCAAATCCCGTGGGGTTAAGGGTCTGCTCTGGAAAGCTGCGAACGAGAGAATCCCGCGGAGCCACGAGCGATTGGGCAGGTGGGCTCCCGCCGCAGCACCCCAAAACGAGTTTGGGGTGGCACAAGCGCGGAGTAGTTTTGTGCTATGAGTCGGCCACCTGCCGCTTCAAAGTCCATCGTGAAGCCGCTGCCCGCATGGGCCCAGGGAACCTGAACCGTGGCCACCTTCCCGTCCTTGCCGATGACCCGAGGCACCCTGGCATGAATGAAGCACGGATACTTGAAGAAGTTCAGGTGCCGCCACTTCCGCTCGGAAGTGTCGTGAACCTCAAGCCCACCAAACCTGGCCCCGCGTTCAAAGTCCACCTTGATGTGAACCTCACCGTCAATGAACTCGATGTCCACGATCTTCCAAGGGGGCGTCAGCCCAAGGCCAAGAGCAAATAACTCGGTCGGTTGCATCCCATCAGATTACGCCAACCCACACCAAACAGCGAGGAGCCTGTGATATAATGCCAAGACCATGGGTATCGTCGCAAAGCTCGCTTGGGTAGCACTGCCGGTCCTTGCAGGGGGCGCGGCGCTGACCCAGCTGCCAGGCCAAAAGGGCGGAACAGCATCAGGAGGCAAGGCCAGTCTTGTAGCTCCAGAAAGCGTGATTAGGGCGGCTTACGATCCTTACTTTACCAGCTTGTTAGAGAGGCCAACTGTTAAAATTGGCTACGATTCAAAAAGGGATTTTAATCCGAAGGATCCCCAGGGTTCTATGCAGGGCCCTTGGACACCACCTTCATTTAAGTCCTGGGAAGATCCGACCTTGCCCTTTAAGACCACAAGAGAAGAGCGACAACTTGTTAGTAACCGGCTATGGAAAGCTGTAAAGGAGCTTCCAAAGATAGAAGATCTCCCCATGGGGGACACCCTTAGAAAGCCAGATAACTTTATAGCCATGTACGACAGGGTCTTTAAGAGCATTGTTCCAGAGAATTGGTCGTCAGCGGATAAGGCTTATATGCTCTTTAAGCTTAGTAATTTTTTTGCTGTGGAAAACTTGGAATACAACAAAGCCCTTGGGTCGCTTCCAGCGAAGGAAAGAGCTGCGAGTATTAGAGGATCTGAAAACTCTCTCTTTCATTTAAGTGGAGTCCTGACTTCTGTTCAGAATCCAAAGACTATATGTACTGGCTTTGCAAATATTCCGGCTGAGCTGTTTAATGGTATAGTAGAAAGGCACCCTGAACTTAAAGGCTATAGTGCGCTTCAGGGAACGGGAGATCTCAGATTTTTTGGTAACCCGGTTACCACATTGCAATCAAGAGGCGCCGGTCATACAGTGCTTTCTATGGCAACTCCGGAAGGAAGATATATTTATTCCGATCCTACACAGATGAACAACATCGCCAAAGGAGCAGGGAATATTGAACCAGCATGGAGCGGTCACGGCCCAACAGGCGACGCCTTCACCTTTGAGGCCTTCTTATCCGCGCACCCAATAGCTGAAAGACGTTGGTCAGGAGCCTTCTACAATGGATTTCGTATGTTGACCGTCCCGGTCTTTAAGCAAGGCTCCTGGGATGAAATTAGAAGTGACCCACAGCGCTTTATGCGGATATCTGAACTTGAGAAGCAGTACCGGGCGGCAGAGGCTAAATTCAACGCAGGGGTCGGGCTGTAGCGTTCCAGGCTCTTGCAAGCGGGGGCGTCCGCCCCGAGAGTTCCACTTTCGATCGAGTCAGGCCCTTCGGGCACAGTCCAAACCGTGCTTCTCCTGACCAAGTGTTGCACCAGCTCCCTACCGGAACGGCCGCACGATGCGCCGGCTTAGGCGCACGCACCCACGGTCCAGCTCCGGAAGTCCGGCGACCCGGCGACGGCGATTCACGGCCCTGAGCAGGCACAGGAGCTGCGAACGGACCGGGGCATACGGTTCGTAGGGAAGTCGTCGAAACGCCGCCTCCAGGGCCACCTTGGAGCCCAGGGCGCGTCTTACGAGGGCCTCTCGGACCATCCGGTACCGCTTGCGGTCGATGCGAGCCGCTCGCTCCGCTACGGACGAAGAAATCCGGGAGATGATTTGCCGGGCCGTTTGGGCCGTGAGGGCGTGAGCCCTTCCGGCGATGGCGCGGCAAGCGAATCGAGGCGGACCCGAGAGTTCTCAGCGGGAACGGCTTCTCCGGATGCCGCGCGGAAGCGAATTCGGGAATTGAGGCTGAGAGGCCAAAGACCACTTGGACTTCAAAGTGGCGTAATCGAAGTCGATCCCTGGTAGCCTTAGCCTGCGAGACATGGAAAGACTCAGTTGGAACGAGATTCGAGCCCGCGCCGCGCAGTTCGCCAGGGAGTGGCAAGACGCCCACTACGAGAAGGGTCAAACTCAAACCTTCTACAATGAGTTCTTCCAGATCTTTGGAGTCACTCGCAAGCGAGTCGCCTCGTTTGAGGAGCCCGTCAAGAAGCTGGGAGACAAGCAAGGCTTCATCGACCTCATCTGGAAAGGAACGCTCATCGTCGAGCATAAGAGCGCGGGCCGTGATCTCTCCAAAGCCAAGGGCCAGGCGATGGACTACTTTCCGGGCCTCAGCGAGGCCGAACTTCCGCGCTACGTCTTGGTGTCCGACTTCCAGAACTTCGAGCTCTACGATTTAGAAACTGGCGAACAAGCCAAGTTCATCCTGCCCGATCTCCACAAGCACATCCAGAAGTTTGGATTCATTCTCGGTCTTGAAAAGCGCTCGTTCGATGACCAGGACCCTGTCAATGTCAAAGCCTCCTACCTGATGGGGCAGCTTCACGACGCCCTGAAGAAGGTGGGATATAGCGGCCACGATCTCCGTGTTTTTCTCGTCCGTCTGCTCTTCTGCCTCTTTGCCGACGACACGGGAGTTTTTCACCAAAAGGGGCTTTTCGAGGACTACCTCAGAAACAGAACTAGGGAGGACGGAAGCGATCTCGGACCCCAATTGACGCTGCTGTTTCAAGTACTCAATGAGGAGGAGTCAAAACGGCAATCAAGCCTCGATGAAGACCTTGCGGAATTTCCGTACATCAATGGTGACCTGTTCTCTGAGCACATTCGCATGCCTTCCTTCAATTCGGCCATGCGCAAACAATTGCTAGACGCATGCGTCTTCAACTGGGAGAAGATCTCGCCGGCCATCTTCGGAGCCCTGTTCCAGTCGGTCATGGAGCCGGAGGATCGCCGACAGGCCGGCGCCCACTACACCAGTGAACAGAGCATCCGCAAAGTCATCGATCCGCTCTTCTTGGATGATCTGACAGCCGAACTTCAGTCCATCATCGACCGCAAGACCTCGGGCCGCACCAAAGCGCTCGAAGCCTTCCACCGCAAGCTCGGATCGCTGAAATTCCTGGACCCGGCTTGCGCGTCCGGCAACTTCCTCATCATCACCTATCGCGAAATCCGTGAGTTGGAACTCATGGTGCTTCACGAACTTCAGGCTGAGGGAACGCTCAAGGGCATCTTAAAGGACCTTGTCCAAGTCAACGTCGACCAATTCTACGGGATTGAGATCGATGAGTTCGCCGCAAAGATTGCCGAAACAGCGCTTTGGATGATGGACCACATCATGAACGTGCGCACGACCCTTGAATTTGAGGAGGTCTACGTCCGCATTCCCCTCAAGAAGTCGCCGCACATTGTGGTCGCCGATGCCTTGGAGAAGTCTTGGGAAAGCGTTATTTCCCCGGCAGAATGCGACTACATCATCGGCAATCCTCCCTTCGGCGGAGCCAAATATCAAACTGAGCTTCAGCGCAAGCAGGTGAAAGGAATCGCGGCGCTCGGCGGCAGCGGCGGCACCCTGGATTTTGTGACCGCTTGGTTCATCAAGGCGGGCAACTTCGCCAATCGTCCGGGATCGAAGACAAAGATCGGCTTCGTGGCGACGAACAGCATCACGCAGGGCGAGCAGGTGGCGCAACTCTGGCCCATCCTTTTTGATTGGTGCGGTCTCGAAATCGCCTACGCGCATCGCACCTTTCAATGGAACAGCGATGCCAAGGGCAAGGCGCACGTGCACGTCGTCATCATCGGCCTCGTGCGCCGCGACATGGAGCCGGAAACGAAGAGGCTGTTCAGCTACCCGGATATCCACGGAGACCCCATTGAAACGGAGCACGACAAGCTGTCTCCGTATTTGATGGATGCTTCGCGGCTTGCCAATCCGCATATGGTTGTGCGGGAGGTGTCGAAGCCGATTAACGGCGCTCCCGAGCTAAAGAGCGGGAGCCAGCCGATCGATGACGGGAACTACTTATTCACGAGCCAAGAACGGGATGACTTCTTGCAACGAGAGCCCATGGCTGACCGCTACTTCCGCCCTTACGTCGGGGCAAAGGAGCTTATCAATGGAGAGGAGCGGTGGCTTCTCTGCCTCGTTGGCGCAGAGCCAGCAGAGCTTCGAAGGATGCCGACCGTCCTCGCAAGGATGGAGGCTGTTCGAGCGTACCGACGCCAGAGCAAACGCCAGAGCACGCTTGCCATCGCCGAACAGCCTACTCGCTTGAACGTGGAAGTAATTCCCAGCCGCCCGTTTCTAGCCATTCCGGAAGTTAGCTCCGAGCGTCGCGACTACGCTCCTATTGCCTACCTCGCCCCGCCGACCGTACCAAGCAACCTCGTACGGGTTATGCTCGACGCCGACCTCTGGCACTTCGGAATTCTCACCTCCCGGATGCACATGGCCTGGCTGCGCAACATTGGTGGCAAGTTAAAGAGCGACTATCGCTACTCCATCGGCATCGTTTACAACAACTTCCCTTGGCCTGTCGACGATGAGCCGAGAAAGCAGCGCATCCGAGAGCTCGCGCAAGCCGTCCTCGACGCCAGAGCCGCGCATCCCGGCGCGACTCTCGCCGATCTTTACGACCCGTTGACCATGCCGCCCGACCTCCGCAAAGCCCACCAAACGCTCGACCGCGCCGTTGACGCTCTTTACTCCTCCGACCCATTTCCCTCAGACCTCGACCGCGTGGAGTTCCTTCTGGCCCGCTACGAAGACCTCATCACTCCCATGGCCGCCGCGATGCGCCCGGATCAGCCCCGCCGCAAGCGCCGCGCCAAACCCCGGCCCTTCGTTCATGGATAACCCCTCATGCGATCCGTTTCAAGCTTGATGCGCGTCATTTGATGCTTCATCTGCCTCAGATCAGACTTCATCTGGGGCGTTTGATGCATGATCCGTGTCATTCGATGCTGCAACTGCTCGATTCGATGCTTCATCTGCTTCAGATCAAGCGTCATCTGGGCCGTTTCAAGCACCGAGTGGCGTTCGATGCCCCGTTTGAAGGATTTTCCGCGGGCTGTGTTAAACTGAGAGTCACCCTGCCCCGGATCAGGGGGCGCGGGACACGAGGGAGACGACAACCCATGCCCAAATATCCGACCCGGCGAGCCGACCAGGACGCCCTACGGCACCGTGCGAGTACTCTCGTGGGCCAGCAGACGAAGGCCCAGAGCGAACGGCAGGAGACGACGACCGATACGAAGATCACGCTGATCGGCTTGGCGAGCAGGGTGGAGTACGACTTCTTGGGCGCAGGCGAAATCCGGCGCCACGCACTGAGGGAAACCAAGTTGGGACGGGTCCTGGCCCCGAACTCAACCGGTGACGCCCCGCCGAGCAACATGGTGACGGTGGTATTGTGAGGGGGGTATTTGCTCAATCGGCTGTGGAGTGATTGACCTGTGGCAAACGAGCATGACGTTGAGATAAGGCGCATCGTTGAGGGGGGGCGGAATATCCGGACCATCGCCATCTGCACGGTGGTCGCTATTGGCTTGGTCTGCGTAGCGGTGGCCGCGATCTCGATGACTCAGCCACCGTGGCTGGCGTTTCTCCTCGCACTTATCGGTCCGTTTGGCATTCTGACCGCGCTTGTTCGGCTCATCCTTAGGTTCATGAAGAAGAAGGGCGACCATGCCGCCAACCTGGAAAAGCAGTTGGACCCTGGACGCTCCTCGAGCGTTCTTCAAAATCCGGCAATTGAACCCAAACGAGACGAAGTTTGAACTTACCGTGGTCCCATGCGGTTTGACAGAATTGTGGCAATAATTCACAGGAGATGAAAATGGCCTGGCTGATAGTCGGCACTATACTGGTGAGCGGCGCGTTGACTTACACCGTCTGGGTGAAGGTGCGAGTCATGTGTCTGCGCCAGGACATCTACGATGCCAGAGATTGGCTCTTTGACCTCGCGACCAAGGAAGGCGCGCTTCAGGATCCCGGATACGTTGACTTCCGAGAGCGGTTGAACGTGCTGGCCCGAACGGCTCACGTGATCTCGTTCCCTTTGATGGCTTATGCCTTGGAGCATGTCAACCGAACAAAGGTGAAGCTGCCTAAGGCTGAAAACCAACGAATCCAGGACGAGATCGACAAAACTACCGAAGATCTCGGACGGCGAATCCAGCGGTACCTCTACTGGGAGACGGCTGCTGGCTGGGTCCTCATGCTTGCTTATGGGTTTGCCCAGCTAAAGGAATATGCTGAGAATCAGTCAACGCGCGGAGCGGTCGCGTGGGTGAAATCGGACATGCCATCGACGTTGCTCCCAGCCCGCGGCTAACTCGCCTCTATCTCAACGTCTGCACTTCCACGCTCAGGACGCCGGGGAAGTGCTCGTTAATAGTCAGGACAGGCGTTGGGGGACGCGGCGGATGGACGAGGGCGAGGCTGAAGGCGCTCTTGTGGCCGCATCCGAAAGAGATTCTCAAGCTCCAGCCGCCGCCGAGGCTGCGAGGGGAAGGGGCGACGATTCCCTTTCTCCCGCCGCGCTCAAGGGACTACAATGACAGTTGTTCGCTGGGGTCGGCCGTGTACCGCTATCTCGTTGAGTTCCTCGTCGAAATCGAATCGCGTAAGAGCGCCCTCACTCTGCGCCTTGCGGGCTTCACTTTGATCGTGCTGATCTCCGCCTTGATGTTCGCGGTGACAAACAACAGCATGTGGATTATTGTCGTGATTCCGGCAAGCGCGTTGTTTTCCAAGTTTGCGACGCTACACGATTCGAGACATCGGGCGGTGCCGAAGTTCTCTTTCATGGACGCCGAATCGCTGGTCCTGAGAAAGTGGCTGCAAGAGTTGTCCGACCTTCGGCGCAGGAAGCAGCTTGAGAAGCGTTCCCATCCGCCTCTCATCGAAGAACTCGAAGCGTGCGCAAGGCTCCGGTTCGATATTCTCGCCGCCTTGCGGTCGTCTCAATGGCGGAAACTCGCGACTCGGGGTCTTTGGAGCGAGGTTCGGGAGCAATGCGGCCAGGCCGCCAATTCCCTACTGCTCGATGCCTTGTGGGCGGCTAGGCCCTTGATCCGCCCTCTGGGCGCCCGGATCGACACGTTCGAACGAAGGTGCGCCGATCCAGCTTACACCGAGGCGCCTTATCGCGCGATCGGTGTGGCCAGGTCCCGGCTCGCCGAATTGCTGGCAGAGGTTTCGGACGAGCCGTTTTCCGATCCTGCCGTCCTCGACAGCGTCCAGCGCGCCAAGAACGAGATTCTATCGCTCAAGCAGGCGGAGGCAGAACTGCACGAAGCGATCGGGGACTGGAAGTACGATTAGCGGGAATTCGGATGCGGCGTTTTCAGTTGGGGGACGTTCAACCAATACCGAGTTCCTTTGCCCGTGCCTGACCGCATTAGCGCGCCCCAGGCGACGAGTTCGGAGAGGTCACGTCCTGCCGTTGCGGGCGATGCCCCGGTGATCGTCTGGTAGTTCCCGGAAGAGAGGCCGCCTTGGAACCCCTCCGGCCCTTCGCGAAAAATGCGGAGAAGCGCCCTTTCCTGCCGGGGGTTGATCTTCTCGCGTATGCGGTCGAGGAGTCGCGTCTTGGCGATCACGAAGTCGACCCACGAGAGCGTCCGGAGCTGAGCGTTGAGCACGAGGTCCGAGAACCACTCGAGCCAGTCCGTGATTTCCAGTCCCTTACTGGCGCGCTCGAGCGCCTCGTAGTATCTCTTCTGTCGGCTCTCGATTTCGGTCGAGAGCATCACCAGACTCGACTGACCCAGCCCCTGAGCCAGAGCGACCTCTGCAATCGCTCGACCTATGCGCCCGTTGCCATCTTCGAAAGGGTGGATGCTCTCGAAGTACAGGTGGGCGATTCCCGAACGCGCCACGGGAGCAAGGTCGCCGCGGCTGTCGTTGAACCACAAAACGAAGCGGTCCATTTCCTCCCGCACGCGCTCCGAAGGCGGCGCCTCAAAGTGTACGGACTCCCTGCCCCAACGACCTGACACGATCCTCATCGGTTCCGGGTGGGATCGGTAGGCGCCGACCGCGGAGAGGTCGCTCCTGTCCAGCATGAGCATCTCATGCCAATCCCAAAGCGTCTGATGGCTGAGCTCATCGGTCCCTCTGCGAAGCAGGTTCACCATCAGCCTGGCGACGCCCTGTTCGCGCGGTCCGGCCCGACGATCGACTTGCAGACATAGCTCGCGAAGGATGGAGGATCGAACGCTTTGCCTATCGAGTATCTCTCCCTCGATGGCGGAGGTCGTTAGGGCTTCGCTGGTGGCGGTCTCGGCGACAAGTTCCGTCTCGTCGTCCGGCGTCAGGTGCTTGAGCGCACCGATGAGGACGCCTCCGTGCCGGAGGAAGCTCGTCTCGGCCTCTTCGATGCGCTTGGCGTCGAAGCGAAACCTCGGCCATTCGGGGTGTTGCCAGTTCCAACTCATGAGCGATATACTCGGTAGTTATCGCTCATGATACCAGCATTGCGTGAGCGATATCGCGTCGATTTATCGCTCAGCGAGCTTGGGGCCCGGTGTGTACGGTCGAAACGACCTAGCCCAACGTTTGCACTTCCCCGCTCAGGACGCCGGGGAAGTGCTCGTTGATCGCCGACCAGTGGTCGCCGCCGTCGGGGGAGCAGTAGACCTGGCCGCCTGTCGTGCCGAAATACACGCCGCAGGGGTCGAGGGTGTCGACGGCCATGGCTTCCCGGAGGACATTGACGTAGCAATGGCTCTGGGGGAGGCCATTCGTGAGAGCCTCGAAGTTGTTCCCGCCCGTGCGGCTGCGGTAGACGCGCAGCTTGCCGTCCGGCGGGACGTGCTCGGAATCGCTCTTGATGGGTACGACGTAGATCGTCTCCGGCTCGTGGGCGTGGACATCTATCGGGAATCCAAAGTCGCTGGGAAGGCCGTCGCTCTTCTCGACCCATAGGTCTCCGGCGTTGTCCGAGACCATGATGTCCCAGTGCTTCTGCATGTAGAGGCGGTCGGGATTTGAGGGGTGAAAGGCGATGCGGTGCACGCAGTGGCCGACCTCGGCCTCGGGCTCGGGCATGAAGTTGGACTTCAGGCCTTTGTTGATCGGCTTCCAGGTCTCGGCGCCGTCGTCGGTGCGGAAGGCGCCCGCCGCGGAGATGGCGACGTACATGCGCTTGGGGTTCTTGGGGTCGATGAGGATCGTGTGCAGGCACATGCCGCCCGCGCCGGGCTGCCAGTCCTTGCCGGTGGTGTGCTTGCGCAGGCCGCTGAGCTCGGACCAGGTCTTGCCGGCGTCCTTGGTGATAAAGAGCGCAGCGTCCTCGACCCCGGCGTAGCAGACGTCCGGGTTATCGAGCGAGGGCTCAAGGTGCCACACGCGCTTGAAGACCCAGGGGACCTCGGTTCCGTCGAAGGTCTTGTGGGTTCCGGCGACACCGTCGTAGACGAATTTGTTGCTCTCGCCGCCGGGAAAGCCCCATTCGGTCATGCGCTCGGCCTCGGTGCTGCCGGGGGTGACCCAGGTCTTGCCACCGTCGTCGGAGCGCTGCATCACCTGGCCGAACCATGAGCTGGTCTGCGAGGCGTAAATGCGGTCCGGGTTCACCGGCGAGCCCTTCAGGTGGTAGACCTCCCAGCCCGTGAAGTGGGGACCTTCAATGTTCCAGTTCTTCCTGTCGGAGGAGGTGCAGATGAAGGCGCCCTTCTTGGTGCCGACGAGGACTCTGACTTTGCTCATGGGCATACTCTACTCGTTGGTAGGGGATTGGGGGAAGGGGGCGCGCCGGTCAGAGCGGCAGGGGCTTGTCCAAGCCGGAGGCGGACTTGATTTGCTCGGGTTCCGCTTGCCACGCGCGGAGCAGATTGGCCGCGGCGGAGTCTCGCTGAAGTTCTATGCCGACGGCCACCCAGTAGACGGCCAGCGAAGCAAATATGAGGGTTGATGCGGCCGCCGGACGGGTTCGCGCGGGAACGAGGAGGAGTACGTAAGTTACAAGCAGCGTTCCCGGAACGATTGAAAGGAACTCAGGGGTCGCTCCAAAGAACGTGAGCAGAGCCAGGACCGCCGAGCCGAGGATCGCAAGGACCCAGTAGAGGAATGGGCGGTTCGAATAAAGCACGAGGAGCAGTAGGCCGACCCCCGCGAGCATGGCGCCCCCCGCAATGTAGAAGTTCTCGGGGATTGCGAGCGCCGGAATGAACAGGACCACCGCGATGCCGGCGATCCACCAAGGCGGAAGCGGAGCTTGGGGATCGCGGGCCCGAAGTCGATCGAGAATCAGGAGGAAGGCGACGAGGACCGCCAACAGGATCAGCCAGGGGAGGGTCATGCTCAATTCGGCGTTCATCAGTAGTTCAGCCAAGAGTCGCCCCAGTCCACCGAGGACCGCGATCGCGCCCAGAACGGGTCCTGACGCCCGTGTGGGCATTCGCTTTCGGGTCCAGGCAACCACGACGAGCGCTGCAAAGACCGACAGGAACAGTACTGCGGCCATCCTCGATGGGTGCCATGTCTTGTTCAAGAAAAGCTCGCTGAAAGTAGTGTCCAGGCCGCTTGTGATCACGAGCGTAGCACGACGAGCTTCCTCCATTCGGTCGAACGCCGCCTGCGCCCATTCCGCGTTCCGGGCATCGCCCTTTGTCCTCAAATCGTAAATGAAGTCGCTACTCCACCGTTCGCGGTCTTTCGCATTATATGAACTGCCGGGCTTAAGGCGGTCGGGTGGAACAGTTGCAAGGGTCAGACCCGACCTTGCGACCATGATTTCGACCGGAGCATCTGCTGTCATTGCGAGAACGTACTGCTGGCGGATGACGGCGAGCCGGAGTTCTGTGTCGCCGGGGTTCGCTCGGAGTGTTTCTCGCAGGAGTTCCCTTACTAATGGAAGATGGTGAAAGCCCACCGACGAGGCCTCCAAACGAAAGCGGTTTCCGCCGAAGCCAAACTTCGCTTCGGCGGTCCTTATGACCGCTTCCGATTCGTCTCGCGAAAAGTCGTCGAACCGATCGAGAAGGGATGCTCTGAGAAAAATCTCTTTTGGCCGCTCGAGTTCTCCGAGAGCCTCCAGCATGGCCGCCTTCAGGACGGGAAAGAACGCGTTGTCGGGATCGGCTTTCTCACCTCGCTCGCAAACTTCGATAAGGGTGCGAGCTGATTCGACTTGCAGTTGCGCGGGTTGCCTTACTGCCGAACCCCATTGGACGTACCTGCATAGGTTCCTGGCCAGCACACCTTGAACCACGGGATCGTCTGAATATTTCGCCGCGTGCGCCTCCAGGAACTTCGTGGTCCGCTCGTTCGGCCCTACATCTTCCACCGACACACGAGCGGTTGGTAAGAGCCACGCCCACTCGTCCGCTTTGAGGTTGGCCGGCGCAGGGCTCGCGCGCCAGAGCTCCCCAATGTTTCCCGTGGAAATCTCAACGTACGGGTCGCCGGTGGGGTGACGGGTAATCAGGGCTCTGAATTGATCCGCCAGGACCCAGCGGGTCGAGGGAAGCGCGCCGAGAACGATCATCGACCCCGCGGCGACCCCAATGGCAGCTATAAGGGGATTCAGCTTGGCCATACTTCGCTCTCCTTCGACTTCGAAGTTGGCTCTGCGTATTGGGTTTCTTCGGGCCAGTCGAGTCCGGCTCGCTTTGCGCTGATCTCAAGCAGTGGCGCGAGGTTGGGATTGGGGGATACGGGAAGAGCGTAGAGCGCGACGACGATCAGCGCCGCGGTCGCTGCCGCCCCCGCGCCCATAGCCCAGAGAAAGCCGACCAGCGACTCCCGGACGCGATTCACGGCGGATTGGACGCCGAGCGCAGCGGGTGGTAGGGCTTCGTCGCAGGCATCGTAGAAGCGCGACAGCTCCGTCATGGGGTCGTTCATTGGGCCTCCTCCCACTTCTTTCGAAACGCGGACTTCGCCGCGTGGAGTCGGGATGCGACCGTTCCTTCGGGGACGTCCAGCAGATAGGCGATCTCGGCATAGGAGTAGCCCGCTCCGAGCGCAAGGGCGAGGAGGGCGCGCTGTTCCGGCTTCAGCTTACGCAGCGTCAATCGAACCTGGAGCGACGCTCCGAGGTCGGGATCGGAGGCGGCTGGTTGTTCGGGAAGGGCCCGACTCTCACGAGCGCGCTGATCGAGTGCGGCGCGCACAAGGGTCTTCTTGAACCAACCATCGGCTGCTTCAACGGAACGTAACGACCTTCGGGAGCGGTGGGCTCGGATGAGGGCCTCTTGGACGGCGTCGGCCGCAGCATCGGGGCAGCCAGTGATTTTCAGCGCGAGGCGGTATCCCCAGACGCGCCACCGGTCGATCGAGGCAAGCACGAGGTCGGTTGGCCCGCATTCTTCCTGCGCAAACCTAACGACGCGTGCTGCACAACCGATTTCTCTCATCCTCATGGATAAGGACTCGTATTTATGCCAAATCCTTCAGAAGACTTGCCGATTTGTCAAGTCACCTGCCCTCCAGCGGCGCACGGGACTGCTTGAAGATGCCCGGGTTCTTTCTGGGAATTGTCACAAGAGAGCGGTTCGGGATCAACCTGTTATGTAAAGTCCTCAATACGCCTCCTTGGAGCAACTGACATGAAATACCCCAACCCATTCCGAACCGTGGGCATCGCCTGCGTGGCAGGAACGGCAGTCCTTGCGCTCACCGTGCAAGCTCATGCCCAATACATCGCCAATTCGCGCGTCTTCCCGCCTACGGGCGCAAGCTACGTGCCGATGACCCCTGCGGACACGATGATCCACTTTGGCTCGACGCCCACGAAGATCCGCAACCTTCATTGGACGAACGGCAGCGGCGGCCGCATACCGGAGCCTCCGGGAACGCCTTATATGATCGACTCGTTCTTTGACATTTGGACCGAGATTTCGTTCGATGGCGGCGTGACCTGGTTCCCTTCGCAGCACACTGGCACTACGGTCGTTATTCGCGGCACTGCGCAACCTCCGGTGGGTAGCGTTGAGGTCATTCAAACAGAGATGCTGATGATGGATCTCCAGGGCGTCGCGTTTTCCGGATGCAATCTCCGGTTGTCTCAGACGATGCTGAGTCCTGGGCAAACGACGCTGACGGACATCGGAGGCGGACAGTACCACATCGACAGCTTTTTTGACGTGTTTACCGAAATCTCCTTGGACAATGGCGCAACTTGGACGCACTCTTCGAACAGCGTCCGGTTGGGGATTATGCCGGAGCCCGCGACGCTCGCTTCGCTGGGCGTCGGCTTCCTGTGTCTGATTCGCAACCGGCGGAAGTCGAAGCGATAATCTTCGCCCTAGCACCGGAAAAGGCCCGCATCGAAAGCGATGGGGGTCTTTTCGTTTGCGTATCTTCAATCAACGGTCAGCCAAAGCGTCTGTTCGATCGTGCGATCGCCGAGGTCGGCTCTAAACACGAGGGGAAACGTGCCTTTGGCTCCGGGAGGAACCACAAGCTGGAGCACTCGCCTGGCGGCAGCGCCCATCCCACGCAGGCTAAAGTTGCGATCTCCGCCCTCTTCCGCCCTCCAGCCCGACGGAGTCAAGACCGCGTACATCCCTCGAACGACCTCCGGGGAAAACGTCCGGACATAGAACGGGAGCCGAATGCGCTGCTCCGTATCGCGAGACGGAACGACGTTGGGCTGAACCCAATCGAACTCGGCAATGGCTGCGATCCGATAGCTAACGTGGGCTTCTGCGCTGTCGCCCGAACTCGATTGGAGCCGGACGCGGGCGATGCGATAGCCTGGGAGGGCCGGTGGGACGATGGGCGTTTTGTAGTCCACAAACGCTCGATTCTTGTTGTCCCATAGCGGAAAGGGCGTATTGAGCAAGGCGAGGTTGGTCGAGTTCAAACCGACTCCGTCTACCACCGCCCGGCGGATTCCTAGGGCTTCGGAGCCTTCAAAGGTGAATCGAATCCACACTTCGCCGCCGACTCCCATTACGGGAGTGTTCACCTCGTAGCCAACCTTGAGGCCCTCGAGTGGGGTCGCCAGTCTGCGGTCGGCGAACCGAACAGGGGTCAGCGTGCGGGGCAAGTAGGCCGGATAGTCGTCTTCGACGAAGGGGACTCCGTCAGCCCGAATCCCGAGGGTCCCCTTGTTACGGGCCGGGAGTCTTCCGGACCCGGGGTCGATGAGGGTGACCTCGACCGACCAGAGTTCGCCCGATTGCGCGCCGGCAACGACCAGGGCCTTCTCGAACCCCGGCGCGGGCTTCCACACAGGGCCCGTCGCAGGGGTCGCGTCGAGCCAGCGAAGGCGGGCCGTGGCTCTACCTCCGTCCCACCTCAGCCGAACCTCCAAGTTATCGTCTCCGCGGAGCCAGCCGTCATTGGCCATATCGAGGGAAAACACGATCTCGCGCCCAAAGGGGCTTGTGGCGGCCAAATGCAGTACGCCCGGTTCCCATTGAAGGTACGAGACCGCTCCTCCGGCATCGCCAAGCGAGTCCCACTCGGCCATTTCGAGGACCCCGTCGACGAAAGGAGTGAGCATCAGCCTCTCGGGGGTCTCGATTGCGAACGGAGTCGCAAAGGTCTCCTGTCCAACGGAGCTTACCGCAGCAAGCAAAACAAGCGTAGCCAGCATCTCGTCGTAAGGACGGTTCGGAACTGTAGATCGCACCCTGCGAATGAGGCTACGGGACCCTTGGCCGGTCAGATAGCGGCGAACCTCGCGACGACCTCATCGAGCATCGCTTCGGTGAGCTTCCCGGTGAAGGTGTTTTGCTGGCTGGGGTGGAAACTGGCGAGGCAGACTCCCAATCCCTCGACCTGGGCCTCGACCCCGTGAGCAAACTTGGCGGGAGGCCTTCGGCCAAGGGTTCGGAAGAGTTCCTTCCAACTCAGGCTCCCCAAACAGAGAACCGCTCGCCAGCTTTGAGTAGCGAGCAATTCCGCGAGAAACGGGCGGCAATTCTCGATTTCCGAAGGAAGAGGCTTATTGCCGGGCGGGGCGCAGTGCGCGATTGCGGTAATGAGGACTCCCTTGAGCCGCAGGCCGTCCGCCGTGTCGTCGCTGGTGGGTTGGTTGGCAAGGCCGGCGCGATTCAGGGCGCGGTAAAGCCAATCCCCCGACCTGTCGCCCGTGAACATTCTCCCGGTACGGTTGGCGCCGTGCGCCGCGGGCGCAAGTCCAACGATCAGCTTGGTTGCTTTGGAGTCGCCGAAATTCGGTACGGGCCGAGCCCAGTACTCCCAATCCCGAAAGCTTGCCCGCTTTTCTTGCCCCACCCGCTCTCGCCATTCGACGAGCCTCGGGCAGTTCCGGCAACTCTCGATCCTCTCGTTCAGTCTTTCCCACGGCACGTCTCATTGTGGACTTTCCATCGAATAATGGCGCGACTGCGGGCAATCGGCTCCGATCAAACGTTGTTAGATGTAAGGAAGATGCCGATCTACGAGTACGAACCGCTGGACCGGGACTGCCTGATGTGTTCGGGACGCGTCGAGGTAATTCAAGGCATTTCGGACCCGCCACTGGTCTACTGCCCGTACTGCGGGTTGGGGGTCAAGAGGGTGATCAGCAAGGCGTCGATCGCAGTTTCCAAGAAAGTCGATCCTGAAAAGGCCGCCGAACGCGGGTTTTCGACGTTTCGGCGAGTTGGGAAGGGTGCTTGGGAGAAGGTCGCCGGTCCCGGAGATTCCGACTCGCCCCCGCCCACCGACGCTCCGAAAGACGGCGTGGTCGACGTTTCCCAGCTCGACGACTGATTCGGTAAGATCGCGCCCGATCTACCCTCGTCCCGGTTAGTTCAGAGCACACCGTCGGGCGGCAAGAGGGTGATTTCTTCCAGCCAGCTTCCTTCGGGACGCAGGCAAATCCGGGCGATTTCTTGCCCTACGTCGGCAACCTTGAGCATCCGCTTTCGGTCGGGGGCGCTCGATTGTGCGTCCCATAGCGGGGTATCGGTCGCCCCAAGCAGGACGCCTGCCGTTCGGATGTTGCTCGCTATGTACTCTTCGTTGAGGCACTTCACGAGCATTCGCGCGCCGGCTTTGGCCGAGCAATAGGCGGCCGCATGGGAGAACGGCCGGATCGCCGCGATGCTCAACACGATGACGATGCGCCCGCCGCCCCGTTGGAGCATGTGGGGAATCGCGGCGCGACACATCGCCAACGGCCCGATTAGGTTGGACTCGATTTGGCTACGGTGCTCGTCGAGGGTGAGTTCATGGGTGGGTCCATACTTCGCGGAGCCCGCCGATAGAAGCAGAACGGGGCGAAACTCCCCTTTTTCCGGAGCGAATTCAGAGCAGAGGCGAGCGCAGAACTCCTCGTCGGAGGTGTCGCCTTCACACGTAGTCAGGCAGGCGTCGCCGCAGGCAGAGGCGGTTGCCCGTAACCTCTCCGGGTTTCGCCCGCTCAGGATGACCTTCGCTCCCGCCTGGGCGAGGGCCGTCGCGCTGGCGCGCCCTACGCCTCCGGAAGCTCCCGTGACGATCACTCGGAACTCCTGGCTCATTGTCTTTCGACCTCAAAGGCGTTCCTCGCCGTTTCCAGAAGACGGACTCGAACAAGCTTCGCGGGCAGGGTGCCCTCGAGCGCTTCCCAAATCTTCTGCGCGACGACTTCGCTTGTAGGGATGAGCCCCTGCAACTCGGGAACGTCCTCGTTGAGGTTCTTGTGGTCATAACGATCCACCACGATTTCGTGAACCGCCCTGTCGAAGAGTTCGAGGTCGACGAGCATTCCCGTCTCCGGATGGGGGTCGCCTTCGAGGGTGATTTCGAGCACGTAATTGTGCCCGTGGCCCGCTGGGTTCCAGCACTTCCCGTAGAGTTCGAGGTTGCGCTCCTCGGAGAGCGCGGAGTTGTGGAGTCTGTGCGATGCTGCAAACTCATACGATCGGGTGAGGGTCATTCGTTCTTGGTCTCCTGTTCGATGCCATTCACACCAGAGCGTAGGCATCTCTTCGAGGCGGAGGCGTGTGAGTTGGACGGGCAAGCTCCATCCGGCGAGCGTATCGCGGATGTAGAGGGTGAGGTTCTCGGTTGTCGGCGGGCACCGCTGAAACCGAGGAATCTCGTCGTTGAGGCTCGTTTGGTCGAGAGGGCCGACGATCCGGCTCTGCAATTCCCGATCGAGGTCTTTGATGTTCAAGACCATACCGGTTTCGGGGTCGATGGGACCCTGCGCCGTGACGTCGAGCACGTAGTTATGGCCGTGGTTGAAGGGGGAGGCGAACCGGCCGAACCGGGCACGGTTCTGATCGGCAGTCAGGCGATCGCTCCAGTACCTGTGCCCGCACGAAAACACCACGCGCCGGGTGAGTTTGAAGCAGGTCACTTCGGCCTCCGGAATGGAACTCCGAGCGCTGCGGGGGCTGCCGTGCCCTTCCCCACGGCGATCAGGACGAGTAGGGCGACCCCATACGGCATGGCGATGAAGAGCTGGTAGGGGAGGTTCCAGCCCTTGGCTTGAAACGCGTATTGAAGCGAGTCGAGGTATCCCATGAGAAGCGCCGCGCCTATGACGAACAACGGATTCCATCGCGCAAACGTCACCATCGCGATCGCGACGAACCCCCGTCCGCCCGTCATGTTCTCGGAGAACGATCCCACAATTCCGAGGCTCAAGTATGCGCCTGCGATCCCTCCGAGAACTCCCCCAAGGGCGAGGGTTTGGAACCTCAGTCGGGCGACATCCCAACCGAGAGCGTCCGCGGCTGCCGGTTCTTCTCCGCAAGCTCGAACGCCCAGCCCCCACGGGGTCTTGAAGAGGAGGACATACACTACGGGGACGGCGAGCAGGGTTGCGAGGAGAACCCAGTCGACGCCTTGCCAGTTGGGAATCTTGGGGACGCTGAGAAGGACACCCGATTCGCCGAATTGGCTGCGGAAGTGCGCGCCGGTGACCCCCAATGCCAGGAGCGAGATCGCGGCGCCGGTCACGACTTGATCGACGAGAAGCGTGATCGTAAACAGCCCAAACACGAGGGACAGCAACAGCCCGGCGAGTCCGCCTACGGCGACGCCCAACCACGGGTTGCCCGTGAGATGGGTCGCGAACATCCCCGCATACGCGCCGATCAGCATGGTGCCTTCGAGGCCGATGTTGATCAATCCGGCCCTTTGAGTGAGGGTCTCGCCAAGCGCGGCAAGCCCGACCGGCACGCTGAATTGGAGGAGCAGGAGGAGCTCACTCATAGGCCTCCCCTGACCGCGCGGTTCTTGAGGAGAGTCTGGAGGGCGACAAAGCCGAGGACTCCCATCGCCTGCATGACGTAGATGAGGGTCGTTCCTCCCGCTGACAACCTGGCGAGGTTCTCTGACCCGGCAAAGAGCGCTCCGACGAACCCGCTGCTCGCGACGACCCCCAGCGGGTGGAGTCCGCCGATCAGGGCCGCCGGAATCGCGAGGAACCCCCAGTTCTGCGAGAATCCTGAACTGATCTGCCCGACTACGCCAGCGTATTCGACTCCGCCGGCGAGCCCGCAAAGCGCGCCCGAAAGCGCCATTGCCTGAATGCGGATGCGCCCTCCATCGATCCGTGCCGCGTCAGCCGCTTGGGGGTTCTCGCCTACCAGCCTGAGATTGAAGCCGTGTGCGGTGCGGAAGAGATACACGAACAGCGCTCCAGCCAGCAGGATCGCAAGGAGGGTACCGGTGTGGAAGTCGGTTTGCGCGTCGAACCTCGTGAGCATCACGCTTTCGGGCAGGCGGTCGGAGACTGGCAAAGCCCCCGTGGATTCCCGCAAGGGACCGGACGCTGCGTAGCTGATCCCCTGGATCGCGACGAAGTTGAGTAGGATCGTCGAAATCACGACTTGGACTCCCCGTCTCACATGGAGCCAGCCCGCGAATGCGGCGAAGAGCGAGCCGGCGATCGCGGAGGCGATCAACACGAGCGGAGTGAGGACCAGTCCGGGCGCAAGAGGGACGAGCTTGTAAGCCAATGCGCCCGCCGTCGCGCCGACAAGAAGCTGCCCCTCGCCTCCGATGTTGTACATCGCGGAGCGCCATGCGATTACGATCCCCAAACTCGCGAGCAAGAGCGGGGTCGCCTTGACTGCGGTACGGCTCCAGCCGAACTTGTCGCCGAACGCCCCTTCGACGAGCAGAGCCAACGAGGAGTTGACGGGCAGCCCGAAAACGAGGAGGACAAGGACGAGGACCGCGCCGAGAACCGCGACGCCGGCAGCCAGAAGAACCAGCCGGTTCAAGTAACCCCCACGAGCGCTCCCCCCGACATGCGAAACACGTGATGGCTCAGTTCGTCGAGTTCGTCACGGTCGCTGGAGAAGAGCGCAACGCCCGCGCCCTTGGCAGCGGCCGATCGGATTCGTGATCGTACAAACTCGGTCGCTCGCAAGTCGAGCCCACGCGTTGGATTCACAGCTACCAGCACGTCCGGGGTTTGGTGCAAGGCCCGCGCTACGACGATCTTCTGTTGGTTGCCCCCACTCAGGGAACCTGCTGGGGCGTCGAGTCCGGGGGTTTTGATCGAGAACTCCTCGATCAGGCTACCGGCCCATTCGCGAGCGGCCGCGATCCTCACGAAGGGGCCCCGCCGCAGTGTCGGAAGTCTGCTTCCTTCGATCATGAGGTTATCGAACACCGACGCGCCGAGGGCAAGTCCCTCGCTCCTGCGGTCCTGTGGGATGTATGCGGGCCGCCTCGAACCACCGCAAAGGTCGATGGCGCCGGATTGAATGGCCCGGACTCCTGCCAGGGCCTCGGCCAGTTCGACTTGCCCGTTGCCATCGACCCCGCCGAACCCGAGAATTTCGCCTTGGCGGAGTCGGAACCCGACCCCTTGGACGGCGGCCTCTCCGCGAGCGCCCCGAACCGTCACGTCCGTCGCCTCAAGTACGGCCGCCCCCAGATTCGGCGCAAGGGCTTCGGCCTTGGCGAGGCGGTCTCCGATCATCCAGCGCTCGAGTTGGTCGAGGTTGGCCTCGCTGCGTTCCACCGAACCTACGATCTTTCCACCTCGGAGGACGGTGATTCGGTCCGCAACCGAGAGCACTTCGGCGAGGTTGTGAGCGATTAGGACCACGCCCGCGCCTTGGTCGCGAAGGCCCCGCAAGACCCGAAACAGTTCCTCAGTCTCCGCTTTGTCGAGGACGGCGGTGGGCTCATCGAAGAGGAAGGCGCGAGCTTGGGTAGAGAGCGCCTTTGCGATCTCGATTCGCTGCTTCATCCCGACCGAAAGGTCTTCAGTTCGGGCTTGGGCATCGAGCTTCCAGCCCAGCCGTTGCGCGGCTTCGAGCCCCGGACCAGACGCCCGGTCCATGTCGAAGGAGCGCAGAGAGGGACCCAAGCTGGCGAGGGCGATGTTTTCCTCGACGCGAAAGGCGGGCACGAGGGTAAAGTGCTGGTGAACCATCGCCACCCTTCCCGCAGACCGGATTTCGCCAGAGTCGGGGACCCAACGACCTTCGAAAAGGTGCATTAGGGTCGATTTTCCGGCTCCGTTCTCACCGATCACGGCGTGAATTTCCCTGGCGGAGATCGAGAGCGTTACGTCGTCGACGGCGACTGTCGGCCCGAACCGCTTCGAGACCGATCGGGCCGCCAACAGTTCTTCCGCCATCGCCTTGCGTCAGAACTCGTCCATGGGGACGCTGAGTTTTGCAGCGGAGATGTCTGCCTTGGACTTGGCGATCAGGTCGAGGACCTCGGCCGGGATTCGGTCGGTCCAGAGGGGATTCCAAACGAAGTCGATCGCGCCGGAGCCCATTTGCATCAGTTGAATTCGGCCCCTATAGTTGCCCGATTGAACTTCTCGCGCGAGTTCGAGGAACGCGGGGCCTGCGACGATGACGGCGGAGGCGACGATGGCGGGCGACACCGAGTTCTGGTCGCTATTCGCCCCAAACGCCATGACGGCTTTTTCGTCACATGCGTCGAACACCCCCTTTGCGGCCGCGTTCGCCTGGTGGATGATGCAGTCCGCACCTTCCTCGATCAATTGGAGCGTCGCGCGCTTCGCGGCCGCGGAGTCGCTTCCGCTCCCGGTGAAGACTTCACGGACCTTGATTTCTGGATTGACCGACCTCGCTCCGGCGGCAAAGGCCTTGAAGGTTGAACGAATCGAAGGGACATCGTCGCCGCCGACCATTCCGACCGCGCCCGACTTCGAGAGCTTCGCTGCCGCCATCCCCGCGAGGAAAAAGCCTTCCTCCAATGCGAAACGAAAGGCCCCGACGTTGTCCGCGGTGTGTCCGCCCGAACTGCTGACGAACACCGTTTCCGGGAAGTCCTTGGCGACTCGGATCGAGGGCTCATTGTATTCGTACCCGTGTCCGAAGACGATGCGGAAGCCCTTTTGCGCGTAGGAGCGCATGGCGTCGGGAATCTGCGCCGACTTTGCCTCCTGGTTGCGAACCTCCGCGCCGAGTTCCTTCTCAACGGCCTTCAGCCCTTCGTAGGCCATCGCGCTCCAACCCGCATCGCTGATCGGGCTGGGGGTCAAGAGGGCGACTTTGAGCTTGGATTCGGCCGCCGCCGTCTGTGCGGGGTCCGGTTCGTCCTTCGCGCCGCTACACCCGGCGATGGTCACGAGACACCCAAGGGCCAGGGCGGATTGCCATCTGCACATGGGCTGATTGTACGCTCTTTTGTCAGGTATCTGGCGACCCTGCTAGGGAATCCCGAATCGAGGTCAGTTTTGGACTTGGACCGACTCGCCGCGGAAGACGAACTCGCTTCCCTCAAAGCTCACCCGGACCACCTGGCCCTCTTGGACCTCGCCCCGGAGGATGCTGTTGGCCAGCGGGTTCATGATGTACTGCTGGATCGCCCTCTTGAGGGGCCTCGCGCCGTACACAGGGTCGTAGCCGACGGTCGCGATTTCGACGAGCGCGCTTTCGGCAACATCGAGCGTGACGCGCTGTTCGGCGAGACGCTGGGCGAGGAGGTCGAGCTGAATGCGCACGATCTGCTTGATCTCGCTGACCCCCAGCGGGCGAAAGACGACGATGTCGTCGAGCCGGTTGATGAACTCGGGCCGGAAGAAGGCGCGCACCTCGTCGAGGATTCTCTGCTTGGTGGCTTCGAAGGGCGACGCTTTTCCTTCTGTCTCCCCTTCGCCTGTGGGCAATCCCAACGGTTCCGAGTAGTGGTGCGATCCGAGGTTGCTGGTCATGATGACGACGGCGTTTCGAAAGTCAACCGTTCTGCCTTGTCCGTCGGTGAGCCTTCCGTCGTCGAGCATCTGCAGGAGCACGTTGAACACCTCGGGGTGGGCCTTCTCGATCTCGTCGAGGAGAACGACGCTGTAAGGCCGACGCCGAACAGCCTCGGTGAGCTGTCCCCCCTCTTCGTAGCCGATGTAGCCGGGAGGGGCGCCGATCAGGCGGGCCACGGAGTGCTTTTCGCCGTACTCGCTCATGTCGATCCGCACCATCGCTCTCTCCTCGTTGAACATGAACTCGGCGAGGGCTTTCGCGGTCTCCGTTTTCCCGACGCCGGTTGGGCCCAAGAACAAGAAGGAGCCGATGGGGCGGTTGGGATCGGAGAGTCCGCTTCGTGCGCGGCGAATCGCATCCCCCAAGAGGCGAAGCGCCTCGTCTTGCCCCACGACGCGCTTGCGGAGCTGATCTTCGAGGGTGAGAAGTTTCTGCATTTCGCCTTGGAGCAAGCGGCTCACGGGGATTCCGGTCCACTTGCCCACAACCTCGGCGACGTCGTCGCTATCGACTTCCTCCTTCAGCATCTTTCCTTCGGTTTGGATGCTTTCGAGAGTCGCCATCGCGGCGTCCATTTTCGCCTTCAGTTCGGGGAGCCTTCCATGCTGGATTTCGGCCGCCCTGCCCCAATCGGCCTCGCGCTCTGCCGTCTGGAGTTGTCCTTTGAGGAGGTCCATTTCCTCCTTGAGAGCCCGCACCGCTTCGATCTGCTGTTTTTCCTTTTGCCACTCCGCGCGGAGTTTGGAGGCTTGCTCTTGGAGTTCGGCTAGCTTCTTTTCCGTCGACTGGAGTCTCTCCCGACTGGCCTTGTCCTCTTCTTTTCGGAGCGCTTCTCGGTCGATTTCGAGTTGAATGATCTGGCGCTCAACCTCGTCGATCTCGGTGGGCACGGAGTCGATCTCCATCTTCAACCGAGAAGCGGCCTCGTCCATGAGGTCGATCGCCTTGTCGGGCAGAAAACGGTCGGAGATGTACCGCGAGCTGAGGGTCGCCGCGGCGACGAGCGCGGAGTCGGTAATCCGCACGCCGTGATGGATTTCGTACCTCTCCTTGAGTCCGCGCAGAATGGAAATCGTCTCTTCGATGGAGGGCTCGTCGACATAGACGGGCTGGAACCTCCGCTCCAATGCCTTGTCCTTTTCCACATGCTCACGGTACTCGTCGAGCGTCGTCGCTCCCACGCAGCGAAGCTCACCCCGGGCGAGCATCGGCTTGAGCATATTGGCGGCATCGAGGCTGCCTTCTGCCTTGCCCGCCCCCACGAGCGTATGGAGTTCGTCGATGAACAGGACCACTCGGCCCTCGGCCTGCTTGATCTCTTCCAGAACGGCCTTGAGTCGGTCTTCGAACTCCCCCCGATACTTGGAGCCCGCGATCAGCGCGCCCAGGTCGAGGGCGACGAGGCTCTTGTCGCGAAGCCCTTCGGGCACATCGCCAGCGATAATCCGCTGCGCCAGACCCTCGACGACTGCGGTCTTGCCGACTCCCGGCTCGCCGATCAGGACCGGGTTGTTCTTCGTGCGCCGGCTGAGCACCTGGATGACCCGCCGAATCTCCTCGTCGCGGCCGATGACGGGGTCGAGCTTGCCCGATCTCGCCTTTTCGGTGAGGTCTACGCCGTACTTTTCCAGCGATTGGTAGCGATCCTCGGCGCTTTGATCGGTGACCTTCTTGCCTCCCCGGATTTCTGCGATCGCTTGAGTGAGCGCCTCCTTGGTGACTCCTGCGTCCCGAAGCAGCTTCCCGGTAGTGCCGGCCTCCATTGCGAGGGCAAGCAGGAGATGTTCGGTAGAGACGTAGGAATCGTCCATCTGGTCGGCCAGCTTGAAGGCGTCGGTAAAGGCGCGTTGCACACGCCCGCCGAGCGAAGCGCCGTAAGTCGCGGACTGCCCCTCGACTCGCGGCATTCGTTCGAGTTCGGATTCGACCTTGGAGATGAGCGGGGGCTCGGGAACTCCTAGTTTTTGGAGGATCGGACGGGTCGTCCCCGCTTCCTGCTTCAGGAGGGCCAGGAGGAGGTGTTCGGCGTCAAGGGCGGTGTGCTGGTAGTTCGCAGCAACCTGCTGGGCTTCCTGGACCGCCTCTTGCGCTTTGAGGGTGAGCTTGTCGAACTTCATGCGAATCTCTTTAGCCTCTTGCTATCAAATAACTTGATGCTCATTATTATAACGGGTCCAACCCGGGGGCCGTTCCGAACGTCCCGTCGCCCCACGAACATTGTAATCCCCCTGGGCGGCGTTGCCTACTTCCCGATGCAGAAGTCGCTGAAGATTCGATCGACCATGTCTTCGTCCGCGCTTTCGCCGGTGATCCGGCCCAACTCGTCAATCGCCGCAACCAGCCCGACCGCCACTAGGTCGTCCGGTACCGAGGCGAACAAGGCTTCGAGCGAAGACTGAACGGCCTCATTGGCCCTTCGGAGGTGCGGCTCGTGCCGCCCTTGAACGAGAGGCGTTGTGGCTGCGAGATCGGAGTCCGAAAACGCCTCGCACCAACGAGAGATCGCTTCGAGCCCCAAAGCGAACTTTGCGGAGACCGCGATATGCCCGTCCGGAGCGCGGAATTCGGGGCGAAGGTCGGTCTTGTTCGCGATCATCAGAAGTTCGCGATCGATCTGCCGCAGCAGTTCGGCGTCGTCTTCGTTCAGCCCGGCCGAAGCATCGTAGACGTACGCCACAACGTCCGCCGATTCGACCCAGCGACGGGTGAGAGCGACCCCTTCGGCCTCGACCGGGTCGTTCGGTTCGCGGAGGCCCGCCGTATCGATCAGAACGCAAGGAACTCCGCCCAGTTCAACGGTCTCTTCGATGTAATCGCGCGTCGTGCCGGGGACCTCCGTGACAATCGACCGGCCAATTCCGGCAAGCGCGTTGAGGAGGGAGGACTTCCCCGCGTTAGGCCTGCCGACGAGGGCGATCCTCAGCCCTTGGCGAAGGATTCTCCCGGGTCGAGCGGTGGCGAGGAGGGAATCGAGTTTGGCGGAGGCGTCGCGCAGCCGAATCGCGGCGGCGTCTCGGTCGAGGTCGCCGATCTCCTCGCTGAAGTCCACGCTCGCCTCCACGGCGGCGAGGACCTTTTGGAGAGCCACGACGATCTCTCGAACCTGCGCGCTCAGACCTCCCGATCGAAGCAACTTGGCTTGTAGAAGCTGCAGCTCGGTCTTCGCTTCGATGGCGTCGCGTATCCCCTCGGCTTCGATGAGGTCGATCTTGCCGTTGAGAAAGGCTCGGTAAGTGAACTCGCCCGGTTCCGCGCTTCTCGCCCCAGCTTCGAGGCAGGCGTCGACGACGCTTCGCACCGCTGCCAAGGAGCCGTGTACGGAGAACTCCACAGCCGGCTCGCCAGTGAACCCTCGTCCGCCCTCGAAAACCAGCGCCAGGCCCTCGTCCCTTTGCGCGATGAGACCGTAATAGGCGCGGTGCGAAACGGGTCGATCCGGCCAAGGGGTGAACACCTGGGCCGCAACTTCCCATGCGGAGGCTCCCGAAAGGCGAACTACGGCCACCGGGGCGGGACCCGCGCCGGTGATCGGAGCGACGATGGTGTCGGAGAGCCTTCGCATGCGCTCTTTATTGTGCCTTTTGGCGGTCCGCAAGGATACGGCCTATGCGCTGGGGAATCCTTATCGGGTGACACCGCCACGCAACCCCTGGTATTTCGGGCTTTCGGCCTTCTGGTTTGCGACCAGTTTCAAGTGGTTTATCCTGTTCTTCCTCGTTCCGAGCCTGGTGGAGCAGATCGTTCCTGGAGGCGAAAAGGGCACGTACTGGGGAATGATCGTCTGGATCGGCGCGACGGAAGCGATGGTCGGTCCGGCGCTCATGGGGTGGCTGAGCGATCGCACGACCTCCCGGTGGGGGCGACGGCGGCCCTATCTTGCGGTGGGCGCGGGGATGACCGCAATCGCGATGCTTGTGATGTCCGAGGCGGGTTCCGTCGCCGCATTCGCGATCGGGTACCTGTTGGTTCAGATCTCGGACGACGTGGGGACCGGTCCCTACAGTTCGGCGATCCCGGAACTCGTTCCATTGGAAAAGCGGGGGCGAGCCTCAGGTTCGATGGCGCTCCTTCAGCTTACGGGGCAGTTGGCTGCGGTTGGCTTCGGCTTGGCCTTGAAATCGAGCCCCCAGTGGATATTTGGGAGCATCGCCCTCGTGAACCTCGCTTGCGCCGCGGTCTCGATCCACTCGATTCGCAAGCTTGAAATCGCCGCGCCGGAGATACAGCGCCCGAAGGCCGCGCCCTCGTTCGCTTCCCTATGGTCGCCGCTCAGAGACAGGGACTTTCGCTGGGCTTGGGGGACGAGGTTTTTGAACGCGCTGGGCTTCTATATCGTTCTGAACTACCTCGTCTTCTACCTCTCCGACGTGGTGAAGGTGTTTGAGGTGGGTCCGCTGAAGCTGGGTTCGAGTTTCGAGGCCGCGATCGTCCTGGCTTCGGTTTTGGCGCTTTCGGGCGCGTTTGCCGCGGTCGTGGGGGGAAAGCGCGCCGATCGGATCGGCCGGAAAAGGGTCGTCGTGATCGCCGGCTGGACGATGTTCGTGCCGCTGATCGTGTTTTGTTTCACCTCCAGCTACGCGGTGTTGTTCCCGCTGGCGGTCATGTTCGGGGTCGGTTATGGGTCGTACCTTTCGGCGGATTGGGCGCTCGTTTCCGACGTCTTGCCCGACCCCGATAATCCCGCGCGAGACATGGGCGTTTGGCAGATGGGCGTGGCGGCTCCTCAACTCCTCAGTGGGCTGATGGGGTGGGTGATCGACCAAATCAACCACCAGTCCGCCGGCCAAGGCTACCGAGTGGCGTTTCTGTTTGCGGGCGTCGCCACGTTGCTAGGCAGCTTGTTGGTGACGAAAATCAAAGGCTCCACGTAGGCTCCAACCTGCCAACGCGGTGGTTGACATAGTAGACATATATTGCCTACTCTCACGTTGCATCTCATCAAGGAGGTGAGCGTGAACCCAGAAAACGAATACTCACAACACAGCGCGGGCGAAATCGAGCGGCTGCTCGCCGAGGCGGGTCCGGGGTATCGGGGGCGAAGAGTTTCGCTCTCGGACCCTCGAAGGAAGGCCCTTGCCGAGGCGGCACGGAGCGCTGGAATCGCCGCGCCCCAATACCTCGAACAGGCCACGCGGTGGATCGACCGGCCCGCAAAGCTCTTCGAGGCTGGCAGCTACCCCGACAAGGGCGTCGAAATCACGGACGAGCACCTCAAGGCCCTCGCCGAGAGGTTCGACCTGCCCGTTCCCGTACTGATCGAGCACTCCAACAGCCCGTTGCACATGGGCTACTTGACTCAAGTCGAGGCTCGCGGCTCGGAGCTTCACGGCACGGTCTCGCTGACGGAAGAGGCGAACCGGCTCATCGAGAGTTCCGGCGCAAGGTCGCTCTCTCTCGGTTTGGCGAGCGATCTTTCGGAGATTCGGGAGGTCAGCATCGTCTCCAACCCGCGAGTCGCCTCAGCGCAGCTCTTCTCGGGCTCGATTGAGTTCAGCGGCGCTTTGATCGGCGGTGACGAGCGCGGCGACGACCCTGTTTGGCGGAGCAAGTTCGAAGCGTTGGAGCGTTCGATGCGCCGTGCGGGCGCCGAGCAGCAGGTCCAGCAGTTCGTGCGCGAGGGCAAGCTCACGCCGGCGCAAGTGGAGTTCGCCTGCGCGCTGCTGGAGTGCGAACAGACCCTCGACTTCGGGGAGGAAAAGCGGCCGGTTCGAACTCTCTTACTCGCGCTCATCGAGCGCCAACCGCCGCTCAAGCTGTTCGGCGAACTTGCCCCGGAGGGCGAGCCCTCGGGCCGAGCACCCGAACTCGGACCCGACGAAACCGCGTTCTACCGGCGCTACTTCCCCACTCTCGATCTCGACGAAATCGCCGCGAGGCGAAATCGGCAATGACCTACCCATTCTCAACCCCTTAGGAGGCCCTTCTTGGCAGCACTCAGTCAACCTTACGAAACCTTCGAAAAGCCCGGCCTGGTGGTCAGCTACAAGCTGTCCAACATCAAGGCCTACAAGGGCGCCCTTTGCGCCATCGACAGCAACGGCTATCTGGTGGCGCTCGACCATGCTACGGCCAACCTCAAGTTCGCGGGCGTGGCCAACGAGACCGCCGATAACTCCGGCGGGTCAGCGGGCGACAAGTCGCTCAACCTGACGAAAACCGGATCGTTCGTTTTCAAGGCCGCGACGGGATTCTCGCCAAGTCAGGCGGACTTGGGCAAGGAGGTGTACGCGAACACCGATTGGGAGGTTCAGACCTCGACCGGAGGCCTCACGAACACCTATAAGGTCGGCACGATCGTCGGCATCGAGACCACCTCGACGGGAGCTTCCGGCGTCCGCGTGCGGATCGACAACTACACCCAGTAACTCGGGCCCCGGACGTCGTGAAAAGGCGTCCCCTGGCACGACCTACGCATTCAAATAGGAGGATTCTCTATGGCTCTTACCCCGAGCGACATTCCCGACCTGTTGCTACCCGGCTTGAAGGCCGAGTTCGCGCAGGCTTACAAGAACGAAGTGGACCACAGCCCCGCCGAGCGGATTGCGACCACGATCCAGACGACATTACCGATTCAGAAGTACGCCTGGCTGGGCACGGTCCCGCCGATGCGAGAGTTCGTCGACGAGCGACGCCCTTCAGGTCTCGCCGCCAACGCCGTGACCATCGAGGACAAGACGTTCGAGTCCACCATCGCCGTCGAGAGGAAGGCGATCGAGGACGATCAACTCGACCTGATCCGATTGCGCATCCGCGACATGGCGTTTCGCGTCTCCATGCACCGCCATCAGATGATCGTACAGGCGCTCTCCGACGGGTTCGCGCAGAACGGATACGACGGCGTGAGTTTCTTCAACACGGCTCACCCGGCGGGAACTGGCACACACCCAAACCGCACGACCAAGGCGCTCGACGAGGCGGCTTTGGCGGAGGCGATCTCGACGATGATGGTCGTCCCGGACGAACACGGCACACCCCTCGGGATCGCCCCGGACACGCTCTTGGTCGGGCCGAAACTGCAATGGACCGCGCTCGAGCTCGTCGAAAGCCCGGTGGTGGTGTACAAGGGCAACGACAGCGACACCGCTCCGTCGACTCCGTACTCGAACGCCTTTCAGGGCAGGCTCCGCGTCGTGGTCAGCCCGTTCCTGACCGGCACGAGCGACGACTACTGGTTCCTGCTGGACACTCAGCGCCCGATCCGGTCGGTGATTCTGCAGCAACGTAGCGACGTTCCGGTGGAGTTCGGCGCGCTCGACAACACAAGCGGCAGCGAGAGCGCGTTCATGCGGGATCGGTTCTACTACGGCGTCCGGGCTCGCTACAACGTAGGCTATGGGCTCTGGCAGACGGCTTACGGAGCGATCCTGTGAACTGGACCGAGATCGCTCTGATCGCTTCGCTCTTGGGGCTGGGCGGAGTCGCCGGGGCCTTGATCTCGACGGTTTCGAGCGCAGCTCGGGTGTTGGATTCGTACGAAAACCTCTCCTCGACTTTCCGAAACTATCTCTCGGAGAACCGGGACCCAGGAGTCGGTCCTCTCGCCGTCGCTCTCAACGAGTTCGAGAACGAGGTCTCTGCGTTCCGGCTGGCGCTGAACCGGCTCAAGAAGGTGCTTCGAATCCGATGAGCCCGAGCGCCGAACTGCTAGCGCTCGTTGGCAGCTTCTTGGCGACTGCCTTCGGTCTGGTGCGGCTGGCGCTTTCCGCGCACCGCGCCATGACCGAACGGTTCGTTGACTTCCTCGAAAGCTCTTTGCGGAGGCAAGAGGAGGTCAACACGCACTTCGAAGCGGCCATCGAGCAACTTACGGAGAACGTCCGCGAGAACTCGACTCTCTTGGGGAGGGTCGCCGAAAGGCTCAACGTTGGAGGTCAATCATGAGTCTCAGCGTCCCATCGTCCCGGGTCAAGGAGAAGTGCGGGATCACGGTGTCGGACTATGACGCCACGATCTCGAACCTCATTGGCGAGATCACGCCGGTCGTGGAGTTTGCGATTCGGGGAGAGCACCTCGCGGACACGGGTAACACGGGCCTTCAAGCCACGCTGAAGCTAGGTCTAACGGAGGTGATCTGCGGAGAGCTCCTCGAACAGATCGCTCGCGAGCCAGGCGCCTTGGAATCGGTCAGCATCGGCGATCTTGCGCTTTCCCCGCCTCCGCCCCAAGTTTGGAGCACCTTGGCGGGGCTCAAGCGTCAGGGCTGGGCGCGGTTGAGGCCCTTTCTGAAGCCCGACGTCGCAGGCGTCCTCGCGACCGTCCTTACGGGCGGATCGAAGATTCCGGAGGAAAGCGGGTTATGACGCCTCTTCAGCGAAGGTTCAAGTACGTGATCGAACGCTTGGGTGACCCTTTCGAGGTGGACAATCAGCAGAGAATCGGGGTGTTTGCCGTGCTCGCCAGCGCCAAGGCTTCGGATTTGCTGACGGCGGCCGAGCAACAGGGCGCAGCGATGCCGATGTACCTCGCTTACGTGCCCTTTGACGACACGACGGCCCTCTCCGAGACGGTCGAATGGAATGGGCGGTCGCTGGCCGTTGCCAAGGCGATCGACTGCTCGTTTCAAGGCGCGACGATCGTGCGAATTCTCGCGCTCACCTAGGCTCCCAGCAATTTGGCCTGTTGGGGGAACCTACTGAATGCGGAAAGCCGTCAATTAGAAGGCGTGGCTGCGGCTAAGACCAGATTGAAACGCCCAGACAACGCATCCCCCTCAGGCTAGGCCTGAAAACAGGAGTCCGCGGGAAGGCTCCCCGATTTGTCCAAGGAAAGGGTTGAAGGGAATCAGTTTGAAAGTCCTTTTCGTGTCCGCTGAAGTCGCTCCGTTCGCAAAGGTCGGGGGCCTGGCGGATGTCATTGGTTCCCTTCCCAAAGCCCTTGCCGAGATGGGCCATGAGGTTCGAGTGATCATGCCCGCGTATGGGATGATCGAAGAACAGCACGCGCTCGAAGTCGTGCCGATCAACGGGACCTTTGAAGTGGGCACGGGCTCGCTGTGGAACCGCAAGGCGTATCTTAAGCGAACTCAGTTCGGCAAGGTCGAAGTCTGGTTCGTCGGGGGCCACGAACGGTTTGCTACCGCGCGTTCCAGTGAGACGGTGTACCAATCGGGCTTCGAACAGTACGTGTTTTTCGCCAAGGCCGTACTTGAAGCGTGCGCCGGACAGGATTGGATTCCCGATATCGTTCACGCCAACGACTGGCATACAGGCCTGGTGCCCGTGCTCATGGAGGAGGATGGGGGCCGAGTTTGGGAGCGAACGGCCCGCGCGTTTACAATCCACAACCTCGCGTACCAAGGGATCTTCGGGATCGAAGTACTGGATTACGCGGGGCTCGATCACTCGCTGTTCAGATACGACAAGCTCGAAACGTTCGGCGCGTTCAACTTCCTCAAGGCCGGTTGCGTGTATTCGGACCAAGTCAACACGGTCAGCGAACGCTACTCGCGCGAGATCGAAACTCCGGAGTTTGGCTGCGGGTTGTGGGGTCTGATGCGGCATCTTCGGGCTACAGGGCGGTTTCAGGGCATCCTGAACGGGATCGACACCGACGAGTTCAACCCCGCGACCGACCCTCGCATAGCCGCCAACTTCGACGCTCACCACCCAGCAGGCAAGTCGATCTGTCGCAGCGACCTCATGCGCGAGATTCAACTCGAACCGATAGAGTCGACTCCGCTGCTTGTGGCGGTCAGCAGGCTGAGCGAGCAAAAGGGCATGGACTTGATCCTGAGCGCCTTGGAACGGCTCGTCGCCTTGCCCACTCAGATTTTCATTCAGGGAATCGGCGATCCGTGGCTGGCGGACCGGTTCGATGAGGCGGCACAGAAGTACCCGAAGCACTTCCGCTTTGTGGAGAGGTTCGATATTGAACTCGGGCAACGCGCATACGCGGGAGGGGACATGTTCCTCATGCCGAGTTCCTTCGAGCCTTGTGGCCTCGGCCAGATGATCGCCATGCGCTATGGAACCGCGCCGATCGTGCGAAGCACGGGGGGCCTTGCCGATACCGTGATCGAAGGGGAATTGGGGTTCGTGTTCGGAGACCGGACGCCCGAAGGCCTTTTCGACGCCGTAACTCGCGCCCGCGATTCCTATTTGGACCCTTCTAAATGGTATGCCCTGCAGCAGGCTTGCCTTCGGGCGGACTACTCGTGGGAATCGAGCGCGGTGAGGTACCAGCAGATGTACGAATCAGCGGTGCGGCATCGCCGCGGGACCGCCCCTAGCGAGGGAAGTCCGGCCGCCGGCAATTTCGTAGGTTGATTTCGGCGTTTCGCCGGAGTCCCTCGAAGCCTGCCCTCCTGAGCGCTGAACCCCTCGTCAGCGGGTCCCACTCGTCTTCTGAGAGCGTCGCTAGACGATCCAGCGGAGGCAACTCCGTGCGGCGTAAGAGGTCGGCGGTCTCGGTGGCCGGTGCGCGAAATGGCTGTTGCGGGCGGGGCTGATTGAACGGACAAACCTCCTGGCACACATCGCAGCCAAAAGTCCAATCGCCGATTCTCGCTTGGATTCCCGGGTCGATCGGCCCCCGGTGTTCGATGGTGAGGTAGCTCACGCATCTTCGGGCATCGACCCTCCAGCCTTCTTCGGCGGGGACAATCGCCCCGGTGGGACAAGCGTCGATGCACAGCCTGCACGAGCCACAACCTCCGACGGCCGGCGCGTCGGGACGAAAGCGCTCGGTGAGCAACAGGAGCCCAATCAAGAACCAGCTTCCCCGTCGACTGTCGATCAGGCAGGTGTTCTTGCCGTACCAGCCTAAGCCCGCGAGCTGGGCGTAATCCCGCTCCAAGATCGGCGCAGAGTCAACGCACACGCGGTAGTTTCCTCCCAACTCCCGAACCGCCCACTCGCCCACTCTCCGAAGCTTAGGCCGGATGATCTTGTGATAATCGCGCCCGAGAGCGTACCGAGCGACGCGCGGATGGCCCGGCCGCTGTTCCGCGGGCTGGTTGTAGTTCAGTGCGACTGCGAGGATCGATCGCACGCCCGGCAGGAGGTTTTGGGGGTGGTTCTTGAGAGCGCGGTGACGGTCGAGATACGCCATCGTCGCGTGAAACCCCTGCTGGAGCCACCGAACGTACGCCCCGTAGTGTGGCGGAGGCTGGGCATCGCAGATGCCTGCTGCGTCAAAGCCCTCTTCCAGGGCTCGCCGCTTCAACCCTCCTCCGTCGTGGGCCCCGCTACAATCCACTCAACCTCCGGACCAGGAGCTCCCAATGCTCAAGCTCCAATTGGTGGGGACGAACGGAAGCTGCGAGCTTCACCTCTTCGATCGCCTCCGCCACGGCCGACTTGGAGTATTGCAGGCTGAGGTTGTTCAGGAGGGTCTTGCGGGGCTGGCGGAAGCCAAGGTGGGAAAGGCGTTTGATCTCGGCGGCTCGAACCCAATCGACGTGCTTTCGTGGGGTGAGCTTGAGAACCGTGCTTTGGACTTTGGGCGGCGGCACAAAGCAACCTGGCGGCGCTTCGACGACCTTCTCGATGCAGAAGAGGCACTGCATCGTCACCGATAGCGCGCCGCGCGCAGAATCCCCCGCGGCTGCCCGGACTCGGTCGGCGACTTCCGCCTGCATCATGAGCACGGCGAGGTCGATTCTCAGGGCGTGACCTTCGACCCGTCCGAGGAGTGGGCCGGTAATCAGGTAGGGCAGGTTCGACACGATGGCGCGAGGCCGGGGCAGCCGTTCGAGAATCTCCGCCCAATCGACGCTCAGGGCATCCCCCAAGGTGACCTTCGCGCAAGGCGCCGACTCCGAAAGGGCGCTTTCGGCTCTCGCATCGAGTTCGATCGCCTCCACGGACTCGCAGACCTCGCACAACAGCGACGTTAGAGCCCCAGGGCCTGGACCGATCTCAAGCGCGCCCTTCATCCCGTGGAGCGCGATTGCGATGGCGCGAGACACCCGCTTCGAACAAAGAAAGTGCTGCCCGAGGGATTTCTGCGGAGAGTATCCGTGCCGCGAGAGAAAGGCCCGCAACGCGCGAGGTTCGTGCAAGTCGACCAACAGAGCGATTATGGACGCTCGCGAAAGATGTGTACCTTGACCTTCCGGCGTCCCCATTCGAGGGCCTCGGCGCGGGTCTGAAAGCACACGTCGATCCGGTTGCCTTTGATCGCGCTCCCTGTGTCGGCCGCGATCGCATAGCCGTACCCTTCGACGAACAGCCTCGTGCCATAAGGGATCACAGTGGGATCGACGGCAACGATCCCGTAGCCCGCCCTGAGACCCGTCGAAGTGCGGTAGGTGGCTCGCTTGCCCCGGCCCGCGCTGGGCTCATAAGCGGTCGCTTCCATCTCGATCACTTGAGATCTGGTGTGGCTTCCGCGGCTCGCGGGATAGCCCATCCGGCCCATGTGAAACAGCGCTTCGACAGGCTCGATTCGCTCTTCTTTGAGAAGGACCTGTGCGATGGGCTTGCCGCTACTGAGGGTCACCGCGTACGTGCGGATCAACTTCCCGTCTTCGCCGTCGCGCTTCTTGACCACCCTACCTTGGCCTACCGTTCGGCTGAACTCATAAACCACCGAATAGGGAATTGGCTTCGACTCCCGCTTGAGCACGACCTTGACATCAGGGTCACCCTGCGTCTGCTGGCTAAGCGAAGCGAGCGCTGAACCTGCGAGCAGAGCGCAGCAAACCAAGAAAACCGCAAGAGGGCGCGCCATCCGGCCCCCTCGCCAACCCCCAAGTCCCGACCCACGTGAGTATCGCATCGGTTCCAGCGGGACAAGCTACCAATTTCAGCGGCCCGAGGGCAACCCCAGGAAATTGGCAAGGAGCCGGAAAAATCCGGGATTCTGCCCGACCTGCCAGAGATATGATCCTTTTTCGCTCTTCGAAAATCTCGCGATTTCTTTCAATATCTGGGACTTTTCGCGGCGTTCGCGCTTGCCTTAGACGAGCGGAAGGCCCATCGCCTGCAGCCACTCCCTCAACTTGGCGACCCGATTCGGCACCGCGTCGATGTTGAGCGGGCGGCCCCGCGCGTCCACGATAATCCCCACCGTTCCGCCTTCCAGCCGTTTGGTGATCGGCTTGCCCTTCCCCGCCCCGACGTCGAAGCCCTTTGCGGGTTCGATGGTGGCTTCGAGGAACTTCCCTCGTTCCAGAGGAATGACCTTGATATGCCCGCAGGCCACCGACTCGTCGACGCCCGCGCCCGTCACGCGCACACAGGGCTCGCCTTCGCTGCCTTTTCCTACGGGGGAGATGCAGTCGCCGCACTTTACGATGCAGTCGAACTCGAACACCTGCCGCGCGGCATCGTAGAAGTGCTCCGAAAGAACGCCTAGGTGCGGCATCATGAAGATCGAATCGACCGTGAGCATGGTTACGCCTTCGGGCTGATAAGCGTCCATCATCATCAGCGCGGATTGGGCGCGGCTCGGCGCATGGGAGAGCACTCCTCCCGACCCGATGACCATGTCCAGCTTCATCATCTGCACGAGGGTTTGCCCCGACTCCTTCTGGTCGAAGATCTGCCCGACGTCGCGTTGCTGCTGCACCCCGACCAGCCCCCTGGCCAGCGATTTATGGTGCTCGAACGCCAATCGCAGCGCTTCCCGCGCGACGGCATGTTCAATTAGCAGGTCCTCGTAGGTTTGCGGGATCGTGGTCGGACGGATCATCTTGTTCCGCAACCGATTCCGCACTTCAAAAGGATCGACCTCGAAGGGCAGCCACCTCACGATGTTCTCGATTCCGGCTTCTTTGAGCACGTTGCAAATCGAGTAGCTCATCCCGAGGTTCGCGGAAACCGTACGGTTGTAGACTCCGCCAAAGACGCTGAACACGTCGGTCGTGGCCCCGCCGATGTCGACGCCCAATAGGTTCAGGCCCTCCTGGTCGGCGTAGGACTTCATCAGCTTGCCCACGGCGTTCGGCGTCGCCATGATCTCCTCGCTCGTCCATTCGAGGAGCTTTGCGTATCCGGGGGCCTGCTGCATGACGTGTTCGAGGAACATCTCATGTATTTCGTCCCGCGCAGGGTCGAGGTTCTCGCGGTCGAGTGTCGGCCGGAGGTTATCGACGCACTTGAGTTCGATCGTCTCACCCAGGACTTGGCTCACCTCAGACCGGGCAGCGACGTTGCCGGCGTAGATGATCGGAAGCTTCATGTCGCCGAAGCGCGGCCGTGGGTCTGCCCGCCGCACCACCTCCGCCATGTCGATCAGGTGCTGCTTGGTGCCGCCGTCGGTCCCCCCGGACATGAGCACGATGTCGGGCCGGAGTTGCCGCAGGCGCTGCACCCTCTCAAACTCCCTGCGGCCATCGTCGACGGCGAGAGTGTCCATCAAGATCGCCCCCGCGCCGAGCGCCGCCCGTTCCGCCGATTCCGCGCTCATGCGCTTAACGACGCCCGCAACCATCATCTGCAAGCCCCCACCGGCAGAGCTTGTCGACACGTAAAGATCGGCCGCCTCCAACTCGTTCGAGCGCTGATCGACGACTGCGCCGTTCTTCTGAAGGCGCCACACCTTACTGTCCTTCAACAGCTTCCGCCGTCCGGGCTTGAACCCTTCCGCCTCGGGAACGTTGGTCTCGGTGACCTCTTCGAGTTCCGTCACGGCGTTGAGGACGCCTTTCGTAACGTCTTCAAAGGGCCGCTCGACGGTTGTGGGCGCCTCCCCTCGCGCGACCAAGCGGTAATTGCCTTCGGGGTTCCTTTCGATCAGGATCGACTTTGTCGTGGTCGATCCGCAGTCGGTTGCAACGATGCGCAGAATGTCCTGGGACATGGGTCTCATTATGACCCGTCAGGCTGCGGTTGGATGTGGCGAGCCCTCTGCGCCCTGGGCTTTCAGCATGTGGCAAGTCGATACAGGTTTGGTCCTTCGAATCCCCTCGTTGTTGGTCCGCACTTGCAATGCCGACCCAGGTCTCGGAGTCGCCAGACCTTCCAAGGCTTCCCTCTGCGTGCAGTATTGTATTCAGGCGCATGAAAAACACACTCAGCCTCTGCCTGCTGGTGCGAAACGAATCCGCAAACGTCGGGAAAGCGATCGAGTCGTTCGAGGGCTACGTCGATGAGGTAGTCGTTGTCGACACTGGGTCCGACGACGACACCCGTGAAGTGGCGCTGAGTCACGGGGCCAGAGTGCTGGACTTCCCTTGGCGAGACGATTTCGCGGCAGTCCGCAACTTCCTCTTCTCTCACGCGCGCTGCGACTGGATATTTCACCTCGACGCCGATGAGACGCTTCTTCCGGGAAGCCGCGAGGAGATTCGAAACCTCGTCGGACGGCCCGAGGTCCAAGGTGCCTACGTGCTCCGGCAAGACCTCTTTTCGGCTGACGATCCTTCTCAGTTCACGGAAATGCTGCAGCTTCGACTGTTTCGCAGCGGGGAACTTCCCCAACAGGTGGGCCGTTGCCACCCACACTTTGAACCACCGCTGGAAGACGTCGCGCGCACGTCGGGCAGACAGGTCGTCCTCTCAAACGTTTGGCTCAGGCACACCGGCTACGTTGCCGAACTCAAACCCACGAAGCTCGAACGATCGGCAAGGCTCTTGGAACTGGAGTTACAGGATCGGCCAGGGCAGTTCTATTATCAAGTCGAACTTGCCATGACCTTACTGCAACTGGGCAGTGACCGGGCCACCGCTGCCTTGCACCAGGCGTGCGTATCGTTGCGGCCGCATCTGGCGGCCCCGACTGCGCCTAGCCACCAAGCGGCCCTTCTCTTCGAAATCCTGCTGCAGATCCAAGACCACAACTTGCCGGGCGGATGGTCCAAGGACCAAGTCAGGGAACTCTCCGCCCGGTGGTTCCCCAACTCGGCCCCGCTGACTTGGCTTCGGGCATCCTATGAGTTTCGCGAGGGCAGGTTCGAATCCGCAAGGGCGACGCTCGAACACCTCGAAGCCATGGCTGACAACGAATCGTACGACAAGACCACGAGCTTCCACCCGAGCATCCTCGGACCCGAACTGCACCTGAACCTCGGGGTCTGCTACGCGCGGCTCGGCAAACTGAACGAAGCGATTGCTTGCTTCGAGAGACTGCGGAACACTCAGTTCGCGGATTTTGCCGAACAGAACCTTGCCGCAATTCGCGATCTTCAGCGGCAATTCGAATCCGAAGCCTGAGTCGGGATCCTCCGTCGATCGCCATTCTTAACAGAAAAGTCAAAGATGGATTGCGAATTCAATGTTACAATGCATACCGGACTGCGAACCTGAAGGGCTGTTCGTTCTGACGTTCGAGGTCAGTCAAAGGAGACCCTATGAAGAGAGATATTTCGAGAGCATGTTTGACGCTAGGCCTTGCCAGCACTTGGGGAGTCGGCGCCGCGACGGAGTTCTATGGGACGGTCGAAAACGTCACGACACAAGGGCCCATGGCATTCCTCTACGCTTCAGGAGTGTCGAGCCCACACGCGGCCACCGGCATGATCAATCTGAACACGAGCACCTCGTTCTTCCCCGCCCCGGGGCCCACTCCGTTCTACGCGGAGTTCGTCGTCGCTGAAGGTGGTGGAGTCTGGGGCACCATCGGCTGCATCGACGTCGACCGAGTTTCGCTGGGGGTTAGCGCGGACGACGTCAGTTCCATGCTGGGCCAGACTTGGGAGTCCCTGTTCCCCGACTTTTCTGAAGTATCGATTGCGACTGCCGTGATCAATGGCGACTTTACGACGCTCTCCCAGTTCGCCGACTACTACCCTTGGTACTTCGACACCCCTGAAGCCCTTGGGGCACAAGCGACCCTTGTGGACTTCTCGAACGGGACGTTTGGAGGCTACGTTACGCTCGTTCCCGAACCGACGACGATGGTTGCGCTGGCCACAAGTTCGATAGCACTCTTGCTTCGGCGAAGGCGTTCGTAAGCAAGCCACGCGAGTCTATGGTCCGGGCCTCCCAAATTTGGGGGGCCCATTCGGTTTTGGGGCGGGCAGGAACCCACGGAGGCGTCCCCGAAGGTTATAATCTCACAGCCCGACGCCGCGGCAGCCGGGCTCCAGGAGTTTTCGCTTGGCAGGAGTCAGATTCAACGGCATCGGCAAGGTTTTCGGGAAGGACGTTCACGCTGTTCGCGACCTGAATCTTGAAATCGCTGACCAAGAGTTCATGGTCCTCGTCGGCCCTTCGGGATGCGGAAAGACCACCGCGCTGCGGATGGTCGCCGGGCTCGAAGAAGCTACCACCGGCGACATCTTCATCGGGGACCGGCGAGTCAACGACGTGCCCCCGAAAGACCGCGACATCGCGATGGTGTTCCAGAACTACGCGCTCTACCCTCACATGAACGTGTACGACAACATCGCGTTCGGGCTGAGACTGCGCGAGCTCAAGGGCGTGTTCTGGCAACTCAGCCACCTCAGCCAAGCGCGCAAAGTCAAAGGCGACATCGACCGGAGGGTCCGCGAAACCGCCGCAATGCTCGGGATCGAGACCCTGCTTCACCGAAAGCCCAAGGAACTCTCCGGCGGCCAAAGGCAGAGAGTCGCGCTCGGTCGGGCCATCGTCCGCCAGCCCAAGGTGTTCCTCATGGACGAGCCCCTCTCCAACCTCGACGCCAAGCTCAGAATCCAGACACGCGCCGAGTTGATTCGGCTCCACCGATCGCTCCAGATCACCACGATCTACGTCACCCACGATCAGGTAGAGGCGATGACGATGGGGCAGCGAATCGCCGTGATGAAGGACGGCGTGCTGCAGCAATGCGACGTCCCAGAGGTCGTCTACAACCAGCCCGCGAACAAGTTCGTCGCCGGGTTCATCGGGTCCCCGCCCATGAACTTCGTCGAGGCTCATATCCGCAAGGAAGGCGCCAAGGTGTGGATCGACGCTGCCGACTTCAAGCTTCCCCTGAACGGAACCGCGAGCGCAGGGGTCGCAGAAGGTCAAGTAGTTTGGCTCGGAATCCGGCCCGAAGCCATTTTCGATGCGAAGGTGCCCTCGTCGGTCAAGGCATCGCAAGAAAACACCCTCCAACTCAAGATCGACGTCCTCGAACCCCTCGGGCACGAATATGTCGCCTACCTTACGACCGGCAAGCACAACCTCATCGCCACCCTCGACCCCACTTCGAAGGTGAAGGAGACTGAGTCCGCCGAGTTCCTCATCAACCTCGACGAAATCCACGTGTTCGACGCCGAGACCGAACAAGCGATTCGGTGAGATTCGGGAGCCTGTGAGACCCACAAGGGAGCGCCCTAGTCCTTGCGGACCAGGGCGCTTTCTCGATGGAAGCTCCTACGGCGATTACTTTCGGCGACGCCGCAAAAAGGCAACGCTACCCAAGGCCAGCGCTGCCATCGAAGTCGGTTCGGGAACCGCATTGACGTTCAGCTTCACGATGGTATCGTGCGTGAACGCAAGCTCCATCCAATCGATCTGGATCTCCGAGCCGGTGAAGCTAACTCGACTCGAATCGAAGCCCCCCATGTTGGTCGAAGCGTCGATCGTCACCGACGTAAATGCCGGCCCCGAGACCATGCGCATGGCGATGCCGTTGTAGATGGTCGGCGCCAAAGACAAGCTCGACGAGGACCACGTCGAAGCGGCCATATAGTCGAACGTGATCGACGTGTCGTCCACATCGATGTCGAAATAGCCCGCGAAGTTGCCCTCAACTCCGGGCCCAACCACGAAGTCCGTCTGAGAGTTGTAAGCTCCCCCATAGGCGTAGTACTGCCATCCCATCGTGGAACCGTCGAGGCCGGCGAGCGCCGAGCTGGGAAGAAAGAGCGCCGAAGCGCCAAGGGCGAGCGGAAGCGCCCGCAAAAGGGTCTTGTTTCGCATATTTAGCTTATTCTCCTTTATCGATCGATCCGAAAAACATCTCTGCCCAATCCCGGACCATTCCTATCGTACTGCAGGTTTCTGTAAATGGCCACCGAAAGACAGAAAACCTGTGAGACCTGCTGGCGCTACGACGACTACGTTCGCGCAGGCTCGCCCGAACAGGGCAAGCGCATCTTCCAGACCCTCAACCGGCAGGGCTGGAACGTCTCGCAGCAGCAATGGGAGGACACCCCCGAGGAGTTCCACTACGCCTACGACACCCAGGGCAAGCTCCTTTACGCCGCCTTCGCCATGACCCCCCAACAGGGCCTTAACGAGTACACCGACGAGGACCCCGCTCTGCGCCGGGCGCTCGCCGTCTACGAATACGACCCCGCAGGGCGCATCACCAGCCTCGCCCACTACTGGCAAAACTACAACTCCGGCTACTCCAGTACCCCCATCCTTAAGCAGGAATACGCCTACGACTCGGTCAAAAGGCTCCGCACCGCCACCAGCTTCTACAGCAACCCCGATTCGGACGGCGATTTCGACCTCATCCGAACGGAAACCTACGACTATGACGACGACCTCGACTACCTCACCGAAGTCGACTACAACGACGGCCTGCACAACGAAGCCCAATCCTGGACCTACGACGCGGCCGGCAACCGCGCGACCGACTCGGTGCAAGGGTCGGGGTGGAGTTATGACAATCTCAACCGAATTCTTACCAGCCCCGGATACGTCTATGAACATGACATCCTCGGCAACCGCACGTGGCGCAACCGGCAGGTCTCGACGGGCGGAGTGAAATATGAGTGGGACGAGCTGAACCGCGCTACGTCGATAGTCGGGACGGTGTCGGGAGCCAGGTATGAATATAGGGCGGATGGGATGAGGACGGACAAGGTGGAAGGGTTCAACCTGAGTTGGGAGTGGACCGACAAAACGCATACGTCTGGCTACTATGACGAAATTCAAGGGCAGAACCTGCCGACGAACCGGTATTATTACGACGGGCAGATGAGGGTGGAAGACGACTACACCGTGGAGGGGCAGTACGAGCCAGTGGTGACCGTGATGCGGTACGGCATCGGGGCGCGGGGGATCGACTTCATGGACAAGCGCGTCGACGATGGCCCTGAGACGACGGGCTACCCGATCTACGACGGCCACGGCAATATGGTCGCCACACTGGGGCACATCCAAGGCTCCCCCTACTATTCCCTTGCTGACGTCCGTTCGTATGATGTCTGGGGCTCGGTGCGCTCGGGCTCGACGACCGGCGACCCGAAGCAGAGGTATTGCGCCAACCTCGGGCATGTGCAAGACGACGAATCCGGCCTCATCTACATGCGGGCGAGATATTACGAACCGTGGAGTGGGAGGTTCGTGAGTGAGGATCCAGACCTCAAGGGTCGAAACCACTACGCCTATTGTGCTGGCGACCCAATAAACCGCGTAGATTCCTCAGGAAGAGATTGGAGTTGGGCATATGCTGCTGGTCTGATCTTATGTACTGGGATGCTCATTGTAGGCTTGATAATGATGGGCGTCAACTACGGGGGACCGAAAGACGCTGCCGACAAAATGCGAATACTTAATACCCTTGACAGTGTATTGTCCATTAGCGGACCTGAGAGCGAGGTGTTCAAAGGAACGTTCCTTGAAGGGTCCAACATCCACGGGCTCATTGAGGATTTTGCGAATGCGCAAAAGTCAGCAAGGCGTTATCGTGCTGGCAAGAACCTCGCTATCGTAGCGCTCATTGGTTACGTACTGATCGCAACCGTTTATCTTTGGGAGGCGATGCATGCGACCGAGGGCCCTGGTGCCTCAGACATCTTATTTGGGGAGTAAACTAATGGTTTTGCAGAAAAGCGCAAATCGCCGTCGCGCAGTCGTGGAACGCCATCTGCTAGACCTGACTTTAGGGTTAACAGACTCTATCTTGGCCGAATTCAAGGCTAATCCTACCTCTGACCTTGCCGAGTTGCTTGCATCTCTGATTCGACTCAGCATTGCGCTGTCGATTAGGCAGTCAAAGCTCTGGTTATGGGGATATGCTGCCAAGGAGATACTTGGTCCATATTCGAGCGCGGTGCCAAAGATAGATTGGGAAGGTCTCTGCCGGAAGTGCGACCCGCTGGGACCGGTTCTTGCTAGTCAATTGGTTGCCGCCCTAGCACTAGACCGCAAGCTAAGAGACTTCGATGTGTCTGCCGCCTGAGTGTCCTATGCTTGTTGCCGGATCAGCGTTTTTGTGCACAGTAGGGCAGTAACGGATTGGGTCTTCAGCGGACGACTACTACGACAGCGACGCCACCGGCGGCAAGAAGGGCCAGGTCTATCGGGTGTACGATCCCAAACACACCGCCTACAACAACTCCTCCGGGCAAGACTGGAAGTACCTTGTCGAACCCGATGATCCCGACACCTTCGCGGCCGAGTTCGATTACGACGCCTCCGGCAGGCCCACGGACGTCTATAAGCTCCAGAAAACAACTCCCGGCGCTTGGACCTACGTTCACACCGAGACCTCCTACGGCAGCGACGGCAGCCCCTGGTGGGGCAATGCCGCGGCCGTCGTCGAAGACGAAGGGCAAGGGCGCATCAACCGGGTAACCGAAACCCTCGCCTATGACTCCGCAGGAAGAGCCGTCACGGTCGAGGACGCCGCAGGCAAGGACTTCGAAACCGCCTACAACGCCGAAGGGCAGGTCGAATCCGTCACGCGCACCGACACCAATCCCGACGTGCCCATCGTCACCTACTCCTATGGGACCTCGGGCATCACAAACGGCATGGTCACCGGAGTCGTCGACGAGCTCTCGGGGGTCGAGCAGACCTTCCAGTACTTCAGCTCCGGCTATGGGATCGGCCAGGTGTCTTGGGTGATCGAAGAGCGTGAATCCGCCACCTACAACGTCGGTTACACCTACAACGCCATGGGAGACAGGGCTTATGCCCTCTACCAGACGCCCAACGGGAACACCTGCTGGCGCTATGGCGACTACGTTCGCGCGGGGTCTCCCGAACAGGGCAAGCGCATCTTCCAGACCCTCAACCGGCAGGGCTGGAACGTCCCGCAGCAGCAATGGCAGGACACCCCCGAGGAGTTCCACTACGCCTACGACACCCAGGGCAAGCTCCTTTACGCCGCCTTTGCCATGACCCCCCAACAGGGCCTTACCGGGTACACCGACGAAGACCCTGCCCTGCGCCGCGCACTCGCCGTCTACCAATACGACCCCGCTGGGCGCATCACGAGCCTTGCCCACTACTGGCAAAACTACAGCTCCGGCTACTCCAGCACCCCCATTCTCGCGCAGGAATACGCCTACGACTCGGTCACAAGGCTCCGCACGGCCGCCAGCTTTTACAACAACCCCGATTCGGACGGTGATTTCGACTTCATCCGAACGGAGACCTACGACTATGACGCCCAGCTCGACTACCTCACCGAAGTCGACTACAACGACGGCCTACCGAACGAAGCCCAGACCTGGACCTATGACGCGGCCGGCAACCGCGCGACCGACTCGGTGCAGGGGTCGGGGTGGAGTTATGACAACCTCAACCGAATTCTTACCAGCCCCGGATACGTCTATGAACATGACATCCTCGGCAACCGCACGTGGCGCAACCGGCAGGTCTCGACGCGCGGAGTGAAATATGAGTGGGACGAGCTGAACCGCGCTACCTCGATAGTCGGGACGGTGTCGGGAGCCAGGTATGAATATAGGGCAGATGGGATGAGGACGGACAAGGTGGAAGGGTTCAACCTGAGTTGGGAGTGGACCGACAAAACGCATACGTCTGGCTACTATGACGAAATTCAAGGGCAGAACCTGCCGACGAGCCGGTATTATTACGACGGGCAGATGATGGTGGAAGACGACTACACCGTAGAGGGGCAGTACGAACCTGTGGTGACGGTGATGCGGTACGGCATCGGGGCGCGGGGGATCGACTTCATGGACAAGCGCGTCGACGATGGCCCTGAGACAAAGGGCTACCCGATCTACGACGGCCACGGCAACATGATCGCGACGCTCGGGCAAACCCAGGGCTCCCCCTACTACTCCCTTGCTGACGTCCGTTCGTATGACGTCTGGGGAGCGGTGAGGTCGGGCTCGACCACCGGCGACCCGAAGCAGCGCTACTGCGCCAACCTGGGGCATGTCCAAGACGACGAATCCGGCCTGATCTACATGAGAGCTCGCTATTATGAGCCGTGGAGTGGTAGGTTTCTCTCTGAGGATCCGAAGAACCATGGGTGGAATTGGTATTCGTACGCCAACTGCAATCCAGTTACGTTTGTCGATTCAACCGGCCAAGCAGCTTTTCTCGCGAGCCTCCTTGTAATCCTGATTGAAGTCATCATAGCCGCCGCCGTAGAGATAGGATTCCAACTTGCCTCAGGTAGATCGCTTGATAACCTGGATTGGGCAAGCGTTGGAGTGGCCGCAGGTTTTGGACTAATTGGGGGCGTGTACGGTCACTTCGTTCGGAGGGCCTTCTATATGTTGAAGACTCCCCTTCATCGAAAAGCTTGGGTCGAGGGCGACTTCGCCACTTACTTCGTGAAGATGATCGGAATCGGCACCAATACCTCGCTTAAGCGGAACCACTTTGCGCCCTTGTGGAGGGCGATGATTTTTGGGGGCGCTGGCCATATCGCAATGGAGCTGTATGGCATGTATCTTCTTGCACACATGGAGGAGTAATTGCTTTCGCTGGTGCTATTGTTTTTAATCAGCGTTTTGACGCAGATCTATTCTCGGAGTTACATGCAAAGAATGCACCGTAGGCTCGGTTTGGCAATTCGAATAACGTCCCAACTCTGGATCGCATCATGCTTAGTATTGATGGTCGGGATGATTTGTCTACCTTTTTATGCTGTCGGTGCGTTCTGGTGTTTTGCAGTCGCCAGTGTTGGCAACATCGCCCTTGTGCTCGCAGTAGTAGAGTTCCGCGGACTGAGCGAAGATGACCAATTATAGGGTGATTGTCATATGGATGCGGAATGCAATCCGGCAACTCTAACGGTTCTGCGTAACATAGGTAATGGCTTTTCCAGCCAGGATTCTTTCGAGGCGATGAGGACCGAAAAGGTCGAAGGGTTGACGGTGACCTGGGTGCCTCTTGCCGGCTTCCCGTCGCCGATTTCGGGGTATTACGACTACAACGAGGACCAGAACTACCCGGCAACGCGCTACTATTACGACGGGCAGATGAGGGTGGAAGACGACTACACCGTAGAGGGGCAGTACGAGCCAGTGGTGACGGTGATGCGGTATGGGATCGGGGCCCGCGGTGAAATGCGGCGAAATTGTTGGACACCTTCATCGCGCCTCCTTTGTTGGGCGAGATTCGAATTGGTCGGGGCTCATGTACTCGAGGCTTGAGTGCATGCGCTGTTGGTTGTAGATTGCATCGATGAAATGCTCCAGCGATGCTTGGGCGTCGAGGAAGGACCCATAGCGGTTGCGGTCGACTTCTTCGAGCTTCACGGTCCGAAAGAAGCTTTCCATGTGGGCATTGTCGCGCGGTTTTCCGGGAGCGGAGAAGCTGGTTTTGCCGCCTGCGTCGCGGATGAGCCTCATGTATCCGGAGGCGGTGTAGGTCGAGCCTTGGTCGGAGTGGTGAATCCAGCCGAGGTTCGGTTTGCGGGTTTGCAGAGCCTTCAAGAGGCAATCGCGCACCAGGGCTTCGTCGTTTCGGCGCGAGAGGTGCCAGGCCACCGCTTTGCGCGAATACAGGTCCATGAGGGCGGCCAGGTAGAGCGGCCCCGAGTCGGTGCGCACCCGCGTGGTGTCGGCGACCCAGATCTGGTTGGGGGCCGAGGCGCTGAGGCCCTTGAGCAGGTTGCCTGCCCGGCGATCCCGAGCGCCCGGCCGGGTCACCCCGCGGCTGCGCGGCCTTCGCGCCATCAGCCCGTGCTCGCGCATGAGCTTGCGAACTGCATATTCGCTGACCGCAACGCCCTCGAGCTGAAGCGCGCGCCGAACCCGGCGGTAGCCGTAACCCAGGAACAAGACCACCAGCCTCTCGATCGCCAACAGCAACTCGGGACGCGATTTCTGCCTCTGCGGAGCGTACACCAGAGAGCGAGATATGCCCACCAATTGGGACATGCGGTGAACCGAAAGGGACGGAAACTCCGGGCGAAGCGCGCGAATCATGGCTGCCTTTTCTCCCGGAGTTCCTCCCCTTTTTTTAGTGCGGCCTTCAAAAACTCGATCTCTAAAGCCTGACGACCCACGAGCGCTTCCAGCTCCTTCGTACGGTCCAGCACCATCCCCGAACCCGAACGCCCGGAATTCGGAAACGCATCCGAACCCAAGACCTTGAACTGGTCCACCCAACGATCCAGCATCCCCGGAGACAAACCATGCTCCCGGCACACCTGAGCCTTTGACCGCAAGCCAGAAACGATCTCCTGGCATATGCCTAACTTGAACTCACGACTGAAACTACGGCGAGACACCATCCTATTTTCTCCTGACAGAACAAGTAGGTGTCCACAAATTTCGCCGCAGTGCAGTCCTCACCCCCTGGCCTCTTCTGCCACGGAAGGGCGATGGCGAAGCTGGGATGAATCTCTCAGCACTATTCTGCCGTGGACGGGCGAGGGGGAAGTTGGTATGAATCGCAACGGCTGAAGCGAATGCGGATGCGCAACGCGCTCATCGCCCCTGCTAGCCTTTTCCCCGGGGAGGCCGACGAGAGAGTCGATCGCCTTGGCGCCAACGGAGCACGCGCCCTCAGGAAGGGAGGCGGTTGGCGGACTTACCAATCGTTGATCTGGAACAGGACGCTTTGTTTGCAGTCGTCGCTATAGGGGCAGGCGGCGAGCGCAGACTCCTTGAGGCCGCAACTCGTATACTTGGATGCGCCGTCAGCGAACACCGTCGCAACGTTCTCAAACCGCTCACGGAGCCTTTGGGCGGCAACGAAATTCGCTCCCGACGAAATCCCCACGCAGATTCCAAAGGTCGAAGCGAGGTGTTGAGCGGCTTCACTCGCTTCGGCGGTGCTCACGACTTGCACTTCATCGATCAGAGGATGAAGTCCTCCCTTGCCATCCGAAGCAAGATCAGGCAGAAAGCCGTCACCGATCCCGTAAATGCCATGCGGTCCGTTGGGACCTCCCGACATGACGGCTGCTTCCGCGGGTTCGACCGCGACGATTCGGGTGTTGGGGTTTTGCTCTCGGAGGGCCTGTGCGACGCCGATGAGGGTGCCCCCTGTTCCGACCCCTGCGACAAAGGCGTCGAACGGGTGGCCCGCTTGCTCGATCAGCTCCGCGCCCGTGCCGATCCGATGCGCCTCCGCGTTAAGCGGGTTGGCGAACTGGTCGGGATTAAAGATGCCGGGCAGGGTGCTTGCCATCTCGTCCCGTATGGCGGCGGCCTCGAGGAACCCCCCTTCTTTGGAGCACAGCACGAGCTCCGCGCCCAAGGAGAGGATCGTCGCCTTCCGCTCGTCGGTCATGTGCTCGGGCATGACGATCGTGACGGGGTAGCCCTTGCGTGTGCCGTGGTAAGCCAGTGCGATCCCGGTATTGCCGCTTGTGGCCTCCACGATCCGCATCCCCTTTCTGAGGAGCCCGAGTCGCTCGCTCTCGTCGAGAATGTAGGTTGCAATTCGGTCCTTGATGCTGCCGGTGGGTTGAACGCACTCCAGCTTGACCTTGACGCCCCCGACCGTGATCAGCGGAGATCGAACCGGCAGCTTCCGTTCATCCTGCAAGATCACTCGCCCGCCCCTCGTCGGATATCGAGCGCAAGGCGAGGCACGTTAAAGTGCGTCATTTCGTATATTGTCAGCAACATTTCCCGCCGGGCGTATGACCGATGTCAGGAAACGGACATTCCTATCAGGAAAACACCCCCAACGATCGAGCCACGAGGCAATCTCCGCATCGATCATTCTCTTCAGGGTCCACGCATAATTACGGGTTTTGCGGGCTGTTATGCTGAGGATGCCGTACTATGACCTCAGTACCCGGTCAGGCAATGCTGCCGGGAGTTGAGAGATAGGAGGTGGGGCAGAATGGGCTCCAATTACAGATCTTTGGTGGGTCGCTTGGTAGCCGTGGGGCTGATCGGCTTGGTGGCCGGTAGCGCTTTCTCAGACGTGCTGATTTCCAACATGCCTGGGAACGATGGCTCTCAGAGCGCAGCGATCAACAACTTGAGACGTAAGGCGATGGCGTTCACGACCCCGGCGGGCTTGCCTTATACCATCACATCGGTGATTACGAGGCTCAATGCGAATCCAAATGCAGCGCCGGTTCTCGAGCTACACGGGGACACCGGATCGAACCTTCCCAGCGGAGCGTTCCATACGTTTACGAACCCAGGAGCTTTCGGGACGGGGATCCAGAATTACACGTTTACAGGAAACGTGGCTCTTGCGGCGAGTACGAAGTACTGGCTGGTCATGTACCAGCCGGCAGCTACGACCCCGTTCGATTGGAAGGCTAGCAGCCCGGCACAGACTCCCACTGGCCTGGCAACGCATGCGGGTTCGTTGTTCACGACCAATGGCGGCACGTCGTGGTCGAGTAGCAGCATCCTCACGAGTTATGAGATTCAGGCGACCGCAGTCCCTGAGCCAGCCACCTTGGCAGCGCTTGGACTTGGGCTCGCCGCTGTGATTCGCCGCAAGAAGCGGTGATCTGAGGAGTCTCAAGGCTCACGAACACAAGGGGCTTCCCGGCTTGATCGCCTGGAAGTCCTTGTTGTTTGGTAAGACAGAGTGAATCGCGCCTGCGCCTAGTAGCTCCAGCCTGATCGATAGGTTGGGCGGATGAGGTCGTCGAACTCAGAGGTGCCTTTCACCTTTAGGCTCGCTGCGTCCCATTCGAGCCGACGCCCGCTCGCCCAGACCGCTAGATTGCCGAGCAGCACGAACTCGGTCAACGGCCCGGAATAGGTGGCGATGTTCGACCTAGCTTGAGGGCCTCCGAGAATCGCGCGGGCGAACTCGGCCATGTGACCGGGCGACTTTTCATACTCCACCTCCGGCATTTGACCGCCGACGACTTGGTAGTTGCCCCCGTACTCCGTGTCGCTGTAGAGGGTGGCGCGTTCCATGACGATTACTGCGCCGTTTCCACCGAACGGACGCCCCGGCACGAGGTCTTGAGGGGGGCGCTTGCCGCCATCGTACCAATGCACGGTGAGTGGCGGTCTCGACCCTCGCTGTCCGAATTCGTACTTCACATGCGACCACGAAGGGTAGCTGTCCTGATTATGGCCGCTCGTCTCCGCAGAAATCGCAACCGGGTCGATGAGATCGAGGGCCATGAAGGGCAGGTTCATGCAGTGGCAGCCCATGTCGCCGAGGGCGCCGCTGCCGAAGTCCCACCAGCCTCGCCAAGAGAACGGATGATAGCCCTTGGCGAAATGCCGCACGGGCGCGGGCCCAAGCCAAACGTTCCAGTCGACGTTTTCGGGCTTCACCTCGGGCATCGGCCGGGACACGCCTTGGGGCCACCATCCGCCCGATCGATCGGTCCAGCAATGCACCTCCTTCGCTGCGCCGAACGCCCCGCTCCGGATGGCGGCGGCGGTCTTTCTGAGATCATCGAGCGCGGTTCCTTGGTTGCCCATTTGGGACGCCAGGCCGGTTTTCCTCGCCATCTCAGTCAGCCTTCGAGCTTCGCCGATCGTTCGCGTGAGGGGCTTCTCGCAGTACACGTGCATCCCCGCTTCCATGGCGAGCAGGGATGCTGCCGCGTGGTTGTGGTCGGGGGTGCTGACGATGACGGCGTCGACCTTGCCTTGCATCCGCTCGATCATGTACCGGTAATCCTGGAATCGCGCGGCATCGGGGTGCTCCGCTGAGCCCTTATCCACTTGCGAGAGGTCGGCATCGCACAGGGCGACTACGATTCCGAACGGAAGAGCGGCTTCGCGTCCGCTCCAGCCCTTTCCGCCGACTCCGATGACTCCGAATCGAATCTTGTCCTTTTGCCGCAGGTTCTTGGCAAAGGCGAGCGGGCCAAGGCCGAGGGCCAGGGCACCCGCAGCGCCTGTCTTGAGGACATCCCGGCGCGAAGGAAGGGACTTTGAGGAAGAAGGCGAGGTCTTGGCGTGACGTTTCGACATGAACAGGTCTCCAACTCTTGATTCTGCCTGGTTGTGGGAAGCTCCTGCTTCGAATTTGTAAAGTGCGCTTGGACTTGTTCGGCGACCGATTCGGGCAGACAAAGCCCTTGCTCAGACGATGAAGTCAACAGCCCCCTTGAGGGGCATTGCTTTCGGTCGCATGGCGAAGCAGGTATTAATGCTGGTTTTTGAGGCAAATGTAGCACGTTTTGAAGAGAAACGTTCTAAGTTGTATTTGAATTCTTCCGCTGGTGCATCGCCGGTGGTTTTGCGAGGAAAGGAAAAATGAAGAAACTTCTCGGCCTACTGGCCGTTACTTCTGCGGCGTCGTTTGGCACAGCAGCCGTCTACTTCCACGCTACGGTTGGAATCGATAGCATGGACGAGTATGGGGACCCGGACAATGTGGTCCACTTGGTCGATCTAGGCGGCGGGAACCCCGTCACGGTGAACTCGGTCGCGTGGGACGTCGATCTGTTCGCTGATTCCCCTAGCTACCTTTCGGAAATCTCCGTCGCCATCATGCACACAGGTCTGAGCGGCTTCACGCTTACACCTGGAACGGGCGACAACTTTCCTGGGTCGGACACATACACAGGTGGTCCCGACGCGCTCGGGCTCGTTCTGCCTGATGGATTCCTTCGACTCGAGTTCTTCGAGTGGTACGACGACTACATTGACGATTGGGACGGCGTTTGGGAGGATGGGGGTCTGACTTTCGACTACACCGTCGTTCCCGAGCCCGCTTCGATGATCGCGCTTGGCGCAGGCTTTGCCGCAGTCATGGCTCGCCGACGCCGCAAATAAGTTCGGACCGCCGAGCTTAGGGCCTTCGGATCGCTCGTCCAGCATCCAACGCTGGGCGAGCGAATGTTGCCAAGGTGTCAGGCCGCCTCCGTGAGTTCAGGAGAGGGCAGCGCGAGATTGCCCGGATGCCCCCGCCACCATACATACACCTGTCGAAGCTCGGGTTCGGCCCGAAGGAACGCCTTCACTACCGCCGGATCGAAGTGACTCCCGGACAGGCGAACGATCTCGTCCTTGGCTTCGTCCCAAGCCCAAGCTTTCTTATACCTGCGGCTCGAATGGAGCGCGTCGAGAACGTCGGCCAACGCCACGCAGCGGGCTTCCACCGGAATCTGCTCGCCCGAAAGTCCCCCTGGATACCCCTTCCCATCCCATCGCTCGTGGTGGCGCAGCGCGATGTTTCTTGCGACCTCCATGAGCTTGGACTTCGGGTCTTTGAGGATTTCGCCGCCGATCACAGTGTGCTGCTGCATCTGCTCCCGCTGCTCCTGGGAGTAGATCCCTTCAAACCGAACCAAATCGTCGTCGATGCCGATCTTGCCGATGTCGTGCAAGGCCGCCGCTTGGGAGATATGCGAGCACGCTTCCGGCGCGAGTCCCATGGTCTTGGCCAGAATGCCTGAAACTTGCGCGACGCGAAGCACGTGCGTTCCCGTTTCGTCGTCCCGCCACTCGGCAGCGGCGGCCAGCCGTTGAAACACCTCGCGTTCAGCTTCGGCTCGTTGCCGCTCCTTGTTGAGAACGCTGACCGTGAGTTTGTATACGAGCAAGAAGGCAAACACACCCGCTAGTGTCACATAGGCGATCCCTTTCGCCATTTGAATTGAAGCGATGCCTTCGATGCTCTTGCCCAACAGAACGGCTGCCCGGTCGGAGAAAACGATCCAAAGCGTTCCCAGCAGGGTGTGGACGAGCGCGACCTTCAGCGCGAGCGCGGTCGCTCGCCCTTTTACGGAGTTGTGGGCGTACAGAATCAAGTGCGGCTCCCCCGAAAACCTGTGTTTTGGACAGGCTCCGACTTAATCTTTGGCTGATAGGGTGGCGATTCTCAGGACTATGGTCCAACGATGTAGGGGGACATCCCGAGGATCGCTAGAGATTTGGGCCATGCAAGGTTCGAGGGACGAACTCCCTTCTTGAACCCCCCGAAACCAAAGGGGGACGGCGCGTACTCGCCCACGAAGCTCACGTCGGCGTGCGCGGGGACTTCGAGCCCCAGCGCGTAGTACGCCGAATTGATCAGCAGCCGCCGGAGGTGGTCGTCGAGCAGGTCCTGCGCAGCCCCCATCGTGCAAGTCAGAGCCCACGTTCGAAGGCCGAGCCCTTGCTCGACCTCCCGCACCCATACGACTGGCATCATGGGGTTGTTGACGGCCTGCTCCGTGCCGCGAGATGGGGTCTTTCGAGCGGTCGATGAGGGCGAGGTAGGCGACATTCCCTCTAGAACCTGGCCCCGCACCAACACCTTGGCGTCCGCTGGGGGGTGGGCTTCATAGACGTCCGACGGGCCGAACATGGCGCCGACGCCGTTCAAGACGGGGTGGTTGCCGACGGGAATCCCTCGTGTCGCCTGCTTTCCGTGAGCGCCCCAATGGGAAACCCACGTCTCGCCGAGAATTGCTCGCCCAAATCCACCGGGCCACGTCGTACTGCGCCATCCGTATCGCTCGTAAGGGCCACCAGTGAAGTCGAACGCGTGCGTCGAGGTGCGAAGCGCCACCAACGGCTTCCCCCGGCGAACATAGTCGTCGAAGCGCTTCATTTGGGAATCGGGCCACCGTCGGAACCGAAGTTGAAGGAAGCAGAGGTCGGCCGAATCGAGCGCCTCCATCCCCGGTTGGTTGTCTTGGACTTCAGGATCGATCGTTCCGTCCTTGGCCTGAGAAAAGAGTACAGTACACCGGAAACCGTGCCGGAAGGCGAGAATCCGGGCGAGCTGAGGAAGTCCCTCTTCGGAGCGGTATTCCTCGTCGCCAGCAAGGAACACGATGTTCTTTCCGAGTCCAGGCCCCGAATTGCCCACGTAAACGAGGGATTCCTGACGGGGAGAGCCCGACAGCAAGGCGGCGGATAGGAGCAAGGCAACCATGATTCTGGGGCCGAACGCCCCAACCCCTCGGGCTGTCGGCCAGGGACCGGCGGAGGGTGGAGCCGAACGATTCGACGCCACCCTCTCACCGCCGCTAGAACGGAGAGTCGGGGAAGTAGTAGTTCGCCGCGTTGGAAGGCTCGATGAGTTCGACGTCGATCTTCACGTGCCTAGGCATAAAGGGTCGAATCCTGTCGAGTTGGCCATCTCGCAGGTTGGCTACGGCAAGGTGGATCCCCGTCGCGATCATCGAGGGCGGATAGGTGATGTCGGCTGGATATAGCGGGTCGCCGTCCATCACTCGCTTGACGATGGTCTTCTTTCCCGCTCCGCCGAGCATCCAGAGGTCGGTACGCCCCGCCTCTTTGAGCGCCCTTTCGATGCCCTCGGCCATGTCGTCGTCTTGCGCCCAAATCGCGTCGATCTTCTGGCCCGCAAACTCGACGAGGATCGTCTCGGCGTCGTTGAAGGCCTTTTCCGCGTTCCAATTGGATTGCTGTCGCTTCAGAATCTTGATCCCGGGGTTGGCTCCGAAGACCTCCATCGCCCCAGCAACGCGATCGTCGTTGACCGTTGAGGTCGCTCCCTCAAAAACCAAGAGATTGCCCTGGCCGTTCAGCTTGCCCACGACGTATTCGGCGGACTTCCTTCCGAACGCCACGTTGTCCCCTTCGACGAAGAGGTCGGCGATGGCAGGGTCTTTGAACCCGCGGTCGACGCTGACGATGTACACGCCCTGGTCTTTGGCTTGCTTTCCGATCCCGTCGAGCGGCCCGCTCTCATGGCAGAGAATCACAAGCGCGTCGGGCTTCTGGGCGAGCATGTTTTCGACCTGGGTCCGCTGCTGCTCGACGTTGTCCGCCTTCTGGTAGAGCCACGTGATGTCGGGGTACATCTTCTGAACCTCTTCGGCCCAGTAATTGACCCCTGCCGTCCATCCATGGTCGCCGCTGGGGATGGAAATCGCGACGGTCAGCTTTTTCGCGACTCCGCCGCCACCGCCCGCTCCCGCGCCGGTTCCCCCCTGCGAGCATCCCACCAGCCAAGACGCGAGGATCGCGCCCGCCACTATGAAGAATAAGGTCCGAATCCGCATGAGCACCCTCCGGGTTCGATCTCAGGTTCGGTCGCTTTGACCGCGCTGAATCAGAACCGCGATCAATATAATGACACCTTGCACGAAATCCTGCCACTCGCTGGGTACGTTCATGAGGATGAGCAGGTTCGTGATGACGGCCAGGATCATCACGCCTACGACCGTTCCCCAGACTCGCCCTTTGCCTCCGCTCAGCCGCGTGCCTCCGATGACCACGGCGGCGATCGCGTACAGTTCGTAAAAAACGCCGGTCTGCTGGGAAGCGACGGAGTTGAACCGCATGCCTTGGACGATGGCGGCAAGGCCGACGCACAGGCCCATCAGCGTGTAAACGCGGAGCCGCACCGCTCGCGGGTTGATTCCGCTATACACCGCAGCCCGCTCGTTGGCGCCGACCGCGACGACATGCCTTCCGAAGGCGGTTCGGCGCACGAGAAACCCGATCGCCAGCGCCACGACCGCAAACAGCACGATCCCCCAAGTGACCTCGACGGGCTGGCCGTTCGGCATTTGGGTTCCTGGAATGGGGATCCCGAGATGGCCGAGGCCATCGAACACGTCGCCTTTGGCGGTGATTTGTCCGCCTTCCGCGACGACCTTCGTCAGCGACCGGAAGGCGACGAGGCCACCCAGGGTCGCGATGAAGGGGGCTACCCGCCCGAACGTGATCAGCACACCGTTGAGGGCGCCGATTGCCGTTCCGGTAGCGAGGATCGCCGCAAGGGCGAGCGCGACGGCTGTCGCTTGGTTCGCACCGGAGTCGATCTGGGAGTTAAGAAGCTTGATTCCAACGGCGGCCGCCAGAGCCAACGCGCTGCCGACGGAGAGGTCGATGCCCGAAGTCATGATCACCAGCGTCATGCCCACGGCGATGATGCCGACGGCTGCGTTCTGGTTGACGATGTTGCGGATGTTGACGGCCGTCAGAAACGTCTCGCCCTTGAAGATCGCCGCGATCAGAAGTAGCAGGACAAACGCCACCACGACGCCGTAGTTCTGAAGCCACGCGCCGACCCGGTTCACGCGGCCTCTACCCCCGCAGCGTACGCCATAATCCGCTCCTCGCTGACCTCCGCGCCCGCGAGTTCGGCCACCACGCGTCCTTCCCGCATCACGTAGGTTCGACCGCAGAGTCCGACGATTTCAGGCAACTCGCTCGAAACGAGCAAGCAAGCCATGCCTTGCTGGGCGAATTCGTGGATCAAGTTGTAAAGCTCGCGTTTGGCGCCCACATCGACTCCACGAGTGGGTTCGTCGAGGATCAGAACCCGTGGCTCGGCTTCGAGCCACTTGGCGATGGCGACCTTTTGCTGATTCCCGCCGCTGAGGTAGAGGATCGGCTGCGTAGGATCGGGAGCGCGGATATCGAGCCGTTCCTTCCAACGGTCGAACACGCGTTTTTCGGCGCGCTCATCGAGAGTCAACCTGGAGACCTTGGTAAGCGTCGCGAGGGTCGTGTTCTCCACGACGCTCATTTCGAGGACGATGCCCGCGTCTTTGCGATCTTCGCTCACGTACGCTACGCCGACGTTCGCTGCGTGCCTTGGCGATCGGGGGGAGTAACTGGAACCCGCGACCCGCAGGGTGCCGACGGCCGGGCGGAGGCCAACGATGGCCTCGCAGAGTTCGGTCCTTCCCGACCCAACGAGCCCCGCGATCCCCACGATTTCGCCGGGCCGAAGTTGGAGCGATGCGCCGTACACCGCGCCCGGCACGTTGAGGTCCTGTACCTCGAGGATCGGCGAGGCGTCGGGAGCGGGGAGCTTCTGGGGAAACATATCGCCCAGTGAGCGCCCCACCATTCGGTCGGCAATCTCGGACTGCGTGAGTTCACCTGCCTCGACGGTACACACAAGCTTGCCGTCGCGGAGTACCGACACGCGGTCACAAATCGCTTCGACCTCGGCCAAGCGATGGGAGATGTAGAGGACCGTGACCCCCTGGCCCTTGAGTTCCCGGATGAGCGCGAAAAGGGACTCGGTTTCCAACTCCGTGAGCACCGCGGTCGGCTCGTCCATGATGAGGATGGAGGCTTGGTGCGAAAGCGATTTCGCGATTTCGACGAGTTGTTTCCCGGCGATGGAAAGCTTGCCGACCGCGATGTCGGCGGGGAAACCGGCCTTGACGCGGTCGAGCAGGGCCTGGGCTCGCTCGATGGACTCGGCGCGCCGCACGATGCCCCACCTAGCCCGTTCGCTCCCGAGAAACACGTTGTCGGCTACCGACAGGTCGTCGATGACATCGAGTTCTTGATGGATCATGGCGATCCCCAGCGAGAGCGCATGGCGGACGCCTTCGATCTGGACCTCGCGGCCATCGAGGAGGATGCGTCCTGATGTCGGCTGCTGAAGACCTGCGAGGATCTTCATAAGCGTGCTCTTGCCGGCCCCGTTTTCACCGACGATCGCGTGGACTTGGCCCGCGGCGAACGAGAGGGAGACGCCATCCAGCGCGCGAATCGCGGGGAATTGCATCACCATGTCGCGCACTTCGAGCGTCGGCATGGGAGCTACCTTACCCCGACCGCACCCAGCTTATCGCTTGACGAACTGGAAGCCGCGGCGGGCCTTCTTGAAGCCGTACTTCTTGCGCTCTTTCACTCGGGGGTCGCGGGTTAGAAAGCCCTCGGCTCGAAGCGCTTTGCGGAGGTTCTCGTCCATCTCGACCATCGCCCGAGCGATTCCGAGACGAACGGCGCCGGCTTGGCCCGTGGTGCCTCCGCCTTTCGCGGTCGCCACAACGTCGAACTTGCCCATCAGCCCCAGCTCTTCGAACGGGCTTCGCACGAGGATTTCCAGGACCGGCCGGCCCAGGTACGACTTGTACTCTCGTCCGTTGATGACGATGTTGCCTTCACCGGGCTTGAGCCACACCCGCGCGATCGCGCTCTTCCTTCGTCCCGTTCCGTAGTACCTTTCCGATTGGGTCTTCGATGTCTTGGCTGCCATAGGTTGCTGTTTCCGTGTTATCTTCCGATCTTGAGGGGCTCCGGCGATTGCGCCTGGTGCGGGTGGTCGGGCCCTGCGTAAACTTTGAGTTTCTTGATGATCTGCCGGCCGAGCCGGGTCTTGGGGGTCATGCCCCAGATCACCTTTTCGACGAGCTTGACGGGTTTGTCGGCGAGCATCTTCCCGCGTGTGGTCGAGCGGAGTCCGCCTGGCCAGCCGGTGTGGTGATGAAGGAGTTCTTCTTCCTTGTTGCCCGTGAGCGCCACCTTTTCGGCGTTGACCACGATCACGAAGTCTCCGCAGTCCATGTTGTAGGCGAACATGGGCTTGTGCTTGCCTCGCAATACCTGCGCGACCTGGGCGGCAAGACGCCCGAGGGGAACACCGTCGGCGTCCACCACGTACCACTTGCGCTCAATGTCGCTTTCCTTTACCACTGTCGTTCGGTTCATGTTGTTGACCTTATTTCGTTCGAATCGTCATTCCACGTTGTCGGGCTGAACGGGATCGTCTCGGAATCGGATGTCGTAGAGGGGGCGCGTATACCTAACTCGCATGAGGGTCAGGCCCTTCGCGGGAAGGACAGGCGGAAGGTGTCCTTCGCCCCGCAAAAGCAGGCGAGCGTCTTCAGCGCCGCGCTTGCCCCGGCCCACCTCGAGCAGGAGACCTGCGATCCTCCGCATCATCCCTCGGAGGAAGGCCGTGCCCACCACATCGATCCGCACCTCGTCCCCAACCTGGGAGACTTCGACCGAGCGAAGTTCTCTGACGCAATTCCGAATTGCTGGATCGAGCTCCGCGGTGAAGCTGCGAAAGTCGTGCTCCCCGACGAGTTCCCCGGCCGCAGTCCGCATAGCTAAGAGGTCGAGGGTTCGCCCCAACCAGTGCGCGTATCGGTCTGCGAAGGGGTCCCTGTCGCCCGTAGCGATCCGGTAGCGATACCGTCGATCGCTCGCGCAGAACCTGGCGTGAAACCTTGGGCTCACGTAGGCCGCCCTGCAAACCGCCACATCGGGAGGCAGGATGCGGTTGAGCGCCTGAGTCCAACGAGCAGGTTCGATCGGCGTCGCCGTGTCGAAGTGGCAGACTTGGCCCTTCGCATGGGCGCCGCTATCGGTCCTACTTGCCCCTACGATCTCTGTATCCTCGCCCGAGACCCGGCGAACAGCCTCTATCAACGTGCTCTGAACGGTTCTCCGTCCAGCTTGTGCGGCCCAGCCGCAGAAATCGGTTCCGTCGTAAGCGACGGTCAGTTTGATCCTTCTAGTCAAGGAGTTCGAGCACGGCGGTCGGCGCGGCATCTCCCCTGCGCCTTCCGGTCTTCACGATCCTCGAATACCCGCCTTCGCGCTTCTTGTACTTGGGCGCCACAACGTCGAAGAGGTGCTTGACCAAGTCCTCACCGTTGATCAAGCTCCGGCGGATGAGGATTTCGTTCTTTTCGTAATCGGTCTTGCCAGCCAAGGCGCGCTCGGGTCGAGGACTGCTGGTGGAGTGTCCGACGAGGAGCCGTCGCGCTTGCCTTCGGGCGGCGAGGGTGTCTTCTTTTCCGACCGTAATGAGCCGCTCGACGAGTCTCTGGGTCTCCTTGGCCCTGCCCAGAGTCGTGTGGACGAACCCGTGGCGGATGCACTGCCGCACGAGGTTGGTTAGAAGCGCCTTCCGCTGGTCGCTGGGAAGGCCGAGTTTTCTACGATCGACTTTGTGTCTCATCCGTGTTGGTCCCTATCAATCGTCGAATTCGTCGTCCATCAACTCGATGGCGCGATAGCCGCCCTTCGAGGGCTTGAGTTCGATTCCGTTTTCGGCGAGTTTGTCTCTGACTTCGATCAGCGACTTCTTGCCGAAACCTCGGATGCTGGTGAGGTCGGCTTCGGTGGCGGTGGCCAGCGCGCGGAGCGTCAAGAGGCCCGCCCGCCGCAAGCAATTGAAGGTCCTCTGGCTGAACTCGAGTTCCTCGATTCGGATGTCAGGGATGTTCGACAGTTCGGGCGAATCGGTCTCATCGAGCAACATATCCGAATCGAACCCCGCGTTACCGAGGTCAGTGAACATTCGGAAACAACGTTCGAGGATGTGCGCGGCCTGAGAAACTGCGTCGTTCGGGGACACCGCGCCGTTCGTGGTCACTTCGATCACGAGCCTTTCATAGTCGGTCCGCATCCCGACGCGGGTCTGCTCGACGACGTAGTTCACCTTGCGTACGGGCGTGTATTGCGCGCCCATCGTGAGTACCCCGATGATCCCTTTGTACTTGTCTTGCTTTTCGGGGAGGACGTACCCGTTGCCCCATCCGACATACATTTCGACCGAAAGCGAGGAACCCTTTTCGGAAAGCGTGAGCAGGTAGTGCTCCGGGTTCATGATCTCCACTCCGTCGGGACACTTGATGTCGGCGCAGGTTACGACTCCCGGGCCCTTGACATCGAGCCGCAGGGTCTTGTCCTCTTGCGGCGGGCCGTCGTCCACGTTGAGCTTGATGGCGACGTCCTTGAGGTTGAGAAGGAACTGCGTCGTGTCTTCCTTGGCGCCTGGGATCGCGGCGAACTCGTGAAAGACCTTGTCGATCTTGCAGGCGCTGATGGCCGCGCCCTGGATCGAACTGAGCATCACCCTGCGCAGGGCGTTGCCGATCGTTTGGCCGTATCCTCTTTCGAGCGGTTCGAGAACGAACGTTCCCGATTCTGTTGTGAGTTCGAGCGTGGTGATGTGCGGCATGTTTCTGTTTACGGTTGGCTACGATTCAAACAGCGATGTGTCAAACGCGCCGACGCTTAGGCGGCCGGCATCCGTTATGGGGAAGCGGCGTCATATCTGAAATGGAAGTGACATCGAGGCCGGCGGCGGCGAGGGAGCGGATGGCGGTCTCACGTCCGGAGCCGGGACCCGACACCCTGACCTCAACCCTCTTCATGCCATGCTCCAGCGCCTTGCGTGCGCACTGTTCGGCTGCGACTTGCGCTGCGAACGGAGTGCCCTTTCGGCTTCCTTTGAAGTTGCACGCGCCCGCGCTGGACCAACAAAGAACGGCCCCCGTCGGGTCGGTGATCGAAACGAGGGTGTTGTTGAAGGACGATCGGATAAAGGCGATCCCTTCGGATACCTGCCTCCGCTCCTTCGATTTGCTGCTTCGGGTCTGCTTTCTCGCCATGGGTTCTGTGTCTTGTGACTGGTTCGGGCCGCGCCTTGAGGGGAAGCGGCCCGGTTAGGAATTACTTCTTCGCCTTCTTCTTGCCGGCGACCGTCTTTCGAGGTCCTTTGCGCTGCCGTGCGTTGCTGCGGGTTCTTTGGCCTCGCGTGGGGAGTCCTCGGCGGTGCCGAAGGCCCCTATAGCAGCCGATTTCGATCAGGCGTCGGACGTTGGATTGGACCTCGCGCCGAAGGTCTCCCTCGACGACGTAGTCGCGGTCGATGATCTCACGGAGCTTGGCGACATCAGAATCGGAAAGGTCCCTTACCCGAACTCGCGGATCGAGCCCCGCCTTCTCAATCAGTTCCGCCGCGTTGTGCTTGCCGATGCCGTAGATATGCGGCAGGGCGTACAGGATCGGCTTCTCTCTGGGAAGGTCTACGCCTGCAATACGTGCCATTCGTCTTCGTTTCCTCTCCGAGCTTGCTTAGCCTTGTCGCTGCTTGTGCTTGGCGTTGACGCAGAGGACACGGACGACGCCCTTGCGCTTGACGATCTTGCACTTGTCGCAGATTCTTTTAACACTCGCGCGTACTTTCATGGCTCCGTCGTTCCTTTGAATTCGTCTCTACATTAGCCGGGCACAGTCAGCCCGCATCGTTCGGCGTTGCTCCACCGATTGACGCAAACGGGGAGTATACCAAGCTAATGTGAGCGCTTTCTACCTTGTAGGCGCAAATCCCAGGAATTCCTTCCTTCGGCGGCTCGCGCTACTTGTAGCGGTAGACGATCCGACCCATCGTCAGGTCGTACGGCGACAGTTCCAGCCTTACCCGGTCGCCGGGGAGAATCCGTATGTAGTGCATTCTCATCTTGCCGCTCACATGCGCGAGCACTTCCATATCGCCTTCATCGAGCCTGACGCGAAACCGCGCGTTAGGAAGGTTCTCGATCACCGTTCCTTCGAGCTCGATGCCCTTTTCTTTTTCGTCGCTTGGCGCCTTCTTAGGTCTGCGTGCTCTTGCCATGAACGCTCCGTTCGATGAGACTTCCCAGTAAACCCGATTTGACGCAGGGAACGCCCCCTTTGGGGCCTGCGACTACTCCACGGTCAGGAGTTCGGGGCCTTGCGAGGTGATCGCGACGGTGTGCTCGAAATGCGCGGAGAGCTTGCGGTCGGCGGCGATTAACGTCCAATGGTCCGGAAGCGTCTGGACCTTCCAAGTTCCTTCGTTGACCATCGGCTCGATGCAGATCGTCGTTCCTTCGAGCAGCTTGGGCCCCGATCGCGGCCTGCCGAAGTTGGGAACGCTCGGTTCTTCGTGAACCTTTCTTCCGATGCCGTGTCCCACGAGGTCGCGTACCACGGCGTACCCGTTTCTCGTTACGTACTTCTCGATCGCCGCCGAAATGTCGCCCACGCGGTTTCCGACTCGAGCCTTGGCGATTCCCTGAAAGAGCGACTCCTTGGTCACATTCAAGAGCCGTTGTGCCTTCTCGTTGATGGCGCCCACCGAATAGGTCCAGGCTCCGTCAGCGTTCCAGCCTTCGAGCGTGACGCCGAGGTCCAATCCAACGATGTCGCCTTCTTGAAGCTTGCGGCTATCTGGGATTCCGTGAACGACCGCTTCATTGACCGAGATGCAGACGCTGTTGGGAAACCCCCGGTACCCCTTGAAACTGGGGATGCCTCCGGCTTTGCGCACGACCTCTTCTGCCAGGCCGTCGAGTTCAAGGGGGGTAGTTTTGCCAGGGACGATCGCCTCGGCCATGATCCGAAGCGCGCGCGCGACGATTCGGCCCGCTTCCCGCATCAGCGCGATCTGTTCGGGAGTCTTGAGCTCGATCACGAACCCAGCCCCGCAGTCACCACAGCGAACACTTCGTCCGGACTCTGCGCTCCGTCGACCCGGATCAGGATCCCCCGCCGCCCGTAGTATTCGAGGATCGGCGCGGTGGCCTCGTGGCTCACTCGGAGTCGGTTGCGGATGGTCTCCGCGTTGTCGTCGACCCGGACGGTCAGTTGCCCTTGGCACTTATCGCAGAAGCCAGGCGTCGCGGGAGGCCGGTGCGTTCGATGAAAGATCTCGCCGCAGTTGGGACAAATCAGTCGGCCGCTCAGGCGATCGACCACGATTTCGTCATCGACCTCGAGCACGATTGCGGCGTCGAGGGCGAGATTGAGCGTGTCGAGCAGCTTGTCGAGCGCGACCGCTTGTTCGAGAGTTCGCGGAAACCCGTCGAGGATAAAGCCCGATTCAACGACGTCGGGGTCCGAGAGCCGGGTCTGCATCATCCCGATGGTCACTTCATCGGGAACGAGTTCGCCCGAGTCGAGGTACTTCTTGGCTTGCAGACCCAAGGGCGTGCCGGCTTGAATCTCCGCGCGAAAGATGTTGCCGGAGGAAAGCGGCACGACGCCGTAAGCTTGCTGAAGCTTGGCCGCTTGGGTTCCTTTTCCTACCCCTGGCGGGCCGATCAGGATCAGTCGCACGCCCACCTACCTCTCGTACTGCTTCATCAACAGGCTGGCCTCCATCTGCCTCATCGTTTCGAGAGCCACGCTCACGATGATGAGCAGGGAGGTGCCGAAGAAGTAGCCGACGTTTTGCAGCCCCGTGATCTCCGGCGCAAGGAACTGGAGCAACGCGACGACTGCGAGAAACACCGCGCCGACGAGGGTGATCCGAGAAATCACTCCGTCGAGGAAGTCTTTGGTTTGCTTGCCTGGGCGAACACCGGGGATGAACGAACCGGCCCGCTTGAGGTGGTTCGACATGTCTTCGACGTTGTACTGGATCGCCGTGTAGAAGTACGTGAAGAAGAAGATCAGCGCCGAATACACGAAGCAGGCTGCGACTCCTTCCCACGAGGAGAAGCTAGGCGCAAGGAACTTCTGCACCGTCTGCAGCGCCTCGTGAGGCCATGAATCCGCAGGAAACGCCGCCGCGAACTGAAGCGGCATGAAGGCGAGCGACATGGCGAAGATGATCGGGATAACGCCCGCAAGGTTGAGCGAGAGGGGCAGGTAGCTCGAAGTGCCGCCCATCATGCGGGTCCCGACCTGCCTTCTCATGTGTTGAATTCCGATTCGGCGTTGGGCCGTGGTGAAGAGTACGATGATCCACGTGACGGCGATGAAGATGAGGAACAGCAGGACGAGTTGATACCAATGCGCGAACCCGTCCTGAATCTGTTTGATGATCGCGCCCGTTTGCGTCGGAAGCGAAATGATGATGCCTGCGAAGATCATCAAAGAGATCCCGTTGCCGATTCCCTTCTCCGTAATCTGCTCGCCAACCCAAAGCAGGAACATCGCGCCGGCGGTCCAGAACACGGTGACCGTTATGATGTCGCCGGTCGTGATCGGAACGGCGGTCTTGATGATGGAGAGCAGGCTGGTCGCTTGCACCACGCACAAGATCAAGGTTAGGAGTCGGATGCGGCGGTTCTGTTGCCTCCGGGCGTACTCGCCGCCTTCTTGCAGTTCCTTTTTCCACGAAGGGATGCTCGCGCTCAGGATCTGCATGATGATCGAAGCGGTGATGTAGGGGTTCAGGCCAAGCGCGAAGATGGAAAGCCTCTTGAGCGCGCCTCCCCCAAACACGTCCAGGAACTGGAACATCGGGATCGACTTCAGTTTGTCGACGATGGCTTCGGTGCTGACGCCGGGAATCGGAACGGCGACGTTGACTCCGAACGCGTACACCGCGAACATCGTGATGACGAACAGGATTCGAGGCCGCAGATCGTCGTCGGCCCAGGCGTGGCGAAGCGTCTCCATCAAGGAGAGCTTCAGGCCTTTATCGCCGATTCCGCCGCCTAGAACGCCGCTCACTGGATGATCGCTTCTCCCCCGGCCGATTCGATGGCGGCCTTTGCCGCCGCGCTGAACTTCGTCGCTGTGACGGTGAGCTTCTTCGTGAGTTTGCCGAACGCAAGCACTTTGATGCCGTTTTTCAGGTCACCCACGATGCCTTTCGCTTGGATGGCGGCCGTATCCACCTTGTCTCCCGACTTGAAGTGAATCTCCAAATCGTCGAGGTTGACGACCGCGTACTCCTTTTTATTGATGTTGCGAAAGCCCTTCTTGACCGGCAACCGGCGGTGGATGGGCGTTTGGCCGCCTTCGAACCCTGGGTGGATTTGGCGGCGAGCCTTTTGGCCCTTGGTGCCCCGAGTCGCGGTCTTACCCATGCCGCTGCCGATCCCTCGGCCGACGCGGCGCTTGGTGGAGCGGCTTCCCTTGGGCGGTTTGAGATTGTGCAGTTCAGACATCATTTCACCTTGGGTTCGGACTTCTTCTCGGCCTTAGGCTTGGCCGCTGCCTTTTTCGGGGCGGCGGGCTTTTTCGGCGCAGGTTTCGCCTCGACTTCGACGGCAACGGCTTCTGTTGCGGCCTTGGGTTCGGGCTTGGCCCTTGGACTTGCCTTGGCTTGAGGCTCGGCCTTCTTTGCGGCGGCCTTGGGCCTGGAGCTCTTCTTGACTTCGGGCGCAGACTCGACGGCCTCGACCTCGAGCAAGTGCTTGACGTGGTGGACCATCCCTCGGACGCTGGGGTTGTCGGGCAGGTACACGGTCTGCTGCATCTTGCGAAGACCCAAGGCGGCCACGGTCGCACGATTTCGCGGGTTGTTGCCGATCAGGCTTCGGACGAGCTTAATACGCAGCATCGGCTTCCTCCTTTCGGGCGCGGGCGAGCCAAGGCACCAACTCGTTCACTTCCAGCCCGCGCAGCTCGGCGTTCGTTTCGGGAACGCTCAACTTCTGAAGCGCGGTCATGGTGGCATACGCGACGTTGATGGGGTTGCGGCTCCCGAGGGTCTTCGAAAGAACGTTGTGGATTCCTGCAGCCTCAAGGCAAGCTCGCACCGCTCCGCCTGCCTTCACGCCGGTACCCGCGCTGGCGGGGCGGAGGATGACGCGCGAGGTGCCGGCGACGGCCTGCACTTCGTGGGGAATCGTTTCCTTGATCATAGGAATCGCCATCATCGACTTCCGTGCGGCCTCTTCGGCCTTGCGAATAGCGTCAGGGATGCCACGGGCCTTGCCGAGCCCGATGCCGACCTTGCCCTTGTTGTCGCCCACGACGACGAGGATCGACCAAGAGGCGGTCTTGCCTCCCTTGTGGGTCTTGAACACCTTGTTCGTTCGGACGATGCGAACGTCCAGTTGCGGGCCTTCGGTGTTGGAACTCTGGCGCTTGCCGCTGAGCCTGCTCATCATTCTCATGTTAAAACTCCAAGCCTCCTTCCCGAGCGCCCTCCGCAATTCCCGCGACCACGCCCGTAAACCTGTATCCGCCTCGGTCGAACACGACTTTCGAGATGCCTTGAGCCTTGGCCCGCTTGGCGATCTCCGCGCCGATTCGCTTTCCGCCTTCGACGTTGCCGCTCGCGCTCAGAGGCTTTTCCAGGCTGCTCGCCGCCGCCAGGGTGATCCCTTGCGTATCGTCGATCACTTGGGCGTATACCTGCTTCAGGCTGCGGAATACCGACAGCCGGGGACGGTCGGACGTTCCCAGCACACGCTTCCGGATTCGGGCGTGCCGCGCCTTTCTTTGCATCACCTTCGTTCGTTTTGCCACTTCGATTTATCCTCTTGGTTACTTTTTCGCCGAGGCCGCTCGCTTCCCGGCCTTCAGCCTCACGACTTCGCCGACGTAGCGAATTCCCTTGCCCTTGTACGGGTCGGGTTTTCGGACTTTGCGGATGTCGGCGGCGACTTGGCCCACCTTCTGCTTGTCGATGCCGGAAACGACGACTCTCTGAGTTCGCGAGCGTTCCTCTTGAGCGAGTTCGAAATCGACACCGGGAACCGCTTCGATCTTCACTGGGTGGGAATACCCGACGTTCAGGACGAGGTTCTTGCCCTCGAGCAGAGCGCGGAAACCGACGCCTTGAATCTCCAGTTGCTTCGTGTGCCCGGCCGTGACGCCTTGCACGCAGTTGCCGATCAGGGTTCGAGCGAGCCCGTGCTGGCTCCTGGCCACGCGTTCGTTGCTCGACCTCGAAATCGTGATCTCGCCTTCGCCCACGTTGACGGAAAGCCCTGGGTATACGTCGACGTGAAGCTCGCCTTTCGGCCCTTTGACGGACACTTGGTTCTCGGGGCTGACCGTAACGGTTACCCCGGCCGGGACGGAAATAGGTTTAAGTCCAACTCTCGACATGATCGTTTCCTACCAAACCTCACAGAGGACTTCGCCGCCGACGTTGCGTCTTCGTGCCTCACGGTCGGTCATGACGCCGATGCTCGTCGTCAGAATCTGGGTCGCCAAGCCGCTGCGTCTCGGCAAGAGGTTCGCCACCGGGCGGTAGACCCGCAGTCCGGGCTTGCTGACCCGCTGGATGTGCTTGATGATCGGCCGCCGCTTGGCGTCGTAACGAAGGTGAATCCGGATCGCGGGGAACTTGGCCTCGCTCACCACCTCGTGGCCCTTGAGGAATCCCTCGTTTTCGAGGATCTTCACGACTTCGAGCTTGAGCTTGCTATGCGGCACTTCGATGCTCGGCAGGTTGGCCGAACAGCCGTTACGGATACGCGTCAAGAGATCGGCGATAGGATCGCTGTGCATTTCGATGGTCTCCCCCGAGCTACCAGCTCGACTTTTTGACTCCAGGGAGCACGCCTTTGTGAGCGAGCTCGCGAAGACACACTCGGCAGAGGCCGAAGAATCGGAAGTAACCGCGGCTTCGTCCGCAGATCGAGCAGCGATTGTAGCTGCGCGCCTTGAACTTAGGCTTACGCTTCTGTTTTTCGATCAAACACTGTTTTGCCATACGTTTTCCCGCCGTTATCGAGGTGGTATGCGGGGTCTCCGCACGGACCTCGCGGCCCAAATGTGGGTACCGGGGCGTTGCGACACGCTCCGAGCCTTGTAGGATACCTGCTTCGTCCCCGCACGTCAAGGGACCCGCATTGCCTCATAGGAAAGCTGACCGTAGGGCGCCCCAAGGAGGCGACGGTGGGCGTGAAGGCAAAGCGCGCGCTGATCGCACACTTTCGGAAGGACTTCGATGAGGCGGGGCGGTCCGAGAGGGGCCGAGTCCTATACACGCTGTTTCAGACGACGGGACGGGTTCGCAAGCACGCGATGCACGCGTGGATGCCGCCTCCAACTCGTTTTGGGTGCTCCGGGGCCAACGGCTATCCTATGGGACAAGCCTACTTCGTACGGGTGCCACCCCAAACTCGTTTTGGGGTGCTCCGGGGCCTTTACGGCGGGCGCTCCCATTGGGGCGCTCGTGGGACTCTGCCCGCGAGACTCTACGGGTGCCACCCCAAACTCGTTTTGGGGTGCTCTGGCGAGACGCGGGCGCTCCCTGGGTGTTCCCAGTCCCCCTTCCCGTCCGGTTACATAATGAACTCGCCACGGGGGATCGGGCCATGCCATTTGAACCGCTCAGAACCGATGAGGAGTTGCCGGCGCCCGCGCCGAAGACTCAGGACGCGGACACCCAGATGCTCTTCGGGTGCTCGTCCTTTGTGGGCGTGGCTCTGGTGACGTACCTGCTGACGGTTTGGCCGCATTTTGCGTTTGTGGAGACGCACAAGACCTTGACCCTGCTGATGGACCTGGTGATCGGAGGCGTTCCGGCGGCTGCGTTCGGGGCTTGGGCGACGCGCAGGTTTGGCATGGCCGCCGCGGGCGGGTTTGTCGGCGGTGTGCTGACCTCGTCGACGTTCCTCTATTTGCGGCTCGACCAGTATTTTGCTCTGCGAGCCGTCAAGGATGCGCCGCAACCGGAGTACCCGTCGGCGTGGACCTACCTCGTACCCCTTGCTTGGTTTCTCACCTCAGCGGTGGTCGTGGCGCTCTTTATCCGGCGCGAAGAATATGCAGCCGACGAGCCGAAAGCCCAGTAGCTCGATCGGAAAAACCGCAACCGGGTACCTGAAGATGGGCGCGCCCCAAGCCTAAGATAAAGCTGGCAAGTCTCACAGCCGGGGAACGAACGCATTGTCTCAATCCAGGTATCTCCACGAATATCAGAAGAACGCCGTCAACGGCGCATCGCCCCTTCAACTGGTCCTGATGCTCTACGATGGCGCTCTCAGGTTCATGGAGGCGGGGAAGCGAGCGATGGAGGCAGGTGACCTCGAAGCTCAAAACAAGAACCTCCAGCGCGCACAGAGAATCGTCCTGGAACTGACTTCGTGCCTCGACATGGAGCAAGGTGGCGAAATCGCCACCCACCTGTTCTCGCTTTATTCCTATGTTCTCAACCAACTGGTCGAGGCGAACGTGAACGACGACCCAGGCGGCATCGACCGATCGATGCAGGTTCTGAGCGATCTGCGCTCGAGTTGGGACAGCCTCTCGAAGAGCCTTTCCCCTGAGCCGGAGGAGATGCAACGTGCGGCGTAGCGCCCACTCCGAATCGAGTCGGCTCCTCATTCTTACCTTGGCGGCCGAACAGGCGCTTCGCGCAGAAGACTTCGAATCGCTCTTCGCCGTCTTGGCAGAGCGAGAGAAAACGATCGACGCGCTGTCGAAACTCCCTTTGGACGAAGAAACGCAAACCCTTGTGGCGCAAGCGAACGAAGTTGCGGAGAGGGTCATTGCCAGCGCGAGGGAGTCGCAAAGCAAGTTGCTGGAGAGCCTTTCAAGCGGACGCCGGGCGGCGCTGGCGACTCGGTCCTATGCCGGGCAGAAGCGCAACGCTCGAAGAATCGAAGGCGCCGCTTAGGACGCCCCCGATTCCTTGGAGCGAGCTAGAACCTCGCCTGAACCTCAACCAAGTCCAAGCTCAACGTGAACGCCAGCGGCATCACGAACAGCCGGGACCGAATCGGGTTCACCGCGCGGATCACCACATCCATCGCGCCCGAGCTTGTTCGCCACTGGCTTAAGGGGGCCGGCAACGTCACCAACACCTGGGCGTTGCCGGTCGGTTTGGCGGGGAACGCCTTAACGCTGTGCCACTTTCCGGTGATCTGGTTCTTCACCATCACGAAAATCGTGCAGGTGCTCAGCGCGTTGGCTTCCAGATTGACTCGAAGCGTCGTTAAGGCGGAGAGGTTGCCCTCGAGGTCGTAAGTGAAATGACCTGCGGCGACTTGGCCGAGTCCGGGCATGAACACCGAGCCGATCGTCAGGTTGATGTTGTCCGAATTGGCCACGTCACCCGGTCCACCCTGTAGGTTGATCCCCTGAACGGATGGATTCGAATACGGGTCTTGGTAGATCGAGGCCGTGAGGGGCGGGAACAGCGTGAACTGCCCGCCGGTACCGATGTCGGAGATCGTGTGGCTGTTGATGATCGTGGTCCAGTTTCCGTTGGCCTTACCGATCATGCCGATGCTCCAGAACTTCAGGTTGTCGTCGGGGTCGACTTCCATGCTGAAATAGTCGCCCCATCGGTTGAATCCTGGCGAGCCGTACGAGGCTCCGAGGCTGTTCGAAACGAGGACCGGCGTGCCGATGGCGCCAGGAGGGTCGCTCGCCTTGCGTCCCGCGACCATGAGGTCGGCCACGATCGACGAACTGCTCCGCGTAAATACGACCGCCATGTCGTTCACCGAATTCAACGCGATGCCCGCCATGTGGTAGTGCTCGCCCGAGCCTCCGATGACGTTGCCGGACTGGAAGAGCGTGGGCGGGTTCGGCATGGTCGGCCAGCCGTTCGTGCTGAACTCATACCAACGGATCATGTTCCGCGAGTCGGACTGCGAGACTCTCGGGGTATGAACGGCCACGAGCCGGCCGTTGAGCCAGTCCGCATCGTAGATTCTGCCGTCGAGGCTGTCGATGGTGCGTCCGTTGGGGCTCGGCGCGTTGACCGAGGGCGGGAACCAGGTCGGGATCGCTACGGCGGTCTGATTGACGACCGGGTTATTGGGGAGCCCAGTGACCGCATAGAGCCTCATTTGGGATCTGTTCTGCCCCTCGCCGACCATGTAGATATGGTTCAAGTTGGGGTCTGGAGTTCTCGCAACTTGAATGGTGAAGGAACTCGACAGAAGGGTTTGGGTTTGGGAGGCGACCGCGCCGCTCAGAATCTGGGCCTTGGGCACGGTGATCACCTGAACGCCATAGAAGCCGGAAGAGAAACCGAATTGGTTGCCAGTTACGATGAGCGCGTCCTTGTTGCACCCAAAGCCCGGATAGTCGAGCCAAGTGGGGGTGCCATTGACGTTCATCATCGCTTCGAATCGGTACTTGTGCCAAACGCCGTTCGGGTCGGAGTCGTCGGAGACGGCGACGAGCGCTTTGCTCGCTTGGCCACCCTGATCCAACTCCAGCGCCACGACGAAGAACCTGCCTGACACTTGGTCATAGAAGCATTTGGGATCGAAGACGAAGTCGGAGGGATTGAGCGACTCGAAGAAGCCCTCGGTCGGGCCGGGAACCGGCGCCATCGAGACCTGGAACTGCTTCGCCCCGGTGGCTTTGTTGAACCAAGCGATGTCGGAGTTCACGACTTCGACAATGTGTCCTGGGCCCACGGCGAGGTTGGGATCGGGCGGCACCCACCCGGTCGCGTCGATACCGGGAAACTTGGCGTCGAGGTTGGATCGGGGTGCAAGGAGTTGGGAGCCGGCCCGGAGACCCGAGAAGGGACCATCCTCGCGCGGGGGAATCGAGGGGTTGGCAGGCGAGAGCTTGCCAATCCGGAAGGATGGCTGAATCTGCGGGAACCACTTGTAGCTCGATTCGATCACGGGTTGAATCCCCCCGATTCGAGCCGACGGGTAGTACTGCTGCGTTTGCTGCGCGGAAAGCGAAGCCGCAAGGGCGACGCCGAAAGCGACCGTCAACGATGACCTCAAAGCAAGATGTTTCATCCCCAAGACCCCTCCGGGCAGGCGGCACACGCCGCCGTTCCCGTTATTATACTGTTGACGAAGCGAAGCACTCGTCAAGTTCAACGGATTGGGAGCGTCGTCGTATCTGCGACCGATCCGCTTTACGCTGCCCCCGTAATTTTGCCATAAAGCCGCCTCTCGGCAAAGACAACATACCTTCTGGTCACGTCCGGGCAGTTCACGGGCCCGAACGTCACCAACGAACAACTCGCCATCACGTACAACCCCAACACGGGCCGGCTTCTCGTTACCGATCGTACCAATCAACTCTTCGACACGACCACGAGCGGAACTGCAACTGACATCGGCGACGTGGCCGAGGATCTGAAGGGTCTCGCTTTCGTTGGGAGCACCCTTTATGGCGCGGCAGCCTTCGACGGCCTTCTTTACACGTTGGACCCCAGCGACGGCTCGTCCCTTGGAACCTTGGCGATCACGATGAACAGCGCCGGCATTAGCGGCATGAATGGTCTTGCGACCAACCCTGACGATGGCACGTTGTGGGCAATCGTTCGACAGGGATCTAGCAGGCACCTGGCCACGATCAACACGACGACGGGCGTGGCGACCTCGGTTGGAACGCTTGGCGATAACTTTGCGGGAATCGCGTTTGTCCCGGTTCCTGAGCCCGCCACGATGGCTGCGCTTAGCTTAGGGGCCGCGGCGCTTCTTCGGCGACGCAAGAAGTAGGCGGTGGTTCCCGTCCGAACTACCAGAACCTCGGCTCGAAACCGAGGTTCTTTGTCGTTTTCCGTCAAATTGCCGACCGTCTTGGTCAATAACTTGCGGAGACGCTTGAACCTCATGAAACATCTTGCACTTGCCATGACTCTCGCCTTTTCGGCTATTTCATCTGCGAATCTGGTGGTCAACGGGTCGTTCGAAAGCCCTGACGTCGTCGCCACGTCCGACGACGGGCTCGGCACGTATTGGTACGTTCGCAACGGGACGAGCGCGGACGGTTGGACCCGAAGCGGCAGCCAATGGACCTGGCTTGACAGCAGACCCGGCAAGTGGATGGCCTCAGATGGCGAGCAATACACCGAAGTGGAGAGCGGATATGCAGGTTCGATTTCGCAAACAATCGCAACTTGGGCGGGACAATCGTACCGCCTCACCTTTGACTATGCCGCGAATCCCTACTTATCCTCGACGAATCCAGACGACTCGCTAAGGCTCTATCTCAACGGCTCGGCCTTTGCTTATGTTGACGGAAGTGATTCTACGACGGACGATCTCGACTGGACGACCTACGCTTATGTGTTCACCGCGTCGTCGACTTCGACTGAACTGCGATTCCAAGACGGATACACGAATTTCCCTTACCACGGCGGATTCCTCGACAACGTTACGATGGTTGCAGTGCCAGAGCCCGCGACCCTCGGCGTTCTTGGATTGGGTCTGGTGTCCCTAATCCGTCGTCGACGGAAGTAACGCAAGGCGGGCCATACGGCAAGAGCCTCGGCCTGAAGCCGGGGTTCGTTGACGTTTCACCGCGAGGCAGAAGCCCTGCGGCTCGGGGCAGGCTGGTTCTGGTTCTCTCCAAAGTCCGATCCGTGGGTACAATCGCCGAATGCTGACCCTCGAACAGCATGAAGCGCTGTCCACGGTGCGCGGGCGCCTGGACGCTATCGGAGAACATCTTTGACCTGCATCGACTTGATGCAGAGATCGCCCGCTTGGAACAACTTTCGGTAGCGTCCGACTTCTGGGACGACCCGGCCGAGGCTAACAAGACGTTTCAGAAGCTCTCGCGCTTGCGCGACGTCGTTCAGGGCTTTCGCAAGTTTCAAAAGGACTTGAGCGACATCGAGGACCTCTTAGCGATGCTCAAGGAGGACCCGAATGCGGAAATCGAGCGCGAGGTTTCCCAGATGGCCGCCAAGTATCTCAAGGAGTTCGATGCGTACGAACTCCAGACTCTCATCAGCGGCGAGCACGACGCTCGGAACTCCATCGTCGAGATCAGCGCGGGCGCGGGGGGTACGGAGGCCTGCGATTGGGCCTCGATGCTGTTTCGAATCTACGAGAGGTGGTGTCAGCGTCGGGGCTTCAAACTGGAGATCCTCAACGAGACGCCCGGCGACGTGACCGGGTACCGAAACATCGGATTTACCGTCTCCGGGCTCAACAGCTTTGGCTACCTGAAGTCAGAGAACGGCGTTCACAGGCTCGTTCGCATCTCTCCGTACGACGCGAACGCCCGGCGTCACACTTCCTTTGCTCGGGTCGAGGTGTCGCCTGAGTTCGATGAGTCTGAGGTGCAAATCAACCCGGACGACTTGAAGGTGGACACGCTCCGAGCGGGTGGGGCGGGCGGCCAGCACGTGAACAAGACGGAAAGCGCGGTGCGGATCACCCACCTCCCTACGGGAATCACGGTGGTATGCCAGAACGAACGCAGCCAGCACAAGAACCGCGCCCACGCGATGACGGTGCTTCTTGCCCGGCTCAAGGCACTCGAACAAGCGAACACCGAACAGCAAATTCGCGAAATCAAGGGCGAAGCGAGCCCGGCCGAGTGGGGCAGGCAGATTCGAAGCTACGTTCTCCAGCCTTACACGCTGGTCAAGGACCATCGAACGGGTTACGAGACCGGGAACGTGCAGGCTGTTCTCGACGGCGACATCGACGGATTCATCGAGGCCTTCTTGAGGCAACGGCCCGTCGAAGGGACCCACATCGAGTAAAGAGTTTGGAGAGCGCACGGGAACGAAGCGTTGGAGCGTTCGTGTCGTCTCATTGCGTAGAAGCTGAGGATTGGGAATAACGATGAATTGGCTCTTGGGATTGGTCTTGATCGGGGCGGCGCAAGGTCCGCTGCAACCGCCGCTTGCTCCGCCAGGCGCGACGGAGGAGTTTCTGCGCTCGGTTCTTGAAGTCGAACGCTTGATGGAGCAAGGCGACTTCGCTGCGGCGAGCGCTCGCGCTCAAGCCCTTCCGAAAAAGCAGATCGTGATCGACTGGGATGATTCGAAGGCGCCAGCCGACTTCCGGGGAGAGTTCGCCGAAGCGAGGGACGCGGCGATCAAGGAATGGGGCAAGATGCTGCCTTTCTTCAAAGTGAAGTTCGGTAGGCCTGCCGACGTGCGGATCAGCTTCGAGCCTTCGTTGCCCCTTCCAGCCGGTTCGGACTTGCCCGCGGGCGCCGTACACTCTGTCGCGTATGTTTCGGGCGAGCCTGCGGTTGAGACGGTGATCGGCCTCCAACGCGGCAATCCGGCGCTCCCCGTTGACGCTGTGGATGTCTACAACGAGGTCGGCTTTGCGCTCGCCTACTACTATGGGGCCGGCCAGACGCAACCCAACGGGTCCTTTACGGGCCGATCCGACGTCTCGATGCGCTCGCGGAACAAGCCCTCGCTGTGGGAGATCGGGATCACCAAATTCAACCTCGAACTGGTCGATTTCCTCCATACGAACCTCGAAAAGAAGAAGAGGGTCGCCGCCCAAGCGCCCAGCGTGGTGCTTCAGCCGCTGACGCTGGACCTGGGCTCTACGGTGCAGGGGCAGGACGTTGACTTCACGGTTCAGGCATCGAACGTAGGCACGGGGCCGCTGGCGTTGCGGCTGATCCCGGATTGCGGGTGTTTGCTCGTGACTCGACCCGCGCCGCTCGACGCTCAGAAGTCGGCGCTCCTGAGGCTCAGTATGGAGACCACCGACTTCGTGGGGGACCAGCACAAGAAGGTCTTGGTCTATACGAACGACCCGGAGCGTCCGGTCGTCGAGCTTACGATCAAGCTTCGCGTGAAGCCGGTGTATCGGATCCTCGATCCCAAGAGCGGGCTAGTCGACGCCAAAGCCAGCGAAGGCAAGCACGAGTTTTACGTGGTGGTCGACGATCCGGAGTCGTTCCGCATCACCGACTCGCAGATCGATGGATGGAACGGCAAGGTCTCCATCGAACGCTGGTCGGGAACGATCGCCGACCCTGAACTCAACGAGCCCCCGAAGCCGAAGAAAGGCTACCGTATCAAGGTTCAACTCGATCCTGACATCCCCAACGGGAGGCTGTTTGCGACCGTATTGCTTCGGACCAACCACGAACAGTTCGGGATATTGCGGCATGGCATGACGGTGCAATCGGGCATTGTCGCCAGCCCGAACGTCCTCTTTATGGGTGAAGTCGGCAAGGACCCGAAGCGGATGCACCTTTTCGTGTCCCGGCTCTCCAAGCCGTTCAAGATCACCAAGGTCGAAGTGGACAGCCCGTACTTCAGAGTCGAGCACCGTTCCAACGCGAACGGGACGGAGCATCGCGTTACGGTTACGTACTTGGGCAACGCCGAGTTCGGTTTGCTGGCGTCCCAGCTCCGCATTTACACCGACGATCCGCAACAGCCCGTGGTTTCGGCCCTCGTCCGGGCGAGCGTGCAATGAGAAAGCTCTGGATTCTGTTGCCCGCGTTTTCGTGGTTAGCGGTGGGGTCGCTTAGAGGCCCAAGCGAGCCCCAGGAATGGGTCGTGGTGCTCACGGGCGACAACCGGGGATACCTCGCTCCTTGCGGTTGTTCTTCGCCCATGATCGGAGGCGTCGTTCGCCGCGCCACGGCGCTGAAGTCGCTGACCGCGGGGAAGCAAGCGCTCGTACTCGATAACGGAGGTTGGGTCGAGGGCACTGGAAGGCAGGACGTACTCAAGGCAGAGGCCCTTGCCCAGTTGGCCTCGCTCTCGAAGGTCTCAGCGGTCAACCTCGCGCCGAGCGAAGCCAAGTTGGGGCGGGGCCAGGTCCTGGCCCTGCAAAACCTGTCGGGCGGGCGTTTCGTGTCGAGCTGCGTTGCTTCTGGGGATGAACTCGACATGGCTCGGTTTGCCTCAGGTGGACCTTTCTTGGTCGGAGGCTTCTCTGGCGACCCTGGCGCTGTCGCATCGCCCCTTGGGCTTCGGCCACTCGCCCTCGATCGGGCGGTCGAAACCTTGATCGAAGAGGCTTCGCAAGGGCGTCTCGTGCCTGTACTGATGCTTCAGGGGACGTTGGAACAGGCGCGGGAAGTGGCGAAGCAACACCCCCAACTCCGGTTGATCGCCTATCGATCCGGAGGGACTCCGCCTGAGCCCGAGCAAGTCGGAGAAACGCTGCTCGCCTCTTGCGGCGACAAGGGCAAGTACCTCGCTTCGCTCCGCTGGGACGGCAAGAAGTTCTCGAGTTTCCGCGTGACGGCGCTCGACCTCACCCATGCGGACGATCCCAACGCCCAACGCCTCTACCGCTCGTACCTGGACCGCGTTGGCGAAGAGGACCTGCTCGCGAAACTCCCGCGAACGCCGAGCGAAGTGGGGTTCGTCGGGAGCGAAAGGTGTGGGACCTGCCACAAGCTCGCCCACGGCGTCTGGTCCGAGTCGGCTCACGCAAAGGCTCTTGTCACCCTCGAAAAGGTGGGCCATGACCGCGACCCGGATTGCGTGGGCTGCCATGTTGTGGGGTTGGAGTCTAAAGGTGGGTTCGCGTCGCGCGAGGCGACTCCTTCGCTGGCTGGCGTGGGCTGTGAGAATTGTCATGGTCCGGGCGGCAGGCACGTGCTCGATCCCTTTAACCACTCTCTCGCTGCGGGTGGGGAGAAGTCGTGCGCGAAGTGCCATGTTCCCGACCACAGCCCCAAGTTCGCTTTTGACGCCTACTGGCCGAAGATTTCACATTAGACGGTGGAAAACCTGGGGATTGCGTCGAACTTACGGATTTCGTGAAACGACGTATTTCGGCGCAATTCGTCGTTTCTGAGCGATTCCGAGAGTAAGCGCCACTCAAACTCCGGTTTTTGGACGCTTGACGTGGCATTTGTCGGTCTCGGACAATGGGACTGCCGCGCATGGGGCGTCCTGAGAGGACAAGCGGGCAAGGGCCACCCGATTCCACCGGGTTTCAGGTTCTTTTTTGGGGGAGATGGGAAGACAGTTCAGCGCGTTGGGGACCCGTTCGGCGACTTGGGCGACCGCCTGGGACGACGGCTTGGATGAGGTTCGCTTTCCCGGCTCTCAGTTGCCCGAAGACGGTCAATCGTTCGCTTCTTTCGCCGTGGTCCGTACCAACGTCCAAGCGGTCGAGACCGCGATGCTCTTTGCCAACGGGATCGCGACGAACGCGGTCATCGCAGGGCCGAGCGGGTGGGGCAAATCGCACCTCATCGAAGCCGCTACCGAACTGTTGACGACTCAATGCCGCGAGGTCGCGCGGGTCATGCCTGCGGCGGAGTGGATGGCGGGTGGGTGCAAGCCGATGTCCGAGGCCCTTGTCCTCGATCACGTTCAGGACGCCTTGCGGGGGCCCAAAGCCAAGCTGATGCTTCGCATGGCGCTCGAACGCCGCATGAGGTCGAGGCGGCGGACGCTCCTCGTCGCGACGGTTCAGGACGACGCCAGGAGTCTCAGAGCGCTGCTCCCCCAATCGCGCGAGTGGTGCATCGGCCTTTTGTCCGAGCCGACGATCCACGATCGCGCGACGGTTCTGGAGCACGTCGCCCGAACGTTGGGGCTGAGAATCTCGAAGCGGCTGATCGGGATTTTGGCGACCGTTCTTACGGGGACCGGGCGCTCGCTGGTCGGCGTCTCCAAGCGCCTTCTGCTGGAATCCGCCGACTGGACCCAAAGGGAGGGCGAACTGCGCGCGCTCGGGCTCCTCGGACCCTATCTCACGGACAACCCGAATTGGGACCTCCGGGACTTGATCCACGAGGTCTGCTACGCGACCGAATCGGTGGCATCACCCGGCAAGAACACCAGAGATTTTGCAATCCACGTAATGTTGCGAGTTGCACAAATCCCCGAGTCGCAAGTGGCGGGCTACTTTCACGCCTCTCCTGCTTCGGTTTACGCCCGTGCGAGCCGACTCCACAAGCACATCGCCGAGTGCCCTGAGTGCCTCCACGTTCACGATGACCTCGTCGGACGGGTACTCGACCGGGCTGCCGACTCGTACATCGCCCGATAACGTCGATAAACTGAGAGGTGTGCCGTGGACGTATGGCACACCGATTGCAATTGATCCATGTGAGTCGGCCTGCAACCGGGCCGAAATGAACGTGAAAAGGCTTAGTGAACTCGGTCTCGTGCCCCATTGGGTGAGCCCTCGACATCGCGTCGATTCGGCCGTCATCCTGGTGGAGGGGCATCGAGCGCGCGCGTTGGGAGTCCTCGAGGGCTACCGCCTTGTGGGGCTCGTTACGCGGCTCGAACTTGCGACGGCGTCGAAAGACGCTTACGTCGAGACCGTCATGTCGCCAGCCCGCTTCGTCGCAGAGGCCACATGGTCGGTCCGGAAGTTAGCCGGTTATATGTCGGAGAACGGGCTCGACCTCGTTCCTGTGGTCGAGGGCGATCGGTTCTTGGGGATCGTCAGCGCGACAGACCTCTTGGAGGAGCTTGGCCGTTCTTATGATCCGCTCACAGGACTCGCTTGGAGCGATGAACTCCGTCAGTGGGGGGTCGAGTGCCTGAAGGCTGGCACCGAGTTGACGGTGATCTTCTGCGACCTCGACGAGTTCGGCGAGTACAACAAGCGTTACGGTCACGTGATCGGCGACCGTGTGCTCGTCCAAGTCGCGGCGTTTCTTCAGTCGTACGTCGATCCCGCCCGCGATCTGCTGGTCAGGTACGGGGGCGACGAGTTCGTGTTCGCAACGCTGCGACCTCGGCCAGAGGCCGTTCAACTGGCTGAGGAGTTCCAATCGGGGCTGCTCCTCCACGATGTTCCCACGGAGTCTGGCTCCTTGATGTCGGTGGGGATCGCCGGTGGGCGCCGAACGGTCGAGCGCGAGAACGTCCACTTCATGGCGACGCTCGATAATCTGATCAACACCGCCAGCCGCGAGTCAACCCTCAAGAAGCGCGAGAAGGCGCAAGCGGCGCGGCCTTCGTCCCAACTCGAGGGCGAGGCTCAGGCCCCTGGGGCTACGCCCGCCCCCATCCCCACCGCCAAGGCGCCAATGGCGGTCGTGGAGGTCCATGCCGACGACACGCAGGTTCACGGACTGACCACGGTTATCCTCAGCCGAGGCGATGCGCTCATCAGCGGCGTGCAGTCTCGCTCAGGGAGGTCGGCGGTCGAATCGATCGCTTTGGCGACCGCGAAGGCCTTGGACCGGGCGTTCCCCGGCGTTCGGGTCGTGGTGAAGGACGTTCGCCTCATCGAGCGGCCGGGCGGAACGAGGATCGTCGAGGTGGTCGGGACGGCGGCGCATTCAGGCGTCGAGTCCGAGATTTCAGGAACCTGCGAGGCTGGCGCAGACGTGTTCCGCGCAGTCGCTCAAGCGACGCTGCAATCCGTGCTGGACCTCTTGGGTTAGGCCAACGGCCTGTGGACCTTCACAACTCTGTGCCGAATCCCCCATTCACGTCGTAATATCCATCTATGGGCGACCGCGACGTCCGTGCCTCTGAATCGATCCTCGAGAGCATCGCTCAGCACGTTCCCGCTGACGATCCGAAGCTAAAGAACCACCTCGCCGCGTTGCGCGAGTCGCTCGAACGCGACGCCGCCCAGCATCGCTCGGACCAGGAGGCTTTGCGGGAGTTCGAGGAAGCCTACGAGAAACTCACCGCTCCTGCGAATCGAGTGGGGGTGCTCGTTTCCGCCGCCGAGGATTCGCGGGCGCTGGTCGCAATCGGGGAGTCGGAGTACGTCGTCAACGTCGATCCCAAGATGGACGCAAGCTCGCTGAGAGTCGGAGACAGGGTACTGCTGAACGAAGCGTTCGCCATCGTGGGGTCGCTGCCCGACGACCGATGCGGCCCGATCGTGAGGGTCATCGAGCCCGTTGGCGCGGCGTCGGTTCGGGTGGGGAGCGAAGCGCCGGGAAGCGATTCCCGCATCGTCGCCGTGGCCGAGCGAATCGAGGTTCAAAAGCTCCATGCGGGCGATGAAGTGCGGCTCGATTCCATGGGACGCGTGGCGCTCGAACACCTCCCCAAAAAGGAACTCCGCGACTACTTTTTCGAAGAGGTGCCGGAAATACCGTGGGAAAAAATCGGCGGCCAAACCGAAGCCATCCAGCTCATCCGGGACACCATCGAGCATCCGCTTCTCTTCCCTGAAGTGTACCGGCGGTTTGACAAGAAGCCCGTGAAGGGGATCCTTCTCTACGGCCCGCCTGGGTGCGGAAAGACCCTGATCGGAAAGGCGACTGCCTACAACCTGACGCGGGAGTACTCCGAGCGGGTGGGCCACGAGGTCAAAGAGTATTTCATGTACGTGAGCGGGCCAAAAATACTCAATATGTGGCTCGGGGAGACGGAGCGGATCGTCCGCGAGATTTTCGAGACCGCCCGCGAGAAGGCGAAGGAAGGCCGTCTGGTCTTCATTTTCGTCGATGAAGCCGAGTCCGTGTTGCGGACCCGCTCCGGGGGCAGGTGGCTCAACATCAGCAATACCGTCGTGCCCCAGTTTTGCGCCGAACTCGATGGCCTGGTGTCGCTCGATAACGTGGTGCTGCTGTTGACTTCGAACCGGCCCGACTACATCGACCCCGCCGTCTTGCGCCCCGAGCGAATCGATCGCAAGGTCAAGGTGGGACGCCCTTCCCGCGACGAAGCGCTGCAGATCGCGAGCATCTACTTGCACGAGTCGGTACCGATCGATCCCGAACTGCTCGCCCAGCATCGAGGTGAGATCGATTGCGCAAGGCGCGACCTGATCGAAGGGCTTGTCCGCCATCTTTGGCGCAAAGCTCCGGAGACCGAGTTTCTGCAGGTGTTTTTCCGCAACGGGTCCTCGCAGGTCCTGCACTGGGGCGACCTCGTCTCGGGCGCGCTGCTCAAGTCGATCGTCGACCGCGCCAAGGACTACGCGATCAAGAGGGTGGTTGCAGGAGAGGCGGACGCCGGGATACGCCTGGCCGACCTCGAAGCCGCCGCTCGCGACGAATACGCCGAGAACGAGATATTCCCGAAGTCCGACACGCAAGAGGACTGGCTGAAGCTGCTCGACTTCGAACCTGAGAACGTGGTGGCGGTCAAGCCGATCGACGCAAGCGGGAAGGCGCAGACTGCACGCAAGACGATTATCTAGGAGACGCTATCAAGCGGCCTCGACGGGGTGGTATGGTGGGAGACGGGGCGGGTCCTTGACAGTCGAGCCGCTCGGAATCCATACTCAAACCCGCCGTCGCCCCACACGCCGGACGCCGGCACCTCACGCTCGGGCGGTTAGCTCAGTGGTAGAGCACTACAATGACACTGTAGGGGTCACTGGTTCAAGTCCAGTACCGCCCACCACCTTCTTGCATGTCCATTCTATAGAGTCTGGCCGCAGCGAGACCGTTCGGGATGCTCGGAACAACGTCACGACCACGGTCTACAACGCCCGCAACGATGTGGTTTCGAGGGTGGACGCGCTCGGCAACGTCACCGAGTGCTTCTTCGACCCCGTGGGAGGGCTGACCGGTGTTCTTCACAAAAACGATCCGCCCTTCACGATTGCGTACGACGCCGCACGGGTGCCACCCCAAACTTGTTTTGGGGTGCTCTGGGGCGGCGGGTTGAGAGCGATTGGGTGGTTTTGCACGGGTGCCACCCCAAACTCGTTTTGGGGTGCTCTGGGGCGGCGGGTTGAGAGCGATTGGGTGGTTTTGCACGGGTGCCACCCCAAACTCGTTTTGGGGTGCTCCGGGGCCGGCGGGTGCAACGCGCGAAGCAGGCTTCGCGCACTCGCGGGATGCAGCGGGAGAGGTTTTGCATTTTTGAAGCAGGAGAGCGAATCGGGGGCCTTTCCCGTAGGCGTCTTTCCTGCGGCTCCGATGACGGGATTCGGAGTCTCGGCCCTACAGGCCTAGGGAATCTGACCGGGCGGCCCGGGTACCAGGCCTTCGGCCTTCGCTCTAGGCTTGCGGCCCTACAGGCCTAGGGATACGGATCGGGGCCATGCTGTCCGTTGCTTCAAGCCGCCTTCATTGGGGCAGTTCCGGGCCCGCAAAGCCCCAGCGGGGCGGCATGTCTATAGCTGATGCCCGTCCGCCGCCTTTTCGATCTCCATAGGAGCGACATGTCGAGGGCGCACGGCTAATCCTAAGGCCGCCTCGCGGCATGGTTGAGCGCTCCGGCGATTCACCCTGGGGATGTCTTCCTCAATCCTCTCGAACGGGGCTTGGGGGAATTCGTTGTGGGTTTTGGCTATAGACATGGCGCTCCTACGGAGCTTGGGAAACCGGTGCGAGGGGTGCAGGCCCAAGTTCCTCTGATGGCTGACAAGGTTTGGACTGGCGCGCATCCCGGTCTGCTCTGCGAATCAGACGGGGCGCCCGGCATTCTGACCTTGCGGCCTTTCAGGCCTAGGGAATCTGGCCGTATGGCGCGGGTTCCAGGCCTTTGGCCTTCGCTCTAGGCTTGCGGCCTTTCAGGCCTACTGGATCGGTCGGGTGGCGCGGGTTCCAGGCCTTCGGCCTTCGCTATAGGCTTGCGGCCTTTCAGGCCTAGGAAACCGGACCGAGCCATTCCGTTGATCCTCACTGCTGCGCCCTTTCGAGCAGGTCCAGCAACTCGTTGGCGCTGATCACGCCGATCGAGCTTGCAAGGACATTCTCATCGGGTGAAACGACATGCAGAGCCGGAATGCCGGACACGTTGTATTGCAGTCCGAGCGAGGCCGGGGCGTAGTCGGTATCTACGCGAACGGCGATGAACCTCTCGAGCGCGTCCTCCACCCTAGAATCCCGGAGCGCTCCGCGGTCGAGAGAGCGGCAAGCCGAACACCATGTGGCATAGAATTCGACGAGGAGCGGCTTGTTGGTCCTTCTCGCCTCCGCAACCGCCGAAAAATAGTCGGTGCGCCAGACGATATTCGAAGGAGGCAGGGGCCGAAAGTCGTTCCAAATCCGGAAGGCCGCCGCCAGGATGAGCGCCCCGAGAAGGAGGTGAACGAATCGGAAGTTCTTCACTTGGCGGCCCTCTCAAGTAGGCTCCTTGCCTTGGACGGCGAGGTCGTCGGGAGTTCGCAGGCAAAGTTGCGGCAAACGTAAGCGGTGGGTTTGCCGTCTTGCGCAGAAAGGTCGGAAGTGAACGCAGCGAGTCCCGCCAGTACCTCGGAGTTTGAGGGAGTCTTGAGAAGCACGACCTTCCGAGGTGAATAGGTCGTGCGCAACTGAGCGAGCATTTCCTTCGTCGCGGGGTCGTTCGGCTCGCCCACAACCACCACCTCTTGACCCCCTGCCAGCAGGTCGTGCGCCGTGACCATTCCCAACGAGGCGGTGGGCCGCTGAGCAAGGTCGGCGCCGAAAGCGCGCACCGTCTTGCGGGCTGTCTCTTCCAGCTTAGCATCGCCCGTCAAACGAGCAAGGAGCGCCAGGGCGTAGGCCGCCACGGAGTTCCCGCTTGGGATCGCGCCGTCGTAGGTCTCTTTGGGTCGCGCGAGGAGGTGCTCTGTCCCTTCCCGCACCATGTGAAAGCCTGCCAGTTTCGAGTCCCAGAACCCTTGAATCATGTCCTCTGCCAAGGACTTCGCTTGGCGCAGATAGGCTACATCGAAGGTGGCTTCATACAGACTCGCCAGGCCCCAGATCAGAAATGCGTAGTCGGTGAGTTGGCCCTCGCCCTTTGCTCGCCCCTTCGCATAGATATGAAGGAGTCCTTGGTCCGTATTAGCCTTTGCCAGCACAAAGTCGGCAGAACCCTTCGCCAGTTGGGTCCATCGCGGCTCGTCGAAGGAGGCGCCAGCCTGCGAGGCGGCTGCGATCATCAGCCCGTTCCAATCGGTAAGGACCTTGTCGTCTTTGATCGGCTGAACTCGTTTGTACCGCGCCTTGAGTAGCTTCTCTCGAACGGGCTGGAGCTTCGTGTACTCGTCGTGTGAGATCTGCGACAGCTCGAGAATGTTCGTGCCTGTACTCCTGCCGCTGGCTTCATCAGCGTAGTTTCCGTTCGGGCTTGTCTGGAAGGCGCGTTTCGCCCTCTTGGCCTCGTCAGGCGTGAGGAGTTGCTCGATCTCGCCTTCGGTCCAAACGTAATACTTGCCCTCGACGCCTTCGCTATCCGCGTCCTGGGCGCTCTGGAAGCCTCCGGATTCGTCCCTGAGATCGCGCTCGACGTACTCCAGAATCTCCTCCGCGGTTCTGCGATAGAACGGATCGCGCGTGAACTCAAAGGCTTCGACGTAGGCCATAACGGCGAGCGCCTGGTCGTAGAGCATCTTCTCGAAGTGCGGCACGCGCCAGCGGATGTCCGTCGAATACCGGTGCAGTCCGAAACCCACTTGGTCGAAGATTCCGCCGTGGCGCATCGCGCGGAGGGTGCGCAGGGCGGCGTCGGCATGCTCCTTCTTTCCGGTTCGATCGGCGGCCCGCAGAAGGAAGATCAGGTTGAGACAAGTTGGGAACTTGGGCTGTGACCCGAAGCCCCCGTATTGCGGCTCATAGCTTTCCATCAACGAATCAGCCGCCGTGGCGACGATGTCATTCGGCAGGTCTCCCGGAGCGCTCCGCTCGAGGTATTGGCGGAGCCCCTCGGCGATCCGGTCCGATTCGCCGATCAATTCGGCTCGCTTGTCCTGCCAACGGTCCCGCACTTGCCGAACCAGGTTCACCAGAGTCGCTTTAGGGAAATATGTGCCCGCGAAAAACGGCTTGCGGTCGGGCGTCAACATCACCGTCATCGGCCAGCCGCCGCTCCCGGTCATTGCCTGGGTGACGGTCATGTAGATGTGGTCCACGTCCGGCCGCTCCTCCCGGTCCACTTTGATGCTCACGAAGACCTCGTTCATGAGTCTTGCGACCTCCTCATCCTCGAACGATTCGCGCTCCATGACGTGGCACCAATGACAGGTGGAATAACCGATCGAGAGGAAGATCGGCTTGTCCTCGTTTTGGGCTCTCTCGAACGCCTCCTCGCCCCACGGGAACCAATCCACCGGGTTGTGGGCGTGTTGCAACAGGTAGGGCGAGGTCTCGTTGGCGAGGCGGTTTTCGTGTTTGGGGTTCATGTTGTGCGAAGACGCGGCTTGGCAGGTTTCTGGCCCCGCGCAGGAACTGGCGAACGACCCTGCAAGCAACGTAGCTGTAACCAGTACGCTCACCCGTGCCGCGCGTCGACTCCGAGCGCCTAGTCCCTCCAACCCGATCATCTTCTTGTTCCTACAGCCTCTCGGCCCCGTACGGCGGCGTTTTGCGCGAGCTTGGGCTGGGGTTCCTTGGTGCCAGTTCCCGCCCGGCGGGTTGTAGTGAACCGCGCCAGGACGGTTTTCGCGCACCAATTACTATGTTTGCGAAGTTTTTTTCGCTCTGACCTATCATCGCCTTTGATCTTGCTATACAATGGCTCTCGTAAGGAGCTTGGTTTAGGTCCGTGACTGAAGTCGCGCGACCTCTAGACATCGAAAGTGAAAGCTATGAAATCGAGATTACTACTTGCCGGCTCGGTGCTATTTAGCGCTGCCGGACTCGCCAATGCTTCCGGAGTGCTACTCTGGAACGAGTGGGCATATACAGACAACTGGACCCCTGCGATCGCAGCTGCGGGATTCAGCCAGACCACAGCGGTCGATGAAAGCGACTTCGTCGCGAAAGTCGGCCTGGGCGGCTGGGACGCCGTCGTCATGAACATCGGATCGAGCAGCGGCTATGCGAGCGCGGATGCGGCTATCACTGCTTGGATCGTGGGCGGTGGCAGGGCGATCGCTTCCAACTGGGACACTTCCGACAACGCGCTTGCGAACGCGTTCGGCGCAGCCTACACGGGCAACATTAACGACCCGTCTATCCCTCATAGCGGCACCGGCATCTTCACAGGCGTTGCGAACAATCCTGTGATGACCGCCAACCCAGGCTATGGCATCTTCGCGATGGGCCTCTCGGCCACGACGGGTACTGTGGTCGCCAGCTTCTCGGGTGGCGACGGCGCGATCGTGCAGGGCAACGGTGGGCGGACGTTCTACAATGGCTTCCTGCTGGACGCGTGCGCGGATAACGCCGACTACCAGACGATCTTCAAGAACGAGCTTCTGGCGGTCGTTCCTGAACCCACGTCCATGATGGCGCTGGGCCTTGGCGCAGTGGCGTTCCTTCGCCGCCGACGCAAGGCGTAAGCCCGAAAGTCGAACCTTTGACGGCATGACGGCCCGGATTCGCTCCGGGCCGTTTCTCTTTCTCTTGGGAGACCTTCCCTTTGAGCGAGGACGAGCGGCTATCGCCATATAGAGGGAGGCCAACCGTACATCCGCAGCCGTCGGCGAATCTGCAAGTTACTCGCTCTGGAACGCCTTTTGTGCGGCCTTCATGAGTACGTCGCCGTTCAGTCGAACCTTGTAATCGGGGTTGCTGTAAGCAAAGACGATCTTCTCGAGTTTGTCGATCAGAAACACGGACGGTACGGGCAAGATGTGGTGGCTTTCGCCCAAACAAACTGCCCAGGCTGGAAGTGACTCAGCAATGCTGGGCTCCGACCTCCTTGGGGCGAGGGGCGCAAGCGGCGCCGCACGACTTCGCCCGCCTCCCAAAAAACCACGCTACGAGCGACATCACGGCGGCCATTCCGAGCAGCCCGAGCTTGACGATCCCACCGACGAAGGCAACCGTCTTGACCTGGAGCGGATAGATTCCGTTCGACTTGAGGTATTCGTCGTTTACGAACCGCTGGCCTTCCTCGCCCTTGCCGGAGAGGAAGGCTTTGGGGTCGGTAATGATCATGAGTTGAGGGTCGCCGATCGGGGTGCCGACTTCGCCGAGCAGTTCGGCCGTCGCCGAGTCGTAAGGCTTGATGCGCTGAGTGAGCGCCGCCTTCGATTCAAGGTTGGATTGATAGAGGGCCGCGACGATTAGTCCGAGGACGGACATCGCGGCCAGCATCATGGAGATCTTCTTCATGCAGCTTGTGCATTTGGCGTTGTTGATGAGTGTTGCGAGTTTCATTTCTGGCTCCTCTGTGCCCTCGAGGGGCTGCGTACAGGAGTCGGAATGCCGCAACCGGCGGTGGGAGCGGTGTCGGCGGACACGTTTTGGAGCGATGCCTTGCGGCGGGAGGACTGAGGCGGTGGGAATGGGTCCGGGGCCGTGTCCCCGAGCACATCTTCCCGCAAAATCGAGACTGCGGCAGTTTCTGGTGTCGAAGTCGAGTTATTATGAAACTGTGAAGTATGGTATCGCGCTTTTCGGACTCCTGGTGTCGGTAGGGCTGAATGTCGGTTGTGGCCAGCCCCTCACCGTCGATGAGTTCGTCGACGCCGCAGGGGCGGGAGACGCGCGAACCGTTCGCAGGGGGCTCGCCGACGAGATCGACGTCGAAGCTCTCAGCCGAGATGGGTTCACGGCTCTGGGGGTCGCCTGCTTTGCCGGCCACACCGAGATCGTCCGTATCTTGCTCGACCACGGAGCAAGCCCCAACCCCGCTAGCCCCAAGAACAACCCTGTGTTTCTTTCCGCGAGTTCAGGCCATGCCGACGCGCTCGAACTCGTGTTGGCTCGCGGTGGAGACCCCGAGCCTGGACCCGAAGTCGACCCGCCGCTTGGTTTCGCAGCCAACGGAGAGGTCGCCGAACTGCTGATTCAAGCGGGGGCTGAGGTGAACAAGGGAACGGGCATGAACAACGACACGCCCCTTCATCGCGCCGCAGCCGAACTTCGCGCCGATGTGGTCGAGGTGCTCCTGAAGCATGGCGCGGACGCCAGCAAGGGGAACCAACGGGGGATTACCGCGCTCATGAGAATGTGGATCACCGAGAGCACGGAGTTCTTGGACGATCCTGCCGAAAAGACCTGGCGAACGCTTCGGGCACTGCTCGACGCCGGCGCAGACCCAAACTCCCAGGATATTCGGGGAAACACCGCCCTGCATTACCTTGCGCGTAATGTCCACGCGACCGCCGAGATGGTACACGAAATCGTGAAACACGGGGCCAACCTCCAGACGAAGTCGGCTAGCGGACGCACCCCCTATCAGATGGGCCGATACTATGGCCGCCCGCCGGACGACCCCGTCATGGTGGCCCTTCGAGGGGATCTCAGCGAAGAGGCGGCCGAGGCGCAGATTCCCCGGGAGGAACGCCGCTCGATGCCGCCTGCGCTCGGCCGCGCCGCCGCCACGACCCAATAGGCGTCACAATAGAGCCATGGGCGCCCCCATCCGTCCCCATATCTTGCGGCTTCGACCGTACGTTCAAGGCAAGCCGAGCGTTATCTCGCCTGGATCCGACATTGTCAAGCTAGCTTCCAACGAGAACCCCTTGGGACCTTCGCCGCGCGCCGTAGAAGCGATGGCTAGAGCTGCGGAGCGCGCCCACCAGTACCCCGACGGAGGCGGGACGCTGCTTCGAGAAGAGTTAAGCCAGCGATTTGACCTACCGGCCGGACAGATTCTGCTCGGCAACGGCAGCGACGAGTTGCTGCGAATGATCGGCGCGGTCGTCTTGGAGTCTCCGGAGGACGAAGTCGTATGCGCGACCCCCACGTTCCTAGTCTATGAGCACACGGCGCATGTGGTCCCAGCCACCCTAAAGCAGGCGCCCCTCACTGATGACTTTCGGCATGACCTGCCTGCGATGGCGGCGTTGATCGGTCCCCAAACCAAGATCGTGTTCCTTGCGAACCCCCATAACCCCACGGGCACCGTAGTCACGCGCGGCGAGTTCGACCGGTTCCTCGAGCGCATACCTGCCACGGTTTGGGTCGTTTTGGACGAGGCGTATTTTGAGTTTCTTAGGGACAACGCCGACAGCCCCACCAGCTTGGACTACGTCCGTCAGGGGAGGCCCGTCGTAGGACTCCGCACCTTCAGCAAGGCCTACGGTTTGGCGGGGGCGAGGTGTGGGTATGGGTTCTTCCCACGAGACCTCGCCGACGCGATCGAGCGCGCTCGGCAACCCTTCAATGTGAACGCGCTCGCCCAGGCAGGCTGCCTTGCCGCGCTCCGAGACCACGAGTTCCTCGACCGAACGCTCGCCAACAACCGTTCCGGAATGCGTCGCATCGAAGAATGTGTGCGCAGGTTGGGAGGCCAGGTGAGCGATTCTCACGCGAACTTCGTCTTCGCCGACTTCGGACGGCCAACCGCAGACCTAGTCTCGGCGCTGGAAGCGAAGAGCATCTATGTGCGGGGCGGCGCGGGATTGGGCTGTCCAAACGCGATGCGGATCACGGTCGGCACTCCCGAAGAGGTGGAGCGCTTTTGCGCCGCGATCGAGGACTGCGCCGTTCTCGGGGGTGCGCGTTGATCGTCGTGCTGAGACCGAGCGCAAGCCCTTCCGAGGTGGAAGCCGTCGTCCAGCGAGTCAGGTTGGAAGGGTTCCAACCCCAGGCCGCCCACGACGGAGACCGGCACGTCCTGATCTTCTCGTGTCCAGACAGGTCGCAGCGACTGCGGGTCTTGGGGCAGATTCGGGCGATGCCGGGCGTTGAGTCTGCGACGGAACCTGCGCGGCCCTACGAAGTGGTGGCCCCCCACTATGAAGGCCAGCGGCGCGAGGTGTCGATCGGCGAGATCGGCTGCGGGGGACGCGAATTCACGGTGATCGCCGGCCCTTGCTCGATCGAGTCCGAAGAGAGCCTTGCCTTGACGATCTCCCAGTTGGCGACGCTGGGAGTCAAGGCGGTCCGTGCCGGCGCGTACAAGCCCTCGACCTCCCCTTACGGCTTTCAGGGGCTTCGAAAGAGGGGGCTCGAAATCCTCCGCTCAGTGGCAAGGGAGTTCGGAGTGGCGACGGTAACCGAGGTCCTCGACGTGCGGGACGTTCCCCTCGTGGGCGAATATGCCGACTGCCTGCAGATCGGCGCAAGGAATATGCAGAACTTCGAACTCCTCAAGGAGGTCGGCCGGCAGGCCAAGCCCGTAATCCTCAAACGCGGGCCGGGCGCGAAAGTCGATGAGTGGCTCCTTGCTGCGGAGTACATCGCGACCGAAGGGAACCTGGACATCCTGCTCTGCGAGCGGGGTATTCGCACCTTTGAATCCGGCACGCGTAACACGCTCGACCTGGCAGGCGCGGCTCTCGCGCGACTGCTGACCCAGCTTCCGGTTCTTGCCGATCCGAGCCATTCGACGGGTCGAAGAGACTTAGTGGGAGCGATGTCCGTGGCAGCGGTCGGGGCGGGGCTCGATGGGCTGCTGATCGAGGTCCATGCCGAGCCAAGCCACTCAGAAAAGGACGGAGCGCAGACTCTTTCGTTGGAAGAGTTCGAAACTTTGATTCGTCCCCTCAAGGCGGTCGCAGAAGGAGTGGGGCGGAGCCTCGATTCGCTCCACCCCACATCGGCGGCCGCTACATCCTGAAGCGAGCCATGACGTAGCCCCAGAACTGCTCGTCGCTGACTCCGAACGACTTTACGAACGGGCCGGGTTTGAACATCCCTCCGCCCGCCTCCAGGGTCATGTTGTTGCTGATCGTGAACCGCGCGATCACGTCGTACTCAGAGCCGACCCGGCTACCGGACGCGCCGGTGGGATCGAAGAACGAGCCACCCGCGTAGGTGTTGAACGCTCCGCCTGCGCCGTACCACCCGTCCTTGGCGTCGAACAGTTCGAACGTATGCGCATCGACGGACAGCGAGAACCTATCGGAGAACTGAAAGTCCAGCCCGACCTGGCCGTGAGTCATGTTCTGTAGGCCCTGCATGTCCAGCGTGCCGTACTTGTAGTGGTTCGTCGGGAACAACTGATCGAACGTTCGGTCCTTCGAGCCTGTGAGCGAGCCGCCCGAGGCGATGTTGCCCTCGGCTCGGAATCGAACGCGGTCGTTGATCCAACTGTTGAGTTGGGCGTGCGCGAACCAAGCTTCGACGTCTTTGGCGCCGGATCGGCCCCACTGGAAGGCCCCTTCCGCCGTCACGCCAAACCGGCCCATCGCCGTCGACCAACGGTGATCGAGCGTGTAGATCGAAGTCTGCGGGGTTGGCATTCGGTCGTTTTTATAAACCAGCATGGTCTCGCCGAGGCTCCAGGTCTTGGCCACGCCACCTAAGTAGCGCCGCCAGTTCTTGGTGGGGTCGACAGCGATCTTGCCAGCGAACAGGTCCCAGCCTTGCGTTTGAAAACGGACGCCGTCCCACGACCTGCCTCCATTGCCCCAATCGAACTCGCCGAGCAAGCGCTGATCGCCCTTGCTCAGTCGGAACCGGCCGATCTGGAAGGTGCTCGCATCGGTGGTCCGCTTCAGGTAGCCCTCGAAAAGGTCGTCGTTGTCGGTGTCGGTTTCGGGGCCGCTCCCGACTTTGAACCGGTTGTCGCGACGCTGCCAAAGGACCCTCATGACGCTGTCGCCTTCGGTGTAGTCGAATCCGAAACGCACGCGCGAAAGCCAGTCGCGCCGGTCGTCGGAAACAGATTCGTCGAAGTCCTTGTCTTCTCGGCGCTCCAGCCGCTGCCGAATCTCGAGAATCGGCTTGAACTTAGGATCGTCGAGCAGAGCAGGAGAAGGGGCGTTGATGCCCGGAATGGGAGGAACGATGATGATCATATCCTTGATACCTCACTGAGCCTTCGCGTTCATCCGCTTGGAAGGCGATTCGCGATCATTCTATCTCTTTCGGCAAGAATTGCATAGTCCCCTGCCGCGCGAAGCCCACTTCCTGGGTCTTTTCGATCCTCCGAGGTAGCATCGTGGAAAGATGGACTCCGTTCGCGAGATCGAAATCCTCATTCGGGCCAAATACCCGATTCTTTACGTAACCACCTGGGAAGAGCGGAGGCTTGAAACGGCGCTCCAAGGGGTTTGCTCCGAGCTCAAGAGGAAGCTCCATACCTGGTCGGTAACGCAGGGAATGAGGCCGCCCGTCAATCGGACCAGCGGTCCTCCCAACCCGACCACGCTGCCGGGAGAACTCGAAGCGCTCGCGCTGGTCCATGAGGCGCCTGAGGGTTCGGTGTTCGCCTTGCGCGACTTCCACCCCTACATGAAGGACTACCGAGTCGTGCGCTTACTGCGCGACCTTGCCCATCGGCTGCGCGGGAGGGCTACGACGCTGATCCTCGTTGGACCTATCCTGAGCTTGCCCGTCGAACTCGAAAAAGACGTGACCGTCGTCGAATTCGGGCTGCCGAACGCCCAGCAGATCTCGGATTGTCTCGATTCGGTCGTCGCCGCGGTGAAAGATGACCCCAAGGTGCAGTCCAAGCTCACGAAGGCCGACCGCGAACTGATCGTCAAATCGGCTCAAGGGCTGACTCTGGACGAAATTGAGAACGTCTTCGCCCGCAGTTTCGTCGAGAAACGGAAGTTCGATGTCGAGGTCGTGCTCGAAGAGAAGAAACAGATCGTCCGCAAGTCGGGGCTGCTCGAGTACTACCCTGCGGAGCACACCCTCAAGGACGTGGGAGGGATGGAGTACCTCAAGCAGTGGCTCGAAGTGCGAAGGAAGAGCTTCACCGAAAAGGCCAAGGCGTTCGGCATTCCCGTTCCCAAAGGAATCCTGATTCTCGGTGTGCAGGGCTGCGGAAAGTCGCTCTTGGCGAAAGCCGTCGCCGCGCATTGGAGCCTTCCGATGCTGAAAATGGACGTGGGTCGGATCTTCGGCAGCCTCGTCGGCCAGAGCGAAGAGAACATGCGCCGGGCGATTCGTATCGCCGAATCCGTCGCTCCCTGCATTTTGTGGATGGACGAGATGGAGAAGGGTTTTTCCGGGATGGCGGGAAGCGGGGTCAGCGACAGCGGCACTACGGCAAGGGTGTTCTCGACGTTCCTCACCTGGATGCAAGAGAAAACCCGGCCCGTGTTCTTGATTTCCACGGCCAACGACGTTACGAAGTTGCCGCCGGAGATGCTACGAAAAGGCAGGTTCGACGAGATCTTCTTTGTGGACCTTCCCGACGCCGAGGAAAGAAGGCAAATTTTCCAAATCCATCTGAAGAAGCGCAAACGGGACCCCGCGCTGTTCGATTTGCCGAAGCTCGCCGAGCACACGCGCGGTTACAGCGGCGCGGAGATCGAGCAGGTCGTGGTGGGCGCGTTGCACCTGGCGTTTGCGGACGACCGCGAACTCACCATGGCCGACCTGGTGACCGAGGCGAAGTCGATCGTGCCGCTCAGCGTGATGATGCGAGAGGACATCGAAGAACTCCGCACTTGGGCGGCGCTTCGTACTCGTCCCGCCAGCAAGCAGGATGGGGACTGAGTGGGGTTACGTGCCCAAGTCCACCGGCTTCGTTGAGGCCCATTGCCCCCGTGTGAAGTCGGGGATGTCGATGCTTTGACCCCGGTTCGCCACCGATTTCTCTGAGAGAGGTGAGATGCAGGTCCAAGCCGCGGCGTCGTAAACATCCTGATCGACGGGCAGCCCGTTGCGGAGGCAATAGATGATGCGCCAGAGCATCACGAAATCCATCCCTCCATGCCCGCCCTGATTGGAGGGTAACGCAGCGACCTTCTTCCAAAGCGGGTGGTCGTACCTCTCGAAAAACGGGTTGAGGTCCGCGCCTTGCGTCCACGAATCCGCCGATTTCGTCAGAAGGTGGGCACCCGCCTCATCTGAACTGGCCGGGCCCTCCAAGACCAACCGATTGGGAAACCCTCCCCAAACGCCTTTCGTCCCCTGAATCAGGTTCAGCCGGTTGTACGGCCGAGGCAATTGCTCGTCCCATTGGACCATGATCGTCTTGCCCATCACCGTCCGCACGATTGTCGTGCTGATGTCCCCACAAACGAACTTCATCCGGTTCCATTTGTGGTCGGGTGGGAAGTTCCGCTTGGCATATTCGGCGCGGACGCGCGAGTTGCTGGAGACGCTCGAAAGGTAATCGAGGCGGTCGCCGCGATTGACGTTCATGTACCAGCAAACCGGGCCAAACCCGTGCGTCGGGTAGAGGTTGCCGTTGCGCTTGGTGTAGTGAACCGTTCGCCACGATCCGGTTCCTCGCTGCACCTCGTGCATCTGCCCTCGAAGGTCATGAATGTAGGCCGCTTCGCCATGCAACGGCTCGCCGAGGAGCCCCATGCGGCACATGTTGAGGACCATCAGTTCCTCGCGGCCGTAATTCACGTTCTCCATCATCATGCAGTGCCGGCGCGTGGCTTCGGAAGTTTCGACCAGTTCCCAGCATTCTTCGAGCGTAACGCAGGCGGGGACCTCGACGAAGGCGTGCTTGCCCGCCTTCATGGCGTCGATGGCCATCCGGGCATGCTCTTCCCAAGGCGTCGAGATGATTACCGCGTCGATGTCGTCCCGGGCCAGCAATCGCTTGTACTCATCGCTGCCGTTGACGTACACGGTGGGCGCGGGGCGTCCGGCGTCGACGCATCGCTTGGCGGAGCGGTCGGCCCAGTCCTTGTAAAGGTCGCAAATGGCCTTGATCTCGACGCCCTCGAGGGCGAGCATCTGGGCGGCGTGCCCCGAACCCCTCGCGCCGACCCCGATGAACCCAAGGCGGACGGTATCGAGTCGGGGCGCGGCGTAGCCGATCATGGTCGATTTCTGGGGGCTTTCAGGGATGCGCGGTTTCTTGAGCGCGCCGCCGCTGCCGACCGATACCGAGGCTGCCGCGGCGAGGCTTGCCGCGCCCGCTGCCTTGAGAAACTCCCGGCGAGGAACTTTGTCCGACATGGTGGCTTCCATGCTACCAGGAAGCTTGGGGTTCCTCGTCATTTGGTGTGGGTAGCGGGTCGTAGCTTTCCGTGCAGCAGGTAGCTCATGGCGATGAGGTTTTGAGGGTTGCTGTAGCCTCGCGCTTTGTTTTTGGCTGCCTGCAGAACGCTGTGGAGGCCTTCCAGGAATCCGTTGGAGATTCGGGTTTCGAACCACCTCAAGATCTTGTCCGCCGCATTGAAGAAGGTGACGGCGGCCACGACCACGGCATGGGCGACATGGACTTCTGAGTCCTACCGCGACCCGAACGAGGGGCGGCGCCAACGGCCCGCCTCTCGTTCCCCTTTGACCGATCCGCTCGCAAGAGTCGCAGGGCCATCTGCGGTGCGGTTCGATCTTCTATTGCCCACAACGAGACCGAATCCGACGCCGTTTTCGAGATATCCCCGTTCCGATTCGCTGGTCAAACCCGGGTAGGAAGTTCTACCTACCTCGTTATGTCCTGGACTTTAGCAGGAGTCCTTGGTCTCCGCAACGAACTCGACGTACGATCAATGAGGATTGACCCCGATGCCGAACGGCAGACTCCACGACAATCCACTAAGTGACTTCACAATCTACGGGCTTCGTCCGTTTCCGCCGGACATCATGGAACTCTTGGAGCGGATCCAAACTTGGGCTAGAGCTTCCGGTCGCTTTCCACTTGGCGAGAATTGGCCCTACTCGCCGAAAGAATTTGAGTGGGTACAAGGCGAGAACCTCGATGAGGCGCGCCGTCTCTTGCTCAGCTTTGCGGAAATGCTCGAAGCGGGTCGAGGAGATGAGGTCCTGCTCGACCCCAGGAACCGCAAACCGTTCAAGAAACCTTGACCTAGAGATTGCCCGTGAGGTGGCAAAGGTGAGCGCCATGATGACTCGATCCAATCTGGGTGCCACCCCAAACTTGCTTTGGGGTGATGCTCAGCCTCCCCTTAAGCGATCCTGCGGTCCAAGCGGCAGGTGGCTCCGACCGGCGGAGGGTTCATGCCGTTCGTCCGGGGAAGGTCCTGAATCCCATCGTCAGAGCCGTAGATCCACTGCAAGGGTCCTCGGGCGGGTCATTCACTCCGAAAGGCAACATCTCTTCCGAAGCGCCCCGATACTGAGTGCGCGAAACTTGTTTTACGCTTTGAACCCGGCCCCGGAGCACCCCAAAACGAGGTTGGGGTGGCACCCGGACCGCGCGCTCCCAGGGCGTTGTCCGGGGCTTGAGGATTGCGGCCCGTTAGCCTCCGGACCACCCCGAGGGGGGTTGAAGCGTCGTCTGGCCCATCCCGTCATCGAGGGCTTTGTCCCGGAGAGGGAGTTTCTCTACCTCATGCGCCGGAGGGTTTGACTCTACTGACCCAATCTGAATCGATCTCTCGCGCCATGAGGAGTTCCGAAAGTTGGCCGACGTGGCCTTGAAGGTGGCGGAGCGTAAGCAGTTCGTGGTCGAGCTTGGGAAACTTCTTGTACCACGGAATCCCGGATTCCTGAGAGTCGAGGTCGAGGCCATCGAGGGTCGGATCCACCCGCGAGTCCACCCATCGCAGGTACTGGATCATTTCCTCCCTTGAAACGGGCTCGACGCCTTCGGGAATCTCGAAAGGATCGAGGTCCCACGATTTGTCCCAAAGCCCCTTGAAGTCCTCGCGCACGCCCATCAGCAGGTTCGTTGGCGGCTCGAAGTCCTCCACGCTCTGGCTCATGTAGAGGTGGGTGAAGTAGATGCCGTGGAAGGCGATGCGCCAGAAGCTCCTGGTACAGAAACGGCCGGGCGCGTCCTCGTAGGGGTCGCTTCGGGATGGCGAGGTCCAAAGATCATCCGGGCATTTGGCTACGCAGTCCTCCATCATCGCCAGCGCTGCGTGGTACTGCTCCTTGAGAGCGGATCGAATCGGCATGGGAGCGAGAGTACCGCCTCTTGGCCCCAAAAAATACAGGGTCGTACATTCTGCTTGAGTTGAGCGGTCGGCTCAGACAAACCAAGCCACGGACGAACCTGATTGGCTCATTCGTGGTACTTGTTAAAGGAGTGGCCTGTTGGTGACCATTCACTTGGGGGGGGTGAAGTCGATCGGCTGGTTGAGGGCAGCCTTCTGCCCGCGGGCGCCGTGGTGGTTGCGAAGCGCCTTCTTGACGATTTCGATCTTCTCGGCGAGGTACGCCTGGTGCTTGCGCCCGTGTTCGAGGTCGTACTTCTTTCGTTCTCGAAGGTCCTTGAGCTTGGCGACGAGTTCCTCGAAGCTGGGGCCCACAGGAATCTGGCCTTGGGTCTTAGTAAGGCTGGCTTGGTTGCCTGAAGCTGTCTGAGCTTGCGCCGGTAACAGGGAGGGCGCGAAAGCGAACGTCGAGAGCACGGTTGCGAGTGCGAGGGTGCGTAGCATTTTCGGTTTGTCTCCTCGGCCCGTAGGCCATGGTGAGCAGACCGTGCGATGCTCCGAAATGTTCGGGGCCCCTACCGCTCAACGGCCTTCGACGTGAGAAAATTGAGCCCGAAGCGCTTGGACTAGAGTCCTAGGCCTCCTGATCCCAAGCCGTTAGCGGAGAGGTTCGTACCGCGCCCGGAAGAACCTCAAGTAACGCGGCTCATACACCATTCGCAGTCCCTTCGCTTCGTTCCTACGGTCATACGTCTCGCACACCGCTTCGACGGTGACGTCCATGTGCGCTTGCGTATAGACTCTGCGCGGAATGGTAAGGCGCGCGAGTTCGAGGGCAGGCCGAATATGGTCGCCCGTTTCGGGGTCGCGCCCCGCGCTCGCAATGCCTCGTTCCATGGACCGGATTCCGCTTTCCAGATACAACTCGGCCGCTAGAGTCTGCGCGGGGAATGCGTCCTGGGGAAGGTGAGGATAGAACCCTTTCGCGTTCAAGAACACGGCGTGCCCCCCGATCGGCTGGACGACGGGGATGCCTTGTTCGATGAGGTGCAGGCCGAGGTATTCGACTTGGCCGACCCTGGCGCGAATGTGGTCGTCGCAGACGCTTTCGGCGATCCCTTGCGCCATCGCTTCCATATCCCGTCCCGCCAAACCACCGTATGTGTGCAGCCCTTCATACACCACCACGAGGTTGCAGGCCTCTTCATAGAACTTGGGATCGTTCGTAGCTAAGAAGCCGCCGATGTTCACGAGCGAATCCTTTTTGGCGCTCATTGTGCAACCGTCACCCAGGCGACACATTTCCAAGAGTATCTCCGCCACTGGCCGATCGCGCCACCCTTCTTCTCGCTGCTGGATGAAGTAAGCGTTTTCGACCAAGCGCGTTGCGTCGAAATAGATTGGAATGCCGTGCCGCTCTGTAAGGGAGCGAACCTCCCTCAAGTTGTTCATGCTGAAGGGTTGGCCGCCCGCCATGTTCACCGTGCCGGCGAAACTGACGTAGGGAACGCGCTCCGCTCCAACTTTGCCGATCAAGTCTTCGAGCTTTTGCAGGTCGATGTTGCCCTTAAACGGGCTCAGGTCGTCGGGGTCGTGCGCCTCGTCCACGATAACGTCCACAAACGTTGCCCCGGCGAGCTCTTGATGCAACCTCGTGGTCGTGAAGTACATGTTTCCCGGAACGAAGTCCCCAGGCTCAATCAACGACTTGGAGAGGATGTGCTCGGCGCCCCGTCCTTGGTGAGTCGGGACGATGTAGTGGAAGCCGTAGTATTCTCGAACGGCGGCCTCGAGGTTCTCAAAGTTCTTGCTGCCGGCGTAAGCTTCGTCGCCGACCATCATTCCGGCCCATTGCCGATCGCTCATTGCGCTGGTGCCGGAATCCGTCAGGAGGTCGATATAGACGTCTTCCGAACGAAGCAAGAACGTGTTGTAGCCGGCGGCTTCGAGCGCGGCAGCGCGCTGTTCGCGGGAGGTCATCTGCAGGAGTTCGACGACCTTGATCTTGTAGGGCTCGGCCCAGGAGCGCTTGGGAAATCGGCTTGGCATCGTATCACCGTTCCCGCAGTGCGGGACTGCACAAAGATTGGGGAATCTTCATTCGGCGCGCCATGATGCGGGTCATATCGCCGGGGGGAGCCAAAGAATCAGGGGCGCTGCAGAATTGCAGTTGGAGGGGGCAAGCGCGCTACCGGCGCTTCGCCTGGTGGAGCCGGCGACAGGATTCGAACCCGCGACCCGCTGTTTACAAAACAGCCGCTCTACCTCTGAGCTACGCCGGCGCCTAGGGGTGAGAAGTTTACACGCCCCAGCTAGCGGGTCGGCAATCCCGGCGGAAGGGCCCACCGGGATCTCAAACCCTCGGGGTTATGCCCGTCGCTTGCGAGTTCGGACGAGGCGCGCGTTGCCGTCCGCGTCGTAACCGATGCGGTATCCAGAAGGAATCTTCGCTAGCGCAACAGCGACGCTTTCGGGAAGGGCTGAAGCCCGCTTCCGGCCGCCGCGCTTTCCAGGGTTGAGCGCGGTAAAAGCCTCGGTCGCATCCTCTTGAACGCCCATCGCCACTAAGTCCTTGCCTTCGATTCGGTAAAGCTCAGAACTTGCAGGGAACGACAGGAAAATGTACTTGTCATCCGTGAGCATTCTCACTTGCAGAGGAAGCTTATGCTTCTTCATGCCAACTCTCACGGAAAGAACGCCCGAACGAACGTTCGCTTTGAATTTCAACGAGTTTTTTACGGTTTGCACAGATTTTGCCATTAGAATCCTCATAAGGGGAGCGCAAACGAGTGTACTCCAAAATATGACACAGAACGCAAGAGGAACTTCCCTAAATTGCTGCCCATCCGCAACTTTCTGCCCCCAAAGACTATCTTTCGATCAACGAACAATCCACGTTGTCGATCAGCCGAGTAGACCCGAGCCGGACCGCTGTTATCAGTCTGCTATTGCGACTGTTGGTTTTCAACGGTTTTAATGTATCTGCGTCTACCAATGCCAGGTATTCGGGTTCTAGTCCCAGACTCTTCCACCACGAAGCGACCCTCTGCAGCGACTTTTCGACGGGCCGTCCTGGAGCGAACTGGAGTTCAGCGGCGAGATCCTGAAGGCCCTGAAAGATCGCCGGGGCAACCGTGCGCTCCTCTGGGCTCAGGTAGACGTTCCGGCTCGACATCGCGAGGCCGTCCGACTCCCGAATAGTATCGTGAAAGAAGAGGACCACGTCCATGCTCAGATCGTTGGTCATGGACTCGATAACCCGGCATTGCTGGTAGTCCTTCTGACCAAAGTGAGCAAAGCGACACCCGACGATTCCGAAGAGCTTGGCTACGACGGTAGCGACACCTTCGAAGTGGCCTGGGCGGCGTTCGCCTTCCCAAAGGTCGGACACCTCCGAGACCCTAACCGTCGTCCGCATGGACTCGTACATTTCGCTGACCGAAGGCGCAAAAAGGACGTCCACCCCTTCCTGTTGAGCTAACGAGATATCCCGTTCCTCATTCCTCGGATACGCATCCCAATCCTCCGCTGGCCCGAATTGGAGCGGGTTCACGAATAGGGACACAACCAGTTGATCGCACAATTCACGGGCCGAACGCATCAGCGAGAGGTGGCCCTCGTGAAACGCGCCCATCGTCGGGACCAACCCGACTGCGCCACTTCGGAGGGCCCGCATCTCCGAAATCGTTCGCACGACTTTCAAAAGCTATGTTCCTTCGTGGGAAACTCCGCGCTTCGGACCTCGCTTGCATACCGCTCGATCGCCTCGCGAAAGAGAGCATAGCCCTCCGCGTACCGCTTGGCGTGCTTGTATTTCGTGGGGGAGAGGCCCGCTACGTCGTGGAACACTTGAACCTGGCCATCGCATTCGGGTCCGGCTCCGATCCCTATCGTGGGGCAGGGTGCCTCCGCGGTGACCCGACCCGCAAGGGCAGCCGGGACTAACTCGAGCACCATCGAAAAGGCCCCTGCATCGGCCACCTGCCGAGCCGCCGCGAGGAGCATCTCTGAGTCCGATTCGGACTTGCCTTGTACCTTATGTCCCCCAAAAGAGTGGATCGATTGGGGGGTCATCCCAAGGTGCCCCATCACGGGAATCCCCGCGCGGACGATCGCTCGAATCTCGTCGGTATAGGGACCCTCGAGCTTCACCGCTTGCGCGCCCACTCGAACCAACTCGACAGCGGACTCGACGGCAGCGGACGTCGAGGCTTGATATGAGCCGAACGGCATATCGGCTACGATCAGCGCCCGATCGACTACTGCGGCAACAGCCGCGGTGTGATGGAGCATATCGTCCAGCGTCACCGGCAGGGTCGAATCGTAGCCCAGCATCACGTTGCCCACGGAGTCGCCCACCAAAACGATGTCGACTCCAGCTTCGTCGGCAATCGCGCCCGTCACCGCGTCATACGCAGTCACGCATACGATTCTCTCTCGCCCTTTCTTAGCGAGGATCGAAGGCGCTGTAACACGTCCGCTCATTGGCGGCCCATTGTACCGTCAGGAGTTGTACGCCGCCAGCACCTCAGCCGCGTGGCCTTCGGGCTTTACGTCGCGCCAAATCCGCTGAACCGAGCCGTTTTCGCCGACGAGGAAGGTCGTCCGAGCGACCCCCATGTACTTGTTGCCGTAAAGCGTCTTCTCGACCCACAGTCCAAGGGGTTCGATCAAGCTACGCTCCACGTCCGCGAGCAGCCGAAACGAAAGTCCATGCTTCGCTGCGAATTTTGCGTGCGAGTCGATGGGATCGGGGCTTACGCCCAGCACGTTGGCGGTTCCAAAGTCTGGGAGCGCCGCCTGGAACTCGCAGGCCTCGACCGTGCAGCCGCTGGTGTCGTCCTTCGGATAGAAGTACAGGATCGTCTTCTGGCCCACCAAGTCGCTACTTGACACGAGGTTGCCGTCTTGGTCCTGCAACGAGAACTCCGGAAAAGGGTCGCCTTCTTTGATCATCGCAATATCTCCATGTACCCATACGAGGCCAGAAGGTCATGGATTAGCGCGGCTTGCGACGTCGAGCATCAAGGCGTGCATCAAGTCCGACCTCGTGACGATTCCCGACAGCTTGTCATCCTCGACGACGGGAAGCAGGGTGAGTCCGCTCCGCAGCATCACGTGAAACGCCTCGCCGACTTCTGTATCGGGCGACAAGCAAGTGGGATCGGGGGTCATATAGACGCTGACCGAACTCGAAGCTACGGAGACGAAGCTGTCATTCGAACCCGCGGCTCTGCAAACGTCGCCCTCCGTCAGCACCCCGACCGGAGCGCGGTCCTTATCGACGATCACGATGCCCGGAAACTGGTAGATGTCCATGGCGTCCGTCGCGTCTCGAACAGTGTTCTCCACCGTGAGCATCGGAATGTGCGCGTGCAGCACCTCGCGGAGCGTCATAGCGAGAGTCTACTTGGTCGAGCGAGTTCGCAACGCTATAATCTGCACGATGCAGGCGCGCTGGGCGATTGTGGGCGGTTCGGGAATCGGGGGTCTCCTTGAGGAACTCGCAGGCCGTCCCGTCCACATCCCCACACCGCTTGGGATGCAACGCGGACGGGAGATCGAGTTGGGCTCAGAGCGGGCCCTGGTGGTCAGCCGACATTCCTTGGGGCACAAGACTCCGCCGCACCGAGTCAACTTCGCTGCGATCGCCTGGGCGATTCGGTCGGCCGGCATCCGTCATGTTCTCGCAACGGCCGCAGTGGGTTCATTACGGGTGGATTGGCGTCCGAAGACTCTCGCTCTCTGCACCGACTTCATCGACGCATCCGGAAGAAACCTCACGCTCTTCGACACCCGAGTCGAACACGTTCCGTTTGGGTCGCCGTTCCATTGGGGCCTCAATGAGCGAATCCTCGAGGCCGCGGGCGAAGAACGACTTGCCATCGAGCCGAAGGCCATCTATGTCAACGCGAACGGACCGCGCTACGAAACTCCGGCCGAAATCGAAATGTATCGGCGGTGGGGCGGGGACGTGGTGGGCATGACCGCGGGATCTGAGGCCGTGTGCATGGGCGAAGCGGGCCTGAGCTATGCCTGTCTGGCGTTCGTGAGCAACCTGGGTTGCGGCCTGGTCGAGGCAGACCCGAACCACGCGGAGGTCCTCGAAGTAGCCCACGAGGTAGGTCCCACGATTCTGGCCCTGTTTCAGCGCGTCATCGAACGAGGAGCCCCTTGAAGCTGACTCGGCGACGATTCACGCTGGCGCTCGCGATGACCCCTGGAATCGGTGGGGCGTTACTTACGCGCGTGCTCACCCGTTGCGAAGCGCTCCAATGCGATGGCGACTCCTTCTTCAAGCTCTCGCCTCAAGCGCTCCAAGAGGACTTTGGGTTGCCTCCTCGCGTTGCGGAGACCCTCGCCCACTACTCGGACAACGCAGACAAAGCCGACGGGGAGTACTTGGAGAAGCTCGAAGCGAGGGGAGTGCAGGTCGTTACCGCAGCAGACGCCCACTTCCCGGAGGCCCTTTCGAAGTTCATGCCCGACCACCCCGCGCTCTTGTTCCTTTATGGGAACGGCCACCTGCTCAACGCCAAGACCTTCGCGGTTCTGAGTTCCAAGGAAGCGTCGCCGACCGAACTCGACCGGATCGAGAAGCTCGCCGAAGAGGGGATATTGCAGTCCGAAATCCTCGTAACTTCCGCGACAAGGCCGGAGTACCAGCGTTCCGCGGTCGTCCCGCTGAGGTGGGGATCGCCAAGGGTCCTTTGTCTCGATCGGGGCGTCGAGGCGACTCTGGGCGAAGACCTTACGGAGGAGCCGTTCCGCGCGGCCCGGCTCTGGCGCTACCAATTCGACCCGAAGTGCGACCTGGTCGTGAGCCCTTATCGGCCGACGATGAAGTTCGGAAGGGCCACAGCCAAGACGCGGGATTTCTTGGTCGCTGGGCTGAGCCGGAGGATTGACTTCGTTCGGATCAATCCGGGCGGGGTCATGCGGCAGGTTCTCGGCCATGCGCTGGACTCCGGACGACCGTGCCGAGTTTGCCAGAGCGACCCGAACTTTGCAGGTTGGCGGGAGTTGGGCGTCGAGGGGATCGACATTTGACTTGCGCTCGCTATAGGAACTCGAAAACCGACTTGCCGGGGGTAGGTCCCGGCCTGCTTGCGATTCGAGGCCAAAGTCGCCATAATCGATACCTGCGGAGTGGTGTCCGAGTGGTCGAAGGAGCGCGACTGGAAATCGCGTACTCGGTGTTGAGCCGGGTCGTGGGTTCGAATCCCACCCGCTCCGCCAGACTCCCCGCGCTCCCTTACCGACCTGCCCCTCTGCGCGCCCGCAGGGAGAATCATGAGACCGGCTGATCGTCTTTCTTCCGACAATGAGGCTTGTCGGGAGCGAGAGAGGGTGTGGTCCGCACTAGCCGCCTACATCGAAGAGAACCGGAAGGTCCCGTTCCCTCGGCCTCCAGATGACTCCCCGAGAGCCTCTTTCGATCCGACTCGCGGCTTTCCCTCGCCCGGAGCGCTCACGGGCCCGTTCGGTGGCGTCATTGGAGAGTACCGCTTCGTGTTCGAAGGTGAGGATGACCTCCTCCACCTGCTGTTGATGCGAACCGACGGGGCGGCTCTCGAACGCGAGTCTGCGCTGGAGGTCGCTGAGTTCTTGACCGAAGGAGTGCCGAAGTCGCTGAAGTGGCTCCGGCTGGGCCCTACCTCCCTCAGCCTTTACCTGGGCCACGACCTCCTGCTCCAAGCCATCGGCGCCCAAAACAGCGTCGAAGAGCGCAACAACGGATGATTCGGTACCTGCGAGCGTGTTGTATAGTAAGGGAGCGAGATAACGAAATGGCATTCCGAAGCGATCTAGATGCAGTCCTGCTCGGCGCGTTGGCGGACGGGCCCCTTCACGGCTACGCCATCGTCAAGAGTCTTCAGAAAAACAGCAACGGGCTCCTCAGGTTGGGAGAGGGCCAGTTGTATCCCGCGCTCCACAAGCTGGAGCAGGTCGGGTTTGTCACGGCGACTTGGGACCAGCAAGAGGGCAAACCGTCCCGGAGGGTTTATCGTTTGACTCAAGCGGGCCGCGACGAACTCGAACGCCAGCGAACCACTTGGCTGAAGTTCGTCAAGAGCATCAATTCCGTTTTGAAGACCCAGTAGCCAGCCTTACTCTACGACCATCCGTCTCATCGAGGTTCAACGTGTATCGGAGTTCGATTGAAGTCTTCCTGGATCGAGAGCGAGCCCAACTCGTTCGGCGATTCGACGAAGAGAGCGTCGACGAGGTTCTCGCCGAGATTCACGCCCACCTCAGGGAGAGCGCCGACGACATGGCTGCTTCGGGGCTGCCGTTGCGGGACTCGGAAGAGATTGCCCTTCTCCGGTTTCAGAACCCCCAGCGGCCTCTGAGCATCGCCTCGCTCATCGCTCGGAACTGTCGGGGGGATCGGGCATGGGCGCCTCCTGCTGTCCTGATTGGATTCCTGGGCGCGGTCGTTCTATGCATTTGGGCGATCGTGTCGACCCCCGATCACCCGATTAGCTGGACGTGGGCCACGGTCTTCATGCTGGGCGCAGCGGGCTGTTACGGCTATGCGGCAAAGCGAGCGGGCGATTTTGCGAACTTGAAGAACGTCGTAGCCGCCATCGCGTTCACGACAGCGCTCGCGGTGCTTTTCAACCCAACGATCTCAAAGGCCGACCCTCACCCCTTGAGTAGCGCGGGCTCCCTTGCCGGGCTTCTAGCCGCCAACACCTCTTCGACCAGAGCGACATCCGAATGGCTCGCGCTCGACGCTTCCCGTAACGACCTCTTCGGCATTCAGGACGATTCCGACACAGAAGCGCCGTTGGAGTCCGAAGCGGCTCCCGACTCGGGCGTCCTCACCCAAGAGGAGGAATGGCAGGGCAACCTGGAGTCCCGGCCCTTTGGCCTGACCAACCTCGACCGCCCGAAGTTCTTCAAACGGGTGTTCCTTTTCCTGCCCGACACGGCTCGGCTCTCGCTGATGTGGCTCCTCTTGGTGTCGGTGGTTCATGGGGCGGTGGCATGGCTGCGCCTGGCTTGGCGACCCGCAGCCCCCGGAGTTCAACTGATCACCTGAGGCTACATTTCGCGCCGGTACTCGAAGGCGCTGAGAAGGGTCGCGGAGTCCGCATAATCGAGTTCCCCTCCGATGGGCATCCCGTGGGCGATCCGCGTCACCTTCACTCCGAGCGGCTTGATGAGCCTCGCCAGGTACAGCGCAGTGGCATCGCCCTCGACGGTGGCGTTCATCGCCAAGATGACCTCGCTGACCCCGGACTCCAATCGAGCGATCAACTCCTTCGCTCGAATCTGATCCGGTCCAACGTCGTCCATCGGGCTCAAGACGCCGTGCAAGACATGGTAGGAACCACGATACTCGTTCACCCGCTCGATGGCGGAGATGTCCTTGGGTTCGGCGACGACGCAGATCGAGGCCTTATCGCGCCTGGGGTCCGAGCAGATCTCGCAAATCTCGCCCTCGCAGAAGTTGTGGCAGGACGAGCAGAACCGTAGAGTTTCGACCGCCGCCTTGAGCACGAGCGCGAACCGTTCGGCCTCTGAAGCCGGCCTTCGCAAGACGTGATAGGCGAGTCGCTGCGCGCTCTTGGGGCCGATCCCAGGTAGCTTCTCAAACTCGGCGATGAGATCGGCGAGAGGCTTGGAATACAGCATTTAGAACCCAGAAAGCTTGTCGAGCCCAGGGATGTTCGGCATGATCTCCTTGACTTTGGCGGCCCGCAATTCGACGGCTTTTTCATGGCCATCTCGAACGACGCTCACGATGAGGTCTTCGAGCGCCTCGATGTCGTCCGGATCGACGACGCTTGGGTCGATCGTGATCTTCTCGATGACTCCTGTGCCCCGGAACAGACCCTTAACGGGCCCCTTGTCCACCTCGATTCGCTCGTTCTCGAGCTCTTGCTCGAGGTTCTGAGCGCGGGCCATCGCCTGCTGCGCTTCGCGCATCGCTCCCGCAAAACCCTGTCCGCCGAACTGCTTAGGTAGTTTCATGGATTCCGATTCCCGCCTTGACCGTCCCCGCGCCTAGCTGTTGGGAAACACCTGGCGCGAAAGATCGAGCAGGCTCTCGCCTTCTGCGGGCAATTCTACCGCCTCGGCAGAACTCGACTTCGCTTTGCGGTTCGCCGCGGCGAAGTCCACCTCCCACTCCTCGCCGGCAAACTTCCCGACGATCTCCTTGACCTTGGTGATTCGAGCGGGCCCGTTCGGGCCAGAGGTCATGCTGTCGCAGTCGATCTTGCGGTCGAACTCGATGGAAAGCGTACCGCTCTCGAACCCCACCACTCGAGTGCTCAACAGCTTCTGCGCCATGACTTTGCTGAACTGCGCTTGGATGTGCTCGACGGCGGCTTTCCAAACTTCTTTGGCTCTCGCGATCTCAGGCGGATCGTCGGGCTGAGGTTCCTCCATTTTCGAAACGCCGTCTGGGGGCGCTTCGGCGGACGCCTCCTCGCCTCCGGCGACGACCGCCTTGGTGGGACTCGGCTCGCTCTTTCGGGGTCTTTCTTCGACGGCTTGGGGAGCCTTCTCGGCCTGGGGCTGTGCCGCTCGGGCTTCAGTCTGAGGACGGGTCTTCGCGCCGTCCCAAGGCACTTCCGACGCCAGTCGGATCAGTTCCGATTCGAGCCACAACCTCGGCAAACTCACCATCCGCACCTTGACCAAGGCTTCGCCAATGCTCGAGCGCATCGAGAGGATCGCGTCGCGGCCAAGCTGCATTGCCAGCGCCTTTTGACTCGCCACAACGGCCGCATCGCTGGCGCTGGTCGAACTCAGGCCCCACGCCGAAACCGTCAGATCCGAAAGGCGATACATCAGCGACTCCAGGATGGCTCTGGCGTCACGGCCCTGCCGATAGACGTCCTCGATCGTTTGGACCACCTTCGCGACGTCCGACTCCCGAATCGCGGTGAGGAGGGCGTCGACCTGCTCTTCGTGGACGAGCCCGAGTTGATCGTACACGTGGTCGAGGGTGACTTTTCCCTCTGCCGTGAGCGCCGCAAGCTCCAAGAGGTTGAGGGCGTCCCGATAACTGCCGTCCGACATGCGGGCGATGGCTCCCAGCGCCGCGGGGTCCGATTCGATCCCCTCGCTTTTTGCGACGTGCTGGAGCCGGGAGACGATCTCAGCAAGCGACCCCCGTCGAAACTCGAACTTCTGACAACGAGAGCGGATCGTCGGCGGCACCTTCGCATACTCCGTCGTCGCGAGAACGAAGACCAAGTGCGCGGGCGGCTCCTCGATGGTCTTGAGCAGGGCGTCGAATGCCTTGGGCGAAAGGTCGTGAACCTCGTCGATGATGAACACCTTGAAACTCGCTTGCGCGGGGCGGTATTCGATCATGTGCAGAATCGCCTCACGAACGTCGTCCACTCCCGACTCGCTCGCGGCGTCCATTTCGATTACGTCCATGCAGTTGCCCGCGGTGATCGAAACGCAGATGTCGCACTCGTTGCAGGGCTCTTCGGCAGGCCCTTTTTCGCAACAAAGAGCTTTGGCGAGCATTCGGGCCGTCGAGGTCTTTCCGGTTCCGCGAGGTCCGATGAAGAGATAGGCGTGGCTATAACGGCCGGATTTGAGCGCGTTCTGAAGGGTTCGCACGACGTGCGGCTGGCCAACAAGATCGTCGAAACGTTGGCTTCGGTACTTGCGATAAAGAGAGACGTGGCTCACTGCTCAGTGCCGGATGCCGGGAAGGGTGCGTCGCGCCCCAGTGCGATTTACCGTTGCTACCTTCCGGTCCTGGCGGAGTTCACCGTCCGGTTGCCGCGCAGTTCCCGGCGAACAGGAGCATTGTAGCATCCCCTGCCCGCGAAGAATAGGGCCGACAGGCGATTCCCCTAGGGTTATACTCGCACTATGTTCAGCGTACTGCTTCCCGTGCTGATCGCAATGGGCCCGATCGTGAACGAACCGTCCTCTTCTCAACTCGAATTCTTCGGCGACGACGTCGGAGTTCGCATGACTAAGGTTCCCGTCGCCGGGAATCCAGGAGCTTTCGAGTTCGTCGGGCAGTTCTTCGTTCGAGGGGAGACGGGCAACTGGAAGGCAGTACTTTCGAGCCCGACTCACCCGGATGTCGCTCGACTGACCCGTGTGGCGGAAAGCTCCCTCCTCAAGCGGACGGGCGCGGGCCTCTTCGCTTCGGCGCCGTCCCATTCGTTCGAGTCGTGCAGCCTATCGAAAAAGGGCCAGGGCAGTGAGTTTCTCTTGCGCCGCCTTTCCGAGGGAGTGACGCTCACCAAGAGAGTCTGGGCTCCCCAGAAGGGCCGGCAAATCAAGGTCAGCCTGCAAGCGGAGTTCCCCACGAACGGCCAGCGCATCGAGTACTTCCTCGATTCCTATGCCTTCACGCCTGACAGAAAACCGCTCTCGGGGGCCGGAAAACCCGACTCCACGTTTTCGCCGGGTCTTCGCCCGAAAGAGGGGCAGGTCGTAGGCGACCACTTCTATCGCGCCCCAGTCATTTCGGCGCAAAGGGGCCCGCTCGCCGCGCTGATCCTGCCCGATCTCGACGTCTTGGCGGACAACCGGCCGATGGCTACGATCCTCGACCTGGACGCCGCAAACGGGGTCGTCGACGCCACCCTGATGAGCTATGGATTCGCCGAACATGAACTTGCTGGGCACGTGTACTTCGTTCACGACGCGTCGATGACCAAACGCGTTCCCAAGACGCTCCTTCTCGCCTATGACCTGGTGCTGGATGGGAATGCGGAGCCTTTTGGGGCCTACCGGCAGGCCGTCGATTTCACCTGGGAGCGCTACGGCAACGCAAACTTTGAGAAGGTCCTCCCGCAGGCCATGCCGTTCGAGGAGTACGCCAAGTTCTGCTATCCGGCGGTGTTCAACGAGGCTTACGGAAGTAACAAGCTCGGGTGGTTCGAAGTCGAGATCGACGGCCAGGTGTGCGGCGGCGTCCCTGCGGGTTGGGGATTCACCAACGGCTGGGTGAGCTGGCAATGCTGGTTCAATCAGCTCCGCTCGGCTTGGGGATTGCGCTGGTGGGGCAAGAAGCTCGACAACGCCGAGTGGGTGGATAAGGCCGACAAGATGCTCAACCTTGCCCTTGCCGCGCCGATGGACCGAGGCGCAGTGCCCACAACGTACTTGTCCCGCGAAAAGCAGTGGCGCGGGTGCCTGATCATGCCGAGGCAAGACTGCTACTACGACCTCACCAACATGGCCTGGAAGGGGATATGGATGCTCCGCTGGCTCGAATTCGAGGACTGCCCGAGACGTGAGGAGATTCTCCGCCAATGCCGCGAAATGGCGGAGCTCATGATGCGCTTCCAGAACGGCGATTCGTCGTTCCCGACCTGGCTCACGAAGGAGCACGAAGTCGTGCCGATTCTCGATCACAGCGCCCAGTCCGCGCTACCGGCATGGTTCCTGGCCGAATACGTGTCGACTTGGTCGGATCTCGTCGGTCGCGTTGCCGCGGCGCAAAAGGCAGGGCGAGCCGATCCGTTGTCCGAGGTCGAAGCCAAGGAACTCGGGAGGATCGCCGACACCGTGGCGCGAGCCAAGCAGTCCGCGCATCGGGCGGCCGGGTTCCTCGTGACGAACGTGATCGACCAGCAGCGGTACTACGATTTCGAGACTTTCTTCTCTTGCTCACCCAAGCAGTGTCTTCAAGCGAACGGCGCGCTCGACGACGTGGCGATGCACGACGCACACACGCTTTCGCCTCCTCAGAACACGCTTTGCATGCAATGGGCGGCCGAGGCGCTCTGGAAGGTCGCCGACCTAACGGAGGGACCCATCGCGTCTTCGGGAACGCCCAGGCCCCCCTCGTACGAGCTGAGAAAGTACGCCCTGAAGGCGCTCGACATCATGGCGCTCTATCAGAACGTCTGGTCGGTGTCATTCCGCAAGGCCGCTTACACGTACGGAGGGTTTGGCGTGCAGAATTCCGACGGCGAGTACCTCGACGCACGGCAGGCGCAGTTCGGATGTACGCTTGCGGACTTCGGCGCGACGCTTGGCCGACGGGATTACTTCGAGCGGGGCGTCGCGGCGGCTCGGGCCTCGATGACGCTGATCAACCATCCCCTCCACGTCGAGCTCAACCTCTATCCCAACCCCAACTACCCGCCGGGGTTGCAACCCGAAAACACGGGGCATGGCGGAACCGACCAGCAGAACGGCCGCACCGGGTTTGACTGGGGCGAGGGCTCTGGGCTCGCGGCCATCGCTTGGCTGCTTGACAAATACGGGGACGTTTACATCGACGATCAGGAGAAATGGGCCGTGGGAATCGACGGAGCGATCCCTTCTGAGGGGGGCAAGGTCGCCTACGATGCGGTGGACTACTCGGCCCGAACGACCCAAGCGCCCCGGCGGCGGATCGAGGTCCGGCGACGCTCGGGAAGCAAGAGCCAAATCGTTGCCGGTATCTACCCGCACCTGATTTCAGCTGCTCTCCAAATGCGGCCGGGCACGAGTTCGACACCGAACGAGATCGGGATCTCGGCCGACTTCGTGGGGCTCGCGCCTGAGGAGTTTTCCGGGCACTTCGTCGCCGAAGGGGGCGATCGAGCCGTCGCCTACTCTGTGCGTTCGGGACCTGAGCAACCTGGGGCGCTACGCACGAGTCTGCGAGCCGACTTCACACCGGATTGGAACGGCAAGCCGATCCGGCTCGTCGGGAAGTGGCGCGGGCTCGACTTCTCGGCAGGGCCGTGGGTGTTCTACGTCGATCCCGCCTTCGACTTCTCGGATTGGCGGATGCCAGGTTGGGAAGTCCAAGGGAACTTCGCAGAGACTCCGACCTATTCCACGCGGATGAACTTCGGCGTCGCGCCCGGTGAGGCGTTCATCGGCACCTGCGAGAACGGGAAAGGTGGGTACGACGACACCTATACGGGCCGTATCACCTCGCCGCCGTTCCTCCTCACCAAGCCCAAGATGCGCCTGCTCGTGGGGGGAGGATCGGGCTCGAACGTCTATGTGGCTCTCGTCGATGGGGAGGGGAAAGAACTCGAAGTCGCGCGGGGGCAGAACTCCGAGCGGATGCGAGAGGTTGTGTGGGACGTTGCCAAGCACCGCGGCAAGAAGCTCCGCCTCTTGATCGTGGACGAAGAGACCGGGGGCTGGGGACACATCAACGTCGGGCGCGTTCGGTGCGCGGATGAATAGGCGCGTCGCTAGCGCGAACGCCCAGGGAGCTTGCGTTTGCCGGTTCCCAGCCGCCCTTCGCTGACGCCCAAGTACTTTCTCAGAGCGAAGATTTCGTCGCGAGCCGCCGCCGCTTTCTCGAACTCCATCTCCCGGGCGTAGCGCTTCATCTGGCGCTCGAGTTCTTCGATGAGCACCGGCAGGTCAGCGAGGTTGACCGGAGGCTCCTCGATCTTCGCCCCGCCGTCCCCATAACCCGACCTTCCCTCGGCCGTTCCCATCGCGGCCGCCTGAGCTGCGTCCGGATCGAACGACCTCACCGTCTCTCGAACGGACTTCTGGACGGTCTTCGGAACGATGCCGTGCTCTTCGTTGTAGTCGAGTTGAATCTGCCTTCGCCGATTGGTCTCCTCTATCGCGCGCTGCATCGAGCCGGTGAGGTTGTCCGCATAGAGGAGCACCATGCCCTGCACGTTGCGGGCCGCACGGCCGATCGTCTGCACGAGCGAGGTCTCCGACCGGAGGAAACCCTCCTTGTCGGCATCCAGAATCGCTACCAGCGAAACTTCGGGAAGGTCCAGGCCCTCGCGCAACAAGTTGACGCCCACCACCACGTCATAAACCCCAAGCCGGAGGTCCCGCAATATCTCAGGCCGCTCCAAGGAGTGTACGTTCGAGTGAAGGTAGTTCACCTTGATTCCGAGTTCGCGCAGGTAGTTCGAGAGGTCCTCCGCCATCCGCTTCGTCAGCGTGGTCACGAGCGTGCGTTCGCCCTTGGCCACTCGGCGCTGCACTTCACCCAACAAGTCGTCGATTTGACCTTGCGTCGGCCGGATCTCGACCTCCGGATCGACAATGTACGTCGGGCGAATGACCTGTTGAACTCGATTGGATTCGTTGTTCGCCTCGAAATCTCCCGGCGTCGCGCTCACGAACACCACCTGGGGGACCCGCTCCAAGAACTCCTCGAACTTGAGCGGACGGTTGTCCAAAGCCGAAGGCAGCCGGAAACCGAAATCCACGAGAACGGATTTGCGTTGCCGGTCGCCGTTGTACATCGCTCGAATCTGCGGCAGCGTTTGGTGAGACTCGTCGATGAACACGAGCGCGTCTCGCGGAAGGAAGTCGAGCAGAGTGTAGGGCGGCGTTCCCGGAGCGCGGCCATCGAAGTAGCGCGAGTAGTTTTCGATCCCGGAACAATAGCCCACCTCGCGCATCATCTCCAAGTCGAAGGTCACGCGCTGTTCGAGCCGCTGCGCCTCGAGGAGCTTTCCGTTCTCCTTGAAGTAGCCGACCTGAAGCGCGCACTCCTCTTGAATCTGCTCGATGACGGCGTCGAGCTTTTCCCATGGCGTCACATAGTGGGTCGCCGGGAAGACGCTCACGCGCTTGGGCTCTTCCAATACGTCGCGGGTGAGCGGGTCGAACAGCCGAATCCGCTCCACCTGATTGCCAAAGAACTCGACTCGCGTGACGATCTCTTCATCCTTGGGCTGAATCTCCAACGTGTCGCCGCGAACCCGAAACGTTCCCCGGTCGAGAACGGTGTCGTTCCTCGTGAACTGCATCTGAACGAGCTTCTGGATCGCTTGTCGCAGGTCCATTTTCGCGCCTTGCTCGAAGGTAACGACCGACTCCGCGTAGAGGTCCGGCGAGCCTAGCCCATAGATGCACGACACGCTCGCTACGATCAGCACATCCCGCCGCTGCAGCAACGATTGAGTCGCCGAGTGCCGCAGCCGGTCGATCTCCTCGTTGATGCTGGAGTCCTTCTCGATGTACGTGTCGGTCTGCGGGATGTAGGCCTCAGGCTGATAGTAATCGTAGTAGCTGATGAAGAACTCGACGGCGTTGTCGGCAAAGAACGCTCGAAACTCCTGGCACAGCTGCGCCGCCAGCGTCTTGTTGTGGGCGATCACCAAGGCGGGCCGCTGTGCCTTCGCCACCACGCTCGCCATCGTGTACGTCTTTCCGGTGCCCGTCGCGCCCAAAAGGGTCTGGAATCGACATCCGGCTTCGACACCCTCGACCAAGCCCTCGATGGCGGCCGCTTGGTCTCCCCTGGGTTCGAAGTCCCCCGTCAACTGAAACGGACTGTCGTAGGTGACGATCGACATAAACGTATAAACAATTCTACTGCAACTTCCGGGGGACCGGCGCGGCGAAAGGACCCATCTGGGGGGTTTCGGACCGCTCGCGAAGCGCCTTCCTCACAAAGCAATGAACCCCCGGAGCGAACTCCGGGGGAACAAAGGGAGAAACTAAGATGAGAAGCCTTGGATCAGCGTCGGGAGCGCCGGCGCAACTTGAGCGCAAGCATCCCGAGACCGAGCGCAGCCATGCTGCCAGGCTCCGGCACCGCGCCGAAGTAGGCGTACGGACTGTACACCCCGCCGCCCCAGGTACCGCCGTTCGCAACCGCCCAGTTGTCCATGTTCAGCGCACCGCTGAAGTAATAGAACCCGTTGAGTTCAGGCCGCGTCGTGCTCTGATTCTCGAAGATGCCGGTGAACCCGCCGGAGATGCCTCCGGGAGCGTCCATGGACTCATACCACCCGAAGCCGTCGTCGTTGGCGGTCAGGCCGGTAACGGTCGCGCTTACGTAGTATTGGTGGAAGATGCCCTTCGTGATTTCGCCCGCGCCTCCGATTTCAGGAGCCGCCCAAAGCCTCGGGTACTCGGCGGGATCGGCGTGCATCCCGCCGGTGACCGTGAAGGTGAAACTGCTTCCATCGCCGACGCCGGGAGCTAAGGTACTCCAGCCACCGGTCCAGGATACGACCGAATCCGCCATGTCGTCGTAGACCTGAACGAAGCCGGTATTCGTATTGTTGGGGTTACCCCACCCGTCGCCTTGGTTGGGATCGAGCGTGAAATACCACGCGGTCATCAAACCGGCGAAGTTGTTGTAATAGGAGGGCCTATCCTTATAGAATCCCATCCACACGTCTCGCATTCCTCCCCTCGGATCGGAGGGGTCGGCGCCGAGTACGGTGTGAGGTCCAGATACGGCGTTCTGCTGCGCCATAGCGTCAGCCAGTGAGCCATATCGAGTAACGGTAATGTCGTACCCGAACATATCGGAATCGACGACAAACGGATCCGCAAGCGCGAGGCTCGCCAGTGAGGTGGCCGAAAAGGCCAACATCATCGTGCGCCACGCTAACGCGCGGCTATATAACTTATGATTCGTCATTTCACACTCCTTTTTCGTGATTGAAGAGATCGAACCGAGAAGTGGTTCGCCTAATACGTACTTGTCCGATAGCGTTCATTGTGTGACGGAAAGTTAGTATTCAAAGCTGTAAAGTATAGGAAGGCGACCTGGGCTTGCGACAAAATTCGCAAGAGTTCGGCGTTGGGAAAGGGGCTCCCAGCGGGTCCGGCCGATGCCTCCAGCCCGCCGCGCGGGGGGCGGAGTCATCCTCCGGGGCAGCATTTTTGAGGGCCGGTGAGGGGTTTTGTGGCGTTCTTGCGACTTCCCTTCATGGGCGCCCAAATGGGGCGCACCCAATGACTGAAAAGGAGCAACAACAAATGAAATCAATCACTCTTCGGGCCTTGGCATCGATTGGGGTAGCGGCGGCGATTGCCGCGCCCGCCCTCGCGTCGTCGGCAGCCATCCAGATGACGGCTGTCACAGCCTGGCACTTTTGGAGTGGCAAGTTGGGTTGGCGGTTCGTGCCGAACCAAGATATCTGGCTGACCGATCTGGGGAATTTTGACTTGGATATGGACGGATTCGCGTCCAGCGTCGAGGTTGGAGTCTTCGAGTGGGACACAGACATCTTGGTATCAAGCAGTGTCCTCGGGGGAGGGACCGTCGAGACGCTCGATGGGTTCTTTCGCTACAAGGCCGTGACCCCGGTGCAACTCATCACGGGCAGGGACTACATCATCTGGGGCCACAACTCAGTGGACGCTCACACTACGAACGCCTCCGCCACGGAAACGTACGCGCCTGAGATCACCGTTTTGGCGTACGGAGCTCGTTACAACGGCTGGGGAGGAGTCTCCAACGGGGGAAACGCAGGCTCCTACACGACCTACAGCGGTCCCAACTTCAAGTTCTCGACTGTTCCGGAGCCGGCGACGCTCGGAACGTTGGCTCTGGGGGCGATCGCCCTCGTTCGAAGGAGGAGCCGTCGCCGCTAATCGGCATTTGCGCATAGAACCTTCATGGGTGGGTTGAGTACAAGGCACTGAAAGGAGCCAACGGGGGCCGGTTCAACGAGTCTGGCCCCCAGCATTTCTCGACCCCGCCCGTTCTTTCTACAAAGGAGACAAACCATGACACGAATCGTTCTCATCTGGGGCGCGGCGCTGTTCGTTACGCCCCTTACGATGGCTCAACTAAACCTCATCGAAATCGGGGGCGTGCCCCAAACCGGAAACGTGGCTCTCGCCACTCTCGGGGCGCAACCCCATGCCAGCAGCGTGATTTCGGGTTACCCGTTCCACGCGATCTCGGGACTCAACGACGGATGGTACGGAAACAACGGCACCATCAACTACGGAGACGGGGTGGGATCCTCGGGAGCGAGCTGGATTCCAACCACGCAAACCGCCACGGCGGGCATCAGCCTGCCCGCGCCCGCAACGATCGACCGAATCGCATGGGGCCGCGACAGTTCCATGACCTGGAACGAGCGCACCTCAGGTCTGTACATCGTCAAAGTCTCGACGGATGCGCTCCCGTTCTTCGACCCCGGCAAGACGTGGCAGGTGATCGGCAGCGTCGAACTCCAAGACTACACGTCGACGGACTCGCTGCGGCACCTCTACTCGTTCGCTCCCCAGGTCGGAGTCACGGACGTCAAGATCGACGTCACGGCTTACGGCCAAGCGGTGTGCATCGAAGAGATCGAGTTGTACGCCGCGGTGCCTGAGCCCGGTACGTTGACCGCTCTCTCGGTCGCGGCAGTTCTGGCGGCTGGGGCAAAGAAGAGGCGAAAAGCGCGAGGTTAGAGGCCCACAACGGCCTCAAGTTGGCCCCGTCGCGGGGAAGGACACAGTCCCGATCGACGGGGCCCGCTATCAGTCGAAACTGCCGCAAGGCGAGTCGGCTTCGGCGACCGCGCTCCTTGCTTTCGCCTTCGCCCTCGACAAGAGACATTCCACCGCCTTGGGGCTCTTCCCGAACTCCCGAGATAGTTCGTGAATGCTCTTCCCCGCGACGTAGTGGCCGATCAGGACCCTCCGCTCAAGGCCGTTCAACTCGGCGAGGGCCGCGCGAACCACGGACTCATGATGAAGACGCTCGACGACTTCAGGCACCGGGTCATGGGCAAGCGGCCCGTCCCGCTCCCCTTCGATCTCCTCCAGACTCGCGATGCGGTTTCTCTCTTGGGGGCGCTTGGCGGCGAGCGCCTTCCGAAAATGGTCTGCGATCCGGAGCCTCGCGATCGCAAAGAGCCACGACCGCACGCACGCCGAGGGCTGGAGAGTCGGCGCAAGTTCCAAGGCGGTCAAAAGCGTATCGGCCGCGATCTCCTCGGCGTCCTCGTATCGAACTCGCCGAAAGCCGAGAACGTAGTTGGCCACGTCCCTGCCGTATCGCCGCACCAAGGCGTCGGCCTCGATTCGTTGCCGACCTAGTGGTTCCCTCTCCCAACCCCTTTCAGGGTTTTCTGGCCCCTCGCAAATCGGATAGTTGTTCACCGTGTCCCCCCGTCGCACAGCGACCCCGCAGGTGTCCCGAAATCCGGGAGACCGGTGCGCTGGGTCGAGCGACGAGGGACAGGATAGGAACTCGGTCGTTACGCAGGCGTGATTCTGCCGTCACACTTCGAAATCGGAGCGAATTCGCTTCGAAATGGCCCGCAAACGCCATCCCAACGGGGTCACTTCTGGGGAAGCTGGCCCGAGATGAACTCCCAATCGAGGATTTCCACACGGGACCAACCCATTCCGGTTCCGGCCGTGAAACCCACAAACGCCAACCCCTCGGGAAACAAGGAATTGATCCTCCGCTTCAGTTCGATGGTGTCCGACTTCTGGCTCTTGAGGTTCCTCATATGCATCTGAACCGTATGCTCGCCGTCGTAGGTCACCGTAACCTCAAATTCGGCGTCGATCTCAAAGTCCACGTCGGCAAACCTGCCGGCGATCGGGCTTGCGCCATTCAGGCTCACGCCCCAGTAGATTCCCTTGGGGCCGTGGGCGGCTTCGGGAGCATAAAAGTCAAAGAATACGGCTGCACTCTGCACGATGCCGCCACAGCCGAGGTCCATCCCCCCGGCGCCCAAGGCATCCAGCCCGTCGTCTTGGAGAACAAAAGCGAAACCATCGGCAAGTCCCCCCGGATTCCCCGGCGGATTCTTGGCACGGAACCTGAACTTCGAAGTAAATACTCGGGTGTTGACACGCTGACGCCACCAGACGCTTGATGAAATCCCCGTGAAGCCGTCCGAAAGGACCAACACGCCGTTTTCAATCCTGGGTCCCTTGAAGCCCTTTCCGTATGCCTGCCCGAAATGCACCGAGAGGTCCCGATCGCTCGTCCAACCCTTCCCAAAGTCCACTTTCGACGCGGAGGGAACCGGAGTTCCGCTTCGAGAGTTCGCCAGCAAGACGGCGACGGCGATGCTCAAGATGAGCAGAACCGACAGGGCGAGCCAACCCGAGTGAGGCCTCCTCCTCGAAGTCGGTTGAGATGCGGTCAAAGGGACGAGATCGGAGACTGGCTTCGGCAGCAACGACTCGGTCTTCACAAGGGGGCTGGGCTTGCTCAGTTTGGGAGCCTGCCTACTCTCGCTCAGCGCAAGCTCGTAACCTTCGACGAATTCAGGCGAGGGTTCGACGCCGAGATCGTCCTTCGCAAGACGCTTCCATTGGGCGCATTGACGCTCAACGGCGCTTGAGCGGCCCAAACGCCCCCAAGCGCGCATGGAGAGCAGGTGGCTCTGCTCGCTCATCTCATCCAATGCGAGGAGCCTTCGGCAGTCTTCGGCGACGTGATCCAGTTCATTGCTCGACAGGGCGTCTGTCACCAGCCAATTCAGCGCCACTTGGAGTTCATCGTCCGCGTGCATTCGAGCTGACGTAACGCTATCGTGATAGAAGCCCCGAAGCAGCGGCCCCTGGGCGAGGCCCACCGCGTTGCGGAAACTCTCTCGTGCTTGATCCGGTTCGAGAGCGCTCCGGCCCTTTCTCATACTCTCGGCGAAGTCCCCCCAATCCGAAGAGCACACTGCAGAATCGAGGCGGACTTCCTCGGCATCGGAGACAACGACCGCACCCGCTCCGGGGACCCACCGATCGAGGGTCGATTTCAGCACATGGAGCCGCTGCCGAAGTCGCTGCCTCGAGGTAGCCGCGTCGTCATCGGGCCAGAGTAGGCAGATCAACTCCTCCCGGCTCAACGACCGGCCTAGGCCCAATCCGAGATGCGCGAGCAGGAGGCCCGTTTGCCTGCGCGTAAACTCAAGCTTTCGGCCCTGCGAAACCACACGCAGGCCATCGAACAGTTCGATTCTAACTTCTGTCGGGTTCACGCCTCCTTCAGGACCCTCCTTCCTGATTCATTCTACAACGAGGTTGCGACGTCTCAATGCGGGGAGACATTTCGACGTCCCGAGTTCGCGGGAAACGCCCTAGGCTCTGACTGGAGTGTCCTTCGAGGGTCGAAAGCGGGTGTTATCCCAGGGGTCCGATCCTACCTAGGAACAACCGCTCGTTTCGCCGCACGTGTCGCACTTGAGGCACACGCCGTTGCGGACCATCGTGAACGCCCCGCAGTTGCCGCAAGGGTCGCCCTCATAGCCCTTGAGTCGCGCTTCCCGAATCTGGGCGCTGAGGACATCGGAACGGATCGGAGCGGGTCTTGCGGAAGCTGGCTGCTCTCCCCCGACCACGGCCTTGGGAGATGGCCGCAGCTTCGACTTGGCGGCCTGTTCCACCTGCCATGTCGGCGAGCCTACGCTCTTCGAAGAACCGTTGTCGAAGGGCAACACCGATTGCGAGGTGTCTTCGGGAGGTGCCACGTCGGCGACAAAGCCACGGCCCGCATGGTCGTCGTGGGCGTAACCCGGCGCTGTCCCCTCGAACTCCTCGCCCTCGGCTTCGTCCTCGAACTCAGGGATGTCCGAAGGGTTGCCCATCGCATCGTGACGAAGGTCTTCGGGCTTGACCTGCACCAGGTCGTACCGGCCCATATACGACATCGCAAGCTCGCGGAAGATGTAGTCGATCACCGAGGTCGACATCTTGATATTGTTGTGTCCCTGGACAATTCCGCTCGGCTCGAACCGCGTGAAAACGAACGCCTCGACGAACTCTTCGAGTGGTACGCCGTACTGCAGCCCGAGCGAAATCGCAATTGCAAAGCAGTTCATCAAGCTTCGGAAAGCTGCGCCTTCGCGGTGCATGTCGATGAATATCTCGCCGAGCGATCCGTCTTCGAACTCGCCCGTTCTCAGGTAGACCTTGTGTCCGCCGATGAGCGCTTTTTGGGTGTAGCCCTTGCGCCGCGTGGGAAGCAGCCGCCGCCTGGCGATGTAGCGGTACACCAACTTCTGCGCCGCCTGAGCGATCGCGTCCTCGCTCGCGTCGTCGTCGCCCATGGCGGCCTCGAGCAGCGCGGCCGTGGCCTCGTCCGAACTGGAGTTGAGGGGCTGGCTCAGCTTGGAGCCGTCCCGATACAGGGCGTTCGCCTTCAGGCCGAGCTCCCACGAGAGCCGATACGCCTCCCCAATGTCGCTCACCGTCGCGTCCGAAGGAAGGTTGATCGTCTTGCTGATCGCGCCCGAAAGAAAGGGTTGGGCGGCTGCCATCGCGCGAATGTGCCCTTCCGCCGAAATACAGCGCGCCCCCCGCTTCCCACACTTGTTGGCGCAGTCGAAGACCGGATAGTGCTCGAGCTTCAGATGAGGGGCGCCCTCGATCGTCATCGCTCCGCAAACGTATTCGCTGGCCTCCTCAATTTGAGGGCGGGTGAAACCGAGCGCCGCCAGCATATCGAACCCAAAGTCGTTGAGTTGGCTGTCTGAGAAGCCCAAGTATCGCCTGCAGAAATCCTCGCCCAAGGTGAACTTGTTGAATGCGAACGAGAGTTCAAACGCGTTTTCGAGCGCGCCTTCGATTTTGGCGAGAGCTTCGGCCGTGAAGCCCTTGGCTTGGAGCGATTCGGGGTTGACATGGGGAGCGCCGCGCAGCGTCTTGTGTCCGACGCAATAAGCAACGATATCTTCGATCTGCTCCTCGCCGTAACCGAGCCTTCTCAGCGCGGGCGGGATGGATTGGTTGATGATCTTGAAGTAGCCCCCTCCCGCCAGCTTCTTGAACTTGACGAGCGCGAAATCGGGCTCGATGCCGGTGGTGTCGCAGTCCATCAAGAGCCCGATGGTTCCAGTCGGAGCGAGCACGGTCACCTGGGCGTTGCGGAACCCATGCGCTTCGCCCAACGAGGAGGCACGGTCCCACGCCTCGCGGGCTGCCTTGAGCATGTCCGTCGGGCAGTCGTCAGGGTCGATCCCGACCGGAAGGACGGAGAGGCCCTCATATTGGCTCGACGGCGCGTTGTAGGCGGCTCGCCGATGGTTGCGAATGACCCGGAGCATCGCGTCTCGGTTCCGGACATACCCAGAAAACGGCCCAAGCTCGACCGCCATCTCCGCGCTCACGGCGTACGACTCGCCTCCAAGAATCGAAGTCAAAGCTCCACAAATCGCCCTTCCTTGAGGCCCGTCGTACGGGATCCCCATTTGCATCAGCAACGCGCCGAGGTTCGCGTAGCCCAGCCCCAACGTGCGAAACTCGTAACTCAGCTTAGCGATCTCCGGGCTGGGAAATTGGGCCATGAGCACGCTGATTTCGAGCACGAGGGTCCAAAGCCGAATCGCGTGACGATATCCCTCGACGTCAAACTGACCCGTCTCCGGGTCGAAAAACCGAATGAGGTTGATCGACGCGAGGTTGCAGGCCGTGTCGTCGAGGAACATATATTCTGAGCACGGGTTGCTGGCGTTGATCCTGCCGTCCGCAGGGCACGTGTGCCACTCGTTGATGGTCGAATCGTATTGAATGCCGGGATCGGCGCACGACCACGCCGCATAGCAGACCTGATCCCAAAGGTCTTTCGCCCGGACCGACTTGGCCACCTTGCGGTCGGTGCGCCTGACCAACTCCCACTGCCCGTCGCCATCGACCGCCCGAAAGAACTCGTTCGGAATTCGGACTGAATTGTTCGAATTCTGGCCGGCAACCGTCATATAGGCTTCACTTTCGTAGCCCGTGTCGTAGGTGGGAAACTCGACGCTCGTGAAGCCCTGTTTCGCGAGCTGGATCACTCGCTGAATGTAGTTGAGGGACACTCCCGCCGCCTTTGCCTCGGCGACCTCTTTGCGAAGCTCGCGGTTCCTTCGTGGATCGAACGCGTCGTTTGGATTGCCGGCGCCCGAGGCCGCAAACAGGTGGCACGATCTCATGATCGCGTTGAGGCGTCGCTGATGAATCTGCGAGCCCGCGACCAGCGAGGCGACTTTCTGTTCCTCCCTGACCTTCCAGTTGATGAAGTTCTCGATATCGGGGTGATCGACGTCGAGGCACACCATCTTCGCGGCCCTTCGAGTCGTTCCACCGGACTTGATGGCGCCGGCCGAGCGGTCGCCCACGCGCAAAAAGCTCATAAGCCCGCTCGATTTGCCGCCGCCGGAAAGCGACTCGTTCTCCCCGCGGAGCTTGCTGAAGTTGGTTCCGACTCCTGAGCCGTACTTGAAAATCCGGGCCTCGCGCGTCCAGAGGTCCATGATGCCTCCCGGGTTCACCAAGTCGTCGGTGACGCTCAGAATGAAGCACGCGTGAGGTTGGGGTCGCTCGTAGGCATTTTTGCTTTTGTTCAGCTTTCCACTCTCAGGGTCAACATAATAGTGTCCCTGCGGGGTGCCTTCGATGCCATACGCGAAGTGCAAGCCGGTGTTGAACCACTGCGGGCTGTTCGGAGCGGCAACCTGCCGGGCCAACATGTGTACGATCTCGTCATAGAACGCGTTGGCGTCCTCGGGAGAATCGAAATAGTTATACTTCTCCCCCCAAAACTTCCAACAACCAGCCAGCCGATGGCAGACCTGGCGCAAGTCGGTCTCTGAGCCGGAAGTGCCGTCCGCCCGGGGAACTCCGGCCTTGCGGAAGTACTTCTGCGCGAGGATATCCGTCGCAACCTGCGACCACGACTTCGGAACCTTGATGTCTTCCATCAGGAACACGGTGGAGCCATCGGGGTTCTTGATCTCGCTCTTGCGCGAAACGAACTCGATCCCCTCGTAGGGGTCGTGGCCTTGAGTCGTAAAGTGACGTTGAATCTTCATGAGTTCTCCCTCCCTGGATCAGTGTTTCTGGGCCGCGCGCGGCCTTGGAAAGAGGCCGCCCTCATTGGCCCCTTGTTCGTCGGCGATCCGGTTCACGATGTCCTGGAACTCCGACAAGGTTTGAAACTCGCGATAAACGCTCGCATAACGCACATAAGCGACCGAATCGGTTCGCATCAGCTCGGCCATGACCCGCTCGCCAATCGCTTGGGACGAGACCTCGCCCTCGAACTCCTGAAACAGGTCGCGTTCGATGCGTTCGGCTGCCGCTTGAAGCTGGTCGAACGGAACGGGGCGCTTGCGGCAGGCGACGAGCATTCCGGCCATCACTTTCTCGCGATTGAACTCCTCGCGCTCGCCGTTTCTCTTGACGACGTAAAGGCGGGGGCGCTCAGGTTCCTCGAAAGTCGTGAAGCGGCGTCCGCATCTGACGCACTCTCTCCGACGGCGAATCGCCTCACCCTCGCGGGCGGGCCTCGAATCGAGGACCTTCTGGTCGGCGAATCCGCAGTACGGGCACTTCATGGCTCTGACCGCCTACACAAGATATTGTGCGCAAAGACATGATACACCACTACCGCTTGATTTTCAAGGGGATTTTTCGTGCGACTTTTCGGGCGTTTTAGAAGTCTTTTATTGTTTGCCCGCCGCGCGACCCGCCCCACCAAACGCGCCCGACTTTCCCCCTTGCCAAGCCGCTCCACGGACAATTGCCAGATTCTCTCTGGATTTCCTCGGATTGTGACCAGCAAAAATACCGGAACCTGCCCATGGAAGGCCGCAATGGCTGTTTTTTTCAATACAATCAATGCACGTTCGCGTTCAGACTTGCGTCTAACGCCTGAATGGCGATCGGGTGAATTACAGCCAATTCTTGGAGAACTCTATGCGAAAGTTTGGACTTGTTTGTTTGTCGGTGGTATTTGCAGGCAGCGCTTTTTCGATCCAGCTCTACAGCAACGGCGAGAACTGGGGGCTGTCGACGATCGGTCTCGAAACTGGAGCGACCGCCGGTGACGGCACGGGCGCACCCTCGGGAACCCAATGGAGCGAACTCGCGAACGATGGCGACAACGCCAATGCGATCCTTGGGTTTGGGCACCAGCAGTCCGCTGGGAACCGCGTCGCCGACGACTTCGCCATCGGTGATGCTTTCTGGACCGTCGACTCGATCGATTTCTTCGCCTATCAGACTGGCGGCAGCGCGACCGGTTCGTCGATGAACTTCCTGAGCCTCCAAATCTGGAATGGCAGGCCCGGCGACTCCGGTAGCTCGGTCGTTTGGGGCGACACCACTACGAACGTGCTCTCAAGCTCCACGTTTGCAGGCATCTATCGAACAGCGAGTTCGACACATCCCGCAGGGCTCGGCATTCCGCCGGACACCACGAGGCCCGTCTATCGCAACAGCGCAAACCTTGGCGGAGTGGTCTTGACGGCGGGCACGTACTGGCTCGATTGGCAGACCGGCGGCTCGCTGAGCAGCGGCCCCTGGGCTCCTGCGCTCGTAGCCTCGGGCCGCGGGATCGCCGGGTTCAACGGGCGGCAGTTCCTGCAAGCCGCAACGAGTTGGCAAGACGCTGAAGATCCGGGCAACCCTCCCACGGCTGGCGCTGTGGTGCAGGACTTCCCGTTCATCGTCTACGGCAGCCCGGTACCTGAGCCCGCAACGATGGTGGCGCTTGGCCTTGGCGCAGCGGCTCTAATCCGACGCCGACGCAAGTAAGACCCCACCCAGCGAAAAGAGAAGGAGGGGCCGCATCTCCCTGGAGATGCGGCCCCCTTTTTCTCCTTCCTAGTCCGGCGCGGCCCCTTCGCCGAAGGCCTCCCCCCCAGAATTCGTGATCTGCATCGCCCGATCGATCCCTAGTGTTAGCAAGGCGACGCACGACTCCACAGCCCGCACGAGGACCTCGCCGACGATCGCGCGTTCTTCGGGCAAAAACCGGCTCAAAACGTGATCGGCCGTGTCCCCGGCCTCCGAACGCCCCACGCCGATCCTGAGCCGAGCGTATTGGTTCGAGCCGAGCGATTGAATGATCGACTTGTGCCCGTTATGGCCGCCAGCTCCCCCTTCGGACCTCATCCGGATCTTTCCCAACGGCAGATCGACTTCGTCGGCGATGACGAGAAGCCGGTCGAGGGGCAGGCCGAACTCGCGAATCAGAGGCGCAACGGCCCGGCCACTGAGGTTCATGAAAGTCATCGGCTTGGCTAAAACGACCTGGACGCCTTCGATTCGCGCTCCCCCGAAGATCGACTGGTGCTTGGAGCGTTTCAGCGGGGCGCCGTACCGATCCCGCAACGCATCGATCACCATGAAGCCGACGTTGTGCCGGGTTCCGGCATACTCGGGACCGGGGTTGCCCAGACCCACAAGAAGCCACTCCACAGGAGCGCTTGGCTGACTCCTCCTTCGAAACACGAGACGATCTTACCGGGTAGCCGCGACTTCGGCCTGTGCTTCCGACGCCGAATCGAGGGGTTCGAGGCTGCCGTTGGCGAGAAGCACGAGAATCAAACCCCCGAGCACGACCCGGTAGGCGACAAAGACCCACGTGCCGTGCTTTTGCAGGAATCGAAGGAGGAAGGCGATCGAGGCATACCCGCTGATGAGGGCGGCGAGCGAGGCCACGAGCGAAGGCGCCAAGAGTTCCGCGTTGCCGGTGAGAAACAGGTCCCTATGCTCTGCCAGGTTGAAGAGCGCCGCGAGCACGATCGAAGGCACCGACAGCAGGAACGAGAATCGGGCGGCAGTCGGCCGGTCGAGCCCCGCAAAAAGGCCCCCCGTAATCGTCGTTCCGCTTCGACTCGCGCCAGGGATCAGTGCCAGTGCCTGCCAAAAGCCTACCCACAACCCGTCGCGAAGTCGCACGCCCTCCAGCGAACGATCCCTTCGTCCCACGATCTCGGCGACCATCATGAGGAGTCCAAGGGCGATCAGAGCGATGGCGATCACGTACAGCGAACGAAGCGACCCTTCGATGGAATCCTTGAAGAGCAGCCCGAAGATCGCTATGGGGATGGTTCCCACGACGATCGCCCATCCCATTCGCCACTCGAGCGACGAGCGGCGGTGGGGATCCCGCATTCCCGCAAGCCATCCGAGAAAGAATCTACAAAGATCGCCCCAAAAATATACGATAACGGCCACGATGGTTCCCAACTGGATGACCGCCGTGAAGGCAGCGCCCGGATCGGGCCAACCGACGAGCGAGGGAACGATTCGGATGTGGGCGGTGCTTGAAATCGGCAAGAACTCAGTAAGTCCTTGCACAATGCCGAGTACAATCGCCTCGACTAACCCCATGGACTCTCCGGCTCACACTCGATGCCCAAAAACGGCAGTACCACGCTACGGATTCGCTGGGACGCGCGGCCGTCTCCATAAGGGCTTCGCGTCTTTGCCATCTTGGCCCGCGATTCGGGGTCGGAGAGGAGTTCACGGCTCGCTGTGAGGATCGACGCTTCGACCGTTCCCACCAACCTGGCGGATCCTGCCTCTACCCCTTCGGGCCGCTCTGTGGTGTCCCTCAAAACCAGTACGGGCACGCCAAACGCGGGCGCTTCTTCCTGAACCCCTCCGGAGTCCGTCAAGATCAGGTAGCTCCGCTGCATCAACTTGACGAACTCGCTGTAGTCCGGAGGCTCGATGAGCTGCACCCGGTCGTGTCCCCCCAGTCGGCGCTTGAGGGACTCGCGCACCTGGGGGTTTCGGTGCATGGGCACAACAAGCAGGGTGTCCGGAACCTCGTCCACGATCGTCCGGGCGGCGCGAGCGATCCGGTCTTGCGGCGCGCCCCAATTCTCTCGCCTGTGCGTCGTGAGTAGCACCACCCTTCCCTCAAAGTCCGGGTACCACGTTTGCTCGCCTCGCGCCGCCACATCGAGGACTGCGTCAATCCCGGTGTTTCCGGTAACAAAGATCGACTCCTGGCAATATCCTTCGCGGAGCAGGTTGTTCGCCGCCCATCGCGTCGGGGCGAAATGGTGCTTGGCAACGAGGCTCGTCGTTCGCCGATTGAACTCTTCAGGGAACGGGTTGGAGACCGTTTCAGTGCGAAGACCGGCTTCGATATGGCCGTAGGGGATCCTCCGGTAGAACGCTGCCAGGCTCGCGCAGAACGTAGTGGTCGTGTCTCCCTGGGCGAGGATGTAGTCGGGCGCAACGTCGACGATCACTTCGTCCAAGCCCGCAAGAACCCTTGCCGTCAGTTCGGCGAGCGTTTGCTCGTGTCGCATCACGGCGAGGTCCATGGCTGGCCGCAACCCGAACGCTTCGAGGGCCTGCGCGAGCATCTCACGGTGTTGCCCCGTGGATACCAAGACCGTCTCGACCCGTTCGTGCTTTCGAAACTCCAAGACCACAGGGGCGGTCTTGATCGCGTCGGGCCGGGTCCCGACCACGAACATCACCTTGGGCTTACCCATATAGCTTGACCACCACGAGGATCGCTCCGCTCAGAGTGAGAGCCGCTAGGTAGAGAACCCAGACGGCCTGCCGCTGGGAAAGCCCTTTTTCGAGAAGGGAGTGGTGGAGATGGCGTTTGTCCGCCTGAGTGATCGGGCTCTTGTTGAGAATGCGGCGAATCACGACGATAACTGCGTCGATGATCGGCACTCCGAACACGAAAATCGGTACGAACAGCGCCACCGCAGCCGCCGTTTTCCACGCGCCAACGATGCTAATGCACGCAAGCAGGAACCCAAGGAGTTGCGCTCCGCCCGTGCCCATGAAAATCTTGGCAGGGTTATAGTTGTGCTTGAGAAACCCGAGAGAAGCCCCCGCAATCGCGGCCGCAATCAGGGCCACGCGCGGCTGCTCTCCCACCACCGAACCGATGGTAGTGGACTCAGGGTTGAGCGCAAGGACCTGAAAAACCTTTTGCGTGGCCATGACGGAGAGGGTTGCGCCTGCGATGGCCGCGATCCCCGCCGCGAGCCCATCCATCCCGTCGATCGTGTCCATGGTCTTCGTGATCACGAAGATGTAGATGGCGGTGATCGGGAACGCCAGCCAACCAAAATCGACCCAAGTTCCCCCACCCGCGAGCAGGGGCGTCTCGATGCCGGCGATTTGGACCCGTCCCGCGCCTCCGTTGAGAAACTGCACCGCAAGGCCGATCGCGAGCAGGAAGAGCGCCTGAACCGAAGCAGGGAACTGGTACAAGTCGTCAAGCGCCCCCATCACAACGATCAGCGCCCCCAGCCCCGCCATGCCCAATAGGTAGCTGGGGTAAGGGTTGTGAGGGTAGGCAAGTGGCAGGACGACCGCGAGCGCGACGACGATCGCGCCAAAAATCGCAAGACCGCCCCAGCGCGGCACGGGCGCAGTGTGGATGCGGCGGTCATCTTGGGTCGGGTCGTCCATGACCCCTCTTTGAATGGCGACCTTTCGAACGAACGGTGTGCTCAGCCAACTCACGAAGAGCGCAATCACAAGGGTCAGAAGGGGCGCCCGGTAACCCTCGAGGAACCCACCTCCGGCGGCGAGCATAGTGTGCAGCGGCGAGATCATCGAACCACCAGATCGACGTCCTTCAATTGACCTTCGCTGAACACCTGGACCTGAAGCTTGGACTCGCGGAACAACTCCAGCGAGAAGTCATCCGGATAGTCGCCTTCATAGATCACCCGCTCGATGCCCGCATTGATGATCATCTTCGCGCAGGTGTTGCACGGCTGGCAAGTAACGTACATCGTCGCGCCTTGGCACGCAATCCCGATCATCGCGGCTTGCAGGAGGGCGTTCTGCTCGGCGTGGAGTGACCGAATGCAGTGCCCAGCTTTCATGCAGCCCCGAGGCCAGTCATGCTCGGGACCGCCGTCCGGGCAGTGTTGCAGCCCTCGCGGCGCGCCGTTATATCCTGTGGCGAGGATTCGTCTTTCACGAACGATGACCGCTCCGACCTGCCGCCTGGGGCACGTCGCCCTGGTCTTGACCAGCTGCGCGATCTGCATAAAGTAGTCGTCCCAACTCGGGCGCTCCGCCATCGATTAGCTATTATGGCTGAGCTTGCGGGTACGAACAACTGTTTGGCGGCAAGGTCTCGCGCGGAGGAATGAGACGGGGCCCGGCGGAACCCGCCAGGCCATCCCTCTTCCGTCTCGGCTCGCTACCCAATGAGGGCGCGGAGCATCTCCAGGTCGGTTTGATCGACCACATTGTCGTGGTTCATGTCGGCGATCCGATGCCACCCGGGCGGCAGAATCACCACCTCAGCGTCTTCGACCCACGGCTTAAGCAGATCGAAATCGGCCATCGTGAGCGCCCCATCCAAGTTGAGGTCGCCGTGGATGAACAACGTCACGCTCGCCGGCGCCCAAGACTCGGAGTAGGCGCCCCCGTCGGTCGCCTGAACCATCACGTACCACTTCCCAATCGGAAGCGTGACCGTGTTCACGTTCACCTGGCCCATGTAACCGTAAAGGTTCTGGTATCCCGGAATCTCGATCGCTCCGCTCGGATCGTCCTTGCTGGGGGTGAGGAACAGCGACACCCACTTCGGGTCGCCATCCGGGTCCGAGCCGTTCCAGTGAACGGGGAACGTCTCTTCCGCATACTCGACGTACATCGTAACCGAGGGTTCGGTAACGACCACGGTTGGGGGCGCGTTCGCTCCGGGCACGACCTCAAGCCGGTAATTCGGGTTGCTGGTGCTGGTCGAGTTGTACACCCTGACGTAGTACGTGCCTGCGGGGAGCCCCCTCAAGTTGATCGTCTCAACGTTGTGGCTGTTCGTGGAGGTCTGAATGACAGATCCCGCCGCGTTGAGGAGTTGCAGGTTGAGGTTGCCGGTCCTTAGGTAGCCCGAAGCGATTCGGATGTAATCGCCCTCTTCGGAAGCGTGGAGCCTCAATTTGAACCAGTCGTCGTCGTTCATCGAGAGGTCGTGAATGACCTTCGGCGTGAGTACCAATCCCAAATTGGCGCTATTCGGCGCGCCCTCGGGCAGGGCGTCCACTTGCGCTCTCGAATCGTTGTTCTCGTAGGCATCATCGACCGTGGCCGGAACCGGGCCGATGGTGAATGGGATCCCGGCGATGTTGTTGGTTTCGTCGGCCTCCAGGACCAGATTGTCCGGATCCACCTCGGCCTCAAGCCAGTAATCGCCGTCCGGAATGCCTACAATGTCGATGTATTGATCCGTCAGGCCGCTACTGTAAATGTCCGCGCGGCCGGGCCGGAGACCCTGAATCTGCCCGCAACTGCTGTAGGACGGCGGTGTGCCGTAGCCGGGCAGCGAGCTGTTGTAGGTGAGAAGTTCGAGGATGCAGAAGCTCGTTTTGTCTCCCGTTCGCACAATCTCACCGGGCGTCCCATCGGGCAACAGTTCCCGAAGGTGAAAGACGGTCCAGTCGTTGAAGTGAATGTGTCCGTGAGACGCATGGTATACGAACCAACCCGCCTCACGGTCGTACCAACCGCCGTCGTCGCGAAAGACCCTCTGGTAGACGCGCTGCTGGCTGCCAACGATTTCCCCGCCGCGAAGCTCCAAGCGGCCGGGTCCGTAATTGACGGTTGCCGTCGAAATGCGAATGGCGCGACGACCGGCGGGCGGCTCGCTCGATGAGGTCGTTCCGATGTACGCCTCGCCCAGATAATCCCCCCAAACGCCCATGTCCGGGAGCACGTCGACCGCGAACATCGTCCCTGCCAACAACAAACTCAGCATCGATTCCTTCCCTCCTGGGCGTCCTCGTCGGAAGGCGCCCAATTCATACTTTATCATCATTTATAGAAACCTGCCCAGTTTTCTGCGACTGGGTAACCTCGCTTCATGCCTCAAGTCCCCTTCGACAAGTACATTCGCTACGAGGAACTGACGCGCGCTCTGGAAGCCTATCGCGACGAATTTCCTGATTGGGTCGAACTCGGAACGATCGGGAAATCCCATGAGGGCCGCGAAATCTGGATCGTGACGCTGACCAACCGCGCAACCGGGTCCCCCGCGGAAAAGCCCGCCTTCTGGTGCGACGGAAACATCCACGCGTCCGAGGTCAGCGCTTGCACGGCCATCCTCCGGCTCATCCATACGCTCTGTACAGAATACGGCTCGAACCCGGACGTCACCCACGCGCTCGACACAAGAACGTTTTACTTGGTGCCCAGGCTCAATCCCGACGGCGCGGAATGGGCCCTCGAAACCCCGCAGCGAATCATTCGCTCTTCGACCCGGCCATATCCTTACGAAGAGGACGACTATTACGGCATCGAAAAGAAGGACTTGGACGGGGACGGTAGGGTGCTGTCGATGCGGGTGCAGGACCCGAACGGCGCGTGGAGGGTCTGCGCGGCCGATCCCAGACTGATGGTTCGCCGAGGCCCGACCGAGCGCGAGGGAACGTTCTATCGACTCCTTCCCGAGGGGCTGCTCCACAACTGGGACGGAATGACGATCCGGCAGCGGAAAATCAAGGAGGGTCTGGATATGAACCGGAACTTCCCCAGCGCGTGGCGGTTGGAGCATGAACAGTACGGCGCGGGACCCTTCCCGACTAGCGAACCCGAAATCCGGGCCGCCGTGTCGGCCATCTGCGAACGGCCCAACATCTGCGGAGCCGTTACGTTTCATACGTTTAGTGGGGTTCATCTGAGGCCCCCGAGTCGAATGCCCGACGACGATATCCCCGCTGAGGACCTCTGGACGTACCAGAAGCTGGGCGAAAAGGGCAAAGAGATGACCGGCTATCCCGCGATCAGCAACTACCACGAGTTTCGGTACCACCCAAAGGAAGTGATCACCGGAGTGTTCGACGATTGGATGTACGAACACCGCGGGGTCTATGCTTGGACGACCGAAATCTGGTCGCCTCAACGCCAAGCGGGCATCACCGACTACAAGTACATCGATTGGTTCCGGGAACACCCAGAAGACGATGACCTGAAACTCATCAAGTGGTCCGACGACAAGCTGGAGGGCAAGGGCCACGTCGATTGGAAAGAGTTCGAACACCCCCAACTCGGCAAGGTCGAAATCGGGGGCTGGGACTTCGCGTTTGCCTTTCGGAACCCGCCGCCCCAGTTCCTCGAAAGCGAAGTGAAGCCGTTGGGGGACTGGGTGATTTGGCAGGCGCTTTGCTCGCCCAAGCTGGAGTTGCGGGAGACGAGGGTCGAGGCCATCGACGGTTCGACCGCGCGAGTTCGAGTCGCCGTCCAAAACACCGGGTGGCTCCCCACGAACGTATCGAGAATCGCGGCCGATCGCAAGCTCTGCAGAGGCGTGGTCGCCGAGATTCGGTGCGCCGGACACGAGGCATCGGGCGAGGGAGCGGCCTCTCCTGAATGGCTCATCAGCGGGCTCCTTCGATCCGAAAGCGGGCAACTCGTGGGGCGCAATCACATTTCGGCCAGCGGTTTCGGAGGCGCGAGCAACCCCACGGACGATGTAGCGGTTTTCGAGTGGGTCTTGCGCGCAGGGAACGCCTATGAGGTTCGGATCAGCCACGAAAGGGCGGGCGCAATTCAAGTCAAACTTGACTTAGAAGCCCAGTAATTCTGCGGGTGATCGGGGGATCGGGGACGGATTCCGGGCAACATATCGTACAATGGTCGAAGTGCCAAAGGGCCGCTTGGCGGGTTGCCGCCTTGGGAGGACACATCAGCTATGACGCATCTGCTTGCCGCCGCGTGGCTGGCGATGGGCGCGATGACGCCCACGGACTCGGATCTCTTGCGCGTTCAGCAATCGGGCAAAGCCTCGGTTTTGTCGCTCGGCCGCGCCGACGCCTTTCATGTGACATCCGCTAAGGTGGAGTCGCCCTACGCAATTCGACTTCCAGGGAGCGACACTCTGGTCGCAAGCTGGACGGAGCGTTCGGGGCGGTCTGCCAACGCTTATTTCGCCATCAGCCAGGACGGCGCGAGCGTCGATCGGGTCGCCGAGCAACAGACCACGATCGAGACCCTTTACGGCTCGTTCGATCCGTTCCGGGCTCAAGCGCCGGTCCATCCGTCGCTCAAAGCGAAGAGCGGAGCCCAAACGTACTTCGTTCAATTCGTCACTCAACCTTTGGAAGAGTATCGACAGGAGATTCGGCAGGCCGGAGGAACGATCTGGACGTACTTCCCCCATCAGGCCTACGTCGTTCGAATGGACGAGGCGGCTAAGTCCCTCGTCGAGGCGATGCCCTTCGTTCGGGCCGTTGCGGTCTTTGAACCTGGGCTGAAGCTCTCGCCCGAGCTTTCGTCAGCGTTGGTTTCCGGCAAGTTGCCTACCCAGCGCTATTACATTTCGGTGTTCAAATGGGGACCCGACCACAAGGCTGCGGTCGCGCTCCAGATCGAACTCCTCGGTGGAAAGGTACACCCGACCGAAGACCCCGGGTACCTCATGCAGGCGACGCTCGACGCGGCGCAATTGCGAGCGGTGCTCAGCATGGATGAGGTTTGCTTCGTCGACCCCTGGAGCCCGCCCCAAGACGACATGAACGTCGTTCGGCAGGTCGGCGGCGCGAACTTCCTTCAAACGACGCTCGGGTTTACGGGTCAGGGCGTTCGCGGCGAGGTCATGGACGGCAACGTTCTATCGACGCACGCAGATTTCCAGCTCAACCCGATCCTCTTTCACTCGTCGGGCTCCGGTTCCATGACGCACGGCACCCCCACGACCGGCATCGTTTTCGGCACGGGGACCGCCAATCCGACGGGACGTGGGATGTTGCCCGCGGGCCAGCCGATCTTCGCGGGGTATCAAACCTTCGGAAACCGGTTCACGCATACGCAGCAGCTCCTTTCGAGCCCCTATTACGCTTGCTTCCAATCCAATAGTTGGGGCAGCACGCTGACGACTCTGTACAACTCCGTTTCCCAAGAGATGGATGATATTCTGTTCCGGAACGACATCACGATCTTCCAATCGCAGAGCAACACCGGAAACCAGAGCTCCCGGCCTCAAGCCTGGGCCAAGAACATCATCTCCGTTGGAGGCGTCTACCACCTCGGCACCGAATCTCGCACCGACGACCGGTGGAATGGCGGCGCGAGCATCGGTCCGGCCAGCGACGGGCGCATCAAACCTGATTTGGCGTTTTTCTACGACCAGATCTATTGCCCGTACTCGACCAACAGCACTTCGTACACCTCGACCTTTGGTGGGACGAGCGCTGCGACGCCGATGACGGCGGGGTATGCAGGACTGTTCTTCCAGATGTGGCATAACGGCATCTTTGGGAACCCGGCGACCGGAGCCACCGTGTTCGACAACCGGCCCAAGGCGCCGCTCGTGAAGGCGATGCTCGCCAATCGGGCCTACCGCTACGCGTTTACGGGGACGACCGCCGACCTCTCGCGCTTCAAGCAGGGTTGGGGGACCGCGGACGTCACCAACATCTACAACGCTCGCAATAAGATGATGCTGATCAACGAGCGAGACGCCCTGATGAACCTGCAGACCAAGACCTACAGGGTGTGGGTGCCGGCGGGTGAACCCGAGTTCGTCGCTTCGATGGCGTACCTCGATCCGCCTCAGGTCCCCAATGCCACGATCCATCGGATCAACGATCTGAGCCTGAAAGTCACAGCGCCCAACGGCTCGGTGTATTGGGGCAACAACGGGCTGACGGCAGGAAACGTTTCGACGGTCGGAGGGTCAGCCAACACCCGCGACACGCTCGAATGCGTCATCGTTCCGAGCCCCCAAAGCGGAGTCTGGACCGTCCAGGTGATCGCCTCAGAGATCAACCAAGACGCCCGTCTCGAAAGCCCGGAGGTTGACGCGGACTTCGCCCTCGTCGTGACTGGTGTCCAATACTCGATGGCGCCGGAGAACGTCGTCCAATACGCGGGAAGCACCCAGAGCGGGTCGGCTTCTGACCTGCCCACCAGCAACAACAGCTACTGGCGGATGCGGGGCGGGAGCGAGTTCAACGACATGACGCCGGTCGCAGCGGTCAGGTTCGAGAACACCGTACCTGGAGGATCGCTCTCCGAGCTCCGGATTCGGGTCGAAGCTAGGACGGCGCAGTCGGGTGTCACGGGGGCGCTGCACCTCTTCGGAGGTCAGAACGACTCGATTCGGTCCTTCCCTCTGGGCGCGGTCGGCTCCTCAGATGCGCAGGTCGAGGTCGTAGTCACGACCGACCTCGCGCAATTGATTCACGCTGACGGCAAGATCCGCGGCATCGTCGTCTGGAGGCGCGCGAGCAGCTTCTTCGACGTGTTCGTCGATCAAGTTCGGTTCGAAATGCAGCCGTAACCTAGCGAAACGAAGGGCCCCTTCTCACTCGCTGAGAGGGGGCCTTTTGCTTGGATCGAGTCTGCCTGCCAGCCAGGTCCGAAAGGTACAATCCGGCGGATGGCAACCCTCCCTCACGACGTCGCCGATCGGTCGCTTGCCGACTCCGGGCTGAAGCGCATTGAATGGGCCGATCAGAACATGCCCGTGCTCGAATCGATCCGCGCGGAGTTCGAGCGCTCGAAGCCGCTGGCCGGACACCGAATCACCGCTTGCCTGCACGTGACAACCGAAACGGCCAACCTACTGCGAACGCTTCGGGCGGGGGGTGCGGAGGTCGCCGTTTGCGCGAGCAACCCCCTAAGCACGCAAGACGACGTCGCCGCGGCGCTGGTCGAGCACTACGACATGCAGGCTTTCTGCGTCAACGGAGCCGATTCCGCAACGTATTACCGGCACATCAACCAAGCCCTCGACATCCGCCCGACGATCACGATGGACGACGGCGCGGATACCGTCGGAGTCATTCACAACGAGCGGCGCAACCTGATCGAAAGCATCGTAGGAGGCACGGAAGAGACGACCACAGGGGTCATTCGACTTCGGGCAATGGCGAAGGACGGAGTCCTCGGCTACCCGATCATCGCCGTGAACGACGCGGACACCAAGCACCTTTTCGACAACCGATACGGCACCGGGCAATCCACGCTCGACGGCATTCTTCGAGCGACCAATATCCTGCTCGCAGGCATGACGGTGGTGGTTGCGGGGTACGGCTGGTGCGGGCGGGGCGTCGCGCTTCGAGCAAAGGGCATGGGCGCGCGCGTGATCGTGACCGAGATCGACCCCACCAAGGCGATCGAGGCCGCCATGGACGGCCACAGTGTCATGCCGATGGAGGAGGCCGCTCCTTTGGGCGATCTCTTCATCACCGTCACAGGCAATAAGAAAGTGATCGCTCGGCAGCACTTCGAACGGATGAAACACGGCGCCATCGTCTGCAACAGCGGACATTTTAACGTCGAAATCGACATCCCGACCCTTGAGTCGATGGCGCGTGAAAAAGGGCTCGCGCGTCCGTTTGTCGAGAAATACACCCTCGCGGACGGCAGGGCCATCTACCTGCTGGGAGAAGGGCGGCTGATCAATCTTGCTGCCGCCGAGGGACACCCCGCGAGTGTGATGGACATGTCGTTTGCCAATCAGGCCCTTTGCGCGGAGTATCTCGCCCAGAACGCCTCGCGTTTGGAGAGGCTGGTGTACCCGGTCCCGAAGGACATCGACAGCAAGGTGGCGCGCCTCAAGCTGGCCTCGATGGGCATTTCGATCGACGCCCTGACTCCGGAGCAAGAGACCTACCTTCAGTCTTGGAACGAAGGCACGTAAAGCGCGAGCGAACTCCAGGTCGTGCCTTGCGGGAGTCTCAGAAGGTGGACGGTTTTTGAGTCGTCACGACCCTGTCTTAGGCCGCAACGTGTCCTGCCAGGCGCCCCGTGTCTAATCCGCAGAGCACTCCGGGAAAACGAACGAGATTCCCCCTCGCCCGTCCGTGACCAGGGGGTGAGGGATTCTTTCCGGGTGCCCGGGACAGCCGGATAAGTCGTGCCGTTTGTCCGGGAGATCAGGGAGTTCATTTCAATCCCGCCGGGTGCCACCCCAAACTCGTTTTGGGGTGCTCCGGGGCCGGGTTCAAAGCGTAAAACAAGCTTCGCGCACTCAGTATCGGGGCGCTTCGGAAGAGATGTTGCCTTTCGGAGTGAATGACCCGCCCGAGCACCCTTGCAGCGGATCTGCGGCTCTGACGATGGGATTCAGGACCTTCCCCGGACGAACGGCATGAACCCTCAGTCGGTCAGAGCCACCCGCCGCTTGAACCGCAGGATCGCTTAAGGGGAGGCTGAGCATCACCCCAAAGCAAGTTTGGGGTGGCACCCAGATTGGATCGAGTCATCATGGCGCTCCCCTTTGCCACCTCGCGGGCAACCTCAATGTCAAGGTTTCTTGAACGGTTTGCGCTTCCTGGGGTCGAGCAGGACCTCATCTCCTCGACCCGCTTCGAGCATTTCCGCAAAGCTGAGCAAGAGACGGCGCGCCTCATCGAGGTTCTCGCCTTGTACCCACTCAAATTCATTCGG